>TARA_R100001369_G_scaffold66760_5_pt1 | contig 138064 bp, 129 predicted proteins | sample TARA_R100001369 | Tara Oceans TARA_R100001369 (sample SAMEA2621528) | marine metagenome | biome: marine biome (ENVO:00000447); feature: surface water layer (ENVO:00002042); material: "saline water (ENVO:00002010), including plankton (ENVO:xxxxxxxx)" | depth 5 m
TGGTCACTAAAGGAAAGTTCCACGGTGCAATCAGCCCCACCACACCTACGGGGTCGTGATAAGTGCGCGCTTCAACTCCTTCCATCTCCACACTGACCAACTCGCCCTGGCGGGCATCCAGTGCCTTGGCCTGCCCGGCATAGTAGCGGTAGCAGGCAATGGCATCCTCCAGATCGATCTCCGCCTCTGCTAAAGGCTTGCCATTGTTGGTCGCCGACAGCGTGATAATCGAGTCACGACGGGCTTCCAGTGCATCGGCAACCCCTTCCAAAAACTTTGCACGTCCGGCACCACCCAACGCCTGCCAATCAGGCTGCGCCTGTTGGGCGGCTTGGACCGCCGCATCGACGTCGGCTGCATCCCCGGCGGTTACTTGGGCAATACGCTCTTCGCGGTAAGGGTTCATCACATCGAGCAGGCGCGTGCCGTTTGAGGGCACCCACTGGTTGTTGATAAATTGCTGGTTGAGTAACGGCATGATGGAATCCTATTCAGAAAATGCGCATGCACGCTGCCAGGCAGCGGCGTCAATTTCGATCAGTAGTGGCCCGTTGGGCTCGCGGTTGTCAAGCGCGTTGGCAAGTTCGGCGGGGCTCTCTACCAGCATGCCGGGGCAGCCAAATCCTTCGGCCAGGGTGAGGAAGTTGGGCGCCTGAATATCCACCCCTAAGCGCGCTACGCCGTTGGCATCCATGTAGCGCCGGATCTCTTCGTAACCGGCGTTGTGCCACAAAACGATCACCACTGGCAGACGGGCTTCCACGGCGGTGGCGATTTCCGACAGCGTGAACATCACACCACCATCTCCCACCAGCGCCACTACGGGTAGGCCAGGCCGCGCCAGCTGTGCTCCCAATGCCGCGGGCAACCCATAACCCAAGGTGCCGTAACCGGTAGAGGCATTGAAGTAGCGGCGTGGAGCAGGCTGGCTGACCAAGTGATTACCGGCATACACCGGCGCGGTGGAATCGCCTACCAAAATGGCTTCAGGAAGGTGGTCGGCAAGCGTTGCATAGAGGGGCACGAAATCGCTAAACGCGGGATCGTTCGCTAAGTCTAAGGTGTCCAGAGCGGCGGCCGTTCGCTCAGCGCCTTGACGCTTCAGCGGCGCCGAAAAATGCGTCAGTAGAAGCGCCAAGCTGCGCCCAGCATCGCCTACCAGGCCCAGCGTGGTGCGCTGGTTGCGCACCAGTTGCTCCGGATCAAGATCGATCCGAATCAGCGTGCCGTTGAGGTGAAAGCCGTCGTCAAACACCACATCGTAATCTGTCTCGCCAAGCTCGGTGCCGACCGCCAGAATCACATCGGCGTTGGCCGCAAGCTCACGCACGGCGGGTAGCGCCGCGTTAGCCCCCAAATCCAGCGGGTGGTCGCGGCCTAGCAGCCCTTTGGCATTAATCGTCGTTACCGTGGGGGTATCAAGCTTTTCAATCAATGCTCGCGCTGCTTCCGGCGCTGAAACGCAGCCTCCGCCCAACAGCACCAGGGGCTGCTTCGCTGCTTTTAGTAAGCGTGCAGCCTCGGCCAAGCCTTCTGGATCAGGCGCCGCGCGGTAAAGCGTGGGCGCTTTCCAACTAGCCGGAACGCTGACCGGCGCATTGAACAGATCAATGGGGATTTCGATATGCACCGGGCCTGGGCGCGCTCCGTTGAAAACGGCAAAGGCGCGCGCCAGCACCTCGGGTAGCGTATTGGCGTCCAACAGCGTGTGGCTGAATCGCGCCACTCCGCTGATCATCTGCTGCTGGCTGGGCAGCTCGTGCAGCCGCCCTTGGCCCATGCCCAGCGTATCGCGGCGGTTAACGCTGGAGATCACCAACATGGGGATCGAGTCCGCCAGGGCCTGACCCATGGCGGTGGCAATGTTGGTCATGCCTGGGCCGGTGATAATCAGGCACACCCCCGGTTGGCCGCTGGCGCGGGCATAGCCGTCGGCCATAAACCCGGCGCCCTGCTCATGGCGTGGCGTAACGTGCCTCACATCGCTGCCTTCCAGCCCGCGATAAAGCTCCACCGTATGCACACCGGGGATGCCGAACAGGGCACGTACCCGGTAAGTATCGCGCAGCAGGTGAATCAGCAGTTCGGCACAGGTCATCGTCGCTTGATTGCTCGTTGCATCAGTATTCGTTGCATCAGCGTTCATTGCAGGTCCCTTAGAAGAAAAACGTATGGGCCATGAAGGCAATGATCGGCAGCGTAATGGCAGTACGTAGCAGGAAGATGGCAGCCAACTCCCAGAGCTTGATGGGAATTTTCGACTTGAGCAGTAGCGCGCCGATTTCCGACATGTAGATCAGTTGGGTGAGCGACAGGCAGGCAATCACAAAGCGGGTGAGTTCGCTTTCGATATTGGTCGCCAGCACCGCGGGCAGGAACATATCGGCAAAGCCCACCAGGGTGGCGGGCGCCGCCGCTTCTGCCTCGGGAATCCGCAGCAGCTCTAGCACCGGCACCATGGGGTAGGAAAGCCAGGTAAACAGCGGGGTAAATTCCGCTAGAATCAGCGCCACCGTGCCAATAGCAAACACCAGGGGAAGTAAGCCGAGGAAAATATCCATCACGTTGAGGAGCGCCAAACGTGCCAGTTCACGGGGGCCGGGAGCACCGGCGGCGCGATTGGTGGCCTGAATCAGGCTGTAACGGAACAGACCCACTTTTTCAGTGCGCTCCTCATTCAGTTGGCAGCCCACCGGTTCGTAATAGTCATTGGATTTGCGCGACAGGGGCGGCAAGCGCGGCACAATGACCGCAGCGATTAACCCCGAAACCACCACCGTAAAGTAGAATTGCACAAACAGGTGGTTGATATCGACAAAACTGGTGACGAGCAGCGCAAACGCAATCGACACCACGGAAAAATTGGTGGCAATCACCGAGGCTTCCCTGCGGTTATAGAATCCCTGCTCGTACTGCTGCGTGGTGATCAGCACACCGACAGTGCCCGAGCCCATCCATGAAGCGGTGGCATCAATGGCGCTGCGTCCCGGCAAGTTAAAAATTATCCGAAACGGTTTACGTACCATGCTGCCGATGAACTCCATAAAGCCAAACTCGACCAGAAACGGCAGCAGCAGCGCGGCAAAGAAAAAGAAGGTGAGCAGTACCGGCGCCAGGTCATTGAGCATCACCCCACCGGTAAATGACGCAGTCACGAACTCAGGCCCGAACTGAAAATAGGTCATCACAGCGAACAGCGCGCCTAAAACGCGCATCGCAAGCCACACCGTCCCGACATGAAACATTTCGCGCAGCATGCCCTTTTTGGCCCAGGAAGGGTTAGCTAGCTTGGCGTAAATCGTCGCTACCACCGACAGGCAGAGCACAACGACGGCAATGGCCGGCAGCGCCGAGCCCAGCAAGGCCTGCAAACTATCGGCCATGAGCCCCATGCCGATGTTAATGGTATCGCCCACTTGAAAAGGGACGAGAAACAGCAGCACCCCAATTAGCGAAGGAATGATAAATTTCAGTAAGTGTGCGCGGGGTATCGGTGCCGACGAGGTCGGCTGTTCCGATTTAACGTTGCTATACGACATAGGGTTCACCTATTGGAAGTGATTATTGGAGGTGGACTGGCGGCGTGGCTAGGTCAGTACTTTTTATTTAGTCGCTATTTCTTTGATAGCTATTCGGTCGGCGTCACTCGCTGTGTTTAACGCCCGGCAGTACGCAAAGCATTTCATACAGCAGCGTGGCGCCCATCAGCGCGGTGTTGCCGCTGGGGTCATAAGGCGGAGATACTTCCACCAGGTCACAGCCGACAATATTAAGCCCAGCGGCACCGCGAACCAGCTCCAATCCTTGGCTAGAGGTCAGTCCTCCCATCTCCACCGTGCCGGTACCGGGGGCAACAGAAGGATCCAAACCGTCAATGTCGAAACTGATGTACACCGGGACATCGCCCATCTGCTCGCGCACTTCCTGCATCAACGGTGCTAGCGAGCGGTACCAGCACTCTTCGGCAGGCACGACGCGAAAACCCTGACCACGACACCAGTCAAAATCTTCAGCGGCATAGCCGGTACCACGCAGGCCGATTTGCACTACCTTGCCGTGGGCCAATAAGCCCTCCTCCTGGGCACGACGAAACGGTGTGCCGTGGGCAATTGGCTCACCGAACATGTGCTCGTTGACATCGGCATGGGCATCGATATGAATCAATCCCACCGGGCCGTGCTTTTTGGCCATGGCGCGAAGAACTGGCAACGTCAGGGTGTGCTCCCCACCCAGGGTCAGTGGAATACAGTCATGTTTCAGCACCTCATCGTAAAAGGCGGTGATGATGTCGACGCTTTTAGGCAGGTGGAAGGTATTGATGGGTACATCGCCGATATCGGCGACCTGCAGGCTTTCAAAGGGCGCGGCGCGGGTCGCCATGTTGTAGGGGCGCAGCATGCGCGACTCGTCGCGAATCTGGCGCGGCCCAAGCCGCGTGCCGGGGCGGTTTGAAGTGCCTATATCCATAGGAATGCCGATAAATGCCGCATCCAGACCCTCGGCTGTCTCTTGGGTGGGCAGGCGCATCATGGTGGCAGGGCCTGCAAAGCGCGGCATGGTGTTTCCGCCCAGGGGCTGATTAAACTCCGACATACACATCTCCTTATATTTTTGGCGGTGAGCACGATGTAGGTATTGGCCTAGCTCTTTTCACTAATCTTCTAAAGACACTGCACAGACCATGCCAAGTCGTAGATGCCTATAAAGTGGTGGGATTAGCGGCCAAACGATGCAAAAATGAATCAGCCAAGTGCTTTTTTAATTCATTTTTGAATCAAAGATTCAAAAATGAATCGCTCAGAGGAATCGGCTGCGATGAGTGAAATAGATAAACGTGTGCTGCGAACCATTGTGGAGACCGCAAACGACCACTTCTTTATCGTCAGTGGCGATGGGCAAATAGTCGATATTAGCCCGGGAGCCGAAGCGGTTTACGGCGTTTCGCGAGAAGAGCTGCTCTCCAGCAGTGTTCAGCAACTGCAAACCGCTGGGGTGCTTAAGCCCTCCATCACCATGGAAGTGATGCGCACCCGCCGGCCTGCGCAGCTTATGCAGGTCACCGGAACAGGCCGCCGGGTGATTGCCGAAGCCTACCCTGTATTCGTCGACGGCAAGCTGGAGCGCATTATCAGCCGCTCGCGGGATTTAACCGACTTACAGTTATTGCAGGACGAATATGCGCTGCTGCAAAAACGCTTTAGCGAACACTTAAAGCGCAGTCAGGTAGCGCCAGACGCTGAAGAGCAGGCGTTGGATGACGCCCTGGACAATTTGCAGGTGCGCAGCAGCGTGATGCGCGAAATTGCACTGTTGCTTAAGCGGGTAGCCCCTTCGGATGCCAATGTGCTGATGCTGGGGGAATCAGGTGTGGGTAAAACCGCCTTTGCCAAACAGCTACACCGCTGGAGCCAGCGCTGTGACGGCCCCTTTATTGACGTTAACTGCGCGGCGATTCCAGAGAATCTGTTTGAGTCCGAGATGTTTGGCTACCAGCCCGGCGCTTTCAGCGGTGCCGCTCGCCAGGGCAAAGCCGGGCTTTTAGAGCAGGCCGAGGGCGGTACGCTGTTTTTGGATGAAATAGGCGAGCTGCCGCTGCTAATGCAAACCAAACTGCTCAAGGTGATTCAGGACGGTAATTTGACCCGGCTGGGTGACACCCGCTCACGCAAGGTCAATTTTCGCTTGGTCGTGGCGACCAACCAGGATTTGGGCAAGCAAGTAGAGGCCGGACTTTTCCGTCTGGATCTTTACTACCGCCTCAATGTGATCCCGGTCACCCTGCCGCCGCTGCGTGACCGCCGGGAGGATATCCCCGACCTGGTTGAAGCGTGCTTAAATCGGCTCAACCAGCGCTATGGCCGGCAAAAAATCCTTGATACCCGCGTTTGGTCGACGCTGATGGGTGGCGAATGGCCGGGTAACGTCCGCGAGCTGGAGAACTGGCTAGAGAGAGCCTGGCTTTCCAGCCCCACCGATCAAATCGAGGAGCCCGCTGCACTCCCTCACGCCGAACAGCATCCGGCAAACTTTCCGAGCGCCTCGCCAGCAAGGCCGGCAGTAGCACTTGAGCCCCAGGAAACCCTCAAGCAGTACCTAGCGCGGCTGGAGCGCGAAACCCTTGAAGAGCTGTGCAACACGCTCCCAAGCACCTACGCCATTGCCGAGCGGCTGGGCATCAGCCAATCCAGCGTGGTGCGTCGGTTGCAGCGCTATGGATTGAGTGCCTCCCAGCGATAATCTAGCCTATCAAATTGGCGTAACACCTGTGATTCAAGTTCATCAATTTGTATTTATGGAGTTTGTTTTACGGCCAAGGTGCGTTCGATACGCGCCTGTATCCAGTCACAAAATAGAAGGATACGTGGCTCGTTCAGCCGGTGTGGCGAGCAGACCAAATAATAGGCGTTTGGCGCTGGCACTTCAGCGTCGAATAAGCGCACCAGATGACCACGGGCAAAATCCTGCGCGCAAACTATCCGATCTCCCAGCGCGACACCGAAGCCTGACGCAGCCGCCTCGAGTGTCAGATGGGCTCCTCCCAAGTGAGTACTTCTTCTCAAATCATGAGAATCAGCGCCCACCCTAGCCAACCAGCGTTTCCAGTTACCGCCATCATCTTCATGCAGCAGCCAGCTTCCACGAAGCTCGCTGACCTGATGGGGTTGGTCGTAGGTAGAAAAAAAGTGAGGATGACAGACCGGTGTCATATTGAAGTTGGCCAACAGTTTAACGTGCTTGCGCTCCCATTCACCATGTCCATAAACCACCGCCACGTCATAGTCGCTAGTGGCTATCCCCTCATCATCAAGGTTCTGCGGCATAACAGTCAGATCGATATCTGGAAAGGCACTGCGAAAGGCTTTCAACTGATGGGCCAGCCATTTAGTGGCCAGGGTAGGTGCACAGATGATCTGCAGTCTTCCTTCAACACTGGGCAGCCCCAGCTTTATGGTGCTTTCTGCCAATAGGCGCAGAGCCTCTCGCACCTGACGCGAGTAAACCAGTCCTGTCTGATTGAGCCGAAGTTGGCGGCGATCGCGGTGGAACAGCACCATCCCCAGAGATTCTTCAAGCATTTTTAGCTGATGGCTTACCGCCCCGTGAGTTACGTGCAGTTCTTCTGCAGCAAGCTTAACACTCTGCAGGCGCGCCACCGCTTCGAAGGCACGTAACGCATTCAAGGGAGGTAACGCTCGTCTCATAACAATTTTTCTCACATAAAAAGACAAAAAATATGAATTTTATTATCAACTATCTTTTGCCAACCTAAAAGTTATCGGCACATCGAATTTGAGAGAGGTTGTCATGCAAGCTAACAGCACAGAACAGGACTTTACTCCCGATGATCCTCGTGTGTTTGACCAGTATTTACAGGATGGGGTTATTTGCCTACGTAATGTTCTGAATGAAAGCTGGCTTACTCGGCTCAAAGAAGGCACCCGCGACGCTATCGAACAGGGCGGCCCTCACCACTTCCGTTTTGGCACCCCTAATGCGCCCGGTTTTTTCTTCGGTGATGTCATGCTCTGGCAACGCTGGCCTAGCTTTTGTGAGTTCGCCTTTGACGGCCCGCTGGCGAGTTTAGCCGGTCATCTGATGAATTCTCAGAGTGTGACCTTTTATCATGACTTCTTGCTCGTTAAGAATGCTGGTTCCAGCAAGCCGACACCTTGGCATCAAGATCAATCTTATTGGTGCGTAGGTGGTGACCAAGCATTGACGATTTGGGCTCCTCTAGATGCTGTCAGTTCAGCCAATACGCTTGAGTTCGTACGCGGCTCTCATCGCTGGAACACTCTCTATGCTGCCGTGCCTTTCGCCGATGAAAGCTCTTTTGATGGTAGCCGCGATGGCCGCCCAGAAGTGCCGGATATCGCTCTCTGCTGTAGTGACGAGGATATCGTCAGTTGGTCTCTACAACCTGGGGACTGCCTTGCGTTTCACGCGCGTACACTACATCGAGCTCCTGGCAACCCACTCCCCCATCCCCGCCGAGTACTGTCGACATGCTGGGCGGGGGATGATGCGCATTACATTGAAATAGCAAGCGACCTCGCACCGCCGATCAAGGGTGATGGTTTGATACCCGGCGCACCGCTGGCTTGTTCCACCTTCCCGAGGATTTTTTAATGCCTAATTCAACATATGCACCAAACCCTGATCGCTTGGCTCGAGAAAAAGGTCGCCACTTTACAGCGGTACCCGTCATTGATCTTGCCCCCGCTATCGGCCCCGATGCTACGCCTTCTTCACGACAAGCGGTGGCTGATGAAATCGGTCTTGCCTGTGAAAAAATAGGCTTTTTCTATGTTGCGAACCACGGTGTCAACAGTGACAAGATCTCGGCAGCATGGGCAGAGGCAAAGCGTTTTTTTGCGCTGCCTCTAGAGCGCAAAAATGAGATCCATATCAGCAAGCTACCAAACCATAGGGGATATCTAGGGATTGGTGAAGAGACACTTGATGCCTACGCTGCAGATAGTAAAGAAGTATTCAAGATTGGGCTTGAGCTACCGGCTGATGATCCAGATTTTATTAACGGCATCATCATGTACGGTCCGAATACTTGGCCCCGTGATCTACCTGGATTTCGCGAAAATATTTACAGTTATTATCAGGAAATGTCGGCGCTATCGAAGGAGCTTTTCCGACTGTTCGCCCTGGCTATTGGCATCGACGAATACTTTTTCGATGACAAAATCGACAAGCCTATGGCGCAACTTAACCTGATTCGTTATCCCGCACACGAAGGTGAGCCCCGAGTGGGTATCGGCGCGCACAGCGATTACGAATGCCTAACACTGCTCGCTCAGGATAACAACGGAGGTTTAGAAGCCCGTAATGCTGCTGGAGACTGGATCGCTGTGCCCCCCATTGAGGGTACTTTTGTCGTCAATATCGGTGACATGATGGCGCGCTGGACCAATGACCGCTTTGCATCCACCATTCATCGTGTTTATAACCGCTCCAGCAACGAGCGCTACTCGATGCCCTTTTTCTGTGGCTGCAATTACCACACATTGGTCAGTTGTTTACCTCACTGCTCAAGTTCCGATAATCCCCCCCATTATCCCGATACTTTTGCCGGTGAACATTTAGTTGGGCGACTGGATGCTACCAATGCTCATCGTCAGAAAACCAGCGGTGCAGGAGTATGAACGCAACCGTACCCGACTGGCTAAGAGGCGTTTGGCAACGAACACGTATCGACTATAGCGACGGTAGTCGTGATACCTCAAGCAGAGTGTTCTGGCTACAAGGGCTAAGCTGCTATGGAGATCTGCGTATCGCGACAACTCGGCCTATAGTGACGCGTCTTGGTGCGTCCCGCGATGATGATCTCGCTCTGGCGCACCAGCAGGGGGCTACTGGGCACTGTCATTACCTTGATGGGCAAGCAGTTTGGCAGCGCGAATGGGGCTATCAACCAGTAGTCGACTTCCCGGAACCTGGCGACATCGAGTTGCGCGATAGCTGCATAATCGAACGCGCTCCATCCGGTGCTTACGAAGAAGAGTGGCACCGCTTAACGCCTAAAGATCCAGATATACATGTTTGGCTTCGTGAAGATGGGCATGCACGTCTGCTGGTCATAGATGCCTTTGCCATGCTGATTGAACGCCGTTCGCTTGTCCTGCCACCTCTTCCCCTTGCCAACCTGCTGCGTGAATCATCACAAGACGCCCAGACCCTGCTTAACTGCGAGATTTCCTATGCCGAGTATGGCGCTAACAGCAACTTCCTGATTCGTCACTCGACTCTGCCCTGGCGTGAAGGACAGTCCCTTAGCCTGTGTAATCAGCAGGGGAAAATACTCCCCTCTGGATGGCGACTGGAAGAACACTATTCTGGCATTTCCAGACACCTCTCTGATACTTCTGCCTCTTCCTTGGCGCTACCGCCCAATCCTGGTACGGGCTTTGCAGGCTAATACATCAACGTTATTCCCTTGAACCGCTCAGGAGCCGTCATGAATAGCCTTTCCCAGTCACCCACTCACGAGCTAATTAGCGACACGGCTCAGCATGGTGACGTACAAATTAACATACAGGGCATTCAGAAGCGTTTTGGAAGTTTTCTGGCTCTCGACGATATTTTCATTGATGTCCAACGGGGCGAATTTCTAACCTTACTCGGCCCCTCTGGGTCTGGTAAAACTACCCTACTGATGATTCTGGCAGGCTTCAGCACTCCCTCTGCCGGACGTCTGACCAGAGCGGGACAAGACCTCACTCAGCGGCCAGCCGAAAAGCGTAACTTTGGCATGGTATTTCAAGGCTATGCACTGTTTCCGCATATGAGCGTTGCGGACAATGTCGCCTTTCCGTTACGTATTCGTGGCGTAGCTGCCGCTAACCGACGCCAGCGAGTGAAGCACATGCTGGAGACCGTGGGTCTGAGCGAGCATGCTCACAAGAAGCCGCACACTCTCTCCGGTGGTCAGCAGCAAAGGGTAGCGTTGGCTAGGGCACTGGTCTTTGAGCCAGAGATGCTGCTGCTTGACGAGCCATTTTCGGCGCTAGATAAAAACCTGCGCGGCCAGTTGCAAGAGGAAATGAAACGTATACACCAGGAAATGGGTACCACCTTTGTCTTCGTAACCCATGACCAGAGTGAGGCACTTGCCCTTTCATCGCGTATAGCCATCTTCAATAAAGGTCGCTTGGCTCAACTTGATACACCAGAACGCCTTTACAACCGGCCTCATGACCGCTTTGTTGCAGAGTTTCTAGGCCGTATGAACTTATTGCCGCTAAGCCATCCCAAACGCTCCGGGCAGCGTGTCAGCGGCCAGTTCGAAGGTACCCTGTTGACAGCGAACAACCTACGCCATATTCCTCACAACAACCTGATGCTAGGCATCCGCCCCGAACAACTGAGTATTGCCCTTAGCTATAAAGAAGCCGCGAGTAATGGCGGCAACTGCCTGATGGCCACGCTTCAGGAGCGCACTTACCAAGGCCACAGTTTCGACCTGACACTTAGCACCCCCCAGGGCCATGTATTGACCACCAGCGTTACCAACTCACATCCGGCCGCTCGAGCCACACCAGGCACCCCATTATGGCTTTACTGGCCAGTTGATGCCGGCATCGTGATCGAGGCTTGAATATTTTACCCACAGACTTACAGCGTGACTTGCGCATCGCCCCACTGGAGTAATCATCATGCATCGGACACATCAACAGGACTGTATTGAGCTTCTTGTCGAAAAGGCGCGTCGTGGTCAAATCGACCGCCGTAGCTTTCTTAAGGCGGCGGGTATGCTAGCGGCATTACCGCTTGCCATGCGCAGTGGTATTGGCTGGGCACAGGATCGCCCAGTTATTATCGTCAACTGGGGCGGCGATGCTATCGATGCATATCGGCAAGCCTGGACCGATAGTTTTACCCGCGAAACCGGCATTCCGGTGCGCATTGATGGCAGCGGCCCTACAGAAGGGGCGATCCGTGCCCAGCTAGCCTCAGGCCGCCCCAGTTGGGACGTGGTAGATGCTGAGCCGTTTACTTCCTTGACCCTGGGCCGTGAAGGACTGATGCGGCCACTAGACTTCAATACCATTGAACGAAGCAAAGTGAATGAAGAGTTTGCCACAGAGTTCGGTGTGGCGGGCTACCTGTACAGCTATGTTATCGCCTGGGACAAGGAGCGTTTCGATTCAGCCCCACAAACCTGGGCAGACTTTTGGGATGTTGAGCGTTTCCCCGGTAAGCGCACCATGTACAAATGGATGAATGGCGTTCTCGAAGCTGCCCTGCTGGCCGATGGTGTCGCTGTCGAGGATCTCTACCCTCTCGACGTAGCAAGAGCACTCGACAAGATTGATGAGCTGCGCCCTCACATTCTAGCTTATTGGGGCTCCGGCGCGGAAAGCCAGCAGTTGTTCCTCGATGGAGAAGTCAGCATCGGACAGATATGGAATACCCGTGCCATTGTGCTTGAACGCGATACGGAGGGCAGGGTGGGCTGGCACTATGATAATGCCTGTGTCACTCCCAGCAGTTGGGCAGTCCTTGGCGACAATCCAGCAGGTTCAGAACCCGCCATGCGCTTTATCAATCATGCACTGGAACCGGAAGGTCAGATTGAGCTACTCAAGTTGCTAGGTAACGGCCCATCAAACCCAGCTGCTGAGGCATTGATTCCCGAGGAACTCATCGAACTAAACTGTGGTTCAGTCGATAATCTTGCTCGCCAATTCAAGCTCGACATTGAGTGGTACGCCGATCACTACGGCAGCGTACTAGACCAGTTTCTGTCACGCACTGGTGCCTGACTTTATGTGAGGGCATGCAAATATGATTACCCGCCTTCCCGAACGTTGGCAGTACCGTCTGTTGTTGTGGCCACTGCCGATTCTACTGCTGCTTTGCTATGTGATCCCCTTTGCCGGCATCGTCACCTGGAGCGTGACGCTGCCGGAGCTAGGAGTAGATAACTATGCACGCCTGGCGAACGACCCTTCAATACACGCCGTGCTATGGCGCACTCTCCATCTGTGCGCCATTGTAGGGGTCTGTGCACTACTGCTGGCCTTTTTGATGGCCTACTGCTGGCTTTACAGCTCATCCCGATGGCAACGCTGGGTAGAGCTGTGCATTTTCCTGCCTTTTTTTATATCGGTACTAGTACGTACTTTCGGCTGGCTCGTAGCACTGCGAAATAATGGATTAGTAAATAGTTGGTTGCAGGATCTGGGGCTAATTGACTCTCCACTAGCGCTCACCCGCAATACTCTTGGAGTAATCATTGCCATGGTTCATTTCATGGTGCCTTTTGCCTTCTTTCCACTCCTCTCTTCGATGCGCCAGATTGATGACCGAGTGCTATTGGCCGCCCGCGGTCTAGGCGCCTCACGTTTGCGGGTATTCATTTCGGTGTTCCTGCCTCAAACCCTGCCCGGGCTGCTAGGTGCTTTCATTATGGTCTTTGTATTCTGCCTGGGCTTTTTCATTATTCCCGCCATTCTTGGTGGTGGTAGCACATTGATGGCGGCGGAATACGTTTTCTTGCAGATGTTTCAGACCTACAACTGGGGAATTGGAGCCGCCTTGTGCGTACTGATGCTGGTACTGGTATCCGGATTGGTGTGGCTACTTATGCGGTTTTCGCGGGTCGAGCGACTAGTCGGTTGAGGAGAACATTATGAATATCTATCGGGTCGGCTGGCTCGCCAAGCTCCTAGCGCTTATCACTATGGGGTTTTTAATGCTCCCCCTTGCGGCAGTGATACCCGTGTCATTCACCGGCAAGCGCTATCTGTCGATGCCCGAGGGCGACTGGTCACTACGCCATTACATTACACTGTTCCACTCATCGGAGTGGATCGGCAGCATCATGAATAGCGCTATCGTTGCTATCTCAGCTGCTTTGCTGGCCACCCTGCTATCTACCGCTTTTGTCATCGCTGTTTGGTACCGCAATAACAAGTGGACACGCTGGCTGATCGGACTCTGCATGTTGCCGCTGATCGTCCCCCCAGTCGTATCGGCTATGGTGCTCTACTTTATGACTACCAATGTTTCGCGCATCGCCCCCGGCCTTGGGTATGATTCTCTACCCGGAGTGATTCTCGCCCATACGCTGCTGATCGTTCCTTTCGGCGTCATTAACATGTTGGTCGCCATCAGTAGGGTTGATCGACGGATTGAACTCGCGGCGCGCAACTTGGGGGCTGGCCTGTGGCAAACCACCTGGATGGTGTTGCTCCCTAACCTGCGCCTCTCCATGCTGACGACTGTTCTGCTCTGTTTCATTCTCTCCTGGGAAGAGATTGCCGTAACGCTGTTCATCACCAGTTGGGAGGTTATTACCCTGCCTCGTCAAATATGGAGCGGGTTACGGGACAATGTCGACCCAGTAGTAGCGGCCATTTCTACCCTGCTAATTATCTTGACCTTGACGCTGCTGTTTCTGCGTATGGCCATACAAGGCTGGCGCGCCGCACAGCGGCATTAATGACTCGAAAGGATTTTCATGAATAACATACCGCTAAACGTTCGACAGCACATTAGTAACAATGAGTGGCAAGCACGCTGCGAACTGGCGGCACTTTATCGACTGCTTGCCTATTACCGCATGACCGACCTGATCGATACGCACCTGACATTACGCCATCCTGATACCCCCGAGCATTTCCTGATCAACCACTATGGCATCCCCTTCGATCTAATGCGTGCATCCGATCTCGTACGCATCGACCATGACGGCAAGGTAGTGGACACCCTCAACCCACAAGGACGAGTCAATGCGGCGGGATTCGTGATCCACTCTGCCATCCATGCTGCCCGCCCCGAACTAGATTGTGTAATCCACACGCACACAGCGGCAGGAATGGCCGTGTCGGCCCTGCAAGAGGGATTGCTACCACTCACCCAACATGCGATGAAATTCCACGGTAAGCTGGCCTACCATGAGTATGAGGGCGTTGCTCTGGATACTGCTGAACGGCAGCGCCTCGTGGTAGATCTGGGGCCACATAAGGCAATGATTCTACGCAATCATGGTCTACTGGCAGCCGGCGAGAGTGTTGCAGAGGCCTTTATGGAAATATATTTTTTGGAGCGCGCCTGTCAGGCCCAGGTTCAGGCCTTATCCGGTGGACGAGCACTCCATATACCTAGCGAAGAGGTTAAGCGACACACTGCAGCCCAGTTCGATTCGGAAGATGAGAAAGAGATCACTCATTTGGCGTGGCAGGCAGCGCTTCGTTTAATCGAGGATCAGCATGACGATTACTGCAGTTAAGCGCCAAGTGATTTTCTGCTTGACACAGCGTCTGTCATAAACCATCCATGTAAGTGTCATGAAACGGCAACACCTTCAACACAAGCTGAACCAATAACAACCAACAGCCGGTGATGTGTGTGCTATGTCAAACCAATCGCGTATTCGCCTGGAACGCGTCACTAAACGTTGGGGCGCGACCACTGCCGTCGATGAAATCTCCTTCGATGTCACGCCTGGGCAATTTGTCATTCTGCTGGGCCCCTCAGGCTGCGGTAAATCCACCACGTTACGCATGATCGCGGGCCTGGAAGAGGCCAGCAACGGACGTATTCATATCGGCGAGCGCGACGTCACACGCCTGCCGCCCGGCGACCGTGGGCTGAGCATGGTGTTTCAGTCCTACGCGCTGTTTCCGCATTTAAGTGTGGCTGACAATATCGTGTTTGGCCTGCGCAGCCGCAAGGTACCCAAAGCCGAGCAGCGCGAGCGGCTAGCCAAAGTGGCCGAACTGGTTGATTTAACCGATTATCTGAACCGCAAACCTGCCCAGCTTTCCGGCGGCCAACGCCAGCGGGTTGCTTTGGCGCGCTCGGTTATTTCCGAACACCCGATCTGCCTAATGGATGAACCGCTATCCAACCTGGACGCCCGGCTGCGCAGCGACATGCGCCGGGAAATAAAAGCATTACAGAGCCGCCTGAATATGACGGTTATCTACGTTACCCACGATCAGGTGGAAGCCATGAGCATGGGTGATCGTGTGATTCTGATGCAGCACGGCAAAATCGTGCAGGACGGCACCCCAGACGAGCTCTATAACCGCCCCGCTAACGCTTTTGCCGCCAGTTTCATTGGCAGCCCCGCCATGAACCTGCTGCCCCTAGTGGCCGGTGAGAATGGCGCCGTTATCGAAGGCGAACCAAGTACCCCCGTAGCCCCCTTGGATGCCGTTGGTGGACACTTGGGCATCCGCCCGGAAGATATCGAACTGCGAATCGCACCCGGTTCCGGCGTACCCGCTAACGTATTAAGTGAAGAGTATCTGGGAGCGGACACCATTGCTTATGTCGCGGTGGGATCGCACACCCTACGCGTGCGGCTTAGCGGCAAGCAGGCACTGACAGGCCAGCCATGCAGCCTCTATTGGACTTCACAGAATACACACCTTTTCGATGCCGAAGGCCTGCGGCGGGATGACCTGACGCCGACCCCATTACCCAGCTCATCTCGAAGCATTCCTCGTCCACCGGCGGTGGGCTCTTTCCAACACTGACAGCAGTATTGACACTTGCGGAGTCTCTTATGCGTTTGCGTACCCCTTTTGCAATGACCGCCCTGGCAGCGGGCTTATTAAGCGCCGCCCAGGTAAACGCGGATAGCGTCGATCTGACCATGTACTACCCGGTCGCGGTGGGCGGTGCGCTCACCGATGTCGTTGATAATCTGGTGGAAGAGTTTGAGAGCGAATACCCAGATATTAATGTGGAAGCGATCTACGCCGGTAACTACGACGACACCCGCGTGCGCGCCATGTCGGCGATGGAAGCGGGTGAAACGCCCCAACTGTCGGTCATGTTCTCCATCGATCTGTATGAGCTGATTGAGCAGAACGCCATCGTCGCCTTTGACGACCTGGTAGAAACCGATGAAGAGCGCGAATGGCTCGATGGCTTCTATCCAGGGCTGATGGAAAATGGCCAACTGGATGGCAAAACCTACGGTATTCCCTTCCAGCGCTCCACCATCGTACTGTTCTGGAACAAGGACGCCTTTGAAGCCGCCGGCCTAGACCCAGAAACACCCCCGGAAAACTGGGAAGAGATGGCCGAGATGGCGGCGACCGTGCGCGAAGCCTCCAACGGCGAGCAGTGGGGCGTGATGGTGCCGTCGACTGGCTACCCCTACTGGATGTTCCAGGCCTTTGCCTTTCAGAACGGCCACCGGCTAATGAGCGAAGATGGCACCGAGGTCTACTTCGACGACCCCGCAGCGGTTGAAGCGCTGGAGTACTGGGTATCACTGGCCACCGAGCACAATGCCATGCCCGACGGCACCATTGAGTGGGGCACCCTGCGCCAGAACTTCCTGGAAGAGTCTACGGCGATGATGTGGCACACCACGGGCAACCTGACCGCCGTACGTAGCGAAGCCAATTTTGATTTTGGCGTCGCCATGCTGCCGATGAAAACCCAGCGCGGTAGCCCCACCGGCGGCGGCAACTTCTACATTTTTGAAGACGCCACTGAAGAAGAACAGCGCGCGGCGATGACCTTCATTCGCTGGATGACCGCCCCCGAGCGTGCCGCTGCCTGGTCGATTGAGACCGGCTACATGGGCGTTAGCCCCGCCGCCTACGAAACCGACGCGCTACAAGGCTATGTGGAAGAATTCCCACCCGCCGCGGTCGCTCGCGACCAGCTTGAACATGGCACGGCGGAGCTTTCCACCTATCAGGGTGGCCGCATTCGCCGCGCCTTGGATAACGCCGTGCAAGCCGCACTAACCGGTCAGATGACGCCGCAAGAAGCGCTTAGCCAGGCACAGCAAGAAGCCGACAGCGTGTTGCGCCGCTACGCCCGCTAATCGCTAGACATTTCATTGTTCGCCGGGGCATGCCCCGGCTTTTCCAACTTGCGGTACGTCTCTATGTCATTCACCAACCACCGCAAAATGCAGCTCTATGGCGCGCTTCTGCTGCTTCCCGCTGCGGTACTGCTGACGACTTTTGCTTATTTACCGACCGTAACAACAGTCATTAATAGCCTGTTTTTACCCGGCTTTCGCGGTGCGCCCACTGAATTCGTAGGCCTTGAAAATTATCAGGTGTTGTTCGATGACCCGACATTTTGGAAAGTAGCGCGTAACAACTTAATTTACGCCGTCGGTACGATTCCTACGTCTATCGCGCTGGCCTTGGGTATGGCGCTATTCGTTAATGGCAAGCTTCGCGGGCGGTGCTTTGTGCGCATGGCCTACTTTACGCCGACTATTCTCCCCATGATCGCCGCGGCCAATATCTGGATGTTTTTCTACGCGCCGCAGATTGGCCTATTCAATAAACTACTCGGCATGCTGGGCTTTTCTGGAGTGAACTGGCTGGGCGATCCAAGCGTTGCACTAAGTTCGGTGATCGTGATGTCGGTGTGGAAAGAAGCCGGCTTTTTTATGATCTTCTACTTAGCGGCGCTACAGAGCATGCCACCCGAGTTAAAAGAGGCAGCTGACTTAGAAGGCACTAGCCGCTGGAGCTTCTTTTGGCGCGTCACCTTTCCGCTACTCATGCCCACCACGTTATTTGTGCTCATCAATGCGCTGATTAACTCGGTGCGGGTCGTGGATCACCTATTTATCTTGACCAAGGGCGGGCCCAACAACGCCACCAACCTGCTGCTCTACTACGTTTACGAGAATGCGTTCTCGTTCTTTGACCGCACCACGGCAGCCACCATTACTGTGGTTATCCTGCTGGTACTCGCGGTAGTGGCCACGCTTAAGTTCACGATTTTAGATCGCAGGACGCACTATCAATGAATACGTCCACTACCTATGCGCCCCGCTCCCGCTGCGTCTCAATTCCAGCGCTGGAAACAGTGGCCGCGTGGCTACTGGCGATTATTTGGATTTTTCCGCTGCTGTATGCCTTTTGGGCCGCCTTCCACCCCAGCGAGTTTATGGTGAACTTTGAGCTCTTCGCCCCGCTGACGCTGGAGAACTTCACTAACGCCTGGTCTCAAGCGCCCTTTGCCCGCTACTACTTGAACACCTTTGCGTTGGTGACGGGGGTGGTGATCGGTCAGTTTGTAGTCTGTACCCTGGCGGCGTTTGCCTTTGCGCGCTTTCCAATTCCCGGTAAGAACGTTTTATTTATGCTGGTGCTGATTCAGCTTTTTGTGTTTCCCGAAGTGCTGATTGTCGAGAACTACCGCATCGCCAGTGAGCTGGGGCTGATCAACACCATCACCGGGATTGGCTTACCTTACGTGGCCAGCGCCCTGGGTATTTTTCTGCTCCGTCAAACCTTTAAAACCATCCCAAGGGAGCTGGAAGACGCCGCCCGCATCGAAGGCTGCAACTGGCTGGAAATTTTGTGGAAGGTGTACGTACCGCTAGCCAAGCCCACCTACCTTGCTTACGGGCTGGTCTCGATTAGCCACCACTGGAACAACTTTATCTGGCCGTTAGTGGTCACCAATTCGGTAGAGAGCCGCCCGTTAACGGTCGGCCTTGGGGTTTTCTCTGCCCCGGAAACTGGCGTTAACTGGGCCACCGTTAGCGCCGCAACACTACTCAGTATCGCCCCGCTGCTGGTCGCCTTCCTGCTGTTCCAGCGCCAGTTCGTTCAGTCATTTTTACGGGCGGGGATTCGCTAGGCAGACGCCCCTCAGGTTTTTCGTGCGACAATTCTCCCTCAAGCACGAGACAAGGAGAGCATTGATGCACGGCGACCCTCACCCGGCAGCCCTCAAAGTATTGCAGGAGGTATTTGGCTACGACAGCTTTCGCGGCCCGCAGCAGGCTATTATTGAGCATGTAATGGCCGGAGGCGATGCGCTGGTGCTGATGCCCACCGGCGGAGGCAAGTCGCTGTGCTATCAGATCCCTGCACTGCTGCGCGAAGGCACCGCGATTGTGGTCTCGCCGCTGATCGCGCTGATGCAGGATCAGGTGGCGGCACTCGAGCAGAACGGGGTCAGGGCGGCTTACCTGAATTCCAGCCTCGATTATCACGAGGCAGTCGAGGTGGAGAATCGCCTGCGAGCAGGGGAGCTGGATCTTTTGTATGTCGCGCCCGAGCGGCTGGCCACGGCGCGTATGCAGATGCTGCTGGAGCAGACCCGGATTGCGCTGTTCGCCATTGATGAAGCCCACTGCGTCTCACAGTGGGGCCACGATTTTCGCCCCGAGTATCGCCAGCTCTCCCAGCTTCACCAGCGCTTTCCCCAGGTTCCGCGCATCGCCCTGACCGCCACTGCCGATGTGCCCACCCGAGTCGATATCATGGAGCATCTGCAGCTCCAGGAAGCGGCGCTTTACAACAGCGGCTTTGACCGGCCCAACATTCGCTACCATATCGCCGAAAATCAGGGCAACGCCAAGGAACAGCTGCTGCGCTTTATTCGCGAGCACCACGAGGGCGAGGCGGGTATCGTCTACTGCCTTTCCCGGCGCAAGGTGGAGGAGACCGCCGTCTGGCTGGAACGCCAGGGGCTGACTGCACTGCCCTACCACGCGGGGCTTCCCCCCGAGCAGCGCCAGCACCACCAGACCCGCTTTCTGCGTGAAGATGGCGTGGTCGTTGTGGCCACCATCGCCTTTGGCATGGGCATCGACAAGCCGGACGTGCGTTTTGTGGCCCACCTTAACCTGCCCAAGAGCATCGAAGCCTACTACCAGGAGACCGGCCGTGCCGGGCGCGACGGCCTGCCCGCCGATGCCTGGATGGCCTACGGGCTACAGGACGTGATCACGCTGCGCCAGATGCAGCAGGACTCCAGCGCCGCCGACCATCAAAAGCGTATCGAACAGCAGAAACTCGACGCCATGCTGGGGCTGTGTGAAATCATCAGTTGCCGCCGCCAGGCGCTTTTGCACTACTTTGGCGATCATCTGGACGCACCCTGCGGCAACTGCGATAACTGCCTGTCCCCACCCGATACCTGGGAGGCCACCGTGGCGGCGCAAAAGGCGCTCTCCTGTGTCTACCGCACCGAGCAGCGCTTCGGCGTGACCTACCTTGTGGATGTACTGCTAGGCAAAAGCAACGAGCGCATCACCCGCTTTGGCCACGACCGCCTCAGCACCTATGGCATAGGCAAAGACCTCACCGCCAGCGAATGGAAGGCGCTCTTTCGCCAACTGATTGCTAGCGGCTTTTTAAGCGTGGATATGGAGGGGCATGGCGGCATCAAGCTCACTGCCAATGCCAAGCCGATCCTGCGCGGCGAGCAGGCTTTAACTTTGCGCAAACCAAGCAAAGCCAAAACCACCAGAAGGGGAAGCAAAGGAGCCTCTGCACCACAGGGCCACGGCCTGCTGTGGGAAGCCCTGCGTCAGCACCGCCGGGAACTGGCCGAAGCACAGGGCGTGCCTGCCTATGTGATCTTCCACGACGCCACCCTGGCTGAAATGGTCGAGCAGAACCCCCAAAACGTAGCGGCACTAGGCGCGATCTCCGGCATCGGCGCGCGCAAGCTGGCGGATTACGGCGAGGGCTTTCTGGACGTCATTCTGGCGCATCAGGAAACCGAGCAAAGCAGCTAAACCAGCGCGCCAGAGAATTAAAAAACGCTCAAATGGTCGATATTTTCAAAAATCGCTCACTTGGAGTAATCTATACATAAGTGAGGAGGAAAATAGATGGCTATTCAGCACAACACAGCCGACAAGCGCCGCGAAATGGGGGCCGCTGCGATGCGCACCTACCCCAACATTTCACACGCATGGGGTTTGAAAGAGAGTGAAGCTGCTCTTCTGCTCGGGGTGCCTGATTCCACCTACCGGCGTTGGAAGCAGGCACCAGGGAATGCCCGCCTGGATGCTAACCACCTCGAGCGGATGTCGTTGATTCTCGGCATCTATAAAGCACTGCATATACTATTACCTAACAAAGAAGCGGCTAACAGTTGGTTGCAGCGAGCCAACCGCAACCCTCTTTTTGCCGGTCATGCACCCATGGAGCGTCTGTTAAATGGACACGTCTCCGACCTTTACGTTGTTCGCCAACATTTAGATGCCGCGCGTGGTGGGGGGCATGCGTGACATTCCCGTTGAGCAATGTCACTTGGCGTCCCAGCTACCGGGTTATTCCCTCGCGCTTTCCTCCCATTGATTTATTCGAAGGCATCAACAGCAACGCTGATGACTGGGACTTACTCAATGAGCTGGAGGGTGAAACCTCTGCAAGGCTGCGTGAGGAAGCGGGAGCTATTCACTTAGTTCGTGATGACGACCGTCGCTACGGCCCCGGCTGGACGCCCGTCATGGCGGCCTTCTGCCACCTCCCCGCGACCGGTTCGCGTTTTAGCGATGGCACCTTTGGCGCCTACTACTGCGCACTCACCGAAGCTACCGCCATTGCCGAAACCGTTTACCACGCAGAGCGCTTTATGGGGGAGTCAAACGAACCGTCCATGATGCTTCAGCAGCGTGTTTATCTGTCGGATTTAACGGGCCAACTAATTGATTTACGCCGACAGGATGCGGCCCAAACGCTTCTCAGACCGGATAGCTGGGCGGCCGGGCAAACCTTGGGTAGAAAAGCCTGGGAGGAACAAACCGACGGCATTGTTTACCCCAGCGTTCGAGACCCGGGAGGCGAATGTGCCGCGGTGCTTCGTCCCCCCGTGCTCTCCGCCACACGGCAAGGCCGCCATCTCGGGTATGACTGGGATGGGCTGCGCATCCGCCATGTCTATGAGCTAACGCTATTAGGTTAGCGATTAACTTTCGCCCCGCCCCAGGCAGTGTTCGCCGCGTGCGATCGCAGCGGCATCAAATACGCCGGTATCCAATACCCAAGCCGTCACGAGTTTGGCAGGAGTGACGTCAAAGGCCGGATTCCATACCGGGGCGTTGTCGGGTGCCCAGATAATCTCACCAAAGGCACCAGTGACGCCGCGGATCTCGGCGGGGTCGCGCTGTTCAATAGGAATGTCCGCACCAGTGGCACAAGCGGGATCAACCGTGGTGTAGGGAGCCACCACATAGAACGGCACCTGGTGGTAGTGAGCGATCACCGCCAGCATGTAAGTACCCACTTTATTGGCGAAGTCGCCGTTGGCACAGATACGGTCAGCGCCCACCATCACTTTATCTACCTTGCCCGCTGACATCAGGCTGGCAGCCATGCTATCGGTAATTAACTGGTAGGGAATACCCAGGTCGGCCATTTCCCAGGCGGTTAAGCGGCCACCTTGCAGCAGCGGGCGAGTTTCATCCACAAACACATGCAGCTCAACACCGCGCTGTTTGGCCACCGCCAGCGCGCCAATAGCTGTGCCCACGCCAGCGGTCGCTAGCGCGCCGGTGTTGCAGTGGGTGAGCACACGGTCGCCCGATTGTAATAAGTCAGCGCCCCGTTCGGCCATCTGTTGGCACAGAGCACGGTCTTCTGCAAACAGCGCGGAGGCGCGCTCTGCCAGAGCGTTGGCGCCTTGCTCAAAGCAGGCTTCCATGGCATCCAGGCAGTACATTAAGTTAACCGCCGTGGGACGCGTGGCGCGTAAGCGATCACTTACCAACTGCCAATCACTTTGTGGGTGGCGAGCAGCGTATTGGGCCAGCACAAAGGCGGCGCTCAAACCAATCAGCGGCGCACCGCGAATCGCTAAGCTGTTCACCGCTACCTGCCACTCTTCTGGCGAGCCACAGCGCACCCACTGCTCCGTCTGGGGCAGTTGGGTTTGATCCAAATACTCAAGGTGGTCGGCATAGACCCGTAAACTGCGTGACTGTAAGTGGGGCATTGATGGACTCCTTGAGCACTTGAGTAGCGGAACAGAGTAGCAGAACAACGGCGCGGCTTATCAGGCGCGAAGCTTATCATATAGAATGGCTGCCATTAGAAGAGGCGACGCAGATCCTATGATGACGCTACAAACTGAACTGCTGGCCGCCATTTCATGGGCGGCGCAGCAAGGCTGGACGCCAGCCACCGGCGGTAATTTTTCCGCCCGTACCGAGGCGGGCTATCTTGTCACCGCTTCTGGCCGGGATAAAACCCGCATTCACGCCGATGACCTGTTGTTGTGCGACCTTGATGGAAAGGTGCTTGAAGGTAGCGGCAAGCCTAGCGCAGAGAGTGACCTGCATGCCGTGCTCTACCGCTTGGACAGTACCATTAACTGCGTGTTGCATACCCATACGGTAGCCAGCACGGTACTCTCGCGTCGCTTCCCCCAGGGCATCGAGCTAAGCGGCTTTGAGATGCAAAAGGCGCTAGCAGGCAACGTTACCCACGACGCTACCATTACGTTACCAGTGGTGCCCAACGCCCAGGATATGGAAGAACTGGCCGAGCACGTACGCAGCGGCTGGCCGATGCCCTGGGGCTTTTTGGTCGCAGGGCACGGCATATATGCCGTGGGCGATAGCATCGCCAGTTGCCGCCGTCACCTGGAAGCGATTGAATTTTTACTTGCCTGTGTGCTTGAAGAGAGTCGGTGGTCTACATGAGTAACCCAACTGTTCGCGCCATTGTGACCGATATTGAAGGCACCACCACGGATATTAACTTCGTCCATAAGGTGCTGTTTCCCTACGCCCACGCCAAGTTGCCCGACTTTCTACGTGCGAATGCAGACACACCTGCAGTTGCCGAGCAAATTGATGCCGTACGCAGCGAAATGGACGCCCCTAACACCCCACTTGAGGCAGTGATCGACCAGTTGCTGCACTGGATCGAGACCGACCAAAAAGTGACTCCGCTAAAAGCACTGCAAGGTATGGTGTGGGCCGATGGCTACCAGCGCGGCGACTTTAAAGGCCATCTATATAGCGATGTAGCACCGGCACTGCGCCAGTGGAAAGACGCGGGCAAAGCGCTGTACGTCTACTCGTCCGGCTCGGTGCAGGCGCAGAAGTTGCTGTTTGGTTATAGCGATGCAGGCGACCTAACCCCGCTATTTAGCGGCTACTTTGATACCCATATTGGCCATAAGCGCGAGGCTGCCGCTTACCATCGCATTGTCGCCGAGCTTGACCTGTCGCCGGCAGCGGTGCTGTTCTTGTCTGACGTGGTCGAAGAACTGGACGCCGCCAAAAAGGCAGGCATGCAAACCCTGCAGTTGGTGCGCGAAGGCACCCAGCCTGGCAACACCCATGCTTGCGTTACTCGCTTTGATGAAATTGCGCTTTAGGAGACCCTACGATGTCGCAACTGAAAGTATTTGCTGATCAGAACCCGAATGATGCCCTGATCGACACCACCGACGGCGAGCAGATTACCACTGAGCTAAACAAGGTGGGCGTGCTGTTTGAGCGCTGGGCAGCGCCGGGCGAGATTACCGACGACGCCACCCAGGAAGATGTTTTGGCGCTCTATAAAGACGACATCGACCGCGTCAAAGCCATGGGCGGCTATCAAACTGTCGATGTGCTGCATATGGTGCCCACGCACCCAGACAAAGACGCCATGCGCCAGAAGTTCTTGAACGAACATCGCCACCACGAAGATGAAGTACGTTTCTTCGTCAAAGGACAAGGGCTATTTTGTCTGCACATCGATGACAAGGTGTATCAGGTACTGTGTACCCGCAATGACCTGATCAGCGTACCCGCCAACACGCCCCATTGGTTCGATATGGGCCCAGCGCCAGAGTTCACCGCGCTGCGCTTCTTCGATAATGTGGAAGGCTGGGTGCCCCACTGGACTGAAAGCGATATCGCCGGGAAATTTGATCGCTTGGATCAGTTGTAAATGGTGAGGAGTGAGGGGTAAATCGTAAGGTGAAAGATGGCAAGCAGCTGTAGCGCCAGCGCACCCGCGAAGCAACCCGCGAGCGTTGCCGAAGATGCCCCCAGGCCGGATGACGCCCGGTGGCATCATCCAGGCGGCTGGCGCCGCCGTCGCGGGTGCCTAATACGCTCGTCCCTCGCGAGATTCGTTACGCCGCGCTACGGGGCAGGCGTTTACAGCACCTCTTGCTGGTTATACGCCCTGGCTAAATCCGCCAGCGCGGTAAGGTCACTATAGGCTTCCGGCTCCATAATCAGCGTTTGGCCCATCAGCACATTGCGCGCTTCAAGCTTGGCGCGCAGCGCGGTGTCTTCAATCTCTTCGAAATCGGCGTTGTGGGCCAGCGATAAAACCCGGCGGTGCATTTCGATGCCGCAGTAGGCCAGCGCATCCAGGCGAATCTCTTCCAGTAGCGCATCACAGGCGTCGTCGGCGCTATTGCCCTGCTCTTCAAACAGCGATTTGGGAAATAGAATGCCCGTCCGCTCGGTTTGCCACAGGTGGCGGAACTCGGCATCAAAGTGGCTAAAGCACGCCTCGATCACATCAAGAATCCACGCCTGATACTCATCAAGCTCACCTTCTTGTCGGTGAGCAGGCTGGCTGAAGTAGGCCATCAGAAAGTTGGCCACCGCCATACCCAGGTCAAAAGCCATCGGCCCGTACTGAGAAAACTCGGGGTCAATGACCCGCACGTCGGTATCAGTGGCCATAATCGAGCCGGCGTGCAGATCACCGTGCAGCATGGTTTCGGTGTTTGCGGTGAACTTCATCAACAGCCGCTGCACTTTGGCCTTTAAACGCGCGTTGCGGCGCAATTCATCCACCACCGGTGAAAGCTCCGGGGTGTGGTGATTCATTTCAGCGCCGTAATAAGGGTCGGTAAATACCAGTGACTCGGTGATGGCAGGAATCGCCACATTACCGGAAAACAGCCCCACGTCCGCCTTTTTCTCTGGGCTACTCAGCGAAAGCTCTGAGCCACGAAACGCCGTGCGGGCGCAAAATTTGCCAATGGTTTCGCCAAGTTGAGCGACGCGCTCACCGTTGATCAACTTACGGCGCAAGATAGTGTGGGGGTGCAGATACTCCATCACAAACAGCGCCTGGGGCTTGTCGAAGTAGTAGACTTCAGGGGCGATGCCCGGTGCACGCTTAGCCTGACGCACCAAGGCGTAGTACTCAAAGTGGGCGCGATAGACTGGCAGCGGCCAACTCTCGCCGACCATACGTACATAGGGAAGCGCCTGCTTAACCACTACACTGCCCACGTTACCGGAGACGATAAACACTAGGTTAAGGTTGCCGTCACCCACCTCGCGAATGTTCCAGCTCGCGGGTTCTCCGCCCACGCGTCTAACTACCGCCTCAACATCACCAAGCCGCTGGGATAGAGTGTCAACGCTTAGCGCGCGGTAATGTTGATCAATCTCCACAGTTCTCTCCTCACAAACGTTTACGTGTTTGGCTAGGGCCTGTTGGCCCGTTAACCTCCGCTATTAGGCCGATACGCTTAAGCCATCAATAGCGCTATCGCCAGATGATGAATCAATCGCACTAGCCACCCATACACGGTTGCGGCCTTGCCTCTTGGCTTCATAAAGCGCTTCATCTGCCTGGGATAATAGTTCGGCTGGGGCAAGGCTAACTTTCGGGTAGAGTACTGCAACACCAACGCTAACGGTAACAACGCTTTGCGCCGAGACACCGTGATTAGGAATTTCCAAAGCCTCCACATTGTGCCGAATACGCTCGGCCGCCGGTTTTGCCGCCTCAGGCGATGCATTGGCTATTAGCACTACAAACTCTTCACCACCAAAACGCACCACTAAATCGGCATCACGGCTATTGGCCTGCATGGCAGTAGCGACTTGACGCAAACACTCGTCACCCTGAGGATGCCCATAATAGTCGTTGTAAGCTTTGAAATGATCGATATCGATTACCACCAGCCCTAAACAAAGGCCTTTATCGGTAGCCTCCTGCCAGCGCACAGGAAAAACCGTATCGAACTGGCGCCGGTTGGCAAGATTGGTTAAAGGATCGGTCACCGACATGCGCGACAGTTCCTGGTTATCTTTTAAGTAATAGCCAGCGCGGATCTTTTCTTTCAGTACATGCAAATAGGAGGTTCGCTCACTCTGTTCGAAGCGATAGTTGGCCACTAACGTAAACAGCGCCTGAGCGATAATAGTAAATATCGCTAGCCGCTTCGCCTCTGGCGGCATGGGGTCATAAGATAGAACAAAAAGCAGTATTATAAATATGCAAATGGCAGATGACACACAGGCATAGTTAAACCGTAGTGAGTAAACAATATTACCCACCAGCAAAATAAGGCCGAAAGAGAAAACATCCAAGTAAGAGTAAGGAACGGTGGATTCTGCAAAGATCAAACATGAAATCACCGTAGCAACAATCACCGTGCTCGCCATTAACGTTTCACGTTGGGCTGGAGACACGCCACGGTAAACCCACCACAGAATTGGCAGACCAAAAGGCAGCATTACCCCCACCCTTAACGTCAGTGCCGTGGTGAAAGTATCCGGTCGAAAACTGTGGTCGTTGATCAAAAACAAGCAGTAGATGATCGCCGATATCAACCCAGCCACGACCATGCTACGGCTACGTTGGTGCTGAGTATCTTCTTCAAACCTTGCTTCCACTTCATCAGCAAAACGTAACCGCCAAGGCCCTCTACGCAACTCATCTTCCACCGCTGTCAGCAGCGTGTCATTGATCATTACTCGCCCTCAATGCCTCATCCGGTTACTTGTGGCTTTCATGCATCATTAATGAACACCAGAAGCCTAATACTACCTTTGAGTACGACAATAGTGTGCCACAATAACGTTTAGTTAAAATGAATATTGGTACACATGTTAAACGAAACTCATTCCAATTTTCATTAATTAAACATTCAACCAGGAGACTAATGATGCAACGCCAACAGGATCCGGTGACTAACGACTGGACTTTCATCATTGGGCATCGCGAACTCGTTGTGCACCAGCGCTATGAGGTGCTTAGCATGATCAACGACTTTATGCTGGGCATTTGGTTTACGATCGGCAGTGTCTGCTTTTTTTACCAGGGTGCGGTGCAAACTGTCGGCGTGTGGCTGTTTGTGATAGGGAGCATTCAACTGCTGATGCGCCCAGCGATTCGTCTTCACCGCTATGTCTATTTTAAGCAGTTGCCGGACACCGACCAGGACGCTTAGACGCCCAAGTCCGTTCAACGCAGTTGGCTATCTTTACTGCCACGACGATTGTAGCCACTAAAGGCCGACTGCTTTTTGTCCAGTTCACCCTGACACACCACACACAGCCGAACGCCTGGAATCGCTTTACGGCGCGGTTCAGGAATAGGATCGCCACACTCGTCGCAAACCTCAAGACTTTCGCCGCGGGGCAACTGGCTACGCGCACGCTGCACCGCATCCTCTAGTGTGCTTTCCATCTGCTCTTGTTCGGCGCCATCTTTTGCCCATCCACCTGCCATGGTCTCCTACCTCCCTTTTTTCAAAAACAACTGTTCAACATTGATCTTTAAGCATAGCAGTAAGCTGGACTACTCATTGTTAGCCTAAAAACCGAACGCCTTGGGCAGCCAAGGGGCTGCGAAGTTTGTCTGGCAGCGGCACATCGGTCACTACGGCATCATAATCACCCAGTTGACCCGCGGCGCAGCGTAGTGGCAGGTCGAACTTGGTTTTATCCAGTACTAACACGCGATAACCGGCATGGGCCAACAGCGCCTCACGGGCCATCACTTCGTCATCGTTGTAGTCATAAAGCTGGCCATAGCTATCCATTCCCCCCACCGACACAATCCCCACATCTGCACGGTAGCGTTGAAAAAAACGCCAGGCATCGCCGCCAATCACGTCCTGGTCACGACGACGCACTCGCCCACCCGCCACCACTAGCTCACACTTCAACTGGCACAGCTTAATCAGCGCATGCAGGTTATTGGTCATGATATGCAGACCTTGCTTATCACTCAGCGCATCGGCCAACTGCTCAACCGTGGTGCCCGTGCCTAAGAACAGTGCTTGATGATCCTGTACCAAGCTCGCTGCCCGCGCCGCAATCTGCCGTTTACCCGCCACGTTAACGATCTGACGCTGGTCGTAGCCGATGTTTTCCTGCTCGGGAAACGGCAGCACCTCACCTTGGCGGCGCAGCACCAAGCCCTTATCAGCTAGGTGGCGAATATCCCCACGCAGGGTTTGCACAGAAACCCCAAACTCGCCTGCCAGGCTGTCTACCGATTGGCGCCCTTGTGAGTGGATTCGCTGTAACAGCTGTTGTCGACGTTCGAACTGGCGCATAGCCCCTCTCAGCACAACGAAAGCAAAAAGTGCGGCAAACGAAAGCCATAAAATGTTGAACGAAAGCATAGTGTCACTTTGTTGTAAGCAGATGACAGTAGCTTAGGTGGGGTTCACTCACTGGAGGTTTACCCATGTTGAAGCGCCCCCTGTTATCTATTCCGACATCTGCCCTTACTGCTGCTGTCGCGGTAGCCAGCTTTTCCCTTTCGGCTCAGGTAGCGGCGAACGAAACGCTAACGCTCTACACCAGTCAGCCCAATAGCGATGCCCAACAGACTGTTGACGCCTTTGAAGCGGCCTATCCCGACATTGAAGTGGAGTGGGTACGCGACGGTACCACACGCTTGATGACCCGGCTGCGCTCGGAGCTTTCAGCCGGGGTGAGCAATCCCGACGTACTGCTGATTGCCGACAGCATGACCATGGAATCACTCAAGCAGGAGGGCCATTTACAGCCTTACCTAAGCGATGAGCGCCAAGCCTATGACGCTGACCTGTATGACCCAGAAGGCTACTACTACGGCACCAAGCTGATCACCACCGGGATTGTCTATAACACCGGCGCCGAGCATCAGCCGCAAAGCTGGCAAGACCTGCTGGGGCCTGACTACGAAGGGTTGGTCACCATGCCTAGTCCGCTTTACTCCGGCGCGGCACTGATCCATATGGCGGCGATCACTGCCAACCCTGACCTTGGCATGGCGTATTACGAAGCGCTTCATGAAAACCGCACCGAAGCCCAGGGTGGGAACGGTGGCGTCTTTAACGCCGTGGCCGCGGGTACCAAGCCCTACGGTATCGTGGTGGACTTCCTGCCGATCCGTGAAGCCGCCAAAGGCTCGCCGGTCGAATTCGTGTTCCCGGAAGAGGGCGTGAGCGCGGTGACTGAGCCGGTCGCCATTATGCAGGGCGCAGAGAATGTCGAGGCCGCGCAAAAGTTTGTTGATTTTGTGCTTTCCCAGCAGGGCCAGGAGCTGGTCAGCCAGCAGGGCTACCTGCCTGCCCACAACGACGTTACCCCACCGGAAGGTTTCCCCGAGCGCAATAGCATTACCCTGATGCCGGTTGATACCGAGCAGGCATTGGCGCAGGAAGAAGAACTCAAACAGCGTTTTAGCGATCTCTTCGGCGGGTAATCATGACGCCCGCTCTCAACTATGACAATAAGTACGGTAGCGACAACAAGTATGGCAGCCAGCACCGCTGGCTGCTTTCAAGCCTGCTGATCGCCATTGTAATGCTAAGCCTGGCACCCAGCCTGCGTCTGCTGATCGAGGCGTTAAGCGATCTTGCTCAGGGCCGCCAGTCGCCGCTGTGGCAAGTGCTCAGCAGTGCCAGCACTTGGCGAGCACTCTGGCATAGCCTGTATACCTCGGGGCTCGGCATGCTGATCGCTATGGTGCTGGGCAGTCTATTCGCCTTTGCCATCACGCTCACCAATGTGCGCGGAAAATCGTGGCTGGTGTTCTGCTTTATGCTGCCAATGATGATTCCGCCCCAGGTTACCGCCTTGAGCTGGCTGCAGCTCTTTGGTCCGGCCAGCCCGCTACTGAAAAGCATAGGCTTGGCGCCACCACTGGGCAGCCCGCAGCCGCTCTACTCCGCTGAAGGGATCGCTTTACTGCTGGGCATCCAGAGCGCCCCGCTGGTATTTCTGGCCCTTCGTACCAGCCTGCTTTCGCTGCCCCGGGAGCTTATTGAAGCCGCTCGCATTAGCGGCGCCAAACAAACCCAAGTTTGGGGTCACATTATTTTACCCGTGACCCGTAGCGGCTTGATCGCCGGAGGCGCGATGGCATTTATCTCGAGTCTCGGCAACTTCGGCATCCCCGCCATGCTGGGTATTCCCGCAGGCTATTACGTGCTGCCCACGCTGATCTACCAGCGTATGGCCAACTTCGGCACCGGGGTGTTGGCAGAAATGGCTGCGCTCTCCTTGCTGATTGGTTTACTGGCACTGGCCGGAGTGGCGTTGCAGCAGCAATTGATGAATCGCAGCCGCTTCGGGCTGGGCGGCCATAGTGGACGCTCACACGATTTCACCCTGGGAAGTTGGCGCTCGCTGGTGACCGCCACGCTCGTCGGAATATTGCTGATTATTCTGGTCGCACCGCTACTTGCACTGATCATCAGCTCGCTGGTACCCGCCATGGGCGTGCCATTAAACGCCGAGACAGCCACCCTGAACGCTTACGCTGAAGTGGTGGGTCGCCAAGGTGCCACATGGCGAGCGGTGAACAACAGTCTGTGGCTGGCGGGCAGCGCGGCTGTGGTGCTGATGCTGCTCAGTCTGCCATTAGCTTACCGGCTACAGCGCCTGCCGGAACGTTGGCGGGGTGTGGTGCTCAGTGCCATTGAGATTCCCTATGCGCTTCCCGGCGTAGTATTGGCCATTGCCTGCATCCTGCTATTTGTTCGCCCGCTGCCGATTATCAATGTAGCGCTCTACGGCACCCTGGGGCTGATTTTTATCGCTTACCTGGCGCGCTTTCTGGTGGTCTGCGTTAAGCCCGTCGCCGCCAGCCTGGCGCAGCTGGATCCTTCGCTTGAAGAGGCGGCACAGCTCGCGGGGGCAGGCCCCTGGCGGCGCCTGGGCAGCATTATTTTACCCCTGGTCGCGCCCGCGCTGTTCGCAGGCGGCCTGCTGGTATTTCTGCTGGCGGTCAACGAACTTACCGTGTCAGCCCTGCTATGGAGCGCCGGTAACGAAACCCTCGGCGTGCTGATTTTCAACCTCGACGAAGGCGGCGAAAGCGTGCTGGCCTCTGCGGTGTCAGTGCTGGTGGTAGTAATGGTCGCCTCGCTGATGCTGACACTCAGTTTACTGGCGCCGCGTTTACCCAAAGGAGTCATTCCATGGCAGAGTTAGGCATGGCAGTGCCATCTAGTGCAGGGCTATCGATCGATCGTGTCACCAAGCGCTTTGGCGAACAGACGGCCGTTGATGCGCTGTCGCTGACGATCAATCCAGGCGAGTTTGTCGCCCTGCTCGGCCCCAGCGGCTGTGGCAAAACCACCATGCTACGCATGCTGGCAGGCTTTGAAACGATCAACGACGGTACGATTCAATTAGCCAATCGCACCCTGGCCAGCGCCGATACCCATGTGCCGCCTGAACAGCGCAATATGGCCATGGTATTCCAGTCCTATGCGCTATGGCCGCATATGAGCGTGGCTGACAACGTGGGCTACCCAGTCAAGCTACGAGGCCTGCGCGGAGCGGCGTATCACCACAGGGTGCAGCAGGCCCTGGCCCTGGTGGAGCTTGATGCCTACGCCGATCGCATGCCCCAGGCCCTCAGTGGCGGCCAGCGCCAGCGGGTGGCCCTGGCGCGCTGCCTGGTCAGCGACCCTTCAGTGGTACTGCTGGATGAGCCATTGGCCAACCTTGACCGTCACCTGCGCGCCACCATGGAACACAGCTTCCGCGATTTTCACCAGCGAACTGGCGCCACGCTGGTCTATGTCACCCACGACCAAACCGAAGCCATGGCGCTGGCGGACAAAATCGCCGTGATGAAAGCGGGCAAGCTGGTTCAGTGGGGCGCCCCTGAAACCCTTTACAGGCAGCCGCGAACCGCCTGGGTAGCAGGCTTTATCGGCCAGGGCAGCCAATTAAAGGTCGCCGCCGGTCACCCTGGAAAGCACCTTGAGAGCGCGACCCTAATGCGCGGGCTGAACGCCATCGAATCCGAACGAACCCAAAGCGTGCTGGTGCGCCCGGAACATATTCAGATCAGCGCGGCAACCGCTTCCTCCGCAACTCCCACTCATAACCAGCTTGCCGCACAGGTGGAAAACGTTATTTTCCGCGGCGAGCGCTATGAGCTCACCCTGCGCCTGCCCAGCGGGGAAACACTGCTGGCCTACCACCACACCGCACCTGACCTGGGTAGCCAGGTTGCCGTCGACCTTCAGCAGGGCTGGTGCCTGGAGCCCGACCAATGAGTATCAATATCGAGATTCTCAGTGGTTTAGGCGCCAAAGGGCCTGCTGCAATAGTGGTAGAAGCCCAGGGAAAACGCCTACTGCTAGATGCAGGCGGTGAACTCCACCCGGATGACACCATTACTTGGGCGAACAACCTGGCTGTGGATGCCGTACTGATCAGCCATGACCATATCGACCATATCGGCGGCGTGGCCGAGCTAGCAGAGAGCGTGCCACTTTATTGCACGCCGCTGGTAGCCAAGGCACTGCCTCACAACCGCGCATGGCGCCCCTTGCCCGAACGCGGCACGCTAGAAGTGGAAGGCATCACCGTTACCACCGGCCAGGCGGGGCACTCGCTAGGCGGTGTGTGGCTACATCTAGCGGTGGAGGGCGGTGTTTACTATAGCGGCGACGCCTGTTTTGAGTCGTCTGTGTTTCCGTTTGATACCCCGCCGAAAGCGGCTATTGCACTACTGGATGCCTCCTACGGCAGCTACGACCAGCCCCAAGCGTACTGTGTTCAGGCTATTAGTGAGCGCCTTGATCAGCCGCTGGCGTTTCCGGTGCCGGAAACCGGCCGCGCCCTGGAAATGGCACTATGGCTGGCGGAAGAGGCGGATCAGCGGCAGTTAACGCTCGCCATCGACCCCGTGATTCGCGACAACCTGGCCGCGCTCTTGGCTCTGCCTGCAACACTGCGTCGGCCTGGGCTCGACCACTCGATTCGCTCGCTGTTAGCGCGGCAAAACGCTTGCCCGCCAACCCTTCAGTTGATGTGCGATCGCAGCGATACGCCGGAACAGTGGCCCGATCACCACCTACTTCACACAGGTTATCTGACCCCTGACCGCCGCGCAGAGCTAGCGGCAGGCCAAATCAGCTGGCAGCGCTGGAATGTTCACCTACGTGCGTCGCACCTGGTGGCGCTTGCCGATCAGTTAGACGCCACCCAAGTGGTACCGCTATTTACCCCGTTTAGCGATAACGCATTAACCGCTTGGCAGGGACTACTAGGCGAGCGCCTCTGCACCGCCCAGCGTTTATCTGCTCCTTCACGTCTAGTCACCCTTTCCAGTTTAGGGAGTTTTGCATGTCCGCAGTAATTGTTGATGTTGACGGCACCTTAGCCGAATTTCACCCCCACCAGGTCAGTGACTGGGTGCTGGGCAGCCAAAAACAGTGGGAGCCCTTCTTTGCCCATATGGCCGAAGCGCCGGTGATCGAAGCGGTGGCCAAGCTGGTTAAAATCCTGAAGGCCCAAGGCCAGCAGATTGTGATTTGCAGCGGTCGCCCGGATAGCCACCGTGAGCATACCCAGCGCTGGCTAGAGCGCCACACCATCCCCTTTGATGCCATGTATCTACGCCCTGAGGGCGATGACCATGTGGATGATGAAGCGGTAAAAGAGGCGTTACTGGAGCGCATGCGCAGCGACGGCTTTGCGCCTTGGCTGGTGCTGGATGACCGTGACGCTGTGGTCGCCCAGTGGCGCGCGCTCGGGCTTACTTGCCTGCAGTGCGCGCCAGGGGATTTTTAAGCGTTTTCCAGCCGGGTTCGGTGCTGCCAGACCAGCACCGCCAAGGGCACTAGCGCGATGGGGATCAACACTAGGTTAAGCGTCGCCCAACCCAAGCCGCTGACCAAGGGCCCAGCGAGCAACGCAGTGATAGCGGCGGTGCCAAAGACTAAAAACTCGTTGGCGGCCTGAGTGCGCGCTTTATCCACCGGGCGGTAACTCTCAGTGAGCAGCCCGGTGGCGGGCAGAAAGGTAAAATTCCAGCCCAAGCCCAGCAAAATCAGCGCCACGTTGAAACCGGCTAAACTGATCCCCAACTGAGCGACCAAGGCACTTGCCACCAGCAGCAGGCAGCCTGCCACAATAACTTGCTTGGCGCCGAAGCGGGTGGCCAAATGGCCAGTAAAGAACGAGGGTAAAAACATCGCCACCACGTGCCACTGAATGGTCATTGAAACGTGGTTAAAGTGATGCCCAGCCCCCGCCATGGCGAGCGGCGTGGCGGTCATGGCCAAATTCATCATGCCGTACCCGACCATCGCCGCGCTCACCGACACAATAAATCCAGGCTGGCGGAGTATCTTACCCAGCGGCAGTGCGTTGCCTTCGCCGTGGGTGCGGGAAGCAGGCGGCAGTTGCGTCAGCATCAGCACCACTAACGCCAGTGCGTAGAGCGCTGCCAAGCCTACAAAACTGCCCAGAAACGGCACTTCACCCAGCTCACGGCTCACCCTGGCTAGCCATGGCCCGGCAAACGCGGCCAGCACACCACCCCCCATCACCAAGCCAATCGCCCGGTCACGCATCGGCGTGGGGGCGGCTTCCACCGCGGCAAAGCGATAGAGCTGGCCAAAGCCAATGCCGATTCCGATTAGCCAGGTCGACAGCAAGAACAGCCCAAAGCGCTCGCCAATCAACGCCTGCACGGCGACCAGTGCACCTACCAATCCCAACAGATTGCCCAGTATAAAGCCGCGCTTTCGGCCCAGCCTGGCCATAATTAACGAGGCGGGAATGGTGGCGCACATCAGCCCCAGCCACTGGGTGGCGACCGGCGCGGTCGACCATGACGCACTTGGCGCCAAAGACGCCCCAATCAGCGGCGAGACGGCAATCAGCAAGACATTACCGGTAACCAGTAGCGCCTGGCAGAGCGACAATAGAGTGACGGTTAAAGGCATGAAACGCTCTCCTGAATAGAATCATCTGTATGGGAAGACGCAAAGCGCTGGCGATATACCGAGGGTGATACGCCGTAGTAGCGCTGAAACTGGCGGCGCAGCTGCTCCGCGCCGCCCAACCGCCAGCGTTGTGCTAGGCGCTCAAGGGATACGTTTTCGCGCCCGTTGAGCAGCGCCAAGCGCGCTTGCTCAAGGCGTAGTTGGGTCAGGTAAGCACCGGGGGTGGTATTTAAGTAGCGCCTAAATAGCCGGGTTAAATGGCGCGGGGAGACCGCCATCAGGTCGGCCATGCTCTCAAGCCCGTGATCAACGCTGGGGTCGGCGTGGAGCTGATCCAGCAAGCGGCGCAGCGGCCCCGCCTCTTGTTGGTGTCGCAGTATCTCGCTGAACTGCGACTGCCCACCTGGGCGCTGCAAAAACACCACTAGCTCGCGGGCCACTCGACCGGCCAGATCAGCACCGTGATCTGCCTCTACCAGCGAAAGCGCCAAATCAATCCCCGCCGTTACACCGGCGCTGGTGTAGCGGCCGTTGCTTTCGATATAGAGTGCATCGGGCTCTACGCTTAGTGCGGGGTACTCATCCGCCAGTTGAGGTGCATGGCGCCAGTGAGTGGTAACGCGGCAGCCTTCCAGCAACCCTGCAGCGGCTAACAAAAATGCCCCAGAGCAGATAGAGCCGAGCCGCCTCACCTCTGGAGCGACCTCACAAAGCACCTGCTTCACTGCGGCTATTTCACACTGCTGCATCACGCCACTGCCACCCGCCACCAACAGCGTATCCAGGGGCAGTAAATGAGTAAGTTGATGGTAGGTGTGCGTAGCATGCACGGCTAGGCCGCCATTGGTGACTACCGGGCCGACGGCATCGGCGACCAGGGTCAACTGATAGAGCGGCTGGGGGCTTAGCGTATTGGCGCTGGCAAACACCTGCCAGGGACCGCTGACATCCAGCAGTTGGCAGTCGGGGTAGGCAAATAGAGCAACATGGCGAGTCACAGTCTCTCTCCGCTAACGGGGAATCGAAGCATTAGAGAGAGTGTCAGCGCTGCGCCTTATGTCGGCAAGGACGATTACCCCACCGATATGGACATCTTTATAAAAAGCAGTACATTCGGATCAGCCCGTTCTCTCTAACGGTGACTCCATCCTGCGTACGCTGGAAACGAAATCGCTAAAGCGCTCGCCTTGAATCAATACATGGTCGCTCAGTGCTTGCTGGGCCGCCACGGGGTCGCCCTGTTCAATGGCCTCCACAATGGTTTGGTGCTCGCTGAGGGAATTATTTACCCGCTGGCGCACCTGGAGCTGCAGGCGCCGGTAAGGCTTTAAACGTTGTTTAAGTTGGCGCGCTTCGCTGGCCAAAAAAGTGTTGTGGCTAGCGGTGTAGATACAGTCGTGAAAGCCTTCGTTTTCGTAGTAATACTCGTCGCTGTCGCCGGCCAGGGCCGCTGCTTCGCAGCGCTGATGCGCTTCGCGTAACGCGGCCAGCTCTGATTCGGTAATCCGGCGTGCTGCCAAGCGGCCGCACATGCCTTCAAGCTCCGCCATCACCTCGAACATCTCGATCAGTTGATCAATACCCACTTTCGCAACGAAGGTGCCCTTCTTCGGGGAAACGGTGACCAAGCCGCTGGCGACCAACTGTTGAAAGGCTTCGCGCACAGGCGTTCGCGAAACCTGAAACTCGCGCCCCAAGGCCTCTGGATCCAGGCGCTCTCCCGGTAAGCGACGGCCATTGATGATGTCATCCTCAAGAGAATCTCTTAATCGCTGAGCATTGGATCGCTTGGTGCCGGTCATATTTACCTCCTTGGATCGCGGCTCGTCTTAGCCGTTTTAATGCTGTCATACAGTTGACATTAGCATACATAGCGCCTATTGATATATATATCAGCTCGACTGATAGATACATATAGTCCATCCAAACACACAACAACAACTGTTGGAGACGCCTCATGCAACGCTATGTGATCTCAACTGCTGCCGCCCTCGGTCTCGCCATTGCGGCTTCCCACGCCTCTGCCGATACCGTGCTACGCGCGTCGCATCAATTCCCTGGGGGTCAGGGAGACGTTCGCGACGAGATGGTGCAAATGATGGCCCGCAAAGTAGTCGATGCGGATGTAGGGCTGACCATAGAAGTTTATCCGGGCCAGTCACTGTTCAAAGCGCGTGAACAGTGGGGCGCTATCGCTCGTGGTCGCCTCGATATCACCTCTCTACCGCTGGATTACGCTAGTGGTCGGCATCCGGAATTTTCGGCTACGCTGATGCCGGGCTTAGTGCGTAATCAGGCCCATGCTCAACGTCTGAATGACTCTGAATATATGGACATGATTAAAGAAGTCATTCGCGAAGGCGGCGCTCGAGTACTTGCAGATGCCTGGTTATCCGGTGGCTTTGCATCTAGCGAACAGTGCGTTACCTCCCCGGATACCGTCGAGGGCCAAAATTTCCGTGCTGCCGGACCTGCGTTTGAACAAATGCTTGAGGCCGCTGGCGCCTCCATTGCCTCCATGCCCTCTTCCGAGGTTTATACCGCCATGCAAACCGGTGTGCTGGATGCCGCCAATACCTCGTCGATGTCGTTTATCTCTTTCCGGCTTTATGAACAGGTTGAATGCTTGACCGAGCCGGGTGACTTCGCGCTCTGGTACATGTACGAACCCATTCTTATTTCTGAGCAGGTATGGCAAGAGCTTAACGAGGAACAGCAGGCGGCGCTGATAGAAGCCGGTGAAGCCGCAGAAGCCTTCTTTGCTGAAGAGGCCGCCGCCATTGATCAGGAAATGGTCGATCTTTACGAGGAGAACGGCGTCGAGGTGGTCAGCATGAGCGAAGACGACTACAACGCCTGGCTCGATATCGCCAAGGAAACCTCTTACAAAAACTTTGCCGACAATGTTCCCAATGGCCAGGCCATTATCGATGCAGCGCTGGCCGTCGAGTAAGCAACCCATAAACGCCTAACGGCTCGGCTGCCCTTCGGGGTGGCCGTTTTCAACTGATGCTTGCTTAGCTTGGCGAAATAACCAGCTTGACGAGGGAAATATGGCACCTGCAACGACTCACAATGCCCTGGCGCGTGGGGGCATCATTGGCGGCTACATTCGCGTCATGGATAAGCTTTCGCGGCTGTCTGCCTATTTAGCCTGCGCCATGTTTATCGCTGGCGTATTAGTGATTTGCCAGATGGTATTTATTCGCTACTTACTCGGAATGAGCACCAGTTGGCAGACCGAATTCACCATCTTTTCAGTAACGGCGGCAATGTTGATGGGTAGCCCTTATGTACTGATGACCGGCGGGCACGTGGCTATCACTATTGTGCCCGATGCGCTGGGTGGTATTACCCGCACCATCATGCGCTTGATCGCTTCGCTGTTTGGATTAGGTTTCTGTGCCGCCCTGGCGTATGCCAGCTGGGTCTATGTTTTTGAGGCACTTCACGGTGAGTGGACGACGGGTTCCGTATGGAATCCACCGCTGTGGCCCGCCCTGCTGCCCATGGCCGTCGGCGCCACCCTGCTGTCGCTGCAATATGTAGCTGAAATTCTGCGTGGGGAGAGCTAAGCATGGATCCCATTACCTTAGGCATTATTGTCGCCATCGCGCTGATTACGCTGATGGCCATTGGCACCCCTATCGCTTTTGCCCTGGGCGGTGTATCGCTGCTGGCACTAATCTACGACCGTGGCCTTGCTGAGCTCACCTACTTCGGGGAAACCTTTTTTGACCGCATCGCCGAGTTTGGTTTTGTCGCCATTCCGATGTTTATTCTGATGGGCGCCGCGGTGGCCTCCTCTCCCACCGGGCGCGATCTGTATCGCTCGCTGGATCTATGGATGGGCAAGCTGCCCGGCGGCTTGGCGGTTTCCAATATCGGCGCCTGCTCTATCTTTGCTGCGCTCTCGGGATCGTCACCAGCCACCTGTGCGGCGATTGGTAAAATGGGCATTCCCGAAATGCGCATGCGCGGCTACCCGGATGGCGTGGCGGCGGGCTGTATTGCCGCGGGTGGCACCCTGGGCATCCTGATTCCGCCGTCGGTCACCATGATCATCTACGGCATCTCCACCGAAACCTCTATTGGTCGACTGTTTATTGCCGGGGTGGTGCCAGGCTTTATGCTCGCGGGCCTGTTCATGATATGGACGATGATCGCCTGCAAGCTGGCCGGTGGCTATAACAACCCGATGGCGGAGTCCGTCGAACGGTTAAAACAGAACGTTAAGCAGAATGTTGATACCAACCTGAAAGCGTTAGTGCGCGTTCTGCCTTTCCTGGGCGTGGTCGCGGGTATCCTGTTTGCCTTGTATGGCGGGGTGGCAACACCTTCAGAAGCAGCAGGCGTAGGCGCATTCCTCTGTTTGGCGCTGGCTATTCTGATCTACCGCATGTGGCAGCTGGGCCCGATAAAACTGATTATGCGCGACTCGCTACGCGAAAGCGTGATGATCATGCTGGTAATCGCCACCGCCGAAGTGTTCGCCTATGCGCTCTCCTCGATGTTTATCACCCAAACCGTTGCCGCCGCGATTGCTGATCTGGAGATCAACCGCTGGGCGCTGATGGGGGTGATTAACCTCTTCCTGCTGGTGGCCGGTTTCTTCCTGCCACCCGTGGCAGTGATCGTGATGACCGCGCCCATTCTGTTACCTATCATCCTGGCGGCTAATTTCGACCCCTACTGGTTTGCGGTGATTTTGACCATCAACCTGGAGATCGGTCTGATCACACCGCCAGTGGGTCTCAACCTGTTCATTATTAAAGGCATCGCGCCGGATATTTCGCTGCGCGACATTCTGATGGGAAGCTTGCCCTACGCGCTATGTATGGTGCTGGGTATCTTGCTGCTGTGTCTCTTCCCAGGCATCGCGCTTTGGCTACCTAACTTGATCATGGGTTAAGGAGTTCGACCATGAACATGCTGTTTTTGCAGGAGCTGTTCAACAACATCACTCAGCGTGATGCACTGTTGCGGCGCCGCCAGCCCGAGAATTTAACGCCCGACCATGGGCAGTTGGTTAACGCCTGCCACAGGCTGTTGGAAAGCGATGGAGAAGCCTCCAGCATCGCGCTGGCAAGCCGCGCCTTGGCGATTTATCAGCGCCTTTCGGCAGCTGAAAAAAGCAGCTTCTTTGCCCGCCTAACGGCTGACTTTGCGGCCGATCCCGGCCCCATTGACGCCGCCTACCTGGCGTATCTAGAGGTGCGCGACAACCAATCGCTACAGCGCCTGTTTGAAGCCTGCGAGCCCCGGCGCCAAGAGCTTTTTCGGCGTTTAAACCTGGCCAGCGACGGCACCTATGAGCTGGTTAAAATGCGTGAAGACCTGCTGGGGCTACTACGCGAACAGCCGGAATTAGCGCCCATCGACGACGATTTCGCCCATCTGTTTGGCTCCTGGTTCAACCGCGGCTTTTTGATGCTCAAGCGCATTGACTGGAACACCCCCGCTTCGATTCTAGAGAAGATCATCCGCTACGAAGCGGTACACGAAATTCAGGACTGGGACGATCTACGCCGGCGCTTAGATGCCCGTGACCGTCGCTGTTTCGCCTTCTTTCACCCCGCCATTGGCGACGAGCCGCTGATCTTTGTGGAAGTGGCCCTGCATAAGGGCCTGCCGAGCCGTATCCAGCCCATCTTGTCAGGGGAGAGTTCTGGAGAGAGTTTTGGAGAGAGCTCTGGAGAGAGTCGTCATACTAAAAAAGCCATCGATGAGCCCGAGGATGCCGATACAGCGGCGTTCTTTGGCATTAGCAACTGCCAGACCGGGCTGCGCGGGATCTCCTTCGGTAACTTTTTGATCAAGCAGGTGGTGCAAGAGCTCTCCCAGGAGCTACCGCAGCTTAAATACTTCGTCACCCTCTCGCCGGTGCCTGGCTTCGCCCAGTGGTTGCAGGAGCAGCGTGATGATGAGCAGCTTCCCTCTTCTCTGCATAAATCACTCAAAGGGCTTGAAACCCCAGGATGGCATCAGGACAAAGCGCTTGAAGAGCAGCTTAAAGCCGCGATTCGCCCACTGGCCGCCCGTTACCTGGTCGAAGAGAAGAACCGCCACGGCCTGCCGCTCAACCCGGTGGCCCGCTTTCACCTCGGCAATGGCGCTGAACTTCACCGTATTAATTGGCTAGGCGATATCTCCGAGAAGGGCTTTAAACAAGCCGCAGGACTGATGGTTAACTATCTGTATGTGCTGGACGATATCGAGCGCAATCACGAAAACTATACCGCCAAGGCGACCGTTGCTTGCTCGAATGAGGTGCGCGACCTCGCCAAACGCGCTCGCAAGCTGGCCAAAGGAGAGACCACCAAATGAGCCACAACCTATTTGAAACCTTTGCTGCCAAAATGCGCGAGCGCGCAGAGGCCGATTTTATTACTACCCGCGATGGCCGCCGCTATCGCTACTCCGATGCGCTGACCATCAGTGCACAGCTTGCTGGCGCACTAACCGAGTTAGGCGTTAAGCAAGGCGACCGCGTCGCCGTGCAGGTGGATAAAAGTCCTGAGGCGATACTGCTTTACCTGGCCTGCCTGCGCATCGGCGGCGTCTATTTGCCCCTCAATACGGGCTATACCGGCGATGAGATTCGCTACTTTTTAAATGATGCCGAGCCGGCGCTGTTTGTTTGTCGCCCCAAGATAGAAGAGCAAGCGCAGTCGCTTGCTGCTGAAACCGGCTGCCCGGCGGTGGTCACCCTGGGCAGCGCCGCCGATGGCAGCCTGATGGAAACCGCCCAAGCGGCAACGCCGCGTGAAGATATCGTGGCACTTGGCGAGCGCGACCTGGCTGCTATTCTTTATACCTCGGGCACCACTGGGCGCTCCAAAGGCGCCATGCTAACGCACAAAAACCTCGCCTCGAACGCCGAGACCCTGGCCAAAGCGTGGCACTTCAGCGCTGATGATCGGCTGATTCATTCGCTGCCAATCTTCCACACTCACGGCTTATTCGTTGCCTGCAACGTCACTTTGATGGCGGGCGCCAGCATGCTCTTCCTGCCCAAGTTCGATGCCGATGTGATCTTCGAAGAGCTGCCCCATGGCAGCGTGATGATGGGCGTTCCCACTTTCTATACACGGCTGGTTCAGGACGAACGACTGACCCCAGAAGCTACCGCCAACATGCGGTTGTTCGTTTCCGGCTCTGCCCCACTCACTGCCGAGACCCACGAGGCATTTGAAGCCAAAACGGGGCATGCGATTCTTGAGCGGTACGGCATGACAGAAACCAATATGAACCTCTCCAACCCCTATGAAGGCGCCCGCCGAGCAGGCACTGTGGGCATGCCGCTACCCGGCGTGGAGATGCGCATTACCAACCGAGAAACCGGCGCTGAGGTGCCGTTTGGCGAGATTGGCATGCTGCAGATTCGCGGCCCGAACGTTTTTATCGGCTACTGGCGAATGCCCGAAAAGACCCGAGAGGAGCTGTTAGACGATGGCTTTTTCATTACCGGCGATCTCGCCATGGTCGACGACCAGGGCTATGTGCATATTGTTGGCCGTGACAAGGATCTGGTGATTTCCGGCGGCTACAATGTTTACCCCAAAGAAGTGGAGCAGGTGATCGACGAGCTCGAACAAGTCGCCGAATCCGCAGTGATCGGACTGCCGCACCCTGACTTTGGCGAGGGCGTTACCGCAGTGGTCGTTCGCCAGCAAGGCGCTGATCTTGGAGAAAACCAGCTTGAAGAGGAGAAAGTAATCACCCATTTAGATGGACGGCTCGCTAAGTATAAGCAGCCTAAGCGGGTCTTCTTTGTCGATGAATTGCCGCGCAATACGATGGGCAAAGTACAGAAAAATGAACTGCGTAAGCGGTTCAACGACACCTACCAAACGCCTTAGTCGCGACTCCTAGGCGCTACTCATTCCTGAACGTTTGCCCCAACTCTTTAGCCTGACACGATAAGGGAAAGAGGCGGGGCGTTTTTTTGCGAAAAGGAACCATTTGCTCTACTAAATGTTAAGGTAAGGTCACTTAACGAACGATGGAGCAGATCGCCTTGACTACGCCTACCGTTACCGACGGCATCACCGCCAGCGAGCTATATAAATTAGTCAGCCAGCCAGCGTCCAACAACGCTGAAGAGACGACCCTTGAGTGGCCTGAAGGCACTATCAGCTTTGATGAAGCTAATCAGACGCTGATCTGGGAGCTTAACGATTACGGTAACCTGTCGATGACCCTATCGCGCAGCGAAAATGAATGGGTCGCCATGGCACCCATTGCTGCCGTAGATGGCGTCAAAAACAGCGCTGAGCTTAACGAAGTATTGCTGCGTCAGGGCATTTCGCTACCGCTGGCCTCTGTGGGTATTGTCGAGATCGACGGGCAAGACCTTTATGTGGCTTACGGGCAGCTGTTTGGCGATTCAAAGCTTGAGTCAATTTGCGCCGAACTACACGCCACGGCCAGTGCCGCGATGGACGTCGCCGAACTGATACAAACGCATTTCGTCTAACGCTAACAGCTGCCCATCTATCAGCATTGTCACCATTACAGCAACTTACCAGTGAGATTATCTATGTTAAGCAAAATCATGACGGCCCTGCGCGGCAAAGCGAATGAAACCGGTCAAGCTGTGGTGGATTCCCAGGCACTGCGCATTTTAGACCAGGAAATCCGCGACTCGGAAAATCACCTGAGCCAGTCTAAAACTGAACTCACCCGCCTGATGGGCCAGCGCCAGCTAAACAGCAATAAAGCTGACACCCTGGAAAGCAAAATAGCCGAGCTGGAAAAAAGCGCCGAGGCCGCGCTGGATAAAGGCGAAGAAGCACTAGCCGTGGAAGTGGCTGAGCGCATGGTGGCGCTGCAGGATGATCTGGAAGCAGAGCGCGCCATTGTTAGCGAGTACGATGCCAGCATTGAAAAACTGCGCAGCGCGATTCGCGGTACCGACAACCAGCTTCGCCAGCTTAAGCAGCAGGTCAGCGTGGTGAAAGCGACAGAGTCGGCACAAAAAGCCCAATCCGCCGTGGCGGCTCGCCATTCGGGCCAGAACAGCGCGATGGGCAGCGCGATGGAGTCACTGGAGCGTATTAAAGAGCGCCAGCAGCTTAATTCGGCGCAAATGCAAGCCGCTGACGACATGGCGGCAGAAGAGAGCGGCAGCTCGCTGGAAGCCCGCTTGAAAGCAGCCGGTGTAGGCGGTCAAAACCGCAAAGCAGACGACGTGTTAGCGCGCCTGAAAGCAAAGAAAAACGCCGCACAGGAATAACGTTAAGTGCAAGTCAGCGTTTAAATTTATTAGGGAGCCAGGCCATGTTTAACACCCTCAAGGCACTTTTTCGCGCTACCACGGAGAAGCCGCCCGAGCCTAACGCAGGCCGCCCGGTGGCCGCTGGCCTGCCTATGGGTATCAGCCAGGAAGACCTTGAGGGCCTGCGCCTGGATGGGCGCGTCAACATTAAACTGATCGGCCTACGTGCCCATCCCGATGCGCTGTTTCGCTGGAACGACGATGCCTACCATCATATTGCCGCCGTGGGGCACGTCGATCTTGGCCAAGGAGCTCACCTGGTGCGCTTCTATCTGGATAACGACACCTGGCTGCAGGCCAATATCGAGAACGGTCAGGTGCTTGAATATAAGCTGTTCGACTTTTACCGTGTTGCTCATCTCGCGGATGCCGAATTTGATAATTTGATCAACGGTGAAGATAAACAGTCCGACAGCATCGGCGCACAAACCATCGCGCTCACCTCAACCACTGAGGAGGCGCGCAGTTGCACCTATCAGCGAGTGTGGGGAAATGACGACAGTCTATGGTCGCCACCGGTGGTTTTCGAAGAGCAGGTAATGACCACCGCGAGCGTGTCGGCTCGCCATGTGACCCACCATGCAATGCTCTATGAGCGTACCATCGAAGGTGCTGAGCGTATGGAGTACTTACTGCTGAGCGCAGAAAGCGATGGCGAAGGCAGCTTTATGGTGGTGCACAACGTGGGGTTAGATGTGGCCTCCGTCGATATCGACGCTGTTTGACACGCAAGTGAATTTTTAAGCTACTGAAAAGGAAGCAACCACCATGGTGAATTACCTCTACGGCCTGCCATCATTTATCGCCTATCTAGTCACGGCGATAGTGCTGCTCGCCGCCTTTATGTACTGCTACAGTCGGATTACTCCGCACCACGAGTGGACGCTGATTCGCGAAGGTAATGCAGCTGCTGCCTCCGCCTACGGCGGCTCCATTTTAGGCTTTACCATTCCGCTATATAGCGCGATGGCGCACTCAATCAACTTTATCGATTTTGTGCTCTGGGGCGTAGTGGCCTTTATTGTTCAGTTGGCCACCTTCTTCGCCGTTAAGCTGTTTCTGCGTAAACAGGGCGAAAGCCTGTCTCAGCACATCACCGAAGGTCACCAGGCCTACGGCATTTTGATGGCCAGCGTGGCCGTGGCAGTCGGCTTACTCAACGCCGCTTCGATGACTTGGTAACGACGACGTGGTAAAGGAGAGCCTGATGTCAAAACACGATAGTACCCCTCATTTGCCGCGCCGCAAGCGCAGCGGGCGCTTGTCACTGGCGATGATGGGCGCCAGCGCCTTTGGTCTTACCGCCTGTGGCCAACCGCCCCAGGAAGAGCAAATCACCGAGATAGAATTTGACGAGCCGCGCAGCTTTGAAAGCGTTGAAGCCTGCGTCGCTGAAAATGTCTATACCCGTAGCGCCTGTGAAGATGCCTACGAAGCGTCCCTGGAAGCGGTGCCGCGCTATAGCACCCTGGAGGAGTGCGAAGCTGAGAATGGTGAAGGCGCCTGTACCGCACCGACCGAAGAGCAGTCACAAGCGGCTACGGGTAGCACCGGCGGCAGCTGGTTCATGCCCGCCATGATGGGATATATGGTCGGCAGCATGATGTCCAACACCAATCGTGGACGCTCCTTCGAGCGGGTTTACCAGGAGCCGGTGTACCGCAACCGTCAAAACCAGGGCAACTGGAACACCGCTACCAATCAGGCGACCCAGCGCGTTACCCAGCGTAATGATGCAATGCGTAGCTCGGTGGCGACCTCTCAGCGCCGAGGCTTTGGCTCGCGCTCTTCTGCCCGCGGCGGCTGGGGCTCATAACCCCCAGGCAAACATTACTATGCTGCGAATCGATATTCCTGAACGAAGCAACTGGAAAGCCCTGGCTCACGAGCTGGGCTTTCATTTTCATACCATCGACGGGGAGCCTTACTGGAAAGAGGACGCCTACTACCAGTTCACCCTAGAGCAGGTAGAGCGAGATATCGAAGCGCCTACCGAGGAAGTGCATGAGATGTGCATGGAGCTGGTGGACAAGGTTTGCCACTCCAATGCACTTATGCAGCGTCTGGCTTTGCCTGAACACATGTGGGACAGCATCCATAACTCCTGGAAGTCGGGTCAGCCGCACCTCTACGGACGAATGGATTTTGCCTATTCAGGCGATGGCCCGGCGAAACTGCTGGAGCTCAACTACGACACCCCTACCTCGCTCTACGAAGCGGGCTTTTTTCAGTGGGTGTGGCTTGAACAAGCTATCCAACAAGGCATCCTGCCGCGCCATGCGGATCAGTACAACTCGATTCAAGAGCGCCTGATCAATGCCATGGCGCACCTTGGCGATCGCATTGAAGCGCGTACGCTCTATTTCTCCTGCATCAAAGATAACGCTGAAGAGCGCGCCACCGTGCACTACCTGCAGGATGTCGCGGTACAAGCCGGTCTCAAGGCGCCGTTTATCTACACTGAAGATATTGGTCTGCGCCCTGGGGCTGAGCACTTTGTGGACTTGAATAACCAACCCATCCACGCCCTGTTCAAGCTCTACCCCTGGGAAGAGATGGCCGACGATGCGTTTGGCGAATATATCCCTCAGCTAAACACCCACTGGTTTGAGCCGCCCTGGAAAGCCATTCTCTCCAACAAGGGGATACTGCCCCTTTTATGGGAGCACTTTAAGGGCCACCCCAACCTGCTACCAGCGTTTTTTGAGGATGCCAACAGCCCACCACTGCCGGCAGGCTGGGTGCGTAAGCCATTCTTCTCTCGAGAAGGCAGCAATGTAGAGCTGGTTACCCCGGCGGGCCACCGCGAAGCCGTGGATGGCCCCTACACCGACAGCCCCTGGATTCGTCAGGCCTACCACCCCATGCCGCGCTTCGGTAATAACCACGCCTTAATTGGCAGTTGGGTAGTGGGCGACCGTGCCTGTGGCATCGGCATTCGTGAAGATGTTGGCCGTATCACCAAAGACTCCTCCTGCTTTGTGCCCCACGCGATCGTTTAAGCGCAAGTACCAAAACACGCAAACTAGACAGTCTTCATAAAAAAAGCTGAAATCGTTGCCACTACCCTAAGTAGAGTGGTAAGTATCACTCTACTTCTAACCCTAAGCGCTATTGAGCAGCGCCGTTAGGGCCACCGTTTATTTTGGAGCAACGGCGAACATGATGGCGCGCTGGAAATCCCTACCTCTACGGCTTCGTCTATTTCTCTCTTTTGGGACAGTCTTAGCACTCGCGATGCTTTTGGCGCTCTATCTTCAAGCGCGTTCACACAGCCAAGCGCGGCTGGATAACCTGCTTAATCAAGAGCTACCGGCACAGATCAAAGGGCTGGCAGCGCATATAAACCTCAGCCTTAGCCAGGATCTTGCTATCTCCGAAAGCTTGGCCAATAGCTACTTTATTGAGCAGTGGGTTCGCGAAGGCCTACCGGAAGAGCGACAAAACGATATTACGGCGTATCTAGCCCGCCTTATGGAGCAGTTAGACACCGAGCTACTTTTTATCGCCGCTCAACACCAGGGCCGGGGCTACTATTTTCAGCTGCGCAACGGTGAATTTCTGCAGCGCATTATCCAGCCCCCCGGCAGCGAAGATGACTGGTACTACCACTTTACTGACAGCGACAACGCTTACGAGCTAAATTTAGATAGCGACACTTTTTCACCCGACGATGCCTTTGTGTACGTCAATTATCGCAGCGCGGTAAATGCCGCCAACGGTCGACCGCTGGTCGTGGCCGGTGCGGGACTCGATCTCTCCCAAATGGCCAGTTTGGTTGATGACTTTCGCTTAGGCGGTAGCGGACATGCCTCGCTGCTCAGCGCCGAGGGTGAGCTGCTTGTTCGCAGCGGTGAAGCCAATCGTAGTGATGAATCAGTTCCTACTGTCGCAACAGCCACCGAGGCCTTACCAGAGCAAGCGTCGCAGCGTTTGCTGCAAAACGAGCAGCTACAGGTGCATGAAACGACGCGTGACGGCCAAGAAATGTTGGTCAGCACGATCTGGCTCCCTGAGCTGCAGCGCTACCTGATGGTGGAAGTCGATAAAGAGGCGTACCTGGCATCCACCCGCGAGCGCTTCCTGGAGTCCAGCGGTATAGGGCTACTCATTCTGCTCGTTGGGTTGCTGGTACTCTACCCGCTGACTGGCAGCCTCATCCGCCCGCTGATTAATTTCCAGCGCCAGCTCAAGGACATCACCCACAGCCTGGATCTTTCACGGCGGGTCAGCACCGATGACAAAGCCGAGCTTGGCGACTTAGCCAATCAAACCAACGAGCTCCTTGAGCGCCTCTCCCGCGCTATTGCGGCAGTGGCCAAAAACGCTCAGGCACTAACGCAAGTTGCAGACCGGCTGGCGAAAACCGCCGGGCTTTCCGGTGTGCACGGTAGCGATATCGATCATGAAGCAAGCCAAACCATGGCCGCAGCGGTTGAGGAGATGGCCTCTTCGGTAGCGGAAATCACTTCCACCATGGAGGAGCTCTCTACCTCATCAACCCAAATCGCCGACCACTCCCAATCAGTGGTCGACGTTGCCAATCAGACACTGGAGCGCAGCCGAAAAGGCAGTTCGGCCATGCAACTGCTACAGTCAAAAATGCAGGATATCCGTAGCGACAGCGAGCAGAGCCTGACAGAGATCATGACGCTGGGGGCGAAATCCAAACAGATCAACAAGGTTATGGAGCTGATCAACACCCTGGCCGCTCAAACCAAGCTGATTGCTTTTAATGCCGCCTTGGAAGCTTCAAGCGCAGGGGAATCGGGCCGCCGTTTTTCGGTTGTCGCCAGCGAGATACGCCGCTTGGCTGACAGCGTGACCGACTCGACTCAAGAGATTGAAGCGCATACCGATGATATTCAAACAGCGATTAATCGCTTAGTAGTGGCCTCTGAAAAAGGTGCCTCCTCAATCGAGCAGGGCGTTGAGGCAAGCATGAGTACCGCCCAGGATCTGGAGGCGCTGCTCAAGGCGGCAAGTCAAACCAGCAGCGCGGCCCAGCAGATATCGCTCTCCACACAGCAGCAAAAAACCGCCAGCAGCCAGGTGGTGATGGCGCTACGCGATATCGATACGGCCAGTTCTCGCAACGCACACTCAGTGCGCAGTATCACCGATATTAGCCAGGACATGATCCATATGTCGGCTGAGCTTAACGCGCTGGTGCAGGAGTTCACCCTAACAAATAAAGATCGCTGATAAGGATACCGGATGAGTGTAATTCGGGTAGTCATTGCCGACGATAGCCAAGTAGCCCGCGACGTGCTACGCGATATCCTCAGCCGGGACGATGATATTGAGATCGTGGGGGAAGCCACTAATGGCCGCGAAGCGGTGGAACTGGCCAAGCGCCTTGCGCCGCAGCTGATCACCATGGATCTCAACATGCCGGTGATGGACGGCTTATCCGCTATCGAAGAGATCATGTACAGCAAAGGGGTGCCCATTCTGGTAGTCAGCGACCGCTCCGATGCGCAAACGGCTTATCAAGCCCTTGAGGTAGGCGCGTTGGAAGTCATGCCTAAACCCACTCTGGAAGGAGTCGATGCCAAACGCTTGCTGGAGCGTGTACGCCTGCTTTCCGGCGTGGCGGTCATCACCCGTCTACGTCGACGCGGCTTAGCACCTACCCTCACTCCTCCAATACCGACGTTTGCTGTAACGCCACGGGGGGTGCCGCGTAACTTCCAGCACGTGGTCGCGATCGCCTGCTCAACCGGTGGCCCGCAAGCCTTGGTGCGGGTACTGCGGAGGCTACCCAGCGGGTTTCCAGCCCCCATTGTGATCGCCCAGCACATCAGTCATGGATTTATTGATGGCATGGCGCAATGGCTGGCATCCCTTTGCACTATGCCGGTTAGCGTGGGCCAAGAGGGCGAACGGCTACGCCCTGGGCATATTTACCTATCACCTTCCGAGCGTGACTTATGCGTATCCTCCCGCCACCGTTTCCAGCTTCAACCCAGTCCTGAATGCTCCCTGTACCATCCCTGTTGCGATGTGCTGCTGGAAAGTGTCGCGGAGGTCTACGGCAGTGATGCGATTGGCATTATTTTGACCGGCATGGGCCGCGATGGAGTGAATGGCATGCGGGCAATACATCGCGCAGGCGGAACCACTTTCGCACAAGATGAAGCCAGCTCGGTGATTTATGGCATGAACCAAGAAGCCGTCAAAGCGGGTGTCATACAGTATGAATTACCGCTCGATAGCCTTCCGGATCGGCTGCTACGCGATATCCGCGGCTGCATGGATAGCCGACCGGAGCCTTTGGCATGAGTGCGTTTGCTCCCTTCAAAGCCCTGGTGCATCAGCGCTGCGGGTTACACTTAGAGGGCTTGGCCGAAGCCCGGCTATTCCGAGCAGTAGCCAGCTTACAGGCCTCCACGGGGCTAACCGACACCACCCAGCTCCTCAGACAATTAAGCCGCGACCCGGCGCTATTCGATCAATTTGTCAGCCAGTTAACGGTCAACGAAACCTATTTTTTTCGCGAGCCTGACGCCCTGGACTGGCTGGTCAACACCTATTTACCGCAACGCCTAACGACAGAGCAGCCGCCGCTCTCTATCTTCAGCGCGGGCTGTTCTTCCGGTGAAGAGCCCTATAGCGTAGCGATGATGCTGTTTGAGCGCTTTGGCGAGCGTGCCAACGCACTGTTTACTCTTACCGGCGGCGACCTGGATCACCAAGTCCTCGCCAAGGCACGCCAGGCGGTTTATGGCGGCATGGCGTTTCGCGCCCTATCCCCCGCCTTCAAAAAGCGTTACTTCAGCCCCCACCAGGGCCGCTACAAGCTTCACGAATCGCTGCGCCGATGGGTAACCTTTCGCCCGTTTAACCTGTTAAACGCCAACGTAGACAGCCCCGGCGGCCCCTTTGATGTAATTCTGTTTCGCAATGTCTCAATCTACTTTGATCAGCAGACACGGCGCCACATTCATCAGCAGCTTAGCCAGTTGCTGGCTCCCAATGGCATTTTAGTCTGCGGCGTCACCGAAACCCTGGGTAACGATCTTGGCGTGTTTGAATTGACCGAAGCTCAGGGCGTCTTTTACTTTCGCCATGCAGAGCAACCCGCGATAGTGCCAGTGACTCCCCTTCAGCCCTCATTACTTACGATGGACAACATGGCTGACGACAGCATTACTGAAGACAGTATTAGCGTTGCTGAGAGCACAAATAAACAGCTAGCGTTAGACAGCTGCGCTGATGTGGCGCCCCAGGTGCCACGTCAACATGCAACGGAAAAGGAGCCGACGGACAGCATTAGCCACCAACTACACACCGCCCATCGGTTGCTCAACCAAAATGCGTTTGACGACGCCGCGACGCTGCTTGAGATGCTGCTTGAGCAACAGCCGTGGTCGATCGATGCGCTGGTGCTGGCTGGGTTGGTTGCCCGCTGGCAGCAGCAGCCCCAGCTCGCCTACGACCATTTCAAGCGGGCTATTTACGTCGCCCCGGAGTGTTGGCCGGCCCATTTCTACTTAGCTGAACTTTATCGCCAAGGCGAACTGACCGACAAGCCATTACAGCGCAAGCAGCGCTATGCCGTGGTGGTTCGTTTGCTAACCACCGCGCCCACCTCTGATGGAGGGCTAGACACCATCACCCCACCACTACCACCAGGCGATGCGCGCTTTCTAGCCGAACGTTATTTAGACGCGGTGAACCTAACACTGGCATCAACCAGTACCCCCCAGGGAGTGGGTTAATTATGGCGCTGGATATTCGCCGCTTTATACAACGCTTTGTGGAAGAGGCAGCCGACCACCTGCCCCGCTTGCGAGAAGGAATTAGCGCACTGGAGCAAGGCCATGCTGATCGCGAACAGATCAACGAGCTGTTCCGCGCAGCGCATACGCTGAAAGGCTCGTCGCGAATGCTTAAACTGGTACCGATCACCGCGCTGGCACATAGCACTGAAGAGCTGCTCAGCGCTCTGCGCGACAACACCCTAACCGCAACGCCGACGGTGACCAGCTTGCTCAGCCAGGCAGTGGACGGTCTTTCTGACTTAGTCAGTCGACTCGCCGAAGGAGCGACAGGTGACGACCTACCTACGGCTGATGAGGTGCTATGTAGCGCCCTGGAAGCGGCTGCCCTCGGGCAGGCCCCAATCCCACCCATTCCCGCAGAGGCGGCGCCGTCCTCTGTGCCTGCGCTACCGTCCTTCTCAACACCGCCTTCCTCCGCTGCGCTGGTGACGGAGAGCGAGCTGCGGCTCAGCGATACGGTGCGGGTTCGCCTGGATCGACTGGATGATGTTATTCGTTTGATGGGCGAAGTGCTTTCCGGCCACCATCATTTACATACCCTGGTTAACCAAGCCCGTGAGCTAAGCATCACGCTTCCTGTCGAACAGCAGGGACCTTTTCACGCCTTTCACCGTGAGCTGAAAGATAGCGTGTTAAGCCACGATTCGCTGATGAGCGACCTACACGACCGCGCACTGCAAATGCGCATGCTGCCGCTAAGCGTGGTGTTTGATCCACTCGCGCATATGTCCCGAGAACTGGCCCAGTCACTCGGCAAACAGGTCGACTGCCGGGTGCGAGGCAGCGAAATCGAACTTGATCGCCAGATGATTGATCGCCTATCGGATCCGCTTATTCACCTGCTGCGCAATGCCTTGGATCACGGCTTAGAGCTGCCTGCCGAGCGCCAGGCAGCGGGTAAACCTCCCCGTGGGCAGTTGATTATCGAAGCCTGGCAGGATGCTGGCTGGGTGGTGGTAGAGATGCGTGACGACGGCGCGGGTATTTCGCTTGAAGCGGTGCGTCAAAAAGCGCTCGCCAAACAGTTGGTGAGCGAAGAGCAGCTCCATGCGCTGAGCGAACAGGAAACGCTAGAGCTTATATTCCTGCCGGGCTTCTCTACCAAGAGCATGATTACCGACTTTTCTGGCCGCGGTGTGGGCATGGATGTGGTCAAGCGCACCGTGGTGGATGAGCTTAACGGCGACCTGCAGCTTGCCAGCGAACGCGGTAGCGGCACCCGCTTTACTCTGCGCCTGCCACTCTCGTTGGCGATGATGCGGGTACTACTGGTCAGCGTCGGCGGCATCAACCTAGGGGTAACGGCACCTTACGTATCAGAGTTGGTCGAGTGCTCATCACAATCATTTATTGATGCTGCGGGTCAGCGCACGCTGATTTTACGCAATGAATTTGTGCCGGTGGTATCGCTAGCCCAACTGCTTGAGCTACCTGAGACGGCGTCCGGTACTGATACCACCCTACTGCTGGTCGTCCACCAACGGCACCAGAAGCTTGCTCTGATTATTGACTCACTGATTGATGAACGCGATATGATCATCAAGCCACTGCCCGTACATCTTCGTTATTTACCGCTGGTCTCGGGCATGGTTTCCATGGGGCGCAATGCGCTGGTAAGCCTACTTCAGGTACCCGCTTTACTGGCAGCCACCCGACACGGTGCCCAACGTGCTAACGAAGAGCGTGTATCCTCCGCTCTCGCGAAACGCATTTTGGTGGTCGACGACTCACTGAATACCCGCGAAATAGAGAAAGATGTACTCGAAGCTTGGGGCTACCACGTCACCCTGGCCGAAAATGGCCGCGACGGTTTAGCCAAAGCACTGGCAGAGCCGTTTGATGCCGTCCTTACCGATGTTGAAATGCCGGTAATGGATGGCTTTGCCCTGACTGCCCGACTGCGCGAAAATGAGGTTTATCGTTATCGGCCAATTATTATTATCACCTCGCGGGAAAAGGAGGCTGATCGGCGACGCGGTATTGAGGTCGGTGCTGACGCTTATATCGTCAAAGGTAGCTTTGACCAAAATAATTTAGTTGAGACGCTCCAGGCCCTACTGGGTTAATCACGAGTGATACTGACACGACTGTTAATGACATAGCCATTAAAGACACAACTACCATGAGGTCATGGAATGCCTATCCTGGTCGTAGACGACGATCCGCTTGCCGGGGAAATGACGGCGGCACTGCTTGAGCATCAGGGCCATGAGACGCTGCTGGCCATTGACGCGATGGAAGCCGTCGAGCAGCTAGATAATCGCAGCGATATCAAGCTGATTGTCAGCGATATGCACATGCCCCTCATCAGTGGGGTAGCACTGCTGGCGATGCTGCGCGAGCAGGCTAATCACCTACCGTTTATTTTACTCACCGGAGACACTCCGGACACAACGCTTCAGCAAACACCAGGCCTGCATGCCTGTTTGCGTAAAGATGCCGAGCTGGCATCCAACCTGGAAGCCGCCGTAAAACAGGCGCTGGATGGGTAACCACTGCTAGAGGGAATGGATAACTGATGGAATGGATCGCCGCTTTCGTTCACTTACGTAGGTAGTTTGATGTCTAAGCCCGCCCCTTCGCTGCACGATAAGCTAAACCAGCTGCGTGAGCGTTTTATTGAGCAGCTTCCGTCCCGCTTAGCGCAAACCGCCAAGCTGTGGCAGCTGAGTCGCACGACGAGCGAAGAACAGTCGCGACTCGCGCCAGAGCTGCACCGTTTCTTTCATAGTTTGAAAGGAACCGGGAGGTCACTGGGATTTGAGCGGCTTGCCCTGCTGGCGGATCAGGCGGAAGAGGCGCTCACTACCTCCCCCGCCCGCGCCGATATCGACACGTTTATCAGTCAACTGCTTCTCCAGATGGGTCACGAACAACAGCACCTGCGTTCCCACCACGGTCAACAGCAAGCGCTGGCGGCCGTAAACAGCTTCGAGCTTACCAGTCAGGTTGAACCTCTGCGCAATAAGCGCCAGCGGTTAATTTATCTGTGCGACGATGAGCCCGAGCAGGTCGATCAATTAATCCATCACCTACGCTGCTTTGGTCACGAAGTCGCTCAGTTTATCGATACAGACACATTCTTTAACGCCGTGCTCACTCGTCGCCCGGACGCGGTCATCATGGACGTGCAGTTCCCCCAAGGCCAGACGGCAGGCACTGAAACCCTGACCAGCTTAAACAAACTGACAGGCCAACCGCTCCCCGCCATCGTTTTGTCGGCCCATAGCGACTTTCATTCACGCCTGAGTGCCGTTCGTGCAGGCTGCAGCGGCTACTTTACCAAACCGGTAAAACCGCTGGATCTGATGCTGGCAGTGGATGAACTGACCGCTCCGGCAGCGGAAGAGCCACTGAAAGTGCTGGTGGTGGATGATGAGCCCGAAGCAGCCGCTTACCACGCTCTGTTGCTTGAAGAGGGCGGTATGCTGGCTCACCAGGTTCACCATCCCGCCGATGCGCTCACGGTAATGGAGCGCTTTAGCCCCGATTTACTGCTGGTCGATGTGTATATGCCGGTGTGTTCTGGGGAAGAGCTGGCATCGATTATTCGCCAGCAGCCGGAACACCTGGGCCTACCGATTATCTATCTCTCCAGTGAAACCGACAGCCAAAAGCAAATATCCGCTATGTCTGCGGGGGTTGAAGCCTTTCTCACCAAACCCGTTCAGCCCGAAGAGCTGGTTTCTGCCGTGCGGCTGCGCGCCGAACGCCTGCGCCTGCTGCGCTCATTAATGACCCGCGACAGCATGACCGGGCTGTATAACCACAGCACCACCACCGAACTGATCAATAAAAACCTCGCTCAGGCTCACCGTGATAATAGCCAGCACGCCATGGCGATGATCGATATTGATCACTTCAAGCAGGTCAACGACACCCACGGTCATTTGGCGGGTGACCAGGTAATTATCACCCTGGCAAGACTATTACAGAGTCGCCTGCGTCTTTCCGATATTATCGGCCGCTACGGCGGAGAAGAGTTTGTTGTGCTGCTAAAGGGCATTAATGCCGAGAAAGCCGTCACATTAATCGATAGCCTGCGCGAGGATTTTGCTCTGGTCGACTTTCACGCCGGTGAGGTTCGCTTTCGCTGTACCTTTAGTGCAGGCATTAGCAGCTTCCCCGCACAACCTTCTACCGAGTCGATGCGTTTAAGCGCCGACCAAGCGCTCTATCGCGCCAAACACCAAGGTCGCAATCAGGTAGTGATATCGACGGAGCTGGCCGATGACCGCTGAATTTCCCCGCGACGGCGAAGCGAATGACCAGCCGCCCGCGACCCAAACCCTTGGCGAGGCATTGGCAGCGCACGGCGATGCTGAGGCAGTGGTGGATATTGATGAGCCTACCCAACAGCTAGTGCTCTTCCGGCTCAATGATCAGCCTTTTGCACTACCCGGCAGCGCGGTGAGTGAAATCCTATCTAGTGACCAGCCCGTCTATTACGTGCCGGGGCTGCCCGCCTCTACCGAAGGTGTGCTGCACCTGCGAGGCAAAATCGAGTCCGTCATTAGCCTGCATCAACTACTCGGTTTACCTGCACCGGAAGGTAACCAAAAGGGGATGATTCTATTAGTAAGCGCGGCGGGGATTACTAGCGGCGTGCGTATTGAACAGCTTGATGATGTGTCCGAGGTCACCCAGAGTATGCTGCAAGCGCCGCCAGAGACGCTTTCTGGCACGTTGCGCCCTTATGTCAGTGCGCTATGGCAGATAGATGAGCAAGAAGCGCTTGCCCTGCTTGACCCAGAGGCGCTCTTCGACGCCTACCAGCAGGGGCTTGGTTAAAGTGCCCTTGCATCGTGGCCATCATGAGCAGGCCCAGGTTGCCTTGGTGCTGTTTTGCGTAGGGCCTTACCGTACCGCCTTGGAAGCGCGCCATGTGCTGGCCATGACCGATCATCCCACGGCACTGCGCACCGCCAACGCTCAAACGCTGCTCTATGAAGGTGGCGACCATGAGACCCCACCTAACCGCTGGCTCACCCTGCGCGACGCTCAAGCAGCCAGCGACAACAACAGCACTTGGCAACTGGGCGTGAGCGGTGACATAACGCTTCAGCAACTGCCGGCCAACACGCTCTACCCGCTGCCTAAACTGCTGCTTTCCCGCCGATTTTCCACGGCGCTATGCGGGTTAACCTTCCACCAGCAGCAGCTAGTACTGCTACTCGATGCCCGCAAGCTTCATCCTTCGCTTTCTCAGGCCCCCTGCTCTTAGCAAGCCAACCACAAACAGCTAATGGCATCGCCCTCGGCTATGTCGCTATTGGCCGGAATCACTGCAAAAGCATCGGCGTTAATACAGGATGAAAGCACCCCGGAATTCTGATCCTCAAAGGCCGTCGCCGTCACTCCGCTTGGCGTGAACTCAAGTGTCACACGCATATAGTGCTCACGTGGGCCGGTAGAGGTAGCAAACCCCGCTTTCGCGGTCACCGCTGGTAGCGATGTTAGCGCTGGACAACCAAGCATTGCGCCCAGTAAGGGACGTAAAAACAGCCAGGCACCAACAAACCCCGAGACCGGATTGCCTGGCAAACCGACAAACCGCGCCTGGCTGACGTCATTGCGAGGCAAACGCCCCAGTGCTAGCGGCTTACCGGGGCGGATCGCCAACTTCCACATATCGAGCTGGCCAATCGCTTCCAGCGCAGCTTTGACATGATCCTCTTCGCCGACGCTGACGCCGCCGGTGGTGACCACCAGGTCTGCCTCAGCAGCGGCGGCCGTTAACAGTGCCACGGTGCGGGCATAGTCATCCGGCACACTAACGGTACTCACCACCTCGGCGCCAAAGTTCTCTAACAGGCGCCTAAGCATCGGCCGGTTGGAGTTGTAGAGTTGACCAGGCTTTAGTGGCGTGCCCGGTTCAATAATCTCATCGCCCGTCGAAAGCAGCGCCACACGGGGGCGTCGGCGCACGCTGACCTGAGTAATCCCCTGACCTGCCAAGTGGCCAAGAGCCGCCGCCTCGAGCCGCTCACCAGCATCTAACAGTATGCTGCCCTGGCGCACGTCACGCCCTTGGCGGCGGACATTATCACCTGTGGGAATGTCCGCAGGCATCAGTGCACGATCACCGTCAACTTGTACGCGCTCCTGCATCACCACGCAGTCGGCACCGGTAGGAATCTCTCCGCCGGTAAAAATACGTGCGCAGCTTCCTGGCGCAAGCGCTTTCGCCTGTGTGCCGGCGGCAATGCGTTGACTCACCGGCAGCCACTGCCCCGCATCAGCAGCGCGCAAAACATAGCCGTCCATCGCGCTGTTATCGAACGGCGGCACATCCAGCTGCGCTGTGACGGCTTCAGCCAACACACGCCCGGCAGCGGCTTCCAGCGGAACACTTTCTACGCCTATTACGCTGACGTCTACCAGTAGCGCTTCAAGCGCGGCTGATATCGGCTGCAAGTCACCCATGCTGCCCCCGGCCTGGGATGACCAGATTGGCGAAGTTGCAGGGTTTGTGGCAGCTATCCAACTGCTCTGCCAGAATGCCGTCCCAGCCGGTGCGGCAGGCGCCGGTTGAGCCGGGCAGGCAGAACACTACCGTGGCGTTGGCTAAGCCGCCGAGGCAGCGGCTCTGGATGGTGGAACTGCCAATTTCTTCACCGCTTAGCTGACGAAAGCGTTCGCCAAAGCCTTCGATGCGCTTATCCAGCAGCACCGAGATGGCTTCAGGGGTAGAGTCGCGCCCAGTGAAGCCAGTGCCGCCGGTGGTGATGACTACCTGCACATCCGAATCGGCGATCCAGTTCGCGACCACCGCGCGAATACGATAGACATCGTCAGGCACGATGCGCTTTTCAGCGAGAGTGTGACCGGCGCTGGTTAACCGCTCGACCAGCGCTTGGCCGCTGCGATCCGTCTCTTCTGTTCGGGTATCGGATACCGTGAGTACGGCTATGTTAAGGGGCACCATTGGCTCGCTCATCGACGTCACCCCTGTTTGGCTGCTTTCTTTTTGGCGTGATGCGCTTCCCAAGCCGCCATCTGCTCCGGCGTAGCAGGCGGCTGGTAAAGCTCCTTCCACTCGCTGTAAGGCATACCGTAAACGTACTCGCGGGCCTCTTCATAGTTCAGGCTTTCATCCCGGGCTTCCGCAGCGCTAACCAGCCATTTCGATAAGCAGTTGCGGCAAAAGTCCGCCAGTATCATCAGATCGATATTCTGGACATCTTTGTTATCGTCCAAATGCTGTAGCAAGCGGCGAAACGCAGCGGCTTCCAGTTCAGTGCGCGTAGCCGGGTCTAACTCATCAAACGTTGACATAACCGTTCCTCCCATAAATCACGTTTGGCTATTTAATAACTTAAGGTGAAGCATAACAAAAGACACCGCCAAAAGGCGGTGTCTTCGCTACCATCAAGCACGTATCAACTAGTTCGCGTTGCCGACGGCTCACTGCTGCCGCCAGATGACTTGCGTGCCGCCACCTCTTGTTCCGACAACGTTTGGTCTTTGACCTCTTCGTACCACAGATTATGGTGCTCTTTGGCCCAGGTCTCATCCACATAGCCCGTGGTCATCCCCTCTAGCGCGCCTTCGGTACCCAGCGTGCCGATATAGATATGGCCTAAGGAGATGGCGGTGAGTCCTAGTGCACCGACTGCGTGGATAATGTTAGCCCACTGCATGGTGTCACGGCTCTGATCGAAGTTGGGGAAGTCGAGCACAAAGCCACTGGCAATCACAAGAATTCCCACGGTGGCTAACAGCCAGTACCAGGCTTTTTCACCACCGTTGGCAAAACCAGCATCCACATGCTTTTTGCCAATCATACCGCCGCCCTTCTTGAACCATACCCAGTCGTGCTTTTTGGGAATGTTGTCTTTGATCAAGCTGACCAGCAGGATCACCAGCAGAATGCCGAAGATCGGCCCCAGGTAGTTATGCAGCACTTTCGTGGCCGCAATCATCCAGGCCCAAATCCCATCGCCAAACAGTGGGCGAAACACGAATTTACCGAATAGCAGGGTCATCCCAGTCAGTGCCAGAATGATAAACAGCGTCGCTACCGTCCAATGCAGCGCGCGTTTCATCAGCGTCCAACGCAAGAGCAGGCGCCCCGTACGCGGCGCCTCAAGCTCCTTACGCCCGACAATGAAGTAGAACAGCGCGATCAGCGCCGCCATGCCAAATACCGCGATCAAACCAAACGGTGATACCCAGCGGTTACGAATCTCCCGCCAGGTTTCACCGCTTGAATTGATCAGGCTGTAGTTACTGTCAGCGCGAGAATCACGGTAGTTAGGTCCGGTTTCTCCACTACGTACTTGGCGCCACTGGTCGGCGGTAATGCCGGGGGCTGCAGTAGTCATTTCGCGATCAGGATCCGCTTGGGCAGCGGCCACTTGCGTGAAACCGAGGCTTAGCACCAGAGCAAGCGCCACCAACATAAAGCGACAAATACCCAGGGCGAGCCCTTTACCTGAGCGCGGCACCCCACCGGGCGCCTGTGCAGTCAACAGGTTCATGACACGCCTCCTTACCCTTTATGGGCAGCATCATAGGCTAGGTTGTCGGCACTGGCCTGAGGGTTATTAGACCAGGCGCCATCTTTGTGCCCGCGATGGACAACACGCTGACGGAAGATATCGGCCACGTCTTGGGCATCACCGGCAAGTAGCGCTTTGGTAGAGCACATCTCAGCACACAGCGGCAGTTTACCTTCGGCAATGCGGTTGGAGCCGTACTTCTCGTACTCTTCTTCTTTGCTTTCGGCAGGGCCGCCCGCGCAGAAGGTGCATTTGTCCATCTTGCCACGCTCACCAAAGGCATCCTGCTGGGGAAACTGCGGGGCGCCAAACGGGCAGGCGTAGAGGCAGTAGCCACAGCCGATGCAGAGGTCTTTGTCGTGCAGCACGATGCCGTCATCGGTTTTGTAGAAGCAGTCGGTGGGGCACACCGCCATACAAGGAGCATCGTCGCAATGCATGCAGGCGACAGAGATGGACATTTCATCCGCTTCACCGTCATTGAGCGTGACCACGCGGCGGCGCTGAATGCCCCACTCGACATCGTTGGCATTTTTACAGGCGGTGACGCAGCCGTTGCACTCAATGCAGCGTTCGGCGTCACACATAAATTTCATTTGAGCCATGGTGTTCTCCTCATGCCGGTGCGGGATGGCTCCCACACCGTCGTGCTGTCAGGTCGGTCGGGGCTTAAGCGCGCTCAATGCGGCAGATGGTGCACTTGGTCTCTTGCATCAGTGTCACCGGGTCGTAGCCATAGGTGGTGGCGGTATTGGCCGCTTCACCGATGATGTACGGATCAGACCCATCCGGGTAACGGTCACGCAGGCTCTCGCCTTGGAACATGCCGCCAAAGTGGAACGGCATAAACACCACGTTACGATCGACGCGAGGCGTGACCAGGGCTTTGACCTTCACACGGCCCCCTTCAGCCCCTTCAACCCAAACATCGTCGCCATCTTTGATGCTAAGGTCGTTGGCGTCCGCCGGGTTGATCTCGACAAACATCTCCTGCTGAAGCTCGGCAAGCCACGACATAGAGCGCGTCTCTTCCCCGCCCCCTTCGTACTCTACCAGTCGCCCTGAGGTGAGAATCATCGGGTAATCCCCGGTGTTGTCACGATCCTGGATGGTTTTGTACATGGTCGGCAGACGCATGATGGAGTCGAAATCGTCCCACGTGGGGAAGCGTTCAACCAGATCTCGGCGGGTGGTGTAAAGCGGCTCGCGGTGCTTCGGCACTTGGTCGGGGAAAGTCCAGACCACGGCGCGTGCCTTGGCGTTGCCGTAGGGCGCACAGCCATGCTCAATCGTGACACGCTGGATACCGCCAGAGAGGTCGGTTTTCCAGTTTTTGCCTTCCGCCGCCTGCTTCTCTTCGGCGGTCAGGTCGTCCCACCAGCCTAGGTCTTTGAGCAGTTGGTCGTTGAACTCTGGATAGCCGTCGTCGATATCGCCACCCACCGGCGCTGAACCTTCCGCCAGAAGGTTGACGCCGTCACGCTCGATACCGAAACGGGCGCGGAAGCCCATACCACCTTCCATCACCGGTACGCTAGTATCGTAAAGGTTAGGCGAGCCTGGGTGGCCGAACTCTGGCGTGCCCCAGCAGGGCCACGGCAAGCCGTAGTAATCACCATCCGCCGGGCCACCCTCTGCGCGCAGGTTCTCGAAGCTGAACGTGTGCCAGTTTTTCTGGTGCTCTTTGAGGCGCTCTGGGCTTTGGCCGGTGTAGCCGACCGTCCACATACCGCTGTTGATCTCGCGCAGAATGTCATCGATGAGCGGCTCGTCACCGTTCATCTGGTAGTTCTTGACCAGCTCATTACCGAAGCCCAGCTTACGAGCAAACAGGTACATGATTTCGTGGTCGGGTTTAGACTCAAACAGCGGTTCAATCACGCGGTCACGCCACTGAATTGAACGGTTAGTCGCGGTGACACTGCCTGTGGTTTCGAACTGGGTGGCCGCTGGCAGCAGATAAACGCCGTCGCTGCGGTCGTGCATTACGGCGGCAACGGTGGGATAAGGGTCAACGATGACCATCATCTCAAGCTTCTGCATCGCTTTTTGCATCTCGACGCCGCGGGTCTGGGAGTTAACCGCGTGGCCCCAGTAGAACATCGCTTTCAGCGCGGTACGTTGGGAGATGTTCTCGTCCTCCTCGAGCACACCATCGACCCAGCGCGACACGGTAATACCGGCGGTGTACATGGGCTTACCATCGGCATATTCGGTATCGTCATAGCGGCCTTTAAGCCACTCGTAGTCGAGATCCCATACCTGCGCCCAGTGCTGCCAGGCACCTTCCGCCAAACCGTAGTAACCCGGCAATGAATCGCAGCCAAGGCCAAGGTCAGTTGCGCCCTGTACGTTATCGTGGCCGCGCAGGATGTTAGCGCCGCCGCCCGCCACACCAATATTCCCCAGCGCCAGCTCAAGAATGCAGTAAGCGCGGGTATTATTGTTGCCGGTAGTATGCTGGGTGCCGCCCATACACCAGACCACACACCCGGGCCGGTTGTCGGAGAGGCGTTTCGCGACATCGTACATCTCGGCTTCAGGGACACCGGTGACTTCTTCTACAACGCTGGGCGGGAAGTTGGCGACTTCAGCGCGTACTTCATCCATACCGTAAACGCGCTGATTGATGTACTCATTGTCTTCCCAGCCGTTTTCAAAAATGTGCCACAACAAGCCCCAAATATAGGCGACGTCCGAACCGGGACGTAGACGCACATATTTGTTGGCCTTGGCAGCAGTACGGGTAAAGCGCGGGTCGACCACGATGATGTCGCAATTATTGCGCTCTTTGGCGATCAAGAAATGCTGCATCGCCACCGGGTGGGCTTCACTAGGATTAGAACCGATAAACAGCATCGACTTACTGTTATGCATGTCGTTGAGCGAGTTGGTCATCGCCCCGTAACCCCAAGTATTCGCCACGCCCGCCACGGTAGTGGAGTGACAAATACGCGCTTGGTGGTCAGTATTATTGGTGCCCCACAGCGAAGCAAGCTTGCGCATCAGGTACGCCTGCTCGTTGCTGAACTTCGCCGAGCCCAGCCAATAAACGCTGTCCGGGCCGTGCTCTTCGCGCAGCTCAAGCAGTTTGTCGCCAATTTCGTTAATGGCGTCATCCCAGCTCATACGCTCCCACTCACCCGCGACTAACTTCATCGGGTACTTAAGGCGCCGCGTGGAGTGGCCGTGCTGGCGCAGCGAAGCACCTTTCGCGCAGTGCGCGCCGCGATTGATGGGATGATCAAAAGCGGGTTCCTGCTTAGTCCAAATGCCCTCTTGAACTTCGGCATAAACGCCACAACCTACTGAACAGTGGGAGCAGATAGTGCGCTTGGTCTCGACCGGCGAGTCCAATACGGGGGTTTTGTCAGCCGATTCGGCGCGCCGCATCATTGGCGCGCCCATGAAACCTACAGCGGCCACACCGCCGGTGGCAGCGCCGCTGCGTTTGAGGAACTGGCGACGGGAAATACCCAGCCCGGAGGCCTTGGGGGTGTCTGTTTTGCGAGTTAAGCGCATGGCAAATCTCCTGGCATTCCGCCGTCAGTCACGCAGCGAGGCGTAATAAGCACGGACGTGATCAGTCTCACGGTAGTTAACCGTTGGTTTTTCGTTTTTCACCGGGGCAGTGTCAGCCTGTGCCAGAGTGACATGACCGACTGCCGCTGCGGCGCCAGCAGCGGCGGTTCCCAACCCAACGGTCTTCATAAACCGGCGGCGCTCAGGATTATGTGATTTGTGCATGAGATTCTCCTCTAGCATGCTCTTATCCAGGGTCTTTTATGCAGCTTCTTATACTGATTTTAGCTCTTTACTAATGTTTTTATGGAGCCTTCGCTAAGGTTCAACGATCCGCACCGGGGTGTGGCCCGCATCAACGCTTAAGCGAGCCTGCTCACTCTCCATAAAAGCGCTACCTAACTGCCCCAGCGCTGCATAGAAAGCGGTGTCTACCTGTCCCAGGTCGGCAAAACAGCTGGCCGCCCAAGGGGCTAAATGTTGGCTAAAGAAATAGCCCTGCTCTGAACTTTCAGCGTCAATCAGCATCGCCATGACTTCACACAGAGCCGCCAAGTGATCTTCAGGATCCCGAGTATGCTCACTGCGTTCAAAGCCGAGTACTTTTAGGTCTTGGCGCAGCGCCACCAGCGCCGCTTCCATCAGTTCGCCGTTGCGGTACCAGGAGGCATAAGGCACTACATCACCTTGAATCACCCCCACCAAGTGGCGAAAGTGGGCGCGTTGGAGTCGCTCAACGTCATCGCCGCCCTGTTCAGTATCGGCGGCAGCGACTGCCAGCGACTGCCAGCACTCTGCTAAGCGGCTGCCATCTTGCTCGATGGCTAGCTCAGCCAACCAGTTGAGTAACTCAGTATCCGGTGGTTGGCGCAGCAGCGTGGCTAACAGCCGGTAGATATCGGCGCGTAGCGCATCCGCTTCTTTCAGCGTGGGCAGTGCATCCGTCATCGGCTTATACCTTCAGTTGCGCGTCGGGATCGCGAATCATGGTTTTCCAAACATCCTTAACGCGGCAGTCTTCACACATTTCCAGACGAATTATCGCTTCGCCAGCAAAGTAGGGGTGGTTGGCCAACTTCTCTTTAATAGTAGCTACCGTGCTGACAGTGGCAAACGGCTTGCCGCAGTTGATGCATTCAAAGGCCGCTTCTTCGTGGCAGATATGACGCGTTTCGCGGGCATTGGATGCCAGGAAGCCGGGCATCAGGGTAATCGCATCTTCCGGGCAGGCCTGTTCACACAAGCCGCACTGCACACAATCCGCCTCAAGGAAACTCAGCGCGGGGGTTTTACCACCCGACTTTAGCGCTGGCGTTGGGCAATTGCTGACGCAGGCGTGGCACAGCGTGCAGGCATCGCGATCCACCTGAATGGTGCCGTAGGCAGCGCCTGCTGGCATAGCAGCCCGCTCGCCGCTGGGGTTACCCAATTCGGTCAACCGCGCTAGCACACGGTTCAAGCGGGCACGCTTTTCTGGCTCGGGCAGGCTTAGCGGTGACTCTGTCAACGGCGTGAGTGCCGGTAGCGCATCTCGGCCTGCATCATCGGCTATCTCGATCAGCTTTACGCGGGCACGATCATGGCCTAGTGCGTCCAATAGGGCATGCGCTTGAGTGAGTTGATCGGTCAAAAAGGCACTTAAGCGGGCAGGCATATTGGGATGAAGTTGAATACGTACTTCAGCGGCCCCGGAGGCCAGAGCGGTTAGCCACTGGTCGTGACCCGCGGCCCCCAGCTCTTCTAACGGTGCGTCGATGATATGGCCTGCGGGCATTACACCCGCAGCGCGCTCGGCATCTTGTGAGTCATGGGTAATAAAGCGCAGCACCGGCACCTGACCACCGGCTTCGCGGTAGGCTGCTAGCCATGCGGAGAGCGTATCTTGCTGGCGGCGCGTTTCCGGTAGACGAAATTCGATAGCGCCCGTAGGGCAAGCGCTGGTGCAACTTCCCACGCCTTGGCAGAGAAAGGGATCAATCTCAATATGTGACTCAATCCGTCCCTGAATGCTAGAGATGGCATCCGCGGGGCAAACATCCAAACAGCGGGTACAGCCAATGTTGCCGCTGGTGGAGTGGGCACATAAGTCGCTATTGACCTGAAAATATCGCGGCTTGTCGAATTCGCCCACCAGCCCGACAAAATCGTCGAGGATGTCGTTGCGCTGCTCGACATTCTGCCACTGCATTACCACATAGCCAGGGGGCGGCAGTTCCCAGCGCTGGGTATGAGAAGCCGAAGCAAGGTCAAGAATCAAGTCAAAGCCGTCACGCTCAATCAGCGCGCGAGCAATATCCAGCGGCGCATCTTCATCGTCAAGTTGAACGCTAAAGGCACCCAGGTAGCCATTGATACGCAGTTGGCTGAATTGCCCCTGGGTCAGCGTCTGGGTGATCAGCGGTTCGCTAGACCCGAGAGGACCGACAGCATCGTTACCTGGGGTGTTCGCGTCAGACTCAGTGACCAGTAGTGTAAGCGATGCCAAGCCGCGCCCCTGTAGAGCGCAAGCGGCAGGATGAACGTCGGCTTCGGTACCTATTAACAGCGCATGACCACGGCTGTGATAGGTCACATTAGCAGGCGTTAGGTTAGCTGGCCACGAGATACGTCGGCGTACCGTTTCCCGCGCCTCGGCATTGCGCTGGTCGTCTATCGACGCCAGTTGGATTCGTTGGTTCATGCGTTCTCACGGTCAGTGAATAATTCTTATTATATTTTTGAGTAATAATGATTAACTATTGTGGCATAACAGTGCGTTAAAGCTAAGTTCAGACTATGTGTAACGCAGGATTTTGCCAACCTCATTACCGTCAACGCTGCCAACGCTGGCGACTTCTCACATCTCTAAAGCATCTAAGATACTGACTTTTAATAGTTTAGCGCCGATATCATGTCTTCGTTTTAGTACCAGACAAATAATCAGACTGGTCGTCTAGAGAGGTGTTTTCGACAATTTTGCCACTGCTAGCGCGAGATGTTGAGGACTCGTCCTCCAACGCGACCGGATTCTCGTTTGTCTGTTCGTCGGCTGCCAGCTCTTTTGGGGATTCGGGCTCAGCATCGTCTAGCGATTTATCAACCACCTCTTCCACTTTATGCGTCCAGCGGCGCAGCTTGCTGGCGAGCTCGGAGCCCATGGGCTTTAACAGCTGATTGTAGTCGGCATCGTAGTCATCCAGGCCGTCGCGAACGTTGTAGTTGCCGGTGGCCCACAGACGTTTCAAAGCACGACGCCGCAGGGCTCCGCTTACTCCTGGCACCATAAAGGCGCTGAAGTCGCTGCCCGCTTCCAGCGTTTCAGGGTCGGGCAAAGTGTGGTCTAAGCTGCCGGGCTTAGGTGCTGGTTCTGAAGGCGATTGCTCTAAAAGCGATTGTTCTGAAAGCGACTGCTCTGGCGTTTCCTGCATGGCATCAGGTGAACCCTCCGATTTGGCCGCTAGTTCATCAACGGACTCTGCAACCGGCGGCGCACCTTGCTCTTGGGGAACGTTGCGTTTTAGGCGCGACCAGCGCTCTAGGCGGCTCATTGCGGCTGCTCCTTGGTGGGGGTCTCTTTGGCGCGCCCCGCTCCTTTGCGTTTTTTCTTGCGCATTTCCATCGGCGCTTCGCCGTGACGTGCGAGGTAGCTCTCAATCCATACCTGAATGGCCATGGGCATGGGTGCTTCGAGCACCTGCTGCTCGCCGTCCATCCAACCGGCTGCCACGTCCTGGCTAGCGGTAATCGCATCAGGCTTGGGCGTTTGCCCAGTAAACCCCGCCCGCACAAATAGCCGTGGGGTGGCAGACGTAAGGTTGAAACGGTAGGCAGCACGCTCGGTCATCGACAGCTGCAGGTTAAGCACATTGGGGCCCTGATCCCCCAGGGTAAGCTCTGCAATACGCCACTGGGTCAGCGTAAAGCTTTTCACCTGCTTCGGTTCGGCGACCAGGGTAATACTCAGTGAACGTAAATTATCAGACATCGCGTTAAACCCCTTAGCGAAGTATCTAAGCAAAGTACTCAAGAACAGTACTTGAGCACAGTACTTGAGAGAAGCACCTAGACTTTGAACGGATAGCAGTCGAACAGGTAGACAAGTAAGCCTCTCCAGCGCCATCATCGTCAACTCTGACCTTTTTGCTCAGGTATTTTATCAGGGTCAGATGCTTTCATATCAGCAGTGAGGATTGCGGATGCACGCCCTTCAGTTAAGCCGAGCCCGCTTACCGGCCACCACCGAGATCAGCATCGTTGACGAGTATGGTGATGCGCGCCAGCAGGCGATTGCCGCTGAAAGAGCGTTGACGGTCTATCTCAACAAGCGTGAAATTGTCACGTTGATGACCCTGGGTGACGATCCAGAGGCTCTTGTGGTCGGCTATCTGCGCAATCAGGGGCTGCTGAACGCCGCAGCTGATTTAGAAGCCGTGCAAGTCGATTGGGAAGTAGAAGCTGCGGTAGTGATTACTCGCCATCTGCCCGAGGATTTAGAGGCACGCTTAAGTACCCGCACGGTCACCACCGGCTGCGGCCAGGGCACGGTATTTGGTAAACTGCTCGACCAAACCGCTCTCACGGCGCTGCCCGATACTCCATTGGCACAATCCACGCTTTATCAATTACTGCAAAACCTCAACGCCTACAACGAGACCTACCGCAGCGCTGGCGCCGTTCATGGCTGCGCTCTGTGCCAGCAAACCGACGTGCTCGACTTTGTTGAAGACGTAGGACGGCATAACGCGGTGGATACCTTGGCGGGGCGTCAATGGCTACAACAGGCCGACAGTGCCAATGCGGATATTTTCTACACCACCGGGCGACTGACTTCCGAAATGGTACTCAAAGTGGCACAAATGGGCATTAGCGTGCTGGTCTCTCGCTCAGGCGTCACCCAAAAAGGCGTCGAACTGGCCGAACGCTTCGGCGTGATGTTAATTGCCCGCGCCAAAGGGCGCCATTTCCAAGCGATCAATACCCAAAACCGTTTAGCCCTGGACGCTATTCCACCACGTCCATCCCATGCCCGTTCATCGCAAGAATATCGCTCATCAAAAAAGGCAAGCTCATGACCCCTACTCACGACCTCACTGGCATGGTTCTCGCGGGCGGCGAAGGGCGCCGAATGGGCGGTCGTGACAAAGGGCTGGAGCCTTTTGCGGGCCTGCCACTCGTCGGCCATGTGGTGAAGCGCCTTGAAGGCCAGGTGGCCGAGCTACTGATTAACGCCAACCGCAATGCTGACGCCTACCGCTTTTTCGCCGATCGCGTTATAGCTGATCTTGTAATGGACGGTGCCGAAGGCGGCTTTAAAGGTCCGTTGATGGGGATCTATAGCGGCCTACGGGCGGCAAAAACGCCGTGGCTACTGGTCGTTCCCTGCGACTCCCCTGCCCTACCTGACGATTTAGTGGCACGCATGGTCAAAGGTATTGGCCAGCATGATATCGCTGTGGCCTTTGACGGAGATCGGCTTCACCCGGTAGTTGCGCTGCTGCGCACTTCGCTGGCCGATGATTTGGCCGCCACATTGGCCGAGGGCGAGCGCAAGATCGACCGTTGGTACGCTCGCCATGCTTGGTGCAAGGTTGATATGTCGGACTGCCCTGATGCCTTTGCTAACCTTAATACTGAGGAAGAAAAGCTGCACCTGGAAAAAGTACTAATGGGTTCTTCGAGCAAGGAGGTGAAATGACCCTCTCCTGCTTCGATCTTGGCGAGCAGATGCTTAGCGTGGATGAAGCGCGCCAGGCGCTCGCCACCTTGATTGAACGCCCGCTGGGCAGCGAACGGATTCCGCTGGCGCAAGCTCATGGTCGCCGATTGGCCACAACCGTGAAAGCCCCCATTAACGTGCCGCAAAATACCAACGCGGCCATGGACGGCGTAGCGCTAGCCTTGCCCAGAGAAGGTGTTGGAGCCAAGCAAACCCACTGGCCGCTGGCCGGTGAGGTATTGGCCGGGCAGTATCGCCGCGAATTAGTACCTGCCGGTCACTGTGTACGCATTACCACCGGTGCCCCACTGCCGCCGGGCACCGATACAGTGGTGATGAGCGAACAGCTCCGCGAACCGTTAGATGAGCAACCTGGGCATGTGATCATCGAGTCGCCAGAACGCCTCAAGCACGGCCAACATGTCCGCCAGGCCGGCGAGGATATTGCTTTCGGCGACACAGCCCTTCCTGCAGGAACACGGCTTGATGCCGCCTCGCTGGGGCTTTTGGCGTCACTGGGTTATGCCGAGATCAGCGTGAGTCAGCGCCCAAAGGTAGCGATTTTTTCCACTGGCAATGAAGTGATCACACCCGGCGAACCGCTGCCCCAGGCAGGGATTTATGATGCCAATCGCTTCACTCTGATGGGTTTGCTTGCCGAACACGGCGCCGACGTTATTGACCTGGGCATTCTGCCAGACGATTTAAACGCCCTCAAAACGGCGCTTGAGCAGGCCGCCGAGCAGAGCGATTTGGTGATCACCAGCGGTGGCGTTTCCGTTGGCCAGGCTGACTTTACTCGTGAGGCTCTGGAACAGTTAGGCCGCTTAGCTTTCTGGCGGGTAGCGCTGCGACCTGGGCGCCCCATGGCTTGCGGCTGGCTGTGCGAAAAGCGCACGCCGTTTATTGGCTTGCCCGGCAATCCGGTGGCGGTCATGGTAACCTTTCTACAGTTTGTTTCACCGCTGTTAGATCGGCTTAATGGGCAGCCATTGGCGCCACCACACCGTCTTTATGCCGTTACCGAAAGTCTCTTAAAAAGCCGCTTGAAGCGTACTGACTTTATCCGTGGCGTTTACCATACTGATAGCGAAGGACGGCTACTCGTGCGTAGTACCGGCGCCCAGGGTTCGGGCATTTTAACCTCGATGGTGGCTGCTAACTGTTTGATTGAGCTTGCCGACGACCAGGCAGGCGCGCAGCCGGGCGAGGTAGTCAGCATACAACCACTAACGGGATGGCTATGACCGAGCAACGACCCGCACAACCACAAGCTAACCAGCAGCGATCTGCCCAGCCAGACGCTGACCAGCAACTGATCGACGACTTTGGTCGGCGCATTAGCTACGTGCGCATCTCGGTCACCGATCGCTGCGATTTCCGCTGCGTGTACTGCATGAGCGAGGAGATGACATTCCTGCCCCGCGCCCAGGTACTGACGCTGGAAGAGATCGCCATGGTGGCGCGGGCCTTTACCGAACTCGGCGTGGAAAAAATTCGCCTGACCGGTGGTGAGCCATTGGTGCGTCGGGGTATTGAACAATTAGTCGATGAAATCGGCTCGATGCCAGGCCTTAACGATTTCACCATGACCACCAACGGCGCCAGCTTGCGTAAACACGCCAAGCAGTTGTACGCCGGCGGTTTACGCCGGCTGAATATCAGCCTGGATTCGCTGGATGCTGAACGCTTCAAGCAACTCACCCGCACCGGTGATTTAGCCAAAGTCATCGACGGTATTCATGCCGCTCAGGAAGCGGGCTTTAAACGCATCAAGCTCAACGCGGTGATCTTAAAAGGTCGCAACGACGACGAAGTAATCGACCTGGTCACCTTTGCGCGCCAGGAAAACCTCGATATTAGCTTTATCGAAGAAATGCCGCTGGGCGATGTTTCTGACCACTCTCGGGCGGAAACCTTCTACTCCAGTGACGATGTCCAAGAATTGATCGAAACGCGCTATCCACTGATCCCCACGACCGAAACCACACCCGGCCCATCGCGCTACTTCAAGATGGCCGATAGCGACAGCCGGGTTGGGTTTATTTCCCCCCATAGCCACAACTTTTGCGATACCTGTAACCGGGTGCGCGTGACGGTGGAAGGCCGTTTGCTGCTGTGCTTAGGCAACGAACACTCGGTCGATCTTCGCGCTGTGCTGCGCCGTCACCCCGGCAATATGCAGGCGCTAAAAGAGGCGATCATCAACGCCTTGCCGCTTAAGCCGGAACGCCATCACTTCACCACCGATGGCGATGTGCAGGTAGTACGCTTTATGAATATGACAGGAGGCTAGGCGTTGGCAGCGTCAGAAAGGTTGGCAAAAGTGCCGGTGCATATCATTACCGGCTTTCTCGGCAGCGGCAAAACCACGCTTATCCACAGCCTCATCGAGCAGAAGCCTGTGGATGAAAAGTGGGCCATCCTGGTCAACGAGTTTGGTCAAATCGGCATCGACCAGGCGATGTTTGACGTCCGTAACAGCATAGTTGTGAAAGGTCTGCCCGGCGGCTGCCTGTGCTGCCAGCTCGCCTTTGTACTGCAAGCGGCGCTGGTGAATTTACTCGCACGCAGCAAGCCCGACCGGGTAATCATCGAGCCCTCAGGCCTTGGCCACCCGGCAGGCCTGTTGGATCTACTGCGTGGGGAAGCCTTCCAGAAAGTGGTCGAGGTACGCGATATTATTGCTACTCTCGACCCACGCCGATTAGATGACGCCCGCGCTCGACAGCACGACACCTTCCGCGACCAGCTCGATATGGCCGATGCCGTGGCACTCACCATGCTTGACCAGAGCACGCCCGAGCAGCTAGGCGCCGCTCATGCGTTTGTGGCGCAGCGCTGGCCGCCGCGTAAATGGGTGCAAGAAGCTCCCCAAGGCGAACTACCCATAGGACTGTTGACCCAGAGCGGACGCGCCGAAGGGAGCGATATCAACGTACCCGCCAGCCACCAACAGTTGGCGGCAACACCCAGTGTGGAGGGGGCATTTTTTGATCTCCCGCCCCCGCCCGGCAAGCCCCAGTGTGAAACCGGCACTTCGCTGGGCTACACCAGCACGGGGCTACGTTGGCACCCAAGCGAGCGATTCGATTTGGATAGCCTGGCCAGATGTTTGGGAGAACTACCCAGAGAGGCGCGCATTAAAGGCGTCTTTCATACCGATAGCGGCTGGAAACGCTTTAACCGCGCCGAAGGCACGCTCAGCGTTGAAAGCAGCGCGTGGCGGCAAGACTCTCGTCTGGAAGTCATCCTTCCCGATACGAGCCCCGCCCTCGATATCGAAGGCCAACTCCGCTTACTGACGCTGGGTTAAGCGCCCGTCATCAATCTCTCGATTGCATCTGCGGTAACTGGTCGCCCAAACAGATAGCCTTGATATGCGTGACAGTCGTGCGCCAGTAGCCACGCCTGCTGCGCTTTGGTCTCTACGCCTTCCGCAATGACCTCTAGATTGAGGCTCTCTGCCAAGGCAATGGTACTCTCGACAATCGCTGCGTTGGCTTGGCTTTCGAGCACCTGCTGTACAAAGGATTGGTCGATTTTTAGCTGATCCAGCGGCAGTTGTGCTAAATAGGCCAGGGACGAGTAGCCGGTGCCAAAATCATCCAAAGAGAAGCGTACCCCTCGCGCTTTAAGGGCAAGCATTTTATCTCTGGCGTCGTCTCGCGCTTCCACAAACAGTGACTCGGTCACCTCCAGTTTGAGCCGCTGAAGCGGCGCTTGAGTGCGCGCAAATACCCCCTCTACGCGAGCCAGAAACTGCTCATCGCGAAACTGAAGCGGACTAATATTCACCGATATGGTCAGTTTGCTTAGCCGTGGATGCTGCGCCCAACGCGCTAATTGATAGCAGGCATCTTCCAACACCCATTCGCCTACATCGTTTATCAGCTCATTACTTTCCAGCAGCGGAATGAAATCACCTGGTGACACCATGCCGCGTTCGGGATGATGCCAGCGCAGCAGCGCTTCAACGCCAGTGATCACGCCATGGTGATCCACTTGGGGCTGATAATAGAGCTGCCACTGCTGGCTGGCCTGCGCTTGGCGCAGATCCGCCTCTAATTTCACATGGGCCAGCAGCGCAGCCTGCATCGAGGGGTCAAAAAAGCACACGCCATGGCGGCCGTTGTTCTTAGCCTGAAAGAGCGCCATATCTACCTGCTGCAGGTAGTCATCCACGCCGTACTCATTGCTGACCATGATCGCAATACCAATACTCCCCGTCACCGTGATGCTCTCTTCGGCCAGGGTGATTGGTTCGTTAAGAGTTGCCAGCAGCTTGTGCGCAATTCGCTCTGCCAGCCGGGTAGTTTGAGCGTAATTGCTATCCACGCCTTCGATTAATACCGCAAATTCATCGCTTCCCAGTCGCGCCAAGGTATCGGTATCGCGCAACATCTGCCCCATCCGCCGAGCAACGCTCTGCAATACTTGATCACCCGCATAGTGCCCCAGGGTGTCATTGATTTGTTTGAAGTTATCGATATCGATAAATAGCAGTGCGCCGCAGCGCTGATGGCGCTGAAGCTCTTTAAGGGCATTACCTATGCGATCCATAAACAGCCGCCGGTTGGCCAACCCGGTTAAGGTGTCATAAAACGCTAGCTGATGAATCTCCTGCTCAGCGGCTTTACGCTCGCTGATATCGCTCATGGTGGCCACGTAGTGAGTTAAGGTACCCTCAACGCTGTAGACAGCGCTAATGGTTAGCCACTCAGGAAATAGTTCACCATTTTTACGCTGGTTCCATATCTCGCCTTCCCAGTTGCCGGTTTTGATAACGCGCTTCCATAAACGGCGGTAAAAGGCGGCGTTTTGTAGTCCAGAGCTAAACATGCGCGGATTGTTACCCACTATCTCAGCTTCGCTATAGCCGGTAATGCGGCTGAAGGTTTCATTCACCTTAAGAATGATGCCCTGTGGATCAGTAATAAGGATGCCTAAGTGCGTCTGGAAGGCGGCAGCGGCTATTTGGGCCTCGGCACGGGCCTGCTCCCGTTCCTCAATACGCTGGCGCAATTGATGCGACAACGCTATACGATTCAGGTAATGGCGTGCCCCCCAAGCCCCCAACAGGGCAATGACGGCAATCACCAGTGTTAAAATCAAAGCGCGCTGCCGCCAGGCCGAGAGCAATTCGTCAAGGTCAACGCCGACCACGGCCAGCATCGGATACTCGCCTACTCTCAGCATGCGAAACAGCCGTGTTCGGCCATCAATAGGGGAGTCAATGTTGATCGACCATGTGGACTCACCACGGGTAAGCCACTCAGCCGTTTCTGGGCTCTCAATTTGACTGCCGATCGAAAACGGCCTCTCGGGGGGCGGGTAGCGAGCAATAAACTTCAATCCGGGGTCGACCAGGGCAATGCTCTCGCCGTCATAGACACTCATCTGCTCCAGGGCGTCGGCAAACACCTCAGGCACAATGCTAGAGATAACCACCCCGGCAAACTCGCCGGACGAGGTTTCTAATCGTCGGCCATGGTACAAATAGTAGCGTTGATCACTACTAGACCAGTAAAGCGGGGTAATCAGCTCCTCTTGTCCTGGCTGCTTAAAGGCATTAAAAAACGTCGTATCGCTGATATCAGCACCTGCTCTTCGGCTGCTGCGGCCACTCGCCAATACTCGGCCCTCGGCGCTCAACACAGCGATTTCGTCCACCATGGGCACATACAGAGTCAGGTTTTCTAGTGAGCGCTGAAGGGCCTGGGCATTATCGCTATCTGGCATGCCTTGCAGGGTTAGCATCTCAGCAAGCCCAAAAAGCGCTTGCCCGCTTTGTGCAAATACGCCTTTTGCCCACTCAGCAACCACATTAGCGCGGGCGGTAATCCGCGACTCGGCGGCCTCAATTTCTTGCCGATACTGTTCACTCAGCAGCCAGCCGAAAAGCACCATCATGACAAGCAGTGCTAGTAGATATAACGCAATTACATGGCGGCGCTGTTGGCGGTAAGTCTTGGTGGCTTTCAATACATCATCATTTACATCATTGGAGGTAGCGGACATCGCGCAGAAGCCTTATCCAGGAAACCCAGTGGGACACCTGATACAGTGTAAAAAGTAACCAAAAATGATACATAACACGCGCTGACACGTGGCTTTATCCGATAGTGCCGCGGTGCTTTTAGGATGTATATCAGTTTTTATCACCGTTAATGCCCTGAAAAGCGTAACGTTATGCATGGATAGCCTATCTACCAGGAAATTGTTATGGCATCGCTGGGCCAAATGAGCGACTACGAGATACGCCTAATCCGTATTTTTAAGACGGTCGTTGAGTGCGGTGGCTTTACCGCGGCGGAAACCACGCTGGGCATTAGTCGTTCGGCGATTAGCCAGCACATGAACGATTTGGAGGGGAGACTGGGGTTTTCGCTCTGCCAGCGAGGACGTGGCGGGTTTAGTTTAACCGAAGAGGGTAAAGAGATTTATCAGGCAGGATTAACGCTACTTACCGCGCTTGAAACGTTTAAAAGCGACGTTAACGCGCTGCATCACACGATTAAGGGCGAGTTGAATATCGGCATCACCGACAACCTGGTAACGCTACCCGCCATGCACGTGACCAACGCCCTGGCAGAGCTTAGCGCGCCGGAGCATGAGGTAACGCTGCACATTCATATGGAGCCTTCTGACGCGGTCATTCGGGGCGTCATGGATGGCCACTTGCACGTCGGCGTAGTGCCTTCAGTGAACCTGCCTACCAGCTTAGAAGCGCGGCACCTCTACGATGAGCCATCGTATCTTTACTGCGCGGCTGGCCATCCGCTGTTTACTGAGGATGATGATACGCTTCGCTGTGCAGATATCGCCCAACACTCGGCTATTTCACCCCGCTATCCGCTACCGATTGAGGCCCGACAGGCGCATGACGCGCTAAGCCTGCGAGCTTCGGCATCCGATCGCGAAGGCGCTGCTTTTTTGATTCTTACCGGGCGCTTTATCGGCTTTCTTCCTGAGCACGTCGCAGCCCAGTGGGTAGCGGCGGGCAAGATGCGGGCGCTACATGCCAACTCGCAGCACTACCGCATCCCCTTTGTACTGATTACCCGCCATGACCGCCGCCCCAACCGAGTGGTCGATGCGTTTCTACGTTTAATCAAAAGCAGCTAAGATAGAAAGCACGAAGCCGGGATTAAGCTATTTAACGCTGCTCGGCTGCCTCATTGGCCATTATCGGCGCAGGCCCCACCTGAGGTGATGACGCCAGCACTTGGCTTGCGACAAAATAAACGATGGCCCCCAGCGCCGAGCCGGTGAACCAGCCATAGTCGTAGAACCAGTTCATGGTGCCAGTTAACAGCGATAGTAAAGTAAGCGCCACAGGCACACCGAAGGCGATGAAACCGGCGATATTCACCGCAGGATAGGCATGGCTATCCATGTACAGGCTCGGCACATCCAAACGCTGCTTTTTGATCAGGAAGTAATCTACCGCCATGATGCCCGCGATGGGCCCCAACAGACTGGAGTAACCCAACAGCCAGTTGGAGTACATCTGCTCAAGCGAAACCCCAGGCGGAATAACGCCCGCTTTTTGCAGAAGATCGTAGCCCATCAATAGCACGCCCACCGCGCCGGTCATTAGCACACCACGCGTCTGGTTAATCAATTTAGGCGCTATATTCTGAAAGTCGTTGGTAGGCGACACAATGTTAGAAGCCGTATTGGTAGAAATCGTGGCGATAATGATCAACAGCATCGCCAATACCACCCAGAAGGGACTATCGATGTAGCCAATCAAACGTACCGGGTCGGCAACGGTTTGGCCCACCAGCGTCTCAGACGCCGCAGTTAATACCACGCCCAGCGCAGCAAAGAAGAACATCGTTAGCGGCAGCCCAATTACCTGACCAACAATCTGATCTTTTTGGCTTTTGGCAAAGCGGCTGAAATCGGGAATATTCAGCGACAGCGTGGCCCAAAAACCCACCATGGCGGTTAAGCCCGCGAAGAAGTAGCCGTAAACCGACGCTCCTTCAGGCCGCGACGGCGGCTGTGCTAGCAGCTCGCTCATCGACATATGCGGCCACGCCCACACCATCAGGCCAACCCCTACTGCCAACAGCAACGGTGCCGCCAGGGTTTCCAACCATTTAATCGACTCTGCCCCACGAATCACCACATAGAGGTTCATCGCGCCGAAGACAAAAAAGCCGATCACTTCACCTACGCCGCCAAGCGCTGCCCAAGCGGGAATCAATTCGGAAAGCAGCAGATGAATGGCTAGACCGCCAAACATGGTTTGAATACCAAACCAGCCACAGCCTACCAAAGCGCGCACCAAGCAGGGTATGTTGGAGCCTAAAATACCGAATGATGAGCGCAGCACTACCGGAAAGGGAATGCCAAACTTGGTTCCAGGAAAAGCATTTAAAGTAAGAGGAATCAATACGATCACGTTGGCTAACAGAATGGCGAACAGCGCTTCCCCCACGCTCAGCCCAAAGTAGGCAGTTAATACCCCGCCTAGCGTATATGTGGGCACGCAGATCGACATGCCTACCCAGAGTGCCGCAATATTCCACTTACTCCAAGTACGCTCGCTGGCCTGGGTAGGCGCAATATCCTCATTAAAGCGCGAACTACTGCGTACATCGTCCCCTACATCTAGCTCTATCAGCCCACCTCGATCCACCATCTGAGAGGTTGTTTCGGTCATTTTTTATCTCCTCAGCATTGCGTTATTGCGCTGCCTAGCTCCCACGGCCAGTGGAGCTTTTCAAAAAGGCGCTTAGAAATCATGGCTTTTAGAAGCCACAGCTCTTAGAAAACAAGCAATAAGCATGCCTACTTGAAAAATCAGGTCAATTAACTCATTGATTAAAAAGCTGCCTTTATGGACAACAATATTATTGTTAGCTTTTTATCTTTGCATCTTCCCACCCTCAAACAAAAACCAACTAAACAAAGCTAGATCAAAAAAAATATTTGCACCAACTTTAAACAACAAAAAACTAAATAAAGCCCTATGAAATATAACAAGCAATTGATTTTAAATGAATTAAAAGACAACCCAAAACAGTGCAAAGGTTCACCAAAAAAGTGAATAGCGCAACATAGAACAATAAAAACAAGCAAACTCAATGAGTTAAATACAATTTAACAAATCTCCTCTAAAGACTTGCTAAAACCATCTACCCAGCGCTACTTTCAACAAAAGCTGTCTATTTCGTCAGCTTTACAAAACTAGTTTCAAGAACACTACAAACATACGCTAAACATCAACACTCAGAGGGAGCGTCTCATGCAGAAGATGAAAATCGGGTTGATTCAGATGGGCCTGAAAACCAGCACCGATCTTGAACCAGAAGCTATTCGCGACGCCATGAACGAGGCACATCTGCCAATGATTCAGCAAGCAGCTGACCAGGGCGTGCAGGTGCTTTGCTTCCAGGAAGTGTTTAACCAGCCCTACTTTTGTCCTAGCCAGGACGGTAAGTGGTACGCCGCCGCAGAGCGGGTACCGGAAGGCCCTACCTGCCAGATGATGCAGAAGCTAGCCGCCGAGCACCGCATGGTGATCATCGTGCCTGTGTATGAAGAGACTGAAACCGGTGTTTACTACAACACCGCAGCCGTGTTCGACGCTGACGGCAGCTACCTAGGCAAGTACCACAAAACCCATATTCCCCAAGTAGCCGGTTTTTGGGAAAAATTCTTCTTCAAGCCAGGCCAGTCCAACTGGCCAGTGTTCGATACTGCCTACGGCAAAATCGGGGTGTATATCTGTTACGACCGTCACTTCCCCGAAGGCTGGCGTGCACTGGCACTCAACGGCGCCGAAGTAATCTTCAACCCCTCCGCCACCGTGGCCGGGCTTTCCCAATACCTGTGGGAGTTAGAGCAACCTGCCTCTGCAGCCGCCAATGGCTGCTTTATCGCCGCCATCAACCGTGTAGGCACCGAGGCACCCTGGAATATCGGTGACTTTTACGGTTCCAGCTACATCGTTAACCCCCGCGGCAAAATCGAAGCCCAGGCCAGCGAAACCGAAGATGAGCTGCTGGTGCACGAGATCGATTTGGACATGGTGCGCGAGGTGCGTAACAACTGGCAGTTCTTCCGCGACCGCCGCCCGGAAACCTATACCCGCCTAACCGACGGGGAATGATTTTGCTGGCAACAAACAGATTGCCGGTTAAATTTTCTAGTTAAAAACAACAGGAGCGAACGATGAGCTTATTAATCAAGGGCGGCACCGTGGTCACCCACGCCGACACCTACCGCGCAGACGTACTGTGTGTCGACGGTAAAATCCATGCGATTGGCACCGATCTAGATGTCCCTGAAGGGTGTGAAATGGTCGATGCCAGCGATCAACTGGTGATGCCTGGCGGCATTGATCCCCATACGCACATGCAACTGCCGTTCATGGGTACCGTGGCCAGCGAAGATTTCTATACCGGCACCGCCGCGGCCTTGGCCGGGGGCACCACTTCGATCATCGACTTCGTGATCCCGCAGCCGGGTCAGTCGCTCCTTGAGGCCTTCGAAACCTGGCAAGACTGGGCGGAAAAAGCCGCCACCGATTTTGCCTTCCACGTGGCGATTACCTGGTGGGACGATAGCGTGCGAGAGGAAATGGGCACCCTGGTTCATGAACACGGGGTGAACAGCTTCAAACACTTTATGGCCTACAAGGGCGCGATCATGGCCACTGATGACATCCTGGTGGAAAGCTTCTCGCGCTGTCTGGAGCTAGGCGCGGTGCCTACGGTTCACGCCGAAAACGGTGAGCTGGTCTATCACATGCAGCAAAAACTGCTCGCCCAGGGAATGACCGGGCCAGAGGCCCACCCGCTTTCGCGCCCGCCCCAGGTGGAAGGCGAAGCAGCCAGCCGGGCGATTCGCATTGCCAGCACCCTGGGCGCACCGATCTATCTGGTTCACGTATCCACCAAAGATGCCGTCGATGAAATTGCCTACGCCCGCCAACAAGGCCATCCGGTGTATGGCGAATGCTTAGCCGGGCACCTGCTCATCGACGATAGCGTCTACCAGGATACCGACTGGGGCCGCGCCGCCGCCCACGTTATGAGCCCGCCCTTCCGGCCCAAGGGCCACCAGGAAGCGCTCTGGCACGGCCTGCAGTCGGGAAACCTGCAAACTACCGCCACCGACCACTGCTGTTTCTGCGCCGATCAGAAAGCCGCCGGTAAAGATGACTTCACCAAGATCCCCAATGGTACTGCAGGCGTCGAAGACCGCCTCGCCGTGCTATGGGACGAAGGCGTCAACACCGGCAAGCTGTCGCCCCAGGAGTTTGTCGCGCTGACATCGACCAACACCGCCAAGATATTCAACCTCTACCCGCGCAAAGGTGCGATTCAAGTGGGCTCCGATGCGGATATCGTGGTTTGGGATCCCAACGGCACTCGGACGATTTCTGCCAAAACTCACCACCAGAACGTCGATTTCAACATTTTCGAGGGCAAAACGGTGCGCGGCATTGCTCGTCACACCATTAGCAAGGGCAAATGGGTGTGGCGGGATGGTGAGCTGCGCGCCGAGCGCGGTGCGGGCCGCTATTTGGAGCGCCCCGCCTACCCCGGTGTATTCGAGCTGCTCGCCAAGCGTGCCGAGCTTAACGCCCCAGTCGCCGTTAAACGATAACCGGCGCTTAATAACTGTTGTTTCTATAAAACAGCGGAGGCTCTACCGTGATTAGCCAACTGATCCATCTACCCAGCGCAAAAGAGGTCGACACCTACGACCCAGCTACGCTTGCAAGCAACTTTAGTGATCTTCACCCACCGTTAACCCGGCGCCAGGCGATGATCGAAAGCCAGCGCTGTCTTTACTGCTTTGATGCGCCCTGCGTCGAAGCGTGCCCGTCGGATATTGATATTCCTAGTTTTATTCGCCAGATCAGCGAGAACACTATCAACGGCGCGGCGGAAACCATTCTGGAAGCCAATATCCTAGGTGGCAGTTGCGCCCGGGTGTGCCCTACCGAAATTCTCTGTGAACGCAGCTGCGTGCGTAATCACGATGCCGAGTGCCAGCCAGTACTGATCGGCCTGTTACAGCGCCACGCCACCGATAACATGCAGTTCGATAGCCACCCGTTTAAACGCGCCGCCACCACTGGCCGCCATATCGCCGTAGTCGGCGCCGGCCCAGCGGGGCTCTCCTGCGCCCACCGTTTGGCTATGCTCGGGCATCAGGTAACGATTTTCGAAGCTGAGCAAAAGCCTGGCGGGCTCAACGAATACGGAATTGCCCGCTACAAAATGACCGACGACTTCGCCCGCAAGGAAGTCGAGTTTTTGCTGGAAATTGGCGGCATCGAGATCCAGTACGGCCAACGGCTGGGCGAAAACCTGGAGCTTGCCACGCTCCATAAGCAGTACGATAGCGTGTTTCTCGGTTTAGGCCTGGGCGCCAGCCGTGCCCTGGGTTTAACCGGGGAGCAAGCACCCGGCCTGATGCCTGCGGTAGACTACATCAAGGTTCTCCGCCAAACCGACGATCTAGGCAGCCTTGCGGTAGCCAAGCGCTGTATCGTGATTGGCGCTGGCAATACCGCCATCGATATGGCCACCCAAATGGCCCGCTTAGGCGCTACGGAGGTAACGCTGATTTACCGTCGCGGCATTGAAGCCATGTCCGCCACCGGCCATGAACAAGAGATTGCCAAAGCCAACGGCGTGCGGATGGTGACCTGGGCTCAGCCCGACGAGATTCTGCTGGATGATCAAGGCCGCGTGACGGGCATGCGCTTTGCCAAGACCCACGATCAGGCGGGCCGCTTAACCCCTACGGGGGAGATCTTTGAGATCGCCGCCGATGCTGTCTTCACCGCTATCGGCCAAGGCTTCGAAGGCGCGAGCCTAAGCGATGCCACCGCCGCTGAGCTTGCCCGGGACGGCGAGCGCATCCACGTCGATGAAATGTTCCGCACCTCGTTGCCCAATGTGTATGCCGGTGGCGACTGTGTGAAGCCCGGTCAAGACCTTACCGTTCAGGCCGTGCAACACGGCAAACTGGCAGCTCACGCCATTCATCAGGCGCTTGTCGCCAAGCAGGAGGCCGCATGAACACACTCACTTTTACACCACTGGGAAAGAAAAACAGCGGCGACAGCGTGGTTAATGGTGTTGATCTTTCGGTTAACTTTGCCGGTATTAAAGCCCCTAACCCGTTCTGGCTGGCCTCCGCCCCGCCTACCGATAAAGCCTACAACGTAGTGCGCGCTTTTGAGGCGGGCTGGGGCGGCGTGGTGTGGAAAACCCTCGGCGAAGAGCCACCCGCGGTGAACGTCTCCTCCCGCTATTCGGCTCACTACGGCAAAAACCGCGAGGTGATCGGTTTTAACAATATCGAGCTGATTACCGACCGCTCGCTGGAGATCAACCTTAAAGAAATCACCCAGGTGAAAAAGGACTGGCCCGATCGTGCGCTGATCGTTTCCATTATGGTGCCCTGTAATGAAGCAGCCTGGGCCTACATTCTGCCGCTAGTAGAAGCCACCGGCGCGGACGGCATCGAGCTCAACCTGGGTTGCCCTCACGGCATGCCGGAGCGCGGCATGGGCGCGGCGGTGGGCCAAAACCCCGACCTGATCGAGAAAGTCACCTACTGGTGCAAAAAGCACTATTCCAAACCGGTGATCGTGAAGCTGACGCCCAATATTACCGATATTCGCGTGGGCGCCCAGGCGGCGCTGCGCGGCGGGGCCGACGCGGTGTCGCTGATCAACACCATAAACTCGATTACCAGCATCGACCTGGACAACATGGTCGCCAAGCCCACCGTCGGCCACCAGAGCACTCACGGCGGCTACTGCGGCAGCGCTGTCAAACCCATCGCGATGAATATGGTGGCGGAAATCGCCCGCGACCCGGCGACACCAACGCTACCAATTTCCGGCATTGGCGGCATTTCCACCTGGCGGGATGCGGCGGAGTTTATCGCCCTAGGTGCTGGCAGCGTGCAGGTGTGTACGGCAGCGATGCTCAACGGCTTTAGGATTGTGGAGGAGATGAAAGACGGCCTCTCACGCTGGATGGCGGAAAAAGGCTACGACTCCATCGAGGCGTTCTCCCGTAAGGCGATACCGCAAACCACCGACTGGAAACACCTAGACATCAACTTCAAAACCATCGCGAAGATCGACCAGGATCTATGCATCGAATGTGGCCGCTGCTATATCGCCTGCGAGGATACCTCCCACCAGTCGATTGCCAAGTTCACCGAGCAGGACGGATCGCGCCGCTATGAAGTGATCGAAGAGGAGTGTGTGGGCTGCAATCTTTGCCAGATAACCTGCCCGGTGGAGAACTGCATCACCATGGTGCCCCAGGAAACCGGCCAACCCTTCCTGGCCTGGGATAACGACCCGCGCAATCCTTTCAGGGTCGCCTCTTAACCTCTTGACCCACTTTTTTAAACAGTCGTTAGCGCTACCCACCGCCCTCAGTTTGTGAGGGCGGTCGCGTTTTCTGCAACATACTGTTCCATCACCCAGTAGCGACAAAAGTCAGCATCCCTGAGAATATGAGAATTAATAGCATATAAAATACTTTCTCACAAAAGGAAACCCTATGAAGTTCGCTATCACTACCACCGCTATACTCTTAGCAACTGCCAGCGCCACCGTGAGCGCCGACCAGCGAATCGCCACCTTCGATTTAGGCAGTCTGGATACGCTGGATGCGCTAGGTTTAAACGAGCAGGTAGTGGGTGTACCGAAAGCCAGCCTGCCTGGCTATCTTGAGCAGTATGCAGCCGATGACGTCACCGATATTGGCGGCCTGCGCTCACCGGATATGGATGCTCTTGGCGAAAGCGAGCCTAGCCTGATTCTCTACACTGGCCGCCAGGGTGAGTGGGAAGAGGAGCTTGGCGACATTGCTCCCCTGCTCAATACCAGCCTGCAAGGTGACGATTACCTGGCCGCTTTTGAAGCCAATATTCGCGATTTGGCCAGCCGCTTAGACGCGGAAAGCGAAGCGGAAGAGGCGCTTGAAATCCTGCACGCCGAGATTGAGTCCCAGCGCGAAGCGCTAAGTAACGCTCCCCGCACGCTGGTGGTAACCCACAACGGCGGGAACCTGATGCTGAATCAGCACCCCGTGGTGCACGAGGTACTGGAGGTAGACGCACTTGAGATGCCCAACAGCGTGACATCAGAAACCCGTGGCACCCGTACCTTTACCCCGCTTTCCCCTGAAGCGATTGCCAAGATCAATCCAGAGATATTACTGGTCGTTGACCGCAGTGCAGCGATTGGTAATGAACCCGCCGATGCGGATAGCCTGAGCCAAACGCTGGCAGACGCCGGTGCAGATAATGCGCGGGTTGTTATGCTCACCCCTGCATTGTGGTACCTCTCTGGCGGTGGCCTACAGAGCCTGCGTCTGCAGATTGAAGAGGTTTCCGCCGCGCTTAACTAATCCGTTAACTAGACGCTTAACTAAGAAGCCCTCAACTAATCCAGCAACGCCACCAGCGTTAAATAAGTGGCGTTGCTGTTAGCCCCCTCCGACTCGGTTCTGAAGCGAGTCATTTTTTTCTAGCCGCTAGCGTTTTGCTTTCCACCTATTTCCTCAATTGGTGCAAGTTTTGGTATTGACAGCAGATCACCACTGTAAACTATTATCATTAACTTGCGTTAATCTAAATCAATTCTATTTGACGGAAATCGAATGAAACCACTCCCTGCGTCTTCCTGTAAACTATTCGGTTACGCGCTTCTTCCCTTAACTATCGCTTCCCCATTACCCTTAACATCGGTACAGGCAGATGATCTATCAGTCACGCCTGCATCAGCGGTCAGTGATAACGATGAGTCGGCGTTTAAACTCTCCAATGTTCAGGTCACTGCTGAGCGGCTGGTCACCGCGACCGAAAAAACCGCTAACGAAGAAGGTTCAGTCAGCGAGATTGATGCCCAACAGCTAAAAAATACCGTCGCTTATTCGGCCGATGATCTCTTTCGCTACGATCCCAGCATCTTGACGACCAACAATGGCCGATTTGGTCTCTCCGGCTTCAACGTCCGCGGACTCGACGAAAACCGGATCTCGCTTCAGCTCGATGGCCTTGAGATGGCCGAAAGCTATGGCCCGACCTCGAGCTATCTCGATACAGGTCGCCTGAGCACCGATGTCTCGTCTCTTTCCAGCGTATCGGTGGTCAAGGGCGGCAATGCCCAACAGGGATCAGGCTTCAGCTCGGTTTCATTACAGCTGCATTCGCCGCAAGATTTCCTCGCCCCAAGCGGGGACGACACCCATGCTAGCATTGAGGCGGGCTATCGTAGTGACAACGATGGTTTCTTCCAAAACGTTACATTTGCTGCTCGCCGGGGCGATTATGAATCCTTGCTAATTGCCACCAATCGCAATAGCAAAGCGACCGAGAACTACATCGGCAGCGGTGAAAACGACCAGACCCAGGGCGATGAACGCACCACTCCTGACCCTGGTGATGTGGATAACTATGATGTTCTACTGAAACTTCAGAAGTTCAACAATAGCGGGCAAATTGGGTTGGTCGCACAAAAGTATCGAGCAACGTCTGACCTACATCTTTTCTCTTCGGAAAATGCCCGATACGGCGATTATTATAGTGCCGATACGCTAACGCGTTATCGGCTTGGTATCTATCAGGATGCCGAGTATAAGAGCCCTCTGTTTGATGCACTCCATTGGCAAATCGACTGGCAACAAACCGAGACGATCAACGACAGCTCGATGGTCTACAACGGCTACAATCGCTTGATCAATCGCGACTTCGACCAGACCACCTGGCAGCTCAAGACGGATTTCAGCAAGCAGATCGACGTCGGCATTCCACAGCAACTGGCCTATGGGCTAACACTCAAACGCGATGACTATGAGAGTCTCAGCGAAGATTACAATCTGGATGCCGATACGGTAGAACAATCACGCTTTTCACCGCCGGGTACCGCTACCCGTGTTGGACTCTACCTTCAAGATCGGTTATCGCTGGCAGAAGATCGCGGCAGCCTGACGCCAGCACTTCGATTCGACCATTATGAGTACGATCTCGACAACGACAACCTTACTCCGCAATCCTACGATGGCGCCGAAGGCCAGGCGTTGACCGGCCAGATCGGAGGCACTTGGAATATTGCGTCAAGCACCGAGCTATTCGGTAAGACCGGCTTCGGCTTCCGAGCACCTTCTTATGAAGAGCTTTACTACGACTACGACGCAGGAAGAGGCTATCGAATCGTCGCCAATCCCGATCTTGACGATGAGCACAGCCGTTTTGTGGAAGTGGGAATCCGTAATCAAGGCAACTTAGGCAATGCCGAACTTACGGGCTTCTACACTGACTACCGCGACTTTATCGAGAGCTCGGTCTCGGTGAGCATCGACCCTGGGAACTATCCATCTGGAGAATACAGCACCGAGAACATCAATCGCGCCATCATACGAGGCGTCGAATTCAAGGGCCAGCTGGACTTAAATAAGGCCATCGGCGTCAATGATGGCTGGTATGCCCGCACCGCAGCAGCCTATATCGAAGGTAAAAACCTGGAAGATGGCAGCGCGATAGAATCCATCCCGCCCATTCAGGCCGTCGTCTCCCTCGGCTACGAAGACCCCAATCAGCAATGGGGTAGCGAGCTCGCGGGAACGTTCGTCAACCAGGTCAGCGCCCACGACGCAGAAGATGCGTACGCACCCGCCGCCTATCAGCTCTACGACCTGACCGGGCACGTGAGTCTAGGGGATCACCTAACAGTGCGTGGCGGCATCTTCAACCTGTTGGACAAGAAATATTGGGTGTGGGATGACGTAAGAGGTATCACGACAGACTATTCTGGGGCTGACCGCTATACGCAACCAGGGCGTAACTTCGGTATTAGTGCAGAGTATGTATTCTGAATCGTTAAGCAAATAGCGTAGTGAATGGATTAACCTAAATTTACCGATATTTTTAACGAGATACTTCTATAGGCCTGGACAGCATAGACTTTAGTCTGACTTGAATATTATTTTAATGAATGGAAATAGAAACGGTTTGCAAGCAGGCGTAAACGGCGGACGTTAAAGTATCGGTGAAGAGCACCTTAGCCGTGGCTTGACCAAGCCACGGCTAAGGCGAAGGAAGGCATCGTGAGGTTATTTATCAGGGTGTATGCGAATCTGGTACAGCACGCAATAAACCACCGGCAGCACTATCAGGGTTAATAGCGTGGCGACACCCAAGCCACCGATCAGCGCGACCGCCATGCTGGCGAAAAAGGCATCACTAATCAGCGGGATCATTCCCAACATAGTGGTCAGCGCGGCCATGGCGACCGGGCGCACGCGGCTGACGGCGGCTCGCACCACTGCGTGGTAGCGGTCTTGGTGCAGCGGCAGCTGCACGTTGATCTCCTCTACCAACACGATGGCATTTTTGATCACCATACCGATCAAGCTCAGCGTGCCCAGCAGCGCCATAAACGAGAAGGGTAACCCGGTAACCAACAAAGCGCCCACTACGCCAATAATCGTCAGCGGTACCAGCGACCAAATGGCCAACGGCTGGCGGAAGTTATTGAACAGCACCACAGTGAGAATAAACATCATCACTATGCCCAGCGGCAGCGAGGAAAATAACCCACTCTGCGCTTCGCCAGCGGTCTCAAACTCACCACCCCACTCCAACCGGTAACCTGCCGGTAGATCCAAGGCCTCCACCCGTGGGCGAATGTCGGCCAATACGCTGGCTGCGGTCACCCCGCTTAGCGGATCCGGCTCACCGTACACCGCCAGCATGCGTTCGCGATTGCGGCGCATAATCAGCGGATCCGCCACCTGTGTGGTGATATCGCCGATGACTTGTTCGGCGGTGATATAGCGGTTTTGCTCTGCGCTCCAGACGTTAAGTGAGCCTAGGTTATCCACATCGTGACGCTGTTCGGGGATTGCCCGCGCCACTATCGGAATCAGGTCGCTGCCGTCGCGGTAAATGCCCACCTGGCTGCCACTGGTACTCAGAGCCAGGGTGCTGGCCAGGTCTTCACGGGTCACACCCAGCCTACGTGCAGTATCTTCAAGAAAAACGGGCTCAATCGCCTGCACACGGTTACGCCAACTGGTGCGCACGCTGGTCATATTCGGTGTATCGATGAACATGGCCTCAACCTGATCGCCCAACTGGCGAAGCACCGCTGGGTCGCTGCCGTAGAAGCGTGCCTCTAGTTTGGCTTTCGGTGCAGGGCCAACCTCCAACGGGGCGATTTTATAGTCAATATCGCTATGGTCACGCTCAAGCACTTTCTCAACGTCGGCCATGCGGTCATGCTGGGTCGCCTTATCATCAGTTTCGACTATCAACTGCGCATAGCTTGCGTAGCGGTCTTCCGGGGAATAGGTGAGGGTAAAGCGCTGTGCTCCGCCGCCCACGGTGGTGGTCAGGTGGCGAACCCCCGGCATCTCCATCACGCTCTCTTCAAGTTTGCTAACGCGGCGTTGGGTTTCGAGAATATCGGTACCTTCCGGTGTGCGGTAATCGACAAAAAAGATCGGCGTATTAGAGGCCGGAAAGAAGGCATTTTTAACCGAACCAAAGCCGACCACCGCGCCGACCAATATCGCCACCATCAGCGCCAAGGTTAACCAGCGCCAACGAATACCGGTGATAATGACGCGGCCTACAAAACGATAAACCACGCCTTTATAGGGGTCTTCCTGTCCATCGCCGGGAGCAACATTGCGGAAAAACAGCTTGAAGTAGAACGGCGTTAACGTCAGCGCCGTGATCCAGCTCAGCAGTAGCGAGTAGAGCAGCACGAAAAATAACGAGCCGATAAACTCACCGGTGGTGTCAGGCGATAAACCGATGGGCGCAAAGGCGGCAATCGCGATCAATGTTGCGGCCAACAAGGGCCAGGCATTTTGGCGGATCACCTGGTGTGCAGAATCGCGAATCGTGCTGCCACGCTTTAACCCCACCAGCATGCCTTCGGTGACCACAATGGCGTTATCTACCAGCATTCCCAGGGCGATAATTAACGCACCCAGCGAGATTTTTTCCAGCTGCAAACCGTGAAAACGCATCAACATGAAGGTGCCGATAATCGTGATCAGCAGGATAAAGCCCATTAACAGACCACTGCGCCAGCCCATAAACAGCATTAGCACCACGATGACAATGGCCACTGCCTGGATCAAGCTGACCAGGAAGCCGGATACAGCGTCATCGACCACCTGGGGCTGGTTGTAAACGACGTTCAGCTCCATACCCAGTGGTGTGCGGGTTTGCAGTTCATCCAGACGCTGCTGTAGCCGTTCCCCCACCTCGACAACGTTCACCCCGCTTTCAAAGGAGACGCCCAACGAGATCGCCGGCCTGCCCATATCGCGGTAAAGCTGCTGGGGCTGCTCCGCCAGCTCACGGCTCACATCGGCAATATCGCTCAGCCGCACCAGCTCGCCGTCGCCCTCACTGACAATCAGGGCGCGCAGAGCTTCAATATCTGCCGCACTACCCGTAGGTGTGATGCGAAAACGGCGGCCATCCTGTTTAAGATGCCCTGAGTCTGCCACTGCATTTTGGGTCTCAAGCAGTTGCTGAAGGCGTGTTAACGGAATATTCAGTGCGCGCAGGCGTTCCCGATCAACTTCGATATAGATGCGCTCTTCGTGCTCACCGCTTAGCGACACTTTCGCGACGCCCTGCACCAAAGCGAGCTCGCGCTTGAGAAAATCAGCATGGTCAGCCAGATCCGGCATGCTATAGCCATCGCCCGTCAGGTTGACCATAAAACCAAATACATCGCCAAAGTCGTCGTTTACGCGGGATTGACTCGCCCCCGGCGGAAGCGCGGCTTGGGCATCCTGTACTTTACGGCGCAGCGAATCCCATAATTGCTCCAACTCCTCGTTCTGCACCGTACTTTCGAGCTCAACGGTGATCTGCGATAGGCCATCAGAACTCACCGAGCTGACCCGCTTGATCGATGACATCTCCTGGATCGACTCTTCGAGTGTCGAAGTGACTTCCTGCTCTACCTCTTCAGGCGTCGCACCAGGGTACTGCGTGGTGATCAACGCATTGCGAATGGTAAATTCGGGGAACTCCAACTGGCCCATGCCCAAAAACGACAGCGCGCCACCCGCCAGCAGCACCACGGTCATTAAATAGCTGGCCGCTCGGTGGCGTAGAAAGTAGTCGACCATATTAAAGCCCCTGCTCTTTTTCCCACGGGGTCACCCTGGTGTTCTCGGCTAAACGGTGGGCTCCGGCCGCCACAACGCGATCGCCCGCTGCCAACTTTCCGCTGATTTCCAGGCCGCTTGAGGTTAACCGACCGACCTCTACCGGTACCGCTTCAACGCTTTCCGGCTCGATGAATCGCCATACCTGGGCCTGGTCGGGATCATCACCGACATAGCTCACCGCGTCAGCGGGCAGTAGCCACAGCGGGGCGCTATTCTCGGTTTGCAGCGAGCTCAAATCGAGCCGCACGTTGGCACTCATACCGTCTAAAAGGGTGATATCGTCCGGCTGAGGCAGCGTTAGGGTGACTTCATAAGCCAAACTCTGCGCGCTGGCCTGGGTGGTGTAAGAGGCTAGCTGGGCGAGATAGGGTTTATCGCTATTGCCAAAGCGCACTTCAAACGCCAACGCATCACCGAAGGGCGTTCCATTACTTCGCGGTATGCGCTGCACAATCTGCTCGGGCAGATGAAACACCACGTCTAACTGCCCTGGCTGCTGGATCACCGCGACCGTTTCTTGCACTTGGATTATCTGGCGGTTATCCACTGGCACTTGGGCAATCACACCATCGTAAGGGGCGCGTAGCTTTGTATGCTCGACCTGCTCTTGGGCCTGCTCAAAGGTGGCCCGGGCGGCCCGCCACTCACTTTCCGACTCATCAAACTGGGATTGGCTGACCGCCCCACGCTGCAGGGTATAGCGCATGCGTTCTAACGTTGCCTCGGCTAGCTCCAAGCGCGAGCGGGCACTGTCCAGTTCGCTTTGCACATTGCGATCATCAATGCGCGCAATCACCTCGCCCTCGCTCACCCGCTGGCCGGGGCTCACATTGAGCTCCAGCAACTCCCCGGCCATACGAAATGACAAATTGCTGCGCGTAGAAGCTTCCACCCGCGCGGAAAACTGCCGTAAGGCAGCAGCATTTGCCGACTGCAGTGTCAGCAACTTGACTGGCCGTGTTGGATCAGTGGACTGCGCCTGGGGTTGCTCACAGCCCGTTAGCACGAGCAGAGCCAGTATGATGGGCAATGAACGGAGAAGAGTAACAGCCACGAGAGGCTCCTTGATGGCGGTCAGTGAGGATTTTTAAACCTGCACTCAGAACACAAGTTGAATAATATAGTCACTTCACTGACATTCATGAATGTCAGTGAAGTGTATAATAATCACCCACCCGCGACTTTGCTATCCATCACTGCCAAAATACCGCTTATTTTAATAATAGGAGCCGCTATGTCCCGTCGTAAGGCCGACGCCGAACGTACCCGAGAAATCATTCTGGACGCGGCAGAGACCACCTTTTTAGCCCAAGGCGTTTCGCGTACCACCTTGGCGCACATCGCCCAGGCAGCAGGCGTGACACGTGGAGCCATTTATTGGCACTTTGAAGACAAAGCTGCATTGTTCGATGCACTCTTGGAACGCGTGCGCGTCCCTCTGGATGAAATTGTCGATGAGGTAGTGGAGCGCCTAGGCTCAGCACCGGCAGACTGCTTGCGCGACATTGCTCTGCGCTCGCTGGCAGCCATTTCCCACGACCTGCCACTGCAGCGGGCAGCCACCATCGTGTTGCATCGCTGCGAGAAACTGGAAGAGGAACACCCGCGGATTTGTATGATCACTCGACTCTCTGAGCACGCAGAGGCGCGAGTAGAGCAATTGTTTGAACAGGCCCAAGTAGCCGGCACTTTACGCGCTGACCTAACCCCAGCCAGCGCCCGACGCCAATTTCATGGCTTTTTGATTGGCGTATGTTTCGACTGGCTGCAGGATCCCCAGCAGCATTCTCTGGCGGATGAGAGCAGCGGCATCGTGGAAACGTTAATGCGTGGTCTATTTAACACTCAAACCGTATGAGTCTGAACCCAATCTTAAAGCGCTGATAACTATAGGCATTTAAAACACTATTTCAGCCCAATTGAGAGGAGGTATTTTCTCCCTACTGACTCTTAATACGCTTAATCCACATCCAACTCGCGAGGGGCGATAAAGTGTTCAGCCAAGACGGCACTCATTGGTACATTAAGCGTAATGTCTTTGCCAGGAAGAGGTTGCTGAAACCATCGTTCGTAAAGCAACGGCATTTCCGGACTGGTATAAATATGTTGGAGGGCCTTATTTACCTCTGCTGCAAAGGCATCGTCACCCAATTGCATTAAAAACCCGAGAGGCTCTATCGACGTAATGGCTTCTTCGGAAAGCATGTACACGTCAGGGTGATCGGACTCAGCAATCATTGTGCTCAGTAATACATCATCCATCGCAAAAGCCGCTACACGTCCATCAGCAACTAAATCAAACGCTTCCTGCAATGTATCTACGGGCACCACCGATAAATTCAGTTGACGTTCTCGATTTACCTGATTGATCTGGCTGACATTGACGGTGCCACGCGCCACGCTCACGCTACGCCCGGCCAAGTCCTCCAAGGTGGTAAAGCCATTTGCCTTCAGGGCCACATAACGCGCCGAGACAAAGAAATGGCTAAGCGCAAACTGCGCGCTCTGCCGCCGCTGTTGTGTATTAGTACTGGCATTACACTCAATATCGATATCGCCGCTATTGAGCAGTTGCACCCGGTTACTGGGTGTACGGTACACATAGGCTATCTCAAGAGAAGGCAGACCTAATTGCACTTGCAGCTGTTTCGCTAAGCGTTGGCAAATATCGATAGAGTAACCAACGACGTTACCCTGATTATCTAAATAAGAGAATGGCGCTGTATCCCCATAGCCAACCCTTAACACTCCGGTTGCTTCTATGCGTTCAAGCGAATCGATAGGTGTCGTTGCATGTGCTGCCTCTCCACCAGACATCATTACCAGCAAACTACACCACCCAAGCAATAAACTTCGGCGCATAACACACCTCCTCTACTCTATGTACTGCTCAGGATTGGCGAAAATAGCGGCAAGCGCTGGCGCTAGCGGCAAGTTCAATACTCGGTTATCGGGAGGGAGCGGCTGCAAAAACCATTTTTCATAAAGAGTGTGAATAGTTTCGCTCTGATAAATGTTACGCAGCTCCTTATTGACCAGCTCAACAAAAACAGGATCATCAGGCGGCATCATTAAGCCATAGGGCTCGGCACTACTCAGTGTTGCTTGGGAAATATGAAAAGCGGCAGGGTCAGCGGCAGACGAAACCAAACCAGCTAACAAAATATCATCCATCACAAACGCGGAAGCCTGTCCTGAAGCCACCATATCAAATGCTTCTTCATGATTACGGCTTAGCATTACCGCTATAGTTAGCTCCTCGGTGCGATTGAGTTCGTTGAGCTGGGCAATATTGATAGTGCCTGTTGTTGATACCACGCTGCGGCCCGCCAAATCCTGCAAACTGTCCATATGCTGCTCGGCGAGGGATACATAGCGCGTTTCGGTCAGAAAATGAGGATATGAAAAAGCGGCTTGACGGCGGCGCTCAGGGGTATTGGTGGTCACTCCACACTCGATATCCACTTCACCATTACGTACTAATATGAACCGATTTGCAGGCGTTACCGGCACATAAGTTACCTTGAGATCACCTAAGCCTAATGTTTTCTCCAGACCTTCGATGACGTTTAAGCACAGGTCGATCGCATAGCCTATTGGCTGGTCGTTGACTAGGTAGGAGAAAGGGACTTCGCTGGTACGATGGCCAATAGCAATCTCACCAGCAGACGCAATACGCGACAACGTCGGCGAGGAGGCGATCTCCTCACTAGCAGTGACATCTTGCCACATAACACTAGTCATTAATAACGCTACTAGCCACTTCATAGGCTTACCTTTATTCGATGATCCCGGAACCCATTGTCATCCCTGCGGCATAGAGCATATAGCGGTCGCGCCCTTGCGCCTTGGCCGCATAGAGCGCCAGATCTGCGTGACGTAGCAGATCGTGGCTATTGCGGCCATCCGCGGGCGCGGTTGCAATGCCAACACTCACTCCAATGTTAATTTCCTGATTATTAAACTGATACGGTTCACGTAGAGTAGACACAATCGCTTCTGCCAGTACTTTTGCCTCACTGGCAGCACTACGCACAACGCCTTGAATGATGGCAAACTCATCGCCGCCTAGGCGCGCCACCAAATCATTGTCGGTCAGTAGCCTCTGTACCCGCTGACTGACTTCAACTAACAGAGCGTCACCCGCCGCGTGGCCCAGGCTATCGTTAACTGCTTTAAAATGGTCAAGATCAAACAGCATGACATTAAATACGTCGCCTTGAAGCAGTGAGTGCACAGCGGTTTTTAAAGCATTATTTAATTGCACGCGGTTGGGCAATTTGGTCAGCTCATCATGATGAGCAAGATGCTGAAAGCGGAGAGCTTCGTCTTTAACTTCAAGTAAGTGCTCACGCTCAATGACTTTCTTACGAAGCGCATCTATGGCCTTTGCCATCCGGCCAATTTCATCGTTACGGTCAGTATAAGGCGTGCTGTCAGCGGTCTGGTTTTTAGCGATTTCGGTGAGCGATCTAATTAATATCGGCACAGGTGTAAATAACTGACGCATCAAAATAGTGACTAGCAGGGCTGTTGCGACCAATACCACCAGTAGCGCTACAAATGCTTTACTGATCAGATCATTACGCATCTGATACAGCCCATCTTTCTGGCCTATAGTGGCTACCAGCACGCCTAACAGTTGACCATCAGGAGTAACAATGGGCAGCGAACTAATGAAGTGCTCTTCATTGCCAATGCTGGCAAATCCAACATAAAAATCAACGGCATCCGCTTTTGTTTGCCATGTATCTACCGCCAAGTTGGCAGGTGAGTCTGATGGTGTATTAAGCGCATCTGCCACTACGGTGAGAGAACCTTCTGATGTCTTAGTGAACAGCCATACATTGTTACGTGTTTGTGCACTTGCTAACGCTAATACATCAATCGGGCTAAACCCAGTTTCCAGAACCGACTCTTCATCGCCAATCGGGCGCTGGGAAATGATATGCGTGACTTGACCCGTGCCATCTGTCTGAACCGCCACGGACGTGTAAATACGCCTAATAGTCGCGCTCACTATCTGGGCATTCACCTGCGCTTCGCGCAACCACTGCTCCCGAGCTCCACGTTCAACCATAAAAAAACCCGACAGCGCCCCCGTTAAATACGCAAACAGCACACCCATCAGCATAAACATCACCACCTTACCCACCAGGGTATGATGCCAACGAAGTCTAGCCGAAGGCAGTGAAGCACTCCTATGCTGGGGTTCTGGCATCTACTCCGGTTCCTTCAAGGTTATAGCTGCAGCGGGCGTATCTGGGCGTAATCGCAATAAGCGACCATTGCTTTAACAAACAAGCTTTTTTGACCACTATTTCATTCGACAAACGTACACAAACAATTAGGTTTTATTTACTAAAGTATCATTAAAATGAGTTGGCATGTCTTAAAAAAATAACAAGCGTAATCATTCTTATTGACCTACTCTTTTGGCATATCTCTTGCTTTATAAATAGCTAACAGGTTCGCTGATTTATATTAGGAGAGCGTGATGCATCATTCTGACTATCCACTCAGTGAAGTCCCTAGCAGCGCCCGAAAGGGCCTATTATCTACCTCGGCAGTACTGCTTGGGTTTACGTTTTTCACTGCCACCATGTGGGCGGGCGGCACGTTAGGCCAAGCCTTTCCGGTTGGCCAACTGCTATGGATCATAGTGATTGGCAACTTGCTGCTGGGGATGTATGCGGCAGCCCTCGCCTATATTGCTTGTAAAAGCGGGCTCAATTCGGTGCTGATGGGGCGCTTCTGCTTCGGCGAAAAAGGCAGCAAACTCTCCGACTTTATTCTCGGTTTTACCCAGATCGGCTGGTACGCCTGGGGCACTGCCACGATTGCCTTAGTGTTAGTACGCACCACCGGGATGCCTGAATGGCTGGAAATCCCCTTAATGGTGCTATTTGGGTTTGGTTTCTGCGTGACCGCCATGATTGGCTATAAAGGTATGGACTGGCTGTCGCGCTTTGCTGTCCCCGCCATGATGCTGTTTATCGTCATCAGCCTGTTTACCGGCCTGGTGGATGTGCGCGGCTTTGCGGGACTAAGCCAGCAAACACCCACGGAAAGCATGAGCATAGCAGCGGCGATTACCGTGATTATCGGTACCTTTATTAGTGGCGGCACTCAAGCGACTAACTGGAGCCGCTTCGCCAAAACGCCGAAAATTGCCGTGATCGCGACCCTGGCGGCCTTTTTTGTCGGTAACGGCTTAATGGTGCTGACCGGTGCACTTGGCACCATGATTTACCAGCAGGCGGATATCGTGGATGTATTGATCGCTCAGGGCTTTGTCACCATCGCCGTGCTGATGCTGTTCCTGAATATCTGGACGACTCAGGACAACACTATCTACAACTTCGCCGTGGCGGGCTGCAATTTGCTGCGCACCGAAAAGCGTCGTTTGGTCACTGTGGGCGGCGCGGCGATTGGCACGGTGCTGGCGGAAGGCGGCATGTATAACCTACTCATCCCATTTCTGGTGTTACTCGGCACCTTTATACCGCCCATGGGCGGAGTGATCATGGCGGACTTTTGGCTTAAGCATAAAGGCCGCTACCCTGCGCTTGCATCCGCTACATTGCCCGATTTCAATCGTCGCGGGTTAGCTGCCTATGCCATCGGTGCAGGCGCGGCTTACTTTTCCCCGTTACTCCCCCCACTGGTGGGTGTGGCGGTGGCAGCAGGCAGCTACGCCGTGCTGCTTCGTTTAAACCACGCTACGCTGAGCGATACACTCCCTTCTACTGCTAAACAATAAGCGAGCCCTTTTTATATGCCCATGCAGATCATTAATGCCCGCCTTCGCCAGCGCCCCGAGCTTTACCGACTTGAGATTGAGAACGACACGTTCACCGCAATTACCGTGCAAGATGCCCCGCAAACCGCAATCGAGGGGCAGATTGATGCGGGCGCCAAGCTCATTTGTTCACCCTTTATTGAACCACACATTCATCTAGACGCCGCCCTTACCGCGGGTGAGCCCAGCTGGAACCAGAGCGGCACGCTGTTTGAAGGCATTGAGCGCTGGGGCGAACGCAAGCCCATGCTCACCGAAGCGGATATTCGCGAACGCGCGCTTAAAACCCTAAACCTGCTAATCGGCAACGGCGTTCAGTTTGTGCGCACCCACGCCGATACCAGCGACCCTAGCCTGGTTGGGCTTAAAACCCTGTGCGCCTTGCGCGATGAATTGAAAGATAAAATTGATATTCAGGTAGTCGCCTTCCCTCAAGATGGCCTGCTCTCTTACCCAGGCGGAGATCGGCTGATGGAGGAGGCACTAGAGATCGGCGCCGATGTGGTAGGCGGCATTCCCCACTTCGAATACACCCGCGAGCTGGGCGTGGCCTCCATGAAGCGAGTGATCGAATTGGCGATCAAGTACGACCGCCTGGTGGATGTGCACTGTGACGAGATTGACGACCCCAACTCGCGCTTTCTCGAAGTACTGGCCTGCGAGGCGCTGTTTAATGATTTGGGTAGCCGCGTTACCGCCAGCCACACCACGGCAATGCACTCTTACGACAACGCCTACTGCTCCAAGCTATTTCTGCTGCTAAAACGCTCGGGTATTAATTTTATCTCCTGCCCTACCGAAAGCATCCACCTACAGGGGCGCTTTGATACCTACCCGAAACGGCGCGGCGTGACGCGCGTCAAAGAGCTCAACGCAGCAGGCATTAACGTTTGCTTTGCCGAGGACTCCATCTTCGACCCCTGGTACTCCTTGGGTAACGGCAAGCTGTTGCGAACGCTGGATTTTGGCCTGCATATCTGCCAAATGATGGGCTATAAGGACTTCAGTCAGGCACTTTCACTGATTACCGACAACAGCGCCCGCACGCTCAATATTGAAAAGCGTTACGGCATCGAGGTCGGCAAACCCGCCAGCTTCAACCTGTTGGATGGCGAGGATGACTACAGCGTGCTGCGCACCCAAGGCGAAGTGCTGCTTTCCGTACGCCACGGCGAGATCATCATGCAGCGTGAGCCTGCCAAAATCACCACGCCTCAGTGGCTTAGCTAATCCGCCAAAGGCACGTTAGATTAGTCATTGAACCGTCTAATATTACCGACGAATGTTAATGCCGACTGTTAATAATCAGGAGAATCCAAAATGGGCATCGAAACCGTTCGCCAGTTTTTTGCCGAGCACGCGACGGATGTAAACATCGAAGAACTTGAAACCAGTACTGCCACGGTACAACTTGCCGCTGATGCCCATGGCGTAGCACCAGGTCAAATTGCCAAAACCCTAGCGTTCAAAGTCGGTGAAAAACCGCTACTCATTGTGGCCAGTGGCGATGTGCGTATCGACAACCGCAAAATTCGCGATACCTTCGGCGGCAAGGCCAAAATGCTCGACGCCGAAACGGTGATGGAACTCACCAGCCACCCGGTTGGCGGCGTTTGCCCCTTTGGCCTCGCCACCGACCTGCCGGTTTACTGCGATGAATCGCTCCACGCCTATGACGAAGTGCTGCCCGCCGCTGGTTCGCCCACAAGCGCTGTACGCCTAAGCCCCAAGCGTTTGGCAGAGCTAGTCAATGCCGAATGGGTGGATGTGTGTAAGTTGCCAGAAAATGCCACTTAAGCACGCATCTATAACCTTTTATTATTTAACGTCCAGTAAATAGCCGTAAAAAGCGGTGTTGCGCTGCCAGCCCAATGATTCATAAAGGTGCTGGGCGCGCTCGTTCTCAACCTGGGTCATTAGTATCAAACGTGAGACGCCGTGGTCATGGGCGAGCTGGGTAGCGGCCTCCATTAGTGCTCTGCCGGTGCCTTTATCGCGACACTGCGGTAGCACAAAGAGATCGTTTAGCGTCCAGCGAGCATTTAAGCCCACCGTGGAAACACCTGGGTAGAGCTGCACAAAACCGGTGAGCATGCCTTCGCAATTCTCGCTAACCAGAATGAATGAATCCCCTAGCCCCATGCGCTGATCTAAAAAATCACGCGCCGCTTGAATATTACTCGGCTGCTTATAAAACTGACGATAGCCATCAAGTAATGCGCTAAGAGGCTCTAAGTCATTGAGTACCGCCGAACGAACATTAACCATAACGACTGCTCCCTTTGGATGGTTATTCAACACAGCTTGCCGCTATAGTGGTCTACGATAAAGAGCCACTTATCGCTAAATTAAGGGAACCAGTGAAAAGACGTGACGCTGCCAGCGACTGGATTGCGGAGGCGCTAGCGCTAAGGCTAACTGCGAATGAAGCAGCCACGCTTGTTCAGCAGCTTTACTGCTCGCTTAAGGAGTGGATTCAACATGGTGAGCTAACGGCTGGCGATGCGCTTCCCTCTTCCCGCTACTTGGCTCGCGCTTTGGGTATTAGCCGTAATACGGTGCTGGCCACCATGGATCGGCTACTGGCGGAAGGGTTACTGATTGCCCGCCAAGGAGCAGGGCTCTATGTGGCAAACCTCCCCGCGCTGTTAACCCGAGCCGAGCTTCCACCACCTTTGCCTGTTCGCTTCTCAAGCCGGGGTAACAAGCTATTAACACTAAGCGGAACGTTGAGCCACGGTCATCGCGCCTTCGCCCCTGGCGTCCCGGCGCTCGACCTGTTTCCCCACGAGCAGTGGCAGCGCCTTCTACGGCGTCACTATTATCACGCGGAAATGGCATGGATGGATTATCAAACCAGCGGTGGTCTACCTGTACTCAAAGCGGCTCTTTGTGACTATCTAAGGCTCTCTCGCGCGGTGCGTTGCCAGCCAGAACAGATTGTGATTACCCAAGGAGCCCAGCAGGCGTTTGAACTGATTACCCAACTACTCACCGATCATGGGGATTCGGTTTGGATGGAGGAGCCGGGTTACGGTGGCGCCCAGGCCTGTTTTCTGGCGTCGGGATTAACGGTAACGCCCATCCCCGTCGATAAAGAAGGGTTAAACCCGTCACTTGCCCCGGAGAATGCGCCAGCACCTCGACTAATTTACGTAACACCCTCCCACCAATATCCCAGCGGCGTTACCATGCCAGTGAAGCGGGCATTACGCTTTCTCCACTTTCCCGCTATTACCTTTCCGAGAATCAGCGCCCTGGGTTAGTGCTCGGCTATGCGGGCTCGACTGAAAGCGAACTAATAAACGCAGGTGAGTGGTTAAGTGAGGCATGGCAGTGTTTGCACCATTAGTGGATGCGTAGCGTGTGAAGCCCGGTATCAATCACGTCATCACAGAATATGCTTCCGACATATTCTCTGGAAGCATTCTTGTAGTAGTGTATCTTTCTTTACAGGCTTATTTATAAATTCAATTTAAAGGGGACCACACGTTCCCAATGGGGTTAATGTGGTTCAATTACTCACTTCGCACACAGAATCCCGCGCCTCGATATGGAAGGCATGGAGCGTGCACATATTTACCGCCAGCGGTGTGCTGCTCGGTACGATGGCGCTGCTCGCATTGGTCGACGATAACCCGGTAGCCTGCCTCCTCTGGCTAGGCGCCGCGATGATGATCGATGGAATCGATGGCACCCTGGCCCGCAAGTATGAAGTAAAGGCCATATTGCCCCATTTCGATGGTTCAACCCTCGATATGGTCATCGATTACCTCACCTGGGCCTTTATCCCCGCCCTATTTATCTATTACTTTATTGCATTACCGCCCTATTTAGGGCTGCTATCCGTATTTATCATTCTGCTGTCATCGATGTTCTGTTTCTGCAATGTTGATATGAAAAGCCAGGATAATTACTTCGTTGGCTTTCCTGCCGCCTGGAATATCGCCGCAGCTTATTTCTATATTCTCGATTTCCCGCCTTTTATCACCTTTGCCGCTATCACCTTTCTGGCCATCCTCACCGTGACTAATATGAAATTCCTTCACCCCTTTCGGGTGCGCCAGTTCATGCCGCTCAATATCACCGTCACACTCGTGTGGTGCGCATGTACAACATCGTTAGTACTCTCCAGCCCCGAGCACGCCGCCTGGGCATTATGGGGGTGGGGGATTACATCGGTTTATTTCATCGGCATATGCCTGTGGCGTACTGCCCAAGAGTGGTTAAATTAATAGGTGAGCAGTTGATGGACAACGACTTTATCGCCCCCGATGGGCATCCCCGTTGCAAGTGGTGTGGAGGCGCGGCAGAATTTCTGCCCTATCACGATAATGAGTGGGGCTTCCCGGTAGACGATGATCAGCGGCTATTCGAGAAGCTCTGCTTAGAGAGCTTTCAATCGGGCTTAAGCTGGCGCACGATTCTTAATAAACGCGACAACTTTCGCGCCGCTTTTCACCACTTCGACTTCCATCAAGTCGCCAGCTTTAATGAAGATGATGTGCAGCGTTTGCTCCAAGATGCAGGCATTATTCGCCACCGTGGAAAAATCGAAGCGACCATCAACAACGCCCAACGTGCAAAGGAAATGGTTGAGCAGGAAGGCTCTTTGGCCGCTTTTTTCTGGCGCTATGAGCCGACCGAATTAGCGACACCACAGACTCAGACCACCTCGCCCGAATCCGTAGCAATGGCGAAAGAACTGAAAAAGCGCGGCTGGAAATTTTTCGGTCCCACCACCGCTTTTGCCTTTATGCAGGCCATGGGGCTGCTCAACGACCACTCGCTGGGCTGCATTACACGCGAACGCGTAGAGCAATCGCGGCAGCAGTTTCAGAGACCCGGCTAAAGCTATTTATTAGGAGCGCCCATGAAGCCGAAAATCAGTCTGATCACCCTTGGTGTACATGACCTGCAACGCGCCATCCGTTTTTATCGTGAAGGCTTGGGCCTGCCAGAGCATGAAACGGACAGCGATGAAGTCGCCTTTTTCAAAATGGAAGGGGCCTGGCTATCACTTTTCCCACGTGAAGCGCTGTCCAGAGACATCGGCATTTCTGATGATGCACCGAGCGGTTTCAGCGGTATAACGTTGGCTCATAATGTCGCCAGCCAAGCGGCTGTTGACCAAGTGCTTGAACAAGCAGTTGCCGCCGGTGCAGAGCTTATAAAACCTGGGAAAGAAGTGTTCTGGGGCGGTTATTCCGGTTACTTTCGCGACCCAGAAGGTCATTACTGGGAAGTCGCTTACAATCCGTTTATGGATCTGACATAAAGCAGCTTTCATTGCCCAAGAGTGGACAAGTCCAGAAGCACCTTCTGGCCACTCGGGCAAAGCGCCCTCTCGACAGCTTGCCGCCAGTACTGACCTGGAAACACTTGATAACCTGGCATCGCTGACTGGTCTAAAAGCTCCCAGATAGCCAAGAATTTTTGCTGCCAAACTTCCGCGGACATCCTGGACAAAGGGTCGCGCAAATGAAACTTCCTATAGAGAGCACTGGGTTTCGAATCCACTTGAATCGCCTGCCCCGTCAATAACCCGTAGGCGATAAACGTCGTTCCCGGCGCCATGAGTTGCAAGATTTTCGCCGCAACTGGCCCCCCTAAAGCATCGAACACCACATCCGACTCGCGGGCCACACGCGAGATCAGGGGCATATCCTGAATCGAGACCGGGTTGATACCGAGCTGTTCCAGGCGGGCAACTCGACTCTCGGAGCGGTATATGCCGACAACCTCCCTGGCACCGTGCTGATACGCCCACGCCCCAAGATAGTCAGCGCAATTGGAACCCGCTCCACTGAGAAGAACACGCTTTCCCTCGACAGGCCAAATCCCAAGCATGGTCAGGGCAGCCAAGGGATTAATGTAGGCCCGTGCGGAAACGGCGTCAGAAATGGTATCGGGGACGGGTACTGCGAGTGCCGCATCACAATCTAGAATCGTCTGCCAAGTGCCATCGCCTTGTAATGGGAGCACTCGCTTTCCGATCAGAGAGGCATGCTGTCTAGGTGCATCAATAACACGCCCCACCCCTTCGTAGCCGGCGACCGCGGGAAGCGTTATACGGTGCGAGTAAGCACCGCTGATGGGAATCAGATCAGACGGGTTCACTGGAGCACATAACATCTTCACCCTGAGCTTGCTCTGGCCCAAGCGTGGAACTTCCGAGGTTTCCAAGTTCAATGTTTCAAGCGGCCTTCCGAATGATCGGTAGATCAGAGAATGACGACGCATGGGTACCTCGAAAACTGAGGGTTCTCTACCAACAGACCGTGATACACCTTCCTCTTCATACGACTTTTAATTCCTTTATAAATGGGCGTGCCTGACTATTCTAAATTCACCGCATGCGCCTGAGCTTCTTCCACCATTTCAGTGGCAATTTCTCCCACGGTGCGCACGGCGTCTTCGATGGCAGGGGTTAGCGTAAACGCATAATTTAGACGCAGACATTGGCGAAATTTACCCGAGGCGGAAAACAGCGACCCCGGCGCCACGTGGATAGCATGCTGCGCCAAGCGTTGGTTAAGGCGTACGCAGTCCACGGCGGCGGGTAGCTCTATCCATAGCAAAAAACTGCCTTCGGGGTAGCTGATTCCCGCGCCCTTGGGGAAGTAGCGCTGAACCCAACTGATCATGATATCGCGCTGGCGCTGATATTGGCGTGTGGCGTAACGGATGTGGCGCTCGTAGTGCCCTTTGGCGACGAATTCCGCCACTGCCAGCTGCGGCAGCGTGGCTGAAGCACCGGTGGAGACATACTTCATATGCAGTGCCTGATCACGGTAGCGCCCTGGCGCCAGCCAACCCACCCGTAACCCAGGCCCCACGGTTTTAGAAAAGCCACTGCACAGCATCACGCGACCGTCGTCATCGAAGGATTTCACGGTGCGCGGTCTTGGCAGGCTAAATGACAAGTCGCCGTAGATATCGTCTTCGATAATGGCCACATCGAAGCGTTGAGCAAGCTGAAAAAGCGCCCGCTTGCGTGCTTCAGGCATGGTGTAACCCAGCGGGTTGTTGTAGGTGGGCGTGACCTGTATCGCGCGGATTGGCCACTGCTCTAACGCTAGCTCCAGGGCCTCCAGACTGATGCCGGTTTGTGGGTCGGTGGGTATCTCCAGCGCTTTTAAGCCGTTGGCCTTGAGTATCTGCATGGTGCCGTAAAAGCTGGGCGAATCGACAGCCACCACATCACCCGGCTGGGTTAGCGTGCGCAGTGCAATCGAGAGTGCCTCCTGACAGCCGGTCGTCACCATAATGTCGTCTGGGTGTAGCAAGCAACCGGAGGCAATAGCCAGCCGCGCTACCTGTTGGCGAAGCTCAGGGCTACCGTTCAACTTGTCGTAGTTGAACCCATGCAGGTCATTACTACGATGAAGGCCAGCGAGTATCTTCGACAGCGGTCGCAGCGTCTCATAATCAAAATTCGGTATGCCGCGCCCCAGAAGCAGCCGTACGTCATCACGCTGAGTGGCGACAAGCTCTAGTACTTGATCCCATTGAGAAATATCCAACGGGCGCTGCGCAGGTCGTGAGACCGACGGCAACACCGATGGCACGCGGCTAGGCAGCACGAAGTAGCCCGACTTTGGTCGAGACTCGATCAATGCAACGTCCATTAGTTGGCGGTAGGCCTCCTGAGCCGTTGAAATGCTAACGTCCAGCTCCTGGCACACCGCGCGAATAGACGGCAGCCGATCACCTACACGGTAAATACCGTGCTCGATACGCTCCCGCAAAATGCCAGCGACTTCTTCATAGCGTGTCATGACACTCATCCTCCTACACAGCCTGATAACGATACAGATACTCTAACCAGCGACCATACAGAGGTATAAAACGCCCTTCTGTATCCTAAAAACAGTAAACCCTATATCTGTATTCAAATGGTAGCACTGAGTAATCTGGTTGGGCATATAACACGGAGGATTAGCCATGCCACGCTTCAGCCTCACCCAGCTTCGTTATCAGCTAAGGTCTCAACTGCGCCAGTACCGTCACTACCGTCGTAGCCGCCGCCAGTTACTGGCGCTTGATGACAGGCTACTTGATGATATCGGCATTGACCGTATGCAGGCGCTCAAAGAGGGACATAAAGCGTTTTGGAAGCATACACCACTAGATGAGGGGCCTTATGAAAACCGCTGAGTATTACCTACTCGACGTCTTTACCGACCAGCCATTTACCGGCAACCCATTGGCGGTGTTTCTAGAGGCTGATGGGTTGGCAACCAGTACCATGCAGGCGCTGGCCAATGAGCTTAACCTTGCTGAAACGGTGTTTTTAAGTTCTGCCACTGCACCGAATCACTACCCGATGCAGATCTTTACGCCGACTCGTGAACTACCTTTTGCAGGCCACCCCACGGTAGGCACTGCGCATCTGCTAAGGGAGCTGGGTTTAGTGAACCGCGAGCAAGGCGTTGTGCTCCAGCCTCCCATCGGCGAGCTAGTGGTTAATTATGAACAAGATAGGGCAACGTTTAAGACTGCCCAACCCGCCATGATCACAGACAGCACTATTGACCGCACCACTGCCGTTGAGCTGCTGGGATTGGACATCCATCAGGTGATGGGGGATCCGGTGATTGCATCCTTCGGGCTGCCCTTTCATTTGATCGAACTCACTGACGTGGCAGCGTTAGAGAGCGTGCGTATTTCTACGACGGCTTGGGCAAGTGCTGTTATGCCTAGCAGTGCCATCCAGATTTACCTGTATGTGATTGCACAACAAGGCGGGGCAGAAACGGTAGTTCACAGCCGCATGTTTTGTATGCATGCCAGCATTTGCGAAGACCCCGCCACCGGCAGCGCTGCAGCGGCTTTAACCGGCTATTTGGCGTCACTGCAACAAGGTAACTTACAGTGCAAGATTCATCAGGGTGTTGAAATGGGGCGGCCCAGCGTTATCCATACCGCTGCCAATGGCGAGATTAAGCTCGGCCTTGTGGCGGTGGGCGGTAACGCAAAAGTGGTGGGTAAAGGCGAGTTTTACCTGGAACGATAGCCAGTCGACTCGCAAAAAAGAGTGCCCGCCATTTAGCGGACACTCGGCTTTTCGCTCAGTTTTACTCGGAGGCCAGGCTTCAGGCCGCCTGCACTTCGATACGGCGCGTGCGGTGGCTATCTTTCTTGGGCAGCGTTAGCGTCAATACGCCGTTGACGAGAGTGGCGGTAATGGCATCACTGTCCACTTCGTGACTGAGGTTAAAACGCCGCGCAAAACGCTGGCCGCGAACCTCGGCGTGCAGCGCGCTCAGCCCTTCGGGCATATTTAGTGCTATCTCACCCTCCAAGCTCAACACGTTGTTGTCGAGCTCTATTTTCAACGTTTCATTAGTAACGCCAGGCATGTCCGCCACCAGTTTGAGCGCGTTAGACTCCTCAATGATATCCACCGCTGGCAGCAGAGTTTCTTGAGAACGTTGCTCCTCGCCACGCTGTAAAAGCGGGGAGTGATTGGATGAACGAACAACGTTATTCATGATTTATCCCTCCTTATGCAAGGTTAACAAACATGATTTACGCCGCCTGAACATCAATACGCCGCGGCTTGAGCTCTTCACGTTTAGGCAACACGATCTCGAACACACCATGGGCATGGCGTGCCTCTGCCCGCTCGGCATCTAAGCCATCGGGGAGTGCAATCGCCCTTACAAACTCACCGCTGGCGCGCTCACGGCGAAATACCGGGCGCGAGCTGCCATCCTCATTGCCACTCGTCACAGAGTCTCGCTTGCCACGAAGTGTCAGCACATTGTCTTGGATATCAATGGTCAGATCAGAGTGTGCCAACCCCGCAGCAAACACATACACACGCACGGCATCATCGCTACGCGCCACATTGATCATCGGGAAACTACCCTGCGGCACCGCGCGAATATCCATCGCATTGCCATCGGGGAAGAAGCCGTCCAACAGTTGACTAAACCAGTCAAACTGCCGAGGCGAGCCGGTTTCAAAACGCTTGAGATCATCGAACATATCGAACACCTCCTACGTTAAGCAGACTGTGAGAACTGTCATAAGAGGCAGCCTCTTACGTATCCCACAGAAGCAGCCTCTACGATGTAAAAAATAGGAGCGGTCAGTCGATTTTCAAGGGTCTGGATGGCAATTTTTTGGGGATTCTTTTAACGGCCGTCAGCGCTCTATCAGTAGAGGCAGAAATCACTATTTACCTATGATGACTGTCCCCGATCCGGTTATTACGACATTACCGTGGGCAGCAACACTGCTTAGAACCGCAGTTGGTTTACCGTTGACGAGTACGGTGGGCGAAACTTCGTGGGTGATAGGACTACCACAAGCAGATTTATCGTCTAGTCTTGCGGCAGCCAACCCGTCGTAAAAAACATCAGGCGAGCCGCTTACCAACGGGTTTGTGCCGTGCCCTGGTATAGGGCACGAGGTAAGGTCAGTAATACGTGCTGCTGGCTTTCCACTTATGATATAGCTTCTTAAGCGTATGCCGTTTTAAACATTTCAATACGACGATTATTTAATATTCATCGAGTTTGCTGGTGCTCGCTTAAGGCCTACGGTTAGCCAACTGCCAGCCATTAGGCAACCGTAACGTCTTTAGCGAGATAGACATCCTGAATCGCATGCAGCAGTTCAACGCCTTCCGGCATGGGTTTTTGGAACGCCTTGCGTCCGGAAATCAAGCCCATACCACCGGCACGTTTATTGATCACCGCCGTGCGCACCGCTTCGCCGAGATCAGAGTGCCCCTTGGAGCCCCCGCCGGAATTAATCAAACCCGCGCGGCCCATAAAGCAGTTGGCAACCTGGTAGCGGGCCAAATCGATGGGGTGGTCAGTGGTTAGCTCACTGTAGACATTGTCGTGCGTATGACCAAAGCCTACTGCACGGTAACCGCCGTTGTTCTCAGGCAGTTTCTGTTTGACGATATCCGCCTTGAGGGTTGCGGCCATGTGGTTAGCTTGGCTGGTGAGGTCGGCTGCTACATGATAATCAGTGCCGTCCTGCTTGAAGGCTGGATTGCGTAAATAAGCCCACAAGACCGTTACCATTCCCAATTGGTGAGCTCGCTCGAAGGCCTCGCTAATCTCCATGATTTGCCGACGGCTCTCATGGGAGCCAAAGTAAATCGTCGCCCCCACCGCCACGCACCCCATGTCGTGGGCCTGGTCTACATCGGCAAATAGCGTCTGGTCGTATATCGCCGGATGGCTCAACGTTTCGTTATGGTTAAGCTTGAGCATCATCGGGATTTTGTGGGCATAACGCCGCGCCACCGATGACAAAACACCCAGCGTCGATGCCACGCCGTTACAACCACCTTCGAGTGCCAGCTCAACGATATTGGACGGATCGAAGTAGCGTGGGTTAGGGGCAAAAGAGGCGCCTGCCGAATGTTCAATGCCCTGATCTACCGGCAACAGGCTAAGGTAGCCAGTGCCCGCCAAACGGCCGTGATTAAACAAGCTCTGCATATTGCGCAGCACCGCTGGGCTGCGGTCGCTATCCGCCATAACACGGTCAATAAAGTCTGGGCCCGGTAGGTGCAAGCTCTCACGGGGTACGCCCTGGCATGTGTGATTAAGCAAACTATCGGCGTCACTGCCAAGCAAAGCGGCTATATCAGTCATAATGAGCTCCTTTATATTTTTATGTAACAAAAAGTAAGTGTATGCCAAAAACTGCTTAAATAAAGCGTATCGATTTAATAAAGCCTAGCGCTTCAATAGAGCATAGAGGAAGCACCACCGCAATCAGGTGGCGCTAGGTTTCCCAGCAGTTGACAAGACTACGACTAAAGGATGGAAATACAATCACGAATGAGTTTTAATCGCAAATAAGACTCCTCTTGTTTCCTTCGTTTCACATTTGAAATCACCTTTATCATGCCCGCCTCTTCGCCGCTTATTGCTCCGCTGGCATCCAGCTAACGGTGCTTTATTGTTACTCGTTTGCTGATTGTCGCAGGGTTAGCTATCGCCTTGGTCATCTCCCTGCTGGCTGATATCGCCACTGGCCCTACACACACCCCAATGGCTGATTTAATCGCGCTGATGTTTGATGCCCATGCTCAAGGCCCGATTCAGCAGGTCATTGTCTGGGCGATGACGGTACTACGCTCGGGAGATGAACACGCACGCAGCTTCGGCATTGCGGTAGAGCGTCTGCGGCTTATCTCGCTACTGCGGGTGAGCTTGCTTGCCGCTGCGGCGGTCGCGTTTGTGGGCACTATCGGTTTTATCGGGTTAGTAGGCCCGCATATGGCCCGGCTGTCGCTGGGTGAAGATCACCGATTTTACTTACCGGGCAGCGCCCTGGCGGGGACACTGGTGCTTTCGCTAGCCTCAATCGCCAGTAAAGCGCTGGTCGATGGGCTGGTGTGTTGGGCACTCGTCTCACGGGCGGACGTTTACCAGAACGTTGCTAAAGGCTTTCCTAAAACGGTGACCGACCTCGCCGGGCGCCAGGTAACGCTTTCAGCGCCGCCATCACGCCTATTCCTTACCCAGCCGCGCCAGTTCTATACACTGACCAGCCTGCTGGACAATCCGACAGAGCATCTGGCGGGCTGGGCCTATCCGCTGGCCGTGTTCGACCCCTCCATGGCCCAGCGTTTTACTACCCAGTGGCCCGCGCTTGCCCAGTTGCCTACGCTTTCACACGCGACCCCCAGCTCGATAGCGAAGCGCTACTGAACCTGGCCCCGGATCTGATGCTGTTTGATCTCTCACGTGCCAGCAGTGTTGAAGGCTCCCCTTTGGCGCGGCTACTCGACGAGTTGGATATTGCCTACCTGTTTATCGACTTTAACCGTCACCTGTTGGAAAACACAGCCAAAAGCCTGGCTCTTTTAGGCGAGGCATTAAACGCGACGCCACGGGTCAACCGTATGATATCTCTGATTGAACAGCGCTTGGCGCGTATCGACCAGGGTTTGGCAGAGCTGGAGCTAGCAGAGAATCCCTCTGAACCGCCCAGGGTACTGATCAATATCGCCCCTGGAGTAAAAGTTGACTGCTGCCGTACCAATTTAAGAAACGGGCTGGCCGACCTGGTCGCGCGGGCAGGCGGCAAGAATATCGCCGATGCTTTAACCCCCGGCGCTTCGGCGACGCTAAGCAACGAATGGGTACTGAGCCCCCCGCCCGAGGTCGTTATCAATACCGCGGGGCAGTGGGCAGCGGGGGATGGTATCAGCGTGGGGTTGGGGGTTAGCGATGCAGAGGTTGCCCAAGACCTGCGCTCGCTCAGTCAAGAACTGCCCGGCTGGCAGCATCTCGACGCCGTTCAGCAAGAGCGATTCTATGCCCTTTGGCACGGTTTCCACCAAGGCCCCCTCGCCATCGTGGCACTGGAGCGTATTACCCAGTGGCTGCACCCCGCGCTTTTTAGTGACCTCGACCCGGCCGCCACCTTCGACGCCCTGCTCCCCACCACGCCAGTACTAAGTCGCGAAGGTCACTTCTGGGGCACCCACCCTCAACGCTCAATAACGCTTGCTCACTCAACCCATTGACGATAAGAAGGATCGATACCACTCATGTTCCGCTCTCGAACCATTGCACTGTTTTCGCCGATGCTGCTTCTGAATCCGCTGCCCTATGTCTATGCTCAACAAACCGATGAGACCGCTTCAGAAACACTGATCGTCACCTCGGATCGCCTTACCGATGTAGCTCCGCAGAGCTATCGCGCCCAGCACTCTAGCCTGGCCAGCAAACAGCCGGTGTCGTTTTTGGAAGAGGCCCGCACCGTGGAGTCGATTACCGCCGTGTGCAATACACCGCCGGGGAAACCACCAGTACCGCCACTTTGGCTGGCATGCGCCACGACCTGACCGTCGGGATTGATCACGAACACCGCCGGGACTATTTGAGCGATGTGTATCGCGGCTCGGTGGTCACCGACCAGAATATTTATGATATGAGCTACGGTGGCCTGAACCTGCAGCTTAATGCCAAGAACCTGTTCGACACCACTTACTACCCCTCCCGCGGCGGCAGTACGCGCGTAGTGGTCGGCGACCCACTGGAAGTCAGCCTTCAGGCGTCGGTGAGGTTTTAAACAGCTCATCCCCCTTATAAGCCTCGACCAGATGCGATTGCTGCCAAAGACGGGCCACCAGCTCTTGAATAAAGGTGCGTACGATAAGTGAGGGACGCCGCCCGGCCCGGGTGACAACGCAGAAGGGAGAGGCAATCTCGACTTGCCCGGGCAGTAGTGCCTTGAGCTCGCCTCGCTCGACCCAATGGTTGGCATAGTAATGGGGAAGATTGCCGATAAAGTGGCCACTCAAGATCAACAGCGCCTGAGCCTCCATATTGGATGCATGGGCGCCCACCTGCGCATTGGGGAAGCTCTCAAGCTCCTGCAAATTGGCATAGGGCCTGACCACGAACGGATGCTCGATCACTTCTTCCACTGTCATCTGGTGGCCATCCCGCTCAAATAGTGGATGCCGCCGTGCACAGTAGATACCGTGCATCTCGGTATAGACCTGCCGATGCTGCAAACCCTCCATTTGCGCAGTTTCCGGAAGAATGCCCAATTGCACCTCACCATTGGCAATGTCGCCAATCAAGCGGTCAGGGCTGCCCACGGTAATGTTGAGGCGCGCCTTGGGGTTTTTGCGCAGGAATTCGCCAATCACCCCCTGCAAATCAAGATCCACATCCATAATGGTGTTATCGACTACCCCTAGCCGCAGCGTGCCGTAGACCGAGCTGCGTAGCTCGCTCATTTCACTATCAAAATCGTCCACCGATGAGAGCAGTAGTTTGGCACGCTCATAGACGATGGCGCCTCGCTCGGTCAGTTCAAACCCCTGCCTACCCCGACGACAAACGGTAAACCCCACCCGCTCTTCAAGCGCGCGGATATGGAAACTCACCGCGGACTGGCTCATGTGCAGTGCCGTCTGGGCACCAGCAAATCCACGATGTTCAGTGACGGCAAGGAACACGGAAAGGCTTTTCAGATCGGCGGCGGAGAGTTTCATCGGCATGCTCCACGTTAGTGCAAATAACATCAATAAAACGGGTATGAACATCGAAAGATAGCAATTTTATTGTTGCATCACACCTGCTTAACTCAAGGGGTTCTTGTTCAGTTGGCCTTCGCCGCTGGTTCGAGCCTCACTACTCCAAGGAGCATCCCCATGCAACGCATCCCTACCATTACCGCTGGCCTCCTTCTTGGCGTCAGCTTCGCCACCACCGCCCACAGTGACTTACTTGATGATATTCGCTCGGAAGGCACCTTTACCGTAGGCACGGAAGCCCGCTTTGCGCCGTTTGAGTATATTGAAGATGGCGAAATTGTCGGCTACTCCGCCGATATCATGGAACACATCATGCCCGAGCTTGAGGGCGTCGAACTGATCCGCATGGACCTGCCCTGGCAAGGCATTCTACCGGGACTGGAGCGCGAACGGTTTGATTACGTGATCACCTCGGTAACCGCCACGCCGGAGCGCATGGAACGCTACCACTTAAGCGCCCCGATTGCCGACGCCACCATGGCGATTCTTAAACGCGCCGGTGAAGAGGGTATCAGCTCACCGGAGGATATTGCCGGTAAGGTGGCCGCCGCCCAAGCGGGCTCGGCGCAGTTGGATGCGTTGGAAGCCTTGGCCGCCGAGCTAGAGGAAGCGGGCACGCCCGTTGAGGACATTCGCACCTATACAGGCGTTGACGAAGCCTATGCCGAGCTGGGAACCGGGCGTGTCGATGTGGTGATCAACAGTCTCCCCAACCTGCTCGAAGCAGAACGCACCCGTCCAGATGTGTTTGAAGTCGTGGGCACCTTCGGTGACCCGGTTTACTTCTCCTGGGCCGGGCGCGATAACGAAGAGAGCGCGTCGCTTAATGCCTTTATGGATGAGCAGATTCAACGCCTCAATGAAGACGGCACCTTGGATGAACTCCAGGAGAAGTGGTTCGGCAGCCCAATGGATTTACCGTTAGAACTGCCAGCGGCTGAGTAAAACAGCCTGACGTTAACCGAGCCGCGCTACTTCGCTTTCTGGATGACCCATGCTTGAGATCCTGCTCAACCACTACCCTGTGCTGCTTGAAGGCTTGGCCACCACCTTGGTGGTCTCGCTTTCCGCCATCGCCCTGGGCCTGGTGCTAGGTGTCTTGCTGGCCTTCGGCCTGACCAGTCGCCATGGTTTGGTACGCTGGCCCTGCGGACTTTACCGTAGCTTTTGGCGCGGCACCCCCATCCTGCTGCAACTGCTGCTGGTCTACTATTTGCTGCCCGAAGTCGGCATTGAGATCGCGCCGATTTCAGCCGCTATATTGACCCTGACCCTCAATACGGCAGCGTTCCAGTCGGAAATTTTCCGCAGCGGCATCAGCCATATTCCCGCAGGGCAAATCGAGGCGGCGCGCATGGCGGGCATCTCCTCCTGGCAAACCCGCAGGCGCATCATCATGCCTCAGGTCTTTCGCCTTACCCTGCCACCCCTGACCAACGAGATCATCACGATTCTCAAGAATTCATCGCTGATCTCGGTGATCGCAGTCACTGAACTGATGCGCGTTAGCGAGCAAATCGCCTCACGCACCTTTCAACCGCTAGAAACGTACTTGGCTGCCGCGCTGCTGTATCTCGCGGTCAATTTGGTGCTGGCACTACTCAGCGCTCACTTGGAACGCCGGATGACCGGCGGTTTGGCCACCGACTAGGAGAGTGCCCGCTATGTTTGATATTACCCTGCTATGGGAAGTGCGTGGCCTGATCCTGCAAGGTTTCTGGAACACGTTATGGATCTGCTTTACAGGCTGCCTACTGGCGCTTTCGCTGGGACTGGTACTCGCCGCGCTGCGGCTCGCCAACCCGCGCCTGTTCGGCTACCCGGTCGCCTGCTATGTAGAGCTTTGCCGCGGCACTCCTCTGCTGATTCTGCTGTTTCTGCTCTATTACGGCGGCCCCAGCATCGGCTTGACGCTGAGCGCCAGCGTCGCAGGCGTTATGGGGCTCGGCCTCTATGGTGCTGGCTATTTTGCGGAAATTTATCGTGGCGGCTTCAAGTCGATTCCCAAGGGCCAGTTGGAGGCGGCGCGGATGCTCGGCATCTCTCGCTGGCATGCGCTGACACACATTCAGATTCCGCAAATGGCACGCTTGATCGTGCCGCCTGGCACCAATCAGTTGATCATTCTGGTGAAGGAGTCCGCCCTGATCTCGATCATCTCGGTGGACGACCTGACCAAAAACGCCACCACGATCGTCAACCAGACCTTTCAAGTCATCGAGCCCTACTTGGCCGTTGCCCTGCTCTACTGGCTAATGATCGAACTGATTGCCCGTGGTGGCTATGCGCTGGAAAAACGCCTGGCCAATCGTCAACCGCGCCCTGCCTCTCAACAAGGAGCCACTCCCCATGCCCATGGCTGACACGCTCTCGCCATCATCGCCCCCGCGCCAAAAGTCGATTGTTGAGGCGCACGGCATCAGCAAACAGTTTGGCGACCTGGAAGTGTTGACCGATATCGACTTCAGTCTCGCTCCTTCCGAAGTGGTCTGTGTGATTGGCCCTTCGGGTTCCGGCAAATCAACACTGCTGCGCTGCCTGGCATTTTTGGAGCCCTATGATCATGGCAGCGTGTATATCGACGGCCAACTGCTGGGCTATGAGGACCGCAACGGCAAACGCGTGCGCACCAGCGAAAAGCGCGTAGACGACGTACGTGCGCCAGTGGGCATGGTATTTCAACACTTTCACCTTTGGCCCCATCGCACCGCGCTGGAGAACGTGACCGAAGCGCTGCGGCTGGTCAACGGCCTTTCCCGCCAGGAAGCCGACACGGAAGGCATGGCCATGCTGGAGCAGGTCGGCCTTTCTGATCGGGCAGGCCATTTCCCTGAGAGCCTTTCCGGTGGCCAGAAGCAACGAGTGGCGATCGCGCGGGCGCTCGCCATGAAACCCAGAGTGATGTTTTTTGATGAGCCCACGTCGGCGCTTGACCCTGAACTCGTCGGTGAAGTGCTGGATGTCATGAAAAAGCTGGCCGCCGATGGCATGACCATGGTGATCGTCACTCACGAAATGGGCTTTGCCGCCAATGTCGCCAACCGTGTGATCTTTATGGATCAGGGACGCGTCGTAGAGAGCGGCCCACCCGCCACGCTATTCCGTCAGCCAAAAAGCGAACGCCTTCAGCAGTTTCTCAACACCTGGCGCGAGCGCAACATCGATTAGCGATGCCTGCAACAACCACCCCAATGCAAGACTTTTCTATTGATCAAGGAGCACCCGATGAACGCTGATTCACGCTTTGACCACGCTCGCATTGAGCAACTGCCGCGCAGCAACAGCGAGCCCTGCGGCCACAACCATACGCTGGAAACACCGATCTCCCCAGACGGCACGCCGGTACTGGGTGAACGCTACGAAGTCGCTGCCCGCGGTGGACGGGCAGTCCGCCTGAAAGCAGGTCAAACCATCCGCATTATCAATACCCATGGTACCCAAGTGTGCGATACATGGGCGTTCAGCAGCGACAACGTCAACGAGTTCATGTCCTGGGAACACGGGCGTGCTTGGTTGAGCGCACTGATCCCCCGCGTCGGCGATCCGCTGATAAGTAACCGTCGCCGCCCAATCATGACCCTCACTGCCGACACTTCACCGGGTATTCACGACACGCTAATGGCCGCCTGCGACCTGTTTCGTTACATGACACTGGGTGTCGAGGGTTACCATGACAGCTGTGCCGATAATCTCCGCTTAGCCCTGAAAGCGATCGGTGTGGACACTCCCGAAGTTCCCCAGCCACTCAACCTATGGATGAATATTCCCGTTAATGAGCAGATGAAAGTCGACTGGTGCCCGCCGGTTTCCAAACCCGGTGACTATGTGGAGCTACGCGCCGAGATGGACTGTATCGTGGCCATGTCCGCCTGCCCGCAAGACATTATCCCCATCAATGGAGCAGAGTGCGTACCTGTCGAGGTACATTTCGAAGTCTACGAATAAACATCGCCTGGGAGAGCCTGATGACAAGCCGCCGTAATGAGCCAACCGACAAGCCCGCTATCGACCTGGCGACCCTCGCTGCAGCGGTAAGTCCAGAACGCCTAGCCAATGACCTGGCAACGGTAGCGATGATGGGCGGCCGTTCAGATGGCGGCGTGGCACGCCTAGCACTTGATGACAATGACACCCGCGCACGGCTATGGCTGATTGAGCAGGCCAGCGCCCTGGGTGCCAAGGCAAGCGTAGACGCTATCGGCAACGTGTTTCTTGATGTGCCCGGTAGCGACCCCGCGCTTGAGCCTGTCGTCACAGGCAGTCATTTGGATAGCCAACCGGCGGGGGGTAAGTACGATGGTGCGCTGGGCGTGCTGGCAGGACTCGAGGCACTACGTGCACTGAAACAGGCGGGCTTTAACCCACGCCGTCCTCTATCGCTGGTGAGCTGGACCAATGAAGAGGGCGCTCGCTTCTCCCCAGGCACCTCCGGTTCGGCGGTATTCTGCGGCGTACGCAGTCTGGAGGAAACCCGCCAGATTGAAGACAGCGAAGGCGTCAGCCTGGGGAGTGTATTGGATGCATGTCTGACGAAACTGGATTCAGCAGGCATTCCCCGCCGCCCGCTGACAACGCCGATGCACGCCTTTCTTGAGCTGCATATTGAGCAAGGCCCGATTCTGGAACGTGAAGGTGCTGCCGTGGGCGTGGTCGAAGGTATCCAGGGTGTCAGTTGGTTTGAAGTCACCGTATCCGGGAGCGCCAACCACGCGGGCACTACACCGCGGTCATCGCGCCGTGATGCGTTGGAAGGCGCTTGTGCGCTGGCAACTGCCCTGAGGGAAGCTGCCCGGGATGGGGAAGACCGTGTGCGATTTACCATTGGTAAGTTTGCCGTCAGCCCCGGCTCGGTGAACACCATTCCCGACCAGGTCACCTTCACTATTGATTTGCGCCACCCCGAAGCCGCCACGCTAAAGGCGCTGGAAGCCGAATTCAGTGACCTCGCTCAGCAGTCCTGGGCGGGCTGCAACGCCACGCTGACCCCGCTATCGCGGGTTGATCCCGTCGGATTTCCCGCGACCCTCACCGCCCTGCTTGATGATACCGCCCACGAGCTGGGCATGCCCGCACCGCGTCTAGTATCGGGTGCCTTTCACGATGCGATTCACCTCGCCAAACACTGCCCGACGGCAATGCTGTTTGTGCCCTGCCGCGATGGCCTTAGCCACCACCCTGATGAGCATACCGAACTCGATGATGCCGTGGCGGGCACTCAACTACTGGCCGCCAGCTTGGCGAGCTTAACCCGATAAGGAGAGCGAAATGGCTAAAGGCACCGACGGTACTCGCCGCAATGCCGCCACTGGCGAACACTATCTACCCCACCATGAGCCGCGCTACCGCGAAATAGCCAGTTTCTTGCGAGCACCGCTAGCCGACACATTGAAGGAACTTGATATTGCCCTGGTGGGCATCCCGTTTGATGGCGGTGTCAGCAACCGTCCAGGCGCTCGCCATGGCCCACGGGAGATTCGCAACCAGTCGAGCATGATGCGCAGCCTGCACCATGTTACCCGGCTGGATCCCTTTGCTCAGGCACGCATTGCCGACATCGGCGATGTACGCTTCTCATCGATCTACGACCTTGCGCAGGTCTCTGATGATATTGCCGCTTATTACTCAGCTATTCGCCGAGCAGGGGTTATCCCGCTAAGCGCCGGGGGCGACCACTCCATCACCTACCCCATCCTGCGCGGCTTGGCAGCCGATGACCCGGTAGGCTTGATCCATATCGATGCCCACACCGACACCTGGGACGAGTTTCAAGGCTCGAAATTTCACCACGGCGGTCCCTTCCGGCTCGCCTGCGAAGAGGGCCTTATCGATCCCAAACGCACGGTGCAAATCGGCATTCGCGGTGCCCAAAACACCACCCAGGGCTGGGATTACTCCGCAGCGAACGGCATGCGGGTGATGTTTATGGAGGAAGTGGATGCGCTGGGGATTGAAGCGACGGTCGCTGAAGCACGCCGCGTTATAGGCAATGGCCCAGTATATCTATCCTTCGATATCGACAGCATCGACCCCGCCTTCGCCCCTGGCACCGGCACCCCTGAAGTAGGTGGCCTCACCAGCCTGCAAGCACTTCAGCTAGTGCGCGGCTTTCGCGGTTTACCGCTTATCGGCGCCGATGTAGTGGAAGTCTCCCCACCCTTCGACCCCAGCGGCAACACGGCCCTGCTTGGCGCGACCGTTATGTACGAGCTTTTGTGTTTGATTGCTGAGCAGGTAGGCTCGGAGAGGGATTAATCTCCCGCAAAACGCTACGAGTGAAGTGGCTGAATCGAATAGTGGACAGTGTTTTTTTATCAGCTTGGGCGTATATATTTTGCGTTAATGGTAGCCAGTGTAGTTGCCTATTGATTGTTGATCGTGGTTTTAGGCCAGCGGGCAATCATAGCGGTAACAATAATGGCAAAGAGTAACCGTGCCCATAAAATGCCCGCTATATCGGCCCAGCATCAAGATCAGCAGCGTGTCTTCTATAACGCTATGGCAGAGGCCGAGAAAGCACAGTGCAAGCGTGCTATCGCGCTTGCTAAGCACCCCGTTCTGCACATACCGAATCAGCAGCCCTGCGCCATAGCTTAATCCCAACGTAAAACCAATCACCGTTACATTAGCTGCCGAACGGCCAATACCTAATAGCTTGAGGAGCGGTAGCAAGCCAAGATGAATCCAGCGCTCCAGGCCGAGCTTTTTCAGAAGTTTTAGGAGCACAATCAGCGCTAAAATAATCACAAAGATCAGCGCTAGCGTTTCAAGCTGTGCAATAGCCCAACTGCTTAGCGTTGGCGCTGTCGGCAAGCTTGGTTGCCATACCAATGCTACTGGCGCTGCAACAAACCAAAATACGAATAGAAGCAGTGCAAGAGCCAAGCAAGCAACAAAGCCCCACCTACGCGCAGAACTAACGTAGCCCACCACGGTACGCCAGCGCGCTTGGCAACGGCCCCCTCAACAGGAATTGAGTATCCTACCAGCATTAATGCACCCAGCACTGTCACTTGCTCGGCACTCAAGTGCATATCACCAGCTACTTGGAGAAATACCGCAATGGCGGTGTACAAGTTGGTAAAGAGCGCCGCCGACCACACAACGCCCAACTGCTCGGGCAAACCGAGTATGCTCATTAAGGGAACTAATACCTTTCCCAGCCAGCCGATAACACCCAAGAGCTCTAATGCTTTGACGATAAGCAATGCTGGAATCAGGATTTTGAGCAGCTTCAGGTACACGCGCAGCGCGTCTTGTAATAGGTGAGTTACCCAAGCCCATAGATGATGAATTTTTATCTGCATCAAGCCCCCGTTGCCATCATTTGAACAACGGTTATGATAATGGGGCTGGCGCAGAATATTCTTTTCAATTGCGTACTAACAATCACTATTCGTTCTTTATGAGCTCAGAAAAGACATTTTATTTCATGGACGCCATTGATCGACGAATCCTTGACCAGCTTCAGCGTAACTCCAGCCTGGCCAACCAGGCGCTAGCGGACGAGATAGGGCTTTCACCCTCTGCCTGTTTAAAGCGGGTTAATCGACTGCGCGATACTGGAATAATTGAGCGTGAGGTGGCACTAATCAACCCTGACGCCCTAGGGCAGTGCCTTCACATGGTGGTGGAAGTCACCATGGAGAGGGATGACAAATCACTCTACCAGCGTTTTTTAACAACAGCGCTGAGCGCCCCTGAAGTGAAGCAGTGCTATCAGGTAACCGGCGAGTGTGATTTTGTATTAATCGTGACAGTCGCTGATTTAGATGAGTACGACAGTTTCTGTGATCGCGTGCTCTATGGCGATGACAACCTGCGCAAGTTCCGCACGCTACTGTCGCGTAAGCGGCATAAGTTTGATGCGTCGGTGCAGCTCAGTCGTTGAGTGCTGCTCACGCCGTCAACCCAATCCCTCGCAAAATCACTTAGGTCACCGACTGAACGGCTTTTTCAAACTGTAGGTCGTCCAGCGGTTGGTCGTCGTTAAGCAGGTAGATCAGATAGACACCAAACAAAGCACCGGCGCGGAACGACGGTGCTGAGAAGATGCCATGGTTGGCGGTGTTGCAAGCGCCGACACTCCTTCCTTGTTATAAAGCGCTCATAATTCCTTTGTATTTGGAGTCTTGATGCCTTCGCTCACTAACACTCAATGTTTCAGGCCTCACAAACCCGTTATGTAGGTATCAGGCTTGATTTACCTCGAGAGATGAACTTACCTTTACCGGCGCTACCTACCGGCCGACCGTTTTCTGCTACCACCTCGCCGTTGGAAATTACAGTGACGGGATAGCCTTTTAACTCCATGCCTTCGTAAGGGGTGTAATCACAATTATGGTTAAGCATAGACTGCGATAGCGTTACGCATTTGTTAGGATCCCAAATAGCGATATCTGCATCGGAACCAATGGCGATGGTGCCTTTGCGAGGATACATGCCATACACCTTGGCATGGTTCGTCGCCGATAGAGCAACAAACTGATTCAGGTTGATGCGCCCTTCCGAGACACCTTTACTGAACAGAATTGGCAAACGCGTCTCAACACCAGGAATACCGTTGGGTACATACTTAAAACTGGTATCAGACCCCGCTTTTTTCTTACCAGTGTCGCTCTCATAGATAAATGGACAATGGTCAGAGGTAAATGTAGAAAAAACGTCTCTTGCCAGCGCATCCCAGCAGGCTTTCTGGTTGGCTTTATCTCTTGGCGGCGGGCTGCAGACATACTTGCTCCCCTCCATATTGGCGTTGTCCAAGTCGTCCGCAGTTAGCGTTAGATACTGAGGACACGTTTCAGCGTAGATGGGCAAGCCACGGCGCTTAGCCCACTCGATCTGCTCAATGACATCACCACCGGACACATGCACGACAAATAACGGCACATCCACCAGCTCGGCAAAGCTGATAGCGCGATGGGTAGCTTCGCGTTCGACCACGATAGGTCGTGATTCTGCATGGCCTCGTGGACCCGCTTGACCTGCCTGTTCAAGGCGCTCGGTCATCTGCTGGATAGCGTCGAAATTCTCCGCATGAACCATAGTCAGAGCCCCTTCGCGACGGGTTGCTTCCATCACTTTAAAGATTTCAGCATCGTTTAATGCCATGTCCTGATAAGTCATGAAAATTTTGACCGACGTAACCCCGTCCTGAACCACCTGGGGTAAATCCTTTTCAAGCGCCTGAGGCGTTGGGTCGGTAATAATGGCGTGCAGTGCATAATCGATATAGCACTTGCCCTTTGCGCGCTGGTGATGCTCTTCGACCGACTTAAGAAGCGACTTTCCTCGCTCTTGAAGGGAGAAAGGGATAACTGTCGTGTTTCCGCCGCAAGCCGCCGAACGCGTTCCTGACTCAAAATCATCAGCCATGACGCTGCCATCGCTGGTCGGCTGTGCCAGGTGCACGTGGCTGTCAATGCCACCCGGCATGACCAGTAAACCGGTGGCATCAATCTCCCGATCTGCCGCGCCTAACTTGTCCGCTAATGCCACCACCTTACCGTTTCTGACACCGACATCGCATAGCATGGTATCGCTTGCGGTAACCACGGTTCCGTTACGGATGATCAAATCAAATCCGGTCATAAAAGGTGCCTTTACTATTATAGTGATACGTTAAACTTCACTAGCTCAGCTATCTTTACTCGATGTTCGAGCAACTGTTAGAAGCTATACTTTTTTGGTAGCGAGATATTTAAGCCAGCCACCTTGGTCGCTAATATCCACAACATCATCGCCATCGATTTCCTCGGCACGCATTTTCATGCTCAAAGAGCCACTGCCATCTTCAAGTTCAATAACACCCAGTTCCAATTCAGAAGGTTCATTGGGAAGCAATGACTCTCGGAGCTGCGCATAAGTGACTTCATAGATCTCCCCTGGAATAGATTGCCCGCCTTCATCAACAGGCCATAGTCCAGGAAACTCGTCGCGCACAGAGTAAAAGCGATACTTTGAAGCAGTATTAACGGCGCCTAGAAACTTGGCTTCCTCTAAAGCAAAATTGATACTTCCGCCAGACATCGCCTGACCGTTAACAAACATCAAAACTGTCTTCGTTTGTTCACTCATAAGTTTTCTCCCTATTTAATGTTGATGGCGCTCATTGATAATGAGGTAACCACCTGCCATAGCGACAAGGCCTGCCCCGATAAACGTGGCTTTAGTGGGATAGTCGCCGAAAAACCAGTATCCAATGAGCGTGGCCCAAATAAGCTGTGAATATAAAAAAGGCGATACCAGAGACGCTGAGGCCGACCGCATGGCCTCGATCAGCGCGAAATGGCTAAGCGCCCCTAGCACGCCAATCAGCACGAACAAGGCAATGTCTTCGCTTTGCACAGGTACCCAGAAAAAGGGCACCGCCAGCGTGCTCACCAGGCCGCCAGCGGTGGCGGTATACAGCAGTGACGTAAGCGCCGAATCCTGGGCGGCAAAGTAGCGCGTCGCCAATTGATAGAGCGCAAAGCAGACCGCCATGCCGACCGGCAACAGAAGATTGGCGTTCAGGCCTCCCACGTCGGGCTGTACGGCAATCAAGACGCCTGAGAATCCGCACACGGCCGCCAGCAGGCGCTTGGCGCCGACCTTCTCTTTCAAAAGCGGTATTGCCAGTAGCGTGACGATCAGCGGTGAGCTGAAGTTGACGACGTAGACCTGAGTAAGCGGCAAAACCCGCACCGACAGGTACGCAAACAGCGTGGCGCCAAGCAGCAGCAACCCCCGGCCAAACTGACCCCAGGGCGCACGGCTTTCGAGCTCGGCCCGAGTGAGCCGCCCCATGATGGCCAGCAGTGCTACCAGCACGATCAGGTGAACGCTGTAGCGCGACCACGCCAGCTGCACCGGCGAGTAGTGATCGCCCAGATACTTGGCCAGAGAGTCCATGCCCACGAAAAGTGCTGCAGCGGCGAGCATACAGGCAATGCCGTGAAGCGGACGCTGTGCTGGCATAGTTACCACGCTCATGTGACCGGCTGCCCTTCAAAACGATTGAGCGAAAAAGGCGTTAGATCCCAATCGCTCTTGCCACGCGTAATCAAATCCGCCGTGATACGCCCAACCAACGGCCCCAGGGTAAAGCCATTGGACGTGACGGCGTTGTAAAAGCCCGGGCGGTGAGGTACCTCTCCCAATATGGGCGCACCGTCTATGTTGATATTGATCGCCGCCCAGGTGCGCAACACGCGCAGCTGATTCAACGCTGGCAGCACGTGCTGGGCAACCCACAGGTTGCCTTCGATACTTTCCAAAAGCGGGCGTTGATAGCCAAAGGGAATACTCAGCCCCGCCGGCCATCCGCCACCAATGATCACGTTTCCGTTGGCCGCCTGCTTCAACGTCAGGTGGCGGTCGGCGTGGGCAAGTAGCACATCCACGATGGGATCGGCGGCTTCGGTGACGATCATCTGCAAAGGGGCCGCATGAACGGGTACGTGCACCCCGGCTAGTTTGCCGATCGCCCCCGCCCAGGCGCCGGCGGCATTCACTACCTTATTCGCCCGATAGCAACAGCCGCTACTGGTGGTGACCAACCACTTGCCGTTGGTATGTTCCACCTTGTGAACCCCATCACCGGTAAAAAAGCGCGCCCCGGCCTGCTTGGCCGCCCGAACCAGGGCGGGAGTGGCGAGCAGCGGGTTAATTTTCCCCTCCTCGCTACACCACGCCCCTCCGACCACAGCATCAGTAATCGCGGGCAGCTTACGCTCGATATCGCCGCGGCCAACAATCTGTGTATCGATTCCCAGCGAGCGCTCCAACGCCGCTTTTCTTTCAAGAAAGCGCATCTGCGCGTCGCTTTCAGCCACCATGATGCCGCCACTGCGTTTGAACTCGATATCGCTATCGAGCTCGCAAGCCAAGGCCTCCCAAAGCGAGGCGCTGGCTTTTTGAAGCGGCAGCGTGCTGGCGGCGGGACCGCCTCCCCTTTCGGCTTTCGCGCCAAAGTCGAACGACAGCAGCTGAACGTGCAGGCTGCCCGCGTTGGCGCCAGATGCCTGCCCGTTGGGCAGGCCGCGATCGAGTACCGCCACCTCCACCCCTTGTTTAGCCAGCTCCATAGCGGTAGAGCTTCCAGCAACGCCGGCGCCTATCACCAGCACGTCGACCTCGATAAGGGGTCGATAATCGGTAGGCTGATGGCGAGCAGGCATTACCGGCGGCATCACGCGCCGGTGCCCGGCCCACTCGCCCTTTTCGATGGCCAGGGCCCCGATGGCAACCGGCTTGATCGGATTTTGCGGTGCCGGCAGATCAAACTGACTGCTCAATTTTTTATCGGTGGCGATCAGCATGCTAACCGTCGAGGCACAGTAGCGCCCCTGGCAGCGCCCCATGCCCGCGCGGGTCTGACGTTTGATCGAGGCCACGTCGCTACACGCATCGCGCCCACTCAGAATCTCTTTGGCGGTAATGCCTTCGCAGCGGCAGACGATCGTATCATTGGTAACGCCCGCCAGCGGCTTGAGCGGCGATGCAAAGGCGCCCCACAGCGCCTTTTGAAAACGTCGATGCTTTCGCTGTCGGGCCTGCCATGTCGAGGTGGGAGCATTCGTGTGATAACCACAGTGATTGGCAGCGGCAATGCCCGAAAGCGCCCCCTGGGCGAGGGCCAGTTGGGCGCCGCCGAATCCGCCAGCCTCACCGGCAACGAAAACGCCCTCGACGTTGCAGCTGCCGTCCGCCGCGCGCTCAGCTGAAAGCACCTTGAGGGCTGAAGTCGTGGCGGGCGCATAGAGGTGCTCGACCCCTAGCAGCCGGCTGATTTCGGCCTGCGGCTGGAAGCCATAGCCAAGACCTACCGCCTTGACGTCAAGCTGCCGGGTCGGTTGCCCCAGTTCGCCCACGGAAGTAACCGGCGCCAGCACTACGCTTTCGACGGCGCTTTCGCCCTTGATCTCCGCAATCGCGTAGCCATCGAAAATAGGTATGCGAGCACGCTTGAGGATAAGCAGGTAGCCAAGCCCGGCGCCGATCAAGGACGGCGCATGGCGAGTCGCCTGCCCGGTCTGGGTAAATGCAGTCAGTGACGTCAGCTTTGCACTTTCCACTACCCCCGCCACTTCGACGCCCGCCGAAACCAGTTCTGCCGCGACCTGCAGGTTGAGCGGCCCGTTGCCCGCGACCAGAATAGGCCCGGGCGGTGCCGTGCGGTAGGAGCGCAGTAGCGTTTGCAGTCCGCCGGTGGTCATCACGCCGGGAAGCGTCCAGCCGGGTACGGGGTAGGGCCGCTCGGTGGCGCCGGTGGAAATGACAATGGACCGGGGCTCGACGATCAGCGCCTGGCCGTTTCGCTCGACCCCGATTTGAAGCTGATCGGCACGCTCACGAAACGCTCCCCAGACCAGCGTATTGCGCCACTGCTGAACGTCCGCTTTTTCGAGTTTATCGATTAGCGCACGACCCGCCTGCATCTGCTTATCCGGCGCATTGCCGTCTTGTGTTGAATAGGCCGATGACAACTGCTTGAAATACTGACCACCCAGACTTGTGCGCTCATCGATCAAGAGTACGCTCGCCCCCGCCTCCCGCGCCGAAAGCGCGGCCTGCAAACCGGCAGGCCCTCCCCCGATGACCAGCACATCGGTCGTCACCACCTCAGACGACGCTGCTCGGACAGCGCTTTGACGCTGCTTCTCGATATCGAACGGGGTTTTGTAGGGATGGCGCTTGACCGACTGATTCTGCTGAACAGGCGTCATGCAGGCGCGCACACCGGAGTGGCCGTCAACGCTGACCAGGCACTCGAAACACGCGCCCATGCCGCAATAATGACCATGGACTCCCCCCAGGCGGCCTTCCCGATGAGACAGGTGCCCCACGCCAACAAGTGCAGCCCCCAGGCTTTGACCTTCAACGGCGCTGACCTCCTCGCCTTCGAAAGTAAAGGTAATCTCTTTAGCTTTTTTAGATATCCTGCTTCCCAGCGCGTCCATTAAAGCCTCCTATTTCAAAGAAAGCTTGCGAACGATGTCATCAGCCCACACCTTGTCTTCACGGGGCGAGGGAAGCCGCGGAGGACGCGGATGCCCAACGCTTTTCCCCATCGACTCGAGCAGCGCCTTGGTGCCGGATACGTAGCGATGGCCGAACACGAAATCAATGACCGGTAGAATGTGGTGATACACCTCCCTGGCGCGATCCAGATCCTTTTCCACCACCGTGGCGGTGTATAGATCGGCAAACTCCTTAGGCATAACGTTGGAGCCAACGGCTACCCAGCCGATCGCGCCTTCCACGTAGGATTCAAACCCCAGCACCCCGCCAAACACGCCTATCTTATCGCCGCATAGCCTCAAAATGTCGCGCACGCGCGTAATCTCTAGCGTCGACTCCTTGATGTAAGCCACGTTTTCGATCTCGGCAAGCCGTGCCACCGTTTCGGGCATCATGTCCACGTTGGCCGCATTGGGGTTGTTGTAGATCATAATTGGCAGCGAGACGGCGTCGGATACCTGCTTGTAGTGGTGATAGAGCTCGACTTCGGTGGGACAGCTGTAGTAAGGCGGAATGATCATCAGTCCGTCCGCGCCAAGCTGTTCGGCTTCCTGGCTGTAACGAATAACATCATTGGTATTTTCAGCGCCGGTACCTACCAGCACGGGAACGCGACCGCCGGCTTGATCGATCACGGTCTTGGCCACCAGACGGCGCTCGTCGTCGGTCATTGAAAGAAATTCACCGGTACTACCAAGCGGGATCAACCCGTGGATGCCCTGCTCAATCTGCCAATCGATAAACGTGCGCAGTCTCTCTACGTCGACTTCCAGGTCTTTATCGAAAGGTGTAATAAGAACACTATAAGTACCAGCAAACTGGGACATTTAATTCTCCGACTCAACGTTAACGGGTTCTAAATAAATCGGGTAAGGCGGTCACGACAGATGGGACGTAAGTCGCCAGCAGAAGCACGGCCAGCATGAAACTCAAGGGCAGGATGATTTTGCCCGCTACGCGCATGATGGGGCGCTGGGCGATACTGCTGGCGACAAACAGCGTGATGCCGTAGGGCGGCGTGATCATGCCGATGGAAAGGTTGATGATGATCACCACGCCCAGATGCAGCGGGTCGATACCGTAGCTCTGCGCCACGGGCATCAACACCGGCACCAGGATCAATATGGCGGCAATGCTTTCCATGAACATGCCGACAAAAATCAGCCCGACATTGAGCAGAGCCAGAAATACCCAGGGATTGTCGGACAAAGACTGCAGAAAACCCACAAGCAGTTGGGGCACGCCTTCTCTGGCGACCAGCCACGAGAAAATGTTCGCCACGGCAATGATCATCATCACGGATGCCGAGATACTCGCCGCCCGCAGTATCAGGCGAGGCAGATCACGAAACTTGAGCTCTTTATAGATAAAGAGCCCCACCAGAAGTCCGGTCGCAACAGCGACCGAGGCGGCTTCGGTCGGAGTAAAAACGCCCCCGACAATACCTCCGATGATGATGATGGGCATCAGAAAAGCCGGAATGGCCCTCAAGGCGGTCGCCCCCAGTTCCTTCAAGGAGAAAGGCTGCACCTGGCTATACACACCGCCATAACGCCGGGCGTGAAAATACCCCGCCAGCAACAGCCCCAGCGCCATTAAAAACCCTGGTACGACACCGGCGATAAACATATCGCCTACCGAGACATTACCTACCGAGGCCAGCACGATCATCATGATGGAGGGAGGAATGACGGGCCCCAGAGAGCCCGCCGCGGCCATCAAACCGGCGGCAAAGTCGATATCGTAACGGCGCCTTCTCATCTCGGGCAGCATTAGAGAGGCGGTGGCCGCCGTATCCGCAGAGCCAGAACCCGACACGGCGGCAAGGCCAGTGCCCGATACGACGGACACCAGCAGCAGCGACCCTCGAATCCAGCCGACCAGCGCGGTTGCAAAATCGATCATGCGACGTGCAATACCGCCGCGCTCCATCAAAAGCCCTGACAGGACGAAAAACGGAATGGCCATGATGGTAAAACTGTCCAGACCCGCGAACAGACGCTGGGGAATAATGCTGCTAGGTATCCCCTCGCCCACCAGCACAAGACTCGCCGAGACGCCCATGGTAAAAACGATGGGGGCACCGGCAATTAAAAGCAGTACGAATAACACCATGACCATGATCATAATGCGGTTTCCTCATTATTATTGTCAGCGCACTCTTTAGCGAAAATCTTCTTTAAATAGGCAATACTGAATTCGAGGAAGAAATAGCCAAGCCCTACCGGCAGGGAGAGATAAGGTATCCACATGGGAATACCCAATGCCGACGAAGTCTGAATCTGACCAATTTGAAGTAGCCGCTGGCTGGCGAGAATAGCCAGCCATAAAAACCAGCTGCCCAAAAGCAGAATAAAAAGTGCGGTAATTCGCTTGAGGATATCGGGCAAAACGTCATACAGGATATCAACGCCAATATGTAACTTTTCACGCATGGCAATACCGGCGGCCAAAAAGATAACCCATATCTGGGCGAAGGTAGCCGTTTCTGCCGCACCAGCCACGGAAAATCCGAAGACATACCGTCCTGCCACAAGCGTCAGTATTGCGACGACCATATAGCTGAAAAGGACAACGACACATACGGCAATCAAGAACCTGATACCGTGCAGCACTCGCTCAGCCACTTGCACTATAGGTGCCATAATTACCCCCTGAAGTAGCAGGGCTATATCAATAGCCCTGGCTCTCTAAACTGCTAGCGTAGTTGCTCAATGACGTCCAAAAGCTCTTGCTTCTGATCCGTATCGACGAATTCGCTATAGACCGCCTGAGACCTTTCGCGGAAGGGTTCGATTTCAGGCTGGGTAAACTCAACGCCGGCACTTAAAAGCTCTTCACGGATGCGCGCGTCCATCTCGGCATACACCTGTCGCTCGTATTGAGCGGACTCTTTACCTGCAATCATCACAGCCTGCTGCACATCTTCGGGCAGACTTTGGAAGCGCTCCTCAGACATGATGAGATCCGCAACCAACGTGGTCCAGCTCACTTCGGCAAGGTATGGCGCTACTTCGTAAAATCGCTGCGCCTGATAGTTGGTGAAGGCAGCTTCAGCGCCATCCACCACACCGGATTCTAGCGCCGCATAAAGCTCGCTGTAGGCAAGCGGCGAGGCATTAGCCCCAAACTCGTTGAAAGCGGCAACATGGGCCGGAATCTGCATGGTTCTAATGCTTTGCCGCTCCAGGTCTTCGATACGGTTAACTGGCTCCTTGGTCACGATATGTCGAACGCCCGCCTCGTAAAAGCCCAGTAGCTTGAAGCTGCTCTCTTGCATGGAGTCGGCTAGGCGCTCGCCTACCTCACCGTCCATAACGCGATACATGTGCTGACGGTCATCAAACAGGAAAGGCAGATCGAAAATCGACAGTTCAGAAACGAAGTTGGTCAAGACACCGTTAGTGGGGACAGCAATATCCAGAGTACCTAAAAGCAACCCCTCAATCATTTCGCGCTCGTTACCCAACTGATTGTTAGGAAATATCTGCACTGTAACTTCACCGTCTGTTTCGCGCTCTACAACTTCAGCAAACTTCTCCAAGCCTTTTTGATAAGGCTCAGTTAAATTGGCCGAGTGCCCAGCTCTCAGCACGATGCTTTCAGCCCAAGAAAACGTGGAGTAAACAGAGGCAAGTGCAACAATCCCAACAGCTATAGATTTTTTCATAATTATCTCTCTTAGACGTTGACAGTCCATTTGTAGACCAGTGGTATACCAGCTGTCAAATCATAATGCTGGGTAAGCAAATTTGCTGTTATGCTCCAAAACGGTGAGGGAAAAATCGAACTGCACAAATGATGTGCACTTGTGAGTTTTTGAAGACTTTTTTAACTTGTGAACTTCATCAACAAGCTAAAAAAAGCTTTTCTAACGCTTAACTGTAGGCCACTGCGCACCAGATTAGCACTTGCAACCTTAACTAAAAATTATATCGCTTCAAAAATATTTCTCTTCGTTTCACGCAAATGATCGTGCATGGCCTTACGCGCCTTTTCAGGATTACCTTCTACGATGGCTTCAATAATGGCCATATGGGCGTCATAACCTGGAAAAGTTCTAGCGGGCAGAGTCTGGTTTTCGAATATTTGTGTTGTCTTTCTCAGCTCGGAGATAATTTTGAACAGCACTTCATTCCCTGTTGCCTGTGCAATACCCATATGAAGCGTCTGATCAAATTCCCACTGCTGCTTGGGCCCTAACTGCTTGGAGCTACTAATTAAGTTGAGTTTTTCCACCCAGTCTGCGATCACCTTGGTTTTCGACTTAGCTGCCGCTAGGGCCGCCGCTTCTGGTTCAAGCAACTCGCGTACCTGTAGCGCAGCCACATATTCATTGATGGCAATTTTTTTTACGCCGATAGTACGAGCATTCAATCGTATCAGCCAACCTTCTGCCTCAAGGCGTCTTAGGGCTTCACGAACAGGCGTACGTGACATATCAAGCTCATCTGCCAAGCGCCTCTCTTGGACAATATCGCCCCCCGATAGCTCACGAGCGAGGATCATTTGCATGATGGCCTCATATGCAACGCTAGATAATCCACCCTGCTCGGCTCGCTCGCTTTGCTCATTATCATTAAATGCTAGAAACACACATTTCCCTCTCTGTTTAAAAATACGAATAGCACTTTGTCTCGACTATTTTAGCGAGCTTTGTGAAACCATCACTAGGACTATTTTGGCTGCGTTGACCTCAATCACCTATTACAATGCTCAAAAAATCACCATAGTCAAAACAAAGCTTTGATGACATAAAAACTACCAACATAAGCATTTTCAGATTGAAAATTTTTTTAAACCACTTAATTACCAGTAAAAATTAAAACGGTTTTTAGTTTATTTGGCTAAGCCGTCAGCCCAATCCCGCGCAATATCACCGAGGTGACCGACTGTACAGCTTTTTCGAACTGCAGGTCATCCAGCGGTTGGTCGTCGTTGAGCAGGTAGATTTGGTAGTCAAAATCAGCGTAGTGCTGGGTGGAGGCCCAGATCATATAGAGCAGATAGGAAGGCTCGACGGGGTTGATCTGCCCGGACTCCACCCATTCGCGAATTTTTGACTCTTTAAGCTTGGCCCATTCGTAGAGGTTGTCACGCAGGCGCTCTTTAAGAATAGGCGCGCCCTGCATCACCTCGGCTGCCCATATTTTTGAGCCATGAGCGCGATTGCGAGAGTGGTTCATCTTGGCGCGGATATAGGTGGAGAGCACTACGCGGGGGTCATCGTAGAGCTCGAAGCAGAGCGCATCCTGTTTCCACACCTCGAGAAGCTCTAACAGAACATCTTGATACAACGCATTTTTGGTCGAGAAGTAGTAGTGCACGTTGGACTTGGGGATCTCTGCCAGTTGTGCGATTTCGCCCATGGAGGCACCTGCGTAGCCTTTTTCGGCAAACAACTGCTCTGCCGCCTGGAGAATCTTTTTTACGTTGGTTTGCCGAATTTCGTCCTGGGTTCTCGCCACGCTGTTCTCGTCCCTATACGTCTGAAGTACGCACCAAAAAAAGCACCATCGCAGGGCGACGGTGCTGAGAAGATGTCCTAGTTACTCTAAGACGTCAACTTTGATTGTTGGGGAACGAGAACTCGGCCCGGGTGGCCTCGCTCACCGACGGCCAGCGCTGGGAGACCGCCTTGCGGCGAGTATAGAAGCGCACCGAGTCCGGCCCGTAGGCGTGAAGATCCCCAAACAGCGAGCGCTTCCAACCACCAAAGCTGTGGTACGCCACGGGCACCGGGAGCGGCACATTCACGCCCACCATGCCAACCTCGATACCGTCGGTAAAGCGGCGGGCAGCTTCGCCATCGCGGGTAAACAGGCAAGTGCCGTTGCCATACTCGTGGTCGTTGATCAGGTGCATGGCGTCATCCAGGCTACCCACGCGCACCACGCAAAGCACCGGCCCAAAGATCTCTTCCTGGTAGATGCGCATTTCGGCGGTGACGTTATCGAACAAGCAGCCGCCCACGAAATAACCCTCTTCATAGCCTGGGACTTGAAGGTCGCGACCATCGGCAACCAGTGTCGCGCCAGCCTTTACGCCATCTTCGATGTAGCCGAGGACTTTATCCCGGTGCTCAGCGGTCACCAGCGGCCCCATATCCAGATCCCGCTTGGTGCCAGGGCCAACTTTTAGTTGAGCGATTTTAGGAAGTAGGGTTTCAACCAAGCGGTCTGCGGTCTCATCACCCACGCATACCGCTACCGAGATCGCCATGCAGCGCTCCCCGCAGCTACCATAGGCCGCACCCATCAGCGTGTTGGCAGCGTTTTCCAGGTCGGCATCCGGCAGCACCACGGCGTGGTTCTTCGCCCCACCCAACGCCTGAACGCGTTTACCCGCGGCGGAACCACGAGAGTAGATCGCCTCAGCCACTGGCGTTGAACCGACAAAGGAAATAGCTTTAACGGCCTTGGCATCCAACAGCGTTTCCACCGCTTCGCGACCGCCGTGGACTACATTCATTACACCTTTGGGCAGCCCCGCTTCTTGAAGCAGTTCGGCTACCGCCATGGCCGCCGAAGGGTCTTTCTCCGAAGGCTTCAATATAAAAGTATTACCACAGGCAATCGCCATGGGGTACATCCACAGCGGCACCATGGCGGGGAAGTTAAACGGGGTAATGCCCACCACCACACCCAATGGCTGGAAGTTTGACCAGGCATCAATGCCTGGCCCTACATTGTGGGAATACTCTCCTTTGAGCAGCTCTGGCACCCCACAGGCGTACTCGACGTTCTCAATGCCGCGCTTGAGTTCGCCCATGGCGTCTTCGGGAGTTTTGCCGTGCTCTTCACTGACCAGCTGTACCAATCGGTTAGCGTTCTCTTCAAGCAATTGCTTAAAGCGGTACATCACCTGAGCGCGCTTAGCGGGCGGCGTATCGCGCCAGGCGGGAAACGCCTCTTGGGCGGCGGTAATGGCGCGCTCTACATCGGCGGCATTGGCATCCGCCACTTGGCGAATCACTTTGCCTGTGGAGGGGTTGGTGACATCCAGCGTACGCTTACTTTCAACTAACTCGCCGTTAATCAGGTGGGAAACAACGCTCATATTTAAACTCTCTGAAATTTAGGTCAGTCGGTTATGCCAGCGAATCTTAGGCTAACGCATCCAGGGTGGTGGCCACGGCGTCGAACAGCCGCTCTAGCTCGGCCTCGGTGGTGCCAAAGGGAGGGCCAAACTGCAGCGTGTCGCCGCCGTAACGCACGTAGAAGCCTGCTTCCCAGAGCGCCATGTGAGCATCGCGGGGACGGATCGTTGGGTCGCCTTCCCGGGGCGTTAGTTGGATGGCACCCGCTAAGCCGTAGTTACGAATATCGACAACGTGATTGCGCCCTTTCAAGGCGTGTAGCTTCTGCTCAAAGGTAGGTGCGATGGCGCTGACCTGAGCAGGGAAGTTTTCACGCTCCATCATCTCAAGCGCCGCCAGACCCGCCGCGCAGGCCACCGGATGGGCGCTGTAGGTGTAGCCATGGGAAAACTCAACAGCGTGCTGGGGGCCACCGGCGTGCATAAAGGTATCGAAAATCTCGCTGGAAGCGATCACCGCGCCCATGGGAATTGCGCCGTTAGTGATCTGCTTCGCCACGTTCATGATATCCGGCGTGACGCCAAAGGCCTCGGCGCCTGTGGTCGCGCCGCTGCGCCCAAAGGCGGTAATCACTTCATCGAAAATCAGCAGGATGTCGTGGGCAGTGCAGATCTCACGCAGCCGATCCAGGTAACCTTTCGGCGGTACAATTACCCCCGCCGAGCCGGACATCGGCTCAACAATTACCGCGGCAATGGTGGAGGCATCATGGAGAGCGATTTGATCGAGCAATGCATCGGCAAGCTCGGCACCGGTTTCCGCTTGGCCACGGGTGAAGGCGTGACCCGCTTGAAGGGTGTGCGGCAGGTGAGTTACATCCATCAACTGACCGTAGTGTTTGCGATTGCCACCGATCCCACCCAGACTGGTGCCGCCAATGTTGACCCCGTGGTAGCCCTTGGCGCGGCCAATCATGCGGGTCTTCTCTGGCTTACCTTTTAGCCGCCAATAGGCCTTGGCCATTTTGACCGAGGTATCTGCGGCTTCTGACCCCGAGTTGGTGAAAAACACATGGTCAAGCCCGGCAGGCGTCAGGCTTGCAACCTTTTCCGCCAGCCTGAACGCCAACGGATGGCCAATTTGAAAACCAGGTGCAAAGTCGAGACTGCCTAGCTGCGCCGCCACGGCTTTCTGTATCTCTTCACGGTTATGCCCCGCACCGCAGGTCCATAGCCCGGAAAGCGAATCAAACAGCTTACGGCCCTGGTCATCAATGTAGTAGCGCCCTTCCGCCCCGGCGATAACCCGCGGATTGGCATGGAAGTCGCGGTTAGCACTAAACGGCATCCAGTAGTGCTGATTAAGCGCCGTTTTAGAAGACCCCTCCTCCATAGAAGAGCTCGATGCTTCAGGCTTCGTTTTGCTTTTTATTCCAAACATGCTGTCCAGCTCCATCGCTATAAGACTTGGTCTCAGCATGCGCCAGCAAACACGTTTATAAAATTACGCTTTTCTTTTGTTCACGTTAGAGAATCTATACGTAACAAGGCATCTTGACGTGCTTCTTGAACTTGACGCCGGTTAAAAAAGCATCTACTCATTATATTTATACGAATAAATACAACAAATCCATGGAGCACGCCCAGCCAGTACTTGGCACCGATAACGTTGCTTCCAAGAAGCTCGCTGTTGGTGGCTGCGTACTGAAAATACCGCTCACAAACTCAATATAAACAATTCACTATGGACATAGGGCAAACTCGCTATGAAATATTTAACTCCCCTCAAGCTGTCGATTTACAGCGTCATGCTTTTCAGTTTCTTTATGCTGGAAAGCCCCGTCATTATGTTGGCTAACCGCATAGAGCCCCTGTTGATGGGTATCCCCTTTTTGTTGGTATGGAACTTGTTTTGGTGGTTTGTGCTAACGGCGCTTTTTTTGGTGGCCTATTTCACCAACTGGGGCAGCCCAACATCGACACCGGAAAGCGCCACTAAACAACACTAAGACGGGGGATTAAACATGACCGGCAGTCTATTAATTATTGCGGCGTTTATGATTATCCCCTTGATGGTGGGGGTTTTATCAGCACGCCAATCGCAAGAAACCAGTGAAGACTTTTTTGTTCAAGGCCGCGCCATGGGCAGTATTGCGGTATTTTTCACCGTGGCGGCGACATGGTGGAGTGCGTTTGCGTTCCTCGGCTCTAATGCCACCTTCTATACCAATGGGCCGGTATTTCTTACCGCGTTAGCCTGGAACCTGCTGTTTGGCTTTATGTATTACTGGATTGGTAAGCGGGTTTGGTTTTTAGGCAAACGATTTAACTATTTAACGCCCTCGGACTTAATGGGTGACTTTTATAACAGCGAAGCGCTGCGTATTACCGTTGCCGCTATTACACTGATTTTTACCGTACCCTATCTACAAATACAGCTAACTGGCGGCGCCTATTTAATCGAAGTCGCCTCGGGTGGGCTGATTCCTTTCTGGCTCGCCGCGCTGCTGTTCTACTTCATTATTATTATCTACGTATGGATTGGCGGCATTCGTGCTATCGCCTGGACTGACGTAATTTATGGGGCTCTGCTGTTCTTCGGCATGATGTACGCAGGCTACTATATTTCCACCCAAGTAGGCGGGCCAGCAGCGCTATTTAGCCAGCTTCAGCAAACATCTCCTGAACACCTCACCATGCCAGGGCCTAACGGCACGATGGGATACCCCATGTGGTTCTCGCTGTTTGCCATTACGGCTATTGGTGCTTTTATGGGCCCACAAATCTGGTTGCGCATGTACTCGGTCAAACATGGCAAGCTGTTTAACTTAATGCCCTTTTTGCTTGGCTTAGCCGCCTTTGCCTATGTGGGTTCGGTGCTATCTGGCTACTCCGGCGTGCTGCTTGAGCCCAATGTAGAAAATCCCGATCAAATTCTGCCCATCATGCTGATGGAGTATGCCCCCTACCTGCTTGCCTCGCTGATTATGGCGGCGGGCGCGTCTGCTGCCATGTCTACAGCGAATTCGCAGA
>TARA_R100001369_G_scaffold8294_1_pt1 | contig 131967 bp, 112 predicted proteins | sample TARA_R100001369 | Tara Oceans TARA_R100001369 (sample SAMEA2621528) | marine metagenome | biome: marine biome (ENVO:00000447); feature: surface water layer (ENVO:00002042); material: "saline water (ENVO:00002010), including plankton (ENVO:xxxxxxxx)" | depth 5 m
CGTGATCGACAAGCGACGTATTCGCGATGTGGAGCGCCTGTTCCAAGTCGGCTTAACGTTCTTTTGATAACCCTCGAACCACGGCCACTGGCTGCTAATAACAGGAGCATGCGACAACCATGAGTTTGCGGGTTATTTTGCGTATTTTAGGGCTGCTACTGATGCTCTTCAGCCTTACCATGCTCCCCCCAACGCTGATTTCACTCTGGTTTCGTGACGGCGTGTGGAGTGCCTTTATTAGCGGCATTGCGATTTCGGTGGCGACGGGATTACTGCTTTACCTGCCCAATCGACGCTCGCAAAAAGAGCTGCGTATCCGCGACGGTTTTATTATCGCCGCGATGTTCTGGACGGTGCTGGCACTGTTCGGCTCGCTGCCGCTGATGCTATTCGGCGAAGGCTCGCTCGGCATCACCGATGCGGTATTTGAGTCGTTCTCCGGTTTAACCACTACCGGCGCCACGGTAATTACCGGCATCGATTTTTTACCCGAATCGATTCTCTACTATCGCCAGCAGCTCCAGTGGCTGGGCGGCATGGGTATCGTCGTTCTGGCCGTCGCCATTTTGCCCACCCTAGGCGTGGGCGGTATGGCGCTGTATCGCACCGAGATTCCTGGGCCGCTGAAAGACTCCAAGCTCACCCCTCGCATCACCGAAACCGCCAAGGCGCTGTGGTATATCTACGCCACGCTCACCCTGGCCTGCATGATCGCCTATATGTTAGCGGGCATGAGCTGGTTCGATGCCTTGAGTCATAGCTTCTCAACCGTCGCCCTCGGCGGCTTTTCCACTTACGATGCCAGCATCGGTTATTTCGATAGCGCTACCATCGAGATGATATGCGTGGGCTTTATGCTGATTTCGGCATTCAGCTTTAGCCTGCACTTTATCGCCTGGCGTGAAAAAAGCCTGATGCACTACTTTCACGACCCCGAAGCGCGCTTTTTAATGCTATTTCTGCTCGCCCTGTCCGTGGTCACCGTGCTCTCCCTGTGGCTCACCGATACCTACGACACGCTACGCGGCCTGCGCCACGGGGTCTTCCAGGTGGTTTCCGTTGCCACCACGGCTGGTTACAGTGTCGCTGATTTTTCCATGTGGCCGGGCGCCCTGCCCTTCCTGCTATTTGTGGCGGCCTTCGTCGGTGGCTGTTCCGGCTCTACCGGTGGCGGCATGAAGGTGATAAGGATCATTCTGATCCTCAAGCAGGGCATGCGTGAAATCATGCGATTGATCCACCCCAATGCGGTGATTGCGGTCAAAGTGGGCAAAGTCAGTGTCCCCGACAGCATTGCTCAAGCGGTATGGGGGTTCTTTTCAGTCTACGTGATGCTGTTCTTTTTAATGCTGGTGGGCGTCATGGCGACCGGGGTTGACCAGGTTACCGCTTGGTCGACGGTGGGCTCGGCCCTCAACAATCTCGGCCCTGCACTGGGTGAATCCCACACTCACTATGGCGACATGCCCAGCTTGGCGAAATGGATACTGGTCATGGCCATGCTGCTCGGTCGCCTGGAAATTTTTACGGTGCTCGTGCTGTTTACCCCCGCTTTCTGGCGGCGTTAAGCACTTCACGCCTACCCCTTATTGATCGATTTGAGAGCTGTTAATGAACCACGAAGATACATCTCACGAAGAAACGCCCAACGCAGAAGCAGGGTCGCTGGCTGAAACACCGACTTCGCTGCCAGCCACCAGCGGGCCGTTAAAAACAATCACTGTCGGTGAAACCCGCTACACGCTGCTGGGCACGGCCCATGTGTCGGCGGAAAGTGCCGACGACGTGCATGCGCTATTGGCAAGCGGCGCCTTTGATGCAGTGGCCATTGAGTTATGTGACGCCCGCCACCACAGCATGTCCAACCCGGATGCCATGGGCGAGCAGGATCTGTTTCAAGTCTTTAAACAAGGTAAAGCGGGCATGGTGGCCGCAAGCCTGGCGCTGGGCGCTTTTCAGCAACGGATTGCCGATCAATCCGGCATTCAGCCTGGGGCCGAAATGCGCGCCGCCGTTGAAGAAGCCAGCCGCCGCCAGCTACCGCTACTGCTGGTTGATCGCGATGTTGGTATAACGCTGAAACGCATTTACAGCAATGTGCCCTGGTGGCAGCGCTTCTCGCTGTTTTCAGGCCTGCTTGGCAGCGTGTTATCGCGCCAGGATGTCTCCAAAGAGGACATCGAGAAGCTCAAAGAGGGCGATATGCTGGAAGCCACCTTCAGCGAATTCGCAGCCGAATCGGAAGCGCTCTATACCCCACTGATTCGCGAACGCGACCGTTACATGGCGTTGCGGCTGGCCGAGGACGCGCCGCCGGGACGCTACCAGCACGTGTTAGTGGTGCTCGGCGCAGGCCACCTCAAAGGCACCGGCGAGCATCTTGAAGCCCCACTGCCCGCCGAGCCAAAAGTAGAGCGCGAATCACTGGAAGCCACCCCACCGCCATCCAAGCTTTGGAAAGCGCTGCCGTGGCTGATTACCGCGTTGGTGCTTACCGGCTTTGCGATTGGTTTTTCACGTAACACCGACCTTGGCTGGCAATTGGTGCTTGAGTGGTTCTTGATTAACGGCATTCTCTCTGGCGGTGCGACGATTATCGCCATGGCGCATCCGGTGACCGTGATTGCCACCTTCTTTGCCGCCCCGCTCACCTCGCTGAACCCCACTATCGGTGCTGGCTTTGTGGCCGCTGGGGTTGAACTCTATATGCGCAAACCCAAAGTGCGCGATTTTTCATCGCTTCGCCACGATGTCACGCAGTTGAAAGGCTGGTGGAAAAACCGCGTATCGCGCACCCTGCTGGTATTTATTCTCGCCACGCTAGGCTCCGCGGTGGGCACCTGGGTGGCCGGGTTCAGAATCGCCGGCGCTCTGTTTGGCGGTTAGGCGCCGCATCGCTGCAGTAGGCGGGTCGATTTTGTGATGCAGTCGGCTCGCCGCGTAGCTATCGTTAAACACCTCAAAGTAGTCATCCAGCACGTCCGCAGCAACCATATCCCCGCCTTGGCGCAGCAGCTCGATCGCCACCTCGGCAGTGCATAAGTGCGCTTTCGACGCTGGCTTGCGCAGCCGGTAGCGTGTCTCACGCTCGGTTCTCAATGGCAGCACAGGCAATGCATCCAGATAGGCGCTTTTACGAAACATTCGCCGCGCCTGACGCCAGGTGCCATCCAGAATGATAAACACCGGAATGCGCGCCTGCTCTTTCGCCGAGTGAACCGCTTCGATATCCACCACACGATCCGCGTAGTCGGGTTGATCATCGGGAAAAATCACAAAGGGCGCGTAACGAGGGTCTTTTAGCAATCCTGCTAACTGGGCATCCGGCGCCGTGCGGTACCAGGTAAACACCTGGGTCGTCGTAATCACGTCACCAATCAAACGCCCGGTATTGGTCGGCTTGTAATGCTCCAAAGGATGGGTCAATAACCACACCTGAGCATGGCTCACCGCCTCCACCTGATAGGGGCATAGGCAGTTCAGTACGGGTAACTGGCAGTTATCGCAGCGCGTAACAAAACTGCCCCGCGCCTTGAACTCGCGCCGCGGCGGACGCGGATGTTCGGCGGCTGAATCATCATTCACAGAGCTCTCGTCAACAGAGCTATCAACATCAGACATCCGCGCTCCAGAATGTGGAAAAGGGCGCAGAGTATAAATGAGCGCGTCGTCTTTTGACGAATGTTTCCACCACCACCGTAAACCTAAAAAACCTCCAACGTTGACACCCAAAGCGCAACGCCGCTAAAGTCTCGTCAACTATTAAAAGTAAAAAGGTTTACACCATGACTGTGCATCACGAACAGCTTCTTCATGAGCAGCGCCACGACTGGACGCTGGATGAGATCAACGCGCTTTTCGCGCTGCCGTTCAATGACCTGCTGTTTCAAGCCCAGCAGGTTCACCGCGCCCACTTCGACGTTAACGCGGTGCAAGTCTCTACCCTGCTGTCGATCAAGACCGGCGCCTGCCCGGAGGATTGCAAATACTGTCCGCAGTCCGGCCACTACAACACCCAGCTTGAAAAAGAGAAACTGCTGGAAATTGAGAAGGTCGTCGAACAAGCCAAGGCAGCGAAAGAGGCAGGTGCCAGCCGGTTTTGCATGGGCGCGGCGTGGCGAAGCCCGCGGGATAAAGATCTACTGCTGGTCGAAGAGATGGTTCGTCAAGTGAAAGCCGTGGGCCTTGAAACCTGCATGACGCTGGGGATGGTCGACGGCGAACAGGCCAGTCGACTGGCCACAGCGGGGCTCGATTACTACAACCACAACCTGGATACCTCGCCGGAGTACTACGGCGAAATCATCACCACCCGCACCTACAGCGACCGGCTGGAAACGCTCTCCAACGTGCGTGATGCAGGCATGAAAGTGTGCTCCGGCGGGATTCTCGGCATGGGCGAAGATGCCAAAGATCGTAGTGCCCTGCTGCAACAGCTGGCCAAGCTCTCTCCGCACCCTGAATCCGTGCCGATCAATATGCTGGTGAAAGTGCCCGGCACACCGCTGGAAAATGTTGAAGATTTAGACCCGATCGAGTTCATACGCGCCATTGCGGTCGCCCGCATCATGATGCCGCAAAGCCATGTGCGGCTCTCCGCTGGCCGCGAGCAGATGAACGAATCGACCCAGGCGCTGGCGTTTTTGGCAGGCGCCAACTCGATCTTCTACGGCGATAAACTGCTGACCACCGGCAACCCCCAAGTGGATCGCGACCGTGCGCTGTTTGCCAAGCTGGGCCTGCACCCTGAAAAGCGCGAGACCTGCCAAAGCGAAGCTACCCAAGCGGCACGCCTTGCCCAACAGGCACAGCAGCAGGTGCACGCCGAAAGGGTTTCCGAGCTAGCGGTAGACGCCAGTGTCTGAAGCATGGCAACAGCTTCTGGCCGACGCCCGCGCTCATCGTCAACAGACGGAGCGCTGGCGAACTCGTCAGGTAGCCAAAAGCAATACCCTCAACTTTGCAGGTAATGACTACCTAGGCCTCGCTCAAGACCCGCGCGTTAGCGAGGCCCAGGCAGCGGGCGCTCGCCGTTACGGTGCAGGTGCAGGCGCTTCGCATTTAGTCAGCGGTCATCTGGAGATTCACGACGCCCTGGAAGAAACGTTAGCGCGCTGGACAGGCCGCGAACGTGCGCTGCTGTTTTCTACCGGCTATATGGCCAATCTCGGTGTGCTGCAAGCGCTGGCTGATCGCCATACCGCTATTTTCCAGGATCGCCTCAACCACGCATCGCTAATTGATGGCGCCGCATTAAGCGGTGCCCGCTCGCGGCGCTTTCATCACCGCGATGCCATTGATCTGAAAAGCCTGCTGGCGCGCAGTGAGTGCGCGCACAAGCTCGTGGTCAGCGATGGTGTTTTCAGTATGGATGGCGATATCGCCGACATCGCCACGCTGGTCGAAGTCAGTCAGCAGCACAGCGCCTGGCTGATGATCGATGATGCCCACGGCGTAGGCGTGCTAGGCGACAATGCCAGCGGCTGCGTGGGCAGCACCTGGAATAGTACGGACGTGCCGATTCTTGTCGGCACGTTAGGAAAGGCATTAGGCACCGCCGGGGCGTTTGTTGCTGGCGATATCGAGTTAATCGATCACCTGATCCAGTTTTCACGCAGCTATGTCTATACCACCGCCCAGCCTCCGGCCATCGCCGCCGCGACTTTAAAAGCGCTGGAGATCGTTCAGGGCGAACCGGCACTCCGCGCTCAGCTAAACGCCAATATCGCTTACTTTCGCCATGAGGCGCTGCACTTGGGGCTACCTCTCAGCGATTCGGCCACCCCCATTCAGCCGCTGATCCTGGGCGATGAAACACGCACCCTAGGCTGGGCGTTGCAGCTCCAGCACAAAGGTATACAGGTGGGGGCGATTAGACCTCCAACGGTGCCCAAGGGTGAATCCCGTCTGCGTGTAACTTTAAGCGCGCGCCATCAGCACGACGATATTGATCAACTGTTAGCCGCGCTCCACCACTGCCAGCACCAAGAGGCGTTATGCAGCCCCTGCGCTTAATTCTGCTCTCCGGCTGGGGAATCGACCAGCGTATTTGGCAGCCGCTCGAGGCGCACTGGCCCACCGACCTAGCCGCCCAGGCGGTAGAGTGGCCCGGCTACGGCGATACGCCCTCGCTTGAGGCCAACGCGACGCTGGAAGAGCTGGCCGACACTATGGCCGAGCCGTTAGCCAGCGATGCCGTCTGGGTCAGTTGGTCATTGGGTGGGCTACTTGCTACGGCGCTACTAGCGTATCTCACCCCACCACGAGGCCTGATTCTGCTCGGTGCGGGGGAGGCGTTTTGTGTCAAAGACGATGTGAGCGCCAAAGGGGGTGTCACTAGCGCCGAACTGAGCGCCTTCCAACGCGCCTTTCAACGCGACCCCACCGCGACCTGGCAACACTTTTTGCGCTGGCAGACCCAAGGGGAGCCCGGTCCTCGGCAGGCTTACCGGCAACTGCGTGATTTATTGGGCGATACACCGCCTGCCGACAGCCCCACCTTGGCTACCGGCCTACACTGGCTGGCAACCATTGATAATCGCCCACGCCTAGCGGCACCCCCTTGCCCAGTGGTACGTCTCATCGGCGACCATGATCCACTTATCAGCCCCGCCCAGCGCCGCATCAGCGCCCCCCTAAGCGATGTTGGACACTGTCCGATGCTCTCGCAGCCCCAGGCTCTCGCTACGGCACTTACCCATCATGCCAGACAGATGGCTAACGTCAGCACGGCGGCTTTATGAACGATCTAACGCTGAAGACTGAAGCAAACTGGCAGGCACGGGTCGCCCACGCTTTCTCCCGAGCGGCTCCCCGCTACGATGCGTTAGCCACAGCACAACGCCACATAGGCGAGCTGCTATGGGGGGCGTTACCTCCCCGCGCTTTTAACGTGCTGGATATGGGGTGCGGTACCGGTTATTGGACACATCGGTTGGATGAACGTTACCCCACTGCTCGTATAACGGGGTTAGATTTAGCCCCCGGCATGCTGGAACAGGCCCGCCAACGTCACGGCGAAAGTATCCGTTGGCAATTAGGCGATGCCGCAGCGCTACCGTTTGGTAACCATGCCTTTGACTTGGTGTTTTCCAATTTGGCAGTCCAGTGGTGTCGCGATATTGGCGCGGTGATGGCGGAGCTTTACCGGGTGCTCACGCCCGGCGGGCAGGCGCATATTACGACGCTGCTGCCCGACACCCTGGAAGAGATCGCCTTTGCCTGGCAGCGCCCCGAAGCGCTGCTGCAAACGCCTGATCGCACCAGCGTCGAGAGGGGCATCGGCGAAAGCGGCTTAGCCATCGTCCGCCAGACGGCCACCGTTGAGCGCTTCTATTACCCTGACTTGAAGGCGGTAATGGCGTCTATCAAAGGTGTTGGTGCCCAGATTGCCCGGCCACAAGCCATCCTCTGCAGAAAGGATATCGCCGCCGCACAAGTGCGCTTTGAGCAACTGCGTGAGTGGAAGGGCTTACCGGTGAGCTACCACTGCTTAACGCTGCACTTGGAAAAATCGCTATGAACGTCTGGTTCGTGACGGGCACCGATACCGATGCGGGTAAAACATTGGTAACCAGCGGCTTGCTATATACCGCCCGCCAACAGCAGTGGAGCACGCTGGGCTTGAAACCCATCGCCTCGGGCAGCCTAGCGACGCCAGAAGGCCTGCAAAATAGTGATGCCCTCGCCCTTCAGCATCAAAGCGTGCCGCCGATCGACTACGCCAAGGTGAATCCCATCGCCTTTGCCCCCGCCATTGCGCCTCATCTTGCCGCGTTAGAGGCGGGCCAGCCGCTTGAGGTTAGCGCCATCGTTAGCTTGCTGAGCGAAACGCTTATCCAAACACCCAGAGACGTCACCCTGATTGAAGGTGCCGGTGGCTGGCGCGTACCGTTAAACGAGCAGGAAGATTTTGCCGACCTGGCGATGGCGCTTGAGTTGCCGGTGATTCTGGTGGTTGGCCTAAAGCTGGGCTGCTTGAATCATGCCCGCTTAACGGCGGAAGCCATTCGCGCCGACGGTTTGGTAGTAGCCGGCTGGGCAGGCAGCGTGGTAGACCCCGCTTTTGCGACTGACACAGCCCGCTTTGAGGCCAATATTGCCCATCTAAACGCCAAACTCGCGGCCCCCTGTTTAGGCATTATTCCCCATCTTGATGCCCCCGACGCCGCGAATGCCGCCCCCTATCTCTCCCTGGAGCCGTTATGAAAACGCCAGTTTGGCACCCTTATGCTCACCTAAAAAACCAGACGCCCGCGCCCAAGGTGGTTGGCGGTGACGGCGCTCACTTTGTGCTAGAGAGCGGCGAGCGTCTGCTGGATGCCACCTGCTCCTGGTGGTGCATGATTCATGGCTACGGCCACCCACGCTTGGTGGCAGCCATTCGCGAACAGGCAGGCGAGCTGTGCCATGTGATGCTTGGCGGCTTGACGCATGAGCCCGCCGACCGGCTGGCCCGTGAACTGGTACGTATCACACCCGCTGGCCTGAACCACGTTTTCTATTCGGACAGCGGCTCGGTGGGCATGGAAGTGGCGATGAAAATGGCCCTTCAATACCAGGTACTCACCGGCCACCCCGGCAAGCAAAAGATGCTCTCGTTGATGAAGGCCTACCACGGCGACACTACCGGCTGCATGGCAGTGTGCGACCCTGAAGAAGGCATGCACAGCCTGTTTGCTAGCCTGTTGCCAAAGCACCATTTTGCCCCGGCCCCAACAGCCCCATTTGATGCTACCGCTGAACAGGTCGAGCACGACCTTCACGCCCTGCGTGACGCACTTGAACGCCACCATGATGAGATCGCTGCCCTGCTGATGGAGCCGCTTTTACAAGCAGCAGGCGGGCTCAATATGACCTCGCCGGACTATGTCACTGGCGCCAGGGAACTGTGCGATGAGTTTGGTGTGCTGTTGATTTTTGACGAAGTCGCCACCGGCTTTGGCCGCACCGGCAAACTGTTTGCCGCCGACCACGCGGGCATCACGCCAGATATCATGGTGCTCTCCAAAGGTTTGACCGGCGGCTATTTGGGTCACGCTGCGACGCTCGCCACGGATCGTGTCCATGATGCCTTTATCGGCGACACTCCCCAGCACGCCTTTATGCACGGGCCTACCTTTATGGGTAACCCGCTGGCCTGCCGCGTGGCGCTAGAAAGCCTGCGCGTGTTCGAAGAGGAAGACTATCTTGGCAAGATTGCGACACTCAGCCAGCAGCTACAGCGTGAGTTACTTGAAGACCAGGCGCTGAACGCACACCCGCCCGTAGCTGACGTTCGCGTGCTCGGCGCCACCGCTGTGATCGAAGCGCACTCCGCCGAGGCACTAAAGGGGGTAGGCGTTTTCGCCCGGGAGCGCGGCGTTTGGCTGCGCCCCATTGGCCGCTGGCTGTATACCATGCCCGCCTACATTACTTCTGAAACGGAAATCTCCCAGATTACCGATGTAATGAAGGCGTGGTTCTTAAGGCCTCAATAAAGCCACAATGATTACTAAACACGAGACCGGGATCAGCCTGTAGCGCGGGTCTTTTGTCATGACCGGAAAATGTTCCCAACAATTCCGGCATTTCCGCCATCCATGGCGGTCAGATGACAAAAGTAGCGCCCATGGACGGGTTTACAGCGCCCCCGCAGAAGGCTGTGCCGATCCGGTCTCGAATTTTCAAGACAAAAGTAAATTACCCTGCTGCTTCCAGCGGTTTACCAACGCCGGAACGCCTTCTCCAGCGGTGGTGTTAATTGCCAATACGCCTGGCGGGCTGAGCATATCCGCCTCCGGGTCGACCAGTGCGCAGGGCGTGTCGTAGTCAATGTACGAGAGCAGCGAAGCGGCGGGCATGACTGCCAGCGACGTGCCGACGACCAGCAAAAAGTCAGCCTGGCTAACAAGGTCACAGGCCTCCGCAAACAGCGGCACCGACTCGCCAAACCAGACCACGTCGGGTCGCAGTTGGCTGCCCTTATCGCACACGCTGCCCAGTTCTATGCCACCTTTCAGCAGCGGGTAGCGCATGCGCTCATCGATTGACGAACGTGCTTTTAAAATCTCGCCGTGTAGATGTAATACATGGCGAGAGCCTGCACGCTCATGAAGGTCATCAATATTCTGGGTAATAATGCTGACGTTAAACCCCTCTTGCTCCAGGGCAGCCAGCGCCTTGTGCGCCGCGTTGGGCTTGGCGCGACGGATCTGATCACGCCGTTGATTGTAAAAATCCAACACTTGCTGCGGGTCACGTTGCCACGCCTCGGGAGTGGCAACATCCTCGACAGGATGGTTTTCCCATAGGCCGTCGCTGGCACGGAAGGTCTTGATACCACTCTCAGCACTAATCCCCGAGCCGGTAAACACCACCAAATGCGGGCTTGCTGCCATGATGACCTCGTTGTTTATGTTTCACTGTTTCTTAAGTAGGACACTAATATACTAGCTGGCCGATACTGCCCGCAAAACGCTGCTTATTGCGGTAAGGATAAACGTCGATGACACGGCCATCGATGATGGCCTGCTGCAGTTCAAGCCAGTATTCCGGATCAAATAACTCGGGGTGCTGCGCCATGAACATATCGCGCAGCGCCTTATTAGCGAACATAAAAGGCCCAAACTCCTCTGGAAAAATATCGTTAGGGCCGATGGATAACGTATCCCCCCCCTGGAAGTCATTGCCCTGGGATTTGGGTATATGCCGAAAACGGCACTCGGTGAGATAGCAGACCTCATCGTAGTCGTAGAAGATCACCCTTCCATGGCGCGTCACGCCAAAGTTTTTCAGCAGCATATCGCCAGGAAAGATATTCGCCGCGGCCATTTGCTTAATGGCATTGCCGTAATCCTTCAGTACCATCTCCTTCTCTTGGTCGCTGCACTGTTCCAGGTAGATGTTCAGCGGCGTCATCATGCGCTCGGTATAGCAGTGTTTGATAATCACCTTATCGTCTTTCAACACAACGGTTGAAGGAGCCACTTCCAGTAAGTGCTCCAGACACTCCGGTGCAAAATGATCCTGGCGGACAATAAAATTGGAGAACTCTTGAGTATCGGCCATGCGCCCTACCCGGTCATGGCGCTTTACTAGCCGATACTTTTCGCGCACTACGGCGTGGGTTACGTCTTTGGCCGGGTCGAATTTATCTTTAATGATCTTAAAGACGGTGCGAAAACTGGGCAGCACAAACACTGCCATCACCATGCCACGCACGCCTGGGGCAATAATAAACTGATCTTCGCGCTTGGCGACCTGACGATTCAGCGCCCGGAAAAGCTCGGTTTTACCATGTTTGAAGAAGCCGATTGAAGCATAGAGCTCACCTTCTGGCTTATGCGGCATCAACTGCTGAAGGTAATCGACAAACTCCCTGGGTACCGCCACCTCGACTTGAAAGTAAGCGCGGGTGAAGGAGAAAATAATCGACACCTCGTCGGTTTCGATCAGTACCGTATCCAGGTGTAGGCTGGGATCGCCCCCCTGCTGCTCTCCAAAACCCTCGCCGTGGAGTACAGGCAGCACCAGTGGCACCTGCTCACCGCCGCCGATAATCCGCCCCACCAAATAAGCCCCTTTATTGCGATAAAAGACGCTATTCAACAGCTCGATTTCAGTATCATCAGCGTCCAGCATCGCCGAGGGTAAGTGCTGCTGTAAGAAGGTGGCGCCGAGCTGGGTATCCTGGTCTATTTCCGCAAAGCGATTTTCGAAGGGAGCGTCGCTAAGCGCCCATTTGAGCGCGGCCTGCCAGTCGCCGTTAACCTGTTTGCGACGGCATAGGTCAATTCCCGAGCGGTGGGCGGCATCCTCACGGGAGCTATACACAAACATCCAGTCGTTGCGGATATGGCGATGATGGAAAATCGCGCAGAATAGCGAGTTAAAAAAAGTCTCGGCTAGTTCGTAATCCAGCCGGTGGCTGATCAGTTCGGCGTAGTGGTTGCGTGCCTCGCGCCAGCACTCGCAGCGGAACACCACCTCAGGATCGACAGTGCGCTTCAGGCGCCCAAGCGTAACGTCGATCTTTTCCTGATAGAGATTGATTCGCTCCGCCGATGCCTGCTGCGTTTCACGCCACGCCGCGTCACGAAAACGACGGCTGGCATCAGCAGTGATCTCTTTAAAACGTGCACGGTACTCATCGAAGCCATGCAGGATCGTCGTCGCTAGTCGGGATGCAGGTGAGTGCTTCACGGGCCAGGCTCCTGTTCATTTACTAGCGTTGCCTAACGGCAAACTACATGCGAGACGACCTTGGTGGATACCCAACGCCAAGTTACGGAGTACCAGCGCTGCTGCTCGCTGGGACTATCAAATGTCAATGCCATGACGATTCCTTATCATTAGCCAAAAAAAGCCTCTTTGCCGCAGGGCAAAGAGGCTTGTTCAGCCTAGGCGATTAGTTTTGTGAATTACAGCTTCGCTGTCGTGACCACAGGATCTGAATCACTATCATCCAGCTCTTCAGGTGACGCGACCACCAGCGCAAACTCCTCCTCGGCGGTTTTCGCTACGAGGTGATTCTTGCTGTAGAGGAAGAAGTAGGCTGCGCCAACAATGAACAGCACGATGGTGTAGTTAAAGGCGCGTGGGTCGAAGGCGTATACCCCGGTGAGCGCAACCAGGGAAAGCACCAGTGCAATCCCTGAGGTGATGATACCGCCAGGCGTTTTATACGGACGCGGCAGGTCGGGCTGTTTTACCCGCAGTAGAATATGGCTGAGCGCCATGAGCGCATAAGAGATCGTCGCACCGACCACGGCCATTCCCAGCATCAGGTCGCCTTCGCCGCTCAACGACACCAGAAAGCCAAACACGCCGGGCACGATCAGTGCCAGATAAGGCACTTTACGGCCACTGGTCAGCGACAATGGCTTGGGGAGGTACCCTGCCCTTGAGAGCGCAAACACCAACCGGCTGTAGCCATAAATAATCGAGAAGAAGGAAGCAATCAGCCCCGCCAGACCCAGCACGTTCACCACGGTTGCCAGGGTCGGATTGCCCGCTGCGTTCAACGCATCCACCAGTGGCACGCCGCTTTGACCGATCATCTCGGCGCCCGCCGCACCCGCCAGCAGCACCACGACCAACAGCGCCGTGAACAGCAGGAACAACATCGCGCCGATAATGCCTTTGGGCATGTCCCGGGCAGGATCCTTAGCCTCCTCGGCAGCAAGCGGCACGCCTTCTACCGCCAGGAACAGCCACATACCAAAGGGTAGTGCCGCCCAGACGCCGTACCAGCCAAAGGGCATGAAGGTGCTCGCACCCGCCGCATCGGTAGGGGCAATATCAAACAGGTTGGCGGCATCAAAATCACCGATCAGTGCAACGGCAGTGGCCAGGATGGCAAACACTGCCAAGCCACTGATGACCATCATGACTTTTAGCGCTTCCCCCACACCCGCCAGGTGAATGCCGATAAACAGCGCGTAGAAAATAAGGTAAACCAGCGGGCCGTTGATACCCAGCAACGACTCTACGGCGGCACCAATGAAGATCACAATGGCCGCCGGTGCCAGGGCATACTCGATCAGTACGGCCAGCCCGGTCAGATAGCCGCCGGCAGGCCCCATTGCCTGGCGGGCAAAGCTGTAGCCGCCCCCAGCCGCTGGAATCGCCGCCGACATTTCGGCAAGTGACAGCACCAGCGCCAGATACATTAACGCCATCAGACACGCGGCTATCGCAAAGCCACCCCAGCCAGCTTCAGCAATACCAAAGTTCCACCCGGCGAAATCACCGGAAATTACGTAGGAAACCCCCAATCCCGCCAGCAGCATCCAGCCAGCGGTGCCTTTGCGCAGTTGGCGTTTTGCCAGATACGCTTGATCTATCGTTGGTTGTGTCATCGTTTTACCCTTTCAGTGTGGAACGAAATCGTCGTCAGCGGCGTGCTGTGGTTTACCAACGTTGTTCCGTTTTGTTGTGTGATCGCTGTTATAGGGTGTCGCTTGTTGGGTGACGTTAATCCGCCACCAGGAAGTTACGCGTCGAGCCTGATGCTGAGTCACCTTCCAGCACATCGTCTTCACTGCGGTCTTTCAACTTAACGCCCGACAATTTGAGCTGACGGGCCTCTTTTAACAGCAGAAAGAAGCGTCTGGCGGCCTCTTCCACTTGCAAACCTGCCGGACGCACATTGGAAATGCAGTTGCGTCGATCATCCTTGAGCCCCGGCTCCGGCGCCCAGGTCATATACAACCCCAGGCTATCCGGCGAACTCAGCCCTGGTCGTTCGCCGATCATGACGAGCACGGCGTCGGCATTGAGCAGTGCGCCAATTTCGTCACCAATCGCCACCCGCCCCTGCTCGACAAGCGTCAGTGGTGCTAGCTGCCAATCAGCAGCATCGCTGCTCAGCATCTGATAAAGCGTGCCAAGAAACGGGGCACTGTTTTGCTGTACAGCCAACGCAGAAAGCCCATCGACCACGACGATCGCAAGGTCATAGCGCTGCTGGGACGCGGCGGCTTTCTGCAGGTGCTCACGGGTCTCGTCGTTAAGGCGACGGCCATAGTCGGGCCGCTGCAGGTACGTGGCGCGATCCTGGGCATGGCTGTGCAGGCGCAGCGGTGCCTCAGACAAATCCAGGGCTTGGGTCAGCTCGGAGGATAGTGCTTCCACATCCAGCGGACAGTGAACCGCATCCTGTGCTTGGGCGTGAGCCAACTGAAACGCCAGCAGTTTGCTGGTCGGCAGGCTGACCCCAGCGCGCCCCAGGCCAATTCGCGCGTCGGTAAAGGCATTCAGCCATTCCCAGGGGTTCTCCACCACGGGATCATGTGCCATGGCGCGGCTCCTTGGGCAGGTGGCGCAAGCTGTTGGCAAAGGCAGCCGGAAGCTGGTCGTTGAGCCGGTGGGTGCTGACATCCTGGAAAATCTGCATCTCTTCGAGCCAGCGCTCAAATTCCGGCGCGGCCTTCAGCCCCAGCACCCGCCGTGCATAGAGCGCGTCGTGGAAAGAGGTGGTCTGGTAGTTGAGCATGATGTCGTCAGAGCCAGGGATACCCATGATGAAGTTGCAGCCCGCCACGCCGAGCAGCGTGAGCAGGTTATCCATATCATTCTGGTCGGCTTCGGCGTGATTGGTGTAGCAGACATCGCAGCCCATGGGCACGCCCAACAACTTGCCGCAGAAGTGGTCTTCAAGGCCTGCACGGGTAATCTCTTTGCCGTCGAACAGGTACTCCGGGCCGATAAAGCCCACCACGGTGTTCACTAGCAAGGGCTTGAACTTGCGTGCGACGGCGTAGGCGCGGGCTTCGCAGGTTTGCTGGTCGAGCCCGTGATGGGCGTCGGCGGAAAGCGAGCTGCCCTGGCCGGTTTCGAAATACATCACGTTGCGACCTACCGTGCCACGATTGAGCGACTGCGCCGCCGCTTCGGCTTCAGCGAGAGTGCTCAAGTCAAAGCCAAAGCTGCGGTTGGTGGCCTCGGTGCCGCCGATCGACTGGAAGACCAGATCGACCGGGGCGCCCTGCTCGATCGCTTCCAGTGTGTTCGTTACGTGGGTAAGCACGCAGGACTGGGTAGGGATTTGATACTTCTGGATCACTTCATCCATCAGGCGCATCAGCTTGACGCTCTGGGCAACATTATCGGTGGCAGGATTGATGCCAATGACCGCGTCGCCGCTGCCGTAGAGCAGGCCATCCAGGATGCTCGCCGCAATCCCGGTCACGTCGTCGGTAGGGTGATTGGGCTGCAGCCGGGTGGAAAGCCGCCCCGGAAGGCCAATCGTGTTGCGAAAAGCGGTGGTAACCCGGCACTTCTTGGCCACCAGAATCAAATCCTGATTGCGCATCAGCTTGCTGACGGCAGCGGCCATTTCGGGGGTTATCCCCGCTTTCAACTCCGTTAATACGTCACTAGTCGCGTGATCAGAGAGTAGCCAGTTACGAAAATCGCCCACGGTAAGGTGGCGAATGGGGGCGAAGGCACCTGCATCGTGATCATCAATGATCAGCCGGGTGATCTCATCCTCTTCGTATGGAATCAGGGCTTCATTCAAAAAAGTGGTAAGCGGGAGCTCGGCGAGTACCATCTGGGCGACCACCCTCTCTTCGGCACTCTCCGCCATTACTCCGGCCAAACGGTCGCCTGAACGGGGAGGCGTGGCTTTAGCCATCAGCTCTGCCAGGTTTGCAAAGCGATAACTGCGACTCCCCACCGTCGTGTGATAGGTCTGCGCCATGGGGCTATCCTTTTTTATTACGATGGCTGTTGTTGATCGCGTTGACATCGCGCTGAAGTACAAAACTTGCTTGTTTCCACCATAGCGTTATCAATAGAGAGGGAGTATCAAGTTTTGGCAAACTCACTAACTTTCGCTTAACTCAAGTAAATACAAAAAGTTAAGGCGTTACATAAATTATGATTAGCCAACTTATCACTGCGAGGGGCGCTTCATGACCACGCTCGAAAGCTCATTTGCACCAAAAAGGTGCATCCAAGAGGCCTTTGATGCCGATGAGCACGCGCAGAACCTAACGCGATGGCAACAGGAGTACGATCAGCTCAGCCCAGGGAGTTTCTACGGGCGGCTAGATGAGGTGGCACTGGAAACCATGCAGGTCTTCAAGGAGCATACCGGGCAAGCGCTACGTCAGGACTGCCGGGTATGGCCTGAGTCGCTGTGGATCGGTATTCCCACTACCCATCAAGGCTCGCGCATCAATGGACAAGCGCTCGGTGCGGGCGAGGTGATGTGCCGCCCGGGTGGACGTGATTTTGAACTGGTGACACCGGAACGATTCGACATCTATGGGCTGGTGATCCAGTTGCCCGCCTTGACGGCGGCGGCCAAGCGGCAGGGGGTCAGTCTGGATACACACTGGCACGCCATGCCCCGTCGCCAAGCGGCCGGTGACACCCTTCGCGCCGTGTCGTTCCTCATTGAACGTCTACTCACCAGTCAAACGCTGGCTATCGCCAGCCATATCCATCAAGACATTCTGCTGATGGCGCTACTGGAGTTATTGCAGGTCGAGCAGTCCAGTGCTGAGCTGCCACCCAGCTATGCCCATCGCAAGGAAGTGGTTGATCGCGTCAAGCGCTACGTGGATGAGCATCTGGAAGGCCCCGTGACAATGGAGGAGCTTTGTCAGCTTACCCACGTCAGCCGCCGCACACTGCAGTACAGCTTCACCACCATCCTGGGCATCAGCCCTCTGCAGTTCTTACGCCTGACTCGGCTGAACCGCGTGCGCCGGGCGCTGAGGGCGGCATCTCCGCAGCAATCGGTCACGGAAATAGCCACCTACTGGGGATTTTGGCACTTGGGTCAGTTCGCCCACGACTACAAACAGCAGTTCGGAGAGAGCCCATCACAAACGCTCAGTACGAAAACGTTATGAGCGAGTCAGTGATAGCGGCAAATACAAACCAGCCTCTCAGCCGGCCTGATTAAATGCGAGAGTAGCTAAAAAAGATCGTCTGCTTAGTTGAAGGTTGGGAGATGCTTGGATTCACGGCCTGGCAGACCACAGTCAAACCAACTGTGATGCGCCTTGCTGTCTTCCCAAACGTGGTAGTGCAGTTGCGACATCATCACCGGGTCATCTAGAAAATCCAAACGCTCCAGCTTACTCATTGCCGCTGGCCCCATCCTGGCTCCGCGTGCAACCCGCTCGACCCGACGTTTGCGTATTGGCTCGGCATCGGTATGCCGTGATGTGCCTAAAGCAGTAGCCAACGCATTCGGCACAGGATCTACCACCATTTGGGCAAAAGATGGCGCCGCCATTCCTGTATTCATGCGGGAAAGCAACCTCACCATGCGCCGCAGCACACGGGGCGGCTGTGTTTCTTCGGGAATCCGGAAAAGCCGCTTTTGAAAGCAGAACCACCCTAACGAGACACGGCTCGACAGTGCCGATACCGGGATAGACAGCATCAAAGCAACGACGATGGGCGAGAGCCACCAAAGAAATGTAGGCTCCATAACGTAAACACCCGCAGCCCAAACCGCCCCTATTAGGGTTTGACTCCAATGTGCACGGAAAGCATCCCCCCACGTCGTGTCGCTATTTTCACGTGATGGTGAGCGCCATTGAACCGCCCAGCCCATCAATGACGTCAGTACAAAGCGGGTGTGAAACAGCATCCTTACCGGCGCTAATAGCATCGAGAATAGCGACTCGAGAATCATACTTTCCAATACCTTGAGAGGCCCGCCAAATTGACGACTCCCCTGTATCCACACCAGCAACACGCTGAGCAGCTTAGGCAAGAAAAGGAGTAACGCCGTAACACCGAACAACCCCACCGCTAAGGTTGGATTCCATTGTGGCCAAACAGGAAACAACATTCCCGGCTCAGGAAAGTAGTCGGGAGTGCTAAAGGTATGCACTGCTAAAAGTGCAGTAGAAAGAACTAAAAAAAGACACCATAGCGGCGCTGAAAGATAAGACATTAAACCGGTCAGGAAAACGGCACGGTGGACGGGGTGGATGCCTTGCGAGAAAAACAGCCGGAAGTTCATCAAGTTTCCATGGCACCAGCGCCTGTCGCGATTGAGCTCATCGAGCAGGTTAGGTGGCATTTCTTCAAAGCTGCCTTCCAGTTTATAGGCAATCCATACCCCCCAACCCGCGCGCCGCATCAGTGCCGCCTCGACAAAATCATGGGATAATATCTCCCCCGACATCGAGCCTTTACCGGGCAGTGGCGCCAGGATGCAGTGCTGCATAAACGGAGCGAGTCGAATGATCGCGTTATGGCCCCAGTAATGCGACTCACCCAATTGCCAAAAATGCAGCCCAGCGGTAAACAGCGGTCCGTACACCCGTGTCGCAAACTGCTGCATCCGAGCGTACAGGTTGAGGCGCCCCGAAGCGCGTGGCGCTGTTTGGATAATGCCGACCCTGGAGTGCACCTCCATCATTTGCACCAGTCGGGTAAGGCATTTGCCGCTCATGACACTATCGGCATCCAACACCACCATATAACGATAGAGCGCCCCCCAGCGGCGGCAAAAATCGTCGAGATTACCGCTCTTGCGTTTGACTCGACGCTGTCGACGGCGATAGAAAACCTGACCGAAAGCATCCAGATCACGACACAACACCAGCCAGGCATAGGTTTCTTGAATGGCAGTATCGGGATCGGACGTATCGCTCAGAATAAAGATGTCGAAATGCCGGTCATTGCCCGTACTGCGCAGGGATTCCAGGGTGGCGCGCACCCCAGCAAAGACTCTGGCAACATCCTCGTTACAGATTGGCACCAATAGCGCTGTGCGTGCCTCATCATCAATCGGCTCGTCGCCCACCTCGCTGTCAATGGCGTAGCGGTCATGGCTTCGTAATAGCTGGAAAAACCCCATCAAGGCAGTCCAAAACCCGGCGGACACCCAGGCGAATAGCAATACAAACAACGACAGGATAGTTATCTCAAGCCACTGCAGGCCCTGGCCGGGGAGGACAGTACGCATCTGATTGGCGGCGATGATACTTTGGCCGAAAATCAGCACCAGCAAAACCCAGCGTCGCCTGGTGGCGACCCACTTCCAGGACGCGGAGGGTGACTCTCTTCTGCGCCGACGAAAATCACCATTTGCCCAGCGCTTGAAGCGGCGACCAATATTCACGAAGGGATTGGTCGACCACTGCTGAGGTGCCAACGGCGTTCGTTTCATCGGTGGCGCAGTTTGCAGGCGGGTAATGCCGGAGGTGTCCGTAGACAGCACGTCTGGCGGCGCTAGCGGCGGCTCTGCATAGGCAAGCGCCAGACGTCGACCTACTGACAGCGCAGCCGGATCATTATTGCCATCACTCTGCCAATTACCATACCCATCACTATCCTCGTTCAACGCAGCGTGTAGCGACGCCATATCGTGTTTATCAATATCACCGACCAGTAACTTGTAGCGCTCCTTACGATTCTGGGTCTCCAACGCCAAGCGCTCTAAATAAATATCCGTTGGCGTTGCCTGCGATAAAGACATCATTTCAGCCATTAGCGGGCAGCCTGTAGTACCAGGTTTCGGACATTTGCTTGCCATCGAGCATTAGCCTGGCCCTGATATCCAAGGGCTGGCTGCCATTATTCCGCTTCACATTGACAAATACACGCCAACCGTTGGTCGCTGGGTTATGAACAACTCGGCTAGTCGCCAATTCTCCATTATCGCCCACGCTTGCCTCAACGGTCATATTTGCATCGCTGCCGATACCGGAAAGCGAGGGGCCGACAAAATCGAGAACGAAAGCGAGTGTCCCATCGGGCTCACGTACCAGGTTGTCGCGAACTACCTCTCCGCGTGAGCGACGTGTCTCTTCAACCCACGCAAGCTGAGGGTCAAGATGACGGCTTTCATTGGTTGTGAACGTAATGCGGTAATCGAATGCCAGCGGTGTTCCCGGCTCATGCGCTTCATCAGCCAACCACATCGATACGATGTTGTCGTTGGTCTCGTTGTCTGTTGGAATCTGAATCAGCTCGACACTCCCGGCCCCCCATTCGTTTTGTGGCTCAATCCAGGCACTTGGGCGCAGATCATAGCGTGAGGCAATATCCTGATAATCGCTAAAATTGTGACCACGTTGCATCAAGCCATAACCGCGTAACTGAGGCGTTGCCTGTCTATTCATCATCAATCTGGCTGGATTGGCCAGCGGGCGCCACAGCCAGCCATTCTGTGCATCATTGATCAAGAGGCCATTAGAGTCGTGGATTGCCGGGATATAGTGTTGTGTCGAAGAGGGCTGTTCTGGGCCATAAAGGTACATGCTGGTTAGCGGCGCTATCCCTAGTTTCTCGACAGCCCGGCGCAAGTATAGGCGCGACTGTACGTCTACCAGGGTGTCTTCTCCGGGACGTAGCACGAAGCGGTATGCACCGGTCACGCTAGGTGAGTCAAGCAGTGCGAAAAGAGTCAAGTACTGGCTTTCCGGGCCAGGTTCGACGATCCACATTTCCTTGAAGCGAGGGAACTCCTCGCCCGAAGGTAGCCCTGTATCAACGGCAAGTCCTCGCCCGGAAAGCCCATAAACCTGCCCTTCGCCAATAGCGCGAAAATAGCTAGCCCCAAGAAAGACCATCACCTCATCTTTGCGATCACCCTCATTGAGTGCATGGTTGATCCTGACACCGGCAATACCCATGCCATCGCTATTCTTCACTTCGTCGGAGATGCCTAAATCACCGTAGGTAAAGTCATCGGGATTATAGGCAAAGCCATGTACCCCCCCCTCTTGATCAATGCTGTTTAATTGGACTGCACTGTCATAATGCATCCCTTCGTGGATAAAGCTCAGTGTGAAAGGTGCGCCTTTACCGCTCCACACATCGCGGTCTCGCTTGAACTGTATCTGTGAATACTCTGTATAGCTGAGTTCGCGTAGCTCATCAGGCAGAGCTGTTTCCGGGGCTCGGTAGCCCTGCTGGGCTAGCTCCTCTGCCTTTCTAGCGACATCATCAAAGCCAAATGCAAAGGCCTCAAGAGGAATGCTTCCAACCAGCAGGCCACCAAGAACGGCGACTGAAAAAAAACCTTTGCAGCTTGAAAATTTAGTTAACCGGGTCGATTCACTCATTTAGCGTCATGCTCCTGTACAATCCTTTGACTAAATTCAAATTCGCTTATTTGCCGAATCGACATACGATAGAGTCCATTCGATCAGCTAAATGCGTCCTTTTGATTTTCTCAACATCGCTAAAGCGCGCACCTTGAGCATATATGAAGATGAGGTTACGTTTTAGGTATAGCATGAGTCTAGACTACTTGGCACCCTGACTAACCGGGCTTTTTGAAAGGACTGAGGAAAAAATTAGAACTTGCTCAACATGTTGAGCAAGTGTGATTAGGCGCTATAGTAAGGAGGTCGTCTACAGGCTTAAGCCTTTTCTCTGAAAACTATTGTAAGCCGGAGTAGCCATATTGGCATGCATAATCTTTCATGACCTAGCTGCCTAGGCTAACTGAGCCAACGCTGGGCAAACGGTGCAGCTGCCAATGGCCGATCAAAGTAGTAGCCTTGGCCCTGGGCACAGCCCATTGCGAGCAATGCGTTAATCTGGTTTTGGTTCTCAATCCCTTCCGCAATGGTTTCAAGGCCCAGCGTGTTCGCCATGGCAATGATCGTTGCCACAATGACACGGTCGTTGTCGCTGGTGAGCATATCGCGGACGAAGGAGATATCGATTTTAATTTTATCGGCGGCGAAGCGCTTTAGGTAGGCAAGCGACGAATACCCGGTGCCAAAGTCATCAATGGAAAGCCCTAACCCTTTGCTCTTTAAAACTTCGGTCATAGCAATCGCTTTTTCAGGATTCTCCATGATACCACTTTCGGTAATTTCCAGGCTAAGTTGTGACGCCTCAACGCCGAAGTGGGCACAGCAACCGAGCAGGCCAGTCATCAAGTCATCCTCTTCAAACTGTTGGGCGGCAATATTAATCGCTAACTGTCCAGGCATAGAGCACCCCTGCTCTCGCCATGCGGCAAGTTGCCTGCAGGCTTCCTCTATCACCCAACTGCCGAGCGCGACGATCATGCCGCGTTCCTCGGCAATAGGAATAAATTTACCCGGTGAAACGTCACCCAGCTCCTCATCCTGCCACCGACACAGCGCCTCAGCGCCAATCAACTGACCGGTGTGTAAATCTACCTGGGGCTGAAAGTGCAGGCTCAGCTGTTTTTCGGCAATGGCTGATGCCAGGCGTTTAGCGATATGCAGCTGTTCAGCCACGATGCGTCCCATCCAGGGCTCAAATACACATACGGGAAGCTTTTGCCGCTTGGCTTGATACATGGCAATGTCGGCGTGTTTCAACAGTTCTAATGGCGTTGCCGCATGCTGAGGATAAAGTGCCAGACCGATTCCCACAGAAAGTTCAAAAGAGTGTTGCTCAACAATAAACGGCTGCGCGATGCTGTGGCACAGTTGCTGAACTGTCACTAACGCGCTGCTTGCCTCAACACCCGGGCAAACCACCACAAACTCATCACCACCTAACCGTGCTAAATACTGCCCCTCCGTCAACGAAGCTGCAAAGCGCTCGGCCACGGCCTTAAGGACTAAATCGCCCAGGTCGTGCCCAGCGGTATCATTGATCTCTTTGAAATGATTAAGATCCAGTAGCAATAGCGCCAATTCAGTGGTCTGCGTATCGGCAACCACTCGCTCTAAGTAGCGCATAAAGGCAGCTCGATTGGGCAATTGAGTCCCCGAATCAGAAAAAGCCAATTGGCGAATGCGCACTTCGTCTTGTTGGCGTTCAAGCTCTGAAGCGGCCCGCGCAGCGAATATCTGCAATACATTACGCACAACATCCACATCGTCCAGCGGCTTCTTAAACATTACGCCAATAAGCCCCATCGGCTGACCATGGCTATCATCCAGCCGTCGTCCAACATAGCCGTTTACCCACGAAAGCGCCCCGTTGGTTTCAGCAGGTAGCATAATGGCGGCGCCCTCGTGAACGATACACTCTTGCTCCACCATTACCTTATGACAAGGAACGCCGGGAAGATAATAAGCAAAATTATCCTGGCACTGGCCATTTACATACAGCGTTAAAGTATGCGCGAAATCGGAATCCTGCTCGTCCAGTAGCGCAATAAACCCCACTTCAGCGGATAACGCTTCGGCCATATGGGCGGTTAGCTGGCGCAGAAACGCTTCGCCATTCTCCGCTGAGACAGCAGTTGCCACGCTAACAACGGCGTGTTGAAAGCGCTGCTGCTCATTAATGGTGTTGATCAAGGCGGTGTTGTGTCGGCCAATGCGTTTCAACGCCTGTTGTTTATGTAACAGACGTTCACGCGTTTGGCTTTCCGCTAACTGACGCGCCAACTCTGCGCCAGCCAACGCCGCAGAGATACGTAACACTGCATCGGCATAAGGAGGAAGCTCCAGGGCGGATGAGTGCATTAGCGCAATAGCCCCTAAAAAGCCGCCGCCAGGAGCGGCTATGGAGGTACCCAAATACCCCTCAACTCTCAGGGCGGCCAGCCGCTGATCATCTGGAAACTGCTGACGAGTATGAGAAGATATAAACAGCTGTGAGTGTTCCGCGACCTGTTGGCAAGGCGTGCTTTGTAGTGAATACGTAGCTGTCTCAATGAACTCACCCTGAGACCACGCTGCCAATGTGCTCACAGTGCCCTGGTGGCTATCGACATATTCTACAACGGCATGATCAACGCCAAGGATACCCGCCAGGGATCGCACAAGGTGTTGAAAAAAACCCTCTTGACTGATGCAGGACAACTTATCCGCTAACTGTCGAAAAATCTCTGGTGTAGAAGTAGGGAGCATGTTATTAAGCGCCTTCGGATTTACACATCAAGCTTCTCTCCCGCTCTTGCTGAACAGTATTTAAAAAACACACCGATCCGCCGCATAAACGCCACTCGGTAACCGATCAACGCCTAAAATCTATAAACGCCTAAAGCTTACAAAAGAAAACCACCCAACATTCAACACCACACAATCTTCTTTTATAAGCTTTTAAACAACTTTCAAACAAACAACAAACGCAACTTGAACATTAACACTGGAAACATATTGATAACTTATACCTCTAAAACCGCCCTCAGTTATATGTTTTATAGCTTTGGGCATGCCCACCGATCTACCTATGTTTTTTATTTTTTTGAATACCCAATTAAATTATTACCTCTTAATTACACATTGCACGGCGTAACCAAACGAAACAAAAAGTAACTACAGGCATCCAAATCAACCTTAGAAGATGATATTCAACCTAAACAGTCCTTCATGTCAATAGGTCGTTCCTCAACCATCTAGGTCTAATGGAGGACATTGTGAATAAAACAGAACAGAAACGGCTTGCGGGCAGTATTGGCCGGGCAATTGCCAAACAGCGGGTTCGTAGTCAATTGACCCAAGAGGAAGTTGCTGAGCGCCTAGGTGTTGGTAACGAAGCCGTTTCGCGCATCGAGCGCGGGCGGGTGATCCCCAATATTGTGCGCTTAATAGAGCTTGCTGAAATTTTCAACTGCGAGGCAGCTGAGTTATTTGGGCAAGCCAGTTTTCATATCGATGATCAGTCAAGCAGAATGAAACAGCTTTTAGAGCCTTTAAATCAAAATGATCGCCAGCTAGTTATCGATATTATTGAAAACTTAACTACACGTCTACAAAAAGGATAATCAAATACAATGACAAAACCTTATATCTACAACTTTAATATCAATCAAAATAACTACAAAAAATCAACAAAAAGATCATTACAACGTTTGCTATCTTATATAGCTCCACACAGTAAATTTGATAGGATAATAATATTAGATATATAAAATAAACTATCCAACATGAGCACGCTTTATTGGTTGAATGATTGTTTTCATGCTATAGGTAGTCTGATGTAAATAGTCGACACCCGGCATTCAGCAATCGCAGCGTTGAGCTGCAAAGAGGCGTTATGTTCAACACTACCGCGTGGAATCGCCTTCGCTATACCGTTTACGCGCCTTTCTACGATGCAGTCGCCGCCCGTACGTTTCGAAGGCCACGGCGTATTGCACTTGGGCAGGTGGATTGGGAGCCCGGTATGCGGGTGCTGCTGGTAGGGGCTGGCACAGGATTAGACCTGCCTTTTCTGCCTTATGACATCGAGTTGCACGCCACCGATATCGCTCCGGCCATGGTGAAGCGCACGGCAAAAAGAGCCGAGGAGCTTCGCCACGATGTGGAGTGTAGTGTGATGGATGCCGAGGCGCTCAACTATCCCGATGAGCACTTTGAGGCCGTCATCATGCATCTGATTATTGCGGTAATGCCTGACCCTCAGCAAGGGCTTGCCGAAGCGTACCGCGTGCTAAAACCCGGTGGGCAGCTGTGCGTAATGGATAAGTTCCAGCCAGACGGTCAATCTGTGGGTGCAGGCCGACGTCTTTTGAATGGAGTCACCTCGGCACTTGCCACCGACATTACGCGCCAAGCACAGCCACTGCTCAGCGAAGCTGGGTTTCAGATTCGCCACGACGAACCGGTGCTAATGAATGGGCTGTTCCGTGCACTCCTGGCCGTCAAGCCCGCTTCTTCTAGCCGCTAAGCGTGTGACTTTTTACCGCTACGCACAGGCTAGCGGTTGCTAATTAAACTATCTAAGCTGTCTGACTAATTTACCGATATCACTCGGATTCAAGCCAATGACAGCCCACTCCTCTAACCGCACCGGCAAGCTGCTTTTTGCCCTGCTTAGCCGCTTACACCTGTATATTGGCCTCTTCATCGGCCCTTTTATCCTTATCGCGGCACTGTCTGGTATCGCTTACTTACTCAGCCCGCCACTTGAAGAGTGGTTCTACCATGACACCCTGTATGGCGTTACTCAGGGCGAACCTCATTCACTTGCCGAACAGATCACTATGGCCCAGCAATACCTGGGCGCACCAACCCTGCCCAGCGCAGTGCGCCCTGCACCGGCGTTAGGCGACACCACCCGACTCATGTTTAGCGAGCCAGGGCTGGGGGCTTCCGAACATCGGGCGCTGTTTATCGATCCCATTACCCTGAAAGTGATCGGTGATACAACGGTTTACGGCACTAGTGGCATCTTGCCATTACGCACCGCGATTGATCACTTTCACCGTCAACTGTTAATAGGCAACGTAGGGCGTCTCTACAGCGAGCTGGCGGCCTCATGGCTATGGGTTGCCGCACTAGGCGGTATAACGCTGTGGAGTCGCCAACGCCGCGCACTGAAAGCCCTTTCAGGCGCCCAAGCCACACGCCGACGCCACGCAACACTAGGCTTAGTGCTTTCCCTAGGGCTGCTGTTCTTTTCGGCAACGGGGCTCACTTGGTCACAGTGGGCAGGAAGCAATATTGCGGAACTTCGTCATGCCTGGGGCTGGGGTACGCCAAGTGCTTCAACGGCACTGACCGATACCGATAGCCAGGTAGCCGATGAACATGCAGAGCATCACGGCCATATGGCAATGGTGGCCACGTCTATTACGCTAGAGGACTTTGACCGGGCGCTGAGCGCTGCCCGTAAGGCGGGACTCAGCGCAGCGCGCATCCAACTAACGCCTCCGCGCAGTTCCCAGGAGGCATGGCGGGTAGCGGAAATTGACCGCCAGTGGCCTACGCAGGTAGACCAAGTGGCGCTGCATCCGCAAAGCATGGCGGTGACCGATCAAACCGACTTTGCCACCTTCCCACTAGCCGCCAAGCTCACCCGCTGGGGGATTGATCTGCATATGGGCGTACTGTTTGGTATCGCTAATCAAATAGTGCTGGCGTTGATCGCCGCTGGGCTTGCGATGCTGATGGTGTGGGGTTACGTAATGGCATGGCGGCGGCTACGCACGGCGAGTGGTCAGCGCTTCCCAACGGTAACTGAACCCTGGCTAATGCTTCCGCTTACGGCCCAATTCAGCGTGCTGTTCGTCGCTATCGCGCTTGGCGTAGCAATGCCCGTACTGGGTGTAAGCTTGGCATGTTTCATCGTGATTGATGCGCTGCGCTGGTCTATTAAAAAGCGCTACTCTGCCCGCAGTCTTGATGCCCACCAATGACATACCTTGAGGTGAACGATGCCAAAAGCCCCCGTTAAGCGCTTTCGCCGCTTACCCAATGACGAACAATCACGCGTTATAGAAATGGCCTGGGAAGACCGCACGCCGTTTGAAGCAATCGAAACGCTGTTTGGCATGAGCGAGCCGGATGTGATTGAGGTGATGCGCCACCAGCTTAAGTCGGCCTCGTATCGGCTCTGGCGCATGCGTGTCACCGGCCGCGCCACCAAACACCAAGCCTGCGCTCGCCGGATGTTCTACGTGGATATTGCCCAACGCAATATAAGCGCTGAAATCCACTAGTGGATACGAAACTGACTCGACTTCCTCTGAAACAAACCTTCCTCTAAGTGCCCTTATTGTTATATTATTACATAACATAGACCGCTTAGAGGTGTACTAGCAATGACTGCGTTTTCTCCCCTGCCCGTCACCGTGCTGTCGGGCTTTCTAGGTGCCGGTAAAACCACCGTCCTCAATCATATTCTCGCCAACCGTGAAGGTCGCCGGGTGGCGGTGATCGTTAACGATATGAGCGAGGTGAATATTGACGGTGCACTGGTGCGGGGCGGCCCTGGTGAGTCGACGCTGGATGGCGATGTTGCATTGAACCGATCAGAAGAGCGCTTGGTAGAGATGAGTAACGGCTGCATCTGCTGCACCCTGCGCGAAGACTTGCTGGAAGAAGTCAGCCAGTTGGCCCGAGAGGGCAAGTTCGATTACCTGGTCATTGAGTCCACCGGGATCTCCGAACCCCTTCCCGTGGCAGAAACCTTCACCTTTGCAGATGAAAGCGGCCAGAGCCTCTCCCACGTCGCCCGGCTGGATACGCTAGTGACCGTAGTGGATGGCGCCAACTTTCTTGAACAGTACCGCGAAGCGCAAAGCCTCGCTGAAGCGGGCGAAAGTTTAGGCGAAGACGACGAGCGCAATGTCGCCGACCTGCTGGTCGATCAAATCGAGTTTTGCGACGTGCTGTTGATCAGCAAAACGGACCTGATCAGTGCGAAAGAGTTGGAGGTGCTGAAGGCTATTCTGCTCTCGCTGAACCCCGACGCGGAACTGGTGCCGATCGCTCAAGGCGGCGTGCCACTCGATAAAGTACTGGATACCGGCAAGTTCAATTTCGAGCGCGCCCAGCTGGCACCGGGCTGGCTAAAAGAGATGCGCGGAGAGCATGTGCCAGAGACCGAAGAGTACGGGATTGGCAGCTTTGCTTATCATGCCCGTCGCCCCTTCCATCCGCAGAAATTCCACGATCTGCTGAACCAGGAGTGGTTTGGTAAGGGGCTGTTGCGCTCGAAAGGCTTTTTCTGGCTCGCCACTCGCCCTCAAGCCGCTGGTCAGTGGAGCCAGGCAGGCGGTATCGCCCACCACGGCCCAGCCGGGGTATTCTGGAAGGCGATGCCAGAAGAACGCTGGCCAACGGATCCTGAAACACGTCAGTTTATTATCGAGAAGTGGCAGGAGCCGTACGGGGATATGCGCCAGGAACTGGTCTTTATCGGCCAGAACCTGGATCAACCGCGGATGCACGCAGCGTTGGACGCCTGCCTTTTGAGCGAAGACGAGCTTGTGGAAGGCATAGAGGCGTGGAAACAGCTACCCGACCCCTTCCCTGCCTGGGAGTAAACCATTGTAGGGTGAACAAATTGTAGTGATGTATAAAATAGCAGAGAGAGGCCGTAGCCTCTCTTTGGGTACTCATTTTTAACCAGCAAAGACCTTACTGCAACATGCTGGGTAACCAAGTCGCCAAGCTTGGGAACACTATCAGTACCGCGACCAGCAGCATCGAACAGAGGATATAAGGAATCGCCGCCGAGTATATTTCTCTCATGGTAGTACCCGCGGGCGCGACACCTTTCATCACAAAAAGCAGCAGTCCTAACGGTGGCGTTGAGAAACTGATTTCCAGAGCCAATAAAACCACAATACCGAACCACACTAGATCAAACCCCAGCGCCTGCGCGAGTGGGAAAAAGATCGGCACGGTCAGCATCATGATAGAGATCTGTTCCATAAAGGTGCCCAGCACCAGTAGCACCGCAAACATCGCCAAAAGCATCAGAATCGGCGACAGATCAAAACTGGTCGCCCAGCCGATCAAGCCACCCGAAGCGCCAGAGAAGCCGAGCAACTGACTGAAGGTAGCCGAGCCAAACACGATCAGGTAGGCCATCAGCGTGACTTTTAATGCCCCGGTGACCGAAAGGTTAAACGCCTCCCAGGTCATGCAGCGGAAAATAAACGCCAGGATAATCACACCTAGCGCGCCAAAGGCTGCAGCCTCTGACGGCGTGGCAAACCCAATCAGCATTAGTGTGACGATAATCACCATCACGCTGAGCATGGGTAGAATATCGGTCACGATCAGTTTGAGCTTCGCGCTCAGCGGCACCGGCTCAAGCTCATAATTCGGGGCGGCCTGAGGATCCAGCTTGGTCTGAATAAAAATGGTCGCGATATAGAACCCCGCCAGCGTTAGCCCCGGCAATATACCGGCGATAAGCAGCGCGCCAATATCCACTTTTGCCAAGGTTGCTAACAGCACTGCCAGCGCAGAAGGCGGAATAATAATCGCCAGACCGCCGGTACCCAGAATCGGGCCAATCGCCATTTTCTTTTTATAGCCCCGCCGCTCCATTTCTGGGACCAGTAGCGAACCCATTAATGCCGTAGAGCCCATGGAGGAGCCACTTAGAGTGGAGAACGCCGTCCCACCCACCACTGTTACGTAAGATAAACGCCCCGGCACCTTGCCCATTAGCTGGTCAATAGCGTTGAACATTTTCATGCCTAGACCAGTGCGGAAAAACAGCTCGCCCATCAACAGGAAGAGCGGAATGGGCACCAAATTAAAACTGGATAGTGCGCCGAAACCGTTGTTGAGCATCTGTAAGATGCCGGTTTGGCCGCCCATAAAGTGCCAGGCACCGATCACATTGGCGGACAAAAAGGCCAGGGCAATGGGGGTGCCAATCGCCATAAAGATCAAAATCAACGAGAGTAGGAAAGCGAGCGCAAAGTACCATTCCATTATTCTTTAATCCCCGCTTCGCCGCTGTGAAGAATTTCATGGCCCACCACAAAGCGGCCAAATTCGATCGCCATCAGGGAAAAGCTGATGGGGAAGACGATGGTTAGTATCCATTTCGGCACAAAGAAAGCCCGCACGTCATAGTCAGTGCGCTCGATATTGAGCAGCACCAGATCAAGCCCCTTCCACGCCAGCACGCCGCACACCACGACACAGAGTAGCGACACCCCACGGCTGAGGATATTCAGCGCTGCTGGTGGCAACACCGAGGTCAGCAGCTCGATATGCACATGCCCTTTTTGGCGCACCAGCCAGGGAGCTCCGAGCAGAGTGAGGTAGAACATGGCGTATTCGGTGGAGAGGAAAAACCACGCAGAAGGCTGAAGGCCTAAGTTACGAATCACCACCGAAAGCACCACGGCCACCATCAGCCAGACCAGCATGATGGCGGCCAGCAGGGCCATGCCGTTGAGCAGCAGCAGATAGCCGCGTTGTGCGTAGCGCATAAAAAAACCCTAGAAAATAAGCCACACAAATAGGGCGCTCGATCGCTCGGCGCCCCTACGTTTCTATAGATCGTTGAATTTTTCGATCAGCGTATCGTAGTGCTCAAGCCCCATGGGGTGGCGCTCCATCTGGCCGCGCATACGTTCCCAGGTGGCATCCCGGGCAGCGTCTGAGAAGCGCTGTGCTGCTTCGCCTTCCAGGGTGATGACCTGCATGCCATCGGCCTCAAGCTGAGCCTGTTGCTCCTTGGCTAATTCAGCCAGTTGTTCGGCGCTATCGCGCTCATGCTCAATGGCGACTTCCTGAAGAATTTGCTGCGACTCTTCGCTGAGTTGGTTCCACTTATCCAGGTTAACGATCACCCCCATATCGGTAGAGAAGAAGGCAGGGTCAACCCGGTAGTTAAGAAAACGATCCCAATTGAGGTCTTTCAGGCCAATTTGAGTCCAGCCGGTCGCATTCACCACACCCCGCTCCAGGGCCGCGTAAACATCGGTGGTCGGCAGGCTGATTGGCTGTGCGCCCAGGTAGTCCTGGAAGAAGGCGTCATACACCGGGTTACTGCGTAGGCGAAGGCCCGAAACGTTTAGATTACCTTCGCCATCGACGCTGGGCTCATCAATGGTGTAGAAGTTGTAGCTGACCCCGCTGTCGAACCAGCCCAGATAGTAGGTGCCCATCTTCTCCTGATGAATTTCATTAAGCAGGTCGATACCGCCATTTTCGCGTGCGTAGATGGCATTAGTGTTCGAGGCAACCATGGCATCGCGCTCTGGTACGGTGCCTGCGTAGAAGCTCGCTGCGGTGTAGGCCATATCCACCACGCCGTTGCGCACTGCGTCGGGCTGCTCGGAAAGGCCAATCACTTCAGGGCCGCCGCGTACGTTAATTTGCACCACACCTTCACCGCGTTCGTTCACCTTATCGACGAACTCTAAAAAGCTCTGGGTATAGATCAACGAGGGGGGAAACGCATGCACTGCGTTAATTTGATCAACGGCCAGCACTTGAGTGGAAGCCAGGGCAGTTAGCACGCCCAGGGTAAGGGTTACTTTTTTCATTAGTTTGTCTCCTGCACAAGATAATTTGCGTTATAGCGTTTTTTGTTTCTAAACCGTTTTTATAAGCTGCTGTTTATTAACCCTTCTTATAAACGTCTGCTGCAAACGTGCGTGCTGTTGTTAGCAATATACTTCCAGGCCGTTTCTACCCCTTGCTGATAAGGGTACTCTCTGGCGGCTGAGCCGCTGTCCAGGGGAACTGTGCCGTGTACTGTGCTGAGAAATCGGTAATGGTGTCGGCATGCTGGCGAGTCATATCGATATCATCCCAACCGTTAAGCAGCTTGGTGCGCCAAACGGGGCTAATTGAAAAGCTGACTTCTACTTCGGCGACACGGATAGCCTGCTTGTCTAAGTCAACGTGTATCGCTGCCGGCGCATCGCCAAGCGCTGATAACAAACGCTCGGCGTCATCCTCTTCCACCATCGCAGGCAGTAAGCCATTATTGACGGCGTTAGAAGCAAAAATATCGCCAAAGCTCGGCGCCACCACACAGCGGAAGCCATAATCAACCAGCGCATAAACGGCTGCCTCACGGGATGACCCCGCTCCGAAGTTCCGGCGGCTAACCATTACTTCAGCATCCCCCGCGCCGGGACGATGAAGAATGAAACTTGCGTCCGGTGTGCCCTGCTCGTCGTGGCGAACGTCATAAAGTAAAAACTGACCGTAGCCGACGCTGCGCGGCTCTTTCATAAAGCGCGCGGGAATCAACTGATCGGTATCCACGTTAGCCGCGGCAAGGGCAACGCCAAGGGTGTCTAGGACGGTAATCGGTTGCATTAGTGCGCTCCTGAAGCCTGAACGGATGAATCAGCGCCCGCTGTTAACGTACGCACATCGGCTAGCCGCCCACTCACCGCCGCTGCGGCCACCATGGCGGGTGACATCAGATGAGTGCGTGCGCCTGGCCCTTGGCGGCCCTTGAAGTTGCGATTGGTGGTCGAGGCGCAGCGCTCGCCGCTGGCCACTAAATCACCGTTCATGCCTACGCACATAGAGCAGCCCGAGTGTCGCCACTCAAGCCCTGAGTCGATAAAGATACGGTCTAACCCTTCGGCTTCGGCCTGTGTTTTCACTTGCGTTGAGCCGGGAGATACCATGCCCGGCACACGACTTTTTTGCCCTGCCAGCACTGCTGCGGCAGCGCGCAAGTCTTCAATACGCGCGTTGGTACAAGAGCCAATAAACACCCGATCAATGTTGATATCAGTGAGCTTTTGCCCCGCCGTTAGTCCCATATAGGCCAAGCTATCCCGAGCCTGGCGCGCTTTCGCGGGATCGTTCAGTTGCTCAGGGTCGGGCACAGCGCGATCAATCGGCAGTGCCTCTTCAGGCGAGACACCCCAGGTCACCGTCGGCGCGATTTCGTCCGCATGCAGCGTCACTTCAAGATCAAAACGGGCGCCTGGGTCGCTGTAGAGCGTGGCCCAATAGGTGCAGGCTTGCTCGAAGGCTCTCCCTTTCGGACTCCAGGGGCGGTCACGCAGATAGTCGAAGGTGGTTTGGTCTGGAGCAATCATGCCGCAGCGGCCGCCGCCTTCAATGGAGAGATTACACAGCGTGAGACGCGCTTCCATGGAGAGCGAGCGGATCGCCTCGCCAGCGTACTCAATGGCATAACCCCGTGCGCCGTCGGCGCCTAGCCGCGCAATCCAGGTCAGCGCAATATCTTTGGCGGTGATGCCCTCGGCCAGTTGGCCCTCGACAGTAATCCGCATCACCTTGGGTTTGCTTTGCCACAAGGTTTGCGTGGCCAGCACGTGGGCCACTTCCGAGGCGCCAATGCCAAAGGCGATGCTGCCAAAGGCGCCATGGGTGGCGGTATGGCTATCGCCGCACACCATCACCATGCCCGGCTGGGTAAGCCCCTGCTCGGGGCCTAGCACATGCACAATGCCCTGGCGTGGGTCATCCAAGCCAAACAGTGTCACCCCATGTTGGTGGGTATTTTGCGACAGCTGTTCAATCATCGAACGCACCTTGGGATCGGCAACGCCGGCTAAATCGCGGACTAGCGTCGGTACGTAGTGGTCAGCAATGCCGAAGGTTAAATCGGGCCGAGCAACGGGCAGTTGGCGCTCACCCAGCTTATTGAACGCATGAAAGGAGCCTTCGTGGACAAAGTGGCGGTCAATCCACAACAGGCTCTGACCGCTTTCACTGCGGTGAACCTCGTGGGCTCGCCAAACTTTGTCAAACAGCGTTGTTGGGGTACTCATGGTCGTCGCTCGTTGCCTCAGCCTTCGTTGGACTTATCATTCTCACCCAATACAACTAGCGCAATTCCACAACACAGGTCAAATGTATTTTTTGTAATTTTAAATCTGTATTAAATTTAATACATTAAAAAACAACTCAATTACACTACTCAGCCTTCCCGCTGGTCGGCACTCCACCCACCTTGGGCTCCCAGTAGCGGGAGTTACCGTCACCGTTACGCTCCAGGTCAATTTGAAAGCGATAACGATCAGGACGATAGAGCGCATCCAAGTGCTCGACGCCTCGGCCCTGCTCATCAAACACCACGCGGGTAAGTGAAATCAGCGGCGAGCCAACGGCAACATCCAGCGCTTCCGCGACCTCATGACTGGCCAGAGTGGCGGAAATCGATTGGGAAGCGTGATCAACTTTCACGCCGCTACGCTCCAGTAGTACAAACAGCGGCGTATTGGCTAAATCCATCTCGTTGTAGTGCAGGGCAATCGCTTCCGGTACATGGGTCACCAGGTGGGAAAATGGCTTATCGTCGACCATGCGGACACGCACCGAGCGTTGCACCTTACCGCCTTGCCCCATACCCAGCCGCTCACGAATCATTTCCGGCGGCAGCACATAGGCAAACTCCAGCAGCCGCACCTGGGAAGCCTGGCTCATCTTGACCATATTAGGCATTAGGTTCGAGACGCTGGCGGTCATCACCGTGGCGTCCAACGGCTGCTCCAACACCACTGTGCCCACGCCTGCTTTCCGCTCTACCAATCCTGTCGTTTGCAGCGCCTCCATCGCACGTCGAACGGTGACGCGTGACACGCCATGCTGCTCTGCCAGTTTATTTTCGCCTGGCAGTTTACTGCCCGCTGGCAGCCGCCCACTCAAAATAGCGTCTTTCAACAGCAGGTAGATGCGGTGTGATTTGGTGCCGCCCACCGCGGAGGGTTGTGCCTCACTCATCCACGCCTCTCTTTAGAAAATGGTTAAAAAATTCAAATCTGGCTTGACGTAGGGATAATAATAGACATAAAAATGTATTATATATAATACATATTGACAGCTAATCAATAACACAACTGCTGCTGCCCCTTGAGAGCCATTATTACAGAACCAGTGCCCTTAAGTATCACTAACTGGGTGGCCTCATAGTCGCCGCTGACGCTTACTTAAAATAGATGAGATCGCTATGTCACGCTCACACCGCTCTTCAAACCAGGCTTCACAGCAAGTTTCACAACAGTCCGGCCAGCTTAGACAGCAACTGAAAGATAGCTCCATTGTGGTCGCCCCCGGTGTGTTTGATGCGTTAGGCGCATCCCTAGCTGAGCAAGCGGGCTTCGATACGGCCTACCTTTCCGGCGCCAGCCTGGCCTATACCCAGCTTGGGCGACCGGATATTGGCCTACTCAGCATTACTGAAATTTGCACCGCCATGTCGCATATTCGTGAGCGCACCAACTTATCCGTGGTCGTGGATTGCGATACCGGCTTTGGCAATGCCATGAATGTGATGCGCAGCGTTAGACTGCTGGAGCGCGCTGGCGCAAACGCCATTCAGCTTGAGGATCAAACCTACCCCAAGCGCTGCGGCCACTTGCGCGGTAAAACCCTGGTCTCCAAAAGCGAAATGGTCGGTAAGTTGCATGCCGCACTGGACGCCCGTGAAAATGACAACACGCTTATTATTGGCCGAACCGATGCGCTGGGGGTGGAAGGCACCGACAGCGCCATTGAGCGTGCCCAAGCCTATTATGAAGCTGGCGTGGATATGCTGTTTATCGAAGGTATCCGTAGTGACGAAGATATCAGCAAAATCATGACCCAGTTTAAAGGCAAGGTGCCCATCATGGCCAATATGGTCGAGGGGGGTGACACGCCGCTGCAGAACGCTCAGGCGCTTGAAGACCTAGGCTTCTCGCTGGTGATTTTCCCCGGCGCACTGGTGCGGGCGATTACCCATATGGCCAGCCGTTTCTTCGCCACGCTTAAGCAGGATGGCACCACCGATGCCTTCCGCGACCAAATGCTCGATTTCAAACAGCTTAACGACTATTTAGGCACCCAGGCGATGCTGGAGCTCGGCGAGCAGTACGACAATCGCTAGCGCCTCTCATCAAACCGTGCCCAATATTTATAAGTGCGAATAAATAACTATTCAGGAGACGACGATGCAGACCACCGACAAAACGGCGAAAGAGATTTTTAACGACGTAATGGCCAACCCTCAGCGGGTACCCTTTGGCTTTGGCAAGAAAGCGGTGCTGGTGAATGTCGACCCACAAAAGGCTTATACCCGCACCGATCTCTTCAAAACCGCCTATGAAACCGACCCCAAGCAGTTGGAGTACACCAACCAATTGGTCCGCGGTTTTCGGGAGAAAGGCTGGCCGGTGGTTTGGACCCATGTGGCGTTTCTAGACTCCGCCGAAGACGCCGGGGTTTGGGGTACGCGTACCGATACGCCCGATTCGCTGCAAAACATTAAGTATGGCTCTGAGCGCGCCGAATTCGATGAGCGCTGCGAGATAGACCACAGCCGTGATGTGATCTACACCAAGCGTATGCCCTCGGCATTTTTTGAAACGCCGCTGCAGTCGCTGCTGGTGTGGCATCAGGTCGATACGGTGATCATTACTGGCGGCTCTACCTCTGGCTGCATTCGCGCCACCGCCGTGGAGAGCCTTTCCCGGGGCTACCGCACCATCGTGCCCATGGAGTGCGTCGCGGATAAGCACGAAAGCTACCACTACGCCAACCTGACCGACCTGCATCTCAAGTATGCCGACGTTCTGCCAGTTGCCAATGTACTCGAATGGCTGAATGGCAACGCCTAAGGCCTACCAAGTTTCAAAGGAGCCGGTTATGAAAGAGTCACTAGGCGTTTACGACTACTGGGCCTACGACCAACGCCCTAAAATCGAGTGGCCAGGGGGCGCCAAGGTGGCCTTCTGGGTCGCACCCAATATCGAGTATTACGAACTCGACCCACCGCTGAACCCGCAGCGTAACCCTTGGCCGCATCCGCACCCTTCGGTGCCCGGCTACAGCATTCGCGACTACGGCAACCGGGTTGGCCACCAGCGCCAGATGGCTCTGCTGGATAAGTACGGCATTCGCGGCTCGGTGTCGCTGTCGGTGGCGCTGTGCGAGCACCACCCCGAGATTATCCAGATGTGCAAAGAGCGCGACTGGGAGTTTTTCAGCCACGGTATCTACAACACCCGCTACACCTATGGGTTGAGCGAAGCCCAGGAGCGGACAATGATCCGTGACAGCATGGAAACCATTCATCGCCATACCGGCCAGGCTTGTGCAGGTTATCTGGCGCCCGCGCTCTCCCACTCAGAGCGCACTCTGGATCTATTTGCCGAAGTGGGCGAAGAGTTATTCGGTGACAAAGGAGGGATTTACACCTGTGATCTCTTCCACGATGACCAACCGACGCCGGTCAGCGTTCGCTCCGGCAAACGTTTTATCTCCATGCCTTACTCGCTGGAGATGAACGACACCATCGTCTACGCGGTGAATAAAGTAGAGCCGCGCCAGTACGCCACCATGCTCAAGCGCCACTTTGACCGTCTGTATGCCGAGGGCGCGGAGTCCGGCACGGTGATGTGCATTCCCACTCACAACTATCAGGTGAGCTGCCCGCATCGTATCAAGGCGTTTGAAGAGGCGCTGGAGTACATCACCGGCCACCCGGATGTGTGGGTCGCTACCGGGCGCGAGATTGCCGACTACTACTTGGCCAACTATTACTATGCCGCCCTCGACAGTATTGCGGCCCAGGCCGCCACCGCAGGCAAACAGGGGTAACGCTATGACGCTTAACGACGACTATCTCGACTACCCCCGCCGCCACCACGGCTACGATCACAAGCGCTATGAATGGTCGATGCTGAGCGAACGCGCTCCGGTCACCTGGCCTGAAGGCAAAAGCCTGGCGGTGTGGGTCAATATTTCGCTGCAGTTTTACCCGTTAAACCAGCGCGGCAAGCCGTTTAAAGTACCTAACGGCATGACAATGCCTTACCCGGACTTGCGCCACTTCTCACTGCGGGATTACGGCAACCGCGTGGGGATATATCGGGTGCTCAAAGCTCTGGCGGCGCACAACATCACGCCCACTTTTGCAATCAACGCCCAGCTCGCGGAGCAAACGCCCTATCTGGTGCAGCGCCTGAAAGAGCACGGCGGTGAATTTATCGCCCACGGCTGGAACATGGATCATCTGCACTACGGCGGCCAGCCAATCGAAGAGGAGGCCGAGCTGGTCAAACGCTCTGTTGACACTCTGCGTCGGGTGACCGGTCAACCCGTTCGCGGCTGGCTGAGCCCCGCCAAGCACCAGAGCTTCAAGACCCCTGACCTGCTGGCCGACAATGGCATCGAGTACTGCGCCGACTGGGTGAACGACGATATGCCCTATCAATGCTTCACACAAACAGGCCACACCCAAGCGGGCAACCTGACCATGATGCCCTTGGCTACAGAGATCGAAGATCAGTTCGTGATGAGCCAAAACCTGCACTCGGAAGATTCGTGGGTGACACAGGTAAAAGACGCCTTCGATTTCCTGCTGGAAGAGTCACGCGAACAAGGCGGGCGGCTGTTTGCGCTGAACCTGCACCCCTGGTTGGTGGGCCAGCCCCACCGCATTGCCTGCCTGGAAGAAGTGCTGGCCCATATCAGCGGGCATCCAGAAGTGTGGCAGGCACCGGCGGGCGAGATTCTGGATGCCTTTCACCATGCAACGGAGCAGGCGTAATGGCGATACTCCCTTATACTCATGATCGCCTTGATGCCCATTTACCTCTGCTAATTATCGGCGCGGGGGCCTGCGGGTTAGTGGCAGCGTTAGCGGCCCAGGAGGCGGGTGTTGAGCTGGCAGTGCTGGAGCGCGACGCACTGCCTCGCGGCAGCACGGCGATGTCGTCGGGCTTTATTCCCGCCGCCAATACGCGCTTTCAGCATGAACTAGGGGTCAGCGATTCCGCTGAGGCCATGGCTGAGGATATTCAAAAGAAGAATGGCTTTGAGGCAGACCCGGCCATTGTCGAACTACTTGCTACTCAATCAGGCCAAACCATCGAGTGGTTGGCGGATCAGCACGGCGTGCCTTTTGAGCTGGTAGAGGGCTTTCTCTACCCCGGCCACCGCCACCTGCGCATGCATGCTACGCCACGACGAACCGGTGAAGAGCTCATGGGGGCGCTGCTCAATGCCGCCGAAGCGGCAGGCATTGATATTTTGACCCAGGCGCGAGTAGTGGATTTGCACGTTGATGATACTCAGCGAGTGCGAGGCGTAACCCTTGAGCGCCCGGATGGCAGTCGCGAAAGCGTTGGCTGCGACGCGCTGATTCTGGCCTGCAACGGCTATGGCGGTAACGTAGAGCTGGTGGAGCGCTACCTGCCGACACTCAAACACGCGCTCTACTACGGCCATGAGGGAAACCAGGGCGATGCTCTGCTATGGGGCCAGGCCATGGGTGCCAGCACTAAGGATTTGGGTGCCTGCCAGGGGCACGGTTCACTGGCAACACCCCATCAGGTCTTGATCAGTTGGGCGCTGATGATGCAGGGCGGCATTCAGGTCAATCTAAACGGCAAGCGATTCTCAAACGAGCACGGCGGCTACTCCGAACAGGCGGCCAAAGTGCTGGCGCAGCCTGAGCAGGTAGCCTGGAATATATTCGATGCGCGCATACATGAATCTGCCCAGGCCTTTGAGGATTACCGTAACGCCCAGGAGAGCGGCGCGGTACGCAGCTTTGCCAGTCTTGAAGAGATGGCCGCTGGATTGGACCTGCCACTAACAGCCCTGCAGGCCACCTTTGCGGCGATGCAGCAGCATGCCGAAGAGCAAGCGGCCGATACGTTTGGCCGCCATTTTGAACCTGCTAATTTGCTCAAACCACCCTACTACGCCATTCGAGTCACTGGTGCGCTGTTTCACACCCAAGGCGGTTTAGAGGTCAACCCCACCGCGCGGGTACTCAATACCCAGGGGCAAGCACTACCCAACTTGTTCGCTGCAGGCGGTGCCGCCCGCGGTGTTTCAGGTTCCAACGACAGCGGCTACCTATCCGGTAACGGCCTGCTCAGCGCTGTGGTGTTGGGTGCCGTGGCGGGTAAAAGCGCCGCCGAGCTGTTGCACCTCAAACTAAGCTCGGCGGTGTTGCCCTAAATGTCCTGGGCCTAGTGTTTAGCCCCCAACATCGCTTCCGCCCACTCACGCACTCCTGGATAGGCGCGCTGCTCAAAGACCGCGAAGCCGTTCAGGCTGCGGGCTTTGAGCGGGGTAGGGGTCAGTCGCTAGCCAACTATTTTGAGACTCTCGAAAATTTTCTGCTCGACTAACGCGATCAACTCAGCATTGATGTTGTTGATGGCGGGTTCAAGATCTTTTTCCAGCGGCAAAATAATTTGAAAGTCATAACGAATATCAAACGCGAGCGGGCGAACCACCACGCCCACTCGCTTTGCATCACAGGCCGATACGGCGTTTAACACCGCAAGACCGGCACCGTTAGCTACTAGTCGGATCGCCATCTCCCCCAGCGAGACTGTCCATATTTTTTTGGGCGAAACGGCATGTTTCCTCAGTCGCTGAGTAATCCGATTACGGCTTTGCTCATTAGGCTCACCAAAAATCAGCGTTTCATTGGCGAAATCTTCAATGTTAATAAGCGCTTTAGCTTCCAGCGGATGCCCTGGCGGAATCAAGCACATGCCAGGTAGAGAGTACTGAAAGCTCTGGTAGCGCGGATCGATTCGAGTATCGGTGGTAATGCCAAAATCGAAGCGCTGGGCCACCATTTCCTCCGCTATCTGGCTGGATCGGTAGGAGTAGAGACTAATTTCAAGGTCGGGAAACTGCTCGGCAAGCAGCGTAGCGGCATCTGGCACCAGGCTCATGGCAAAAGACGGCATGCTGACCACTCTCAATTGGCCTGCCGCTCTCTCTTTTAGCCGTTCGGCAAACTGACGCAAATGCTGTAAGCCAATATAAACCCGCTCCACCTCGTCATAAAAAAGCGTGCCACGCCGGGTCGGCAGTAGGCGATTATTGTGGCGTTCGAACAGATCAAACCCAAGCCGCGCCTCCAACTGTTTTATCAAACGGCTAATCGCCGGTTGTGAAATCAGCATCTTACTGGCTGCTTCCGTAGCGCTACTGGTTTTCATAATCCACATGAAGGCTTCTATCTGGCTGTCCGTAAATCCTCGATAAGCCATAACATTTCGTCATCCTTCGATAAGCAAAAATCAATATATCTGACTAAAAAAGCCAGTATACAGTTAAAGGTAGCTAAAAGACTTCGTCCCAACACTCAAAGCATAATATTTAGCTATAGCTTAAGTGCTATCGTTTCAAGAAACCTAAAGGGCTACCTATGATCGATGAAATTGCGGGTAACAACGCACAGTTCACCGCTTGGCGACAGGATATTCATCAGCACCCGGAGCTGGGCTTTGAGGAGCAGCGCACCGCCAAGTTAGTGGCGGACAAGCTCACAGAGTGGGGATTTGACGAGGTTCATACCGGCATCGCTAAAACCGGGGTCGTCGGCGTACTGCGCGGCAAAACGCCCGTCGCTCGTGCCATCGGGCTGCGCGCCGATATGGATGCCCTCGCCATGACGGAAAACAATCAGTTCGCTCATGCGTCTCTTAACCAGGGCAAAATGCACGGCTGCGGCCACGACGGTCACACCACCATGCTGTTAGCCGCCGCATGGTATCTGGCTAAACATCGTGATTTTTCCGGCACCGTACACTTTATTTTTCAGCCCGCTGAGGAGGGCTTAGCCGGCGCTAAGGCGATGATCAATGATGGTTTGTTTGAACGCTTCCCCTGTGACCGCGTTTACGGTATCCACAATATGCCGGGCATTCCTCAAGGCGAATTCTGGCTGCGCGCAGGCCCCCTGCTGGCCAGCTCAGACCGCTTCACCATTGACGTTCACGGTAAAGGCGGCCATGCGGCAATGCCGCAGCACGCCGTTGATCCGATGCTGATCGTGAGCGCGATTATCAGCGGCGCGCAGTCTATCGTTAGCCGCAATACTGCCCCGCTCGATTCCGCCGTGCTGTCCTTTACCGACCTGCATGCCGGCACGGGCACCTTCAACGTCATTCCCGATACCGCCACCATGCGGGGCTGCATTCGCTCCTTTAATGACGCAGTACGAGAGCATGTGATTCAACGACTGGAACAACTGGTTGCCAGTACTGCGCAGGCCTACGGCGCCACGGCAACGCTCACCATTCGCCCCGGAAACTACCCGGCCACGGTCAACGACCCGCAAGCCACCCAACTCGCCACCGATGTTGCCCGCGCAGTCGTCGGCGATGCAAAAGTGAACTCTGATTGCTTACCGATTTCTGGCAGCGAAGACTTCTCCTTCATGCTGCAAGCCGTTCCGGGGTGCTATGTGTTTCTGGGCAATGGTGTTGAAGGCGAAACCGGTGGCGTGAGTGTTCACAACCCCAGCTATGACTTTAACGACAACATTATCCCGGTGGGCGCTTCTTATTTTGTTCAGCTAATACAGCGTGAACTCCCCTCTCCCTAAGCAGTTCAAGAAAGCGCAGTTCAAGAAAGCACACTTCAATAAACAGCACTTCCAGATATAAAGCGGAGAACAACATGGAAGCGAACAAACTCTCAACGTCCGGTGGCAACACCGGATTAATGCACCGGATAGCGCGAATCGCCGATGCACTGCCCCACCCTTTTATTATGTTTTTTATACTTTTTGTCGTCACGCTAGGCCTGTCGGCATTGATGAGCGTTTGGGTCGAGCCTGTGCGCCACCCGGCCACCGACGAGTTCGTTCAGGTTCGTTCGCTGCTTAGCTGGGACGGGCTAAGATTTATGGTGACCGGGGCAGTCACTAACTTCACCAGTTTCCGCCCGCTAGGGCTGGTACTGGTGATGGTATTAGCACTGGGGCTAATTCAGAAAACTGGCCTCGCCGATGCCACCATTCGACGCATGTTGAGTAATGTGGCGCCGCGCTTTATTACCCCGGCGGTGGTCATCACCTCGATCATCGGCAATCTGGTTTCGGATGCGGCAGTTTTCCTGATTCCCCCTTTGGCCGCCATCATGTTTAAAACCGTTGGCCGAAACCCGATTGCCGGCATTATGGTGGCCTTTATCGCCGTTTTTGCCGGTTTTAGCGCCAATTTCTTTATTGCGGGCACGGATCTGCTGCTATCCGGTATCTCGACGGAAGTCGTTCAGAGCGTTAGCCCCGGCCACGAAGTCAGCGTGGTGGCCAACTGGTTCTTTATGTGTGCCTCGGTGCCGTTAATTACCCTAATTATCACCGTCATGAACGACAAGTATGTCGAGCCCATGCTGGCGCGCTTTCAGGATCAGAGTGATGATGAAGACAAAAGCCACGGCGTACAGTTAACCGACACGGAACGGCGTGCGCTGCGCTACACCGGCATAGCGGCACTGGCCTATATTGCGGTTATCCTGCTGCTTATTCTGCCAGCGGGTTCCGGTTTACGCAGTGCTGAAGGGGGTCTGTTACCTTCGCCCTTTATGAGTGGTTTGGTGCCCATCATCGTGCTGTTCTTTAGCCTGTGCGGCATTGTGTACGACGTTTCGGTAGGTAAGATCAAACAATCCAGCGATGTACCACGCTTAATGGAAGCGGCGATGCGGGATATGTGTGGGTTTATTGTCATCGTCTTTATGGTGGCGCAGTTTATTGCCATCTTTAACTGGTCAAACTTGGCGATTGTCAGCGCAGTGAATGGCGCTGACCTACTGCTACAAATCAATATGCCTACGGCGCTGGCTTTAGTGTGCTTTATTCTACTGGCCGCCGTCGTGAACCTATTTCTTTACAGCGGCTCGGCGCAGTGGGCGCTGATGGCGCCGATTTTTCTACCCATGCTGATGCTGTTGGGCCTTGAGCCAGAAGCCATCCAAGCGGCTTACCGGATAGCCGATTCATCGACTAACGTGATCTCGCCCATTAACCCCTACCTGCCGTTAGTGCTCGCGGTCATCCACCTGTACAACAAGTCGTTTACCCTCGGCCATCTACTGACCATGGCCATGCCCTACTCCCTCGCCGTGTTAACCGGCTGGAGCAGCCTGTTCTTTATTTGGTACTGGCTGGGGTTACCGTTCGGACTTTGATCGGCCTTTATTGTCCCAGCATCGCTTCCGCCCACTCACGCACTTCTGGATAGGCGCGCTGTTCAAAGACCGCGAAGCCGTTCAGGCTGCGGGCTTTGAGCGGGGTAAACACCGGCATGGTCAAGCCACACAAAAAGTGCGCCAGCCGCTGGGCATTGGGCGGCTGGCCGAGCTGTTCGCTGTGGCGCTCAATCAGCGGTGTGGCGTAGCGCTGAAAATCGGCCGCCGTTAGCGGTGGCTCGGGCGGCGCATCAGGTAGTTTTACCGGGTGGCCATAACACACCGAGCAATGTCCGCAGCGCCACTGTTCAGTATTGGATGGTGTATCAAAGGTGCTGTCACCAAAGGTACTATCACCAAAGTGCATGGTTAGCCGTCGTGTCAGGCAGTCCTCTGACTCGAACAGTGCCAGCATGGCCTGCAGCCGCTCAATCTCGATTCGCTCTCGATTCAGGCAATCGTCGTATAGCTGGCTCGCCAGCGCCTCAATGGTAAAATTCGGCTGGCAGATCTCGTAGACGTCGGTCATCCGCTTGCCTTCCAGGGTCAGCCAGCCCTTATCTTGAAAGTACTCAAGGGCGGTAATGACGCGAGCACGGGAAGCGTCAATCTGCTGCGCCTGCCCCGCCTGATTTAGACGGTCAAAATCTACCGTTCCCCAAATTCGCGCGATCGGAATATTGTCGATTATAAGGCGCACAAAGGCCGCCCGCTCGCCTTCAAAGCGGCTAACTAATTCACTAGGCTCAAGGTGGTAGCGCAGCCGGTACTCGGCTAGAAATGCGAAGCGCGGTGCGATAATGCCATGCATCTCTAGCCGCACCAGCAGCGTCTTTAGCGGCAGAGGACGGATATTGGTATCACGGGAAAGCGTGTTGAGCAGCACCTCCCACTGGCGATCTGGCGCTTGGCCTGCCGCCGCTATCTCTTCCAACAAACGATAGATGCCCGCGTATTCAGGGGTATCGCCGTAAACGAAGTTTTCCAGCACCCGCAAGCCATCCCGCCCGGCCAGGGTCAGGCACGTGGAAGGCAGGCCGTCGCGTCCCGCCCGGCCAATCTCCTGGCTGTAGTTCTCGATGGATTTGGGCAGGTCATAATGCACCACATTGCGGATATCGCCCTTATCAATGCCCATGCCAAAGGCGATAGTGGCCACGATGCAGGGCGACTCGCCGCTCATAAATTGCCGCTGAATCTCATCCCGTCGCTGGGAATCTAGCCCTGCATGGTAAGCCTGGGCAGCGATTCCCTGGGCCGCTAACGCCTTCGCCACCCGCTCGGCGGTTTGTTGCAGGGTGACGTAAATAATCGTCGGCGCTTCGCTACCCGGCTGCATCTGCGGTTTTAGCCAGTTGATCAGCTGCTGCGGGCGATCTTCCATGGCCGGAGATACCAGCAGTTCAAGATTTGAACGGTAAAAGCCGGTGGCAATCACGTTCTCCGGCGCAATGGCAAACTTCTCACCCATATCGGCAATTACTGCCGGGGTCGCCGTGGCGGTAAGCAGCAGCACCTGGGGAATGGCAAAGTCGCCCTGGTAGTCCGGCAGCTTGAGGTAGTCAGGGCGGAAGTTATGCCCCCACTCAGAGAGGCAGTGGGCTTCATCAACCACCATAAGTGAAATATGCACTTGGCGCAGAAAGTGGCGAAAGCGCTCATTCTTGAGCCGCTCCACCGAGACCATAAGGATTTTCAGCTCGCCGCTTTTAGCGCGCTTCATCACTTCCCGGGTAGCATCACGGTCTTGGGTGGAATCAATGCTTGCCGCTGCCACGCCGTGGCGGGCCAGAAACGCCAGTTGATCCTGCATCAGCGCCAGCAACGGTGACACCACCAGGGTTAAGTGCGGTAGGTGCAGCGCTGGAAGCTGGTAGCACAATGACTTCCCCGCGCCGGTAGCAAAAATCGCCGCCGTGGAGTGCCCCGCCAACACTTTGGTCACCACTGCCTGCTGGCCGCCACGAAAGTCGTCAAAACCAAATACGTCTTTCAGCGTTTGCTGCGGTGATATAGGGGGCATGAATACTCCTTGATAGCGAAATTCCGGCTAAAACGCCTTTTCCAGCGCAAAGCGCGGCTGGGTGTGGCCCTCTTTCGTCACTGTTTCCGTAAACATCTCAAGCGGACGCACCCAGAGGTCGTAGTCACCGTAAAGGGCACGATACACCACCAGCGGCTCTTGGTTTTCGCTGTGCTGGGCGGTGCCAAGCACTTCGTAAAGGCTGCCTTTGTAGTGGCGATAAATACCGGGAACGGGGGCAGTCATTGGCTCTCCTCTTGAGGTGCGTTTGTGGCGGCTGGCTGGTTGGCTTTTTTGGCGAGGCGTTCGAGCACTTTTGACGCGGCGACAAAGCCAAAGGTGCCGGTTAAAAAAGTCGCAGCACCGAAACCGGAAGCGCAGTCCAAGCGCGTGGCATCACCACTGCCAGGCTTTTGCAGGCACACTTCACCGTCGGTGCCGGGATACACCAATTGCTCGTCGGAGTAGACGCACTCTACCGAGAAGCGCCGTTTGGGGTTGCGGGAAAAGCCGTAATCCCGACGCAGCCGCGAGCGCACTTTGGATAGCAGCGGGTCGTGCTCGGTGCGGGTGAGGTCCGCGACCTGAATACGTGTGGGGTCAGTTTGCCCGCCCGCCGCGCCGGTCACGGTAATGGGGATTTTGCGCCGCTTGCACCAAGCAATCAGCGCGGCTTTGGCGATCACGCTGTCGATGGCATCCACCACGTGATCGGCATCATCGGGAATCCGCTCGGCCAGGTTGGTGGGTGTCACGAAGGCAGTGTCAGCCACAATCTCAATTTCCGGGGCAATCAAGCGGCAGCGCTCGGCCAGCACATCAACCTTGGGCTGACCGATAGTACCATCCAGCGCATGGAGCTGGCGGTTGACGTTGGAAACGCAGACGTCGTCCAGGTCAATCAACGTCAGCTTGCCAATGCCCGAGCGTGCCAGCGCCTCTACCGTCCAACTGCCTACCCCGCCGACACCCACCACCACCACGTGGGCATGACGAAACACCTCGGCTGCACGCTGGCCATAAAGACGGCGAATGCCGCCAAAGCGAAAATCATAATCTGCAGAAGGAGGTTTCACGTTAGCCGTAGGCACAGGCGAAGCGGACGGCATGCTCGATGGAGTAGCTGAGGACATCACAAACTCACTCATAACGCTTGAAGGGCGGAAGGCTTGGTGTGGGGCGGCGTGCGCACGCTATCCAGCGGTAAATGCCCCGCCCAGCCAAGCTGGTTAAACAGGGCGATCATGGTGTCATCCAAGGCACAGCTCAATTGTACACGCTTGTCTAGCAGCGGATGGTCAAAGGCCAAATAGGTCGCGGCGAGCAGCAAGCGCGGAGCACTCATCTGCTCAGCAAAAAAGCGATTGTGGACACTTTTACCGTGCTTGGCATCACCAATAATTGGGTAGCCACGCCGGGAAAGATGGCGGCGAATTTGATGGCGGCGCCCGGTCAGCGGCCGCGCCTCTACCAGGGAGTAGCGCGCCACCGGGTAGCGGTCGACCTGCACGGGCAGCTCGACGCTATCCAGGCGGCGAATATCGGTCATCGCGGGCATGGCGGGCATTTCCGCCTTGGGGCGCGTACCGTCCTCTTCCCTTAGCGGGTAATCCAAACGATCATTTTCCGGTGCTTTACCGCGCACCACTGCCAGGTAGCGCTTTTCCACCTGGCGCTCGCTAAACGCATCGCTGAGCAGGCCAGCCACTGCCGACGAGAGAGCAAATACCATTACCCCAGAGGTCGGCCGATCCAGCCGGTGAACGGGGTAAACCCGCTTGCCAAGCTGGTCGCGTAAGCGTTGAAGCAGAAATTCGGTTTCACCACGCGCCAACGCCGAGCGATGCACCAAAAGCCCTGACGGCTTATGCACCGCGACGAGATACTCATCCTGATAGAGGATGTTGAGTGGCGTCATAACGCTCCCCGGTTAAAGCTAACAATCTAAACAGGGCGCCATTGTCGCGGCTGGGAAGCTGGATGTCATCAGTGGTTGGCGGTATTAGATGAGCCATTGGAGAAAACGGGCGATCAATATAACTTCGACACCCCCAGTTGCACCTGATTGCGATCATAACTATACAAGTCGATGTTGCTGCGCCGGGATGAGCGAATCAAAGTAAGCTCGGGTGAAAAACCGTTAAATACCCAGCGACGATTGGTCAGCCGCAATCGGGTGCGCCATAGATCGTCACGTCGCTCTACACCAAAGGCCGGTGTCACGTCATCATAGCGAGCATGGAGATACTCCGGCTGAACCAATGCTGTTAGGCCACCGAACAACTCTCGGTAGTACCCTACGCCACCTCGGTAAACAGTATTGCTGAGCATATCGAGTTCGGTCGATTCTCTGGACACCCCTAGCAGCCCTATCACGCCGCTCGAAGGTGAAAGTGCAAACTGCCCGCTCCCTAGCCAACTGGAGCGGGTGCCGTCCAGGCTGTTGGCCTCATCATAACGCACCCATTGGTGCTCTAACGATGTATCCAGCCGTGTTCGAGCAGATGGATAGTAAGTCAGTTCCTGGCGAATACCGGTGCCGTGATTATAGGGTTCGTTGCCATACCAGCGGTGAAATCCGGTCAGCAGCGTACTGAGCTCAAAATCGCCTAGCTGAAATTTAGGGCCCATATGGACATTGGTCAGCGTGTCGTCAAAGTCGCCACCGCGATAGTCCGTGCGATACAGACTGCCGCCAATGCGCAATCGTGTGTTTTCGGCGATATGAGGTGTCCATTCTGCACTCGTGTTCAGCAGCAAACCAATGCCCGTCTGGCGCTTAGCATCTTCAGAAAGCTCGAACGGCAGACCGAAGATGCTGATTTCCTCAATACTCGGGGCGGCATTGATGTTGGTATCCGGTGCCATGGCCACCGAGACATCCCAGGTGAATGTTTGACGCTGACGAATCGCGCCTAGATAGCGGTCAATATTGGCATTGACCTCCGTCGGCAGATCACCGCTGCGCGCGAAACGAAACTGTCGCCCCGCATCGCGGTAGTCGCCACTCTCGAAAAGCGCGCGACCAAGCTCAAGACGAACACGCACCGCCTGGGGGTCGCGAATCAGAATCTCGCGAAAATAGTTACTGGCGTTCTCGAAGTTTTGCTCAGCCATGGCCAGCATACCGAGCAGAAAGTCGATATCGTTATTATTGTCGTAGTACTCACGTGCTTCCAAAAGCACGGCCTTGGCTTGCTCACTGTCACCCTCTTCAATTAGGCGTGTGGCCGCCACCGCGGGGGCGGGGATAGTGCGTTGAGATTGTTCTTCGGGCTGTTTTTCCAACAGCTGTTCATTGGGCTGGGCCTGGAGGGCGGTAGCCAAGCTTAGGCATAACCAGGCAACCGCTAGAGAAGCGGTAGTGTGGCGAAAGGACACGAGGCACTCCTGAAGCGAGGTCAAGGTAGGATGTAAAAGGGCCCGTTGTTTGGCGGGCCCTGATGACCAGACACGTTACTGCTTAGCACCAAAAGCACCAAAAGCAGTGTTGCCGGCACCATCCTGTAGTGACCAAGCGGCTGCGGCCTCTGCTGCTTGAGGGCCATAAAAATGGCCTTGAACGCCACCTGCTGCGTCGTTATTCAATGAGGTGTCATTCGGTGCCGACGTCGCTTGCGTCGAGCCAGTAAAGGCATTGCCGTTCAGGCCGCCTGAAAAGCTGACATCATTCCATGGAGTGTTAGCAGTGGAATAGGAGTCTCCTGATCGCATATTTGTCATCTGCCCCTCAAGTCTGGAGGCCGAGAAATCTACATCCATGCTGACTCGACCAATCACATCTAAGCCAGCACCATTGACGATACTAGAGCCTTGTGAGCTGCCCACATACTGAGCCGTACCTGAAGTCGGCATGTCACCAACTTGAGTCTGGTAGCCTCCAGCAAAGTAACTGAAGTCAAAATCGCCGTCGCTCCCAGGAACAGCCCAGTCGCCATAGGCTGCATAATCCAGTGAACCACCATCGATAAACTCGGCGCCCTCGTCATCTTGCGAACGAATTTTTACTTCATTATCACCATTATCAAAGTCATAAGGAACTTCATCGCTTTCGATAAAATCTTCATTTACCACTCCAGCGATTGGCGAATTTAGGCGAATTCTTCCCTTACCATCCGAAGCATCTGGTAATACCTCAATAGTTGCAGCACCGTCCAGCACGGGCCCTTCGTTAATGATAGCTCCGGTGCTGGTAGGGGTTGCATTGACTGTTACGCTGTCCAGACTAAAGACTTCACCGACAGGAATATCATCCACTGGGTTGATGGTGCGATAGGTGAAACCCTGCCCGCCACCACCTGAGCCTGAACTACCACCGTCTGTGCCGCCACCATCTGAGCCTGAACCACCACCGTCTGTGCCATCACCATCGGAACCTGAACCACCGCTACCTGTGCCCTCGCCCGGATTTAAGGGTTGGCTAGAGCTGTCGTTGCTGGAACAACCGGCCATGGCAACAATGGCCAGGGCCAGTAGAGAAAGTTTTAGTACCGAGCCGTTGTTATCAATACGTTGCATATTGGTGTCCCCTTATGATTGCTATTTTGCTTTTAGACTCGTCGCAATGACTTAAGAAGCCTCTTACTTCAGCCATCGCTTAATTTGAAAACCATTACCTTAGAATTTTCTTACGGAGTGTAATCATTTCACGTCGAGCCTAGGCAAACTGAAGTAAAGCACGCCTCATCTATTTAAAAATCACTCATATGGGTGAAGAATTTAAAAAATGATTAATGATTAACCTCTATTACTTAGATGGGGGATATACGCATTTATCAGGGCTCCAATTGAGGCCTGGGATAAGCTTTTAAAGTGAGGTATATTTTGTCTTAATAGCTTATACCGACACTCACTACATAGGGGCTGAGGTCGTGTACAACAAAGAAAAGACCACATCTACACTTCTGCATGCGCTATATGACAACGTCACTTGTCCCGACGGCTGGGTTCCTTTTCTGCAACAGATTGCCGTTCACTTTGACTCTCCTTCGGCAACACTGCGTATCACTGATCGCGAAAACCCCGTCGTCCACCAATCCTTTTCCACAGGCCTAGACCAAGGCCTTGATTATGATCATGAGGCCGTCATTTTTGACCCTTTCCGCGCATCGTTAGCTAACGGTCCTTTAGGTAAAGTACATACAAGTAGCGAGCTTATTTCTGACCGGGCGTTTGAGCATTGCGATCACTATCAATTATTTTTCCGCCCTAATGGTAATTTTTATGCCATGGGTGCCCAATTTGAGCGCGATGAATCGTCTGCTATGCATATTGGCATACACCGACCGCGTAGCCGGGGTATGTTTACCCAGCAGGAGAAGGCACAGCTAGAAGATTTGAGCGGGCATTTTCGCCGTGTGGTTCAGTTAACTCGGCTTACCAACCAAGTCCAGGTCGCATTAACACAAGCGCACAATGCCTTTAATGCTCTTTCCTTTGGGGTCTGGATGCTCGACTCAGAGCTTCGCTGTCAATGGCACAATCGAGCTGCTGAAGATGCGCTTACCGCCCACTGTTTTGGGCTACGGCAGCGTAATGGCCAACTAACCATTGATGAGAACACAGCAGGCGCGGCACTTATGCAAGCATCACGTAAGTTAAAAAAAGGAGAGAGCCAATGCGAGAGTGTGCAGCTAAGTGCCTCTGGTGCTTCACTGATACTTTTTGGTAGCCGCATGGCAGCTCTTCCTTCCTCTTGGAAGGTGGGCCACAGTGCCACCATTATCGTCTTTTTACTTGACCCTCATATGGCTGTCCTTCTGGATCATGCACGCCTAAAAAACCTCTACTCACTGACGGCAGCAGAAGCGCGTCTGGTCGATTTATTAGTTAGAGGTCTTGACGTCACTGAGGCTAGTGCCTACCTGCATGTAACGACGCACACCACTCGCTCGCAATTAAAATCAATCATGCAAAAAACTGAAGTCACCCGTCAGCCTGACTTAATGAGAAAATTGCTGCTTAGCGGTGGGTTAGTTAATTATGAGTAGCCATGAGATGAAAGTTCACCGCATTCCAAGGGGGAATGGTCGTTTTTTGAGTTTCATGGAGACAGGCCCCTCAAATGCACCGGTTTGGTTTTACTGTCACGGCATTCCGGGTTCCAAAAAAGAAGTATTGATGGCAACTGCCAACAATAGAACTGGAAGCGTACGGCTAATTGCCATAGATCGCCCAGGGTGTGGCGACTCCACTCAATGGAAGAGCTACAGTTTTAGCGACCACGCAGACGACATGCGGGCAGTGGCAGAGTATCTTCAAATTAAGGTATTTTCTCTATTAGGTTTTTCTGGAGGTGGTGTGTTTGCCATGGCCACCGCCCAGGCCTTTAAAGGGAGGATTCAAAGAGTCGTTCTTGTGGGGACACCTTGCGTACCAATTCTTGACTCACCTTTTAATCACGCGGGGAGGCTGACTGCCCAGGTATGGCATGCAGCACTGACAGCTCCCCAGGATTTAGTCTCCCAGCTGGCAACCTTAACAGCCAACAGCCACCTACTGTCTGACGCTTTAATGGATTCTCTAAGCGACACGGAACAACAATCCCTACAAGCCCCACGAGTCTACACAGCATTTCAAGACGACCTGGCAGCAGCTACACAACAAGGCGGCATGATAGCGGCTGAAAGTATTGTGAGAGACACACAGTTGATGGTAAAGGATTGGCCATTCAACCTCGATAACATGGCGCTCCCTGTAGAGATATTTCACGGTGAGCAAGATAACTTGGTGCATCTTGAACATGGCCAAGCCCTTGCGTCATCCATTCCTGGATCTACTCTGACGACGCTATCTAAATCAGGGCATTACGACACATTGATTAAAGCCTGTGGGCTAAGAATGGAATGTTGGGGAAGTCGTCCCCTTTAATCGCGCAGATTTCGACAATTGCGATGAGTGCTAAGACGTGACGTTTATTAAGCAGCGGTTATCAGTGGTCTCGCTTGAGTTGTTTCAATCGACAGTTGACCCTGGCGGGTGAGGCAAAAGCGGCAGTTGCCCAGGCGGTATATGCTCTTTTAGAAATGCTAAAAATGCCTGCGTCGCCGTCGGTAATGTGCGCTTGGCAAGAGTCTGGACTTCAATAAAGCGCAAATCCATGCCTTGGTCACGAATAGGAATGGCGACCACACGCTGTTGATGGATGCGATAACGAACGGATATTTCGCCAGCAAGCGCTACCCCTCCGCCAAGCATGGCAAAATTGATTAAAGCCTCGGTGTAATCGCTGCTAAAAATTGATTCAAACGCCAGGTTTTGACGGCTACAGCAGATATCAAACAGCTGGCGCAGGGTCGTGTCTGGCGAGGGTAACGCCAGCGGATAGCCCTGAAGCTGCGCCAGCGAGATATGTTTTTTAACGGCAAGCTCATGGTGCGGAGAAACCAGCGCCATAATTGGCGCTGGCTGCCTAAGGGCAACGGTAATATCCGCCTCAGGCTTGAGGCTAAAGGTAATGCCGATATCTGCATCGCCTTCCCTGACATACCGAGTCGCTTGGGCGGGCGCCCCCACCATCAGGTGGAAATGAATACCGCTGTAACGCTTGCGAAAAGCCGCAATTGCCGCGGGTAAAAAATCCACGGCAAAGCCTTCCGAACTAGCCAAACGAACCTTGCCCCGCTGTAACCCACGCAAGGCCATTATTTCGCTGCCAATACGGTCTGCCTCAAGCTGCATATGGCGGGCATGCATCGCCAGTAACTCCCCTGCCGCGCTGGGCACCATACCCCGCGCACGGCGCTCAAACAGCAGCGTATCCAGCTCGCTTTCCAACCGGGCAATCTGACGGCTGATGGCTGAGGGCGCCACATTTAGCTTCCCTGAGGCTTCACTAATAGAGCCACAGCGAACCACTTCGAGAAAGTAGCGTAACGCCGTTTCTTGTAATACGCGTGGATTCATAGTGGCTCCCCCTTCGCCATAAGCATTGCCAAAACGGCAATGATAAGTTCTAAACATTGCACTTGTGGCACTCCTAAGCAATAGATTAGTTTTAATTCAAGGCGGCGGCTCATCTAACAAAATAACAGCCTCGCCGGTACGCCAAACGCTCATAACCTTCCTTTATTAAAAAAACGAGGTATGGCATGCAAACACCCAAAACTCTCTACTGCGTTACATCACTTGCTTTACTCAGCATCGCGACACCCGCCTTGGCTGGCAAAGCCAACGATACGTTGGTCTATGCATCTGACAGCGAACCCGAGAACGTTAGCCCCTACCACAACAATCTGCGTGAAGGGGTTATCCTTGCCCATTTGGCCTGGGACACGTTGATCTATCGCAACCCGCAAACCAACGAGTACGAGCCGCGTTTGGCAACCGAATGGGAGTGGACCGATGATAAGAGCCTGGATCTTGTGCTGCGCGAAGGTGTGACCTTTCACAACGGCGAGACCTTCAATGCCGACGATGTGGCATTCACCTTCAACTACGCGGTGTCCCCCGAATCACGGGTGGTGACGCGCCAAAATGTTGACTGGATCGAAAGCGTTGAGAAGCTTGATGAGTACCAAGTCCGCATTCACCTCAAAGAGCCTTTCCCCGCAGCCCTTGAGTACCTTTCCGGCCCAATGCCAATTTACCCCGATGAGTATTTCCAGGAAGTGGGTATCGAGGGTTTTAGTCGTGAGCCCGTAGGTACCGGCCCTTACCGGATTACCAACGTCCGCCCTGGGGATGGCGTTAGCCTAACGCGCTTTGATGACTACTTTGCCGACAGTCCTATTGGTCAGCCGGAGATCGCTAATATCGAGTTCAAGGCCATTGCCGATGCGGACTCACGTATGGCGCAATTAATGTCCGGTCAAGTCGATTGGATCTGGCGCGTGCCGTCGGATCAAGCTGAGTCGTTAAGCGCTATGCCACAGCTTAGCGTGCTAGGCGGCGAAACCATGCGAGTCGGTTATATCGGCCTGGATGCCGCGACCCGAGAAGATTCACCGCTAAATGACATCCGCGTACGCCAAGCCATCAATCATGCGATGAACCGGGAAGGGCTCGCTAACGACCTAGTGCGCGGCGGCAGCCAGCCCCTCTACGCCCCCTGCTTCCCGACTCAGTTTGGCTGTGAAACACAAGACGTTATTGAGTATGAGTACGACCCTGAAAAAGCCCGTGAACTACTTGCTGAAGCCGGTTACGCCGATGGCTTCGACATTGACCTTCACGCCTACCGTGAACGGAATTACGCCGAAGCAATGATTGGCGACCTGCGTGCAGTGGGCATTAATGCCAATCTGCGCTTTATGACCTCCCCCGCGTTGCTGGAGCTTCAGCGCAACGGTCAAACCGATATGTCGTTCAAAGCCTGGGGCTCCTTCTCTATTAATGATGTCTCGGCTTTCGTTAGCGTCTATTTCACAGGCGGCATTGACGATCTCTGGCAGGACACTCAGGTGCAGGAGTGGCTGCAGGTCGCCGATACCTCGGTAGATCCTGATGTGCGCTTAGAGCACTACCAAAAAGCTTTCGCCCGCATTTCCGAGCAAGCGTACTGGGCACCGCTGTTCTCCTACTCCACCTACTACGCCCACACCGCTGATCTCGACTTCACTGCCTACCCTGATGAACTCCCCCGCTTCTACGAGGCGAGCTGGAAATAACGTTACCGATGGCATCTGATCGAGTTAACGGCAGCCGTGGAAATCACCACGGCTAGCCTTCCACAGCGAGGGAGTGATGCTTTATGTGGGCATTTGTTTTCAAGCGCACGCTGATAGCGCTTAGCGTCGCGCTAACTATTTCGGTGCTCTGCTTTAGTCTGCTGCAGCTCTCGGGTGACTTGGCACTCTCCATTGGCGGCCCCGAGGCCACCGCCGAACAGGTCGAGCAAATTCGTATTGAGTACGGCCTGGATCGCCCGGTGATTGAGCAATTTACGACGTGGATATGGGGAGCTGTGCAGCTCGACTTTGGACGCTCTTACTACTACCAGAGCGAGGTCATGGACTTAGTCGTTGAGCGCCTACCGGTAACGATGACCCTGGGAATGTTGGCCTTGGCGATTGCTCTGGGCGTTTCTATTCCGCTCGGCGTTGTGGCCGCGCTCAAGCGTGGCAGCTGGATAGACCGCGCGGCCATGGCGATTGCGGTCACCGGCCAGGCAATGCCCAACTTCTGGTTTGGCTTAACGCTGATCATCCTGTTTGCCGTCAAGTTGCAGTGGTTTCCCGCCGCAGGTAGTGATAGCTGGCAAGGCTTTGTGCTACCCGCCATTGCGCTGGGCTATTACGCCACCCCCGCCATGATGCGGCTAACCCGCAGCGGCATGCTGGAAGTACTGGAGGCAGATTACATTCGCACCGCCCGGGCAAAAGGGCTGCGCACCGGCACGGTGATTTTCAAACACGCGCTACGCAATGCGGTGATTCCAGTGGTGGCACTGGCCGCCGTGGAGCTGGGATTTATGCTCGGCGGCTCGGTGGTGATAGAGACTGTCTTTTCGCTGCGTGGGCTGGGGCAACTGGCCTGGAATGCGATTTCCCGTAACGACTATCCGGTGGTTCAAGCCATCGTTCTGATCATTGCGCTGTTCTATATCGTGCTGACGCTAATTGCCGACATTCTCAACGCAGTACTCGACCCACGATTACGTGCGCGCTAACGGAGAACACCATGGCACAACTACTTTCCTCACCGGTGGCGGCCACGCACCACCCGGCAAATACTTGGCTGTCGCGGCTGGTTCACAGCACGTTCAAAAACCGCAGCTTAGCCATCGGATTATTGATCATCACTTCACTAGGCATTGTGGCGCTTCTGGCCCCTTGGCTAGCCCCCCATGATCCCTATTTACAGAATACCGCTAACCGCATGGTGCCACCTATTTGGCACGAAACCGGTAGTTGGACTCATCCATTAGGCACTGACCGTCTTGGCCGTGACTATCTGAGCCGACTGATTTATGGCACCCGGATTTCACTCTTTATCGGGCTGGTGGTTGCGCTGATTTCAGGGTTGATTGGCACCACCCTTGGTGTGCTGGCAGGCTATTTCGGCGGTCGCGTCGATGCCGTAGTGAGTTATCTGCTCACCACTCGCCTAGCCATGCCCGTGGTGTTAGTGGCGCTGGCCATGGCTTCGCTGATGGGCGGCTCGATGCTGACCGTCACGCTACTGCTGGGGCTGCTGCTGTGGGATCGCTTTGCCGTCGTTGCCCGCTCGGCTACTCAGCAATTGCGCGATGCTGAGTATGTGCAGGCAGCCCAGGCACTGGGCTGCCCGCTGCCGTATATTTTGCTGCGCGAAGTGCTCCCTAATATTGCCGGCGCCCTCATTGTGGTGGCCACCCTCGAAGTCGCCAACGCTATTTTGCTCGAAGCAACGCTGTCGTTTCTGGGCATGGGCGTGCAGCCACCCTCACCCTCATGGGGGCTGATGATCGCCGAAGGCAAAGCCTATATGTTCTTTCAGCCCTGGGTGATTACGATTCCCGGCAGCGCGCTGTTTGTTCTGGTGCTGGCGATTAACTTGCTGGGTGACGGACTGCGCGACCTCAGCGCACCGGGAGGCCGCAATGAATAATCTATCTTCAACTGAGCGCTCAACAGCGCCAGCCTCACCGCTTCTCAGCGTTAAGCAGTTACGGGTTGATTTACCCGTAGCCAAGGGCACGCTACACGCCGTGCGGGGTATCGACTTTCACGTTGAGCGCGGTGAAATGCTCTGCCTGGTAGGCGAATCAGGGTGTGGTAAATCCATGACCTCGCTGGCATTAATGGGCCTACTGCCGCGCAAGGCGCAGGTAAACGCCGACTGCCTCAACTTTGACGGCGTTGATCTCCTTACGGTGCCAGAACGCGAGCGCAGCAACCTTCGCGGTGCACGCATGGCGATGATTTTCCAAGAGCCCATGACCGCCCTCAACCCCGCCTACACCCTGGGCAATCAGCTCTGCGAAGCCCTGCGCCGCCACCAGCAGGTATCTCGTAAAGCGGCCCACGACCGCGCCCTCTATTTGCTTAAACGAGTAGGCATCAGCGCCGCCGAAGAGCGTATGCGCCAATATCCTCACCAGCTTTCGGGCGGGCTGCGCCAACGGGTGATGATCGCCATGGCGCTAATGTGTGAGCCCGACCTGATCATCGCCGATGAACCCACCACGGCCCTGGACGTCACCATTCAGGCGCAAATTCTGCACCTGCTGCGCGACTTACAGCAGGAGTTTGGCACGGCGGTTATCTTCATCACCCACGACCTGGGCGTCGTGGCACGCATCGCCGACCGGGTCGCCGTGATGTATGCCGGCGAGGTCATTGAAACCGCCTCTGCACAGGCACTCTTTCAAGCCCCCAGCCATCCTTACACCCAAGGGTTACTGCGCTGCATACCAACACCCGGCAAAACGCTGCCAGGCAGCCGCTTGCAGGCAATTCCAGGGGTAGTACCCAACTTGGTAGAAAAGGTTGATGGCTGTGCCTTTTGTAATCGCTGCGACCAAGCGGCCGAGCTTTGTCGCACCACACCGCCCTTGCAAACCGTTGCAGATGGGCACTTGTCGCGCTGCCACTTTGCTCATCAGCTATCAAACCCAGCGCAGCTAAACGCTCAGGAGGTAACGCTATGAACAGTGCCGCCAGTAGTCGTGACCCTCTCGCGCTGGAACTCTGCGCGCTGTCCAAAACGTTCAAGCTGGGCGGCGGAATGCTGCATAAAAGCCGTACCTTAAAAGCAGTCAATGATGTATCCCTGCGCGTTCCCCGCGGCCAGGTGATGGGGCTGGTGGGTGAGTCAGGCTGTGGCAAGAGCACCTTGGCCAAAGTGCTACTAGGACTGACACCCCCTAGTGCGGGCGATGTACTGATCAATGGCAAAGCGATCGTTAACGCTAACCAAAAGGCACTCGCCCGCCATATACAACCAATTTTCCAAGACCCTTACTCGTCGCTTAACCCCCGCCAACGGATTGAACAGATCGTCGGTTTACCGCTGCGCATTCACGCCATGGGCACACCCAAGGAGCAGGCAGCCAAGGTAGATGAGATGCTCGAGTTGGTCGGGTTGCCTAAACGCGCGGCCCAGCAATACCCGGGGCAAATGTCCGGTGGGCAGCGTCAGCGGGTAGCGATTGCACGGGCGCTGATTATGCGCCCTGACCTAGTAATCTGTGACGAACCCACCTCTGCGTTGGATGTGTCGGTTCAGGCCCAGATACTCAATTTACTGCTCGACCTGAAAGATGAGTTTGGCCTTACCTACCTGTTTATTAGTCACGACCTGGCCGTGGTTGAACACTTGGCGGACCGGATCGCGGTGATGTACCTGGGGCGGATTGTCGAAGAGGGTACCCGTGAGCAAATTTTCTCAGCTCCTCGCCACCCTTATACCCAAGCGCTGCTGGCTTCTGCGCTTACCCCAGAACCTGGTTTAGGCGTACCTGATATCGGCCTTGGGGCAGGCCAGCCCGACCCCACGCAGCCACCTTCAGGCTGCGCCTTCCACCCTCGCTGCCCGATAGCTCAGCCTGAGTGTGCCCAGCAAGCACCCGCACTGAGTCCTATAGCTCAGAGTGCTGGTCCAGGTACGTCTCAAGGTACTTCTCAAGGCAATCCGACGCGTGTCGCCTGTCACTTTGCCTAAATACGGTGAACCAATACCTAACGTTAAAAAGGAATGTTTATGTCGCGCCAACACGCCTTAGACAATGCTAAAGCCTATTTTGATAGTGGCGAGTTTTATAATCAGCTTTCGCCGCGTATTGCCATTCGCAGCGAAAGCCAGGAACCCCATCGGCTGGAAGAGCTTCAACGCTACCTTACTGAACAGATTATTCCCGATATTGAGCAGCTCGGTTTCACATGGGAAATTGTCGATAATCCAGTGGCAGGGTTTGGGCCTTTTCTGATCGCTGAACGCCTTGAAACCGGGGCCATGTTCAGCGTATTGACCTACGGCCATGGCGATGTAATACGCGGCTATGACGACCAGTGGGCCGAAGGGCTGTCGCCATGGCAAATCACCCAGCGGGGAGATCGCTGGTATGGGCGCGGCACCGCTGATAACAAAGGCCAGCACACGATTAATTTAGCTGCGCTCGGCTGTGTGCTGAAAGCCAGCGGCGGGCACCTGGGCTATAACGTTAAGCTGGTGCTGGAGATGGGCGAAGAGACCGGTTCGCCGGGGCTAAAGGAGGTTTGCAACCGCTATCGGGAGCGTTTAGCGGCCGATGTGTTTATTGGTTCGGACGGGCCCCGCCTGGACGCCGAATCGCCGACGCTATTTTTAGGCTCACGGGGATCGTTCAACTTCGACCTAAAGCTGCAGGCCCGGGAAGGTGCCCACCACTCGGGCAACTGGGGCGGGGTATTGAAAAACCCGGCGGTGCGATTAACCAATGCCCTGGCCACGCTGGTGGATGCCAACGGCGTGATCCAGATTCAGGGGCTACGCCCTGAGCCGATTCCTGACGCCGTGCGCAGCGCTCTTGCCTCACTCGAGGTAGGCGTCGGTGACAATGCCCCGACGATTGACACTGACTGGGGCGAGCCAGGGCTCTCCCCCGCGGAGCGGTTATTCGGTTGGAACACCTTAGAAGTGCTGGCCATAAAGGCCGGAAACCCGGACGCCCCGGCCAATGCGATTCCGCCCTACGCCTACGCCCACTGCCAGCTGCGCTTTGTGGTGGGCAGCGATCAGGATAACTTTCTTGCCCATTTACGCCGCCATCTGGATCAACACGGCTATAGCGATATTGAAGTGAGCGCGGCGCGCATGTCACAGATGAATGCTACACGGCTTGACCCTGAAGACCCTTGGGTGAGCTGGGCATTAACCTCGATGCAACTCTCTACGCACAAACAACCCACGCTATTACCTAACTTAGGCGGATCATTACCCAATGATGTATTTGCCGAAACGCTGGGCTTACCTACCCTGTGGGTGCCGCACTCCTACCCCGCCTGTTCTCAGCATGCTCCTGACGAACACCTGCTGGGCAGCATCGCCGCCGAGGCACTGCTTTTGATGGCAGGGCTTTTCTGGGATCTTACGACTCAGGGCGCAGAGATTAATAAGGAGCGAGCGTCATGCAAGAGCCACTAATACAGCAAGCCTGTGATTGGCTGGATGGGCAGCAGCAAGCGATGGTTGACTGCTTAGCGGCCCTGGTCAATATCGATTCCAACAGCTACGACAAAGCAGGCACAGATGCGGTTGCCGATCAGATCACCCAATGGCTTGAGCAAGATGGCATCACCGTCATACGCCACCAACGCCCTGATTCAGGGGATATTTTAGAAGCACAACTGGGGAGAACTGACCAAGGCCATGTGCTCTTAATGGGGCACCGTGATACGGTTTTTCCGACCGGCACAGTGGCTAGCAGAGGTTATACCCAGCAAGACAACGTCGGCTTTGGCCCCGGCGTGGCCGATATGAAAAGTGGCCTAGTGATGAACTGCTTTGTTCTGCGCGCGTTAAGCCGCCTGCCCAATTGCCCACTGCCCGTTCGTGCCCTGTTTACCGCCGATGAGGAGATTGGCTCGCCAGATGGTCGGGCGTTCATCGAAGCCACCGCCCAGGGGGCACGTGCAGTCTTGAACGTCGAGCCTGGGCGCGTCAGCGGCAATGTGGTCACTGGCCGAAAAGGAGGTGCTGGCTTTTTGATCAACGTCACCGGCAAAGCCGCTCACTCCGGCGTGAGCCATGCCGATGGGGCCAGTGCGATCGAAGCAATTGCCCGAAAAATCATCAAACTGCATGCTTTGACCAATTACGAGGCAGGTATCACCACCAATGTGGGCACCATCACCGGCGGGGTATCACGCAACACTGTCGCGCCTTTCGCGTCTGCTCAGTTGGATATTCGCTTTGTAACCACAGTACAGCGTGAACAGCTGTATAAAGCCATTGAGGCGATTATCGCCGAACCCGATATTCCTGGCACCCAGGCAACCATTGAGCAGACATCGGAGTTCTACCCTCTCGAAGAGCGTATGAGCAGCGAACTGTTTGCTCTTTACCAGTCTCAGGCTAAAAACGTTGGCTTTGATGTTGATGGTGAATTCACCGGCGGCTGTTCTGATGCTGGCTGGACGGCCAGCTTGGGCATTCCCACCTTGTGTGGACTTGGCCCGGTCGGCGCCAAAATGCACACTGACGAGGAGTACTGCTTACTGACTACGCTGGTACCGCGCACTCAAGCACTCACTGCTACTTTATTAAGCTTAAAAGATTGAATTTAAAAGGATGCTTTTACACAACATCGTGGTTGCCTATCACTAGCCGGGTGGCGAAGAAGCAGCTCGGCAGCTACCTTAAATAAGCAACGCTACAGACGCGTTTCCATGGAGTAGGAAGGAGAGATCAATATGCGCTATACAACTGCACGCTATTCACTTACCGCTATGGCTGCCTCGCTGCTACTCGCCACCTCGGCGGCGCAAGCGAATGAAACGCTCGATGTGGAGATGCATAAAGTCAGCGCTGAAGGAGTCGAAGAGTCGATTGGTACCGTATCTCTGGAGCATACGGATCATGGCTTACTGCTGACATCCTCGCTGACGGATCTTGAGCCCGGCGTTTACGGTTTTCACGTCCACCAGAACGCCAGTTGCGACCCTGCCGAGAATGATAGTGGCGAAATGACCGCTGCGCTGTCAGCAGGTGGTCACTATGACCCCGAAGAAACCGGCACGCACCAAGGCCCTTACGGTGAAGGTCATTTAGGCGATCTGCCGGTGTTAACCGTTAATGAAGAGGGCGAAGCCAATCTACCCGTTCTAGCCCCACGCCTAAGCATGGAAGATATGCCGGGGCGCAGCCTGATGATTCATGAAGGTGGCGACACCTACAAAGATGAGCCCCACCTGGGCGGCGGCGGCACCCGGATGGCCTGCGGCGTCGTTGAGTCTTAACCTTTACCGTTGTTGTTAATCGACACAATGGGCAGCCACTCGGCTGTCCATTTTTTTGCTTACGGCCCACTAAAGTCTAGCTGTGATTTTATAGTGGTTATCTGTACATTCAGCTCTGCTAAAGAAGTGCCTGCTGCATGCTCTCCGGCATGCAAGCTCATCCTCCTCACTGCTCTAGGTACCTTAGATGATCACCTTTATCGTATCGATCCTGCTGCTGATAGCGGGCTACTTTACCTATGGGAAATTCGTTGAGCGTGTGTTTGTAACTGACCGCAAGCGTCAGACGCCCGCTTTCAGCATGCGCGACAACATCGACTACGTGCCGATGAACACCACGCGCAACTCGCTTATCCAATTATTGAACATTGCCGGGGTGGGCCCCATTTTCGGCCCCATTCTTGGTGCGCTGTATGGCCCTGTGGCCTTTATCTGGATTGTGGTCGGCTGCATCTTTGCCGGTGCCGTGCACGACTACCTGACCGGTATGATCTCAATCCGCAACCACGGCGCTCACTTACCTCAGCTGGCCGGCAAGTTTCTGGGTAAAGCGATGAAGCACGTCGTCAATGGCTTCGCGATCTTGCTCCTGTTGTTAGTCGGCACGGTATTTGTGACCTCCCCCGCGGCGCTGCTGGCCAATATGACCTCGCTGTCACTGACACTGATCATTGTTGCCATCTTTATTTACTACCTGATCGCCACGCTGCTGCCAATCGATAAGGTCATTGGCCGTATCTACCCCTACTTTGGCGCCCTGCTGCTGTTCAGCGCCGCAGGTATCGGTATTGGCTTGGTTGTCACCGGCGCTCCGATCCCCGAGCTTTCGCTGCAAAATATGCACCCTGACGCCGCACCGATTTTCCCGCTACTGTTTTTAACCATCTCCTGCGGCGCGCTTTCCGGTTTTCACGCCACCCAAACGCCGATTATTTCGCGCACCACGCAAAACGAAACCAATGGGCGCAAAATCTTCTACGGCATGATGATCACCGAAGGCATTATCGCGATGATCTGGGCGGCCGCCGCCATGAGCCTGTTCTACGGCGACCAGTCGCTTTCCGATGTGCTGGCGGCCGGTGGCCCTGCCGCGGTGGTCAGCGAAGTATCTACCACCATGCTCGGCGCGATCGGCGGCACCCTGGCGGTACTCGGCGTTATTGTGCTGCCGATCACCTCGGGCGATACCGCTTTTCGTAGCGCGCGGATGATCATCGCCGACTACATTAAGATCGATCAAAAGCCGATTATGAAGCGCGTCATGGTCGCTCTACCGCTGTTTGTGGTGTCTTACGCGCTAACCCATATGGACTTCACACTGCTATGGCGCTACTTCTCCTGGGCGAACCAGACCACCGCCGTGATCGCGCTGTGGGTAGGCACCATGTACTTGGTGCTGTCGCGTAAGCCTCATTGGATCACCTCGATCCCAGCCACCTTTATGACCATGGCCACCTTTACCTATTTAGCCTACGCGCCGATCGGTTTTGGTCTGCCGCTGCAGTTAAGCTACGTGGTCGCGGCGCTAGGTACGCTCCTTTGCATCGCGCTGTTTATGAAGCGTGTCCGTCGTCTAAGCCGGGCAACTTTTGCCGTTGATGAGCCGGCGGTACCGAGCCAGTTTGTGGACAGCGGCGAGGTGATTGCAGCTAAATAGTTAGGCGCTCCATAACGTTACCGCCACACTCTCTTCACAGGACGCTCTTCACAAGACATTCTCCACACAAGAGCCACTCCACAAAAAAGGGCACACATCAGCCACATAACCGTGTTTGATGCGTGCCCTCGCTTTTTCTCCTATCTCGCCTATCCTTCCTTTTCTCCCCTACTCCTCATGTTTATCGCTTCCATGCTGCTGCGGTATAGACGAATACAGGCAGGGACTACTCCAGCGGTATCGACCAGAAGTAGGTCTCGCCAGAGCTATCGTCCACACCGTCGTTGTCACTGACCAGCCAGGCGTTGCCATTATCGTTAATCGCCATTCCTTCAATCTTGTCCACCACAAAGCCGTTGTAGCTGGCTAGGTCGGGAATCAGGTCGCGCACTAGCTGTTTCTCGGCCACCGGCAGCTCACCGCCCAGCGGGGCAGGTTCCAGGCCATCCAGGGCAATGCGGGTCACTTGCTTAACCTTAGCCTCGGCGCCGATCTGGTTGTCGCGCTCGATCAAATACAGCCAATCGCCATGGGCGGTGATTTCGGAGAGGCCAATCCAACCCTGTTCCACGTTATCCAGCGGGTAATGAACAGCACCCCACTCGCCACTGTCGATATCAAAACGCAGTAGCTTGACCATGCCTTCGGGGTCATCCTGCCAGGGGCGCTGCACCGCCAGCCACAGTTGATCATCAATGCGCGTGACGCCTTCTAATCCCCACTTCAATGCCTGTTGAGCGAGCGCCTCGGGAAGTGCAATTCCTTGGATAATCTCACCGTCGGAACCCACATGATAAAGGGTGTTGGCAAGGCCTTTGTCGTTACCTTCGGAAGCGACCCAGAAGCCACCTTCACCATCGGTGGTAATGCCTTCCATATCCAGGCCTAGCGCAGGTTCACCGTTGCGGGTCACGTCCAGTGCTGCCGTAATCCGCGCCGGGGAGGCTGAGGGGTCGATGGTAAAGATGCGCGGCTGGGCGCTGTAGAAGCTGTCGTTGACCGCATAAAGTACGTCGTCAGTGGCGACTAACCCGGAAAGTGCGCCCCAGCCGATCAGTTCATCAGCGCCCACCGAGGTCAGGGTGGGATAGACCGCTGGCGCATCCTGGTATTGATAAATCATGACATGGGCGCGGGGGCCGCCGTCTTCGCCCAGATCCCCTTCATTGGCGGTGGCTAACAGACCACGGCTGGGAATCGCCACGGCGCCTTCGGGAGACAGGCCCGAGGGCAGTAGCTGGGTGAGCTGCGGTTCGGCCAGGTTGCTAACGTCATAAACGCCCACCAGCGAGCCGCGCTCGGAAAGCAGGAAGACATAGGGCGTACCTTCGAACACCGCAAACTCCATCCCCTCCGGCTCGCTGCCTTTGGCATCCGAACGCTTATCGGGGTAGTGACCCGCTTCAATCACCGCGCGCTCGAATGAAGTACCTGACTCGTATACCACCTCGCCGCGCTTGTTGAAGATCGTCCAGCCGCGCGCGCCGCCATCCATATCGCCTTCGTTGGCAATAGCGAAGTGGTCGTTGTCGATCCACTGCAAAGCGTCCGGCTCACGCAGGCGCTCGGCTTGCTGCTCGTTGAAAATCAGCGCACCGTCATCGCTGGCGTCAATGCCGTCCAGCTCGACACTCCCGGCACTGAAATCCGCCACCACCTTTCCGGCGTAGTCGAGCACCACCAGGTGGTTGTTCTCCTGCACGGTGACGACGGTCTCACCCAGGGTATTGATATCGACAAACTCCGGCTCGGGATCCTCGGGGGCGATCTCGGCGAGCCCGGTTACGTCGGCGTAGAGCAGGCTGTCGCAGTTAACCAGCCCTTCCGCATTGATCTCCACCAGTGCCACGGAACCGCCGGGCATCTGCGGTACACGTCCATCGCCCGCCTCTTCGTCGCGTTCGTTCTCAATGGCGACAGCGACAAAGCGCCCATCGGGGGCCGCAGCGGAAGCCACACTATCGGGCTGTCCGTCCAGCGGGCAGGAGGCGAGTATCTCGCCACTGGCTAAATCGACCGTACGCAGTTCCCCGGAAGGTTCGCTGTAGGAAGCCGATGTATTCACTCCGACATAGGCCATATTGCCGAGCACCGATACGGCCGTAGGCTCACCGTCCATAACGATATTACCCAGCGGTTGCGGATTAGCCGGGTCGCTGATATCGATGCGCCCGATCACGCCCAGCGGGCTATCGGTATACACCAGCGTCATGCCATCACCGGAGGCAGCAATGATTTCAGGCGCGGTCTCGCGTGTACGATCCTCGCCCTCGGCCATGTTATCGGGAACCGCGAAGCTGGCGATGCGGTTGAAATGCTTATCTGCCGCGCCTGCCGCTTGCGTGGCGGCCAGCACAGCAGCCAGCGCCAACAGGATTGGTCTGCGTTTGAGTATCATGATGGAGTTAATCCCTTGCTTAAGCTTAAGAAACGACTGATTAAGTTATTAAACTTGCTATACCGGATTAACTATCCAACACCATGGCGATGTCAGGCTTATGACACTCACAGGCTAAGTTAGCGCCGTTGGCTATCGGCACACCTCAACGCTAAACCCAGGCTGCCGCGAAGATGGGTAAGTAGTGAAGGAACGCATAGGGGAAAAGGGAAGCAGGAAAATCGATAGATAAAAGGAGACTTTAGAACGAAAGCAGCCAGTCAGTTAGCCCTGACTGGCTGCTTTTTAGCTAGTTTTGGGTGCTAGCTTGCTTCTATACATACGCGACATACGCGCGATAGCGTTTTACTCGTCGCCTGCCATCTGCATTTGACGCTGCATATAATTCTGAATACCCACCTTGTCGATCAAACCAAGTTCCGTTTCGATGTGGTCGATATGGTCTTCTTCGTCGGCGAGCAGGTCACGCAGCATATCGCGAGTCACGTAATCTTTAACGCTTTCGCAATAGGTGATCGCTTCGATGTAGTCGTTGCGGCCGTCGTGCTCAATTTTTAGATCGCTTTCGAGCATCTCTTTGACGTTTTCGCCGATGTGCAGCTTGCCCAGGTCTTGCAGGTTGGGGATACCTTCGAGGAACAGGATACGCTCGATGATCTTGTCAGCGTGCTGCATCTCTTCGATGGACTCATCGTATTCCCATTTGGCGAGGGCTTTCAGACCCCAATCTTTATACATTTTGGCGTGCAAAAAGTACTGATTGATCGCAACCAGTTCGTTGCCGAGCGCCTTATTAAGATGCTCAATAACCTTCGTATCACCTTTCATAACGTCACCTTTTCTACTGTAATGCTGATGTTTAATCTAGTTTAGACAATACGATCAAGCAGTTACGTTTGGAGAAGAGCATAGACGCAAATAGCTATACTCCCAGCGTTTCTGAGAGTATAGATAAGGTGATTAAAAGTTCAAGTAAATCAGTTGTTTGCTAAAGATAACCCTAACAATAGTGATTCGCGTCACACGGCGTAAGCGAGCCCCATATTGGCTTCCTGGCGCGCTTCCTGAACGGCATCGCGGGTAATAGATTTAGCATAGCACGCGCACTTACCACACTGCGTTGCGCAGCCGGTTGCCTCGCGTACTTCTCGCCAGCTGCGCGCTCCGTCGCTAACGTGCTGGCGAATTTGATGATCGGTTACTCCCTTGCACACGCAAACGTACATGGCGACACCTCATAAAAATCATGAGATGAATGTAAATGATTCGCATACATCTTATCAAGTAGAAATGACTGCTTTTTGCTATCCATTCGTCTTGGTAAGCAAGAGCATCAAAATAACGTACTGGCGTAAAAGCATTTTTTGCCCCATGCCAGCTGAAATTATTTTTTCGGCAAAACCACCGTTTGCGTGTTGGAAGCAATATCCGGCCAGCTACGCCGCTGTTGATCGAACAGCACCCATAAGTAGCCCAAACCAAACGCCAGCAGTGAGAGCCACGCCACCGCGCAGCGGATAAGACACTGCTTCAAGTTCAGTGAATACCCTTCTACCGTTTGCACACGTAATCGCCATGCCTGCATACCCAAGGTCATCCCACCGCGCGACCAGGAGAAAACAAAAAACAGCGTGACAAAAAACACCAGCATGAGGCGCAGGCTCCAGATATCGCTGGCCGTGGTGCCAATCTCTTCGGGCTGTTGACCAAGCACATAGCGGAAAAACAGCATATGCACGACGGTCACCGCAATCCAAATCGCGGTGACCAAAAAGCCGTCATACAGCATGGCGCCCAGTCGTCGGCCAAGGTCGGCTGGCCATACGCTGTCCAGCTGAGTAAAGCGTCGTGTTTGCATAGTTCTCTCGTGGTTGCTGGCTGTTTCTGGACGATACGAGGCTGTGATGGCTAACCATTGCGGCATTAACCATTGCGACGTAGAAAGTAGATCCCGACCCCGGCGCAGGCCAGAGTCGGCACCAGTACGGCCCAGACGGGTGAAAAGCCAAATATCGTCGAGGCGGGCGCCAGTAGATCCTGAACGTACTTAAAGCTCAGCCCAGTGACAACGCCATAAAACACCCGAGTACCAGCGGCCACGGTGCGCAGCGGGCCAAATACAAAGGAGGCGGCAATCAGCACCAGTGACCCCATGGTGAGCGGCATCAGCATCTTCTGCCAAAAATAGAGCAGTGCCTGATCATTCTGCAGGTTCTGCTCTTCAAGGAACTGGGCATAGGCCCAAAGCTCGCTGGGCGCCTGACTCTCAATATCGCGCAGCAGCCTCTCTAGCTGGGAGGGGGTGAAAGAGGTATCCCAACTCATGCTTGCCGTATGCTCAGACTCGGTGTGATCGTCAAAAATACGCGTGGTGGCGACGTTTTCCAAACGCCAGGCATCGTTTTCCCAGTGTGCGCGCTGAGCGTAAGTGGCTTCGACCAGTTGGCGGTCATCAAAGCGATAGCGGGTTAAATCGAGCACAACGTTATCCGCGCGAATCGCCCCAAAACGGTAGACGCTGTCGCCTTCTATCTGCCAGCCGCTGCGACTGGTCAACACGGCGCCTTCACCCTGGAGTTTTTCCAGCCGCCACGCCTCGGCATACTGTTCGGTGCGTGGGCTAACGTATTCGGCAACTAACAGCACCACGACCACGACCACCAGCACGGGCTTCATCACCCCCCATACAATGCGCGCCAGAGAACGCCCAGCGGCACGCATAACGGTGAGCTCATTGCTGGAAGCCATGCTGCCTAAACCAATCAGCGCGCCAATTAATACGGCTACCGGGGCGTACTGATAGAATCGCCAAGGCGTGCGCATTAGCAGGTAAAGCAGCGCATCGAAGGCGGTATAGCCCGCCTGCACATCGCCTAAATCATCGATATAAGCGATGGTAATATCCAACCCCAACAGCACGAACTGAACGACGATAATGGCTGCCAGCACGTTGCGGGCGATATAACGATCAAGACGGTCAAGCACCATTAGCGCATCCCCTTGCGTTGCGAGCGCCATAGCAATAATAGGCCCAGCCCTAAAAACAGCCCATGCACGGGCCACACGCCCAGCGTGGTGGACCAAGTGCCACTGCCAATCGCATCGACAACCGCGAGCAGCAGACTAAGATAAGCGACGTATAAAAATACCGCGGGCAGCAGTTTGCCAAAGCGCCCCTGGCGGGGATTAACCCGGGAAAGCGGCTGCGCCATCAAGGCCAGCACAAACACCATAAGCGGGAGCCCTGCCCGCCACTGCCACTGGGCTTGGGCACGGGGGCTTGGATTACTCCATAGCGCAGGCGTAGTGGCGTACTCCAGTGAATCCAGTTCCTGCCGGTCACGATTCAGCCCTAGTCGCAGTGTATAACGCTCAAACGTTAGCCGCTCGGCGCTCTTATCGCCCGGCGTCACCCCGTAACGTTCACCGTCATCCAACACCAGAAAACGGCTACCCGTTTCGAGGCGGGTTTCCTGATAGCCCGATGCCGCCCGGGTCACGTAGTCGTGAGTACCTTCGTCGCCCTGCTGGTTCTGCTCGTGCACCAGCACATCCTGCATTTCCGTTCCGTCGCTTGAGAAGCTGCCGATGTAAGCGGTACGGCCACCGCCGAACTCTTGAAAGCGCCCCGGCGCCAACACGGAAACATCCAGGCGACTGCGCTGTTCTTCCAGCAAGGTCTCGGTTTGCAGCGCCCCAAAAGGCGTTAGCCACAGGCTGCAGACACCGACCAGTACCGCCACCACGCTGGCAGGCAGCAACGTCACCTTCAATAGCCGCGTGGGACTCATCCCACAGGCGACCATTACAGTGATTTCGCTGTTCATATAGAGCTGCCCGTAGGCGAGCAGGATGCCTAAAAAAAACGACAGCGGTAGAATCAGTTCCATAAAGCCAGGCAGGTGAAACATCATCAGGCTACCTAGCATGGTAACGGGAATATCTCCCTCCGCCGCGTCCGAAAAATAGCGGATAAAGCGGCTGCCCATAATCACCAGCAGTAGAATGCCAGCGACTGCCGACATGGTGAGTAACACTTCGCGAGTTAGATATCGAAATAAAATCAACGCGCTCTCCGGCTAGTCGTGCAGGATGCCATGCAATAAGCGTATGGCTTGGGTACACTAATCAAACTATTTTCAGTCCCTTTTCAAAATCAAAAGCAACGGGGCATTATCCCGAATCCCTCGATGCTTGTCTTGTTGGAGACGTCATGGAATTTTCCGTTCAGACCGCGAACCCGGCCAAAGCTGAAACACCCTGCCTTTTGGTGCCGGTTTATAAAGGTGGTGACTTCCTGCCCACCGTTGCCAAACTGGACGACGCCAGCGAGCGCCTGATTGGCCAATTGCTCGAACGCGGCGACTTTGACGCAGCACTGGGTAACGTGCAACTGGTACCCTTTGCGCCAGGCCTGGGGGCCGAACGCATCTTGCTGGTGGGCTTGGGAGAGCGCGAAAAATGCCAGGAAGCAGCCTTCATCAAGGCGCTGGATGCGGCCATGGCGGCGCTAGTAAAACTGCCTATCGACGAAGCCAGCGTAGTATTTGGCGATGTTCCGTTGGCTGACCGCGATGCGGCCTGGAAAGCGCGCAAGGTAATGGAAGCTGCGGAGCGTGCTATCTATCGCTTTGACCAGTTCAAATCCTCGCCCGCGCCAGCCCCCAGCCTTGCCAAGCTGACGTTAATTATCACCGATGCCGACGCTGTCCCGCAGGTTAAGCAGGGTGCGTTAGTGGGCAACGCTATTGGCCAAGGCATCAACTACACCCGCACGCTGGGCAACCTGCCCGGTAACGTCTGTACGCCCAGCTATTTAGCCGAGCAGGCAGAGCAGCTGGGTCGCGACTCACAAGGCGCGCTCGAGGTCGAGATTCTCGATGAAGAAGCGCTGGAAGCTCTGGGCGCTGGCTCGCTATTATCCGTAGGCCGCGGCAGCAAAGAGCCGACACGCCTGATCGTTATGAAGTACCAGGGCGCCGAAGAAAGCGAAGAAGCGCCCCATGTATTGGTAGGCAAAGGCATTACCTTTGATACCGGCGGTATTTCGCTCAAGCCCGGCGAAAGCATGGACGAAATGAAGTTCGATATGTGCGGCGCCGCCAGCGTGTTCGGCACCGTCAAAGCGGTATTGGCGATTAAACCCAAGCTCAACCTGGTCTTTATCGTTGCCGCCGCGGAAAACATGCCAGACGGCAATGCCACCAAGCCCGGCGACATCATCAAAACCCTCAAAGGTCTGACCGTCGAAGTGCTTAACACCGACGCGGAAGGCCGCCTGGTGCTATGCGATGCACTCACCTACGCCGAGCGCTTTTCCCCGGCCAGCGTCGTAGATATCGCCACCCTCACCGGCGCGGTGATTATAGGCCTGGGCCATCACGCCACCGGCCTGCTCTCCAACGACGATGACTTGGCACTGGATCTGCTGGATGCGGGCGAAGCCGCCTGGGATCGCGCCTGGCACCTGCCGCTGTGGGATGAGTATCAAGAGCAGCTCGAGTCCAACTTTGCCGACCTGGCCAATATTGGTGGCCGCCCCGCGGGCACGATTACCGCTGCGTGCTTTTTATCGCGCTTTGCCGATCACTTCCCCTGGGCGCACCTGGATATCGCCGGAACCGCTTGGCACTCCGGCAAGCAAAAAGGCGCTACCGGGCGTCCCGTTGGGCTGTTAACCCAGTACCTGCTTGACCGTGAAGCAGACGCCCAAGTAGAAAATAGCGACGTCTAACAACACAATCAGGCAATCAACGGTTGCCTTTATTTGACGCAACCGTTACACCTAAACCCATTAGCGTGTGCCTTATCTCAAGGCACACGCTACGACCACTTTAACGCTTATATTACGACGCCTATATTTGCCCTTCAGGGCTTGGATCAAGTAGAGAGAACATGCCGTGCCCACTAACTTTGAGATTTTGCCATCCAACCAGCCGATAGCCGATGAGATCCGTGACAACATTCTCAAAAACCCCGGCTTTGGCAAACACTTTACCGATCACATGGCCCATGTGCGCTGGACCGTTGACGCCGACTGGCACGGCCACCAAGTGCGCCCTTACGGCCCGCTAACCCTCGACCCGGCTGCTTCTGTACTGCATTACGGCCAGGAAATTTTTGAGGGCATCAAGGCCTATCGCCATGCCGACGGCTCTATCTGGACGTTCCGCCCCGAGAAAAACGCCGAGCGCTTCCGCCGCAGTGCCCGTCGTTTGGCGCTGCCGGAGCTGTCCGACGAAGACTTTATCGGCTCGCTGAAAGCGCTATTAGCGCAAGATCACGCCTGGGTGCCCACGCCTGCCAGCGCATCTGACGAGTGCAGCCTCTACCTGCGTCCGTTTATGATCGCCTCGGAAGCCTTCTTGGGCGTACGCCCCGCCCATGAGGTGGACTACTACGTGATCGCCTCCCCCGCGGCGGCGTACTTTAAAGGCGGCATTGCCCCGGTATCAATCTGGCTCTCGTCTAACTACAAGCGCGCAGCCCCCGGCGGCACCGGCTTCGCCAAGTGTGGCGGTAACTACGCCGCCTCATTGGCCGCGCAGAAAGAAGCCGAAGCCCACCAGTGTGGTCAGGTCGCGTTCCTCGATGCCGCTGAAAACAAGTGGGTGGAAGAACTCGGCGGCATGAACCTGTTCTTCGTCTTCAAAGACGGCCGCTTGGTGACCCCGCGCCTGACCGACACGATTTTGGAAGGCGTCACGCGCAACTCGGTGCTCACGCTGGCCAAAGATGAAGGCCTAACGCCGGAAGAGCGCGCTATCAGCATTGACGAGTGGCGTGAAGGCGCGGCGTCTGGCGAGATCACCGAGGTATTTGCCTGTGGTACCGCCGCGGTCATCACCCCGGTGGGCGAGCTGGTCACCGAGAACGAGCGTATCAAGCTAGCTGCCGGTGGCAATAATGAGATTGCCATGCGCATTCGTACCAAGCTGCTCGACCTGCAGTACGGTCGCAGCGAAGATAAGTACGGCTGGTTAACCCAGTTGGTTTAAGCGGTTTTAAAACCAGCGCTTATCCTTTCAGCACCGCCGCATTCTTGCGGCGGTGCTGTTTGCCATCGACGTATCTGAAATCGTTTTACCTGGAACCGCTATGGCGCGCATTGATTTCTACATTCTGCCCGATACCACCCTGGAAGCGCGCTTGCAGTTTGCTTGCAAACTGGCCGAGACCATCTGGCGCAAAGGCTACCGCCTGCATATGCACTGCGAAGACAAAGCCCTCGCCGAGCAGGCCGATAGCGCGCTGTGGAATTTCCGCCCAGACGCCTATTTACCCCATGCCCTGGAAGATAGCGAGATGGCCGCCAGCGTACCGATCACGCTAGGTTGGCAGCAGTTGCCGGTGCCCACGGAAGAAACCGCGCTGCTTAATCTACACCCGGAAATACCCGAAGGCGTAGAGCGCTACGCGCGAATTGCCGAGATTATTAATCAGCACCAACAGGTGCTGGTCGCCAAACGCGCCTGCTGGCAGCGCTATAAAGACATGGGTCATGAGGTCGTGCCGCATAAGTTGAGGTAAATGGCCAAGGAGACCATATGCCATACAGACGAGACCCCGCACTTGGCGGGGCCGTCAACAGAGTTGGGCAATCGCTGTCAGTGCGTCCCAGGCGTCTTTGCCTTAGCCACCCTGTTGCTGTTGCTGCATCTGCTCCTGCATCTGTTGTTGCATTTGCTCCTGCCGTTGAGCCATGGCCTCGTCAAGTTGTTCGCGCTGTTCTTGAGTGAATACGCCTTCGATCTGAGACTGTAAGATGATGCTATCCGCGGTCATCTCGGCCGTTAGGTCACCAAGGCGCTCCGCGTCCGCACGAATGGCAGCTTCATCGTAATCGGGCTGAACCTGCTCGCCGAGTTGCTGCTGCAACTGCTGGGCTTCCTGCTCCTTGCCACTGATTTTATCTTGCATCTGGGTCAAGAGGTTGCTCATCTCTGCTTTCTGCCCTTCATCCAGATCCACCATTTCGTCAAGTTGATCAACTTGGTCATCGACACTGGGGGTGCCACCAGGCATTTGCTGGGCCATGGCGGGAACACTGAATGCCAGTGCTGCAACTGCTGGAAGGCAAAGCTTGGCTACGTGCATAAAAACTCCAATTGCGAACAAATTTGTACTTCCTGCCCGACGAATCCTGACGGGCCTTGCGATCCGACACTGCTGTTTTTAAAAAATTCGTCGTAACGGTAAATTGTTGATTACCATTAGCGGGCTCTGGCCGCGCCCTTTGCCCTCATGGAGACGTAAACGTGTTCACGCGCTACCCGCTTGTTACGATTGTCATCGCCCAACTGTTCGGCACCTCGCTGTGGTTTAGCGTTAATGGCGTTGGCTTGGCGCTTCAGGAGTCTGTAGGCCTTAGCGAAAGCGATTTGGGTCTGCTCACCATCGCCGTTCAGGCCGGGTTTATTAGCGGCACGCTATTGATTGCCACCACCGGCCTTGCCGACCGCATTCGCGCCAGCCACCTGTTTGCGATTTCCGCTGTTCTCGGCGCACTGATCAACGCCGCCTTTATCGGCGTGGCTGAGAGCGTGACGCTCGCCGCTGTGGCACGCTTTGCGACCGGGCTCTGTCTGGCGGGTATCTACCCGCTGGGTATGAAGCTGGTGGTGAGTTGGACACCCAGCCATGCCGGGGCGGCACTGGGCTGGCTGGTGGGCATGCTCACCTTGGGTATTGCCTCCCCGCATCTGCTACGCGGTTTAACGCTGGGTTTACCCTGGCAGTGGCCATTGCTGCTGGCCTCACTGCTGGCGCTGGTCGCTGCGCTAATGATTTTCAAACTGGGCGTTGGCCCCCACCTCCCGGCCACCGCCAAAAGCGGACGCCCCTGGGCAGGTCTGGCCGCTTTCAAACAGCCTCGTTTTCGTGCCGCCGCACTGGGTTATTTCGGCCACTGCTGGGAACTGTATGCGCTGTGGGCGCTGGTGCCGTTTCTGGTCGCCCGGGAGCTGGAGCGATTGGATGCTGCAAACAGCGCTCAGCCGTGGCTAAGTTTTGCGGTGATCGCCCTTGGCTTACCGGGTTGCGTGCTGGCAGGCAAATGGAGCCGCCAGATTGGCAGCGATCGAGTGGCCTGCGTGGCATTAGCTACCTCTGGTGCGCTGTGTTTGGTTTATCCCTTGTTGGGCAGCGCCTCGCCCTGGTTGCTGCTGGTGCTTCTCGGCTTATGGGGCGTTAGCGTTATTGCCGACTCAGCGCAGTTCTCTGCGCTGGCTAGCGCCACGGCTCCACCCGAGCGGCTAGGGGCGGCGCTGGCGATGATGAATGCTATCGGCTTTGGGCTGACCATTCCCTCCATCGCACTGGTTACCGCACTGTGGTCGAGCCAGTCGCTGGCGGTAATTTGGTGGCTGCTACCGGGGCCTATCCTCGGGCTAATCGCCATGCGCGGGTTTTCTGCCCATAAACAGTTCTCATAAACACATCACATACGTACGGTGCACCCACAATAGAGCGTGAGTAGCCCCTGACGACCACGGCCCTTACGCGGTATACTCACGCCCATTCATCTATGCACTTATACACATTTCTCGCCAGCCGTGAGCCAACTCTCCATGGAAAAGACCTACCAACCCGAACAGATCGAAACCCGCTGGTACGAGCGCTGGGAAGCCGACAACCGTTTTGCTCCCTCCGGCCAGGGCACGCCTTTTTCGATCATGATTCCACCGCCCAATGTGACCGGCAGCCTGCACATGGGCCACGCGTTCCAGGACACCATCATGGATACCCTGACGCGCTGGAAACGGATGCAGGGTAATAACACCCTGTGGCAGGTAGGCACCGACCACGCCGGTATCGCGACGCAGATGCTGGTGGAGCGCAAGATTGCGGCTGAAGAGGGCAAGACCCGCCACGACCTTGGCCGCGATGCGTTTATCGACAAGGTATGGGAGTGGAAACACGAATCCGGCGGCCATATTACCCGCCAGCTGCGCCGCATGGGCGCTAGCGTCGACTGGTCTCGCGAACGCTTCACCATGGACGACGGCTTCTACAAAGCGGTACAAGAAGTGTTTGTGCGCCTGCACGAAGAGAAGTTGATCTATCGTGGCAAGCGCTTGGTCAACTGGGATCCGACACTGCACACCGCCATTTCTGACCTGGAAGTGGAAAACAAAGAGCAGCAAGGCAGCTTCTGGCATTTCCGCTACCCGCTGGCGGACGGCGTTAAAACCACCGACGGCAAGGATTACCTCGTGGTTGCCACCACCCGTCCGGAAACCCTGCTGGGCGATACCGGCGTGGCAGTTAACCCGGAAGATGTGCGCTACGCCTCCCTGGTCGGCAAATTTATCGAGCTACCGTTGGTCGGTCGCCGAATTCCGGTGGTTGCTGACGAGCACGCCGATATGGAGAAAGGTTCAGGCTGCGTCAAGATCACCCCCGCCCACGACTTCAATGACTACGAAGTCGGCAAGCGCCAGAACCACCTGCTGATCAACGTCTTCTCCAAAGACGCGGCGATCCTTGAGCAGGCCGAGATCTTCGACCTGAAAGGACAACCCCAGCCCGATGTAGACGCCACTCTGCCTGCCAAGTACGCAGGTCTCGACCGCTTTGAAGCGCGCAAGCAGATCGTTGCCGACATGGATGCCCTGGGCCTGCTAGAGCAAGTTGAAGTCGTTAACAACACCCTGCCTTATGGTGACCGTTCGGGCGATGTCATCGAGCCGCTGCTCACCGACCAGTGGTTTGTAGCCGTGGAGTCTCTTGCCAAGCCCGCCATCGAAGCGGTGGAAAATGGCGATATCCAGTTCGTGCCCAAGAACTACGAGAACATGTACTTCGCCTGGATGCGCGACCTGCAGGATTGGTGTATCTCCCGCCAGCTATGGTGGGGCCACCGCATCCCGGCCTGGTACGACGAGGAAGGCAATGTCTACGTTGCTCGCAGCGAAGCCGAGGCTCGCGAGAAGCATGAGCTCGGCCCCGATGTCACCTTGACGCAAGATGAAGACGTACTCGATACCTGGTTCAGCTCGGGCCTGTGGACGTTCGGCACCCTCGGCTGGCCGGAAGAGGCGCCAGAGCTGAAGACCTTCCACCCCAGCAGCGTGCTGGTCACCGGCTTTGACATCATCTTCTTCTGGGTTGCCCGGATGATCATGATGACCCTGAAGTTCACCAAGCAGGTACCGTTCAAGACGGTTTACGTACACGGTTTGGTGCGCGACGGCCAGGGGCAGAAGATGTCCAAATCCAAGGGCAACGTACTCGACCCCATCGACCTGATCGACGGCATCACGCTGGATGAGCTGCTCGAAAAGCGCACCGGCAATATGATGCAGCCGAAACAGGCCAAGGCGATTGCCAAAGCGACCAAGGACGAGTTCAAAGACGGTATTGAAGCCCACGGCACCGATGCGCTGCGCTTTACCTTCCTCTCCCAAGCCACCACCGGGCGTGATATCAAGTTTGATATGAGCCGCCTGGACGGCTACCGCAACTTCTGCAACAAGCTGTGGAACGCCTCGCGCTACGTGCTGATGAATGCCGAAGGCGAAGATTGCGGCACTGGTGGTGAAGAGGTTGAGCTTTCACTGGCCGACCGCTGGATTATCTCGCAGCTGCAGAAAACCGAAGCCCAGGTCACCAAGGCGATGGACGAGTACCGCTTTGACCACGCCTCCCAGGCGCTGTATGAGTTCGTCTGGAATGAATACTGCGACTGGTACCTGGAGCTTTCCAAGCCGGTGTTGTGGGATGAAAATGCCACGGCAGAAGCCAAGCGCGGTACCCGCCGCACGCTGGTACGCGTACTCGAAGCGATTCTGCGCCTTGCTCACCCGATGATGCCCTATATCACCGAGGAGATTTGGCAGCGCGTCTCGCCGCTGGCAGGCGTGTATATGGGTGACGATGCGTCGATCATGCTGCAAGCCTGGCCAGAAGCCGACGAAAGCAAAATCGACGACCAGGCCAGCCTGGATATCGAGTGGTTGAAAGGCGTCATCATCGCCGTGCGTAACATCCGCGCCGAGATGAACATCGCCCCCGGCAAGCCTCTTGACGTACTGCTCACCAAAGGCAAGCCTGAAGACGCCGAGCGCCTGGAGAGCAACCGTCGCTTCCTTTCCAAACTCGCCAAGCTGGAAAGCGTTACCTGGCTTGAAAAACCAGACGACGCCCCGCTCTCAGCCACGCAGTTGGTGGGTGATATGGAAGTGCTGGTACCGATGGCGGATCTGATCGACAAAGACGCCGAAATCGCCCGCCTCAGTAAAGAGATCGAGAAGCAGGACAAGCTGATCGGCGGCATCGAGAAGAAGCTTGGCAACGACGGTTTTATCGCCAAAGCCCCGGTAGCAGTGGTGGATAAAGAGCGCGGCAAGCTGGCTGAATTCCAAGCCACCAAGCAGTTGCTGGAAGAACAGCGCGCTAAAATCTCAGCGCTGTAAGTCCTCTCCCGGCGCCAGGCAACGCTGACGGCATGCTTGCCCGCTGATCGGATAGCGCCTATAACGGGTAAATGGACTCCCCCAGCACAGACAGCGTTTTGACCCGACACCCCCTGGCGGTGTTGCGCTTTCTTGGTTTGGTGCTTTTGGGCAGTGGCGTTGGAGGGGTGGCGGCTCTGGCCGCCGTTGGCTTCGTTAATGCGGTGGTATGGCTCAACGACCTGCTGTTGATCTCCCCCCGAGGCCAGATGATGGCTGCAGACACCACTCTGGTGATCCTGGCTACCCTGCTGGTGCCAACCCTTGGGGGGCTGCTCGTTGGTCAACTGCACCGCGGCCTGCCTGGGGGCCGCCCCCATACACCTGCCGACGCCATCGCTGCCGTCCAGACCCGCCGAGGTCGCCTACCCGCCAAGGCTGGTGCTCTCTCAGCGTTAAGCGGTTTGGTGTCGTTAGGCGCAGGCGCCTCGGTGGGTCAGTACGGCCCCCTGGTACACCTCGGCGCGACTCTCGGCTCGCTGATTACACGCTTGCTGCGCCTGGGGCGATCAGAGGACAATATCACTATCGCTTGCGGGGTAGCGGCAGCCATCGCTGCGGCCTTCAATGCACCACTGGCGGGCATTGTCTTCGCCCACGAAGTCGTGCTACGCCACTATGCCCTGCGCGCCTTCGCGCCAGTGGCTGCCGCCGCCATCGTCGGCTATGTGCTGGCCACTCAGTTGCTTGCTCAGGGGACGCTGTTCCATATCACTGAGCCTGGCGTGCCTCAACCTTGGGAATTCGCCCTTTTCCTAGCCTTGGGTGGCCTAGGCGCCTTGGTGGCTGGAGGCTATATGCATGCCATTCTTGCCATGGGCCAGCTGGCCAGGCGGCTACCACTGCCCACCAGCCTTCATCCCGCACTAGCCGGGGCTTTGCTCGGCCTAACGGCTCTTTGGGTACCCGATATTCTCGGCATGGGCCAAGAAACCCTGCGCTTCGCCACCTTGCCCGGGGCCTATAGCGGCGGCGAGCTGCTGATGGTACTGCTACTAAAGCTGGCCGCGACCGCTTTGTGCCTGGGGCTGGGCTTCGCTGGTGGTGTCTTCAGCCCAGCGCTGGTGATCGGCACCCTCTTCGGCGCCCTAGCCGGCACCCTGGTAGCGGAGCTGGGCGGTGGCCAGGAGACGTTTATCTTCTATGCGGTGTGCGGCATGGTCGCGGTCACCGCACCGGTCCTCGGCGCGCCTCTTACCACCCTGCTGATCGTCTTTGAACTCACCGGCAGTTATGCGTTGACCACCGCCGCCCTGGCCAGCGTCACGCTAGCCAATCCGCTGGCCGCCCAACTGTTCGGCCGCTCGCTATTCGATATTCAATTAGCCCGCCGTGGCTTGGATCTCTCCGCTGGCCGCAGTCGCGCCGTGCTCCAGGAGACGCGGTTGACCGAGTTGATTAGCCATGATGCCGTCACCTTGGCCCCCGCGACCCCACTGAAAGCGGCCATCTCACGCCTTAGTCAAGCGGGCCATGGCGAAGCTTATCGGGTAGACGGCCGAGGGCGTTACCAAGGCTGCGTGACGTTGGCGAGCCTGGAGAGCTTCCGCGAAGGCAGCGAGGCCACAACCCTGGCCGACTGTCCCGAAACACCCCGCCCAGTGCTAGATCCGCACGCCTCACTTTGGGAGGCAATGCAGCAGCTACAAAAGGTCACTGGCGAGGCCATCGCCGTCGTGGATGACGAACGGCGCTTCTTGGGGGTGGCCTATGAGTCGAGCATTGCTCGAGCCTTCTTGTATCACAGCGACGCCCTACGACGGGAGGAACACGGTGCTGGCTAGACGATTGATCCCAGGACTTCTGGCCGGGCTGCTCGTCCTGGCAACCCCCATCAGGGCGGAAGTGCCCGACGCTGCCGACTCTCTGACGGTATTGAGCTGGGGCGGTGCCTACGAGCACGCCCAGCGCCGTGCCCTCTTCACACCCTTCACCGAGGCCCATGATGTACCGGTGGCAGTGGACAACTATAACGGCGGCCTGACGGAACTCCGCCAGGCCGTGGCGGAGAACGATGTCCCCTGGGACGTACTCGATATGACCCGCAGCGAGGCCATGGCAGCCTGCGAAGAGGGGCTACTGGAACCGCTACCCCCCGAGCTAGCCGCCCCAGCGCCGGACGGCACTCCGGCATCCCAAGACTTCTTTCCTGGCGCCCTGGGGCGCTGTTTTATCAGCCATTCGATCTTTGCTACCGTCGTGGCCTATCGCCGTGATGCTTTCCCCGGGGAGCGCCCCACTCGCATCGCCGATCTCTTCGATCAACAGCGTTTCCCTGGCCCCCGGGCCTTACAGCGCACCCCCGCGGCTAATCTGGAGTGGGCGCTGCTCTCCTACCGGGTACCACGGGAAGAACTCTACCGTCTGCTCAGTACCCGCCGCGGCCTGGACTTGGCCTTCGCCCGGCTGCAAAGCATCGACAATATCCACTGGTGGGAGGCTGGCGAAACCCCGGTGCGCCTGCTAGAGGAGGGCCAGGTGGTCATGGCTTCCGGCTACAATGGCCGCTTCTTCGCTGCCATGGTGGAGCGCGACCTGCCCATTGAGATCCTCTGGGACGGCCAGCTCCAGGAACATGAGACCTGGGCGATCCCCCGCGGTGCCTCGAACCCCGAGGCAGCCCAAACGTTTATTCGTTTCGCCACTACCAGCGAGCGCCAAGTGGAGCTGGCCCGACATATCCCCTATGGTCCAGCGCGACGCTCTGCTGCTATGCAGGTCACCACCCACCGCGACAGTGGCCTGGACATGCGCCTGCATATTCCCACCCACCCCATCAACGCCCAGGGTGCGGTGACCAAGGACGAGACTTGGTATGCCCGTACCCAGGAACGCATTGAGGCCCTCTTTCGCGAGACCCTGTTTCGTGAAGCCCTGACGACACAAAAATGAATGCGCAGTGCGGTTTCAAAAAATGAGCGGTTACAGTTAACGTGGCAATGCTGATAACCGTACTACGACATTGGGAACGAGGTGATCGCACTCCCCATGGCCCAGCGCTGGCATTACTGCATATCGTTGCCAAGGAACCAAAGGCTGTACTGAGAGCATTGGGCTAACAGAAATGCTCTTTTAAATTCGATATTTTTGAATTTGAAGCTGTCGGCTACTATTTCGGTTCGCTCAGACTGAGTGTTATTGCGTATTACCCAACCGCTTGGTCCTCCAACTCAGCAATTAATAGCAGAGCGTCCAGGCCTCGCAATTTCAGATCCAAGCGTGTCTGCCACTCAGTGTCTGAGAGCGTTACTTCCTGCTCGTAAGTTGAGCCAAAAGAGTCAGGCGCATCCTCAAGAGAGTTCAACCGCGCCAACTGATAAAGCTGCCAATCTAGCGGGGTTAATACTCTGCTCTTTACGTCACTCATGATCGAGATCTTCCTACATGATGAGGGGCCCTGAGGTGCTAAAGATCCTGTGCGTAACGCGCAAGCATCTCTTCCTGTCTCTCGGGAGAGCAGCTACGACCTATTTGCTCGTGAATCATCTGCCCCATCGTCGGCAATACGGAACGCTCGCGACGGCTCTCATCTGCCCAAAGTTTGGAGCGCATAAAGGCTTTAGCGCAGTGAAGGTAAGCCTCCTCAACCGTCACCTCAATAACCACTTTTGGTGCTCGCTTCTCTGATGCAAAAAGCTGCAGCTTTTCCTCATCCACCGAGACATGCGCCGCACCATTTATGCGTAGTGTCTCATCGACCCCAGGGATTAAAAACAGCAATCCAGCCCGACCGCTCTCGACAATTTTTAAGTGAATCCAATCGGTTATTACCTGGAGAATCTAGAATCACCAAAGTAAGGTCATCAACCACCTTGATGAAACCTGACTCTCCTCCACGTGGCGACGCATCAAAGCCCGACGCGTTTCCAGTGGCGATGACCACAAAGGGAGAAAGCTCGATAAATCGCTGACAGTGCCGGTCAAGTCGCGATAGCTGCTTCTTCAGCGCTCTCTCCTTTGGCTCAGGATATAGCTGGTATAGCTCTTCGGTGGTGCGAATCATGATCCCTCAATACAAAAACTGCCGACTCAATAATAATGAAACAGGCAACAGCTATTGCTCACGCGTAAATGGCGATGGCTGTTAACGGTAAGCGATCCCGACAATGCCCGCTCTAATCCCACAAAATCTACTTAATCACAACGCTAGCAGAAAATACTCCGAAGATAATTAACTTATTAGTTATGACTCATAATATCTATGCAGCGCTAGCGCATGACATATTGGCCCCCTTACACCCCACTTTAACCACATTTTCTTACGAAACGTGTAAGGTTGGTACAAGAACGGCCACTAAGTGGCATCGCTGATTCAGCAACGACACGGACTGCTCTATGCCGACACCAACCGAAGCGCGTTTACAGGCGCTGGCAACCGAATTAAAGCGGGCCGGGACTGCATACCATGAGCTTACGCCGATGGCGGATACCGGGCTGGCCCATGATCATGTGTGGATTCATCGCAGCGAAGGCAATGACTGGGTGGCGCGACTGCCGAAGCAGAGTCAGATGAACCTGCCGCCTGAAGAGAACCTTGCCTATCAGACCGCCTGTTACCAGCGTTCTAGCCCTGGTGGGCACACGCCGAAACTTTATGACACCCTGCCACCGAGCGAGGCATTGCCCCGGGGAGGCCTGTTGGTCGAGGCTATCCGTGGCCGCTTGGCCAAGTTGCCGGAAGACCTGCCTGCCATCGCGGATGCTCTAGCCAGCTTGCATAGCCAACCGCTACCCAGTGTCGCGCAGCGGGCACCGCTGCTTGCCCCTGAAGACCCGTGGCAAGCGATGGTGGATGAAGTGCGCCAGCAGGCTAACTGGCTGAGCGATGCGCAACTTTCGAGCAAAGTCACTCAGCGAATTAAGCAGGAGCTGGATCTGCTCCCGCCACGACTACGCGATGCCACGCCGACACTGATTAGCTTTGACACCCACCCTGGCAACTTCTTAATTCGTGACGATGGCCGTGCAGTGTTGGTGGATTTAGAGAAGTGCCGCTACGGCCTGCCGGGTATCGACCTCGCCCACACCAACCTCTACACCTCGACCACCTGGGACATAAGCAGCCAAGCGGTGCTATCGCTAAGTGACGTGATTAGCTTTTATCGCCGCTGGCAAGCCAACATGGATAAGTCGCCCGATACCGACACCCTGGTTGCCTGTCGCCGCGCTACCTGGCTCTGGTCGCTGACCTGGTGTGCCAAATGGCGTGCCCAGCATTTGAATACCAAGGATGCCCTGCAACGTGGCGAAGACTGGTCCGCAGAACTCACCGACCCGGCAGTAATCGATCACGTACGTGACCGCGTTGAACACTACCTCTCGCTGCCGACGATTGATCACGTTCATAGCGAGCTTCAGTGCTTGCAAGCCACCCTATAACGTTTTTCTCCTACTGATATGAGGTGTGCGATGCCGAATATACGCAACTCCCTGGGTGCTACGATTGCCGTGACGATGCTGGCTTTCTCTTTACCGGTCATGGCAAACCCTGCCCCTAGTGATTGGCAAAGCGTCGTGGCAGAAGCCGAAGGCCAAACCGTTTATTGGAATGCCTGGGGCGGTGATACGCGTACCAATCGTTATATCGACTGGGTGGCGAAGCAGATGCAGGCGCATTACGGTGTCGATGTGGAACACGTAAAACTGGACGATACGGGCAGTGCAGTGGCGCGGGTATTGGCGGAAAAACAGGCGGGCAATAACGACGATGGCAGTATCGACCTCATTTGGATAAACGGCGAGAACTTCGCTGCGATGCGCGAAAGCGACCTGCTGTTTGGCCCATTCGCTGAATCGCTGCCCCATTTTGCGCTTACCAATGCCACCGCTAACCCTGAGGTGGTGACCGATTTCACGCTACCTACAGAAGGCTATGAATCGCCTTGGGGTAAGGCGCAGATCACTTTTTTTTACGACAGCGCTCAAACCGAGACACCACCTCAGAATATGCAGCCACTACTCGCCTGGGCCAAAGCCAATCCCGGCCAGTTCAGCTATCCGCGTATTCCCGACTTCACCGGCAGCACCTTTTTAAAGCAGGCGCTGATCGAGCTCACCGATCAGGAGGAGGCGCTTTACCAGCCAGTTTCAGAAAGCGATTTTGAGGCCATCACAGAACCTCTGTGGGCCTATTTAGATGCGCTGCACCCGCACCTGTGGCGCAGTGGTCGCACCTTTCCCGATTCTGGCCCCAACCTGCGCACGCTGATGAGCGACGGCGAGCTAAGTTTGGCGTTTTCGTTCTACCCCACTGATGCCGCCGTGGCAGTCATGGAGTATGAGCTGCCCGAAAGCGTGCGCAGCTACGTGCTGGAAGGCGGCACTTTGGGTAACGTTCACTTTGTGGCGATCCCCTATAACTCGCCGCATAAAGCCGGGGCCATGGTGCTCGCCAATTTCCTGCTTTCACCGGAAGCTCAGGCGCAAAAGCAGTCGCTAGCGATGTGGGGAGACCGCAGCGTGCTGGATATCGATCAGCTAGACGCTGAGACCCAAACGCTGTTTGAGCGGGGAGATCGTCACCCTTCAGAGCTACCGGCGGACGCGCTGTCTAACACCCTACCCGAACCACACCCCAGTTGGATGACCGCCCTGCAAAATGCCTGGCTTGAGCGTTACGGCGTTAACTAACGATGCTACGACTGGCCCCGGCACTCATCATTGCCCTGCTAGTACTCCCCGTTGGGGCGGGTCTTATAATGGTGGTGCTGCCTGCGTTTGGCTACTTGCCAGCGCTAGGCGGCTATGGCGCTAGTTTAGCTCCCTGGCAAATGCTCTTTACCCAGCCGGGGCTAGGACGTTCGGTGGCGGTTAGCTTTGCCAGCGGGTTAGTCAGCGCAGCCGTAGCGCTGGTGATTGTAGTGCTGTTTTTGGCCGCCAGTCGGGGCACCTGGTTAGATCGTGGCATACGACGGTTGGTATCACCGTTGCTCGCCATCCCTCACGCTGCTATCGCCTTTGGGTTTGCCTTTTTGATTGCCCCTTCGGGGTTGGTGGCGCGACTAATATCGCCGTCGCTAACGGGCTGGGAGCGCCCCTTGGACACGCTGATAATCAACGATCCGTGGGGGCTTTCCCTAACGGCGGGCCTGGTGCTAAAAGAAGTGCCGTTTCTGCTACTGATGAGCCTGGCGGCACTCCCGCAGTTAGCGCCGGAGAAGCGCTTGATGCTGGCGAGGTCGCTAGGTTACTCGCCCACCATTGGCTGGTTAAAAACGGTGCTTCCCTCGCTCTACCCACTGATTCGCCTGCCGGTTTATGCAGTGATCGCCTATGCCACTTCGGTCGTCGATATGGCGCTGATTCTTGGCCCGAAGCTGCCGCCCACGCTGAGCGTATCTATCTTGAGTTGGTTCAACGACCCGGATATCAGCCAGCGTTTTATGGCCTCGGCGGCGGCAGTACTGCAACTGGGCGTCACTGTCGCTGCACTGCTGTGCTGGTGGCTGCTAGAACAACTGATCCGCATATTGACGCGACGCTGGCTGATCAATGGCAACCGCCAGCGCGGCGAAATCATCCTGCGCGTCGTTGGCCGCTCGGCATTACTGTTTTCGAGTATCACAACACTGACGGCCTTGGTTGGGTTGGGGCTATTTTCACTGGCCGGTTTTTGGCGCTTTCCAGAAGTGTTGCCGCAGATGCTAACGCTGAATCACTGGCAACGCAGCGGCTCTATGCTGGTCACGCCACTCGTCAATACGGCATTGATTGGACTTATTTCTACCACCTTGGCCACGGCGCTAGTGCTAGCAACGCTGGAAAATGAACACCGTCAGCACATTCAACCCAAGCGCGCGTTATGGTTACTCTATTTGCCCCTACTGGTGCCGCAAATTGCGTTTCTATTTGGGCTCATCGTAGCGGCGGAAAGCCTGGGTATTCGCCCTCAGCTTGGTTTGGTTATCGCTGGTCATCTACTGTTTGTACTGCCCTATGTATACCTCTCCTTGGCTGAAACCTATCGCCGATTGGATCCGCGTTGGCTAAAGGTAGCGCGTTCACTGGGGGTGTCACGCAGTGCCGCTTTTTGGCGGGTTCGCCTGCCGCTGTTGCTCGCGCCGCTGTTAACGGCGTTTGCCGTAGGCTTGGCGGTGAGCATTGGCCAATACTTACCCACCCAGTTACTCGGTGCGGGCCGCGTGACCACCGTGACGACCGAGGCAGTCGCGCTGGCCTCTGGCAGTAATCGACGTTTAATCGGCGTCTGGGCATTAGTGCAGGCGAGCCTGCCGTTGATTGGCTTTATGCTTGCGCTGGGGCTGCCCCGTTTATTGGGTACCCACCGCCGTGATTTAGCTACTTAAGAGGGACAATGTGACAGCTTCTTTTTGCGCGCCGCTACGTCTTGAACAAATTAGTATCGTCCTGGCAGGCCGTGAGTTACTGGCAGTGGATGCCACTATTACTCCCGGTGAAGTACTCACGGTAATGGGGCCCTCGGGGTCGGGAAAATCCACCTTATTGGCGTATATTGCAGGCTTTCTTGATCGCGAATTCACCCCCAGCGGCGGCGTATGGCTCGGTGAGCGCAATTTGCTCAACCTTCCCGCCGAACAGCGCAACATCGGACTTCTGTTTCAGGATCCGCTGCTATTTCCGCACTTAAGCGTGAGCGGCAACTTGTGCTTCGGACTGCCTCGCCATCTAAAAGACAAGCGCCAGCAGGTTACTCAGGCACTTGAACAGGTTGGGCTAGCAGGCTTTGAGTCCCGCGACCCCGCCACCCTTTCCGGCGGCCAACAATCACGCGTGGCGTTGATGCGCTTGCTGCTCTCCAAGCCGCGAGCGGTGCTACTGGACGAGCCGTTTTCCAAGCTGGATACTGCGCTGCGCCAGGAGATGCGCACACTGGTATTTAGCCAACTGCGCGAAGCAGGCCTGCCTGCGCTCCTGGTCACCCACGACCACGAGGACGCCAATGCAGCAGGAGGGCCGGTTATTGAGCTCGGCTGAACAACCACCTCGGCTGAGCATCGTGATACCGGTGCTTAACGAGGCCGCGGGGATTGAGGCGTCACTAACGCCGCTGCAAACAATGCGCGACCAGCGCACTGCGATACCCGTTGAGATCATTGTCGTGGATGGAGGGAGTGGTGATGCCAGCGCTCACATTGCCAAACCACTAGCAGATCGAGTGCTCAGTAGTCCAGCCGGACGAGCATTGCAAATGAACCTGGGCGCTCAGCATGCCACTGCGCCCGCACTGCTGTTCCTGCACGCGGATACTCAATTGCCCACGAACGCTGTTGAACAGATCACCCAAGCGCTTAACGGCCACGCATGGGGACGCTTTGATATTGAGCTTGCAGGCCGCAGCGGCTGGCTGCCTGTGGTGAGCTGGATGATGAACCAACGCTCACGGCTCACCGGCATCGCCACCGGCGACCAGGGCATGTTTATGCGCGCGAGCACTTTCAAAGCAACCGGTGGTTTTCCCGAACAGCCACTGATGGAAGACATTGAGCTATCTAAACGGCTCAAACGGGTGTCTCGGCCCGCCTGTTTGAAGGCGAAAGTGGTAAGCTCGGGCAGGCGCTGGGATGAGGTCGGCGCTTGGAAAACGATCCGCCTGATGTGGCGACTGCGCTACCGCTACTGGCGCGGCGTTAGCGCAACCCAACTCGCCAAGGAGTATCGCGATGCCCGCTGAAACGCCCCACCTGCACCTGCTAGCCAAAGCGCCGCTGGCGGGGCAAGCTAAAACGCGCCTGTCGCCCCTACTCGGTTTGGAAGGTGCTGCCAACGCCCACGCGGAGCTGGTACGCCACTGCGTCGCTAATGCCTGCAAAGCGCTGCCTGCCGCCAATGTCACACTATGGACAGCGCTTGATCACGCCCACCCGCTGTTTATCGAGCTTCGCGAGGCGTTTGGTGTGACGCTAAGCGCCCAGCCAGAGGGTGGTGACTTAGGCGCAAGGGTTCGCCATGCCCTGAACAGTACTCCAGGGCCCGCCATGCTAATGGGCAGTGATTGCCCAAGCATCACCAGCGCACTAATCACCACCTGCGCACAACAGCTAGCCAGCTTTGAGGTGGTGATGTTACCCGCCGAAGATGGCGGCTACGGCTTTGTGGGCACCCGGCAAGACTACCCTGCGTTGTTTGAAGATATCCCCTGGGGTACCCAAAGCGTGCTGACCACCACGCAGCAGCGCATTGAAGCATTAGGCCTCCAGGTCGCCTACCCGGCGACTATTTGGGACGTGGATCGTCCTGAAGACTGGCAGCGCTGGAAGGAGCTAGAGAATCTCTAATTAGCCGTTTCAGTGTAAGGAAACGGGCGCTCTCCTCACTCAGTGACAACCGATACTTCCCTTATTAGCGCTGGAGTTTTTATTGTGACCCGACAACGTTTAATTATTGCAGCGCTACTGATCACAGCCATTGGCATGTTTTTCATTAGCGGTGCCCATCAATGGTTCACCCTGGAAACCATCAAAGCATACCAAAGCGACTTCCAAACGGCCTTTAATCAAAATCCTTGGCAGGTAGCGGGGATCTTTTTTGCTGTTTATGTGGTGATAACGGCGCTCTCACTGCCGGGCGCCACGCTGATGACCTTACTTGGCGGTGCGCTATTTGGGCTCGGCTGGGGTCTGCTGATTATCTCCTTCGCCAGCACCATGGGGGCCACGCTGGCCTTTCTACTTTCACGGTTTCTTTTCCGTGGCCCTATCGAAAAGCGCTTTCCACGCCAGTTTGCCTCGGTGAATCGCGGCGTGGAGCGCGATGGCGCTCTTTATCTATTTACCATGCGTTTAGTGCCGGTATTTCCGTTCTTTATGATCAATCTGGTCATGGGTCTAACGCGCATAAAAACCGTCACTTTTTATTGGGTAAGCCAGCTCGCGATGCTGCCCGGCACCGCCATCTATGTGAATGCGGGTGGGCAGCTGGGCGAGCTAGAGAGCCTTGGGGATATTCTTTCACCGACGCTTATCGCCTCGTTTTTACTGCTGGCCATCTTCCCCTGGATAGCTCGACGCATTGTACAACTGGTGCAGAAGCGCAAAGCTTATAAAGGTTTTACCCGGCCAGCAGGCTTTGACTACGATATTGTGGTGATCGGCGGCGGTTCAGCGGGGCTGGTTACCAGCTACATCGCCAGCGCCGTGAACGCCAAAGTGGCGTTGGTGGAAAAACACAAGATGGGCGGCGACTGCCTGAATACCGGCTGCGTCCCGTCTAAAGCGTTAATTCGTGCCGCCCGCGCCGCCCATGAGATTCGCACCGCACACCGGTTCGGAGTGACTGCCAGCGAGCCGCAGGTCGACTTTGCCAAGGTGATGGGCCATGTGCATCAGGCGATTAGCGATATCGAACCCCACGACAGTATAGAGCGCTATAACGGCTTGGGCGTTGAGGTGTACCAAGAGCACGCCAGGCTGATCTCGCCCTGGGAAATACAGGTGGGTGATAAAACGCTGACCGCACGGCATATCGTGCTGGCCACCGGCGCACGGCCCCGGGTGCCGTCGCTGCCGGGTATTGAAATCGCCCCCGTTTTAACTTCCGAGAACCTCTGGTCGCTTACTGAACTGCCCAAGCGTTTAGTGGTGCTGGGCGGCGGCGCCATTGGCTGCGAGCTGAGCCAAAGTTTTGCCCGCCTGGGTAGCCAGGTCACCCTGGTGGAAGGCGTTTCTCAACTGCTGGGCCGTGAAGATCCAGAGGTCGGTGAGCTAGTCGAAAGCACCCTGGCGGGCGAGGGCGTAATTGTAATGACCGATGCCAAGGCGCTGGAAGTTCTCAACGATGATAGCGGCTATCAGCTAGTGGTGGAGCATGACGGCGATCGCAAGCTGCTAGCGTTTGACTACCTGCTGGTGAGTGCTGGTCGCCAAGCCAACGTGGAGGACTTAGGGTTAGAAGCGCTAGGTATCACCACCACAAAAGCGGGCACCCTTGAACTTAACGAGCGCCTGCAAACCCGCCTACCCAATATCTGGGCCTGCGGTGATTTGGCAGGGCCCTATCAGCTTACCCACGCTGCTGCTCACCAGGCGTGGCACGCGGCCGCCAATGCCCTGTTCGGCGAGCTGAAAAGCTTTGCGGTGGATTACCGCTATATGCCCGCCGTCACCTATGTACAGCCGGAAGTGGCAAGGTTGGGATTAAACGAAAAAGAGGCTAACGCACAGGGCATTGCCTTTGAAGTTACCCGCTACGCCATGGGCGAAAGCGACCGCGCCATCGCCGAAGGCGCCACTCAAGGCTTTATCAAAGTGCTTACCGTGCCCGGCAGAGACAAGATTCTCGGTGCAACCATCGTGGCGGAAAACGCCGGTGAATGGCTGAGCGAATTTACTCTCGCCATGAAGCACGGTCTGGGCCTCAATAAGCTGCTGGGCACCATTCACCCCTACCCCACGCTAGGCGAAGCGGCCAAGGCCACTGCGGGGGTATGGAAAAACGCCCACAAGCCCGAACGAGTGCTGGCACTATTGAAGCACTACTTCAATTGGCGACGCGGTGACAAGTCAGCTAAAACAATTGATTCCTAGCGCACCACGTTGAAATATAATTAGGGACAAGAAGTACGCCTAATCGTTTCGCCCGTTAGCAGGCGGGTGCACTTTGGCGAATGTTTCAATAATTTCGCGCACTACTTTACGCTGGGCAGCGGGAAGCTCCCGGTAGAGAGCCAGCAATTGGCGCTCTTCACTGGTGGGCGAAACGTCCCAACTTGCGGAAGGTTCGCTGACGGTATGAGCGGTGCTAGCGCCGTAGCGCAAGTGGTGTGGGTCGACAAACAGCCAGCGAGCCAAAACCTGGAGCTTATCCTGACTGGGGATCGAATCACCACGCAGCCAACGCCTAACGGCCTGAAACGTGATCGGCTTTCCCCAATAGCGCAGATTAAATTCCCGCTCAAGCACTGACGGCCGCGCTTCGTACCCCGCTGCTTCCAGTGCCGCTTTTAGACGCTCGGCGAACATGATCTTTTCATTCATGCCGCCAATGTGAAGCGATTGTTCAATAACAGTTGAATAACGGTTCACCTTTTGATTGAATCATTAATTCAATTTCGAGTTTTCGCTTAGGCGAGTTGCTATGTTAAGCGCTAAGATGCGGCGCTTGAGGAGTCATTCAGAATGAGTGGCACACTATCTCCATCGGTGCAAAATCTCGACGATCTGTGTCATAAGCTGGCGCTACTATGCGGCTCAGCAACCCCTCTCGAGCTTTTTGAACTGCTGGCCAAAACGCTGCATGCGCTTACACAGGGTCAACCAGTGGCACTTTATCGCCGCTTAAGCACAGGAAACCTTCGTTTGGCGTACTACTATCCGTTGGAAAGTACCCTCGCCTCTCACCGCGCGCTGCTCGCTATTCATTGTTACGACGATCTAGCCGCCTCAGAGCTGCAACTGTATGAACTAAAGGGCGAACATGAAGTGTGGGGGTATATTGGGCATCCACCTGCGGTTCACGCTGGGCCTGGCAAGTGGATCCAGCTACTCGTCGATCTTGCATCCCAACGCTTACGCTTGTTAAAAGCAGAGCGTATGGTCACTCGCCAATCAGGTTTAAAGTCTCGCCGCAGATTGCTGTCCAGAGATATTAAAAAACTGACTTCCATTGATGATATTTTGCAGCATCATGGCGCTAGCTGGTGCGATATTTTTCAGGCCGAAGGCATCGCGCTGGCTTATCAGGGCGACCTTCACTGCTTTGGCGAGTGTCCCTCGAAGCACCAGTTATTTCATCATTTACAGCAGTTGAATCAACACAATGCCCGTGACGAAATCGCCGAGCTGAATGGCAGTTGCCAAGGAGGTTTAGCGGCCCCGCTAAGCGTCGCCAATGCCTCCTTGGGTTGGTTGCTACTATTTCGCCAACAGCCGCTACTCCCCGCTCTGGTTGCTGATACGACGCTTCAAGACGTCTTGAGTTATTGGATGCCGCAGGAAGCCTCCATGATGATTGAGCTGGCCGACGATTTAGCCGTGGCCATAACGGCCCAGGAGGTCGTTCATCTCAACCGCCAGTTAACCAAAACCAATCAACGCCTTGAGGGTTTAGCCCACACCGACCCCTTAACAAAATGCTGGAACCGCTACTATACAGAGCTGGTGATTGAGGATTGGATCAATTCGTCAGTCAGTTTTGCCATGTTGATGTTTGATATTGATGATTTTAAAAATATTAACGATACCTATGGGCATGCAACCGGCGATGATATCTTGCGTAATATGACCCAGTTAGTGCAGGAAACGTTGAGACATGAGGATCACTTTGGGCGTTGGGGAGGCGAAGAGTTCGTCATCATATCCAAGGGGCTTGACCAAGATGCCAGTCTAAAGCTGGCTAACCGGCTCTGCCGCAACGTGGAGCAACACACCTTCGACATCGCTGGCCAATTAACAATCAGTATCGGCCTGACCCTTGCCCAGCCCGGCGACCGCCCCCGCCAGCTATTTGAGCGGGCGGATCAAGGCATGTATCTGGCTAAATTGGCGGGTAAAAACCAAGTCTTTGTCTGTTAATCCCCAACAGCACCTTGCTTCTTCTATAGGCGATGTCCATGCAGCAATTATTACTCATGGGTGCGGGCCATGCCCACGCCTTTGTACTCGAAGCCTTTGCCAAACAGCCTGAACCAAGCATCGCGATTACCGTGGTGAGTGATAGTCCTTTAGCAGCTTACTCCGGCAGCGTACCCGCATGGCTAGCGGGGGAGTGTACGCTGCGCGAGACACAGATCGACGTGGAGGCATTGTGCCAAAGAGCCAATGCTCGGCTAATTCTTTCCACAGCGAGTACGATCAACACCCAGGAGCGTTACGTAGCGCTGGCAAATGGCGAGCGCGTTAATTTTGACATGGCCTCCGTCAACATCGGCTCGACCCTGACCTCTCCTCAGCAGCATGGGGAGAACCTCCCCAAGCTACTCGCCATGCGCCCACTGAGTAGTCTGCACCAGCGCTGGCAGGCACTGCAAAATGACATTAGCCATTTACCCAGCGGCGGCGCCCAACGGGTAGTGGGCGTTGGCGGAGGCGCTGCGGGCTGTGAAACACTGATGAGCGTACTGGCCCAGTTGAGAAAGCAGCGCCCGGATATTGATTGGCAGGGGCATTTGCTCAGCGCGTCTAACGCTCTATTGCCCGATGCCGGGCACGTGCCACGCTGGCTAATGCGACGCGCGCTGTCACAGGCAGGGATTACCGTTCACGTTGAACAACGCGGCGATACGCTGATGGAAGGCGGAGTAACCACCCAGAACGGTAAACGCATCGATGCGGACATCGTCCTGTGGGCAACGGGGGCTGTCGGCCACCCTTGGCTGGCGGGGACTGATCTGCCATTAGATCAACACGGTTTTATCCGCGTAAACCATTCGCTGAAGGTTAGCGACCAGCCGAATATCTTTGCCGCTGGCGACTGTGCAGCGTTTACCCCAGCGCTACCCAACGCAGGGGTTTATGCGGTGCGCATGGGGCCATACTTAGCGGATAACCTTCGCCGTGCCTGCCAAGGCGAACCGTTACTCCCCTGGCAGCCACCCAAACGGGTGTTGGCACTCATTGGCACTGGCGACGGCCGCGCGATTGCCAGCCGCGGAGGCTTTGGGGTATCCGGCAAGTGGGTATGGCAATGGAAAAAGCGGATTGATGCGCGCTTTATCGCCCGCTTCAATCCGCCTTTTGAAGGCTAACTGGCTGAATCAGTTACCTTCGCGCCAGCCGCCTAGCACCCGACTATCCGGGCCAAAGAAGACCAATCGATCATGGTCAATCAAATACCGATAGGCGGTCTCCAGCATATCCGTGACCCGCTTGGCATCGCCCATTTGCGGGCACGCCATGCGGGTGGTGGCTAACGGGCTAAACTCAATGCGCTGGTTCTCACCGAGTGTTGCTTCACCACTAAAGCGATTACAGCCGTCGTAACCGCTAACTTTGCCCTCTTGTGAAATCTCGAAAAATGGCGTTTCCGGCATAGAGAGCCGCTCATCAGTCCCCACCAACAGTAGGTTCCAACGCTGCTCAACAATAGCGCCCTCAAGCGAGGCATCGTTAGCGCCCCCTTGTGGTATAGAACTTGGCCCTGGCGAACTGCTACAAGCACTTAACAGTAGCGCAGCGGAAGCCAGTAGTGGTAACAAGCGCCAACCTTTCATGGTGATCGTTCCTTTTGTCATTGTTACCAGCTACCGGTGTTTTCCATAGAAGCCCATGGCTCTTGTGGCGCCAGGGCATCGCCTTTTTGCAGCAGCTCCACAGAGATTCCATCCGGTGATTTAACAAACGCCATATGGCCATCACGGGGTGGGCGGTTAATCGTCACGCCGTTGTCCTGAAGGTGTTGGCAGAGCGCATAAATGTCATCCACCCGATAGGCTAGGTGGCCGAAATTACGCCCGCCGGTGTACTCTTCGGGATCCCAGTTATACGTCAGCTCAAGCTCCGGAGCCGTCAGCCGCTCTGAGCGTGGCTCATCTTCTGGTGCAGCCAGAAACACCAGCGTGAAGCGTCCTTTCTCGTTCTCTTTTCGGCGAACTTCTTTAAGACCCAGCAGATCGCAGTAAAAATGCAGCGAAGCATCCAGGTCATTAACACGCACCATGGTATGTAGATATTGCATATCGACTCCTGTTAAAAACGGCCTTGGTCATACTTTACAAAAACGTGACAACAGAAATAAATCGCTGCAACGCTGTATAATTAAATAATACCGTTTATCTTAGCTGGGTTTACCCGTCGGAGAAACCTGTGGATTCAGTCACTCAAGCCGCGCTTGGCGCAGCCATTGGCGGGGCAGTACTGGGCCGACGCCTTGGCCGTAAGGCCATCCTTATCGGCGCCGTACTCGGCACCCTGCCCGATTTTGATGTAGCGCTGGATTATGGCGATGCTGTGGCTAATGTCACCGAGCATCGCGGTTTTAGCCATTCGCTTTTTGTACTAACAGGGTTAGCCACCCTGTTGGCGCTGCTATGCACACGATTTGCTCCTGCAAAAGATATTAGCCTACCTCGCTGGTGGTGCTTTTTTGGGCTTATTCTGATTACCCATCCTCTGCTTGATGCACTAACCACTTACGGCACCCAGTTGCTTTGGCCTCTTGATCTCGCTCCCACCGCGTGGCCGATTATTTTTATTATCGATCCGCTCTATACACTGCCGCTGCTATTTACCTTGGGCGTCGCCTTGGTCTCTCAGCGGGTACGTAAAGCCTGCATATGGGGACTGGCCATCACGAGTGTTTACCTAATGATGGCAGCGGGTGCGAAATTAGTGGTAGAGCAACGTCTTGCCCCAGCCCTGGTAGAACAGGGTCTTGAAGAGGCTCCGCTACTGATACAGCCAACGCCGTTTAACATTGTGCTATGGCGCGCCACGGTGATCGACGGGGAGCGCTATCATGAAAGCCTGATTAGTGTGTTTGACGGCGACCGTAAACCGCGTTTCGAACCATTAATTCGTAACGCTGGGCTAGAGGCGTTCGCCCTGGCCAGCCAACAGGGAGAGCGTTTAATGTGGTTTGCGGGTTCTTTTTTACGCTATGAAACGCGACTGCTAGAGGGAAAAGAGACGCTGATCGCCACCGATATTCGGCTCGGCTTCCCAGGCTTCCATCCGTTTAGCTTTACCCTGGCAACGTTAGAGGAAGAACACTGGGTACCGCTTGCGGTAAGCGAACAGCTGGAGAGTACCCGCGGTATTCAGATGCAAACGCTATCGCGCCTCGCCGCTCGAGCCGCAGGCAACACCTCGGCCCTGTGCGCCAGCGATTTTATGACGCATGAATGGCGGGCCGACGAACGTTTTGTCTATCGTTGCTAAGCTAGCGTTTTATTAGGGAGCAATACCTTGGCCACAGCCACTATATTGCTCCCCGCCATAGGTCAGCGTAACGCGAGCGGGAAACGGCTTGCCGCTCATATTATCGAAACAGGCCCCAGCATCGATACGCACGCGGAAAAAGGGCTCCACGTCAGCGTTTTCAATCACGACTCGACCAGCTTCATTGTCCATCACACTAACCATATAAGGTAGCTGGAGACGCTCTTCCCCATAGTTCGTTTCCATCGTCAGTGTCGGCGTGTCATTTGCTAACGCAACCGTCCAGCCCGGTTCGTTACCCTGACCAAAGAACATCACGCCGGGCTTTTCAGCTCGGGTTAAGGCGTCACGCTGCTTGGCCAACGAGCACTGCAACTGCCCTCGTGGCGTTTCCACTAGCGCCTCGTCACCCCGGTTCCAGAAGCTGATCTCACCATCTTGGTAGCGGGCACCGCTGGCCACGACGGCTTGGGGCAGCCGCCATGCGCCGTGCAGCGACCATAGGCGCAAATCGTTGGCATTGGTGGCAGCCACTAAGTGCTGCTGAGCGGGTTCGCAGTGCCACGCATCAAAACGCTGCGCAGTGCCGGGAAAAAGCGCCGAGGGCAGAAAGGGTGCCCGGTTATCCAGCGTTGCTTGGTTAGCGGCTTTAGTTTCTGTGGAGGGCGTGGCTGCACACCCCCCGAGCACCACCATCACACCGACTGCGGCGATGGCTCTACCCCATGCTTTTAACGTATTCATACGTCATGCTCCCTGTATAACTAATTCTATTGTTTGCTGAACTTCTTAGCCACGTTTGAACGCCTGCAGATCGTGCGTATCGATACTTTCCACCTGCGGGGGCAACCCCAGCTCTTCGCGTTTGATTTTAACCTGCATTTTTTCCGCTAGCCGTTCGGCGTCGTCATCGGTAGTGCGCCCGTTAAGCTCCGCCAACTGCGCCATGCCCTGGTGATAGAAAGTGAGCAGATCCAGCGCCGTGCGGTTGCTCTCTTCCACCGCTTTGCGCAGTTGCGAAAGATAGCCACTGACTTGCGACAGGTGATGCTTGAGTTGCCAGACATAGCGCACCTCCGTCATCCATGGGCGCTCACGCAGCACGGCAAATAGCGCGCTGGTGGCCAATAGCCCAAGTAGCACACCTAGGGCATTGAGCCATAGGCTGCTGCCAAAGGTGGAGGTAAGGAGCATTGAGAACAGGAGGCCGAAAATAATCAGTTGCCCCGCCATGGCAAAGCTAATCATGCGGGCTTTGCGGCGGTAGGTCTCGGGGTCGTGATGTTCTAGGGTAAATACCATGGCCAGCCTCATTATCGCTGCAAACGCCCTATGATACGGGGCTGGCCAGGGCAAACAAGTAATAGCGTTTTACAAATGCAATTACGCCAAACGCTCCGCGGCCGTTTTGAGTAAGTGCTCGGTCGTTTCCCAGCCCACGCAGGCGTCGGTGACCGATACGCCGTAGCGCATGGCGCCAGGTTTGAGCGGCTGCTTGCCTTCGAACAGGTGGCTTTCCAGCATCAGCGCGACCAGGTTGGCTTCGCCTGCCTGACGCTGCGCCAATACATCCAGCATCACTTCACTCTGGCGGCGATGATCTTTACGCGCATTGGCATGGCTGCAATCCACCATTAGCCGTGGGTTTTGCCCGGCATTACGCAGCGCGATGGTTGCCGCACGTACGTGTTGTGCCTGATAGTTAGGCTCACCGTGCCCGCCACGTAACACTACGTGGGTGTGCAGGTTGCCTGCAGTTTGCTGGACGACCGGGTAGCCTTGCGGGTCTACCGCGAAACGCTGGTGCGGATGGGCCGCCGCACTCATGGCATCGATAGCCACTTGTACATCGCCACTGGTGGCATTTTTGAACCCCACCGCCGCTGACAAATCACTGGCCAGCTCACGGTGCAGTTGCGATTCGGTGGTTCGTGCACCAATCGCTACCCAGCTTAGTAAATCGTCTACGTAGGGCGCCAGCATCGGTTGTAAAAGCTCGGTAGCCACCGGCAAGCCGCGAGTGGCTACGGCATGCATCAGTTCACGAGAGAGCGCTAAACCACGTGGCATATCACCGCTGCCATCCAAGTCGGGGTCGTAGGCCAGCCCTTTCCAGCCCACAGTGGTGCGCGGCTTTTCAACGTAGACACGCATGACCGGCAAAATACGTTCACTGATCTCTTCGCTTAGCGCAGCCAGGCGGTCGGCGTATTCCAGCGCTGCATCTGGGTCGTGAACGGAGCAAGGGCCAACGACAACGAGCAGCCGGTCATCGTGACCACTCAAAATTTGCTGTACGGCGTGGCGCTGGCGGGCAATTTGCTCACTTAGCGGGCCGCCTAACGAGATACGTTGTCTGAGTTCGGCGGGGGTAGGCAGCCGCTTTGCATTGGGCTCAGGTGTTGAAGGCGTTAGCCGGGAAGTAGCATGGGCAGTGGTTACAAGAGTTTTATTAATAACAGGGCTGACAGGCGCATTCATGATTAGTTCTCCGCAATCGTGTGACATCGTATGGCTGTGTGACCACCCAAGTGAACACGGTCGGAGGTGGCAGCTAGCACCGACCGCGCGTCGCTAAATCGCCAGCTATAGCCATAACCCACAAAGCTGGTCGCGAAAGCGTTAGTCAGTGCGCGATAAATCATGATGCTGCTCCTTGATGAAATAACAGTGAAAAATGAGTTCTAAAACGCCAGAAGCCCCGGCGGGGTTACCGACCGGGGCTTCTGTGCTTGCGGCAGGCAACCGAGTGGTGTGCCTGGTGGCGCGACGTTAGGCGTCGGCCAGGGGCACACCGTAGCTAAACCAATACCCATAAAACGCAAAACCACCAACCAATTCTGGTTGTGGGTACACTGTATGTGGCGTGGTTGGTCGCTGCATGCCCATATTCCGTTAGATTCTGTTGGTTACGTTGGCAATAACTAGCCCCAGTAAATCGTTTGGCAGGGCTGCCGCCATGGCGTTCTAGTTTTATCCTGCCTGCAAGCGCTGCAAATGGCAACACTCAACCGCTAAAAGCTTGTACCCAGCCAATGGTAGCGGGCAGCGCGCTCATACTTACCAGCACCACCAAGCCTAGAAAGATGGACAGGAAACCAGAATCGTCTTTAAAGTTTTCGTCGTGGTGGGCCATGTTAGCCTCCTTTTTTATCAACGCTATATCAGGGGAGTGTCAAAAGCTGGGGCCATATTAAGTAGAACGGGGTGCGTAGGCAAACACATCCGAAAACACCCGCTCAAGCTTTATACCTTTTGTGTCGAGTACATCCAGGCAGGCGTACACCATATTGGGCGAACCCGAGATATAAACATCGTGGGTCTCTGGGGTGATATCTGTCGTTTTCAACACCTGATCAATACGGCCCAGATGATGGCTAATTCGCTCTCCCGCTGCTAACGGCTCTTCCAAGGGCGATTCGGTTACCGCATGAAAGCAGACATTGTCGTGTGTTTGCGCCCACTGGCTGGCCAGTTGCTCTAAATAGAGGTCGCGGTGTTCGCGGGCAGCCCACCACAGCGAAATTTCTCGTTCGGGCTGTTCATGCAGCACCGCTTCGACAATGGCTTTCATCTGGGAGAAACCGGTTCCTGCTGCGATTAGCAGCAGTGGCCTTTCGCTTTCGCGATCAAGCACGCACTCGCCACTGGGCAAACGCAGCGTGAGCTGGTTGGCTACCTGCAGCAGTTCACGCAGCCGCGCTGAGTTATCCCGCTCTGGCCAGTGTTGAATATGCAGTTCGATAACACCATCGCTGCGATCGGCACTGGCGATCGAAAACGGTACCCAGGTGGTGTCATCCAGCTTAAGCTCTAAATATTGTCCCGGCGCATGCTGCATGGCTTCGGCGCGCCCAGTTAGCGTCACGCCAAACACATCGGGGCTTAAGTTCTCAAACTCGGTGACTTGGCAAGTCAACGTCCTTGCACTCATGAAAGCCTCTTTTAACAAATTCGGTCAGCGATACAGCACATTTAAAGGCGAGAGGGGGGCAAATCCAGGCCAATCCCCAGCGCTTCCCAACGCTCATCTACGCGCGCTTTAACGGCATCATCCATCACAATCGGGGTGCCCCATTCACGGTCAGTTTCTCCTGGCCACTTATTGGTGGCATCAAGCCCCATTTTCGAGCCAAGGCCTGAGACCGGCGAAGCGAAATCGAGATAATCAATGGGGGTATTTTCGACCATCACTGTATCCCGCGCGGGGTCCATCCGGGTGGTGATCGCCCAGATAACATCTTCCCAATTACGTGCGTCCACGTCGTCATCCAGCACAATCACAAACTTGGTGTACATAAACTGACGCAGAAAGCTCCATACCCCCATCATCACGCGCTTGGCGTGGCCGGGGTACTGCTTCTTCATGGTGACCACTGCCATACGGTAAGAGCAGCCTTCCGGTGGCAGGTAGAAGTCGACGATTTCGGGAAACTGCTTACACAGAATGGGCACAAAGACTTCGTTAAGCGCCACGCCAAGAATCGCCGGTTCATCCGGCGGACGCCCCGTATAGGTCGAGTGATAGATCGCATCACGGCGCATGGTCATCCGAGTAATGGTAAATACCGGGAAGTGGTCGACCTCATTGTAGTAACCAGTGTGGTCACCAAAGGGGCCTTCCGCCGCCATGTCATCGGGGTAGATAAAGCCTTCGAGGATAATCTCGCTGGACGCGGGTACATCAAGATCCGCATGACCGCACTTCACCAGCTCGGTACGCGAACCGCGCAGTAGACCAGCAAAGGCATATTCTGAGAGCGAATCCGGCACAGGGGTTACGGCGCCCAAAATCGTCGCCGGGTCGGCACCCAGCGCCACCGCAACCGGGAAAGGCTCGCCTGGGTGGGCTTTCTGGAACTCCAGAAAATCCAACGCGCCGCCACGATGGGAGAGCCAGCGCATGATCAGGCGGTTCTTGCCAATCTTCTGCTGACGGTAAATCCCTAGGTTCTGTCGCTTCTTGAGCGGCCCCTTGGTGATCACCAGGGGCCAGGTGACCAGTGGACCCGCATCACCAGGCCAACAGTGCTGAATCGGCAGCAGCCCGAGATCGACCTCGTCGTCTTCATACACCACTTCCTGTACCGGCGCATGTTTGACGTTTTTCGGCCCCATGCTGAGCACTTGTTTGAAGATCGGCAGCTTGTCCCAGGCGTCTTTCAAGCCTTTCGGCGGGTCAGGCTCTTTGAGAAACGCCAACAGCTTGCCCACTTCTCTGAGCGCTTCTACCGAGTCTTGGCCCATGCCTAGCGCAACTCGCTTGGGGGTGCCAAACAGGTTACCGAGCAGCGGCATGTCGTGGCCTTTGACGTTTTCAAACAGCAACGCCGGACCACCGGCACGCAGCGTGCGGTCGCAAATTTCGGTGATTTCCAGGTAAGGATCGACTTCGACATGAATACGCTTGAGTTCACCCTGGGCTTCAAGCGCCGCGATGAACTCACGCAAGTCTTTGTACTTCAAGGCACGCTCCCTGGCTGGCGAATGCGCCGCGTTAGCGGCGCTCTTTTTGACTACAAGCTAGCGGCGCTTCATCGCCTCAAAGAACTCTAGATTGGTCTTGGTATCTTTCAGACGATCAATCAGGAATTCAGTGGCGGCGGTGTCTTCCATCGGATTGAGCAGCTTGCGCAAAATCCACATGCGCTGCATTTCATCCTCAGAAGCCAGCAGGTCTTCACGACGGGTGCCACTGCGACGGATATTGATCGCCGGGAATACACGACGCTCAGCCAGCTTGCGATCCAGGTGGGCTTCCATATTGCCGGTACCCTTGAACTCTTCGAAGATGACTTCGTCCATCTTGGAGCCAGTATCGACCAGCGCCGTGGCGATAATCGTCAAGCTGCCACCCTCTTCGATATTACGCGCCGCACCAAAGAAGCGTTTCGGCTTTTCAAGGGCGTGGGCATCGACACCACCGGTGAGCACTTTACCGGAGCTGGGCACCACGGTGTTATAAGCACGCGCTAAGCGAGTAATGGAGTCGAGCAGGATGACCACGTCTTTCTTGTGTTCAACCAAGCGTTTGGCTTTCTCGATAACCATTTCAGCGACTTGCACGTGACGCGCAGGCGGCTCATCGAAGGTTGATGCCACTACTTCGCCACGCACGGTGCGCGACATTTCGGTGACTTCCTCAGGGCGTTCATCGATCAGCAGTACGATCAGATGGCACTCTGGGTTGTTGCGCGTGATGGAGGTCGCGATGTTTTGCAACATCAGCGTTTTACCCGCCTTCGGCGGCGACACCAGCAAACCACGTTGGCCTTTACCGATCGGTGCGGTTAGATCGATGATTCGCGCGGTAAGGTCTTCCGTGGAGCCGTTACCGATCTCCATACGCATGCGATCGTCTGGGAACAGTGGCGTTAAGTTCTCAAACAGGATCTTGTGCTTGGCATTTTCCGGACGGTCAAAGTTGATTTGACTGACCTTCAGCAGGGCGAAATAGCGCTCACCCTCCTTCGGCGGACGGATTTTGCCGGAAATGGAGTCACCCTTGCGCAGATTGAAACGGCGAATCTGCGAAGGCGATATATAAATATCGTCGGGACCGGCGAGATAGGAGCTGTCAGCGCTACGCAGGAAGCCGAAGCCATCCTGAAGAATTTCCAGCACACCGTCGCCATAGATATCCTCGCCACTTTTGGCGTGTTTCTTGAGGATGGCGAAAATGATGTCCTGCTTGCGCGAACGGGCCAAGTTATCAATACCCATTTCACGGGCGATATCGAGGAGCTCGGGAACGGTTTTTTGCTTGAGTTCAGTGAGATTCATCGGTGTGTTAGAAAGTTGCTCATGGAAGCTGGGCGCCAGGCGCCGGGAATAAGACAGGAGGCGTGAAAGTGACGCCGTGTGATGCGTTCAGACCCCGGTAAAGGCACGCGCTCGAAGATGAAAGGAACGGCGTTGGACTTAACTAACAACGCTGCTGCTTGTTGTTATTAAGACTCAACTCGAGGGTGCTAACACTTGTCTCTTCTGGTTCACACAGGAAGAGTGGTTGAACCAGTGGGCTATCTGACGACTTGGAATTCTGGCTGACGCTAACGGGATAAACAGTGAATAACGTCTGGGGCGACCAAGGTGCCGTACTTGCACGACGCATACAAGATGATTTATCTAAACAGCGACTCATCTCAGCAGCGAAGTACTTGTGGACACGCTAACTAACTAGGTCAGATCAGGCCAGTAGCTCGATGGTAGTCAAGCGCCGCGACAAACGCAAGCCTTTAGGTGTCTAGCAATTGACAATAGATAAAGGTCGCCGCAACCTTGGCACAGCCAACACGAAGGAAAGCTCATGCCCAAGGACATTTCGCTCCCTATTGCCACCGCTCCCGCTGAGGCAGACAGCGGTACGCCGCAGCGCTTCGCCGCTATAGACCTGGGCTCCAACAGCTTTCATCTACTGGTGGCCAATTACCAGCATGAACGCCTCCAGGTGGTGGCCCGATTGGGCGAAAAGGTGCAGCTCGCTGCGGGACTAGACGACGACGGCTTGCTCAGCGAAGAGGCAATGCAGCGCGCACTAGACTGTTTGGGCCGCTTCGCGCCGTTTTTAAGCGATATCACCAACGCCAATTTGCGCATTGTCGGCACTAACGCGCTACGCGATGCCGATAATAGCCAAGCGTTTATCGAGCGCGCCGAGGCACAGTTAGGTCACGCCATCGAAATTATCGCCGGCCGCGAAGAAGCCCGGCTGATTTATTTAGGCGCCGCCCACGCGCTGGCCGAAAATGGCCGCCGATTAATCGTCGATATTGGCGGCGGCTCGACCGAATTCATTATTGGTGAAGCTTTTGAGCCTAAAGCGCTGGAGAGCCTGCGCATGGGCTGCGTGACCTTTTCCCGACGCTTCTTCTCCGACGGCGAGTTGAACGAAAAACGTATGCGCCGCGCCGAGCTCGCCGCTCTTTCAGAGCTCGCCAATATTCAGCGCCCCTATCAACGCCTGGGCTGGGACGACCCGGTCGGCTCCAGCGGCACGATCAAGGCCGCCGCCAGCGTGTTGCATGCCTATGGCGATACGCCCCACGAGGGTGTTATCACTCGCGCCGGCTTAAAGAAGCTGCGCGAACGGCTGCTGAAGTGCAAGCAACTGGATAAAGTCGCGCTGGAGGGCCTCAAGGCTGACCGTGCCAAAGTCTTCCCGGCGGGTATTGCCATTCTCGGGGCGATTTTTGAGGCCTTTGATTTAACCCAAATGCGTTTTGCCGATGGGGCGCTGCGTGAAGGCGTGCTCTACGATATGGCCGGGCGAAATACCGCCGAAGACTCGCGCTCGAAAAGTCTGGAGTCGCTACAGCGCACTTACGATGTTGATACCCGCCAAGGGCTTAACGTCGCCGACACTGCCGAGCGGCTGTTTCAGCAGGTACGCCATGTGTGGTCGCTAAACCTTGAGCAAGGGCGCTATTTACAGTGGGCTAGCCACGTGCATGAAATCGGCCTGGCGATCTCTCACAGCCAGTTTCATCGCCACGGTGCGTACCTGCTGGAGCATTCGGACCTCGCGGGTTTTTCGCGCCCTGAACAGCGCCAACTGGCGTTTTTAGTGCGCGCGCACCGGCGTAAATTTCCGCTCAAGGAGTGGCAGGCCCTGCCGGAAGCGCAACAGGAGACTACCCAAAAACTCGCCCGACTGCTGCGTTTAGCCGTGCTACTCAACCATTCGCGCCCGGAAACCGCTCCCTGGCTCCCAGAGATCAGCGCTGAAAGCGACAGCCTAACGATCACGTTGCCTGCCAGCGATGAACCCACCCTACTGAGTACCGACCTGGAGCAAGAACAGGCGTTTATGGAAGCCGCCGGTTTTAAGCTGGTGATTAAGCAGGCGACCTCAGGCGGGTAAAAAGGACTCCCTCTGCATGCCATAGCAGCTGGGCAGGGGGACGAACCACCCCAATACACGCCTCAGCCTGCATGATGACCACCAGCCGCTCGCGCTCCCAGGGCGGCATATCCGCCTCTTGTAGCAACCGCTTTAGGTCGCGCCGCCCTCGTTCAGGTAGCTGAATAACCTCCCCACCTTGTCGCCAGGTCGCTCTCAGCGGTTGAGACGGCTCTTGTAATGAAGCCACCTGCCACCCTAGCGGCCCGATGGGCGTTTCTAGTGGCGTTTTACCATCCCAGCTAACCTCCCACGACGATAATGCTTCAAAAGGCACCATCAGATAGAGCCGCTGGCGCCATAGGCGCGCCTGAGCGCCCGGCCACTCAACGCACACCGCGGCACCCGCCTTGGCATTCAATTGGTCCAACAGGCTCTCTAAGCGCTTCTGCGGCGGTGTTGGCAAGCCTTGCTGTTGGCAGAAGGTGCGCACCAGCAGCCGCTGGCGGGGACGGGAGCGCTGACTAAGCGCGCTTGCATCTATCTGCCCTTCTCCAGTGACGAGTTCGTTTAGCTCGGCTGCTAAATACTCGCTAAGCACCGCATCTGCTTCACCGGCGTTGGTTGCGCTATTGGCTAAAGCAGCGACGGCTGTGGGCCAGCGCTCGCGCAATGCAGGCAATATTCGGTGGCGCAGGCGGTTGCGATCAAAGCGAATATCTTGATTGGTGGGATCTTCACACCAGCGCAACTCAAGCAGCCCAGCCGCAGCTTCAAGTTCAGCTCGGCACACGGAGAGCCAGGGGCGCACCAAGGCGGTACTTTGGGCCTCCCGGCGATAGGGCATACCGGCCAGGCCGCGTGGCCCGCTGCCGCGCAGAGCGGCGAGCAGAAAGGTTTCCGCCTGATCGTCCTGGTGCTGGGCCAGCCAGAGCGTATCGCCAGCGGGGATGGTGGCAAAAAAAGCCTCATAGCGGGCGGTGCGAGCGGCACCTTCGATGCCTTTACCTTGCGTATTTACCGCCACATTGACCACGGTCAGCGGCACGTTCACACGCACACACATAGCTCGGCAGTGCGCTTCAAACGTCTGCGCTGCTGCCTGTAGGCCGTGATTAATATGGATAGCTCGCAGATGGCGGTCTGCTTGTTCACAGACCTTTGCGGCTAACGCCAGCAGTAGGCAGGAGTCCAAGCCGCCTGAGAGTGCCACCCAAATAGAGCGCCCTGGCGGGGTTTCCGCCAGGGCGTCGTTGAGCAAGCTTTGCAGCGTATTAAGCGGCTGGGGCGCCATAGCTCATTAAACGCTTGTAGCGACGCTCCAGCAGCGCGTCAGTATCCATTGACTGCAGACGCCCCAAACTCGCGGTAAGCGCCTCTTTGACCCGCTCAGCGGTGGTTAGCGGGTGACGGTGGGAGCCACCGAGCGGCTCTTTTATCAGAGAATCGACGAAACCCAGTTCTTTCAGTCGCTCGGCGGTAATACCCATAGCCTGAGCGGCGTCGGAGGCTTTTTCAGCGCTTTTCCATAAGATCGATGCGCAGCCTTCCGGCGAGATCACCGAGTAGGTCGAATACTGCAGCATTTGCAGTTCGTCGCATACGCCAATTGCCAGTGCGCCGCCGGAGCCGCCCTCGCCCACCACGGTGGAGATAATCGGTGTTTTCAGCCGCGACATAACGGCCAGGTTATAGGCGATGGCCTCTGACTGACCGCGTTCTTCGGCGTCGATGCCGGGATAGGCGCCGGGGGTATCGATAAAGGTCAGGATCGGCATTTTAAAGCGCTCGGCCATCTCCATCAGACGGCACGCTTTGCGGTAGCCTTCTGGGCGCGGCATACCGAAGTTACGGCGCACTTTCTCTTTGACATCGCGGCCTTTTTGATGGCCAATCACCATCACTGGCGCATCATTCAACCGCGCAATGCCACCTACCAGCGCGGCATCATCGGCGAAGTTGCGATCACCGTGCAGCTCGTCAAAGTCGGTGAAGATGTGTTCGAGGTAGTCCAACGTGTAGGGACGCTGAGGGTGCCGTGATAGCTGAGAAACCTGCCAGGGAGTCAAATCCTTGAAGATCGATTCCGTCAGCTTGCGGCTCTTCTCTTCCAGCCGAGCAATCTCGTCGGAAAGGTTGACTTGGCTATCGGAGCTGACTAACCGCAGCTCCTCAATTTTTGCCTGAAGTTCGGCAATCGGCTGTTCAAAATCGAGATAATTAGGATTCATCGGCTCTGCCTGTAAGCTGCCTGTCAAAAACAAGCCTGATCAAAATAAGTATTATCGCACCCTGTCCCTGCCACGCAAGGTGAGTGCCCTTCTGTCACTATTTATCGATAGCGTAGCTGTACGCCTGTCTGACCCTGGACATCCTGCAGCGCCAGCAGTAAGTCGTCGCTCGGGGCGACTTTCCACTCATCGGCAAGTTCCAGCCAAGCCACTGCCGCTGGGTGGCGGTACTGCAGGCGCACCGGCAAACCCTCTTGATCGCGATACGGCGTCAGGCTGTCGCGCAGGGTTTCAATTAAGCGACCATTGATCTGCCCCGCGTCCAGTGCCAGTTCCACGGCTTGGCCGTAGCGAATGCGCGCCGTCACCATGGGTGTAACGTCTTTACCGCGTAGGCGCAGACCACCAGAGAATTCGTCGCTGGAGACTTCGCCCTCAACGATGAGTACCTGATCAGCCTCAATCTGACCGCGTAGCTGCTCGAATAGCTCCCCAAACAGCGAAGCTTCAATACGCCCGGTGCGGTCATCCAGGGTGATAAACGCCATGGTATCACCACGCTTGGACTTCATGGTACGCACGCCGACCACTAGCCCAGCAACGCGCTGGGGGTCGCGAGAAGGTTTTAAATCGCTGATCCGCGTGGAGACAAAACGTTTTAGCTCCCGTTCGTACTCGTCGATCGGGTGCCCCGTCAGGTAAAGCCCCAGGGTATCTTTCTCCCCTGAGAGCCGTTCACGATCGGTCCACTCACGTGCGTTGATGTATTCGGCGTAAACGTTGCTGTCACCATCACTTTCATCTGCCGCGGCGAACGCATCACCAAACATATCCAGCATGCCCAGATTTTGATTGGCGTGGTTTTGGGCAGCGGCTTTTAGCGCGTCCTCCATTGCTGCGAACAGCACCGCACGATTGGGGCCTAGGGTATCCAGCGCACCGGAGCGAATAAGCGCCTCCAGGGTGCGCTTATTCATCCGTTTGGGATCAATGCGGCGGCAGAAATCGAAGATATCTTTAAAAGGGCCATCTGCCTCACGGGCTTCGACAATGGCGCCAATGGGCCCTTCGCCCACGCCACGAATTGCGCCTAGCCCGTAGACCACACGCGCATCGGTATCGACGGTGAACTTGTAACCACCGACGTTGACGTTCGGCGGCGTTACGGTGAGCTTGAGGTTCCGACACTCCTCAATCAGCGGCACCACTTTATCCAGGTTGTCCATTTCCGTGGACATAACGGCGGCCATAAAGGGCCCCGGATAGTGGGCTTTCAGCCACGCGGTTTGGTAAGAGACCAGCGCATAGGCAGCCGAGTGAGACTTGTTAAAGCCGTAACCGGCGAATTTCTCTACCAGGTCAAAGATGTTACCGGCCAGGTCTTTATCGATACCGTTGGCGGCACAACCCTCCATAAAGCCATCACGCTGCTTGGCCATCTCTTCAGGCTTTTTCTTACCCATGGCACGGCGCAGCATATCGGCTTGACCGAGGCTGTAGCCCGCCATTACCTGAGCGATCTGCATGACCTGCTCTTGGTAGAGGATGATGCCGTAGGTGGGCGCCAAGACAGGTTTCAACAGCTCGTGCTGGTAATCCGGGTGTGGATAAGAGACTTCGGCCCGGCCGTGCTTACGGTTGATAAAGTCGTCGACCATGCCCGACTGCAGTGGGCCGGGGCGGAACAGTGCCACCAGAGCGATCATATCGTCCAGGGAGTCGGGCAGCAGGCGCTTGATCAGCTCCTTCATACCGCGGGATTCGAGCTGGAAGACCGCCGTGGTTTCAGCGCGCTTGAGCATCTCGAAGGTCGGCACATCGTCCAGTGGGATGCTGTCGATGTTGAGCGGCCCCTGGCCGTTAACGCTGCGCACCTTGTCGACCATCTCTAGTGCCCAGTCGATAATCGTCAGCGTCCGCAGGCCCAGGAAGTCGAACTTGACCAGCCCCGCTTCTTCAATATCGTTTTTATCGAACTGTACCACCAAGCCGGAACCATCTTCATCGCAGAGCAGCGGTGAGAAATCGGTCAGTTTGGTGGGGGCAATGACCACGCCACCGGCGTGCTTGCCGGTGCCCCGGGTGGTGCCCTCAAGTTTGAGCGCCATCTCCCAGATCTCTTCGGCCTCTTCATCGTTGCCGATAAACTCTTTGAGCGCGGGCTCCTGCTCAATCGCCTTGGCCAGGGTCATGCCTACTTCAAAGGGAATCAGCTTGGAGAGTTTGTCCCCCAGCGAGTACGGACGGCCTTGGGCACGGGCCACATCGCGCACCACGGCCTTCGCCGCCATGGTGCCAAAGGTGACAATCTGGGAGACCGCATTGCGCCCGTAGCGCTCGGCCACGTACTCGATCACCTTGTCGCGTTTTTCCATGCAGAAGTCGACGTCAAAGTCGGGCATGGAGACACGCTCAGGGTTAAGAAAGCGCTCGAACAGCAGGTCGTAGCCAATCGGATCCAGATCGGTAATCTTTTGTGCGTAGGCCACCAACGAACCAGCACCGGAACCGCGCCCCGGGCCTACCGGCACGCGGTTGTCCTTGGCCCACTGGATGAAGTCCATCACGATCAGGAAGTAGCCAGGGAACCCCATCTGGATAATAACGTTGAGCTCGAACTCCAGCCGGTCGCGGTAGCGCTGGTCGATCGCCCGGTACTCTTCGCTGTCGCGGGGGTAGCGTTCAGCGGGAAACAGAAAATCCAACCGCTCGGTTAAACCGTCATGGGATACTTTGCGGAAGAACTCATCCTGGGTCATCCCTTCGGGAATGCCAAACTCGGGCAGGAAAATCTCGCCCAGACGCACATCCACGCTGCAGCGCTCGGCGATCATCACGCTGTTTTCCAGCGCTTCGGGGATATCGGCAAACAGCGCCGCCATCTCGTCGGGGCTTTTTAAGTACTGCTCTTCGGTGTAGCGGCGTTCGCGGCGCGGGTCGTCCAGCGCTTTACCTTCACCGATGGCGACGCGGGTCTCGTGGGCCCAATAATCTTCGCGCTCAAGAAAGCGCACGTCATTGGTCGCCACCACTGGCGTGCCTGTCTCAATGGCCAGCTTGACGCTGGCGTGAACGCAGGCCTCTTCCAGCGGGCGCCCGGTGCGAACCAACTCTAGATAAAAGCGCTCGGGAAATGCCGCTTGCCACTCTTCGAGTAGAACCCGTGCGTCCTGTTCGTGATCAGATAGCAGGTGGCGGCCTATCTCACCCTCCCGCGCGCCGGAAAGCGCAATCAAGCCTTCGCTCTGTTCCAGCACCCACTGTTTATCGAGAATGGCGCGCCCCTGGCGCTGGCCATGGGTCCAACCTTTCGAGATCAGCTCGGTCAGGTTGCGATAGCCAACATCGTTCATCGCCAGCAGCGTTAGCCGGTAAGGGTGGGACTCGTCATGGGGATTCTGGAGCCATAAGTCACTGCCAATGATCGGCTTCAACCCCGCCCCCTGGGCGGCTTTGTAGAACTTCACCAGGCCGAACAGGTTGGTTTCATCGGTCAAGGCCAGCGCTGGCATCGCCCGTTCAGCCGTGGTACTGACCAGCGACTTTAGCTTCACTAAGCCATCGACCAGGGAATATTCACTGTGCAAACGTAAATGAACGAACGGAAGTGTCATGGGACTCTCAACAAAACGCTAGGCAACCTCTGATTAACTATTGCGCTTGGCCATACTGCGTTAAAAATCGCCTCAAAATGCTCATTTACAACTCGTAAACTCCGCTTTTTCGTTGATTTTTGCCTTGTCTGGCCTGCGCTCATCACGTTAATCAGGGGCTCGCCAGGTGAAGAAAAATACGTTAAAGCAGCGCCAACTGACGCTGCACAGGCGCGAAGCTACGACGATGTTCGGCCAGTGGCCCGTGAGCTGCAAGCGCCGTCAGGTGCTCTTTGGTCGGGTAGCCTTTATGGCGCGCAAAACCATACTCAGGATAGCACTCATCCAAGGCGACCATCTGCGCATCGCGAGCGACCTTGGCCAAAATCGACGCCGCGGCAATGGCGCAGTGACGTGAATCGCCCTTTACCACGGCCTGACCGGGCAGCAGATGGTCAGGTAATTTGTTGCCATCCACGAGTAGATATTCCGCCGCCGGTGCCAGCGCATCAATGGCGCGACGCATGGCCAAGTGGGTGGCATGGTAAATATTCAGCGCATCCACTTCAGCAGCGCTGGCTTCTGCCACGGCAAAGGCTAACGCCCGCTCACGAATCTGACTATCCAGCGCTTCACGTTTGCGCGCCGTCAATTTTTTAGAGTCGATAAGACCGTCAATCGGCTGAGCGGGGTCGAGAATCACCGCCGCGGCCACCACGCTACCTATCAGCGGCCCTCGACCTACTTCATCGACCCCCGCCAGCCGCTCGCCGCTGTAGGCAATTTCTAGCGTTGGAAAATCCTTGTGCTCGATCAACCAGTGCTCAATGGCCATCAACAGTCTCCAGAGGCTGACCTGCGGCCAACAGGTTAATCGCCTCGGCGGCGCGACGGCTGGCATTGCGCTGGAGCGTGGCGTGCATCTCGGCAAAGCGTGTTTCCAAGGCATGTCGACTTGCCTCGTCGGCCAACATAGCGCTGAGCTGGTCGGCAATCGCCTCTGGAGAGGCGGCGTCTTGAATCAGCTCGGGCACCAGCATCTCCTGGGCAATCAAATTGGGCAGAGATACCCACTGGGTTTTCACCATTCGTTTAGCCAGCCAGTGTGTGGCTGGGGCCATTTTGTAGGCCACTAGCATGGTGCGGTGACACAGCATGGCTTCCAGCGCGGCGGTACCCGAGGCCAGCAGTACCACATCGCTCGCTACCATGGCCTCACGGGCCTGACCGTCCAGCAGTGCAGTACGCTCCGCCAGCAGGGGGTAATTAGCCAGCAGTGCGCTGATTTCCCGGCGGCGATCAGCGGTGGCCGCAGGAATCACCACTTGCAGCGTGGGGTGGCGCTGGCAGAGATGTTCGGCAGCGTTAAGAAAGGTGTCACCCAAAAAGCGAATTTCATTGGCCCGGGAGCCGGGCAGCAGCGCTAACACCTGACTATCCGGCGCCAGCTTCAGCGCCTGACGGGTGGCAATACGGTCATTTTCCAGCGGCATTTCGTCGGCCAAGGGGTGACCCACAAAGGCGACGGGAACACGGTGTTTGCGATAGAAGGCGGCTTCAAAAGGGAGCAGTGTCAGCATGCCATCTACCGATTTAGCGATGCCTTTTACCCGCCCCTGGCGCCACGCCCATACGGAAGGGCTTACGTAATGGGCGGTGGTAATACCCGCTTCGTGGAGCTGGCGTTCCAGGCCTAAATTGAAGTCAGGCGCATCGATGCCGAGCATAATATCCGGCTGCCAGGCCAGCGCTTCGGCTTTTAGGGTGCGCCGCACACGGATCAGTTCGGGGAGATGTTTAAGCACTTCAACCAGCCCCATCACCGCAAGGGTCTCCAATGGGAAGCGGCTCTCCATGCCTTCCGCCTGCATACGCGGCCCGCCGATGCCACGAAACTCGACACCAGGGTGGCGCGCTTTAAGTTCACGCATCAGCCCAGCGCCAAGGATATCGCCGGAGAGTTCCCCAGCCACGAGATAGACACGTTGCAGGGTCATAAAATGATTAGCATGGGTTAACGGGTGATACCGCGGGTAGAACGCTCAATGGAGGCGGCGAAATGCTCAATTTCGGGAAAATCAAAGCGGCTACGCATTTCGACAAGCGCCTGTTCTGTAGTCAGCCCCTGGCGATAAACCATTTTATAGGCAGTGGTTAAGGCGCTAATTGCTTCGCGGCTAAAGCCGCGGCGCTTTAAGCCCACTAGGTTGAGGCCACGAGCTTCGGCAGGGTTGCCATTAATCATGATATAGGCGGGCGTGTCCTTGGTGATAATCGAGCCACCACCGGCCATAGCATGATCGCCAAAGTGACAGAACTGATGCACTGCCGCCAACCCCCCCAGAATGGCATGATCACCGACGGTAACATGGCCCGCCAAGGTAACCTGATTGGCTAAAATGCAGTCGTTACCAATCACGCAGTCATGGCCGACATGCACGTAGGCCATAAACAGGTTGCGCGAACCAATGGTGGTTTCGCTGCGATCCTGAACGGTGCCTCGATGAATCGTGGCGCCTTCACGGATAACATTATCGTCGCCCATCACTAACCGCGTGGGTTCGCCTGCGTATTTTTTGTCCTGACAGTCTTCACCTACCGAGGCAAACTGAAAGATACGCGTACGCTCGCCTAGCGAAGCGGGGCCTTTAACCACCACATGGGGGCCTATGACGGAGCCCGCGCCGATCGTGACGTCGGGGCCAATGATGCTAAAGGGGCCAACCTCAACGTCGTCGGCAAGGCGCGCCGCCGGGTCGACCAGTGCAGTCGGATGTATCAAGCCACCTTCCTCTCGGCACAAATAATTTCTGCTTCGCAGGCCAGCTCACCGTCAACCGTGGCACGGCATGCAAATTTCCAGATACCCCGTTTACCTCTAATCACGTCTGCCTCTAAGGTGAGCTTGTCGCCCGGCATTACCGGGCGTTTAAAGCGCACTTTATCGCTGCCCACGAGATAGTACACATAGCCATCGGCAGGCAGTTTATTGACCGTTTTAAAACCGAGAATGCCGCATACCTGAGCCAGGGCTTCGATCACCAGCACGCCCGGCATAATCGGGTGATGCGGAAAATGGCCGTTAAAAAATGGCTCATTAATGCTGACATTTTTGTACGCAACGATGGATTCGCCGGTGGTTAATTGCGTTACTCGATCCACCAGCAAAAAGGGGTAACGGTGGGGCAAGTACTCGCGAATTTCATTGATATCCATAACCATCGTAGCGACCTCTGAAATAACAAAAACCTGTAGCTCCCGAAGAGTGTCAGGCAAATACCAGCACGTGCGCTGGTTAAAAGGCTGTGGATTATACCCCGCTGTTATCTAGCCTCAAACCAGCAGCAGGTAATATTCATTCAGCCGTTACTATTCACGTTGCTTTTTTTCCAATCGAGCCAGTCGCTTAGCGATGTCATCAAGCTGTTTAAAACGCACCGCGTTTTTACGCCACTGGGCATTAGCCATGGCACCAGTACCGGATGAGTAGACCCCCGGTTCATGGATTGAGTTCGTGACAAGGCTCATACCCGTCACCTGAACGCCATCGCAAATGGTTAGGTGACCGGATAAACCGACCCCGCCACCCAGCATGCAGTGCTTACCGACCTTGGTCGAACCAGCAATGCCCACACAACCTGCTAAGGCGCTGTGATCCCCGATAATGACGTTATGGGCGATTTGTACCTGACTATCAATTTTGACGTCATCACCAATCACCGTATCCCCCAAAGCGCCACGATCGATGCTGGAGCAACTGCCTACTTCAACGTCGTCGCCAAGCACCACCCCCCCCAACTGGGCGATTTTATGCCAGCCAGCGCCATCGTGGGCAAACCCGAAGCCGTCGCCACCAATCACACAACCGCTTTGCAAGATGCCCCGCTTACCGATAACCACGCCATGGCAGAGGGTAACATTGGCGTGCAGACGCGTTGCTTCGCCGATAATTGTATCGGCTCCCACCACGCTGCCCGCCCCAATGACCACACGGTCGCCCAGCACCACACCGGATTCAATCACTGCGTGAGCTTGAATGCAGACATCGGCGCCTAGCTGAGCATCTTCCGCCACGACGGCGGTGGGATGAATGCCAACGATATCGCGGGCGGGCAGCGGGTCAAACAACTGCGATAGCTTGGCATAGCCCAAGTAGGGGTTATCGATTTCCAGACGCGCTACCGGGCAGTGCTTGCCATGCTCAGGATGCAGCAATACTGCGGCCGCTTTGGTCGTCGCCAAATCTTTCAGGTAGGCACGATTGGCCAGAAAAGCCACTTGATCCGGCTGCGCTTCTTTTAGCGTCGCCAAGCCGCGTATCGGTTGCTGAGCATTACCGCTGACGGGAATGCCCAATTGGCGCGCAATGTCTGCGAGGGTAAAGTAATGAGAAGCGTGCGTCATGGGAGCCCAGGGAAGCGTTGGTGAGGCCTGACCACACCAATTAGCGTTTAAATTTAGTTCAAGGTATCAAAAATCTGGGTGACTTCATCGGTCACATTGGGCAGATCCACACCCGAGTGCAGTACGCCCTGGGGTTCAACCAGCACATCAATACCGTGGCGTTCCAGCACTTCTGCTACCGCTTGTTCCAACTTCGGCTCGGCGCCTTCTAAAAACTGCTGCTCGGAACGCTGCTGTGCCTGCACTACTTCCTGGCGAAGCTGTTCAAAACGGCTGCCTTTCTGCTGAAGCTCGCTAATCAGCGACTCCCGCTGGGACTGAGCCATCGTTTCGCCTTCGTTCTGCAAACGCTGCTGAAGCTGCTGCAACTCATTACCCAGGTTTTGCGCTTCACGCTGCTGATTACCGATTTGCCCTTCCAGAGTACTCATTGACGCCTGTGCAGACTGGGTATTCATCAATGCTGCTCGCCAATCCAACACTGCTACTTCTGCAGCGTGAGCGGGCAAAATCATCGCGCCCAACAGGCATACCACTGCTGTCAGTTTACGCATCATGTTATCTCCTTAGGTCACGCTAGCGCGCGCCACCATGGCACGCGGTCTAGCAAAATTAGAACGTTTGCCCTTTAGAACGTTTGTCCTAATGAGAACTGGAAGAACTGAGTGTCGTCACCGCTCTCATCGTTCAATGGCTCAGCAACGCTAAAGGTCAGCGGTCCTACCGGAGTCAGCCAAGAGAGACCAATACCGGCACTGTAGCGCAAATCGCCTAGATCAACGCCGGAGTTGCACTGCTGACGCCCTGCATCTTCATCCAGCACATCGTAGCAAGAGCTCAGGAAGGTGTTACCGCCATCCAAGAACAGTGATGTTTGCAGCGCACGCTGATCTTCAATAAAGGGCAGCGGGAAAATGATCTCGGCACTGCCTTCTATGGAAACATTACCGCCCAGCGTGCGGTCACGGCCGCCTTCGGTTGCTGGCGTGGTGCGCTGCCCCAGCGTATTCGACGTAAAGCCACGCACCGAACCAAGACCACCCGCATAGAAGTTCTCATAGAAGGGGTACGGATCATTGCCGCCCAGGGTATCGGCATAGCCGACGTTGCCGGTAAATTTGAACGCCCAGGACTCGTCATTATTAATAGGGAAGAGCTGCTGGGCTCGCGCACGCAATTTGTAGTACTCAGCATCACTGCCCGGCACGCCGGTTTCCAGCGATAAACGCTGATAGTTACCATCGGTCGGCATAATACCGCGGTTAAGGTTGTTGCGTGTCCAGCTAGCGGTCAGCTTCAAGCTTTGCGCATCTTCGCCCTGATCTTCCACGTAGCGACGAATTTCTGAGGCTGTGTCGAAGTAGGTTTTCACCGTTAGATCTTCAACGCTGGCACCGAAGTTAAGACGCGACAGTTCGCTTACGGGGTAACCAAAGTTGATACCGGCACCATAGGCATCCGTCGAGAACGTCGAAATATCCGAATCGGCGTAATCGGTTTCGCGGTAAAAAACATTGTAGCCGCGAGAAATGCCATCCAGTGTCCAGTAAGGATCGGTGAAGCCAAAGTTCACACTGGTAAAGGTGTCGCTGCGCTGAGCCCCTACATTGACCCGGTTACCCGTACCCAAGAAGTTATTTTGCGACAAGCCGACGCCGTAAATAACCCCAGCACTCTGGGAGAAACCAACGCTGGCAGAGACCGACCCCGAGGGCTGCTCTTCGACATTATAAGTAACGTCGAGTAAATCCGGCTCACCAGGTACAGGCTGGGTATCCACTTCTACTTGGCTAAAAAAGCCCAGGCGTTCAAGGCGCTGACGCGATTGTGTAATGGCTTCGGTAGAAGCGGGTGCGCCTTCCAACTGAATCATTTCACGCCGCAGTACTTCATCCTGGGTAGTCGTATTACCGTAGAACTCAATACGACGCACGTAGGCGCGTTCACCGGGATTGACGGCAATAACCAGATCGACCGTTTCACCGTCCCCTGCCATTTCAGGCACGCCTTGAATATCAGCAAAGGCGAAGCCTTCGGCACCCAAACGCTGGCGCAGGGCTTCGGTGGAGGCGTTCACATCGCCGCGGGAGAAAATCTCTCCCTCTTTAACGGTGAGTAACTGGCGAGCTTCATCTTCGCTGATCTGTAAATCACCCGCGAAACGAATATCACCCACCCGGTACTGGGCGCCTTCATCGACGTTGAGGGTAATAAAGATTTCGGATTTTTCCGGGCCGATCGACACCTGAGTCGAGGTCACATCGAAGTTGACATAGCCACGATCTAGGTAGAACGAACGCAGCCGCTCAATATCACCGGAAAGCGCTTCTCGAGAGTACTCGTCGCTTGAGAACCAGCCGAAAATGCGTCCTGGCCGATCATTGAGCTCAAACACCTCGCGCAGCGTTTCATCATCAAAGGCTTCGTTACCAACGATATTGATTTGGCGAATCTTGGCCACTTCGCCTTCGTTGATATTGATATTGACCTGAACCCGGCCCTCATCTACCTCTTCCACTTCGGTATCGATGCTGGCGCTGTAGCGACCTTGAGACTGATAGACGCCTTCCAGCTCGCGCTGAATCTCTTCCAGCGTGGAGAGCTCCAACACCTGACCTTCGGAGAGCCCCGATTCACGCAACCCATTGCGCAAATCCTCTTCAGATATCTGATCGTTACCGCTGATCTGTAGCCGCGCAATAGTCGGACGCTCGACGACCTGAATAACCAGTACATCGCCTTCGCGTGCCAGGGAGACATCGTCAAATAGCCCTGTGGCAAATAAGTCACGGGCAGCAGCAGCTAATTGCTCTTCGCTGACGCGCTCATTGGCACTCACCGGAAATGCATTGAAGACCGAGGCGGCGGATACCCGCTGCAGTCCTTCCACTCGAATGTCTGAAACATCAAAGGATTGTGCTTGGGCGCCGCTGGCGCCTGCCAGCAAGAGTGCCGCCATTCCAAGGGTCTTGATTTTCATGCAGTCAATTCGCTCGCGTTGGTCTGCCTATCATTCCAGAAAGGCACCATATACATTTGTGCAGGCAGATGACAAGGCATCCTGCGCGCTACACGCGTCATTACCACAGGCGCATCAGATCAAAATAGAGAGCCATCAACATCAGGGTGCCAACCATGGCCAGCCCAATGCGCAATCCTACGGCTTGGGTTTTTTCAGATACTGGCCGTCCACGCACGACCTCCATAAAATAATAGAGCAAGTGGCCACCATCGAGCACCGGGATAGGTAGTAAGTTTAGTACCCCAAGGCTGATAGAAAGATACGCTAGAAAGCCAATAAACGCCTCCATCCCTGCACGGGCTGAATCACCAGAGATCTGTGCAATGGTGATTGGCCCGGACAAATTGGAAGGCGAGATAAGCCCGACAAACATTTTGCGTATGGCATCTAAGGTTAAGAGCGTCATCTCTCCAGTGCGCGAGACAGCTTGGCCTACCGCTTCGATAGGGCCGTAACGGATTTCACGCTGAAACGCTGCTGGCCACTCAACCTGCTCGGCGCCTGCGCCGATATAACCAATTTCAACCCCATTTTCCAAGCGGTTACGCACAGGGGTTAAGTCGACATTCGACTGTTCCCCGTTACGCTCATAGGTAAGCTGCAGGGTTTCACCAGGACTACTTCGCACCATATTAACGAAGTGCATCCAATCATCTACTGGTTCGCCATTAATCGCCACCATCCTATCGCCCGCCTCAAGACCTGCTTGCTCGGCGGCCTCTCCGCTCACTACTTGGCCTAAAACGGCCGGAAATTCCGGCTGCCAAGGAGTAATACCCAGCGATTGCAGCGGCTGTGGCGGGTCTTGGCGAACCAAATAATCAGCCACCGATAAGCCAAAACGTTGAGGGTCGCTCGCGCCTTCGGGGCGGGCGTCTATATCCAGCTCACCGCTGAAACCAATAATCGATACCAGCTTAAGGTTAACATCTTCCCAGGAACGCATCTCATCGCCCTGAATGGCGACAATCTCATCGCCATTGGCAAGTCCGGCTTCAGCGGCAGGCGAGTCAGGCGCAACGCTACCGACCATTGGCGACACCACCGTGGTGCCCGCCACGAACAGTGCCCAGTAAGCCACAATCGCTAACAGGAAGTTAGCGATTGGCCCTGCCGCCACAATCGCAATGCGTTGCCACACCGTTTTGCGGTTAAACGCCTGGTCAAGTTGCTCTTCCGGTACCGGCGCCTCACGCTCATCGAGCATTTTGACATAACCACCCAATGGAATGGCGGCTATCGCGAACTCGGTGCCGTGGCGGTCAACCCGAGACCATAGCGGCTTACCAAAGCCTACAGAAAACCGTAGCACTTTGACCCCACAGCGCCTCGCCACCCAAAAATGGCCAAACTCGTGGAAAGTCACTAACAGGCCCAACACCACTATGACCGCTAAAATATTCTGTATAAGGCCCACACTGAACTCCTTAATGCCCCGCTCTAACGACCAGCCCAGCGAATGCTTAAGCGTATCATTTTGTTACCAGTTCCAGCGCCTGCTGTCGCGCCCACTGATCCGTTGCTAATACGCTATCAAGGCTATCAACACAGCCTTGATAGGGGCGCGACAAGACGTCGGCGACCAGTTGCCCAATGGCTGTAAAGCCGATTCGCCGCTGCAGGAATGCTTCAACCGCAACTTCATTGGCAGCGTTGAGCACAACGGGTGCCATGCCCCCTTGCCGCATCGCTTCACGGGCAAGCCCTAAACAGGGGAAGCGAGTTTCATCGGGGGCTTCAAAATCAAGCCGCGCCACCTGAAAAAGATCCAGTGTCTCAACCCCGGCATCAATTCGCTCCGGCCACGCTAGACCGTAGGCGATGGGGATGCGCATATCAGGATTACCCAACTGTGCAATCACCGAACCATCTTGATACGCCACCATGGAGTGAATCACGCTTTGCGGGTGCACCACCACCTGGATTTGTTCGGGCGTGGCGTCAAATAGCCAGCAGGCTTCAATAAGCTCTAGCCCTTTATTCATCAGTGTGGCGCTATCCACAGATATTTTACGCCCCATTGACCAGTTCGGGTGAGCGCAGGCCTGTTCGGGAGTGACATTGTTGATATCCGCCTGGCTCCAGGTACGAAACGGCCCGCCAGAGGCCGTTAGCAGCAGTTGACGAACCCCGTGCCTGACAAGTCCGCCGCGGTGCTCCGCAGGTAGACACTGGTAAATGGCATTATGTTCGGAATCAATCGGTAGTAATGTTGCGCCAGAGCGGGAGACGGCCTCCATAAACAGCGCGCCGCTCATCACCAGCGCCTCTTTATTGGCCAATAGCACGCGCTTGCCTGCTTCCGCAGCGGCTAGGGCAGGCAGTAAGCCCGCCGAGCCGACAATGGCCGCCATTACGCAGTCGACGCTGGCGTCCCGGGCAACATCACACAGCGCCTCTGGGCCTGCGCTCACGTCAGTTGACTGCCCAGCCCGCTTAAGCTCTTGGCGCAGCCAAGCGGCATCGGCTTCATCATCCAACACGGCGACCGCAGGACGATGCGCCAAGCACTGTGCTAGCAGAGCCTCTTTTGAGGTGTGCGCGGTCAGGGCATGCACGCAATAGCGGTCTGGGTGACGACTAATCACATCCAGCGTGCTAGTGCCCACAGAGCCTGTCGAGCCGAGCACGGTCACACGTTGCATATTAGCGAGTCGGCTCATAGCGGCGGCACCCGAGCAAATACCTCAACAAGTACTTCCACATAGAACAGCGCAAACAGCGGTATCGCCGCGGTGAGGCTATCAATGCGATCCAGCACACCGCCATGACCGGGAAGCAACTGGCTCGAATCTTTGATATTACGATGGCGCTTGAGCATGCTTTCCAGTAGATCCCCTAGCACAGAGGCCAAAGTGACCACAGCGGTGATGAGTATCAGGGTAATTCCCCCCACCAGGCCCAGCGGCAACCACAGCGCAAAGAGGATAGCCAGAATAGTGGTCGCCGCTAAGCCGCCGTACACGCCCTCCCATGATTTGCCAGGACTCACGTGGGGAGCCAATTTTCGCTTGCCCCAGTGACGCCCCACAAAGTAGGCGCCGATATCCGCGCACCAAACCAGCAGCAGCACAAACAGCAGCCAAGCCATACCGATGTCACGCAGAACGTTAAAGCCCACCCAGCAGGGCAATAGCACCCACAGGCCCATCGCCAGGCGCCGCACGGTGGCCTGCCACTGTTCACCCGCTGCAGGGTAGCGGGTTACCCAGTAGAGATTCACCAGCCAACCGGCAGCGGAGAACCAAAGCGGCCATATTGATGCGGCGGCCCCGGCCAGCCACATGACCAACATCAACACTGCCATCACGGCCACTAGCTGAGCACGCTGCGCCGCACGGGTAACGCCCGCCAGATTGGCCCACTCCCAGGTGGCGAGTAGCACCATCAACGCCGTAAATAGCGCAAAAGCGCCGCCGTCTAAACCAAACAGGCCAGCTAGCACCAGGGGTGCTAGCCAGGCTGCGGTGATAATCCGCTGTTTAAGCACCCTGCGCCTCTATTTGTTCGTCCGTCATGCCAAAGCGACGACGGCGCTGGCAGAAGTCGTTTAATGCCGCGTCAAACGCATCCGCACCGAAATCGGGCCATAGCAGCGGGGAAAAGTGCAGTTCAGCATAGGCCAACTGCCAAAGCATAAAGTTGGATAACCGCTGCTCACCACTGGTACGTATACACAGATCCACCGGCGGCACGTCATCAGCCCCCATGGCAGTGTCGAAGCACGCTTCATCGATTTCCTCAGGCGATAACTCCCCAGCCGCCACCTGTTCGGCTAAGGTGCGCGCCGCCCGCGCGATATCCCACTGCCCCCCATAGTTGGCGGCAATCACCAGATGCATCCCCGTATTGTCTGCGGTTAACGCTTCAGCACGCTGAATATGCTTTTGGATGGCGTGGGAAAAGCCTCGCTGTTCGCCAATGATCGAGAGGCGCACATTACGTTCATTGAGCTTTTTGACTTCACGCTTAAGCGCCATCAAAAACAGCTCCATCAAGGCGTTGACCTCTGCGGCCGGACGCTTCCAGTTTTCGCTGGAGAAAGCAAACAGGCTGAGCGTTTGCACTTCGCGCTCGGCGGCTCGCTGAATCACCGCACGAACGGTTTCCACTCCGGCCCGGTGCCCACGCACCCCCGAAAGCCCGCGCGCGCGCGCCCAGCGGTTATTGCCATCCATAATGATGGCAACGTGAGACGGCGGGGCCTCCCCGGCCAGAGAAGACGCGCTGGCGTCGTCCGGCTGTTTTTCAGGAAGCTGCGGTGACGTCATGGATTCTCGCACCAAAGATCAGTCATAAAAAAACCAGCCAGAGTGTGGCAAAACGGGCAGCCAAAGCTGCCCGTGGCTGAATAAAGCACAGGTTTATACCTGCATGAGATCCTGCTCTTTTGCAGTCAGCGCTTTATCGATCTCAGCAATATACTTGTCGGTCAGCTTTTGAATCGCATCTTCGCCTTCACGCTGATCGTCTTCGGTAATCTCTTTATCTTTTAACAACGACTTGAAATCACCGTTAGCATCACGACGTACGTTACGTACGGCAACGCGAGCGTTTTCAGCTTCGCTACGCGCCTGCTTGATATAACCTTTGCGGGTCTCTTCGGTGAGCATCGGCATTGGCACACGAATCACGTTGCCTGCACTGGCCGGGTTCAAGCCAAGATCAGAGGTCATGATGGCCTTTTCGATCTTCTGCACCATGCCCTGCTCCCACGGCGCAATTGTCAGCGTGCGGGCGTCCTCAACGTTGACCGATGCTACTTGGCTAAGCGGCACCTGGCTGCCGTAATAATCCACGGTAACGGCGTCTAAAATGCTCGGGTGAGCACGACCGGTACGAATTTTATTGAAGTTGCTATGCAGCGCCTCAACGCTTTTTTGCATGCGCGAATCGGCATCTTTCTTAATATCGTTGATCACGTCATTACCCTCTGTATATCAGCGTGCCTTCCTTGCCCCCTACGACCATATTCAGTAGGGCACCAGGCTTATTCATATCAAATACCCGCACCGGCATATTATGGTCACGTACCAGGCAGATAGCGGTCAAATCCATAACGCCCAATTTTTGATCCAGAGCGTCATCGTAAGAGAGCTGGTCGTACTTCACCGCATCCGGATGTTTTACCGGGTCTTTATTGTAGACGCCATCGACCTTGGTCGCTTTGATCACTACGTCGGCGTCCACTTCAATACCGCGCAAACAAGCTGCAGAATCGGTGGTGAAGAAGGGGTTGCCTGTGCCTGCAGAGAACAGCACTACGTCCCCGGAGGTTAAGTAGCGAATGGCCGTGCGACGGTCGTAATGCTCTACAACGCCGCTCATTGGTATAGCCGACATCACGCGCGAGCGGATATTAGAGCGCTCTAACGCATCACGCATTGCCAGCGCATTCATTACGGTCGCCAGCATGCCCATATGGTCACCGGTGACGCGATCCATGCCAGCCTCATTGAGCGCCGCACCGCGAAACAAGTTGCCACCGCCAATCACGATGCCTACCTGCACCCCAATACCGACGAGCTGGCCGATCTCTAACGCCATCCGATCAAGCACTTTGGGGTCAATACCAAAATCGTGTTCACCCATCAGCGCTTCGCCAGAAAGCTTGAGCAAAATACGTTTGTATTTTGACTTCGAACTCTCAGCTTTGCCTTTGCTGGGTGCTACTGGGGTAGGCTCTTGAACATCACGCGACATGGCATCTCTCCTGAGGCAGACCTGAACACAGGCAGGCGGGGCAGCCCCGCTGTATAAACCCGTTATCAGGGTCGGCTAACTAACACCGGTTATACAGGGGCCGGATACGCGAAGGCGTGCGCTCAAGCGCACGCCATCTTTTTTCTGAAACCTCTGACCTCAGCGACGGCCAGCCTGTTCCATAACTTCTTTAGCGAAGTCGACTTCTTCTTTCTCGATACCTTCACCAACTTCAAAGCGTGTGAAGCTTACCACTTCGCCGCCTGCGGCTTTCACGTACTCAGCCACAGTCTGGTTCGGGTCTTTAACAAACGGCTGCTCGGTCAGGCTGTTTTCTGCCAAGTACTTTTTCAAGCGGCCCTGAACCATTTTCTCTGCGATCTGCTCCGGCTTACCGGCCATATCCGGCTGCGCCAGAATAATCGCTTTTTCCTGATCCAACTGCTCTTGGGGCATATCGGCAGGATGCGCAACCGCAGGATTGATCGCCGCCACATGCATCGCAACGTCTTTCGCGACTTGCGAATTGCCGCCTGTTAGCACGGTCAGAACGCCAATACGGCCACCGTGGACGTACTCGCCTACCAGGCCACCGTCAACAGCGTTCACTACGATGGCACGACGCACACCGATGTTCTCACCGATTTTCTGAACCAACTGCTCGCGGGCAGTTTCCAGCTCGCCAGCCATAACGGCGGCAACATCTTCGCTTTTCGCGGTGAAGAAAGCACCGGCGATTTTGTCAGCAAACGCGATGAAGTTGTCATCACGAGCAACAAAGTCGGTCTCGGAGTTGATTTCAACCATTACGCCGTAGCTGCCATCTTCCGCTACACGCGTAACCACTACACCTTCTGCGGCGATACGATCGGCTTTCTTCGCTGCTTTTAGGCCGGAGCTTTTGCGCAGGTTTTCAATCGCAACTTCGATATCACCGTCGGCTTCGGTGAGTGCTTTTTTACACTCCATCATGCCGAGACCGGTACGTTCGCGAAGTTCCTTGACCTGAGAGGCGCTGATAGCTGCCATGAGAATTCACCTCTGAAATGGTTCTATGAGAGTTAGACGCAACACAGAGTATAGGCATGATAAATGACCATCATGTATCACACTGCCCTATGTCTCTCTGTATTGCGGGGCCGGTATTGAGTGCCGGCAAATTCGTCCGCTCAGACAGTTCATCTGTAGCGGGAAAAAGGGGGCAAAGCCCCCTTTATCTTGATGCGGCACACCTGCTCACCGCACCCACTGCTGCGATTACTCGGCGGCAGTGTTGTCTTCAGTTGCAGCGGCCTCTTCGGTCACTTCAACAAACTCTTGAGCGTTGGCTTCTTTAGCACGGCCACACGCATCCGCAATCGCTTTTACGTAGATCTGGATAGCGCGGATAGAGTCATCGTTGCCGGGAATTACGTAGTCAACGCCATCGGGGTTGGAGTTAGTATCCACCACGCCGATAACCGGGATGCCCAGCTTGTTGGCTTCGTTGATCGCGATGCGCTCGTGGTCAACGTCGATCACGAACAGTGCGTCCGGTAGGCCGCCCATGTTCTTGATACCGCCGATAGAACGCTCAAGCTTGTCCTGCTCGCGAGTCGCCATCAAGACTTCTTTCTTGGTCAGCTTCTCGAAAGTGCCGTCTTCGCGCATGGTTTCAAGATCACGCAGACGCTTAATGGACTGACGGATGGTCTTGAAGTTAGTCAACATGCCGCCCAACCAGCGATGGTTGACGAAAGGCTGACCAGCACGGTTAGCTTCTTCTTTAATTACCTTGCTAGCGCTGCGCTTGGTGCCAACAAACAAAATTTTGTTGTTGGATGCCGCCATCTTCTCGACCACATCGATCGCTTCGTTCAGCGCCGGAAGGGTGTGCTCAAGGTTGATGATGTGAATCTTGTTGCGCGCGCCGAAGATAAATTTGCTCATCTTCGGATTCCAGTACTTGGTCTGGTGGCCGAAGTGAGCACCTGCTTTAAGCAGGTCACGCATATTAACGTGAGACATGGTAGAACTCCTAAAACTCGGGTTAGGCCTCCACGCACCCCATGGATCCGACCGTTGACCACGTTAGACGCTGCCAGCGGCACCCGGGACCATGTGCCGGTGCATGTGTGTTTTTAAGGCTTGATAGTAAGCATCGCGCCCGTAAGTCGAGCACGCTGCGGATTCATCGCCCTGCCCTACTGCGTACTTCCCAGCCAAGAAGCTCGGAATCACGATTGCAGGAAAGCGCGCGGCTTTATACCATAGATCATTGCCAAGATGAAGTCGCACCCCGTTTGACGGTCTTAAATTGCGCCATTCAATTTTCCATTCTGCATTCATATCGAGCATTCATGAACGTTCCTATCAAGACGCCTTCTGAAATCGAACACATGCGCGAAGCCGGGCGCCAAGCGGCTAGCGTGATTGAAATGATCACCCCGCACATCCAGGCGGGCATTAGTACGGGGGAGATCGACCGTCTTTGTCATGAGTATATTGTTAACGAGCTGGGTTCGACCCCTGCACCGCTGAACTACCATGGTTTTCCCAAGGCGACCTGCACGTCGATCAACCATGTGGTGTGCCACGGCATCCCCGACGACGCCAAGAAGCTCAAAAATGGCGATATCATGAATCTGGATATCACCGTTAAGACCACCGACGGCTACCATGGCGACTCCAGCGTGATGTTCGTAGTGGGTGAGACGATTCAGGGCGAACGGCTGTGTCGCATTACTCAGGAATGCCTGTATAAAAGCATCGAGCTGGTGAAGCCCGGTGTGCGCCTCTCGGAGCTTGCCCGCGTGATTCAAAAACATGCCGAAAGCAACGGCTACTCCGTCGTTCGCGACTTCTGCGGCCACGGCATTGGCGCCGAATTCCACGAAGAGCCGCAGTTTTTACACTACGACGGCTACGCACCGGATGCCGACATTCAGCTCGCCGCAGGCATGTGCTTTACCATCGAGCCGATGATCAACGTCGGCGGGTATAAAACCAAGGTGCTACGCGATGGCTGGACCGCCGTTACCAAAGATCGTAGCCTTTCAGCGCAGTGGGAACATACGCTGCTGGTGACCGAGGGCGGTGTAGAAGTACTGACCGCGCGTGGCGATGAAGACTTCAGTTTTCTACCCAACTGATGCTACTACACCACCACCGGTTTGAGCCGGACACCACGCTTTACGACCTGGATCTTTTCCGCACTGAGCTGGCCGGATCTCGCTCGCCGGTAGCCCCCTTTAAGGCCGCGCTGCGCGAGCTACAGGCGCGTCTGGACGACCAGTTTCGCGCTGGTGCAGACATTCGCGACCTTGTGCGCGGCCGCGCCTGGTACCTGGATCAGCTGCTGGCGATTGCCTGGGCACAGCATGAGTGGCCCGACGATGGTATTGCACTGGTGGCGGTAGGCGGCTATGGCCGTGGTGAGCTACACCCCCACTCTGATATCGACCTGCTGCTGCTACTGGAGCAGGACGATGATACCGCCTATCGTGAACCGCTGACCGCCTTTATTACCTTCTTGTGGGATATTGGCCTGGAAATTGGTCATAGCGTTCGCTCGCTTAGCGACTGCGAGCGGGAAGCCGAAGCAGATGTCACGGTGATTACCAACCTGCTCGAATCTCGCCTGATTGCGGGACCAGAGAGTCTGCGCGAAGCGATGCGCGAACGCCTCAGCGCCGAACATATTTGGCCCGCCGACCGCTTTTTTGAAGCCAAGTGGCAGGAGCAGATTTCCCGCCACTACCGCTACAACAACTCCGAGTACCACTTAGAACCGAACCTTAAAAGCTCCCCCGGCGGGCTACGCGATATCCAGATGATCGGCTGGGTGGCCAAACGCCACTTCGGTACAGAGCAGTACACCGATATCGTCGCAAACGGCTTTATGAACGATGCCGAACTGCGCATTTTAAGCCAAGGGCAGGCGTTCTTGTGGCAGGTGCGTTATGCCCTGCATATGCTTACCGACCGCGCCGAAGACCGCCTGCTGTTTGATCACCAGCGCACCATCGCTGAAATGTTTGGCTTTCGCGATACGCCGGAACGTCTGGCGGTTGAACAGTTCATGAAGCGCTACTACCGGCATGTCACCGCGCTGGCGGGACTCAACGATATGCTGCTGCAGCACTTTGACGAGGTCATCCTGCGCGGCAAAGAGGCGCTGGAAACCGTCAAACTCAACGAGCGCTTCGAGACCAAAGGCGGCTATATCCAGGTGCGCTCGCGGACACTTTTCCGTGAACGCCCTGCGGCGATGCTGGAGCTATTCCTGCTGATGGCCAAGCACCCCGAAATCGAAGGAGTGCGTGCCGATACCATCCGACTAATTCGCGATCATCGCCACCAGATTGACGACCACTACCGGGAAGATCCGCGCCATCAGAGGCTCTTTATGGCTATTCTGCGCGCCCCCGGCAATGTACCCCGCCAGTTGCGGCGCATGAACCGCTACGGGATTCTGGGCAAATACCTGCCCGAATTTGGCCGCGCCATAGGGCTGATGCAGCACGACCTTTTCCACATTTACACAGTCGATGCCCACACCCTGCTGCTGCTCAAATTTCTGCACAATTTCCGCAAACCGGAAGCGAAGGGTGACTTTCCTGTGGCGGTGGCATTGATGCAGCAGTTGCCCAAGCTCGACCTGCTGTGGATCGCCGGACTGTTTCACGACATTGGCAAGGGGCGCGGCGGCGATCACTCGGAAATTGGCGCCCGGGACGTTGAGCATTTTTGCCAGCGCCACCACGTCTCGCCCCACGACACTAACCTGGTCAGTTGGCTGGTTGAGCACCATCTATTGATGTCGATGACCGCGCAAAAGCGCGATATCAGCGACCCCGATGTGATTCGTGATTTTGCCTTGATCCTGCGTAACGAAACGCGCCTGGACTACCTTTACGTGCTCACCGTGGCCGACATCAATGCCACCAACCCCACACTGTGGAACGGCTGGCGGGCGTCGCTGCTGCGCCAGCTGTACGCCGAAACCAAGCGTGCCCTGCGCCGCGGCCTGAATAATCCGCCCGACCGCGACGACTGGGTGCGGGAAACGCGCACCGAAGCACGCTCTTTGCTGCAAACCATCGGCGTTAATCGTGAACAAATCGATCATCTTTGGGAATCGCTAGGGGAAGACTACTTCCTGCAGTACGCCCCCAGCGAAATCGTTTGGCAGACCCAGGGCATTCTCAATCACAACCAGTCGCCGCTGCCGCTGGTGCTGATCAGCGCGCCGACTGCGGACATGTCCGAAGGCGGCACCAAAGTGTTTATCCACACCCGTTCGGTGGACGACCTTTTCGCGGCTACCGCCGCTGCCATGGAGCAGTTGGGGCTCTCGATTCACGATGCGCGCATTGCGACCTCCCACAACGATTGGACGCTAAACACTTTTATCGTGCTCGACAGCCATGGTCAGCCCATACGTGACCCAGGCCACATCGAAGAGATGCGCCGGCACCTGGTGGAAGAGCTCGATGACCCTGATGATTACCCGGATATCGTCACCCGCCACACGCCGCGCCAGCTCAAGCATTTCAAGGTACCCACGGAGGTGCTGATTGAGCAGGATCCGGCCAATGAGCGCACGCTGCTGGAACTAACGGCCCCCGACCGCCCCGGCCTGCTGGCCCGGGTGGGGCGTATCTTTATGGAGCAGGATATCTCGCTTTCCGCGGCAAAAATCGCCACCCTCGGCGAGCGGGTAGAGGACGTCTTTTTCATCACCACCAAAGCAGGCGAACCATTAACCGACCCCGAGCGCCAGCAGCAGCTACGCGAACGCCTGATTGAAGTGCTGGGGGTTTAAGAAGCAACTGCGTTTAAGAGTGCAGGTAACTAGGTGCCGTGGGCAGGTTGGAGCGAGGGTCTTTCGCCAGGGCCGGAAAATGTTCCCAACAATTCTGGCATTTCCGCCATCCATGGCGGTCAGATGTCGAAAGTAGCGCCCACGGACGGGTTCACAGCGCCCTCGCGGAAACCTGCCCTCGGCACCGACAAGCCAGTTCACGAACTATGATCACCCAGTTAGGTTTGAGCCTGCCACGGGGCTTGCCTATAATCGACGGTTTACGCCGCCAGCCATCAACGGACACATCATGAACGCCGACCTCGACGCCCTGCATCCCTACCCGTTTGAAAAGCTGGCCGCGCTGAAAGCCGAATTAACGCCCCCGGCTGACTTGGCGCATATTCCGCTGACCATTGGCGAACCCCAGCACGCGCCCTTTCCTGCAGCGCTTGAAGCGCTGGTGACGCACCAGCTGGAAATGGCCCGTTATCCCGCGACCAATGGCCTGCCAGCGCTCCGCCAAACCATCGCCAACTGGGCAAGCCAACGCTTTCAACTGCGCGAACTCGACAGCGAACGACACGTGGTGCCCGTTAACGGCACTCGGGAAGCCATTTTTGCCTTTGTGCAGGCAGCGTTGGATCGCAGCCGCCCGGCGAAAGTTGCGGTGCCCAATCCGTTTTATCAAATTTACGAAGGTGCGACGCTGCTGGCAGG
>TARA_R100001369_G_scaffold48565_1_pt1 | contig 129136 bp, 112 predicted proteins | sample TARA_R100001369 | Tara Oceans TARA_R100001369 (sample SAMEA2621528) | marine metagenome | biome: marine biome (ENVO:00000447); feature: surface water layer (ENVO:00002042); material: "saline water (ENVO:00002010), including plankton (ENVO:xxxxxxxx)" | depth 5 m
TATAGTGCAGAAAAAATAAAATCGAGTTTAAATTTTGAGTTTACGCCTCTTCATGAAGTAATTAATGAAACAGGAGCTCTCTTTCTAAAAGACCATCGAAGCTAATTATTGATCTATATTATATTTTGCTGGAGCCATTCCCAAACTATCAATGAGTTTTCTCTTTATATTTTTAAGGCTTGAATCTGTTTGAATTGCAGAGGTGTCTTTTTTCCTTTCTAAAAGTTGAATTGAATCTAATATGCGTTGTTCTTCTTTCTGGATAACCTCCATTTTAGATTTTAGTTTTTCCAAATTGAGCTGCACTCGCTTATAAATACTCTCAAACTTATCGTAGTTCTTGGCATAATAGGTTGTGCTTTCTGCAAGTTGTAGGCTATCAATCTTAAACTTTCCATATAGATAGGTGTCTGGTTGCAGCCCGGTTTGCTCTAAAATTCTTTTATTATAATTTTTTGCTGAATTTAAAAGATTAAGTTCGGTAAGAACAGCCACCATTTTTTGTTCAGGTATTAAATTATCTGGCTTCTTGATCTCGTCTACATTCTGACAAGACCAAAATAAGAACCCTATAAAAAACACCTTTAGAAACTTCATTACTTATCTATCAAATTTCAATTGTTCTGCCACTTGAGTGAATGGCATGAATTTAAAATTATTATAAACCAGTTGTCCGTTCACAAAGGTGTGAGTTACCCTCGATTTAAAGGTAACACCATCAAACGGTGACCAACCACATTTATAAACAGTATTGCTTGGCTGCACTGCCCAAGGAGAATTTAGATCTATTAAAACAAGATCTGCCTTGTAACCTTCACGTATAAATCCACGTTTTTCTATTTGATAAAGAATTGCAGGATTATGGCACATTTTTTCTACGATCTTTTCAAGACTTATTTTATCCTGATGATGCATTTGTAACATTGCAGGAAGTGCATGTTGCACTAAAGGTCCACCACTTGGAGCTTTTGTATATACGTTTTTCTTTTCCTCTTTGGTATGAGGAGCGTGATCTGTAGCTATTACGTCTATATGATTATCCAGTAATGCCTTTAATAGAGCATCCTGATCTTTTTTCGTTTTAATAGACGGGTTCCATTTAATAAAAGTTCCCTTTTTCTGATAATCTGTATCGTTGAACCACAAGTGGTGAATACAAACTTCAGCAGTTATCTTTTTATCTTTTAATGGAAGTTTATTATCAAAAAGCTTGATCTCCTTTTCTGTTGAAAGATGGAAAACGTGTAACCTTGCTCCTGTTTTCTTAGCAAGGGCAACAGCTTTAGATGAAGAGATGTAACATGCTTCTTCACTTCTAATTTTAGAATGTAATTCTATAGGAATATCGTCCCCGTATCTTTCAATGCATTCGCTTAAATTCTTTTGGATCGTGGTTTCATCTTCACAATGTACCGCGATCATTAAAGGAGATTTTAAAAAGATCTGTTCCAAAACCTTTACATCATCTACCAGCATATTGCCAGTAGAAGAGCCCAAAAATAATTTAAGAGCTGCAGTGGTTTTTGGATCTACTTTTAATATTTCTTCCAAATTGTCATTAGTTCCTCCAAACATGAAAGAATAATTGGCATATGAGGTATTTCTAGCAAGATCAAATTTATCTTGTAGTTTTTCTATGGTGGTAGTTTGTGGATCGGTATTAGGCATTTCAATAAAAGAAGTAATCCCACCTGCTATTGCAGCGCGAGACCCTGTTTCTATTGTTTCTTTATGCGTTAACCCGGGTTCTCTAAAATGTACCTGATCATCTATAACTCCTGGAATAAGATAATTCCCTTCCGCATCAATTATGGTCATATCCGGAGATTTAGCACTAATACTATCGGCTATTTCCGCAATTATACCATTTTCAATAAATACATCACCCTCCATAATTGTCCCTTCATTGACAATTCGTGCGTTTTTAATTAAAATCTTCTTCATTATTTAGATGTCCTATTAAAAAGACTTTTTATTTTCATGTTAATAACCCCAAAAACTGCTTCAGAAATAATTCCTCCACTCATTTTAGAACTTCCCTTGGTTCTGTCGGTAAAAATCACAGGGATTTCCATTATGTTAAACTTTAACAGGTATGCTTTAAATTTCATCTCTATTTGAAACGCGTAACCCACAAAATGGATTTTGTTCAAATTGATATTTTCTAACACCTTGCGTTTGTAACAAACAAAGCCCGCAGTTGTGTCATGAATATTCATTCCTGTAATCAATCTCACATATTTGGAAGCTAGCCAAGACAGTAAAACCCTACTCATTGGCCAGTTTATTACATTTACTCCAGTAACATACCTTGAACCTATTGCAAGATCGGCACCATTTTTTTCACACGTATTATATAATCTAATTAGATCGTTTGGATTGTGTGAAAAATCGGCATCCATTTCAAAAATATAATCGTAAGACCTTCCTAGCGCCCATTTAAACCCATGTATATAGGCAGTTCCCAAACCTTGCTTCCCTTGGCGTTCTTCCAAAAATAAAGAGCCGAAAAATTCTGTTTGCAGTTCTTTAACTTTAACGGCCGTTTGATCCGGTGAATTATCGTCCACCACTAAAATATGAAACTTTCGTTGTAAAGAAAAAATGTTCCTCACCAAGCGTTCAATATTCTCAATTTCATTATAAGTGGGTATAATAATTATCCCATTAGACATGCCAGAAATTTTGGGCAAATGTAACCATTTTTGTTTTTGCTAGTTGTATTTTACTTTCAAGATTTTGACCTAATAATTATACCTTTGTAAAAAATTTTAGTTGGAAGCAATAGAACGATATATAACCTCAAACGACCTACTTACTATAATTATTCTGTTGGTACTATTATTATTGGTGTTGGCAAAGCAGTTATTTCAATATAGGTACGAAGATTTTTTTGCGCTTCTTGCTTCAGGAAAATTTCTAGCCATAAAATCTAGAGAACACAAGTTGCTTTTTGGATTTAATATAATCATGTTAATTGTTCATGTCTTGAGTGTTTCGTTATTGTTATTTCTAACTTTCAGGCTTTTTACCGATCTCACTCAGGTAAATCCTGGGTATACACTAATTAGGATAATAACAGGATATGGTTTTTTTGTGCTTTTAAAGATTACCGTAGAAAAAATTATTGCTAACGTTTTTGACATAGATGAAATTATAGATACCTACATATTCCAAAAGCAAACTTACCTCAACTTTATATCCTTGATTATCTTTGGTTTAACCGTATTTCTAGTATATAGCGATATCCCTAGATTACCGCTTTTTTATTTCATAATTGCAATATCAATTCTTGGTATTTCCTACACGCTGTATGTGATTGTTAAAAAAAACCCAGTATTTATATCTCGCTATTGGTTCTATTTTATTTTGTACATTTGCGCTCTTGAATTTGCCCCTTATATTATTTTGTATAAGCTAATTACGAGGTACTAATAATTATAAAATTTATAAGTATATGAAAGTGAAAACAATTTTAATATCTCAGCCAGAGCCTAAAATAGAGAATTCTCCTTATTTTGAGCTGGAGGAAAAACAACGAGTAAAAATTGATTTCATTCCATTCATTCATGTCGAAGGGGTTAACTCCAAAGATATTCGTCAACAAAAAATAGATCTTACAAAATATACGGCAATTATCCTTACCAGTAGAAATGCAGTAGATCATTTTTTTAGGATTGCTGAAGAAATGAGATTTAAGGTGCCAGACACTCTTAAATACTTTTGTTTAAGTGAAGCTGTAGCCTATTATCTTCAGAAATATGTGGTTTACAGAAAACGTAAGATTTATGTTGGAAAACGGACCTTTTCTGAGCTTTCTCCATACATTAAAAAGTATAAGAACGAAAAATTTCTTTTACCAGCTTCGGATATGTTGAAGCCAGATGTTCCAAAAACATTGAACAAATTAGGAGTAGATTGGAAACAGGCAATTTTTTACAAAACTGTAGTTAGTGATCTTTCGCATTTAAGAAATGTGTATTATGATATTCTTGTATTTTTTAGTCCAAGTGGAATAAAATCTTTATTCGAGAATTTTCCGGATTTTGAACAAAAGGATACTAAGATCGCCGTTTTTGGAAATACCACAATTAAGGCAGCAAAAGAACATGGATTGGTTTGCAATATAAAAGCACCAACTCCAGAAACCCCATCTATGACGATGGCACTTCAGAAATATATAAAAGAAGCAAATAAGAAATAAAAATACTTTCTATATAATTAATTAAAAAACCGATAATCTCTAAGAAATTATCGGTTTTTTAATTTTATAATGTTTCAGATCTAAACAATAGGACCTCCAGAAAGGATTTCCTTATTGGAATTATCTTCATATTTCTTGAAATTGTTTTTAAATGAATTTGCGAGTTCCATTGCCTTAGCATCATATGCCTCTTTATTAGCCCAAGTACTTTTCGGGTTCAGGATCTCTGAAGGAACATTTTCGCACTCTGTAGGCATATGTAACCCGAAGATTGGATGCTGAGTATAAGTTACATCACTTAATTTACCATGCAATGCTGCATTTATCATGGAACGAGTATACTTTAACTTCATTCTGTTACCTGTTCGATAGGCTCCACCAGTCCATCCAGTATTCACTAACCAAACATCCACATTCGAATCCTTCATTTTCTTACTTAACATCTCGGCGTATTCTGCCGGATGCAACGGCATGAATGGAGCACCAAAACAAGCTGAAAAATTAGGTTGTGGTTCATTTACTCCGGCTTCCGTTCCTGCCACCTTTGCGGTATACCCACTCATAAAATGATATGCGGCTTGCGCAGGAGTTAGCTTGCTAATTGGAGGCAATACTCCAAAAGCATCTGCTGTAAGGAAAAATATATTCTTTGGGTTTTTACCTATAGAAGGTTTAGCGATATTTTTTATATGATCTAAAGGATAACTAACCCTCGTATTTGGGGTTATAGAAGTATCAGCAAAATCTACATCTCCATCTTTAGTTAAGACAACGTTCTCCAGAATAGCTCCAGGTTTAATTGCATTAAAAATATCTGGTTCATTTTCTTCAGAAAGATTTATAACCTTTGCATAACATCCACCTTCAAAATTGAAGATAGTATTCTCTTTTGTCCAACCATGCTCATCGTCTCCAATAAGTTTTCTATCTGGATCTGCAGATAATGTAGTTTTTCCTGTTCCTGACAGTCCGAAGAAAATTGCGGTATCTCCATCTTCACCAATATTTGCAGAACAATGCATTGGTAAAGTGTTATGATGTACTGGTAGTATGAAATTCAAGGCAGAAAATATACCTTTTTTAATTTCTCCGGTATATGCGCTTCCACCTATCAGGGCTATTTTTTTACTGAAATTTAAAATTGAAAAATTTGGCTGACGTGTCCCATCCAATTCCGGATCTGACTTAAATCCTGGCGCATTTAGAACGATCCAGTCTTCTTTAAAATTTTCCAATTCAGATTCTTCTGGTCTTAAGAACATGTTATATGCAAATAAATTAGACCAAGGATACTCGTTAATAACACGAATATTTAAACGGTAATTCTCATCGGAACATGCATAAGAATCTCTAACATACACATCTTTTTCGGAAAGATAGGCAGCTACTTTATTATACAAAGCATCAAATTTTTCAGAATCAAATGGAATATTGATGTCTCCCCACCAAACTCTATCTACAGTCTCCTCATCTTTTACTAAAAATCGATCTTTTGGTGATCTTCCAGTAAATTCTCCCGTATTAACTGCTAAGGCTCCTGTTGCAGCTTCAACCCCTTGATCATTGTCCAAAGTGATTTGGTGTAATTCTTCTGGAGAGAGTTGATAGTGGGTAGTAGCGCGGTTAATTCCGTATTTTTCTAACGAAATCGATTTCGTAATTTGCTTATTTGCCAACATAAAAATTTAAGTTGTGTGTTTGTTTAGGCGTACAAAAGTAAATAAACTTAAATAGATAGATACTCAAAAAGCCCAAATTTATTTCTTTTTTAACTTTATAAAGTGCACCAAAAGCCATGCCCAGGTTATAATTAATAAACTGCCGCCCAAAGGTGTAGCCAACGCCAATGCTCGAAAATCTATACTTGTTAGTTCATTTGTTGCTAGCAAATAAATAGAACCGCTAAACAAAATGAGCCCAATAATTAGCAAATAAAATATGGCTTTGGAAAATTGTTGACCATTGCTCACAAGAATACCCAAGAGGATTAATAATAATGCATGATACATTTGGTATTTAACTCCTGTTTCTAAAGTTATTAAAGCTTCAGTAGCTAATAAAGGTTTTAATCCATGTGCACCAAATGCACCAATTAATATCCCTATTAACCCAAACAATATTCCCGCAATGTAATATTTTCTCTCCATGCATTTATTTTATTAGTCTAAACATTTAAGTACATTCGTCCTTAAACGTTCACAAAACTAATTAAGATAATTTAATATGCGACATATTTTAATAATAGGAGCTGGTAAATCTACATCGGTACTTATTTCCTACTTGCTTAAAAAATCTGAATCGGAAGATCTATTTCTAACTATTGGAGATCTAGATGTGGAACAGGCAAAAAAACTAAGTCAGGGTAATGAAAGGTGCAAGGCAATTTTTCTAGACGTTTTTGATAAGGAAAGCAGAGAAGGTGCAATTAAAAATGCAGATATTGTAATCTCTATGCTACCGGCGCGTTTTCATATTGAAGCTGCAAAAGATTGTATCAAATTTAAGAAGTCGTTAGTTACTGCATCTTACGTAAGCAAAGAAATGAAGGCTTTAGATAAAGAAGTGAAAGAGAACGGACTTATTTTCATGAATGAGATTGGCGTAGATCCAGGCATAGACCATATGAGTGCGATGCAAGTGATAGATAGCATTCATGATAAAGGAGGAAAAATGATCATGTTCGAATCCTTTACTGGTGGGTTAGTTGCTCCGGAAAGTGACACCAATCTTTGGAATTATAAATTCACATGGAATCCAAGAAATGTGGTTGTTGCTGGACAAGGTGGTGTTGCTGAATTTATTCAAGAAGGACAATATAAATACATTCCATATCACCGTTTATTCAGAAGAACAGAATTTCTACACGTAGATGGTCATGGGAAATTTGAAGGCTATGCAAATAGAAATTCTTTAGATTACCGAAGCATTTATGGATTAGATAATATACTTACCTTATACAGAGGAACTATTAGAAGAGTTGGATTTAGCAAGGCTTGGAATATGTTTGTACAATTAGGAATGACAGATGATTCTTATACCATGCAAGACACTATGAAAATGACCTATAGAAGTTTCATAAATTCTTTTCTTCCATATTCTCCTACAGACAGCGTAGAATTAAAATTAAGACATAGTTTAAAGATAGATCAAGATGATATCATGTGGGACAAACTGGTGGAATTAGATCTCTTTAATAACACAAAAACCATTGGATTAGAAAATGCTACTCCAGCAGAGGCGCTTCAGAAAATACTGATGGAAAAATGGACGCTTGATGAGAAAGATAAGGACATGATCGTGATGTATCACAAATTTGGATATGAGCTAAAGGGAGAAAAGAAACAGATAGATTCTACCATGGTTTTAATTGGAGAAGATCAAATTCATACTGCTATGGCAAAAACTGTAGGATTACCAGTAGCTATGGCCACCTTAGCAATATTGAACAAAAAAATAACCACACCAGGAGTTCAAATACCAATTTCTAAGGAAGTTTACACACCAATCTTAGAGGAACTAGAATTTCATGGAATTGTATTTAATGAAAAGGAAACAACATATTTAGGATATAATCCGTTAGGAGAAGTTGGGAATTGAGTAAAATAACACTAATTTTTAAGCCCCAAACTTAACAACCTAACTAAATGAAATACATAGATGATCAAGTTACCATAGATGGAATAGATAAGACCATTCTTAACTATCTAATGGAAGATGCCCGAAAACCAATTCTGGAAATTGCAAGAAGCATAGGCATTAGTGGCGCTGCCATTCATCAAAGATTGCGTAAACTTGAAAAAGGAGGATTAATTGAAGGTTCCAAATTAATGATAAATCCAAGAGTGTTAGGATATAGAACCTTGGCATTTGTGGGAGTTTATTTAGATAAAGCCGTAAGCAATCCTCAAGCGGTAAAAAGATTAAGTGAAATACCTGAGGTTTTAGAATGCCATTACACCACGGGAAACTGGTCTATTTTCCTTAAGATATTATGCAGAGATAACGAGCATTTAATGAATGTTTTAAACAAGAACATTCAAGCAATAGATGGTGTTTCCAGAACAGAAACCTTTATATCACTCGATCAACAAATTAAAAGGCAAATAAAAGTATAGTCCAAAGTATTTAAAAAAAAAGACCCTGAGGAAAAACTTCAGGGTCTTTTCTATTAATCAAAGATTGTTTAATGGGAAAATTATTTTAAAAATCCGAGACAAGCCTCAGGGAATTAAACCCTCAAAGAAAGATTAAAAGGCAGCAAATTAATCTCTACCTAAATAAATACTCACAAAATACATTAAGGTTGCCAAAGATCCAATTGCTGCTACCACATACGTTCTTGCAGCCCATTTAAGAGAATCTTCTGCCGCATCATGCTCTTCTCCTGTTAACATATTTTCATTTTCTAGCCAAATAAGTGCTCTTTTACTAGCGTCATATTCTACAGGAAGGGTAACAAAACTGAAAATTGTTCCAGCTGCATACAATATAATTCCAATCAATAATACGGTGCTTCCTAAACTTGTACTAGCCGCCAAAATTAAGCCCCCCATAATAACCCAGGTAGAAAGTTTAGATGCAACACTAACTATTGGCACTAACTCACTTCTCATTTTTAACCAACTGTATGCTTTTGCATGTTGCACAGCATGCCCACATTCGTGAGCTGCAACTGCAGCAGCAGCCGCATTTCGTTGAGTATAAACTCCTTCACTTAAATTAACCGTTTTCTTTCTAGGATCGTAATGATCTGTTAGCATTCCAGATGTAGATATCACTTTTACATCATGAATCCCATTGTCTGCCAGCATTTTATCTGCTATCTGTTTTCCACTCATTCCATTTTGAAGATGAACTTGAGAATATTTTTTGAACTTGCTTTTTAGCTTATTACTCACATAGAGGCTAATAATAAATATTAAACCTGCAATTATATAGTATCCAATCATGATTTTAATTTTTATAATTTTCTAGTTCAAATATAGCAAAAACTTAGCCAGATTCTGCTTTCCTATTAGCTATGAAAAAATGTCTGGAACGGGTACTTATAGGTATTTTCATTTAGACGATAAACTTAAAATTATGCTAAATATTTCCGCATAAATACAATAGCTCCCATCAGATTAACTTCAATTTAAGATATTGTCTATATTTGCAGCATTCATCTATAAATAAGATATGCACTATAAAAGAATTCTTCTAAAATTATCCGGCGAAGCATTAATGGGAGACAGACAGTATGGGATAGATCCCGAACGTCTTGCAGAATATGCTCACGAAATAAAAACCGTGATAGAAAAGGGAGTTGAAGTGGCTATTGTTATAGGTGGCGGTAACATTTTTAGAGGTGTTGCAGGAGCCAGTAAAGGAATGGACAGAGTGCAAGGAGACCATATGGGAATGCTTGCCACCGTAATTAATGGTCTGGCTTTACAAGGCGCGTTGGAAGATGCTGGAATTCAGACAAGGTTACAATCTGCTATTCAAATAAATGAAGTAGCCGAGCCTTTTATAAGAAGAAGAGCAATTAGACATTTAGAAAAAGGACGTGTGGTAATTTTTGGCGGTGGAACGGGAAATCCTTATTTCACTACAGATTCTGCAGCAGTTCTTAGAGCTATTGAGATCCACGCCGATGTGATTTTAAAAGGAACTCGTGTAGATGGAATTTACACAGCAGATCCTGAAAAAGACAAAGAAGCTACGAAATTCGATTTTATTAGTTTTGACGATGTAATTCGAAAAGGACTAAAAGTTATGGATACAACCGCTTTTACTTTAAGTCAAGAGAACGAATTACCTATTATTGTATTCGATATGAATAACCGTGGAAACCTGTTAAAGGTTGTTACCGGTGAAAATATTGGAACTAAAGTGAATTTATAAATCAAGTAAAAAAATATAGACTTTTTTTCAATTAAAGTTTTGATACTATGAACGAGGAATTAAAATTTATTCTGGAAAGTGCGGAAGAGAATATGCACAATGCCATTAAACATTTAGAGAAACAACTTTTAAACATTAGAGCTGGAAAGGCAAGCCCTGCTATGCTTGGTGGTGTTATGGTGGAATATTATGGAAGCATGACGCCCTTAGCCCAAGTTGCCAATGTTAATACTCCAGATGCCAGAACAATTACCATTCAACCTTACGAGCGTAACATAATTCCAGATATTGAAAGAGGGATCATGTATGCTAATTTGGGGTTTAATCCTATGAACAATGGAGAAAGCGTAATTATTAGTGTACCCCCATTAACAGAAGAGCGCAGAAAAGACTTAGTTAAACAAGCTAAAGCTGAAGCTGAAGATGCTAAGATTGGAATTAGAAACGACCGTAAAGTTGCAAACAACGAGATCAAGAAATTAGAGATCTCTGAGGATGAGGCTAAGATTGGTGAAGAAAATATTCAAACCCTTACAGATACTCACATCAGAAAAGTAGATGCTATTCTTGATGTAAAAGAAAAAGAAATTATGACCATCTAATGCCTTTGGATGCGTTCTTAATTATAATAAGATCGGCTTTAGAATATTGAATTCAGTAAAATCTGAATATATTGCAATATTTTAAAGCCGATCTTTCGTTGTAAAAATTCATGAAATAATAGATTTATGCGTTCGCTACTTACTCTTGCACTATTTATTATTTCATTTCAAAGTTTAGTAGCTCAGCACAGCCTTAAAGGACAAGTTGTAAATGCTAATAACGGAGATCCTTTGGCCTATGCTTCAGTTATAGTTACTGGAAAAAACGAGATCCTAACCAACATAGACGGAAGTTTTCAACTTTCCTATTCCTCAAAAGATTCTATTATTGAGGTATCTTATGTTGGCTTTCTAAAAAAGAGAATATCCCTTACGCCATCTTTAGATTTTACTTTAATAAGACTGGAGCCTATTGCAAGCTCATTAGCTGCTGTAATGTTATATTCAAAAGAAAATCCAGCGAACAGGATTATTAGAAAAGCGATAGAGAACAAGCCCAAGAACGATCCTGAAAAAGCGCTTAACAGCTTTAAATATAAAAGCTATAATAAGTTTTTAATAGACAATCAATCCACTGGGTTGCGTGTTGTCACAGATACTGCAAATTCAGCAATAGAGACCATTATAAATGAAGGGCGAGCATATCTTTCTGAAAGAGTTTCTACACATTTATTTTCGAAGGCAACAACAAAAAAGGAAATTGTAGAAGCTATTAAAACTGCTGGATTTAAAAAACCGGTCTATGAAGTATTGGCGCTTAAAGCCCAAGCCTTATCACTTTACAAGAACGATTACCAAATTTTTGATACCGAATATGCCGGACCATTAGCAAATGGAGCCTTCAGAAATTATTCTTTTAAAATATTGGACACCACCACCATTAATAAAAGGCCATCCTTTATGATCTATTTTATGCCGAAAAGGCAGAAAAAGGTTGCTGGACTAGAAGGTATTCTATATTTAGACACTATAACTTATGCAATACAACGCGCGAAGGCGCAATTAAAAGGAGCTATAGATCTTGAGGTTAACCACAATTATAACTATTATGAGGATCAAGACATTTGGTTTCCTAGCGATCAATCGCTCACGGTAAAACCTGGAACAGGGGGAAAAGACATTTCTGTTTTTGGAGGAAGTATATCATTAGGAACAGTGCAGCGCAACAAGTCCATTTTAAATGGTGTGATAGGATCTGGTGATGTAGAAAATGATCTGTTTTTAGAATCTACCACTTATAATTACGAGCTTAGTTTAAACGAAGAAGTCCCTTTACAAAGATTCTCCTCTGATGTAAAAGTGAGCGATGATGCAAACGATAAGGAAATAACTTATTGGGAAGAGAACCGGCAGATCCCATTTTCTATAAAAGATGAATTAACAGAGCAAAAGGTAGATAGCATAATTAAGGCCCGAAACATTGAGCGCAAAATAATAGTGAAAAAAGCCATTTCCAATGGTTATTATCCGGCAGGTTTCTGGAATTTCGATCTTAGTAAGTTTATTAAATACAACAACTACGAAGGGATTAGATTAGGTGCAGGTGGAACCACAAATACAAGTTTTTCGGAAAAAATACGTTTCCACGGATACCTCGTTTACGGATTCAAAGACGAAAAGTTTAAATATGGCATTGGTGCCGGAAAACTTCTTAATAAAAGGACTGGGACTTGGTTAGATGTAAAGTATAGCGACGATATTAGAGAAGTAGGAAGCTATAAATACATTCGCGGAGTTAATGATTTCTCCATTTTAGAACCGCGCTTTGTAAATATCAGTTATTATTACAGATACAAATCTATACAAGCGGGAATCACCCATAGAATTGCTCCAACTTTAGAATCTGAAATTACCTTAGATCAAAGTGCTATCTCACAAATTGGAAATTATGCTTTTTTGAATAACAATAATTTATTTAGAGATTATACAATTACTGAAGCTACTCTAGGATTTCTATTTCGCCCCTACTCTATTTTTTTAAACACTCCAGAAAGTCATATTATACTTGATAAGGGTTATCCCCAATTAACGGGACAAATTTCTAAAAGCTTCTCAGGATTGTTAAACGGGGATTTCGATTTCACCAAAATTGGACTCAAAATAGAATATCAGGTGAACAGGTTAGATCTTTCAAACACTCAATTTACTTTAGAAGGAAATTATGCCTTCGGAGAACTTCCTTTGACTCATGCATTTCATGCATTTCCGAATAATCCTAATAAACCGGAAGTGTTAAGCAGATTTTCGGTAGCGGGTAAGATCGCATTTGAAACCATGTATTTTAACGAATTCTTCAGCGATAGACAAGCTGCTTTACACATTAAGCATCAATTTAGACCAATTCCTATTACAGATTCATTTAGACCGGAATTAGTTTTGGTGAATCGATTTATAATAGGAGACTTCAGCAATATGGAAGTGCATAAGAATATCCAGTTCGATTCGCTAAAACATGGTTTTTCTGAAGCAGGTCTAGAGTTAAATAAGATTTACGCAGGATTCGGACTAAGTTTTGCATATAGATATGGCGCATATCATCTTCCAACTTTCAAAGAAAACATCTCGCTTAAATTCTCCTTTCAGCTTAAAATTTAGAAAATAGATTACCATACTTAAAATCAATAAATACCTAGGCTTTTCTTAACTTTGCCCGCGCTCAAAAAACAGGCATGTCAAAAATTTTTAGTTTTGGATTTTGGAATTCAATAGCACGGGTAATTCTTAGAAATAGAATCACCATTATTGCTATTATAATTGGTATTACCGTATTTTTTGCTACGCAATGGCAGAACATGCAATTTTCTTATACGGAGGCGAATCTTTTGCCAGATGACGATAAGATAAACGTAGTTTACAACGACTTTATAGACAAATTTGGAGAAGAAGGTAATTTAATAGTTCTTGCTGTTAATGACTCCACTCTTTTTACACCTAAAAAGTTTACCGCCTGGAATAAACTTACCGAAAAATTGCAAACCTATCCCGAAATAGAAAATGTAATTGCTTTGGGGAATCTCAAAAAATTGGAGAAATTCGATGATCCTAAGAGATTCGAGATGGTCCCCCTAATTAAAAAGGAAAAATGGGATAGCACCAAAGTAGCGGAATATAAGGATGAGCTTTTTAATAAATTGCCTTTTTATAAAAATCTAGTTTATAGCAGTAAGACCAATACAGTACAAACTGCACTTTATATTAAAGAAGAAATTGTAAACTCTAAGGAGCGAAAGACTTTTGTAATAGAGGAGCTGGGACCGCTTATAGAAAAGTTTGAAAAGGAGAACGACATAAATGTGCATGTTTCCGGAATGCCATATATAAGGACACTTAATTCCCAGAATATCATAGACGAAATAGGTCTTTTTATTGGAGGAGCCTTATTAGTTACCTCTTTAATATTTTTCTTTTTCTTTAGATCTATCCGTGCCACTGTGATCTCGATGATCACGGTTTTAATTGGGGTAATGTGGGCTTTTGGAGTAATTGGCCTGCTGCATTATGAGATAACAGTACTTACCGCCCTTATACCACCACTTATCATTGTAATTGGGGTTCCCAACTGTATTTTCTTGATTAATAAGTATCAGCAGGAGATCAAGAATCATGGAAATCAGGCTAAATCCCTTCAACGCGTAATAACCAAAGTTGGAAATGCCACTTTATTAACCAATCTAACAACTGCTTCTGGATTTGCAACCTTCATATTAACAGATAGTTCCTTACTTAAGGAGTTTGGTATAGTTACCTCTATAAACATCATTGCTATTTTCATCTTAAGTTTGGTGATTATCCCAATAATTTACAGTTATATGCCCGTTCCAAAACACAAGCATTTAAAGCATTTGAATAAAAAATGGATCGGTGGTTTTGTAGAATGGGTCGCTAAAATGGTGAAACATCATAGAATTGCAATTTATATTGGTTCTATTGCCTTACTAGTAGTTAGCATCATTGGAATTTATACCATCAAGATCTCTGGAAGTTTATTGGAAGATATGCCACAACAAGCTGCTTTTTTCAAAGATATACAGTTCTTTGAAGAAGAGTTTAATGGAGTAATGCCGCTAGAGATCCTGATAGATACTAAAAAACCGAAAGGTGCCTTAAAGCTTTCCACCATCAAAAAGATGGAAAATTTGGAGAATATCATAGAAGAGATCCCAGAATTATCTTCGCCTTTATCTGTGGTGAGATTGGCTAAATACTCCAAGCAAGCCTATTACAATGGCAATCCAAAGTACTACCAGTTACCCACTTCTCAGGAACAAAACTTTATTGCTCCATATTTAAAAGGGATTACTTCTGAAGGTAATTTGCTGAATGCCTATGTAGATTCTACCGGACAATACGCCAGAATGACAACTTTTATGAAGGATATTGGTACTGAAGAAATGGAACGAATTGAAGCAGGACTATGGCCCCAGATCAATAAAATATTTCCTCCAGACCGTTATGAGATCTCGCTCACCGGTAGAGCTCTGATCTTTCAGAAAGGAACCACCTATTTGGTGAAAAATTTAATTATCTCCCTTTCACTTGCCATATTACTTATAGCATTATTAATGGCTTGGATGTTCCGATCCTTTAGAATGATCCTAATTTCCCTAATTCCAAACTTGTTGCCATTGATAGTAACTGCAGGAATGATGGGCTTCTTAGGAGTGCCAATAAAGCCATCTACTATTTTGGTGTTTAGTATTGCCTTTGGAATTTCTGTAGACGACACTATTCACTTCCTCGCAAAATACAGGCAGGAATTAAAAGCTAATAATTGGCGCATAAAAAGATCTGTATATGCAGCATTAAGTGAAACGGCGGTTAGTATGTTCTATACTTCCATCGTATTATTTTTTGGGTTCTCTGTATTTATGATAAGTAGCTTTGGAGGTACAGTAGCTTTAGGAGGATTGGTATCTGCAACCTTGTTATTTGCAATGCTTTCCAACTTACTATTATTACCATCATTATTGCTTTCTTTAGAGAAAAGCATAGCAAATAAAGAGATCTTAAAAGAACCTTCTATGCAGATCATTGTTGATGAAGATGACGATCTTTTAGAAGAAGATCAAAATAAATAAAATTAGAAATGGGGCACTTGACAAGCTAAGTCGGAAGATTTATATTTGAATCCCTTAAAATAGAATTAAGATGATAAAAGCAAAAATTGCTGAATTATTAGAAAGCGATAAATTTTTACAGGAAGTAACTGTGAATGGCTGGGTACGTTCATTTAGGAGCAATAGGTTTATTGCGCTAAATGATGGTTCTACCATTAATAACATTCAGTGTGTAATAGATTTCGAAAACACTTCCGAAGATATCTTAAAGCGCATAACCGTAGGGGCAGCAATTAATATTAAAGGTACTCTGAAAGAAAGTTTAGGTAGTCAGCAAAAGGTAGAAGTTGAAGTTACATCGTTGGAAATTCTAGGTGATGCTAATCCGGAAGAAGTTAAATTAACCATTTTATCTCCAAAAAGGCACACTTTAGAAAAGCTAAGGGAACAAGCACATCTTAGGATTCGCACCAATACTTTTGGTGCAGTGATGCGTGTAAGAAGTAAACTGTCTTTTGCGGTACATAGTTATTTTCAGCAAAATAATTTCCATTATGTGAACACTCCAATAATTACAGGAAGTGATGCTGAAGGTGCAGGGGAAATGTTTAAAGTAACCGGAATGGATCTTAACAATCCGGAAAGAGATGAGCAAGGAAATATAGATTATAAGAAGGATTTCTTCGGAAAAGAAACAAATCTTACCGTATCTGGTCAGCTGGAAGCTGAAACATATGCAATGGGGTTAGGCCAAGTTTATACCTTTGGACCTACTTTTAGAGCAGAGAATTCCAATACATCAAGACACTTAGCAGAATTCTGGATGATTGAGCCAGAAGTAGCTTTTTGCGATCTTGATGGAAACATGGATCTTGCAGAAGATTTTATTAAGCATGTAGTTTCTTATGTTTTGGAACACTGTAAAGATGATCTTGACTTCCTGGAGAACAGATTGAAAGAGGATGAAAAAACGAAGCCAGAAGCTGAAAGAAGTGAGCTAAGTTTATTAGATAAATTAAAATTTGTAACCGAGAATAACTTTAAAAGAGTTAGTTATACGGAAGCAATAGATATTTTAAAGAACTCCAAACCTAATAAAAAGAAAAAATTCCAGTACCCAATAGAAGAATGGGGAGCAGATCTACAAAGTGAACATGAGCGCTTTTTGGTTGAGAAACATTTTAAATGCCCTGTGATCCTATTCGATTATCCAGCAAACATTAAGGCATTCTATATGCGTTTGAATGAAGATGGAAAAACGGTAAGAGCAATGGATATCCTTTTCCCTGGAATTGGAGAAATAGTTGGAGGTTCACAAAGAGAAGAACGTTTGGATGTTCTTAAAGAAAAGATGAAGGCATTAGACATAGATGAAAAAGAACTTTGGTGGTATCTAGATACTAGAAGATTTGGAACCTGTGTACACAGTGGTTTTGGATTAGGTTTTGAAAGATTGGTGCTTTTTGTTACAGGAATGACTAATATTAGAGATGTAATCGCATTCCCAAGAACTCCACAAAACGCCGAATTCTAATTCGAATATTTTGAAAATAATAGAATCGCATATTGTTCCTGCAATATCAGAAAAGATACGATTGCAGGAGTATGCGGTTGGTATCTTCAAGTTGTTACCTACAAAAAGCGGATTAAAAAAAGCCATTAAAAAACAAGAGATCTTTCTTAATGGAAAAGTTGCTCAAACTTCAGACTGGATCGAGGAGAATTATAAAATAGACCTTGTCCAAAATGAAGGGAAACAACCTAAGGTTTTTCAGTTAAAGCTGGAAGTGATCTTTGAAGATGATCATTTGGCTGTAGTGAATAAAGTTGCTGGCTATCCTACCACTGGGAATTACTTTAAAACCATAGAGCACGCACTTCCTTTTAATTTAAATCCTTCTCCGATAGACGATGCGCTAGCTTATCCGATTCCTGTTCACAGACTGGATAATCCCACCAGTGGATTATTGATAATTGCTAAAACAAAAGCTGCACAATTACAACTTCACCAAGCTTTTGAAGACAAAACTGTTTCTAAGATATATTTGGCCTTGGTATCTGGAGAAACTACTCTAGAACAAAACATTGTAACACCTATTGATGGAAAACAAGCTTCTACTAGTTTCAAAAGAATTGGCTTTAAAATTCAAAATAACTCTCCATTTTCTTTATTAGAGTTGAGACCTCAAACCGGTAGAACTCATCAAATAAGGATTCATTTATCATCGCTTGGCCATCCAATTGTAGGCGATAAATTATATGGAGATAATTTAACTTCCTATTTTAATAAAGGGCTTTATTTATCTGCCATTGGATTAGAATTCTCACATCCTATAACCGGAAAATCCCTCCAATTAAAAATTTCGCCTCCATCGAAATTCAAAAAAAGTTATGAATAAGTGAGCTGATTATTAAACTCTTAACAAAAATTTACGAAAGCATTCCTAATGCCAAAGCTACAATAGCATGCTTTTTGCTTATTTTTGTATAAAGCGCAATTTAATACCTATGCTAAAGCAGCAATTAAATTTTAAGTTATCACAAAAGCTATCCCCTCAACAAATACAGTTGATGAAGCTTATTCAATTACCTACGCAAGCTTTCGAGCAACGCATAAAGCAGGAATTGGAAGAAAATCCGGCGCTGGAAGATGGAAAGGAAGATCTTGATGCCGATTTTGATGATGAATTCTCTAACGATGAATATCAGGACGATGAATACGATAATGACTCCATGGATTCCGACATTAATGTGGATGACTATTTAAGTGACGATGAAATTCCGAATTATCGCCTTCAAGCAAATAATTATAGTGCAGACGATGAGGACAAAAATGTCCCTTATGCTTCTGGAACTTCATTTGCTCAACATTTAAAAACACAACTCAGCACCTTTCGCCTTAGTGATCTGGAAAAAGATATAGCTGAATTTCTAGTGGGTAGTGTAGATGAAAGTGGCTATATAAGAAGAACGCTTCAAGATATTGTAGACGATCTTGCTTTTACTCAAAATGTTTATACCGATGAAGAAACTGTAGAAAAGGTGCTTAAGAAAGTACAACAGTTGGATCCTGCAGGTGTTGGCGCCAGATCGCTTCAGGAATGTTTATTGCTTCAGTTAAAACGAAAAGAGCCTACTAAACATGTAGCTTTAGCTACGGATCTTCTTGATAAATCTTTCGACCATTTCAGTAAAAAGCATTACACTAAATTACTTTCCAAGCACGATATTTCTGAAGACGAACTTCGTGATGCGATAGATGTTATTGAACATCTCAATCCAAAACCAGGAGGAGCGATCTCGGGAAACTTGAGAATGGTGGAACATGTTATTCCAGATTTTGCTATTAAGATTGTAGATGGAGAATTAGAATTAACGCTTAACGGCCGTAATGCTCCGGAAATGCATATTTCTAATGATTATAGCAACATGTTAAAGGGTTATAAAGAATCTAAGGAGAAGACCAAGTCTCAAAAAGACGCGGTAATGTTTATAAAACAAAAACTAGATTCTGCAAAGTGGTTTATAGATGCTATTAAGCAGCGACAACAGACTTTAATGGTAACCATGAGTTCTATTATGAATTACCAAAAGGAATTCTTTTTAAGCGGTGATGAGCGTAATTTGCGCCCAATGATCCTTAAAGATATTGCAGACGAAATTGGTATGGATGTTTCTACGGTTTCCAGAGTTGCAAATAGTAAGTATGTAGATACGCCTTACGGAACAAAACTAATTAAGGAATTCTTTTCTGAATCTATGACAAATGATCAAGGTGAGGAAGTTTCCACAAGAGAGATTAAAAAAATATTAGAGATCTCTATTGAAGAAGAAGACAAACGCAAGCCTTTAACAGATGATAAATTAGCTAAACTTTTAAAAGAAAAAGGCTATCCAATTGCTAGAAGAACTGTAGCAAAATATAGAGAACAATTGGATATTCCCGTAGCTAGAATGCGAAAAGAAATTTGATGAAATTTCTAATAAAGAGCGCATCTTTTATTTTTCATCCACTTTGGATGCCGTTTGCGGGAAGTTTATTTTATTTTTTAGTTACACCTCGTTTTTTTCCTTTACCCTTAATTCAGGCAAAGCTATTGGCTGTTGCCATAACCACGATTTTTATTCCAGTAGTTTTTTATTTTTTATTGAAAAATCTTGGAAAGGCAGATAGTATTTTTTTAAAAGACGTTAATGAACGTCGTTGGCCTCTTTTCTTCTATTGTTTATTAATAGGTTTAAATCTATTTAAGATTCTTAATATATATAACTACCCATCGCTATATTACTATTTTGTGGGTATGCTCTTTTCTGTCCTAGCTGCTTTTATATTAGCATTGCTAAAGGTGAAGGTTAGTTTGCATATGCTGGGTCTATCGGGCATATTCATGTTTGTAATAGCATTGAGTATTTACTTTCACTTAAATCTTATTTATATAATTGCATTTCTCGTGGCGGCTTTAGGAATTACTGCAACTTCAAGATTACATTATAAAGCGCATAGCTGGATAGAATTGATTATAGGATTCTTCATAGGCTTGGTCCCACAGATTATCGTTCTGAATTTCTGGTTATAAAATATAGAACATAAGCCCCAATTTGAAAGTGGTTATTTCCAATGGAGAATTATTAAGTTGAGCATCCTTGAAGAAAGGATTTAAACTATAATATACATGAAAGTTAAAGGTCTTATAGCCAAAAGTAAAGGTGGTTCCTATTCTAAATCTATCTAATTCCGGGACATCTGTCTGCACTACCCTATTTTCTCCTTCTCTAAATACCGATTTAAAATAATATACATACCCCAATCTGAATCCAGTATAGACTCTCCAAAACTTATAACTTTCTGGTGTGGATGTTCTCCATCTAAATTCTAAGGGTACTTCTACCAATTGGGTAGAAAATCTATTGGTATCATAGATCACTTCTGGATCATTCAGATTCCTGAAAATGGTATTGCTATTCTCATCTTCTCCAATAAATAATTCTTGACCATAGGAGTTTATAGACCAACCTAGACCTGCACCTATTGCTATATTCCTTCTTTTATTAATAGGAAAATCACGAATGAATCCTAAATGTAATCCACCCGAAAATCCAGATTGAGAGACCGATTCCGGCAGATTTCCCAATAAATGAAATGTGAGTCCTACATAGAACTGATCTTCTCTGTAAAGACTATCTATTGCTTTAGGAATAGAATCCTTACTTACCTGAGAAAATGATGGAATTATGCTGAAAGCACCAAGAAATAAGAATAAAATGTTTTTCATTTTCACAGTATAAGATCGCTATGCTAAATTAGAAAGTTAAATATAAAAAAACATCCCATCCAGATTGAACCGGATGGGATGTTTTGTATAACAGTAAACTTAAAGAAGTTAATTATTCTTAGCTACTTCTCCTATTCGGGTTGTGTAGTTAATTTTAAGAGCTTCCGCCTTTCTTAACTCTTGTTTGATATCAGATACTAATCCCATGTTAGTTTCAACGTCTACTTTTAAAGCAGTTGTTAAATATGGAATTAATTCCTCACGTTTTGACTCTCTTTCTGCATAGATAAAATTCTGTATGTCTTTAACTTCAGAGAATTTATCATTTAGTTGGATTCGAGCTTCTGTACCAAATTTTTGTTGGTATCTTTCGCTTGGCTTACCTGCATAAATATAACTTACCAATTCCTTTCTATCCAATTTTTCAACTTGATCTGCAAATGGTAATTTATTTTGAATCATTAAGGTATTTTGACGCATTACCGTAGCTACCATAAAAAAGAAAAGCAACATAAAAACGATATCCGGCAATGAAGCCGTACTTATCTCTGGTAGTGCACCACTCTTTTTCTTTTTAAATTTAGACATAACTAGATTGAATTAAAAATATTATACTAATCTATGAGCTTTTTGGCTCTGCTTCAGATAACAACTGAGGATACATTTCTTTAACTTGATTCAATTGCTTTTCCAATTTTTCCTTATTTCCACGGAAATTAGGATCATTGTATTTAGCTTCCATATCAAGATAATCCATGCCAAACAATCTTTGAGATTCTCTATCTCTTAATTCGTTATATGCAGCAACCAGCTCGTTTTGTACAGAAATATAAGTTCTATACTCTGTTTTACGGTCATTTACTAATGAAATAATGGCCTTTTTTGGATTGTCTGAAGCTGAAGGATCTTTAGCTCCTTTACAGTAGCTACATCCATCTTCACCAGCTCCTCCACCGTTATCAAGGAAGGCTATAGCTGCTTTACGCAGATTACCCAGCTCCATGATCTCGTCTTCTACCAGTAATCTATTGTTTCTATCAACAATAACAGTAAAAATATTTTTCTGCTTTATTACAGGAGGAACAACGTTCTCGTCTTGAATAGGGGGCAACTTACGGCTGATTCCCCTATCGGTCTCAATTGTTGTAGTAACCAAGAAGAAAATTAATAGCAAGAATGCTATATCGGCCATAGAGCCGGCATTTACTTCTGGTGCTGATCTTTTAGCCATAATTATTTTATTAATTTTCTTATTCCGGAAAGTATCATAGCTCCAGCAGCTACTGCCGCTAGAATATAAAACATTACTAACCCGGCACCTACCCAGTGGTCTCCACTTGCAGATAACGTAGTTCCGTCTTTTAATACGGTCTCAGTTCCATCAGTTACAACATAAGCAATCACGATTACCAGTAAAAATGCTCCTACTGATATTAATGTGTTTTTTACATTTCCTGTGAACAATCCTCTAATTACAAAGACACCTACAATTAAGATACTTAACCCTAAAACAATATAGGATAACCACATTAATGGATCTAGTAAACTTTGTTGATCTTCCACTGAGGCCGTAATAGACTCATCACCAGCTATAATAATTCTACCCACAAGGATAAGACCTATTACACCAATAACAAGTGCTAAATATTTTAAAACTTTGTGTATGGTCATGATTTATTATTTCTTAGATTCTTTTTTTGTTTTTGTAATCAACTAAAATGTCGATTAATAAGATAGAAGCATCTTCCATATCATTTACAATACTATCGATCTTAGCGATGATGTAATTGTAAAAGATTTGAAGTATAATCGCTACGATCAAACCAAATACTGTTGTAAGAAGTGCTACTTTAATACCACCTGCTACTAAAGAAGGCTGCATATCTCCAGCTGCTTCAATTTTATCGAAGGCTTGAATCATCCCAATTACTGTACCCATGAATCCTAACATAGGAGCCAATGCGATAAATAAAGATACCCAAGAAACATTCTTCTCAAGTTGACCCATTTGCACACCACCGTAAGCAACAACAGCTTTTTCAGCAGCTTCAATGCTCTCGTCTGCACGATCTAAACCTTGGTAATAAATAGAGGCAACTGGTCCGCTTGTATTTCTACAAACTTCTTTAGCAGCTTCTATTCCACCGTTGTTTAATGCATCTTCAACATCCTGAGCTAATTTTTTAGTGTTTGTTGTAGATAAGTTTAAAAAGATAATTCTCTCAATGGCAATTGCCAAACCTAGAATTAAACATAAAAGAACGACACCCATGAATCCGGCACCACCTTCTATAAAACGTTTCTTAAGTTCTTGGTGAAAACCTAAATCTTCCTCTTCTGTGTCGAGGCTTGCTGCGTCATCCTGCACGATGGTCTGGATGTTATCTGGTAAGATATTTACATTAATTGTCGCATTAGCTTGTGCGGCTCCAAATAACATAATCGAAGCGATTACCAAAGTTGAAAATAATCTTTTCATTACTGTCTGTCTTAAATTAATTAGTTAAAGGGTTAAAGATATAAAAATTTATTTTTAATCAAAATAAATTGCAGAGAGGAAGGGATTCGAACCCTCGATACGCTTTTGGCGTATACACGCTTTCCAGGCGTGCGCCTTCGACCACTCGGCCACCTCTCTAATTTGGTCTATTTTAATTAGTGAGCCAAATAACAAAAAAAAAAAATTACCATCAAAATAAGAATCGTTAATATTTATAACATTTCCCCACGTAATGAGGTCTCATAAATGGTTTTGAACACTTTAGGTGATAATTCTTTCCCTAAAAGGTACATTAATTTTGCTATTGCTGCTTCTGTGGTGATGTCCTTTCCAGAAACTACTCCTATTTTTTTTAACTGAGTACTAGTTTCGTAATTGCCCATTGCCACGCTTCCCGCAGTACATTGAGTTACATTTACAACCACTAATCCTTGAGAAATATATTTTTTTAATAAACTGATGAACCATGAATCTGTTGGAGCATTTCCACTCCCAAAGGTTTCTAAAATAACTCCTTTAAGATTTTTTTTCGCAAAAATATGAGCAACCGTACTTTCAGTTATTCCTGGAAACATTTTTAAAATTAACACATCATCATTAAATTGAGTGTGTAATTTTAAGCGTTTTCTTCTATTCGTTTTCCAAAGAGCAGCATGATTTACAGACAAATATACACCAGACTCCGCTAAGGGAGGGTAATTTGGTGAGGAAAAGGCCTCGAAATGTTCTGCATTTATCTTTGTGGTCCTGTTTGCTCTATAAAATTTATATTCAAAATACAATCCAACCTCAGATATCACAGGCCTCCCCTGCTTTTGTAAGCCCGCAATTTGAATACTTGTTATCAAATTTTCTTTTGCATCTGTTCGCAGATCCCCAATGGGAAGCTGAGATCCAGTAAAAATGATTGGTTTTGTAAGATTCTCGAACATAAAGCTCAAGGCAGATGCCGTATAAGACATCGTATCGCTACCGTGTAATACTACAAATCCATCGTATTGCTCGTAGCGCTCTTCTATTATGGTGGCAATTTGAATCCAGTTTAAAGGATTCATATTAGAAGAGTCTATGGGCTCTTTAAAGCTAATTGTGTCTATGGAATGTTCCAAAAGTTTAAGTTCTGGAATATTTTGAAGCAATTCACTAAAATTAAAGGCCTTTAAGGCTCCAGTTTCAAAATCTTTAATCATACCAATGGTACCACCGGTATAGATCAATAAAATATTAGATTTTGTTTTCATTTAGTTTTTCTTGATTAACTACAGGATTGGCATACATTAACAAGTAACTATTTACTTCTAAGGCATTTTTAAAATCCACCCTTCTGGTTAATCTTCGTTCAAATTGTCTTTTTTCCTTTTTTGTATAGTGATCTGCATGTGCTTCATCCCCATTTAAAAGGTCACAAGCTATATAATTTGCAGGCCAAAGCTTATAGTTTTTATAGATCTTAGCATCTATAGCTCCTGCAATTGCCTGTAATTGATCGTTTACAGAATGTTCATTTTTCTCTAACTCACAAAACCACTTTTCTTCAAGAATTGATCCTGCGGTAATATGAATTCGGCCTTTATTACCTAAAGCACCCTTTAATATAGAATTAAAATCTTCATGTGCAGATTTCTTATAAACCTCTTCTTTTCTCTTCGCCATTAATTCTGGCATTTTTAAAACATCTGTAGGATCAAATTCATAAGAAATGGATACAGGAACCACTTTAACTTTAGTGAAGTACTCTGAAATACTCATGTCGCCTTTTGCCATTGCAAGCATTTTCAAGACTCCTTGTTGTGTAACATCGTTCCCATCCTTGGTTCGGCCTTCTCGTTGCGCCATCCAAACAGATCTGTTTTCGTCCAGCAGTAAATGTCTAATATATTCAGAAAGATTTAGAGAACTACGCAGCATCTCTCTAGGAGTAAGTCCACGCTGAACTAGAAAATTTCTATTCAACCTAGATAAAAGCAACAAAAATGGTTTTTGTACTAAGTTATCTCCAATTGCTGAAGCCGTCATTACCAGTCCTTGCTCATATAAAGCACAATTAATTAAACTTGTATCTAAAATGATGTCTCTGTGGTTAGAAATAAACATGTAAGATTCTCCCTTTTTTAGATTTTCAAAACCACTATAGGTTAAACCTTCAGAACTCTTCTCTAATACTTTTCTTACAGAATGATAGATAACTTTACTCTGGAAATCATGGATAGAATGACATTCTTCCAAGATTTGTTTAATTTCCTCGTAGGATTTTTCTGGAAAGGTAAATTGCAATAATGTTTTCACCATCGGATGGCTAACATACTGCTTAAGAGCAGATTGCACTTCATTATCGTTGTAAAATCTTATTTCTTCAAAGTTGGTCACGGGCATTATTTGCTTAGCATCACAAATGAACAAAATTTAATGTTAATTCCCCACATTACACCTTAAATATATCGTTTGAGTTTTTTGTGGTAATAGCCGCAACTTCTTCTATACTTAGCTCGTATATATCTGCCACTTTTTCTGCAATTAATTGAATGTAGGCGCTTTCATTTCGTTTACCTCTATGAGGTGCAGGTGCCAGATATGGTGAATCTGTTTCCAAAACTATTTGTGATATTGGGATCTGCCTTAAAAACGTATCCAAACCTCCATTTTTAAAAGTAACCACTCCCCCGATACCTAACTTCATGTTATAAGAGATCGCTTGTCTGGCCTGTTCTAGATTTCCGGTAAAGCAATGAAAAATGCCGATTAGATCTTCTCCTTTTTCAGATTCTAATACCTCAAACACCTCATCAAACGCATCTCTACAATGAATAACAATTGGTAAGTTATTAGCCTTTGCTATTTTAATTTGATGCTTAAAGGCAATTTGTTGCTCCTTCAATAAGGATTTATCCCAATAAAGATCGATCCCTATTTCTCCTATTGCACAAAATTTACGGTTTTCAAGTTGCGCTTCAATATGCTGCAACTCCTCTTTGTAATTTTCTTTTACTGAGGTTGGATGAAGCCCCATCATCAAATAAACATTCTCTGGAAATTCCTTTTCAAGATCGTACATGGCAGTTGTAGTTTTAGAATCTATTGCAGGGATAAAAAACCGAGAAATGCCTTTATCTATTGCAGCCTGAATGCGTTCTGCCCTATCCTTATCGAACTCCTTACTATATAAATGTGTATGCGTATCTGTTAAAATCATAAATGCAAAAATAATTTATTTTGAAGACCTATCTTTACCAAAAGAAAAAGAATGTCGTCTCTCCGAAAATTACTAGAAAGCAAAGGCTATCATAGAATTAAATTAAAATATACTGAAACCAATCACTTCGAACTAGTTGCTAAAATAAACAATATTGAAGGTAACTTCATTTTAGATACCGGAGCATCAAGCACCTGTGTTGGTTTTGAAACCGTTAAACATTTCAATCTCTTTGCAGAAGACAGCAAGGTTAGAGCAGCGGGAGCAGGAGCTACCAATATGCTCACCCAAATTGCCTCGAAGAACAGGGTTAAAATAGAAGGTTGGGAATCTAAGAAATTAGACATCGTGCTTTTCGACCTTACTCATGTTAATGAAGCACTTGTAAACCATAAAGCAAAAAAAGTTCATGGCATAATTGGCGCAGATATTTTGAAAAAAGGGAAGGCTGTGATCGATTATAAGTTTAAAGCTCTTTATTTGAAATAAAGTAAAAAATGGGGAAAAACCCCCGTTAATATATCTTATAATTCCAACTAAATTTGAGCCATAAGCTTTGGAAAATGAATAATTTAGTCAAAAGGAAAGGAATTACAGATGCGGCATATGTTCTGCTCATAATATTTATTGCGGTAGTTTTATTGCTGAATTTTATTTCCTTTTTTTCATTATTATAGTTTAATTAAGCCAAAACAAAAAAGGTCGCAATTAATAATTGCGACCTTTTTTGTTATTTAAGCGATAAGACTACAATTCTAACGCACGTTTTACATCGTTATCCATCAATAGCTCTTCTGGATTTTCTAAAGCTTCCTTAACTGCTACTAAGAAACCTACAGACTCTCTACCATCAATTACTCTATGGTCATAAGACAATGCTACGTACATAATAGGTCTTATCTCTACATGTCCATCTATGGCAACTGGTCTTTCCACAATGTTATGCATTCCTAAAATTCCACTTTGAGGTGGGTTAATAATAGGAGTAGATAACATAGATCCGAACACTCCTCCATTGGTAATTGTAAAAGTACCACCTGTCATTTCGTCTACAGTTATATTTCCATCTCTAGCTCTTAGAGCAAGACGTTTCACATCTTCTTCCACAGCTCTAAAGCCCATGTTTTCAACATTACGCATTACTGGTACCATGAGCCCTTTAGGCCCAGAAACCGCAATACTAATATCCTTATAATCGTATTTTATCTGGTAATCGCCATCTATCATAGAGTTTACATCTGGAAATAATTCTAGTGCTCTCACAACCGCAAGTGTGAAAAAAGACATAAATCCTAAACCTACACCATGCTTATCTTTAAACTCCTCTTTATATTGTTTACGCAATGAGAAAATTGCCGACATATCCACTTCATTAAAAGTAGTTAACATGGCAGTTTCATTTTTAACACTTACTAAACGCTCTGCAACCTTTCTGCGAAGCATAGACATTTTTTTGCGGTCTTCTCCCCTTTTCCCTGGACCAGCAGTTCCCATTGACGCTTTAGCTTGCACCGCATCTTCTTTGGTAATTCTTCCATCTCGCCCAGATCCAGAAACAGATTTAGAATCGATACCTTTTTCCTCCAAGATCTTCTTAGCAGAAGGCGAAGGAGTTCCAGTAGCGTACGATTTATTGTCCTGTATTTGAGAAGGAGTAGAAGGCTTAGAAGGAGTTTGCGTTAAAGCTTCAGCCTTATCGCTATCTGCTTTTGTAGCGGTCTCCTCTCTTTGTTCTTTCACATCCTCTTCTGCAGACTCTTCTTTATCAGAAGACTCCTCTTTTGCTTTAGGTTCAGCTTTATCACCACCACCTGGTCTTGGAGCATCGGTGTCTATTAAACATACTACTGCACCAACAGCAACGGCATCACCTTCTTCTGCTTTTAATGTAATAATTCCGCTAGCTTCAGCAGGAAGTTCTAAGGTTGCCTTATCGCTATCTACTTCAGCAATTGGCTGATCTTTTTCTACATAATCTCCATCTTCTACCAGCCATTGAGCAATTTCAACCTCTGTTATAGATTCTCCAGGAGAAGGAACTTTCATTTCTAAAGCCATGATCTTTTGTTTTTATTATTGAACCTTTTAATTTCTAAAAAGGATTTTATATTAATAATTATTTTGAAAATCGATTAAACCATTGTTTTATCGAATACACTTTCTATTACTTTTTCGTGACGTTTTTTAAACCTTACCGAACTTCCTGCAGCCGGAGAACCATAGAATCTTCTACTGCAAACTCTAAAGTGTTTTGCTTCTTCAAAATGCAGTAATAAATAACTATAAGCTCCCATGTTTCTAGGTTCCTCTTGAGCCCAAACAACATCGTCGGCATTTTTATATTTTGCCATGATCTCTTTAATCCTATCTTCTGGCAAAGGAAATAATTGTTCTACTCTTACCAAAGCGATATCATCTCGCTCTGTTTTTTCTTGATGTTCTAACAGGTCATAATAGAATTTACCGGTACAAAACACTAAGGTCTTGATCTTATCTATATTTGCTGAATCATCATCTATCACCGTTTGGAAAGTTCCTGTAGCAAACTCTTCTTTTGTAGAGATCACTTTTGGATGTCTTAGCAAGCTTTTTGGAGTAAATACAATAAGCGGTTTTCTATATTTCACTTTCATTTGTCTTCTCAACAAATGGAACATGTTGGCAGGAGTTGTAACATCTGCAACAAACATATTATCTGTAGCACAAAGTTGTAAAAAACGCTCCATTCTTCCCGAGGAATGCTCTGCTCCTTGCCCTTCATACCCGTGTGGTAATAACATTACCAATCCGTTTTGCAGTTTCCATTTATCCTCTGCAGCAGAGATATACTGATCTATCATGATCTGGGCACCATTTACGAAATCTCCAAATTGAGCTTCCCAAATAGTTAATGTATTGGGACTAGCCATAGCGTAACCATAATCAAATCCTACCACTCCATATTCCGAAAGTAAAGAGTTGTAAACACAGAAATCTGCTTTTTTATTCGGAATGCTATTATGCAGAATGATCTCTTCTTCACTATCCTCTACTTTCACCACCGCATGTCGGTGAGAGAAAGTACCTCTTTCTACATCTTGGCCACTCATTCGTACTCCGTAACCTTCCGTCATTAAAGTTCCATAAGCTAGCAATTCTGCCATTGCCCAATCCAACTGATTGGTTTCAAAATACATGGTGTATCTAGCTTCAATTAACTTGGCAATTTTTTTAAGGAATTTCTTATCTTTTGGTAATTTGGTGATCACATTTGCTACCTCATCTAAGGTTTGCATTGCAATAGTGGTATCTACAGGAGCCATCATGGTGTCTTCCTGAACATTTTCAAATCCTTCCCATTCATCCTTCATAAAAGGAGTGATTCTTGTAGTATCTTCTTTTCTGGAATCTTCCAGTTCTTCTTCCAATTTAGCTTTGTAATCTTCTTCCAGTTTCTTTACAAAACCTTCCTCGATTACACCACTTTTAATCAATTTTTCAGCGTAGATATCTCTAGGATTTTCGTGCTTCGAAATTGCTTTATACAATTTAGGCTGCGTAAATCTAGGCTCATCACCTTCATTGTGTCCATATTTCCTGTAACCTAAAAGATCTATAAAAACATCTCTTTTAAATTGCATTCTAAAATCTAATGCAAATAGGACGGCATGAACAACAGCTTCGGCATCATCTGCATTAACATGTAATACTGGAGACAGCGTTACTTTTCCAACATCTGTACAATAAGTTGATGACCTTCCATCCAGATAATTGGTTGTAAATCCGATTTGATTATTTACTACTATATGTATGGTTCCACCTGTTTTGTATCCTTCCAGTTGTGCCATTTGCACCAACTCGTAGACTATGCCTTGACCAGCTATTGCGGCATCTCCATGCACAATGATAGGTAACACTTTAGAGAAATCGTCTTTATATCTTCTGTCTTGTTTTGCTCTTGAAATTCCTTCTACTACAGCTCCTACCGTTTCTAAGTGAGATGGGTTTGGAGCAATATTTATGTTGATCTCTTTTCCGCTTCGGGTAGTTCTACAACTTGTCCATCCTAAGTGATATTTTACGTCTCCATCAAAAATATCTTGCTCATAATCCTTTCCGTCAAACTCGCTAAAGATATCTTTTGCGCTTTTCCCGAAAATATTGGTCAATGTATTTAATCTACCTCTGTGTGCCATTCCCATTACGAAATCTTTCACACCAAGATCTGCAGCTTTCTCTATTATAGTATCCAGCGCAGGGATCAAACTTTCATTCCCTTCTAATGAAAATCGCTTCTGACCTACATATTTAGTGTGTAGAAAACTTTCAAAAGAAACTGCATCATTTAATTTATTAAGGATCAGCTTTTTTTCTGCATCGCTAAAATTAGGCTGATTATCATTTATATTTAATTTTTTCTGGATCCATTCTATTTCTTCAGGTTTACGGATATACATATATTCCACTCCTATAGACTGGCAATAAATAGTTTCTAGATGAAGAATGATCTCTTTTAAACTAGCAGTGCCAATACCTATGATCTCTCCGGCATTAAATACTGTTTCCAGATCGTTTTCTGATAAACCAAAATTTTCCAAAGCCAGGGTTGGCACATATTTCCTGCGCTCTCTAACTGGATTGGTCTTGGTGAATAAATGACCGCGAGTTCTATAACCGTCTATTAAACGAATAACCTGAAATTCCTTTAAGATATTTTCCGGGATTTCTGCAGTAGCAGATTGCATTGGCAGACCAACACCTTCTTGGTGATTATCACCTGAAGACTCCCCATTTTGCTCCATTCCAAAGTCGAAACCTTGAAAAAATGCTCTCCAACTAGCTTCTACACTATCTGGATTTTGTAAATACTGATCGTAAAGATTTGCGAAATAAGCTGTAGGTGCAGCGTTAAGAAATGAAAATTTATCCATAGTTGGAAACTAATGTTTCTTTTTTATTAAAACAAAGCAAAAATACAATTTTTAGAATTTATAGCTTATAGAAATTGCTATATTTATCTCTAACCTTATAAGAAATTTAACATGGTTAGAAGCACAAATTTAGCAGGTAAGTGTGTTTATTGCTGCCTTATTGTTATATTATTTTTAAATAATAATCTTTATTCGCAAGAAATGGCAACTCCATCGCAATTAGAAAACACCTTTTGGGATTCTGTGAGATTTGGAGGAAGTTTAGGTTTAAATTTTGGAAATGGGAATTTTACTGGGATCGTTGCTCCTTCAGCAATCTATGATTTTAACCAAATTGTTTCCACTGGAATTGGATTAACTGGGGCATATGCCTCTCAAAGTAGGTTTAATGCAACAAGTTTTGGCGGAAGTGTAATTACTATGGTTAGACCAGTTCGGTTTTTACAACTTTCCGCAGAATTCGAAGAACTTTATATCACCCGAAATTATAAACTGGATGGTAGAACTCTGCAAGAACAAGATTGGGTTCCTGCATTATGGGCGGGATTAGGTTTTTCTACAGGAAATGTAATTACTGGTGTTAGATACAACCTTTTACATGATACCAACAAAAGCTTCTATAGCAGTGCATTTATGCCATTTGTGAGCGTGTATTTTTAAACCTCACGTTCCATTAATGACGATCCAAAACTACGCAGCAAAGCTTTTTTATCCTCCGGAATTTTTATGGCATCTAATACAGCCAAAGCTTCTTTGGTGTATTTTTTAATTTCGGCCCGGGTAAGTTCTGCGGCACCGCTCTCCTCAAAAATGATCTTAACTGCTTCAATTTTTCCAGATGCATCTATTGGACTAATGGAATAAAGATGTTCTAGATTACTAGCTTGCTTTCTGTCTGAATTCTCTAAGGCCTTTAAGTATAAAAAGGTTTTCTTGTTCTCTATAATATCGCCCCCAACTTGTTTCCCAAAAGTATCTGGATTCCCAAAAGCATCTAAATAATCATCTTGTAATTGGAAAGCAATACCTAATAATCTTCCATATTGATAAACTGCTCTTTTACAATCTTCTGTAGCTCCAGCAACGATCGCACCCATTTGCAAGGAAGCTCCAACTAAAACAGCGGTCTTATATTCTATCATTTTTAAGTAGTCTTCTATCTCTACATCTTCCCTGCTTTCAAAATCTATATCATATTGTTGCCCTTCACAAACTTGAATAGCAGTTTTTGTAAATAGCTGTGCTAATTCTTTAAAAACAGCTCCTTCATAATTTTCGAATAATTGATAAGCATTTATTAGCATTGCATCTCCAGAAAGTATTCCTGTATTAAGATCCCATTTTTCATGTACGGTAGCTTTCCCTCTTCTAATGGGGGCTGCATCCATTATATCATCATGCACTAAGGAAAAATTATGAAAAACCTCTATTGCCAATGCAGCATCCAGCGCTTTTTGATAAGGAGTATCAAATATCTCTGCGCTCATCAAAACCAAAACAGGTCGCAAGCGTTTCCCTCCCAATTGTAATATATAAGTAATAGGCTCATATAAATTTTTAGGCTCTTTGGTTTCTATAGTGGCATCTAAATAATCTAAAAAAGCGTCACGGTACTGGGCAATAGTGTGCATTAGCAAAATTTTTGGCTAAAATACCATAAATGATATTAATACGAATTTTCGCGGCATAAATTATAATAAATATTACGGAAACTTTTGTGGTTTTTAAAGTTTCCTTCTTACATTTGCAGAAATTTTCTTATCAAATTGAAGGATAAAATAATACATATCGCTGCAGAGCTTTTTCTTAACCTTGGGTTTAAAAGTGTTACCATGGATGACATTGCTAGCGAAATGGGAATTTCCAAGAAAACCATATACTCGCATTTCTCCACCAAGACAAAGTTGGTAGAAGCCAGCACCATGCATATCTTATCACAGATATCTTGTGGTATAGAGACTATTATAAATCAGGAAAAGAATGCTATAGTTGAGTTATTTGATATTAAGAATTTTGCAATGAAACACCTAAAAGACAATAAATCTTCACCCCAATTTCAGCTAAAGAAATATTATCCAAAGGTCTTTAATTTGGTTCAGAAAAATCATCTCCAACTCATGCAAGGTTGCGTTGTTAAGAACCTTAAAAAAGGAATTGAAGATAAATTATATCGTGAGGATATTCCTTTAGATTTTACAAGTAAGATCTATTTTGTTGGAATGATGGGAATAAAAGATGAATATCATTTCCCATTGGAAAAATATTCCCACAACCAGTTATTAGAAAATTTCTTAGAATATCATTTACGAGCAATCGTCACTGAAAAAGGACTAAAAACCTTGAGCACATTATTAAACCCATCACATTTAAAGAATTAATGAAAAAGATCTTTTTTATATTTTTTCTACAGTTAACGGCCTTCTCCCAAGCGCAAGAAGAATCTACAATTACGCCAAAAGCTTTTACATTAGAACAGGCAATAGCCTATGGTTTACAGCATAGCTATAATTCTGAAATTGCCCGTCAAGATGTGGCTATCGCATTAAAACAAAAATGGGAGATCATCTCTCAAGGTTTGCCTCAAATTAGCGGTAATGTAGAATATCGAAATAACATATTACAACCTGTAACCTTATTACCTGCAGAGATTACAGGTGGACCTCCTGGAACATTTGTTCCTGTTACTTTTGGGACAAAGCAGAATCTTTCTGCAACAACTACATGGAATCAGCTAATATTTGATGGTTCCTATATAGTAGGATTACAATCTGTAAAAACCTTGCTTCAAATTACTGAAAATGCAAAGGTGAAAACAGATCTTGAAGTAAAAAAGACAATTACCAGTGCATATGCTAATGTATTATTAGCTAGAGAAAGCGTTGAAATTTCTAAATTAAATCTCAAAACTATTCAGAAAAATCTTAATGATACTCGTAAAACCTTTGAAAATGGCTTGATCGAGGAAGAAGCGGTAGAGCAATTGGAGATCACTTCTTTAAGTTTAGAGACCAACTTAAAGAATGCTTTAAGAATGGAAGTTATCGCCTACGATATGTTAAAGGTAAGCATGGGTATTCCTGTGGATACTGAAATTGCCGTGTTAGACAACCTTGCCCAATTAAGCATGGAAAACTTTGATCTTCAACTATTAAGCAAGGAAATTTCTATAGAAGATAACATAGATTATAGACTGGCTGAAGACCAACGCAACCAAGCAGCTACTTTGGTAAAACTGGAAAAGAGTAAGGCATTACCTAGCCTAAGTGCTTTTCTTAATTACGGGGCGCAAGGAAATAGCGAAAGTTTCAGCTTTTTTACTAACGATCAAATTTATTATGACCAATCTGTACTTGGTTTGAGTTTAAATGTGCCGATTTTTAGTAGTGGGATGAGAAGTGCTAAAACTGCTCAAAAGCAAATTCAATACGAACAATCTTTAGTTCAATTAGAATACACCAAAAACCAAGTGGGGCTAGACATAGAATCGGCCAAGAATGATTACAGCTTCAGCTTGGAGAATTACGCGAACAAGAGCAAAAGTTTAGAACTGGCAAAGCGCGTAGAAAATAAAAATCAGGTGAAATTTCTGGAAGGACTTTCTTCCAGTTTCGACCTTAGTGATGCACAGAGACAGCTGTATAGAGCACAACAAGAATATTTACAAGCAATGTTAGAGGTAATTACCAATAAATCTGCTTTAGAGACGCTACTAGACACCACCAAATATTCAAAAGAAAATTAATCTCCTTCAATTTCAAAATATGAAAAAGCTATTATACATTTTAACCATAACTCTTTTAGTGGTTTCCTGCGGAGGGAAATCAGAATCTGTAGATTCTTTATTAGAAGGAGGAGACCTTAAAGCTATCAAAGCTAAAAAAGGGGAATTAAACCTACAACAAAAATCTCTTAGAGAAGACATCGATAAATTAAATGCCTATATACAAGGCGAAGAAAAAGATGATAAAGCAGTTCTAGTCACTACACAAGTTGTAAAAGACACCGTTTTTAATCACTTTATAGAAGTGCAAGGAAATGTAGAAACAGATCAGAACATTATTTTATATCCTGAATATTCTGGTGTTTTAACAAGAATTTATGTAAAACCTGGCCAGAAAGTAAGTAAAGGTCAGCGATTAGCAAGCATAGACGACGGTGGATTATCCAGCCAAGTTGCTCAACAAGAAACCCAAATGGCACTGGCAAAAACTACTTTTGAGAGACAGCAGCGTTTGTGGGACCAAAAAATTGGATCAGAAATTCAGTTTTTGGAAGCAAAGACTAATTACGAAGCCACTAAAAATGCCACAAACCAGTTGAGATCTCAATTATCCAAAACAGTTATTACTGCACCGTTTAGCGGAGTGGTAGATAATATTATAGCAGATCAAGGACAGGTTGTTAATCAGGGACAAACAGAAGTTATTAGGTTAGTGAATCTGGATAACATGTATGTTAAAGCATCTATTCCAGAAAACTACACGAGAACCGTAAAAAAGGGAACTACCGTTAGTGTAAATCTAGCATCGATAGGGCAAACTTATAAAGGGATAGTACGCCAAGTTGGCAACTATATTAATCCATCAAATAGAACTTTTGATGTTGAGATAGAAATCCCTAATAAAGATGGTTTTGTAAAACCAAATTTAATAGCAACGGTTCAAGTAAACGATTACTCAAACAACAAAACGATTACCGTTCCTGCTAATATCCTTCAAGAGAATTCCAAAGGGGAAACCATTGCCTTTATTTATGAAGCTGAAAACGATTCAATTGGAATTGCCAGAAGGGTGATTTTAGAATTGGGTTATACTTCCGAAAATAAAATTGAGGTAAAAAGTGGAATCACCTCTGGAGATACCCTTATTATTGAAGGCGCAAAAAGCATTAGAGATGGCCAACGGGTAACTACTAATAAATAAGAAATAATTCAAGATGAGCAAAAATCCCTTTAAAGAATTTGGAATATCCTCTTGGGCAATAGACAATAAAATGACTGTGTATGTTATTATTGTAATAATCCTATTTCTTGGTATATTTTCTTATTACAGCATGCCTAGAGAGGCATTTCCGGAAATAATTGAAACCAAAATATATATAAGTTCTATCAACCCTGGAAACTCGGCAGAAGATGTTGAAAAATTTATTACAGAACCTTTAGAACAAGAATTTAACAATGTTGGTGGAGTAAAAGAAATTAGTTCTACAACGCTTCAGGATTATTCTATGGTAATTGTAGAGTTTGAAGAAGATGTAGAAATTCCTGTTGCAAAACAGCTTATTAAGGACAAGGTAGATCAGGTAAAATCTGCTACTACCTGGCCAACTTTAGATAACGGTGCCAAGGTAGAGCCAAATGTTTTCGATCTTAACATTTCTGAAGAACAGCCAATCTTAAACATCAATTTAACCGGAGATTATCCAGTACAAACGCTTAAGGATTATGCTGAATATCTTCAAGATAAGATTGAAATATTACCACAAATTAAAGAAGCTAGTATTCGTGGTGCAGAAGAAATGGAAATTGAAATTGCAGTAGATGTTTATAAAATGTCTGCTTCTGTAGTAAGTTTTAACGACATAATTAATGCAGTAAGAAGTGAGAACAATACGATATCCGGTGGAAATGTAACTAGTAATGGGGTAGAAAAAAATATTAGGATTATTGGTGAAATAGAGAATCCTAAGGAGTTAGAAAATGTAGTTGTTAAACGAGATGGTGGCATAATTTTCTTAAAGGATATTGCAACTATTAAATTTAAAGAGAAAGAACCTACCACGTACGCCAGAGAATCTGGGGAACCTGTAGTAATGCTTGATGTAAAAAAGCGTGCAGGAAAAAATATGATTGAAGCGGTAGAGCAGATCAAAGAATTAATTAAAAAAGAACAAGACACTTATTTGCCTGAGCAACTAAATGTTTCGTTAACCAACGACCAGTCTATTAAAACTCAAAATCAAGTAGACGACCTTGTAAATAATATCATATTTGGGGTTATTTTGGTAGTATTGGTTTTAATGTTTTTCCTTGGATTTAGAAATGCCATTTTTGTTGGATTTGCAATTCCACTCTCTATGCTACTCTCTCTCTTCATCTTATCAGCATTAGGTTTTACACTTAATACAATGGTGTTATTTGGATTGGTTATGGGACTTGGAATGCTCGTAGACAATGGAATTGTGGTTGTAGAGAATGTTTATTCTCTTATGAGTCAAGGAATGCCAAGGATGAAAGCCGCAAAACAAGGAATGGGTGAAATAGCCTGGCCTATCATTGCTTCTACTGCAACAACTCTTGCTGCCTTTTTTCCATTGGGATTATGGCCAGGTACTATTGGAAAATTCATGATCTATTTCCCAATTACTCTTTCTGTAGTCCTAGGGTCTTCCTTATTTGTGGCATTGATCATAAACTCAATGCTTACTTCTAAATTCATGAAAACTGAAGAAGAATCCTTAACTAAAAAGAAACTAGTAAGATGGAGTTTAATAATAGGAGGGATTGGCCTTATAATGCTCATCGCTGGATTTGCTACAGACTCTGGAGCGCTACGTGGAATAGGAAACTTAAGTATTCTAACGGCTATTATGTTGTGGGTTTATAAATACTTTCTTGCGGGTGCCGTAGACTATTTTCAATTTAAAGCATTAAAAAAATTCGAAAATTTTTATGAGGGAATTTTAAAATTCGCTTTACGAGGAAAAAAGGCATATTATTTCTTCTTCGGAACCTTCATCCTACTTATTTTATCTTTTGTACTTGTTGGATTGGTGAGGCCTAAGGTGCTATTCTTTCCTGAAAATGAACCAAATCAGATTATCACCTATATCGAATATCCTGAAGGAACAGATATAGAGAAAACCAACGAACTCACCAAGAAAGTAGAAAATAGAATATTTGATGCCATTAAGAAATATGAAGATAAAGATGGGTACAATTATATGGTAGAATCTGCAATTTCTCAAGTGGGGCAAGGAGCTGGAAACCCTCAAACAGATGCAGGTCAGGCAAATGAAATGCCTCAAAAAGGAAAGGTCACCCTTTCTATGCGCGACTTTAAATTAAGAAGAGGGGTTAAAAGTAGCACGGTACTTTCTGAAGTTAGAGATGCCGTAAAGGGATTTCCGGGAGCTTCTATAATTGTTGAAAAAGATGCTGCTGGCCCTCCATCTGGATACCCTATAAATATTGAATTAAAGGGAGAAAACTACGATGAGATGCTTAAAGAAGCGGAAAAGATGAGAGCACACATCGAAACGCTAAACGTCTCAGGTATAGAAGAACTTAAAATAGATGTAAATAAGGCAAAGCCAGAAATGGAAATAAAAGTTGATCGTGAAAAAGCGGGACAACTTGGGGTTTCTACAGCAAACGTTGGCCAAACTTTAAGAAGAGCTATTTATGGAGAAGAAATATCTACTTATAAAGAAGGGGACGATGATTATGAGATAAATGTAAGATTTGCAGATAAATATAGACACGACGAAAGTGCTTTGTTCAATCAGCCAGTTACTTTTAGAAATAATCAAGGAAATCTAATCCAGGTGCCGATTTCCTCTTTAATTTCCAAAAACAATACAGCTTCCTTTAGTTCTATAAAACGTAGAGATTTAAAACGAGTGATTACGGTATACTCGAATGTTTTAGGAGGTTATAATCCTACCGAGCTTGTTACCGAATTAAAAGCGGAATTAGAAGGATATGAAACTCCGCAAGAGATCACTTATGCTTTTACGGGAGAACAAGAGAAACAAGAAGAAAATATGAATTTCCTTTTAATGGCATTATTCTATGCCATGGGAGGTATTTTATTAATTTTAGTAGGACAATTCAATTCAGTCTCTAAACCTATTATTATTTTAATGGCTATTGTACTTAGTTTGGCAGGAGTATTTTTGGGACTAGTGATTTTTCAAATGGATTTTGTGATCATCATGACGATGATGGGAATCATTTCACTTGCAGGTATTGTAGTAAACAATGCTATTGTGTTAATTGACTATACCCAAATTTTAATTGATAGAAGAAAGCTGGAACTGGATCTGGAGGAAGATGACTTACTAACTAGAGAACAATATTTCGATTTAATAGTAGAAGGTGGGAGATCTCGTTTGCGTCCAGTATTATTAACTGCAATTACTACGGTACTAGGACTTATCCCTCTAGCAGTTGGATTTAACATAGATTTCTTTGGTTTATTTACAGATTATAATCCTGCAATATATATTGGTGGAGATAACGTGATTTTCTGGGGTCCATTAGCATGGACTGTGATCTTCGGACTTATATTTGCTACCTTCTTAACACTTATTGTAGTTCCTGTAATGTTCTATTTGGTTAATAGGGCTAAAGTTAGATTTGCAGATAAGAGAAAGCAACGAGTTGAAAGAAAAGCGCGAGAAAAAGAAGAACGTGCCACATCTTAAATAATAAAATAAATAATTTAAAAACCCGGGACCAAGAGTTTCGGGTTTTTACGATTAATAGAATATCTTGATATTTTAATAACAGCTAATTTTATACTTAAATTCTTAAAGAAACCAGCAGTTCTTCATACTTTTGCAAACCTAAATTCAATAGTGCGTTATGTATAGAAGTCATACTTGTGGTGAACTAAGAGCAAGCCATATAAATGAAGAAGTTACCCTAGCGGGATGGGTTCAAAAGACCAGAAATAAAGGATTTATGATCTGGGTAGATCTTAGAGACCGGTATGGCGTTACGCAATTGATATTTGATGAAGAACGTACTCCTTCAGAAATGATGGAGAAAGCGGCACAATTAGGTCGTGAATTTGTAATTCAGGTTACCGGAAAAGTGATTGAACGAGAATCTAAGAATCCACAACTTGCAACCGGAGATATCGAGATCTTAGTTACCAAATTCGAGATCTTAAACGCTTCACTCACGCCACCTTTCACTATTGAAAATGAAACCGATGGCGGCGAAGAGCTTAGAATGAAATACAGATACTTGGATATTCGTAGAAATCCAGTAAAGGAAAACCTGATGTTTCGGCATAAAGTTGGAATGAAGGTGAGAAATTATCTTTCTGAAGCTGGCTTTATAGAAGTAGAAACTCCATATCTAATAAAATCTACTCCAGAAGGTGCAAGAGATTTTGTGGTGCCAAGTAGAATGAATGAAGGCCAATTTTATGCCTTGCCACAATCCCCACAAACCTTTAAGCAATTGCTTATGGTTGGAGGTATGGATAAATATTTCCAAATAGTGAAATGTTTTAGAGATGAAGATCTTAGAGCAGACAGACAGCCGGAATTCACGCAAATAGACTGTGAAATGGCGTTTGTAGAGCAGGAAGATATTTTGAACATTTTTGAAGGACTTACTAAACATTTACTTAAAGAAATTAAAGGAGTGGAAACAGGTGATTTTCCAAGAATGACCTATGCTGAAGCCATGCAGAAATACGGAAATGACAAACCAGACATACGTTTTGGGATGGAATTCGCCGAGCTTAATAATCTTGCAAAAAACAAAGGTTTTAATGTATTCGATCAACAAGAACTTGTAATTGGAATTGCAGTTCCGGGAGCTTCAGAATATACCAGAAAACAACTAGACAAACTCATAGAATGGGTAAAACGCCCACAAATAGGCGCTACCGGATTGGTTTACGCTAAATTTAATACCGATGGAAGTTTAAAATCATCTGTAGATAAATTTTATTCTGAAGAAGATCTTAAAGGATGGGCAGAAGCTACCGGCGCAAAACCGGGAGATTTAATATTAGTGATGTCTGGAGATACACATACCACAAGAACGCAGCTTAGCGCTTTAAGAATGCATCTTGCAACAGAACTTGGCTTGAGAAATGCTAGCGAATTTGCTCCTTTATGGGTTGTAGATTTTCCATTATTAGAATGGGATGAGGATACTAAAAGGTATCATGCCATGCACCACCCATTTACATCTCCTAAACCAGAAGACATCAAATTATTAGAAACAGATCCTGGAGCAGTTAGGGCAAATGCTTATGACTTGGTGATGAATGGAAATGAGATTGGTGGAGGTTCTATTAGAATTCATGATAAAGCCACGCAAGCCATGATGTTCGATTATTTAGGATTTACTCCGGAAGAAGCGAAAGCACAATTCGGATTCTTAATGGATGCATTTCAATATGGAGCGCCACCACACGGAGGAATTGCCTTTGGATTTGATAGATTAGTAGCTATCCTTGGCGGTCAGGAGACCATTAGAGATTTTATTGCATTCCCAAAGAACAATTCCGGGCGTGATATTATGATAGATGCTCCTGCAAAACTAGATAATGCACAACTTAACGAATTGCATTTAAAGGTTATTGAATAGGTTTTAACTCTAACTTGCTTTACTAGATTAGACAGATTAATCTTCTTAGGTAAAGCAAGTTAGATTCTATATAGTAATTTTACGGTTTTAGTTTTTTAATTTTTATTTAAACAACCTCCTGGATGTTTCCAAAAGCCATTCCTGGTTTACAAAAGTTCATCGATTGGAAGACTAATAATCTTACCCAACATCAATTTATTTTAATATTAAGCGCATTAGTTGGTTTTGCAAGTGGTATTGGAGCGGTGATCATTAAAAACCTAACGCACTTCATGCAGGAGTTGCTGGAAGGTAAATTAATTGCAAATGTTCACCATGCATTCTATTTTATATTCCCAATTATTGGTTTAACCTTAACCTTACTAATTATTAAGTATGGTTTAAGTAAAAAAATTGGACACGGTATACCATCTACCCTTTATGCCATTTCAAAGAAAAAAGGGATCATGCGTCCTTTCCAAATGTATGCATCCATGATAACCGCACCATTAACCGTAGGTTTTGGAGGATCGGTTGGGTTGGAAGGACCAACTGTAGCTACGGGAGCCTCTTTGGGTTCCAATATTTCAAGGATGTTTCAGATGAATCAAACATCCCGAACCTTGCTTATTGGTTGTGCTGCTGCAGGAGCCATGTCTTCAATCTTTAAAGCTCCAATCGCAGCCATTATTTTTGCTATTGAAGTTTTTAGTTTGGATCTTACATTGGTATCGATGTTACCTTTGCTTATAGCCTCGGTTTCAGCAATACTCACTTCCTATTTTTTCTTCGGATCCGATATTATTTTACCGTTTCAGTTGAAGGATAAATTTATCATTTCTGAAGTGCCATTTTATATTATCTTAGGAATATTAGCGGCATTTTGTTCTATGTATTTCACCAGTGTTTATTTTAAGATGAATGAATTATTCAAAAAAATAGGCAGCCCATTTAAACGCTTATTGGTTGGTGGTATTGGATTGGGAATTATCATATTTATGATCCCACCCTTATATGGAGAGGGTTACAACGTAATAAACAATTTGCTTACAGAGAACTATTTGGAGGCCTTGGGTACAAATTTCTTTAACGACTATTTAGGGAATATATGGGTGGTAATTGCACTTTTGGCTGGTCTGGTGATTTTTAAGATCATAGCCACATCCCTTACTTTTGGAGCTGGAGGAATAGGAGGGATATTTGCTCCCGTACTTTTTATGGGAAGTGCCATGGGGCATTGTTTTGCGCTTTTCGTAAATAATCTCGGACTTTTAAAAAACCCTATTTCCGTAAGCAGTTTTACCTTGGTTGGGATGGCTGGGTTAATGGCAGGAGTACTTCATGCTCCACTAACGGCAATTTTCTTGATAGCAGAATTAACCGGAGGATACGGTCTTTTTGTACCTTTAATGATCACTGCAACCATCTCTTATATGATCACTAACCAATTTCAACCACACTCTGTGTATACTATGGAGCTAGCGATGAAAGGAGAACTGCTAACCCATGATAAGGATAAGGCAGTCTTAACCTTAATGAATATTAGAAGTGTTGTTGAAACTAATTTTATTGAACTGAGATTGGATATGACCTTGGGAGACGTTATACATAAAGGAGTAATAAAATCTTCCCGAAATCTATATCCGGTTTTGGATAAGAAGGGGCATTTTGTTGGTATCATTCTTTTAGATGATATCAGGCCTATTATGTTCGATAGGGATTTGTATGATAAAGTTACGGTACAAGAACTAATGCAGCGCGCTCCGGAAATTATAGACATCAAAATAGACCATATGAAGGATATAATGAAAAAGTTTCACGACAGTGATGCATGGAATTTGCCCGTTATAGAAAATGAGAAGTATATAGGTTTTGTTTCTAAATCTAAATTACTAACAGCCTACAGACAAAAATTAATTGAAGTAACTGTATAATCATGAAAACGGTAATTAAAATACTGGCTATTTCTATATTTATCGCTATTGGAATTGGGTTCTATTATAGAATGAATAACGATATTCTTTTAGGGGATCGAATAATTGGAATTGCAGTTCTTAGCAGTGCTTTTATCCTGATGCCTATCTTTCTTTACGTAAGATGGAAAGGCAAAAAACTGAGCGATTACACTCTAACTAAGGAGAATATGGACAGAATGAGGGATAATAATTTAGATTGAGTAACTTATAATTAATAATGTTAAAAAATATTACTAATAGCGTTAATAGGATAAATAATATTATGTAAGTTTGTTCTTTATTAATTTTTATTTTATTACAATGGAAGGTACAGTTAAATTTTTCAATGAGTCTAAAGGATACGGATTCATTACAAACGACGACACGGGAAGAGACATTTTCGTACACGTTACAGGTCTTAATGGAGAGTCATTAAATGAAGGTGACAAAGTTGAGTACGTTGAAGAAGAAGGAAGAAAAGGACTTACGGCTGCTCAAGTACGTTTGATCCACGATTAATATATTTTTATATTTAATTCGAAGATTTAAAACCCGTCTAAATTAATTTAGACGGGTTTTTTTATTACTTGTTTTCTAAAGCAAAGGACTCTTTCAATCCTTCCAGCATGGTTTGAGTTAACCTTTTAAGGTTATACTCATGTTTCCAATTCCAATCTGCTCTCGCAGCACTATCATCTATACTACTTGGCCAAGAATCTGCAATTGCTTGTCTAAAATCTGGTTTGTAGTTTATTTCAAATTCCGGCATCTCTTTTATAATTTCTTCAGCCAACTCTTTTGGGGTAAAGCTCATTGAAGATAAATTATAAGAGGATCTCACTTTTATTTTCTCTGCCGGTTCGTTCATGATATCTACCGTAGCTTTAATGGCATCTTCCATATACATCATAGGTAAGGAAGTTTCTTCACTTAAAAATGAAGTATATTTCCCAGTTCGTAATGCTTCATAAAATATCTCTATAGCATAATCTGTAGTTCCACCACCAGGCAAGGTTTTGTAACTTATTATTCCAGGATATCTAATACTTCTTACATCTACCCCAAACTTATTAAAGAAATATTCGCACCAGCGTTCCCCTGTTTGCTTACTAATTCCATAAACGGTTGTAGGTTCCATAACTGTGGTTTGTGGAGTGTCATTTTTTGGAGTACTTGGTCCAAAAACGGCAATACTAGATGGCCAGAAAACCTTTTTAATCTTTTTATCCTTGGCCAGGTTTAGAATAATGAAAAGCGAATCCATATTTAAATTCCATGCTTTCATTGGCATTTTCTCCCCAGTTGCACTTAACATTGCAGCCATTAAATAAACATCTGTAATGCTATGTTTTTCTATAAGGTTTGCAATTCCCTCAGCATTTGTTGCATCCATGATCTCGAATGGACCGCTTGTCATTAGCTCTTCGCTACCTTCTTTTATATCACTTGCAATTACATTATCATTCCCGTGCAATTCGCGTAGTCTCATTGCCAGTTCACTACCAATTTGACCCGAAGCACCAATGATCAATATTTTTTCTGAAATCATTCTATCAATTTTACAATGCAAATATATCCATTTCAGGGATGATGCTACAACATTCTATCTTAAAAAGGGAGTTAATTCCCACATCTTTTAGGGATCCTTTTTTGACAGCGCTTTTTAATTAACTTTGTGTATCAATTTTAGCCTATGAAAAGCTTTTTCTGGATTGTACTGTCGATCCTGTTTGTTGGATGCGGGGAAAATAAACCCACCGAATCTAAAAAAACATCAGATAAGAATATTGTTTCTGCATTAAAGCAAAAACTAGAAATCACTAATGAAAGAGTGATCCTTTTACCAGAAGCACAAGAAGTCACTTCAGAATGGTTAGCATATATCACAGCACAAAGTGAAATTGAAAATTTCAGAAATTACACCCTAAATGATGTAATTGCAAATGCCACTCCTATTACCGAGATCATGCAATCCTTAATGGAAACCCTTCCACCTACTTTACAATCGAACGCAGTAGAAGCAAGGCTTGGAGTATTGGTCACAAAAGCAAAGATCCTTCAGCAATTGGCAGGAAAGAGAACTTTAGATCCAGACCAAATTGCTAAAACAGCTCAAGAGATACCAACTGAATTTAATAATTTCAAAATTCAGCTGAACGAACTTTTCCTAAAAACCTTGGAACAATTTGAAGAAGAATTGGACTCAATAGATAATGATGAGCCAATTCAAAAAGCTAAACCCGAATTAAAAAATAGACCAAATAAAAGATTACCACCTAATCTTCAAAGGAACCGAAATTCCATATAAACTTCAACTAGAACCAACTTGAATTATGAAAAAATTAGCACTCCTCCTTCTACTTGCCTGCATTTCCTGTGATCAATCTACTTCAAAAAAAGAAAACCAAGAATTAGAGGTAGTAACGGAGCAGGAAATGGCTCCTGAAGCCGACATAAAAGAAGCCATAAATAATTCTTTAGAAAATTGGCACAAGGCAGCCGCAACAGCAAATTTTGAAGACTATTTTGGATTAATGACAAAAGATGGTGTATTCATTGGGACCGATGCTATGGAAAACTGGCAAAATAAGGAGTTTCGTGAATTTTCAAAACCTTATTTTGATAAGGGAAAAGCTTGGAACTTCACTACTTTAGATCGTAATATTTATGTCCAGCATAATAGCGATCTTGCTTGGTTCGACGAGTTGTTAAGCACGCAAATGGGAATATGCAGAGGATCTGGGATAATGGAAAAAGTAGAAGATACTTGGAAAGTGAAACATTATGTGCTTTCTATCGCTATTCCTAATGATAATGTATCGGAGGTGACTGCTTTAAAAAAACAAACAGATACTTTATTAATTTCTAAACTACAAAGCGCTAACTAAAACCGGGTTAAATATTTAATAACTGTCTCCAATTTAGAAGGGGAAAATATTAATAAGCTCTAATCTGTTACTTTTTAGTATTTTAGCGCCACAAAAATTAATTTATTTTATTTTATGAGAAAGATAACAAATGCATTTATTTTATCTGCGCTTGCAGCAACGGTAGTAACCGGGTGTAAGAGTGACGATAAAAAAATGGAAGCTAAAGAAGAATCCCGTGGGATTAATTTAGCTTTTATGGACACAACGATGAGTCCAAAAGAAGATTTCTTTAGATATGTAAACGGTACTTGGGCCGATTCTACCGAGATCCCAGACGAATATACCACTTGGGGAAGTTTTAATGAACTAAGAAAGAATACCGATGAGGATGCCTTAGCTTTATTAGAAAAAGCTTCGAAAGACAAAAAATTAGATACTAAAAGTGATCAGGCAAAAGCGGTATACCTTTACCAAAGCATCATGGATACAGCTACCAGAAATAAAAATGGTGTTGCACCTTTAACTCCGTATTTAGAGAAAATTGCTGCTATTAACAATAAACAAGACCTTCAGGCATTTCTTACTGAAATGCACCAATATGGAGGGGCTGGTTTCTTCGCATTTGGAGTACGTGCAGATGCTAAAGATAGTAATGCCAATGCAGCTTACTTATATCCTTCAGGTTTAGGTTTGCCAGATAGAGACTATTATGTAGAGAATGATGCAAGCACTAAAGAAACTCGTGAGAACTACAAAAAGCACATTACTAAAATGTTGCAGTATTTAGGCGATTCTGAAGCAGATGCCAAAAAGAGCGCTGAAACAATTTTAGCTTTCGAAACTAGCTTAGCTACTCCTCAAATGGATAAAGTAGACCGTAGAGATGCTAGAAAGAGCTACAACCCAATGTCTGTAGCACAACTACAAAAGAGAGTTTCTGCATTAGATTGGAAAGCATATTTCGATGGAATTGGAGCTTCCAAGATAGATACTGTAATTGTTGCGCAACCAAAATACATGGATGCTTTACAAAAAACCTTTGTAGCTAACAAGGTTGCAGATTGGAAAACCTATTTACGTTGGAATCTTTTGAATGATGCAGCTTCAGCTTTAAGCATGGAAATAGAACAAACCAACTGGGATTTCTACGACAAAACTTTACAAGGTGCAAAGGAACAACGTCCTTTAAAAGAACGTGCATTGCAAACTGTAAATGGAACTTTAGGAGAAGCCTTAGGTAAATTATATGTAGAAGAGAATTTCCCACCAGAAGCTAAGAAAAAAGCACAGGAAATGATCGCTAATATTATTGAAGCATACAAAGTTAGAATAGATAATCTAACTTGGATGAGCGATAGCACTAAGACAAAAGCAAAACAAAAATTGGCAACTACAACCATTAAAGTAGGATATCCAGATGAGTGGAAAGATTACAGCTCTTTAGAAATTACTAATCCAAAGGATGGAAAAGGTTCATTTTTCCAAAATATGCTGAATGCAGCTAAATGGAATGTAAAAGAAGACATGGCAAAATTAGGAACACCCGTAGACAAAACAGAATGGTTTATGGCTCCTCAAATTGTAAATGCTTACTACAATCCATCTTACAATGAGATCGTATTCCCTGCAGCTATTCTACAACCACCTTTCTACGATTATAAGGCAGATGCTGCTGTTAATTACGGTGGAATTGGAGCAGTTATAGGACATGAGATCTCTCATGGATTTGATGACAGTGGATCTAGATTTGATGCTGAAGGAAACCTGAACAACTGGTGGAGCGAGAAAGATCTTACTTCTTTCGAAGGACTTGGAACCGCTTTGGCAGATCAATACAGCGCTATTGAAGTGTTGGACAGTGTTTACATCAACGGAAAATTTACCTTGGGTGAAAATATTGGTGATCTTGGTGGTGTAAATGCAGCATTCGACGGATTACAAATGCATTTAAAGCAGAATGGAAATCCAGGTGAAATAGATGGATTTACTCCAGAGCAGCGCTTCTTCCTTTCTTGGGCAACCGTATGGAGAACTAAGATGAGAGATGAAGCTTTAAGAAATAGAATTAAAACCGATCCGCATTCTCCGGGAATGTATCGTGCATATGTGCCACTTCAAAACATCGATGCTTTTTACGAAGCTTTCGAAATTAAAGAAGGTGATAAAATGTATGTAAAACCGGCAGATCGAGTTAAGATCTGGTAGAAGAATAGAAAATTAATTATAAAGGGCCACAGCAATGTTGGCCCTTTTTCTTTGGCTGCATCCGCCACGCCAAAATGCGAGGCGGTCGGGCTATCCGCTAAAGTCCCATTTTCTTTTCAATCTAATGGGAGCTACCGCTGCTATCCCTTGCAGATTCTTTATTAATATTAAAAGTGTCATTTCGAAAGAGCCTTTGCGATTGAGAAATCTCACTTACACAACAAACATTAAACGTCATGGAGATCTCTCCCGCTGGTCGAGATGAAAATCTCTAAAATTCATGCTTAACAAAATTGTCATTTCGAAAGAGCCTTTTGCGATTGAGAAATGGCTACGTTCCTAGAATCATCAAATTCCATTGAGATCTAACATTTAAATTAAAAATATCCCTCAATCAATTTTTATCTAGATCTCTTGCAGCTTTAAACTCGCTATCATCATACCACTTAGGAAAATAATCTTCATTGGACAATCTTTTTCCAATATTATATAAAAGTTGGGAGTCAAACTGCATTCCACTTAAAACTGTAGTATTTGAGTCATATTCATCTGAGGGTTGATGATAGTTATTCTCTTCATAATCATCATTCATCTTCTTCACAAAATCTTTACCGTGCGCAAAATCTTCATAAGCACCACTGGCATAAAGAGCCGGAATACCAATTTTAGCAAAGCTAAAATGATCTGATCTAAAGAAGTGGCCTTTTTCAGGGACTGGATCAGGAATAATATATCTACCCTGTTTATCGGCAGCATCTTTAGCATATTCATCCATTTCAGATTGACCATACCCAGTAACAGTAAGATCCCTCATCGGGCCAGGACTTGATAATGCATCCATATTGATATTGGCCACCGTTTTCTTAGGCAGGTAAATAGGATGAGACGCATAATATTCAGATCCCAACAATCCCTGCTCTTCGCCAGTTACCGCAAGAAAAATAATCGAGCGTTCAGGTTTTTTATCCTTTGTAAATGCTTCTGCTATTGCAAGCATGCCTGCCACTCCGGAGGCATTATCCACCGCACCGTTATAGATAGAATCACCATTTACGGGTCTTCCTATTCCCAAATGATCCCAGTGGGCCGAATAAATTATATATTCATCTTTCCTGTTCGTTCCTGGTAGCAGTGCCACAACATTTTTAGAAACATCTTTTTTCACTTTATTATGTATACTTACCGAAATATTTAAATCTAGAGGTATGGGTTTAAAATCTTTTATCATCGCCATCTCTTTATAATTTTTATCACCCATTCCGGCTGCCTCAAAAATCTTTTGAGTTGCTTCTTGAGTTATCCATCCCCTTATATCAACCTTAGGCGCATCACTTTCTAAGGATAATTTAGAGCCGCTCCAGCTAGATTGCACGACATTCCAACCATAGGAAGCTGGTTTGGTATCGTGAATTATGAGTAGACCTGCCGCACCTTGCCTGGCAGCTTCTTCATATTTATAAGTCCATCGCCCATAATAGGTCATAGTATTTCCTTTAAAAACTGTAGAATCCTGAGATTCAAATCCAGGATCGTTTACTAAAACAACCGCGGTTTTACCTTTCCAGTCTATTCCCTTGTAATCGTTCCAGCCATATTCGGGAGCAACAATCCCATAACCTGCAAATACTAATTCCGAATTCTTTAGTTCTACAACACTATCGGTTTTTCTAGTTACCGCAACAAAATCCTCAAAATATTGTAGTTCTATGTTTTTACCATTTCCAGAGATCTTCATTTTTTCTGAAGGGGTTCCAGTAATTGCAACCATAGGAACTTCCTGAAAATAGCTATTTCCGTTTCCAGGCTCCAATCCAAGCTTTGAAAATTGTTCTTTTAAATAAGCGGTGGTTTTTTCTTCTCCTTCAGTAAAAGGTTTTCTTCCTTGAAAATCATCTGATGCAAGTATTTTAATAGCATTTCCGATAGTTATTGAATCTACCTCAACTGTGGAAATATCCTCCTTGTTAGAATTAGATTTACAGCCGGCTAACAGTAAAATTAATGTTAAAAGGGAAACAAGATTTTTCATAATACTAATTTTAATAAAAGTAAAGTTTTTTAATGAAAGACCCTTATTCTAATAAAAAGAGATTTAAAATGCTGATTATTAATTATATTCAACATACCAATTTAAATATCATGAAAAAATTCTACCTAAGCATTGTTCTTTTTCTTTTGATTATTACGGGTAATGCCCAAGAGCCTATTTTAGGATTTACTGCTGAAAATGCCAAAAAAGAGCACGAACTGGAAGCCAAATTTGATGCACAATTATCAGCTGTGAACCTAGATTCAGCAATGCATCGTCTAGCTGCTAAGCCACATTTTACAGGCAGCGATTACGGTCATCAAAACGCCGAATGGATTCTGAAACAATTCAAAGACTGGGGTTACGATGCTCATATTGAATCTTATCAGATACTTTTTCCATATCCAAAAACAAGATTATTAGAACTTACCGGGCCTTCAACATATACAGCAAAACTTGGATCCGTACCTATTATAGGAGATAAATATACCCAGCAAGGAGATTTATTGTTGCCAAGTTATAACGCATTCTCTAGTGATGGAGATGTGGAAGCAGAGCTGGTTTTTGTGAATTATGGAGTCCCAGAAGATTATGATCAGCTTGAAAAAATGGGAATTTCAGTAAAAGGAAAAATAGTAATAGCCAAATATTATGGCTCTTGGCGGGGAATTAAACCCAAACTTGCCGCGGAGAAAGGCGCTATAGGCTGTATAATTTATTCAGATCCTGCCGATGATGGTTATGTTCAAGGCGATATATATCCCAAAGGCGCATTTAAAGATGAAAACGGAGTTCAGCGCGGTTCTGTAATGGATATGCCATTATACCCCGGCGATGTACTTACTCCCGGCTATGCTGCTACTAAGAATGCAAAACGATTGGATAGAAAAGATGCCAAAACAATCACTAAAATACCAGTTTTGCCTATTTCTTATGCCGACGCGCAACCTTTTTTAGCAGCTCTAGAAGGTCCTGTGGCTCCGCAATCCTGGAGAGGTGGTTTGCCAATAACCTACCACATTGGTCCGGGTCCTGCAAAAGTGCATTTGAGACTGGAATTCGACTGGCAATTAAAACCGATTTACAATGTGGTAGCGAAAATGAAAGGAACAGAATTTCCAGATGAATGGGTTATGCGTGGTAACCACCACGATGCTTGGGTTCATGGAGCAAACGATCCTATTAGTGGACTAGTTGCCATGATGGAAGAAGCTCGTGCAGTAGGAGAATTAGCTAAATCGGGCAATAAACCTAAACGCAGTATAATTTATTTTGCCTGGGACGCAGAAGAACCGGGCTTGATTGGTTCTACAGAATGGGTAGAAGCCCATCAGGACGAACTTAAAAAAAGTGGAGTGGCTTACATAAATACCGATAGCAATGGGAGAGGGTTTTTAGAGGCAGGAGGTTCTCACACACTTCAAGCAATGGTGAAACAAGTAGCTGAAGGTGTACAAGACCCACAAACAGGAGTTTCTGTGATAAAAAGGAGCAGCGCCTCAAACAGGGTAAATGGAAGGGAAGGAGATTTTAAATTATCGGCTTTAGGATCAGGATCAGATTATACTCCTTTTATCCAACATACCGGTGTTGCTTCTCTGAATCTAGGTTTTGGTGGCGAAGACAATGGGGGTGAATATCATACTATTTTTGACACCTATCCTATGTATAAGCGCTTTAAAGATCCAGATTTCACTTACGGAATTACTCTGGCAAAAACTGCTGGCCATATCGTACTACGCCTTGCCAATGCAGATGTTTTGCCTTTCGAGTTTCAGCAATGGTACACTACGGTAAATGGATATCTTGAAGAAGTAATGAAGGAGACCTCCAAGTTACGCGAGGAAACCGAAAAGCATAATAAAATGGTTACCGATAATGATTTTGAACTAGCTGCAGATCCAACCAAACCTTTTATTAAACCAAAAAAAGAAGCTGCTGTTCCTCATTTGGATTTTTCCACCTTAGAAAATACTATGACTGATATAAAAACCACCATCGATGAATTTTCAGAAAAAGATATACTTAATTTAAGTAATGCGAAGAAAAAGGAAGTCAACCAGAAATTAATGGCCATCGAACGTTCGTTAACAAATGAAAAAGGTTTACCACGTCGACCTTGGTATAAACACGAAATCTATGCTCCTGGATTTTACACAGGCTACGGGGTTAAAACCTTGCCTGGAGTAAGGGAAGCCATCGAACAAACAAATTGGAAAGAAGCCCGGGAACAAATTTCAGTATTAACCGAAACTTTAAATAATTTTAATACTAAACTAAAAGATATTCTAAAGCTTATGTAAGATTTTATCTCTTAAAGCTTAACATCTCGAATACGCTCGATATAACTAAATTGCAAGTTTGTAACATTACTAGAATAATATTTAATCAAAATTTATTCCCCTGTCTGCGATACCGAGAAACGAGGGGATATTATTTTGATTTGTTATGTCAACTTGAGTGGAGTCGAAAGGTAGATTTTTGTTACTGATTACAAGTGAATAGCGAGAAATCAAGATAGATATATTGTTATCTTGAAATTGATAAAAATTATCAAAACTCCGCTTTATTTGAACAAATTATTGGTTTGCCGCCATATGCGAAGTCGAAAAATTTAATATGAAAAAATTATTTTTTCTCTATAAAAATGTTTTTAGGGAGCATAGCATGCACTCCAACGTTTCCATCGACAAGTTCTGTTATAGCCATATCTACGGCTATACTACTAAGCATATAGGCATCTTCACGAGTCATATTTTTTTCCTTCATTAAATATTTTATCATTTCCCTTAAGGCTATATGAGTTGCTTCGGTTAAATCGCGGTCAAAACCCATAGTAATAATGTGCGTATCAGTTTCCGCCATTGGCCAATCCAGTTTTTTGTCTTTATGTACAATAAATTGTAGTTTGCCTTTTAACGAAGTTTCGATAGCAGTAATATCCACTTCCCCATTACCCTGTGCGGCGTGCCCATCGCCTATTTCAAATAATGCGCCTTTCACGAATACCGGAATAAAAAGTGAAGCGCCTTCGGTAAGTTCTTTATTATCCATATTCCCCGCATGTACCCAAGGCGGCGCACTGTTCCACCTTCCTGCTTCCTTTGGAGGAGCAACTCCCATACTTCCGAAAAAGGGTTTTAAGGGGATTTCAATACCTTCTGAAAAATGACCTATCATTTTAACGGTATCCAACCTTACAATGCGCATTTTTCGTTCGAAGATCTCATCAGATAAAAATCCGTTTTGGCCAATAGCATTATAGCCGTATGGAATGGCTAGGCTGACAGATTTTATTTTAACTTCCAGTACATCTCCCGGTTCCGCCCCTTCAATAAAAATTGGTCCATTTAAAACATGTCCTCCGGGTCCTCGTTCCGAAACTTTTTGCACTTGTCGTAATTCCTTTTCAACCTCATCTGGGGGTACTCCTGCTTCTTCCAAGCGCTCGGGATTGGAAGTTAAAAGCGTATGCACTTTTACATAATCGCCAGATTTAATTTTGAGTACAGGTTGATTTTCACTCCAATAATTACCCCAGATAACCGTGGAATCTGTAGGGTTAAGTATGAAAGGATTCGCTGCAGTACCTTTTTCCTGAGCTACAAGAAACATAGGAAGTAAAAGTAAGCCTACCGAAAACAAGGGTTTTAAATTGATTTGATTGCTCATACTATATAGTTATTTAATATTTAAAATTATTTCACCGTATCAATGCCAAATATCATGTAAAAATTCATACCTCAGTTTCTTTTGTAACTCTTTAGAAGAAATGACTTTTCCTTTAGAAACCAAATTATTGTCGAAGGTCATGCTCGCCAATCCTTTTTCTTCGGCTATTTTGCTATAATAGTCCTTCCGAGTTGGATGATCTGGTGCCACTGCATTAAAAGTATAAGGCCAAGCTTCTTTTTCAATAGTAGCTTCAATTATACCAATACAGTCTTCCAAATGAATAAGATTTACTGGACCTTCTGCATCTTTAAGATCGATCTTTCCAGAAAGGTAATTCACGGGATGCCTTCCAGGGCCAATCAAACCTCCAAAGCGAATTATGCTTGTTTCAAAAGCTTCAGAATTCTTCAAGATCTCTTCAGCTCCCTTTAGTTGCTTTGAGTTTTCTGCGGTTCCATTAGCAAGATCTTCCTCAGAATAAACCGGAAGAGAATCCATATCCTCATAAACAGACGTGGCGCTTATAAAGATCACCTTTTTAACACCAGATCTCTCAATTTGAGAGCTAAGCCTACCAATCTTTCCCACAAAATTAACTTCAGGATCCTTTCTCACTCCTGGAGGGATATCGATGATCAAAACTTCAGCATCACTAAGAAAAGCAGAAATATCTCCTTGGATTCCTTCTTCAAATAACTGAATAACATAGGGCGAGATGCCTTCAGAAGTTAGTTGATGTAGCTTATCTCTACTGGTTGTAGATCCTTTTAAAACATGCCCCTTAGAAATAAGGCTTTTGGCTAAAGGCAATCCTAACCAACCACAACCTAATATTGAAATATTCATGTTTTGTTATTTATTTTTCATTCACACTTTTATTCCTCCAGCCTGATTGTCTTTTTCACGATCACAGCATCATTTAATACAAAAGGTTTTGGCATCTTTTTATTATCTCTTGGTTTTACCTTTAGCGCTTCGTTTTTTAGCAGGTCGTAACTAGACTCAAACAGCACAATTTCTGGAGCCACTTTATTTTTGGTGGTAAAATTAATAATCAAGGAATCCCCATTTGCAGCATGATATGTTAAAAGTCGGTTACTCCATCTACTTTTAAATACATTATAATTATTGTCTTTGGCTAAATACCAATCTGCAGTTAAACCGTTCACCTCAAACTCTTCAAAATTATATTCTTTATCTAAATAAAGTTCCATCCGGTTGATCTTTCTATTAGGAGCTATTTTAAAAGAATAGCTTTTCAAAACATCAGAAGAATCCTTTCTTTTTATTTGAGTGTAGGAAATTGCGGGAACAGGTGTTTTAACCAACGGAGCATTGGATGTATGGTGAAATCCTGAGCCATATTTACTTTCAAAATTCACTGAGATAGGAACATTACTTTTCGCATCTTCCTTAAAATAGTTTCGGTTCCAATCATCCAATTCCAGATCGTAAGAATTCCAACTAGCTTTATTAGAATCTGCATCAAAAAGATAAACCAAGCTATCTGGTCTTGGCCTTTCTTCAGAATAATCGGATTTAAAATGTGCTATTAAAAAGAAGATCAAGAACGTAATAAACAGTAAAAATGCTAATGGTCTTTTTCCTTTGAACGCGCCAAACACAGGTAAGAAAAGAGAAAAAAGCAACACGGTTAAAATCCCGGCTACAAACAATATTTTTAGTCCCAGTGCAACCGGGAAACTTGTAATAAAGGGAAGCAAGATTACCAAAGATGGCAAACTTAAAAGCAGCATTAAAAATAAATTAGGAGATTTTTGCCTTATTAGCACCCAAAGTTGAAGAACTGCAAAATATGCCGGAATAATAAAATATGCGGCACCTTTTAAATGAATCGCGGCAACTGCGCATATAAGTAACCAAAAGAAGAGCGGAAATACAAGTATACTTGCCCCATTGTCCCTTCTACTTAATTTTTTATAACTGAGAAGGCAAATAGATAAGCTTAAGAAAATAGAGCCATAGATGTAATAATAGCCGTTGTAGGTAAATCCATTTATCATTTCTCTATATTGCGGATAGAGGATCAAACAAAGTTTCCATAGAAAGAAGATAACTAGGCCAGACCCAATGAGTGCAACCAAAAAAGGTACCGCACCAGTTAAAACGCTACCAATGGAAAATCTCTTTTTAGTAATTCCATAGACCACGACAGCTAAGAATAACATAAAGGCTAAAATTAGCATTGGAAAGATCCAAGAAAATGGATAGCTCACTATTTCTCCCGTTGGGATATTAAAATAGATAAGATCTTCTTCCGATTCAAAACTGGAAAGATCTGCTTCTTTAAAATAATGAAGCAAGGGCATAAGATAACTGCCCTGCTGTGCAAGCGTCTCTTTATCTAAATTAGCAGGAATATCATTGGCAGTGTGATAATCGAAATGATCGTCTATGAATGCGAAATTAAAGCCATTTATGCCGCCTTGTTCTCTTAACACAGTTAGATCGGTATCATTAGGCAACATTTTATAAATGCTATAGGCTAGAGAATTTGTTACCGGAAATCTAGGATTTGCATCGATAAAATCTTCAATCAGTTTTTTATTTCCTCCATTTGTCTCTAAAAGCATAAACGAATTCCCTCCGCTTCCTCGAGCTTCAAAATTAAGCGCTACGCCAACATTTTTAGCCCAAGGATGGTCATTTACAAAGATCTCGGCACCATTTAATCCCAGTTCTTCTGCATCTGTAAAAAGAATAATAATATCATTCTTAGGTTGGATGCCTTCTGCCAAGATCACCCGAATTCCTTCTAAAACAGTGGCAACACCACTTCCTGCATCACTAGCGCCCAAGGAAGAATGCCCGGCAGAATCGTAATGAGACATCAGTAAAAGCGATTTCTCGTTTTCTAATCCTGGAATACGTGCTAAGATGTTTTGAGGCTTGGTGAGTATCCCGTTTTTAGTCAAACTAAAACCTTCTTGCGTTTGTACTTCTAAGCCTTGATCTTGAAGTGTTTTAACTATATAATTCCTAACCAGGCTATGTCCCAAACTCCCCACATAATGTGGTTGTTTAGAAATTTCTTCAACATGTTGAAACGCCCTCTCTGTAGACCATTGAGTTGTAGAAACCTCAGCTTCAGTGCTATCTCTAGGCATAGTAGAATAATACAAAAACCAAATAATTAACGATAAAATTAAAGGGATTAAAAGCGAGGTTAATTTTTTCAGCATTTGAGAAAAAGAGATTAGTTCAATAAATATAAATAAGAAAGCCTTAATAAAATAAAAATAAAGCAGCGGTTTCATTTTGCATTAAAAAGACTTAACTTTAAAATATTAGTAATCAAAACATTAGAGTTATGGGTATTAAAAGTTTTCAAGGAAGACGGGTAGAACCCGAAAAGATTCAAAGCGCACCAATATTGGTTGAAGATTATATGACTCATTCACTCATAACCTTCAGAAAGGAACAGCCAATAATTGAGGTGATCCAAGCTTTTATTCGGTTTAAGATCTCAGGAGCCCCGGTTGTAAATGAACGAAATGAACTTGTAGGGGTTATCTCTGATGGAGATTGTATGAAACAGATCTCAGAAAGCAGGTATTACAATATGCCATTAGGAGATAAATCTGTAGGAGATTTTATGCAAACCAATGTTACAACAATAGATAAACACGTAAACATTTTCGATTGTGCTTCCCTTTTCTACAAACATGATTGCAGACGATTTCCAATTGTGGAGAAAGGTAAACTAATAGGACAAATTAGCAGAAAAGATATTTTATGCGCGGCCATTAAAATAAGAGGACAAAATTGGCATTGCTAAGAACGCTTCACCAAGGCATAATAATCTCCTTCCAGCGGCAAGTATCCTTGATCATAAACAAAGAAATAAATAGTGCCAGATTTTGTAGTATAGATACTCGTGAAATATTCGAAGCTAAATCCTTTTGATAATAATTTAGCTTTGCTGGTTCTTGTTTTATCTGTAGGATTTAACTCTTCCAGAATCCTGAAATTCTTGCGAAGTTGATTATTCACATTACGAACAAGATTAGTCTTATCCTTATTTATATTATTATTGTGAGCATTTCTGCAATAGTCACTACAGAATTTTTTATCTGTTCTTCCAACTATTTTTTCCCCGCATTCCGGACAATTCTTTTGCATGTTTTAAATATATGAAAAAGACTTAGAAGCTGAAACAACCTATAACATGAAAAGTGGTTAAATTGTAGTATTATAATTTTATGAAAAATATTTAACATTACCGCTCATGATTTTACTACTCTGATAATCAATTGCTTTCAAAATTTTTCGTAATTTAGAGTATAGCTTTTATAGCTCTTCAACATACTTCCCTCCTCCCCCTCAAGAGGATTTTTTTATGCTTTTTTCTTAAAAAGATACAACTTCAAAATTTAGAAATTATGGGAAAGAATAAACGTGTAATATCGATCTTGGTTGTGTTGTTTTCTATCGTTTTAATTGCCTGGAATTATCCAATTAAAAAAGATGATTCCAAACTCCTTTTAAATAAAAAGAATTACATACAAACGAAAGCCAAATCATTGATCTATCATAAAGTGAAAGATTATGATAAATGGAAAGAAGCTTTCGATGAGTTTCTACCAATACGAGAAGCAAATGGAGAATTGAGTTATGAAGTAGGTATTTTGGAAGACGATCCCAACACAGTGTATGTTTTAAATACTTGGAAATCTAAAGATGATTATAATAAATTCAAGGAAACGGCAGCTTTAAAGGATAAAATGAATGAAGCCGGAGTTAGCGAAGCTCCAACCTTCCTCTATTTAAATCAGTTAGAAGGAAGTGAATTTGAAGACAAAAAGATCACTGCGATCATCTATCACGAAGTAGAAGATTATGATAAATGGAAAAGAGCTTTTGATAATTTTGAAAGAACTAGAAAAGAGTTTAATGAAGTAAGTTATGAGGTAGGCACCATTAATGGAGATTCTAAATGGATCTATGTATTGAATCAATGGGATAACTACCAAGACTACAAAACCTTTATAGAAGATGCTAAATTAAAAGAGGTAATGACTAAGGCGGGAGTTATTGGAAAACCTGTTTTTCTAGTCTTTAACCCAAAAGAAAAAGGATGAATAATTAGTTTGTGGTTGTCTAAAACAACTATTTCTAATAAATGAAAGATAAGATAGAGGTTAGTTTATAATTATAGGAGGTATTGATTTCTAAGTGTATAACCTTCCTTGATCTCTAAATTTATCTTCAAAATAATTGAAATATTATGTTTTAGACAGCTTTTTTTATCTATCCCCTAATCCTTTGCACTCAAGCTATCAAAGTAAGTCCCACGGATCTTAGGCCCATTAATAAATGACTTTTCTGCAGCTGAATCTGTAATATATTCATTTGTGAGACTTTCATCTGCAACAATATCTTCTCTACTTTTTCCCAGAGCGATTGAAGCTTTAACGTTGGTCTGAATACCTGCTAACATTTTTAAATACTTCTCATAATCTGCATAACTTGCAATAGGTCCATGTCCGGGAATGATCTTTGTTTCGGCGTTTATAAGCATTAAGCCCGTTTTTGCAGCTTGTATATCTCCAGCTACACTTCCACCACTTTTAAGATCTATATATGGAAACATCCCATTAAAAAAGGTGTCACCTGTATGCAAAACATTGCTTTTTGGAAAATAGATAAGGGCATCCCCATCGGTATGGGCATTGCGCACATGCACCACTAAAATATCGTCTCCGTTTAAATGTAAATTCATTTTATTATCGAAGGTGATGATTGGCAATCCAGATTGGTCCGTATTTTTTTCGTCTTCTTTTAAACGCTTTCTAACATTATCGTGGGCTACTATTAATGCGCCCTCTTTTTCAAAATTTGTATTTCCACCCGTATGATCACCATGATAATGAGTGTTTACTAAAAACTTGACTTGCTTATCACTAATAGTTTTAACCGCTGCTAGGATCTTTGGAGTTAGTGGAGCAAACTGATCGTCTATCATAAAAACTCCGTTTTCCCCTACAGAAATTCCTATGTTTCCACCTGCTCCTTTAAGCATGTAAATATTTTCATTTACTGGAATTACTTCAATTTTCACGTCGTCCATATCCTGAAAAGCAAAAATAGAAGTCGAGATCATTAAGCTGAAGGCAATTAGAAATGTTAACTTTTTCATAGTGTTTTCTTTAATTTATTTATAGACACGCCCGACGTTATCGAGGTGTTTTTGTTAAGTGCTTTTTGAATGCTATTAAATTGTTTTCTGGATCTACCGAAATAATGCGATCTTCCAAGTATGCAAAATTCCCCTTCAACTAAAAAGTTTAAAGTTTATCTAGCTAGTGCAAAATCATATTCCTTTGGTGGAGTTGCTCCCATTAAATGGGTCACAAAATAATCCCATCTTTTACGCATCATATAATTACTGTCCTTTCCATAACCATGTCTTGCATTAGGAAAGATCACCAGATCAAAATCCTTATTTGCTTTCACCAAGGCATCAACCACCAAATAAGTATTGTAAGGAGGCACGTTATCGTCTAAACCACCATGAGCAAGCATTAACTTCCCTTGAAGATTTTCTGCTAATACGGCATTCGCTTGGTCGTCATAATTAGATTTTCCTTCCTCATCTACCTTCATTAATCCTATATATCTTTCTCCCCAATCATCTTCATAATTGCGGCTATCATGATTTCCAGATTCAGAAATACCAACTTTATAAAATTCAGGATAGTTAAACATTGCAGAAGCAGTCGCAAAACCACCACCGGAGTGTCCCCAAACACCAACTCTATCAAGGTCTAAATACCCATATTTATTAGCCAATTGCTTGATCCCAGCAATCTGATCCTTCAAAGTATTATCTGCCATATTTCCATAACAAGCATCGTGGAAAGATTTAGATCTGTCAGGATTACAAGTTCCATCTATCACCACTACAATAAAACCAAGTTCTGCCAAGGCTTGATGATCTCCTCTAGCTGGTGCAAAAGATCTGCTACCTACTCCACCACCTTGAGGTCCTGGATAAATGTAATTCACCACAGGATATTTTTTAGTTTTATCTAGATCTGTTGGAACAAACATAAGTCCGTACAAGTCCCATTTCCCATCAGCCGATTTCACCTTTATTGGTGTTGGAGGTTTCCAACCAATTGCTTCCAACTTTGATAGATCCGATTTTTCTAGTTCGGAAATCAATTTCCCGTTAAGATCTCTTAATACTGAAACTGGAGCAACATTAGGTTGGGAATAAGTATCTACAAAATAATTACTATCCGGAGCAATTGAAACACGATGATTTCCATCCTCCGGAGTTAATAATTTCAGGTTCTTTCCGCTGAAGTCTATACTATAAAAATGTGAGAAATATGGGTCTCTTCCTTTATCTTTACCATTAGCAAGAAAGTATAATTTCCTATTCTTCTCATCCGTTTTTAAAAGCTGAGTCACCACAAATTCTCCTTTGGTGATCTGATTCTTCAGTTTACCTGTTTCAAGATCATAGAGGTATAAATGTCCCCAATCGTCCTTTTCAGAATACCAGATCACTTCGTTAGATTTTGGTAAATAACGCCAGTTAATGGCACCTTGACCAGATTCATATTGTGTTGCTACTTCTTCAGTAAAAATGGTTTTTACTTCTCCAGTACTGGCATCGGCTATTTTTAAAGCGGCTATTTTATGATCTCGAGAAGTAGATACAAATACCAGTTTAGATCCATCGTTGTTCCATTGGTTATCATCGAAACCGCCATCACAAGAAATATCATCACATAAAGTCCCTCTTCTAGGATCTGAAGGCATTTGCAACCTAATAACTTTAGGAGTCTCTACTTCTATAATAACTCTTTCGATTTTAATAATGTCTTCATCCTGTGGTAAAGGGTATTTCCAACTTTGCAATTTAGGTGCGCCAATATTTGTAGATACCAAATACATATCACTCACATGACGCTGATCTTGCTGATAAGTAGCTATCTTTTTAGAATCTGGCGACCAAATTAAAATTGGTTTATCACTTTTTCTCCATCCGGCATTATCTGTAGCGTATCCATAATTCTCGATACCGTCTTTTGTTAGTTGAATTTCTTTATCGGAATCCAAGTCCCGCATCCATAAATTCCAGTCTTTTAAAAAAGCAGCTTTTTTACCATCTGGTGAAATCACAGCATCTCGAATTGCATTTTTAACTTCATTTTCTCCATTTTCTTTAGAGGCAGGGACTAAAGAGTCTAAGATACTTGCAGTTCTTCTCTTACCAGTTTTAGCATCTATAAGAACATAATTAGTTTTTGAATTTTTCGAAGTACTATACCAAAATTTACCGTTTTCTAGCCATGTAGGCTTCATATTTGCGAGATCTACCAGCGGATATACATTTGAAGGCAAAAATTTGGTTGCGTGAGCATAATCTTCTGCCGTTACCTTCTTTTCAGTTTGCTGGGCAAACCCATTAATACTAAACAAACAAATGATAAGTAAACAGAGGGAGTTTTTAATATTCATAGGGTAGGAGTTAAATCTATTTATTTTTTCTGAAATTATAAATTATTTTATAAATATATCACCAATAAGATAAGTTCTAGCATTTCCGCTAATTAAAACACGTTCACCAAGATCCTCGCAGTTCAAAATCCCTTTTCTTTCTGAAAGTTGTAGTGCGCTAAGTGTTGTTTTCTGAAGTTGCTCACTCCAATACGGAATAAGTGTGCAATGCGCCGAGCCTGTTACAGGATCTTCTAAAATGGAAGCTTGGGGTGTAAAGAATCTCGAAACAAAATCTGATGCTGAGCCTTTGGCTGTTACAATTACACCTCCTGTACCCAGATTGATCTTATCGAAATAAGTTCTATCTATTTTTAAATTTTTAATCTCCGCTTCATTTTTATAGACCAACATAAAATCCCGGTCTTTATATACTTTTTGAGGCTGAATGCTTAACGCCTTTTTTATTTCTTTTGGTAATTCTGAAGGTATTGGTTTTCGTGATGGAAAATTTAGGGTATATCGTTCAGCATTTACTTGTACACTAAGCTTTCCCGATAATGTTTCAAAAATAATCTCCGAAGCAGTTTCTTTCAATAAACTTGCTATTACATGTGCGGAAGCTAAAGTAGCATGACCACAAAGATCCATTTCCACCTCTGGCGTAAACCATCTTAAATGATAATAATCTTTTTCTTTAATGAAAAAAGCTGTCTCTGCTACGGCATTTTCTTTAGCTATGTTTAAAAGCACCTCAGTTGGTAACCATTCTTCCAATGGTACCACACAGGCCGGATTTCCAGAAAAAATTCTATCTGTAAAAGCATCTACCTGATATATTTTTAGCTTCATTTTAATTTTAATCAGTTTTCTATAATAACTTGATATTTGTCTAAAAGTCCAGTCACTCCATTCAATGAAAATTTGGCGCCTTTTATCTTGTTGTTTTCTGGATCTATACAATAATTTGAGGCAGTCCTAAAATCGGTTTTTTCGAGGTTGGATCTTTCAAAGATCGCTTTCTGGAGATCACAAGTTTCAAATTGAACTCCAGATAAATTTGCTTCGGTGAAATCTACATCTTTCAGTTTGGTATTAACAACTTTGAAATTATTCAACTTCATCTTGTAAAAAGAAGAGTGATCCAACTGGCAATTTGTAAAATCTAAAGCCAATCCGAAGCTATCACAAAGATCGAATCTAATTCCTAACATTTTGCAAGCTTCAAATTTCGCTTCCTGAAATGAGACTTCAAAAAGATTTGCCGAACTTAAATTACAATTTATAAAGTCACATTCAATAAACTTGATCTTAGAGAGATCTGAATTTGAGAAATTACAACCAGTAAATGTGCATAATTCATATTCCCCTTTTAGAAGTTCAATTTTGGTATAATCTACTTTATTGAATTCTTGTTCTTCGAAGATTTGATATTGCATTGAGCCTAGTTTATTCTTTAAAGATTTTAGATTTACAAGTTAAAAAGAAAGTATTCCCTTTTCCACCTTTTCTAAGAAAAAAGGCACTTCTATGAGCTTCGCTTAAAATAATTAAATATATCCTTGGCCACTTTATCTAACTTTTCTATAGGTGGTAATAATGACGGATTGTTTAATCCCATTAAAATATCTTGGGTAAATTCTGCTTGTCTAGGATAGATCAAAATAAAACTATTATTCGGGAAATAGGTATTAATATAATCTGGAGCATTTTTGATGTCCTTATTATATGAAGTATGGTTCTCTCTGCTAAGTACAAGTACAATATTATCGTTAACCATTACCTCAGCAGCAACTTCTCCGAAATTGCTCCAATTATTATAGCTTTTAAATTCAGCCTTAATTTGATGTGTGTTCTGAATCTCACGTAGTATTTTCAAGGTTCTGTCTGGTGCATAGAAAAGAAGTTTTGCTCCAGAATTTCGTGAAATATTCCAAACCTTTAATAGCCAAAAGGGAAATCCAATTTCGTTTTCGGCAAAAGCAGGAATTACTATAACATGTCTTTTAATAGTTGCCATTGGCTGAATAGACTTATAAACAAAGGTGGTAGCATCACTATTTGATAAAATTCCATTTGTAAGTTTACCTAAAAAATCTTCTGAAATTGCTTTTTCAGAATGAAATCCTAACACTAGATCTGTGATATTATTTTCTTTGACCACTCCAGTAATTCCATTTGTAATATTTAGGTCATATCGCAACAATCGCTGTAAAAACACATCTGTAGATGCAGCCATATCTTCAGCTTTTTCCAAGATCTTTTTCGCCCTTTGATTCTCATCTGCAGTAGAAGTGTTATTTAAAACTATGTTTAATGCATATAAACCATGCTTATTATTTTTGGACTTTATAAGCGTGCTAAAATTAATTAGTTCTTCTACCGTATCTGGGTTGCTTATTGGGATCAAGATCCTTTCTTCCGTTTCACTTTCATCTCTTTCAAGATATTCAGATTGTAGTAAGGAGATATTTTTTGCCCCTTTTTGTGCAACAAATGTGGCAATGGTACAGGTGATAAGGATCATAATAATTGCTCCGTTCAAAATGCTTTCTCCCAAAAGCCGGATAGGTTCTCCGTCTGGAGTTTCACCAAGAATTACATTGTATCCAATGAGTACAGCTGCTAATGTAGCTGCAGCCTGTGCGTTACTAAGTCCAAAAATCAGTCTTCGTTCGTCCACACTAAAATTAAGTGATTTTTGTGTGAGCCATGCCGCAATATATTTGCATGAAGTGGCTGTAACAGTCATTACAGCTGCAACTTTTATAGTCTCAAAATCTGAAATAAAGGCCTTATAATTAACAAGCATTCCCACCCCAATCAGAAAAAAGGGAATAAAAATAGCATTCCCTACAAATTCAATCCTATTCATTAATGGCGAGGTAGAGGGGATCAATCTATTTAACGCCAGACCAGTAAGAAAAGCTCCAATAATTGCCTCTATTCCTGCTACTTCTGCTAGAAAGGAACCAAGGAATACCATTGCTAAAACAAAAATGTATTGAGAAACTTTATCTTGATATCTTTTAAGGAACCACCTACCAATTATAGGAAACAAATAGAGAACTATAAAACCAAAAACAAGAATGGATATAGTTAGTTTTATCCAAAAGTAGGAGTTCACTTCTCCATTATGCATACCTATGATCACAGCGAGGACCAAAAGTGCAAGAATATCTGTGATCATCGTGCCGCCAACCGCTATATTTACAGCCCTATTCTTTGTGACTCCAAATTTACCCAAAATAGGATATGCTATCAAGGTATGAGATGCGAACATACTGGCTAGGAGTACAGAGGTGATCATTGAAAAATGCAGAATATACAAGCTCACCAACATCCCAAGGATCATTGGAATAAGAAAGGTGTACATCCCGAAAAGTAAACTTTTTGAACTGTTCCTTTTAAATTCGGCCATATCTATTTCCAAACCTGCTAAAAACATAATATAAAGGAGACCAGCAGTACCCGAAAGAATAATGCTACTATCCCTTAATAACAAATTAAATCCATTTGGGCCTATGATAGCTCCGGCAATAATAAGACCGAGGATATGTGGGATCTTAAATTTCCCCACGAGAATAGGCGCAGCAAGAATAATAATAAGGATAACGAGAAATTTCAGAACCGGATTGGTTAGTGGAAGTGAAGTCTCTATAATGTTAAGAAATATCATAATAATCAGTTAGTATAGGCTAAAATCGTTTAAATGCCTGAAAACAATTAGCCACAATCCGAAGTAATATTACGAAAAAAAGAGTTTTAGCCTATTTAATTATCCGACAACAAACATTTACAAGCGAAAGTAAACGAAAACAAATCTTTCCCAACCGAATACCGCTGAAGTGCAGATATACATTTGTCCTGTTGAAATGAACTAATGATTTTCAACTGCAATAAATTCTATAGTTATGAGCACTTTAAGAAACAAAGTTCAATTGATCGGGAACGTAGGTAATGACCCTGAAATTCTTCACATGGAATCAGGAAAAATTCTGGCAAAATTCTCTGTAGCCACCAATGAATCCTATAAAAATGCGAAAGGTGAAAAGATCACAGATACCCAATGGCACAACATCGTAGCTTGGGGAAAAACAGCCGAATTGGTAGAAAATTATGTCCCAAAAGGAAAAGAAGTGGGTATAGAAGGAAAACTGACTTCCCGCAGTTATGAAGATAAAGAAGGAGTAAAACGATATATAACAGAGATCGTTTGTAGCGAATTGCTTCTGTTAGGGAAATAGATTCAGAATCAAAATCTTCTAATAACCATAAATCTGAAAGCGCCCGGAAGTTTAAATTTCCGGGCGCTTTCTGTTTTTTCGGTGATTTCAGTTATACTAATTATAGTGCATTGTCGATGATATCTTGCACAACTTCAGGATTTAATAACGTACTAGTATCTCCCAAACTATCTGTTTCTTTACATGCGATCTTTCGTAAGATCCTTCTCATTATTTTTCCGGATCTTGTTTTGGGCAAACCTTCAGTAAACTGAATTTTATCCAATTTTGCGATCGGTCCAATATGTTCGGTAATAATCTGATTGATCTCTTTTCGCAAATTATCATGAATTCTTGACTCCCCGGTTTCCTTTAATATCACATAACCGTAAAGTGCATTTCCCTTCACATCATGTGGGAATCCTACAATAGCAGATTCTGCAACTGCTGGATGTTCATTAATAGCATCCTCAATTGGTGCTGTTCCTAAATTATGCCCGGAAACAATGATCACATCATCTACTCTTCCCGTAATTCTATAATAACCAACTGTATCTCTTAATGCTCCGTCGCCTGTAAAATATTTGTTTTCGAAAGCAGAAAAATAGGTGTCTTTATATCTTTTATGGTCTCCCCAAATAGTCCTTGCCATTCCCGGCCAAGGAAACTTGATACACAATCTTCCATCTACCTGATTCCCCTTGATCTCATTTCCTTGCTCATCCATTAATGCTGGCTGAATTCCGGGTAAAGGCAAAGTTGCATAAGTAGGAATCGTTGGCGTACAATAAGGAATTGGCGAGATCATGATTCCTCCTGTTTCTGTTTGCCACCAAGTATCCACAATAGGGCTTTTCTTTTTCCCAATATTGTCATTATACCAATGCCAAGCTTCTTCATTAATAGGTTCTCCAACAGTGCCAAGAACTTTGAGAGATGAAAGATCATGATTTTCCACATAATCCAACTTTTCCTTAGCCAATGCACGAATTGCAGTTGGTGCTGTATAGAACTGATTTACCTTATGTTTTTCTATGATCTCCCAGAATCGGGAAAAATGGGGAAAATTTGGAACTCCTTCAAACATCAATGTGGTGGCTCCATTAGCTAATGGCCCATACACTATATAACTATGTCCAGTGATCCAGCCAATATCTGCAGTACACCAATAAATGTCACCTATTTTATACTGAAATACATTTTTAAATGTATAAGCGCTATATACCATATAACCCGCAGTAGAATGCAACATTCCCTTGGGTTTTCCTGTAGAACCAGAGGTGTATAAAATAAAAAGCGGGTCTTCTGCATTCATTATTTCAATTGGGCAATCCATGCTTGCTTTATCTAAAAGCGGCTGCAACCAATGATCTCTTCCCTCTTTCATATTAATAGCAGCTTTAGTTCGTTTTACCACCAAAACCGATTTTATTGTTGGAGTGCTTTCCAAAGCTTCATCTACAATTCCTTTTAGATCTATTTTCTTAGCTCCGCGGAAAGAACCATCCGAAGTGATCACCAAATTACATTCACAATCATTAATTCTGCTGGCAATGGCAGAAGATGAAAATCCTGCAAAGACCACAGAATGTATGGCGCCAATTCGGGCACATGCCAAAATAGAAACCGCCAATTCTGGGATCATGGGTAAATAGATACAAACGCGATCTCCTTTTTTAATTCCCTGTCCTTTTAATACATTGGCAAAAGCACAAACTTTATCGTGCAACTGCTGGTAAGATATGTGCTGGGCCTTTTCCTTTGGATCATTTGGTTCAAAAATTATCGCGGTCTTATCTGCATGTGTTGACAGATGCCGATCTATACAATTTTCAGTGATATTTAACTGCGCTCCTTCAAACCATTTAACTTCAGGTTTAGAAAAATCCCAATCCAATACTTTATTCCATGGTTTTCTCCATACAAAATGTTCTTCGGCAATCTCTGCCCAAAAATTTTCTGGATCTCGTACCGACTTTCTATATACTTGGTAATATTCTTCTAAGTTCTTAATTTGATAGCTGCTCATACTGAATCCAAATTTTAATCTGCTTCTAAGATATAGAATTTAAAAGAGTTTATATAAGGGGGTTTTTAAATATGGGAGTATTGTTTAGTTTTTGAATGGAGATTGCTAATTTATAAAGTATCGATACTTTAAAAATAGATCTTTTGAGCCAATCGAAAAGTGTTGGCATGTGCCTCCAAAATAATTTTGATGTCTGGAGAATATCCACCGCCCATACTTACTTGAACCGGGATCTTGAGATCGTGGCAAGTTTGCAAAACAAATCGATCTCGTTCTTTACAACCATCTATAGTACAACCAAGCTTCCCTAATTTATCTGTTGATAGGATATCCACTCCGCTTAAATAAAAGATGAATTCCGGTTTTTCTTCTGCTATAAGATCTGGAAGAATTTGTTTTAAGAGATCGAGATATTCTTTATCCTTGGTATGATCTGCCAATTCGATATCCAGATCGGAAGTTTCTTTTCTGAAGGGATAGTTGTTCTTCCCGTGCATGGAGAAGGTAAATACCGAAGCGTCCTCTTGAAAGATCTCTGCAGTTCCGTTCCCTTGATGCACATCCAGATCTATAATTAGGATCTTTTTTATCCCTTTTTCCTTCTGAAGGTATCTTGCAGCGATGGCTTGATCATTCAATAAACAAAAAGCTTCTCCATGATTGGTGTAGGCATGATGCGTTCCTCCGGCTATATTCATTGCAATTCCATATTTTAAGGCATAATCACAGGCTTTCATGGTGCCATCTGCAATAATGAGCTCTCTTTGGATAAGCTCTTTGGAAAGTGGAAATCCTATTTTTCTTGCAGCTCGTTTTTCCACGGAGAGTTCCAATAAATCAGTTACATATTCCTCGTTATGAACAGCCAAAATATTGGACATTTCAGGCAAATCTGGTTCAAAGAAATTCTCTTGTGTACAAGTTCCTTCGTGGAGCAATTGTTTTGGCAGCAGATCATATTTCTCCATCGGAAACCTGTGTCCGCTTGGCAAAGGATGTTTGAAGATTGGATGATATGCTATTTTTAGCATTTAAAGAATTTATGATTAGCAACCTCTAGACTACGCTCGAGGTGACATTTCACTGTTGATAAGGATGCATCTGTCAGTTCGAGCGGAATCGAGAACTCATTGTTTATTCCTAAAATGTGAATTATTCCTGCACTCAGCTAAAAGATATAACAATACCTCATCTTCCTTGACTAAAGCTCTTTTCTTAACCGCGCTCCATTTTTTAATTTTCTTTTCAAAATAGATCGCCTGATTCACATCATTGAATTCTTGACTAAAAATGAGGTTTATGGGTCTTCTTTTATAGGTGAAACACGTTTTATTTACTCCGGAATTATGCTCCGTTATTCTTCGAGATAGATTATTGGTGACACCTGTATATAAGAGGTTATCTATACATTCTACGATATAAACATAATAGAGTTTCACATCCAATCATATTTAATTAATAACCTCTCGACTCCGCTCGAGGTGACAATACCAGATTTAAAAACACAAATTGCATTCACAAAAGCCAAAAAACCTCTCGACTCCGCTCGAGTGGATAAATACTCAAATGTCAGTTCGAGCGGAGTCGAGAACTACTTGAAACTAGAACTAACTAATTATTGTCCCATTCTTCACTCCTTCTTCATCTGGATTCAAAAACACCAATTTCCCTTCAGCATTTTCAGTCATCAATATCATTCCTTGGCTTTCTACTCCTCGTAATTTCCGGGGTGCAAGATTCACTAATACCGTTACTTTCATACCGATTATATCTTCAGCCTTAAAGCTTTTTGCAATTCCAGAAACAATGGTTCTTACATCGATCCCAGTATCTACTTTTAAAACTAATAGTTTATCCGCTTTTGGCATTTTTGAAGCTTCAACGATTGTCCCAACACGAAGATCCATTTTAGTAAAATCTTCGAAAGTAGACTCCTCTTTTTGAGGCTCTGCTTTTTTATTATCGGCTTCGTTAGCGGCTTTGGTTGCTTCCAATTTATCTAATTGTTGTTGTATTTGTTCATCTTCAATTTTACTGAAAAGCAATTCTGCTTTCCCTATTGTATGTCCTGCAGGAATTAAAGTGTCTTTTTCTGATACTTCTTCCCATTTAAGAGCACTTTCACCTGAAGGAACATTTAATATCTTTTTCAACTTTTCTGAAGTAAATGGCAAAAATGGCTCGCTCAATGTTGCTAAAGCCGCAGAGATCTGTAGCGCTACAAACATTACTGTTTTCACTCTTTCAGGATCTGTTTTTACCACTTTCCATGGCTCTTCATCTGCCAGATATTTATTGCCTAATCTAGCCAAGTTCATTAACTCTCCTTGGGCTTCTCTAAATCTATATCGCTCGATAGAACTTGCAATAACTGCTGGATATGCTTTTACTGCAGCTAAGGTTTGTTCATCTACTTCGGTAAGTTGTCCCGGTGCTGGAACTACTCCTTCATAATATTTATCGGTAAGCACGACTGCTCGATTAATGAAGTTTCCAAAGATGGCAACCAATTCGTTGTTATTTCTGGCCTGATAATCTTTCCAGGTAAAATCGTTATCCTTAGTTTCAGGAGCATTGGCGGTAAGTGTGTACCTCAACACATCTTGCTGATTTGGAAAATCTTCCAAATATTCATGTAACCAAACTGCCCAATTCTTAGAGGTAGAAAGTTTTTTACCTTCCAAATTCAAAAATTCGTTAGCTGGTACATTTTCAGGAAGGATATAACTTCCTTCTGCTTTCAGCATAATTGGAAATATAATACAGTGAAACACGATATTATCTTTTCCTATAAAATGCACCATTTTGGTGTCGTCTTTCTTCCAATAATCTTCCCAATTTTTTCCTTCACGGGCTGCCCACTCCTTAGTTGAAGATATATATCCAATTGGAGCATCAAACCACACGTAAAGTACTTTTCCTTCCGCTCCTTTTACCGGGACAGGAATTCCCCAGTCCAGATCTCGAGTTACGGCACGTGCTCTTAAGCCTTCATCTACCCAGGATTTCACCTGACCATAAACATTGGCTTTCCAATCCTTTTTATGTCCAACCAAGATCCATTCCTTTAAAAAATCTTCATATTTATCTAAAGGCAAGAACCAGTGTTTGGTCTCCTTCATAGTAGGCACAGCTCCTGTAATAGCCGACTTAGGGTTGATTAGATCTGTAGCATTAAGAGAACTTCCACAACTTTCACATTGATCGCCATAAGCTTCAGGATTGCCACATTTTGGGCAAGTTCCGGTTACAAAACGATCTGCTAAAAATTGATTCGCTTCTTTATCGTATAGTTGCTCGGAAGTTTCTTCAATAAATTTTCCGTCTTCATTCAGCTTTTTAAAGAATTCCGAAGCGGTATCATGATGGATCTTATTGGAAGTTCTTGAATAATTATCGAAGGTCACTCCAAAATCCAAAAAGGATTGTTTAATGATCCCGTGGTATTTATCTATTAATTGTTGTGGCGTAATTCCCTCTTTCTTTGCCTTCATAGGAATTGCTACACCATGCTCATCACTTCCGCATACAAAAGCCACATCTTTTCCCTGCATTCTTAAGTAGCGTGCATAAATATCGGCTGGCACATAAACTCCTGCTAAATGCCCAATATGTATAGGTCCATTGGTATAAGGTAATGCTGCGGTAATGGTATAACGTTGTGGTGTATTGCTCATGTATTCCTTTATTTTTTTAAGGCTGTAAAGGTAAGCAACTGTGAAATACTATGCGTTAAATTATTGCAAAAGACAGTGCTCATGTCCTCATAGAAATAGATTTTAGCCAAAATTTAAAATTATGCGTAAGATTTTCTACTTATTGGCTTTAATTTCAGTCGTAGCTTGTAACTCTTCAAAAAAAGTTGCCACGGTTTCTTCAAATTCATTTTTTGTAGAAGATCTTTTAAAGCTGAATTCAGAAGAATTAAAGAAATTATTTCCATCTGAAGCTATCATCGAAGATACCGGACTTTTTGAAGAAGGAACCGAAGAGCGTGCTTATACTGTAATCTCGTCTGATACTCCCGATGAATTGCATATAACCTGGAAAGACAAGAATAGAACACAAATCGAAGATATTAGGATGAATTCCAACGGAAAATGGAAAAGTAACACTGGTATTAAAATAGGATCTACTTATGATGAACTGACCCAAATGAATCAGAAACCTATTTCTTTCTATGGCTTTGGATGGGATTATAGCGGTGCAACATTGTGGAATGATGGAAAATTAGAGAAATCGAATATTCAAGTGTTTCTTGCACCTGAAAAGGAACCAAAAAATAAATTCTACGGAGATCATATCATAAAAGCTACTCCTGAAGAAATTAAAGAAATGGATCTTAAAGTAAATGCTATTTTGTTTAAGCCTTAATCGAGATTCGAAAATCAACACATTTACATTCTACTGAAAATTAGTACATTTAGATCATTATTCTTTTCCTACGAAACCATAAATGACACTAAATGGCATTGCATAACGAGCTTGGTAAAAAAGGGGAAGAATTAGCGGTCGCTTATTTACTTAAACATGGTTACAAAATAGTTGCAAGAAACTTCAGACATCAAAAAGCAGAAGTAGATATTATTGCCCGTAAAGAATCTACTTTAGCAATTATTGAAGTTAAAACCCGCAGCACTCCCGACTTTGGGAATCCACAGGATTTTGTGAAGGGAAAACAGATTCAAAATCTGGTAAAAGCAGTCGACTTTTTTGTGACAGAACATAATCTTGACGTAGATGTTAGATTTGATATTATAGCTATCATTAAGAATAAGTCGGGTACTAAAATAGAGCATTTAGAAAATGCTTTTTTGTATTTTTAGTAAGTCTCGACTCCGCTCGACCTGACATCTTGGTTATAATCGTTTTACTCTTAATGCGTCACTTCAAGCGGAGTCGAGAAGTTAAACCTTCACCTCTTCCTCCACTTTCACTCTAAAATCTAACGGCTCCAAAACTTTAAAAGCTCGTTCTATAGAAGTAATCTTTTCAAAAGTCAATAACAATCGTAAACCTGCTCTTGTTTTCTTTTCTTTCATGGTGCATGAATGCGAATGAGATTGCACATATTGCAACAATTTGGTGAAATTTTGGGTTTGGTAGAACCTAGATTGCTCATCGGCAATAAAATACCCGATCAGTTTTCCTTGCTTCAAGATCACTTTCTCTAAACCAATGTGAGAAGCTATCCATTTAATTCGAACACTATTTAAAAGATCTACCGCTTGTGTTGGTAATTCTCCAAAACGATCTTCCAGATCTGCTTCAAATTTCTGTAGCTCTTCCTCGGTCTTTAAATTATTCAGCTTTGTATAAAGACTCAATCTCTCTGAGATATTATTGATATAGTCATCTGGGAACAACAACTCGAAATCGGTATCTATTTGAGTGTCCTTCACAAATACTTTCTGATCTAAATCTTCAGTTTGCTCATACAGATCTTTAAATTCATTTTCCTTTAATTCTTCAATAGCTTCATTCAATATTTTCTGATAGGTATCAAAACCTATGTCATTTATAAATCCGCTTTGCTCTCCTCCAAGTAGATCTCCAGCCCCACGAATTTCCAGATCTTTCATAGCGATATTGATACCGCTTCCAAGATCAGAAAATTGCTCCAAGGCTGTAATTCGTTTTCTGGCATCGTCTGTCATTGCAGAATATGGCGGCGTGATGAAATAACAAAAAGCCTTTTTATTGCTTCGCCCTACTCTCCCACGCATCTGGTGCAGGTCTGATAGCCCGAAGTTGTTGGCATTATTAATAAAGATGGTGTTCGCATTGGTCACATCTAATCCGCTTTCTATGATCGTGGTAGAAACCAACACATCAAATTCACTATTCATAAAACTAAGCATCAGATTCTCTAGTTTCTTTCCTTCCATTTGCCCATGACCCACGCCAACTTTAGCATCTGGCACCAAACGTTGGATCATTCCTGCAACTTCCTTGATATTTTCAATTCTGTTGTGAATAAAGAAAACCTGCCCTCCGCGTTGTATCTCATAAGAAATAGCATCGCGAATGGTTTCTTCTGAAAAACGGATCACATTGGTCTCTATAGGATATCTGTTTGGCGGTGGCGTAGTAATGGTTGAAAGATCCCTTGCCGCCATCAAACTAAACTGAAGCGTACGCGGAATTGGCGTTGCCGTCAACGTAAGTGTATCTACATTTTCCTTTATAGTCTTCAATTTATCCTTTACCGCTACCCCAAATTTTTGTTCTTCATCTACCACCAACAAGCCAAGATCTTTGAATTTCACAGCTTTGCTTACTAACTGATGCGTCCCAATTATGATATCCACCCTTCCGCTTTCAAGGTCTTCTAGGGTTTGCTTGCGTTCTTTAGCCGTTCTAAATCTATTTAAATAATCTACAGTTACGGGAAAATCCTTCAATCGTTCAGTAAAGGTTTTATGATGCTGAAAAGCAAGAATCGTAGTAGGCACTAAAATGGCTACTTGTTTCCCATTATCTACCGCTTTAAAAGCCGCGCGAATGGCAACTTCGGTTTTACCAAATCCTACATCCCCACAAACCAAACGGTCCATAGGTCTCGGACTTTCCATATCTTCTTTTACAGCGGCTGTAGCTGTACTTTGGTCTGGAGTATCTTCATATAAAAATGAAGCTTCCAACTCTAATTGCAAGTAAGAATCCGGCCCATATTGGAAACCTTGCTGAGTTCTTCTTTTCGCATATAATTCAATTAGATTATAAGCGATATGTTTGACTCTAGCCTTGGTCTTCTGTTTTAAATTCTTCCAGGCATTACTACCTAGTTTATATATTTTAGGTGGTTTCCCGTCCTTTCCGTTGAATTTGGAGATCTTATGAAGTGAGTGGATGCTGAGGTATAAAATATCGCGTTCCCCATAAAACAATTTAATGGCTTCCTGCATTTTCCCTTCCACATCGATCTTCTGAAGTCCGCCAAACTTTCCTATTCCATGATCTATATGCGTCACGTAATCTCCAACCTCTAAATTGGTAAGTTCCTGCAACGTGATGGCTTGCTTCTTAGCATACCCATTCTTTAAATGGAATTTATGATACCGCTCAAAGATCTGATGCTCTGTATAACAAACCATTTTGGAATCTTCATCTATAAAACCTTGATACATGGAAAGCACCACGGTTCTGTATTTCACTTCCCGCTCCTGATCTTCAAAAATATCATGGAATCTCTTAGCTTGCTGCTCGCTCACACAAAAGATAAAATTGGTATATCCAGCATCCTGATTCTCTATTAGATTATCAATTAATAACTCAAATTGCTTATTAAATGAAGGTTGCGGTTTGGTATGGAACTCTATAATCTCCCCTGCATCTTCCACAGAAGTGCTGGATTTCTTTCGAAGATTATTGATGTTCCCAAGATTTACAACTCTAAATTCTTCGAGTTGCTCTGTTAAAAGGCCGGAAGAGCAAAATAATTCTTCGGGTTTATTATGTTTAATATCGTCCACTAATTTGGCAAAAGCTTCTTCTGCTTTCCCAAATAATTTATCCATCTCACCGGAAAGCAATTCCGGATTTTTGATAAAGACAATGGTTTTTTCTGAAATATATTTTAAAAAACTCTCTCTTACCTCATCCAAACGTTTGTGTTCCACATTTGGCATGACAGAGATCTTCTTCACCTTTTCTGTTGAAAGTTGATTTTCAACGTCGAAGCTTCTAATACTATCAACTTCATTGCCGAAGAATTCTATCCTATATGGTTCATCATTACTGAAGGAAAACACATCTATAATTCCACCACGCACAGAAAATTCTCCAGGTTCTGTCACAAAATCCACTCGTGTGAATTTATATTCGAACAATACTTCATTTACAAAATCTAAAGAAAGTTGGTCTCCAACTGCGATCTTCAGCGTGCTCTTTTCTAATTCTTTTCTGGTAACAACTTTTTCGAATAATGCATCTGGATAAGTAACTATTAACGCTGGTTTTTTACGAGAATTAATTCGGTTTAGAACCTCTGCCCTTAAAAGCACATTGGCATTATCTGTTTCTTCAAGTTCATAAGGCCTGCGGTAACTGCCCGGATAAAAAAGCACGTTTTTATCCCCCATTAATTGTTCGAGATCGTTTAAATAATAGGCAGCTTCTTCTTTATCATTAAATATCAATAGAAATGGTCGTTCTGCAGTGCTAAAAGCATTAGAAAGAACATAAGATAAAGAGGATCCTACCAGTCCTTTTAATTGAATTTTTGTGAGATTATTTTGGGAAGAGGAAATAAAATCCCCAAGTTCCTGCTGTTGCAGAGACTTTGCAAATGTTTGGGCAATAGTAGCGTTACTCATTGCGGCAAAGATAATCCCTAGGCTTTTACTCCGCAAAAGTTTAGTATTATTTTGTGCACTGTTCCACAAAATTAATACTATTCACTCCAAGCTTGTTAATTTCAGCCTAAAAATCAAAATCCTAGATTATATACGATGCATTTTAAGTAATTTCCGAAGCATTAAAAAAAATTGCAACATGGCTAAATTTGAAGAATTCGATGTTTTTGTTATTGGAACTGGAACGGCTGGGAAAAAAGTAGCTACTGCTTGCGTAAAAGAAGGTTGGAAAGTTGCCATTGCAGACAATCGTGAATTTGGTGGAACTTGTTCTCAAAGAGGTTGTGATCCTAAAAAAGTTTTACTCGGCCTTACTGAAATCATAGATCGTGCTCATAAAATGAAAGGTCATGGTATTACCAAAATGCCCGAATTCAGTTGGGAAGATCTAATGGTTTTTAAAGAAACTTTTGTAGAAGCTATTCCAGCAAAAACAGAGAAAGATTTTGAAAAGCTAGGGGTGACTATGTTTCATCAATCGCCAAAATTCTTAGATAAAAATATTCTCTCTGTGGAAGGGAAAACGATCATTGCCAAAAAGATCGTTATAGCCACCGGACAAAGACCATTAGAACTAAAAATTCCTGGAAGAGAACATGCTATTGTAAGTGATGACTTTTTAAATTTAGAACATTTACCAGAGAGCATGATCTTTATTGGAGCTGGTTATATTGGGATGGAGTTCGCCCATATGGCAGCTCGCCTTGGAGTAAAAGTTACTATTATGGACCTGGCCTCCCGACCTCTCACTAATTTTGATGTGGATATGGTTGGTTATCTGGTAAGCGCTTCAGAAAAGCTTGGTATAAAATTCATTTTTAATGCAGAAGTTTCAGAGATAGAGAAGCTCAGAAAAAACTTTCGGGTTACTGCAAATCAAAATGGAAAAGAAGTTTCAGCAAAAGCCGAACTTGTAATAAATACTTCCGGACGTATTCCTTCTATAGAAGATCTGGATCTTAAAAATGGAAATGTATCATTCTCCAAAAAAGGAATTTCTGTAAATAAATATCTTCAGAATCCAACAAATGAAAATGTTTATGCTTGTGGAGATGTATCAGACAGTGAAGGACTTCCTTTAACTCCACTTTCCTCTCAGGAAGCACTAATTGTAATTGCCAATCTTTTAAATCCAAACAAACCTGAAGAAGTAAATTTTCCTCCCCAACCTTCAGTAGTATTTACACTTCCAAATATAGCTTCCGTAGGACTTTCAGAAAAAGAAGCTAAAGAAAAAGGATATGATTATAGGCTAGAGCATAAACTGGTTCCGGGTTGGTTTAATGCAAAGAGAGTGAACACAGAGGAATATGCTTACAAGACATTGGTAGATAAGAAAACAGATCTGGTTTTAGGAGCTCATTTAATTGGCCCAGAGGCTTCTGAGATCATCAATATGTTTGTAATGGCAATGTGCGGAAAATTAACCTGCAAGGAATTAAAGAAAATGATCTATGCTTACCCAACCTGGGGAAACGATATTAAAGGTATGATCTAAGAATTTCCAGACATCATCTTATGCATTGGGTTGCTCTTTCTGTTAACATAACCATGATAAGCTATATTAAGAAAGATTAGCACTGCGGCAATTAAACCTACATAGGCTAATGTACTATTTTCATCAAGCTGTTTTACGTAGATCGCTACCAAGGCCCAAACCCCAACCAACGCAAATTCTCTCATGTTTCTGGTATGGATAATTATAATATTAATAACAGTTGACGCGGCAATCATGATCATAGTCCATTGAACCTCGGTAAAAACACCTCCGTCCCAGCCTAACTTTGCTAAATATGCACTTATATTGGCTATAGTTGCAACGGTGATCCATCCAGAATACAAACATATTGGCCACCAGTAAAAACCAATGATCTTAAATGGTGCATCCCAACGTTCCATATTGGTTTTTATAATAATTGCGATAAGACTGGTTAACATGATAAGCATTAAAATTACCGAAATCAAAGTGTACTCATAAAGCCAAGCGAATACCCATGAAGCATTTGCGAAATTTGCAATATAAAACCAAGGTCCGGTCTTAAATTCATTGCCATCACTAGGCTTATCTGAATAACAAACGTAAACCTGATAAATTGAAAATATTAGCAGCGCTATGTAAATAGCCCCCCAAATGGCAAAAGCATAACCTGCAGGAGTAAAAAGATTTTCATATTCCGCACTTAAACTACCAATTGTATTCCCATTAATTCCGACTAGCTGAGACAAATAACTGGCAAGAATGGCTGTAATAACAGATAACAAATTAATAATTGCTAATCTTTTATTCATAAGTTCTAAAGTTTAAAAAACTGAAATAACTTCTGTTTTGGTTATTGCAAAGATACGGTCTCCCTCATTTGGTGAGATCCAGAAATTTCCTGTAAACTCCCCAAATGCGGGTAATATTAATTGTTCTTTATTTTGATAAAAACAACGTAACTGAAGGGTTTGCCTTCCGTTCCCTCTTAATTTGAATCCGGGGTGAAGGTGTCCGCATATATTAAAAAAACCTGCTCTTTCTTCAGGATGATGCGTTAGCAAGAGATCGCCAAAAATAATTTCAGAATAGATCTTTACTCCTAAAGCTTCATATTTCAATTCAGATATTATATCATGATTTCCAGCCACCAGGATCACAGGAATTTCAATAGTTTCCATCCATTCTGTAAATAGATCCCATTCCATATTCAATGAACTATGAAAAAGATCTCCCATAAAAACAATACTTCTTGGTGAAAAGAACTCCACCACCTGATCCATTTTTCTGAAATTCTCTGAAATAGCTGCCTGTGGAACTGCGCTTCCATATTTTCTGAAGTGCGAGATCTTCCCAAGGTGAACATCGCTAATAAGCAATATCTCCTGCTCTTCCCAATACATAGTACCGGAATGATGTAAAATAAATGATTGATTGGCTAAGTATATCTTTTCTATCACTTTACAAATTTAATCACTTTTCTAGTTGTTTCAGCATTTTGCGAATGCGGTCTTCCACTTTTTCTGAAGTCAATTTCTCCCGAAGCCTATCTGTAATTATTGGAAATGAAAATGGTGTGGCTTTCTCACAGGCTTTCCAAACAATTTCCTGCTGCGAAATTCGTTCTAAAGCTTGGCGTAATCTACCCTCCTCCAATTGATGTTCAAAAGTTTCTCGAAAAGCCTGAAGAAATAAAAGATTATCTGGTTCATAATCTCTAAAAACACTAAAAAGTAATTGCGAATTAGACTGAAGATGTTTTGTTTTTATCAATTTATTAGGATATCCTGTAAAAACCATACCGGCAATAACCGCTACATCCCGAAACTTTCTTCGTGCCATTTCTGTAGCGTTCAAGCTTTTATAAAGATCGTCCATTAGAAATTGTGCTGAAAAAAGATTATTATCTAAGACTTGCTCCATATTTATCTCCTGATCTGAAAGTAACTCAAATCCATAATCGTTGAAAGCAAGTGTAAAACTAATTGGGAGCAATAAACTGATCCTATATGCCAGCAAACTTCCAAGGGCTTCATGAACAAATCTTCCTTCAAAAGGATAAAAAATGGCGTGATAGCCTTCACGAGTTTTAAAGGTTTCAATTAAAAATTCATTGCTTTTCGGGATGATAGATTCTTGTAATTGTCTTTTAAAAATGGGTTTTAATGCTTTTAACTCTTCTGAAGTTTTCTTCGTTTTTCCATCAGCACCTTTTTCCATTGAAGCCGCTGCTTCGTACATCTCTTCTCTAAGTAATTCGCTCATCTGTGCAGAAAAGGCCATTCTTCCTCCTTGCCAGCTAGGAACTCGGGAAGTTTTGCTTTTTGATGATCTCACGATCACTTGCATATTCTTTATATGCACTAATTCTAAGTTTCTTCCGGCAAAAGTAAACACATCTCCAGGTTTCAATTTGGAGATAAACCATTCTTCAATGCTTCCAATAAAACCGCCTTTCATATATTTCACGGTTAGAACAGCATCACTCACAATGGTTCCAATTTGCAAACGATGCCTCATGGCAACTCCCCTATCATTCACTTTAAATGTACCATCTTCTTCTATTTCTACCTTTTTATACTCGTCATAAGCTTGTAAACTCTGACTTCCCTTGGTGATAAAATTCAGCACCCAATCCCATTGTTCTTTGGTTATTGCTTGAAAACAGAAAGTAGATTTGATCTCTGGATAGATATCAGCAGGAAAAAAACCATCTGAAACTGCAAGAGTTGTAAGGTATTGCACCAAAACATCGAAACTCTGTAAATAAGGAATTCTATCTTCCACCACAGTTTTGTTCACTGCTTTCTGCAATGCGGAAGCTTCAATAAGCTCTATGGCATGCGTAGGTAAAAAGTAGATCACACTTTGCTTTCCGGGCTGGTGTCCGCTTCTTCCCGCTCGTTGAATAAATCTCGCTACCCCTTTTGGCCCACCAATTTGAATGATAGTTTCTACCGGTGCAAAATCTACTCCTAGATCTAAACTAGAGGTACACACCACCGCTTTTAATGATTCATTTCTAATGGCCTGCTCTACCCACAATCTGGTTTCCTTATTTATACTTCCGTGGTGCATGGCTACATCCCCGGCAAATTCCGGATATTTCTCCATTAATTTCTGAAACCACAACTCACATTGAGACCGGGTATTGGTGAAAATTAAGGTGGTTTTTGAATTATTGATTATGGGAACCACCTCAGCAATTAAATGCAAGCCTAAATGTCCTCTCCACGGAAACTTTTCCATTTTCTTCGGAATTATGGATCGCACATCTATTTTCTTATTTAGATCTGCCTTGATCATTACCGAGTTTTGATAAGCAGCCGATTCTGGCCCTAATAATACTTCCCGAGCCTCCTGAAGATTTCCTATAGTAGCTGAAATTCCCCAGATCTTTAATTTTTTAGAAATTGTTTTAAGTCGGGAAAGTCCTAACTCCACTTGTACTCCGCGTTTAGTTCCCAATACTTCATGCCATTCATCTATAACAATAGCATTGAGATCTTTAAACATCTTAGAATAATTATTTGAAGAAAGTAGTAGTTGTAAACTTTCTGGAGTAGTAATAAGAAGATCTGGCATCATTCGTTTTTGTGCAGCTCGTTCTTTTTGCGAAGTATCACCTGTTCTAATCCCAACTGTTAATTGAGTGCCCATTTCCTCTGCAAATTTTCTTGCAGATTGTTCTATTTCTACGGAAAGTGCCCGCAGTGGCGTGATCCAAATTGCCTTTAACCCTTTTTTGTGTTTTGTTTTATAATCAGGATTATTTTTAATGTACTCTAAAACTATGGGAACCCACAAAGCATAGGTCTTTCCGCTTCCTGTAGGAGCGTTTAGTAGTCCATTTTTATTCTGTAAATAAGCCCTCCAGGTATCTTTTTGAAAAGCAAAAGGTTTCCATCCTTGAGCCTTGAACCAATCTTTTCCAAGGTCATAAAGTTCAGTTCTTTTCGATATCACCTCCTTGCTTTTCATACTGATTTAGTCGACTTGTTTAATTATTTACAGATTTTATTGTAATTAAGGAATAAGAGCCTTGAGCTCTTCCAATGAGTTTGCATCTTCAATTTTCTTATCCTGTCTCCATCTTAAAATTCGCGGAAATCTGGTAGCCACGCCACTTTTATGCCTTTTAGATTCTGCGATCCCTTCAAAAGCAATTTCAAATACATGATGCGGAGTTACACTTCTTACAGGTCCAAATCTTTCTAGTGTATTCTTCTTGATCCAAGCATCCACTTTTCTAAATTCGGCATCGGTAAGTCCGGAGTAGGCTTTTGCAAATGTTACCAATTCGTTTTTCTCTGAGTTCCAAAGTCCAAAAGTGTAATCTGTAAATAGGTTCGAACGCCTTCCATGCCCACGCATAGCATAAGTTAACACGGCATCTATGGTTAATGGAGCCACTTTCCATTTCCACCAATCTCCTTTTTTTCTTCCTACCAAATAGGGTGAATCCAATTTTTTAAGCATTAAACCTTCAGATCGTTCATCTCTTGCGCGTTGGCGCTCTTCTGCAACTTCCTCCCAACTATTAAATGCTAAACTTTCTGACAAGTATAAAGGAGTTTCAGAAGTATCTATTTCTTGAACCAATTTTTTCAGAAACTCACGTCTTTCCTCATAAGGTTTTTCACGAATATCTTTCCCATTCCATTCCAAAAGATCATACACTTTTAAAATAACAGGAACTTTTTCCAATAAGGCTTTAGAAACAGATTTTCTTCCAATCCTGGTTTGCAAATCGTTAAAAGTGCCAATTTCACCATTAGGAAAAGGCAAGATCTCACCATCCATGACCGTTCCGTTTGGAACAGCATTTACAAAAACCTGAAATTCTGGATATTTATCGGTTACCAATTCTTCTCCGCGGCTCCATACAAAAAGCTCATTATTTCTAATAATTACCTGAGATCTAATTCCATCCCATTTATGTTCTGCACTCCATTCACTCACATCCCCAAGGTCACTCGCTTCATTTTCCAAGGCATAGGCTAGATAAAACGGATAGGGTTTCGAGAGATAATCTTCTTCATTTTCTTCTAAAATTAGTTGCGTATAGGAGATCTTTGACGGCTCCCAATTCCCCATTAATTTGTAGGCGAGAATATCTTCGTCTATACTAGTTGCTTTAGCCAATGCTCGAGTCATTAATTTCTGACTTACACCAATTCTAAAACTTCCTGTTATCAATTTGCTGAAAACAAAGCGCTCATAGTAATTGAGCTCCAGCCAATTCTTATGCAAATATTCTTTTTTTTCTATTTCAGTTAATTTCTTTAACTCGATGATCTCTTGAAGAAACTGACTTAAACTTTTATCTGAGGATGCATCGGATGCAGGAATTATCAAAGCAATAGTTTCAGCAAGATCTCCCACTATATGGTACGATTCTTCAAAAAGCCACAACGGAATATCAGCAAGCTCTGTAGCCCATTCTCTTAATAAAGTAGTATTTACAGGCCTTGGCGGTCTTCTATGAGAAAGAATGGCAATCGCCCAAACTTTATCTTTATCTGGAGCAGCTTCAAAATATCGGGTTAGCGCCTCTACTTTTAAAGTGGTTTTATTCGTGCTGTCCAGCGTTCTTATTAGTTCTGCAAAAAGTTTCATAGGCTGGAAGGTATTTTTGCAACAGGTTCTACATCCTTTTCCATTTCGCTTTTAGCTTCTAATTCGCCAATTTCGCCTTCATACTGCGTTTCTTCCGTTCTGGCATCATAGCCTTTCTCTCTTAAGAATCTCGAAAAAATTTCGGTATACCCATGCGTACAGATCACTTTTTCGCAACCTGTTCCTTCAATCGCTTGCAGCAATCCTTGCCAATCACAATGATCTGAAAGCACAAAACCTTTATCGATAGCTCTACGCCTTCGTGCGCCACGAAAGGTCATCCAGCCACTTGCAGAAGCGGTTACAAATGGCACCATTTTCCGTATCCACGGAGTTCCCTGAGCACTTGGAGGCGCAAGTACAATACTCCCTTTTAATTCTTCCTTTTTGGTGTCTCTTGTTATTCGAATGGTTTCCGGCATACTTAACTGTGGTCTTAACACTTCAGTCATGTTCTCTATTGCACCATGTGTGTATATCTTACCAATACTTGGGTCTAAATACTTCAACAAACGTTGTGCTTTACCCAAGGAATATCCAAAGAGAACTGAAGTTCTTCCATCTTCTCTATTCTGTTGCCACCAGTTATTTACATCTGTCATAACTTGGTCCTGAGGAAGCCATTTAAAAGCTGGCAGTCCAAAGGTACATTCAGTTATAAAAGAATGACATTTCACAGACTCATAAGGAACAGCAACGCCATCATCTTCCATTTTATAATCCCCGGTAAATACCCAAACCTCACCTTTATATTCTACACGAATTTGAGAAGAACCAATAATATGTCCCGCTGGATGAAGGGAAAATTTAACGCCGTTAATAATAAAGGTTTCATTCCATTTTTTTCCGGTAACCACAATATCGCCTAAGCGATGTTTTATTATTGGAACATTAGAATGATGAGTGATATACTTTTTATGGCCCCATCTGGAATGATCTGCATGCCCATGTGAAATAATAGCATTGTCTACTGGTTTCCAAGGATCCAAATACACCTTAGCTTTTTCACAGTAGATGCCTTTATCATTAAATACCAACAAGGGTGCACTCATAATATTTCTTTTCTTTTGCTGAAGAAAGTTAGGCTTTTTGAACTTTTTTATATAGCGATTAAGAAAAGATTAGCTAACGTATAGGCCCTTGTTAATAATGCCCAAATTTAATTTCACAACCGCAAGGGTTTATTATATTTGTAGCAATAAATTATCTTAAATATGTCATTTGTAGATTTGTTCGGCTCCGGAGAGCATTTACGCAATTTAGGTCACTTTGCTGCTATAGTTAACTTAGCAGCTATCGATGGTGAAATTAATGCGAAAGAAGAAATTCACCTTCAAAGATTTGCCAGAAAACTGGATATCGATGAATCCGAATATAGTAAAGTATTGCAAAATCCTACTGCTTTTCCTATTTCACCTCCAAACACAGTTGAGCGCAGATTAGAAAGACTTCATGATCTTTTCACTATTATATATGCAGACCATGAGATAGATGCAGAAGAAGCAGATCTAATCAGGAAATATGCTATTGGCTTAGGTTTTTCTAATGCATCTGCAGATGCAATTATTAAAAGATCTGTAGATATATTCAGCGGACATTTAAGCTTCGAAGATTATCGTTATCTTTTAAACAAGGACTAAGATCCAGATCTAACTAGCCTTCGCAAGCAGCCATAAACTCTTCAGCTTTCTCGACCATTTTTGTACTTCCACAGAAAAAGGCAACTCGCTCATGCAGTTCTCTTGGCTGAATATCTAAAATTCTACCAAATCCATCACTGGCTTTTCCACCGGCTTGTTCGGTAATAAGGGCCATTGGATTGCATTCATATAAAAGTCTTAGTTTCCCTGAGGAATTCTGTGAACTTTTAGGATAGATAAAGATTCCTCCTTTTATCATGTTTCTATGAATATCGCTAACCATAGATCCTATGTATCTTGAAGTATATGGGCCTTCAGGCTTTTCCTGCTGGCAGTATTTTATATAATCTTTCACTCCTTGTGGAAAATGAATATAATTTCCTTCATTTATAGAATAAATGGTTCCTGTTTGAGGAAACATCATTTGCGGATGCGATAAATACCAAGATCCAAGCGCTGGATTCAAAGTGAAACCGTTAACCCCGTTTCCGGTAGTATACACTAACATTGTTGAAGTTCCATAAATTATATAACCGGCAGCAACTTGTTTATTCCCCGGTTGCAAAAAATCTTCTTTAGTAACTGGTGTACCTACTGGAGTTACTCTCCTGTAGATCGAAAAAATGGTTCCTACAGAAACATTTACATCGATGTTAGAACTACCATCTAATGGATCTATTAATACCACATATTTATTTTTGTGATCTTTATTATGACCTTCAATAGTTATAAAATCGTCATTTTCTTCTGAAGCGATGCCACATACAATTTCCCTGTTGGTCAAGGTCTTTATAAATGTATCGTTTGCATATACATCTAACTTTTGCTGATCCTCTCCCTGAATATTGGTTTCCCCATAGGCTCCAATAATATCAACCAATCCGGCTTTATTTACTTCGTGATTTACCACCTTGGCAGCTAGTCTAATAGAATTTATCAATCTGGATAACTCTCCGGAAGAGTACGCGAAATCTGATTGGTTTTCTATAATAAATTCACCTAAAGTTTGATTTTTCTTGGACATTTGTTTGGGATAATATTAAGTTGCGGTAAAAATATTCAAAATATATAAGTTACTACAACGTTTTCGCGTTTTAAATAAATGTAAGTTCCTTATTTTTGAAATAATTAACATCCTTATGAAATTTACAATCCGTAATGCCGAAAAAAAAGACCTGCCCCAGGTTTTAGAACTAATACAAGAATTAGCAACCTTCGAAAAAGAGCCTGATGCAGTAGAAGTCACTGTTGAAGATCTCGAAAAAGCAGGTTTTGGACCCGATGCATTTTACACCTGTTTTGTTGCTGAGACAAATAACAAAATAGAAGGAATGGCACTAGTCTATTTTAGATTCTCCACATGGAAAGGCAAAACCGTACATCTGGAAGATCTGGTAGTTCGCCAAGAAATGAGAGGTACAGGAATGGGAAGTGCCTTATATAAAAAGGTGATCGCTTATTCTTTAGAACAAGGAGTGAAACGTGCAGAATGGGTGGTTCTGGACTGGAATACGCCAGCCGTAGAATTCTACGAACGCAGTGGTGCCAATGTTTTAAGAGATTGGAATACGGTACAAATGGATGAAACTGCTATGCGAAAATTCGTGAATTCTTAGTCCATAAAAATGCATTCAATTTTAAGTTCTCTGCATTTTTAAAGAATGGTTTGCTAAATTTGTGAAAAAGCAGATTATTATGAATTATACGATTAGAGAAGCAGAGAAAAAGGATATGCCTCAGGTTTTAGAGCTTATTAAAGAACTAGCAGCACATGAAAACGCATCCAATCAAGTTGAAATTGAGCTTGCAGATCTTGAAGAGGAAGGCTTTGAAAATGGCAACTTTAAATGCTTTGTGGCAGATGTAGATGGAACGCTTCAAGGAATGGCTTTGGTATATTTCAGATTTTCTACTTGGAAAGGTAGAACAGTACATTTAGAAGATCTTATTGTTAGAAAAGCGATGCGGGGAACAGGTCTAGGAGGGGCTTTATATAAAAGAGTAGTTCAGTATGGTCATGATAACGAAGTTAAAAGAGTAGAATGGGTAGTTTCTGAAGGAAATAAAAATGCCATAGAATTCTATGAAAATTCTGGAGCCGATATTAAAAAGAACTGGTATACCGTGCATATGGATGAAACCGGAATTCAAAAAAATATCGGCAAAAAATAATGGAGATTTTCAAGTTCGGTGGTGCTTCAGTTAAAGATGCAGCTTCTGTAAAAAAGGTTATAAGCGTATTAAGAAGTACTGGGGAAAATGGAAAAGTGATCGTAATTTCTGCAATGGGGAAAATGACCAATGCTTTTGAAATTGTGATCGCCGAATATTTAAAAGATCCTAAGCAATTCCCAATAAGTTTATCAGAAATAAAAGCATATCACTTAGAGATAGCAAATGAATTATTTCTATCGAAGCAAGCTATAGTTTTTAGTAAAATTGAAGCTTATTTTAGTGAGATAAAGAATTTCATGGAGCATAACAAATCTACTAAATACGATTTTGTGTATGACCAGTTGGTATGTTATGGGGAATTGATCTCCACCACTATTGTAAGTGAATATTTTGCTCAGGAAGGAATAAAACACACTTGGCTAGATGCAAGAACGCTTATAAGAACCGATAACATTTATCGGGATGCTACTGTGATGTGGGAGGAAACCCAAAATAAGATCTTAAAAAGGATTGAAAAGGATCAACTCTATATCACACAAGGTTTTATTGCAGCAGACACTAATAATTTCACCACAAGTTTAGGAAGAGAAGGAAGCGATTACACCGCAGCTATTTTTGCATATTGCTTAAATGCTGAAAAAGTAATAATCTGGAAAGATGTTCCGGGGGTACTTAATGCAGATCCCAGAGTATTTGAAAATCCCCAATTATTGCATCAAATATCCTATGAAGAAGCTATAGAATTGGCATTCTACGGAGCTTCGGTGATACATCCTAAAACGCTTCAACCGTTGCAGAGAAAGGAAATACCATTGTTCGTAAAATCATTTATAGATCCTTCTGGAAATGGAACCGCTGTTAGCAAAGGACAAACTCTTATTCCTGCCGTACCATGTTTTATTGTAAAAAAAGGACAAGTGTTGATCTCTTTATCCTCTCTAGATTTTTCATTTATGGTAGAGGAGAACATCAGTGAAATATTTAAATTATTTCATTTATATCAGATTAAAGTAGATCTAATTCAAAATTCAGCGATTAGTTTTGCGGTGTGTGTAGATAATAAATTCAATAATCTTGAAAAGCTTATCCAGCATTTAAAAGCAAGATATAAAGTAAGTTATGTAACGGGAGTTTCTCTTTACACCATCAGGCATTTCGATGATGGCGCTATTACCGCATTAGAAAAAGATAAAGAAGTGCTTTTGAAACAAGTTATGCAAAATACCGTTCAAATAGTAACCAAATCTTAAACTTAACGAGGATTGCCGTTTTAGTATCTTTGTTGAGAATTTAAACCAATCTTTATGGGAATTGTTACGGCACAGGAAGTAGCCAATGTTATGAATCTCAAAAAATTGGGGCCTATTGGAACAGCAATTGGATGGGTAATACTCCGCACTACCAAGCTTTCCACCTTAAATAAAGAATACGATTCCAGAAAAGACATGGATGGCATCGGTTTTATAAATTCTGTTTTAGAAGGCTTCGAAATAGATTTCGAAATTCCTGAGAAAGACTTGAAACGCATCCCAAAAACAGGCGCATTTATTACCATTGCCAATCATCCTTTGGGAGGGATCGACGGGATGATCCTACTGAAAATATTATTAGAAAAGCGAACAGATTTCAAGGTAATTGCCAATTTCCTTTTACATAGATTGGATCCATTGAAGCCATATATTATGCCGGTGAATCCTTTTGAAGATCATAAGGATGCCAAATCAAGTTTAAGCGGCATCAAACAATCTATAGGTCATCTAAGAGATGGTGGAGCTTTGGGGATTTTTCCTGCAGGAGAAGTTTCTACCAATAAAGATGAGAAGCATATTGTGGATAAGCCATGGGAACCGGCTGCCATGAAATTGATAAAAAAGGCAAAAGTGCCAGTAGTTCCAATTTACTTTCATGCTAAGAATAGCACCTTTTTTTACCGGCTTGCAGGAATGAGCGATGTTTTGCGCACTGCAAAATTGCCTAGTGAAATGTTGTCACAGAAGAAACGCAAGATCTTGGTAAGAATTGGAAATCCAATTTCTGTAGAAGATCAGGATGCCAATCCTAATATGGAAGCCTTTACAGCTTTTTTAAGAAGGAAGACCTTTATGTTAGCTAATTCCTTCGAAAAGAAAGGACTTTTTGATAATCTTCCAAAAAGTTTGAAACTATCAAAATCTCCTAAAAAAATAGCTTTACAAACCAATCAACCGTTCATGGAGGAAGAGATAGAGACGTGTAGAAGACTGGATAAACGATTGTTGGAAAGCAAGAATTATGAAGTTTTTCTGGCTAAAAAGGAAGTGATTCCTAATATTCTGAATGAAATAGGAAGATTGCGGGAGATCACCTTTAGAGAAGTTGGTGAGGGGAGTAATAATTCTATAGATCTGGATATATTTGATGATTACTACTATCATCTTTTTCTCTGGGATAATGAAGCAAAAAAAATAGCAGGTACCTACAGGATGGGAATGGGTGCAGAGATTTATAAGAACCATGGGATAAATGGTTTTTATCTGCAGGACCTTTTTAGATTTGAGCCAGAGCTTTATGATATGATGAGCCAGTCCATAGAAATGGGAAGGGCATTTATTATAAAGGAATACCAGTTAAAACCAATGCCGCTTTTTTTATTATGGAAAGGCATTGTGCATTGTACACTTAGATTTCCGGAGCATAAATTCCTAATTGGAGGAGTTAGCATCAGCAATAAATTTTCGAACTTTTCTAAATCCTTGATGATCGAGTTTATGAAGTCTAATTATTACGACCCTTATGTAGCGCAATATATTAGGCCGAAAAAGGAATTCAAAGTAAAATTGAATGATGCAGATAAGGATATTGTTTTTGATGAAAGTGAAGCCGATCTAAATAAATTTGATAGAATTATAGATGAATTAGAACCTGGCAGTTTAAGATTGCCGGTACTTATTAAAAAATACATCAAACAGAATGCGCGTGTAATTGCATTTAATGTGGATCCGTTATTCAACAATGCCATAGATGGCTTAATGTATATTAGAATTGCAGATCTCCCCGAAAGTACAGTAAAACCTGTAATGGAAGAATTTCAGAAAGAATTAGAACGAAAACTAGAATCACATTAAGTTTTAAGTTGTGGGACTCTTGTTAACTTCATGTTACCTGCTTCATAATTGGGAATTACAGGATTTCATGGGTATCTTGAGTTTTTAGAAAATAACATTATGGAACGAGTATTAGTAGTTGGAGCCACTGGGCACACAGGAAAGAGAGTAATAGAAATTTTAAATAGCTCAAACACATTTGAACCTTATGCAATGATCAGAAAAGAAGATCAAAGGCAGATGTTTGAGGATATGGATGTAGAAACTATATTGGCAGATCTGGAAAATAATGTAACCGAAACTGCTCAAGGCATGGATAAAATAATATTTGCTGCGGGTTCTGGAGGTAAAACGGGAGAAGATAAAACCATAGCTATAGATCAAGATGGAGCTATAAAAATGATAGATGCGGCTAAACAGGCTAAGGTTAAGAAGTTTGTAATGTTAAGCGCTATGGGTGCGGATAATCCAAGTTCTAATAAAGACCTAAAAGTATATCTTGAAGCTAAACAGAAGGCAGATGAACATTTAAAGAGCAGCGGACTAACTTATACAATTCTACGTCCAGGAGCTTTAACAGATGATCTTGGATTAGCTAAAGTTAAGTTAGCTGAAAAATTAAATGAAAGTGGTGAGATCTCAAGAGACGATGTAGCATTTTTGTTAGTGATGAGCCTTGCAGATCCTTTGGTTAAGAACAAAACAATTGAGGCGTTAGAAGGAAAAGAATCTATAAAAAATGCTATTATAGATATGAGTAAATAAAATTCTTAAATTATAATAATGATTACAGGACTCAGCTCTAAGCTGGGTCTTTTTTTTATCAATTTTAAAATTGTGAGCATTTGTTATTTTTTGTCATAAAAATAGTTAAGCAACTTGTTAATCAATGCTTTAAAAATTAAATTAGTTCTATTAATATTAATAAACCAATTTTTTAAAAATGAACTATTCTAAATTTAATCGAAATTTATTTCATTCCAAAAACCTGATGAGAAAGGGTTTTTTCATATTCGGTGTTGTTTTTTTGTTAGTAGCGCCCAACTCCTATTCTCAAGAAAAGACTACTAAAAAAATGCACGAAAACAAAGAAATGAAAATGAAAGACACAAAAATGGAAACCAAAGACCCCATGAAAATTATGCCGAACGGACCTCAGCCAGATTGGGCTCCAACTATAGATCCACAAATGTTAGCGGTAATTGAGCAATTTCAATCTTACGAAAATCCTCCTTTTAAAGGAGCTACAGGTTTTCAATATCGAAACATTAAGTTACCTGCAAATGCGGTGATGGATTTGTTGCATAAAACCGGAGTTAAACCAACAGAAAGCAAAGTTGCTATTAGCCACAAAATTCTCCCAGTTGGTGAAGAAGGCGTGCTAGTAAGAATTTATAAACCGAAAAATGCTGAAAAAGAAAACTTACCTGTTATAGTTTACTACCATGGTGGTGGATGGGTAATTGCAGATCTAGATACTTATGAAGCTGCACCAATGGCTTTATCAGAAAAAGCTAATGCTATAGTTGTTTCTGTAGCTTATAGACAAGCTCCAGAAAATAAATTTCCCGCTGCTCATGAAGATTCATTTAATGCTTATAAATGGGTTGTAGAAAATACCGCAGAAATTGGAGGAGATGCTACTAAAATTGCAACTGCTGGTGAAAGCGCTGGTGGGAACTTAGCCGTTTCTGTAGCTTTAATGGCTAAAGAACTCGGAGTTAAATTACCAGTTCATATTGTATCTGTATATCCTATTGCAGATGGCGATATAGATTCTCCAAGTTATGAGAAGTACGCAAATGCTGTTCCCTTAAATAAAGGTTTTATGGAATGGTTCTTTGATAATTATGTGCCAAATTGGAGTACAAATAATGATCCATTAATCAATCTTATCGATGCAGATTTATCTGGACTTCCAGCAACTACTATAATCAATGCAGAAATAGATCCTTTAGAAAATGAGGGAAAAGTTCTTGCTGAAAAAATGAAGGCTGCTGGTATAGATGTAGAGCGTAAGATGTATGAAGGGGTAACGCATGAATTCTTCGGGATGAATGCAGTGCTAGATCAAGCGGTAGATGCTCAGAAATTTGCAGTAGATAGATTGAAAAAGAGTTTTAAAAAATAAAAGTTTATAGTTAAATATTCCGAAATTTTCGGAATTACTTAAGAATCTCCAACTAGTGTATAAATAAACTATTTGGAGATTCTTTTATATTACTTATTAAAAGCTTTATCGTTAGGTTCCCAAAGTTCGATCGTGTTCCCTTCCAGATCCACGATCCATCCAAACTTTCCTTCTTCTACAGATTGTATATCACCAATTATTTGCACTCCTTCAGCTTTTAGTACTTTTAAAAGCTCCTCCAAATTTTCTACCCTAAAATTCATCATAAACTGTTTTTCGGAGGGCTTAAAGTAATCGGTATCTTCTTTAAAAGGGCTCCATTGTGTAGAACTATGTTTCCCTTCTTTATCTTTCCACCAAAAGGTAGATCCCCATTGGTCTGTGTTAAATCCTAGATGAGTTTTATACCAAGATTTTACAGCATCTGGGTCTTTAGTTTTAAAGAAAACGCCGCCAATCCCTGTAACCCGCTTTTCATTTCAGTATTATTAAAATTTAGATACGTTATTATGACTGGAATTAATAGTATCGCCAAATTTTGATTTTATCTTCTTCGCTATTGTAGATGCCAGTTTTTTATGAGATTCTACAGTCCAGCCCGCAACATGCGGACTTAACAGCACATTTTCTAAATACATTAATTCCTGAAGATCTGGCGGGATATGATCTTCTTGAAAAAGATTTTCAAAGGAATCTTTTTCGTATTCCAAAACATCTAATCCTGCACCTAAGATCTTCCCTTGAATAATGCCCGTAACAAGATCTGCAGTAACTACGCTTTTTCCTCTTGCCGTATTAAGGAACCAAAATGGTTTTTGGAATTTATTTATGAAATCTAAATTCACCATTTTATCTGTCTCGGGTGTCCAAGGGGTATGCAAACTCACAATATCTGACTGGTGTTGTAATTCTTCTAAACCTACTTGTGAGGCGTTTTCATCTCCCACACCGTTTAAAATATCATAACAAAGTACATCAACATCAAAACCTCTTAGTTTTTTAGCAAAGGCTTTTCCCATATTGCCATATCCAATAATTCCCACTGTTTTCCCATCCAATTCTGTACCTCGATTATCTTCCCGATGCCATAGGCCTTGATGCATTTCTCTATTGGCTTTATTAAGTTTATTCAATAAGTTTAACAACATCCCTAAGGTGTGTTCTCCTACCGCATTACTATTTCCCTCTGGAGCCGCAAATAATTCTATACCATTCTGTTCTGCATAGTCTACATCTATACTTTCCAATCCTGCTCCTACTCTGGCAATAAATTTTAAATTTGGTGCAGCATCTATAAAAGCTTTATCAATTTTAAATCGGCTTCTTATCACAATACCATCAAAAAGATGTTGGTTCTCCAGAATTACCTCTTTGCTAAGATTATACGCTTCAATATTATAAAATCCGGCTATTTGCAGCTCATGGATCAATAACGGATTATTACTATCTGCATGCAAAATGATCATGATTTCTAAATTTTAGAATAGCTATTAACTGTTAATTCACTCTGTACGTTCCCTGTATGTTTTACCGAAAGTTTTTCGAAAAGCATCACATGAACTTCTTCCTCGTTTTTAGTCATTGGGCAGTGCTCAATTCCTCTTGGAACCACTATAATTTCACCTTCCTTAACCTCTACTGTTTTATCCCGAAACTGAATATACAAAGTGCCTTTTATAACTTGAAATAACTCATCTTCTTCCTCATGAGAATGCCATATAAACTCTCCTTTAAGCTTTGCCAACAACACTTGCATATTGTCTACAACTGCAATTTGATGCGGATTCCAGTTCTTGCTGAATTTTTCAAATTTCTTATTGATATTGATGCTTTCCATAAATATTGTATAAAGGCTAATAAAAAAGGGGAGAATGATATAAAACTATCTACTAAGTTAAAAACCTAATATCAATTTTGCAATACTAAAGTAAATTAAAATCCCGCATATATCATTGCTGGTAGTGATAAAGGGTCCAGTAGCCATTGCAGGGTCAATGCCCTGTTTATCTAGGATTATTGGCACGAATGTACCAATTAAAGATGCAATAACGATTACAGAAATCAGGGAAATCCCTATGGTTAGTCCAAAAGTAAAATCAAATCCTAGAAGGAAAATTCCACCTATGGTAAGTAAGATTGCTAGTACTACTCCATTAAATAAACTCAATACTATTTCCTTAAGCAATCTATTGATCAAGGAACCTTTCAACGTTTTGTTGGCAAGACCTTGTAATACGATTGCAGAGGACTGTACCCCAACATTCCCCGCCATTGCAGCAATAAGTGGTACAAAAAAGAAAAGCGCAGCATGCTTTTGCATTGCCGCATCAAAAGTACCTAAAACGGAAACACTTATAAAACCACCAAATAAGGCTAAGATCAACCAAGGTAAACGAGCTCTGGTAAGCAGCCAGATACTATCATCTGCTTCGACATCTTCAGAGATACCTGCCGCCATCTGGTAATCCTTCTCGGCTTCATCTTTTATAAAATCTAAAATATCATCAATAGTGATCCTTCCTACTAATCTTCCCATTTCATCTACAACTGGGATCGCCTCTAGATCGTATTTCTGCATGATCCTTGCCACTTCTTCTCCTGGAGTGTGCACGTTTACAAAATCTACCTGCGGGATGTATACATCGCTGATGTGAGCGTTTACCGGGGCAGTAAGAAGATCTTTTAGGGAAAGTCTTCCCTTAAGTTTATTCTTATCGTCCACCACATAAATAGAATGTACTCTTGTAACATTTTCGGCCTGATTTCGCATTTCACTCATGCAACCGGTAACATTCCAATTCTCGTTTACTTTAACTAATTCCTTAGCCATTAAACCACCTGCAGAATCTTCATCATATCGAAGTAATTCCACAATATTATCGGCATGTTCTTCGTCCTGGATCTGGGCAATAACCTTTTGTTGTCGCTCTTCCGAAAGTTCAGAAATAATGTCGGCAGCATCATCGGTATCCATTTCCTCCAGCTCCTCTGCAATCTCCTTTGGAGAAAGACCATCCAAGATGCGCTCTCTAATTCCCTCTTCTAGCTCCATTAAGGCCTCAGAAGTTTTTTCGCTATCCAGTAATTTTATAATATAGGTAGCATCTGCAATATCCAGTTCCGATAAGATCTCTGCAATATCTGCCGGGTGAACCTCCTCTAGATGTAATAGCAACTCTTCATCGTTCTTTTGCTCGATGAGATATTCAATTTTTTCAATTAATTCGTCGCTAAGTTCAAACTGCATATTCCTGTATTTTTTCTGTAAGTTCTATAAACTGAAGCGTGCTTAACTGCTCTGGTCTTTGGTTAAAGATAGCATCTTCCTTTAATATATCTGGTAATTGAAAGGTCTTTAAACTATTTCTAAGCGTTTTTCGGCGTTGCTGAAACGCTGTCTTTACCACTCGAAAAAACAAAGCTTCATCACAGGGAAGCGAAAAATTATCTTTGCGCTTAAGCCGGATAACTCCACTCTCCACTTTGGGGGGAGGAATAAAAACTGTGGGAGGAACTGTAAATAAATAACTAACATCGTAAAATGCCTGGGTTAATACCGAAAGGATCCCATAAGTCTTGTTGCCATGCGGTGCAGCAATTCTCATTGCTACCTCCTTTTGAAACATCCCTGCAAATTCAGGAATAAGATCCCTATTCTCCAAAGTTTTAAAAACTATTTGTGTGGATATATTATAGGGAAAGTTACCAATGATAGCATAAGGTTCTTGATCGAAGATCTCTGTAATATCATATTTCAAAAAATCCTTTTCATGGATCTTTCCCTCTAACTGTGGGTAATTTTCTTCTAGATATGCCACACTCTCTGTATCTATTTCCACTACATGCAGATCGATATCTTTTTTAAGAAGGTATTTGGTAAGCACTCCCATTCCAGGCCCAATTTCCAATACATTTCTATAACCAGCATATTCTAAACCTTCGGCTATCTTTTCGGCTACGGTTTCATCTTTCAAGAAGTGCTGACCTAAATGTTTTTTAGCCCGCACAGAACCCGGAGAATTATATTCTTCCCTAGCTGCAGCGAACTTTTTTTGTTGGTATTTATTTTCCTTTGGGGTATAAGGTGTTTTTTTATTTGATTTCATTTGGGGATCTTAATACCAATTATTGTTCGCTTACAATTTCTAATTCTGTTCTAAAAGCTACAAATTTACCTTCAAAGGCTTTGGTTCTGGACCTTAAAGTTGGAGCATTCTCATCGTAATACTTCTGAAGCATTTCCTTACTTTCTGTAGTGTATTGAACAGAATAAGTGATCCCTCCCATTTCTTCTTCAACCAGAACCCTACTCATTAAGGCCTTGGAAAATTTCCCGGTGCTTAACATTTCAGGAATATGTTCTGTCTTCATCCAATTCAACCAATCGTCGTGAATTTCCTCCAACACATTAATGGTTACATTATATATGTACATGCTATTAATTTATTACTATTCATTAATGGATGAATAAGTTAATTTTAAATATTCCTTTTTTAATCTTCCTTTCAAAGAAATAGAGTTTACAAATTTAATAAACTTAAACAAGCTTCATTATTACAGCCCAATGATTATCTGCAAGAACTAATAAATGTTAGTTAGTTCTCATTCTAGATCGTCTCCCCGCAAACTCCTATACTTTTTTCTAGCATCTACAAAATAGATACTATCTGGGAAAGAAAAGATAATTTGTTCGTAATAAAGCTTTGCTTTTTCTTGATTTTTTAGCTCATCTTTATAAAGTTCTGCCAATAGAAATGCAGCATTATCTGCCAAGATGCCTTTTCCATAAAACTCCAATATTTTTAAATAATTAGCTTCGGCTTTTTCAAAATTCCCTTGATCAGAATAGATCGACGCCTGTTTCAACAATGCTTCATCTTCAATTTTTTCACCTTTGTGGGCTGTAAGTATCTCTTCTAAGATCTCAATTGCTTGATTCTTTTTATTCTGAAAAAAAAACAAATCCGCCTTGGCATATAATTTTAAAGCTGTTTGAGTTGAATCTTCCAAGCTGTTCTCTTTAATAAGCAAACTTAGTTCCATGGCATCATTAGCAATAAGTTGGGTGGAAGATCTCTTAAGTACGTCCAATTGGGTCAGCGCCCACTCAAAATCTCCTTTATAATAGCTGGTCTTTGCCACCTTGAATCTGGCAATTTGCGAAACCTCATCATTCTTAACCAAATTTTGGATCTGAGAGTAATAGATCAATGCCTGATTAAATTTTTGATCTAATACTAGAATATCTGCCAAAGTCATTTTTATAGCTGCTTGTTCAAAGTTATTCAGAGAGCCAGAAGTAAGGGTCTCCAAAACCTGCTTTGCTTCCTCTATTTTATTCATTTTGAAAGCTAGAAAATTTGCAAAGTCTATCTGAATCGCCATGGTTTCTATACCAGAGCCATATTCTAAAAGCACTGCTTGGAAGTCCTTTTCTATTCCTTTAAGATCTGATTCCTTGGCAGTAAGAAGCTTCATATCCAGCAATAACTGATTGGCTTGAATAAGAATGCTTGGAGAAGTGGTTTCTCCAATAATAAAGCTCAGCATTTCTTTAGCGGTTTCTAGATCACCTTCAGCTTTGGACAATACTGTTAACTGAATAATGCGTTGCAGATCCTGATTATTCCTTTTATAAATTGAACGCTCTTGCAAGAAGGCTTTTTCAAAATCTTTCTGCTGAATAAATAACCACGCCAATAACTCACTATAAATAGGATCTTGAGTTTTCTGAATTCTCTGCAACAGTTGCTTTCTAAGTGCCATATTTGCAGGATTTGTAGCGTCTTCTAATATATAACTGTCGAATTCCCGTATAAGATTGATGCTCATTTCCGGTTGTTTCGAAATTAGCTCCAGATAAGCCGAGAACATTTCATCTAACTTTCCTTGTTCCCCATAAATACGCGCTAAAGGGAGATCGAAATTCAGTTCAGGGTTTAATTGCATTCCAATTAAATAAGCCTGTTCTGCATATTCCAGTAAACTATAATTCTCGAAACTTTTGGCTATAGAATAGGCATAATTTGTCTTTTCCTTTAAAGCTTCAAGCGCTTCTAAATAATTGCTTTTCGCAAGATCCTGCTTATTCTGAAGCTCATAATTATGTCCTAATTCTATTAGAACCGTAGGATTGTTATTAGTAGACTTTAAGCGCTCCAACAATAAAGCTTCTGCAAGATCAAATTGCTCTAATTGTTGATGTGCGGAGATCATTCCCGTGAAAAAATTAGAATTTCCGGGAGATTCTTTTACAAGATCTTGATAAATGCTTAGAGCTTTAGCATATTCCCCTTTATCCAAATAAGTTTGTGCAAGCTGTTCTGCCTGAGAAAAACCACTTTGAACACCTATAAAAAATAAGCATATGTAAAGAAAACACCGCATTTTGTAAAGATAACAAAATGCGGTGTTTGGGAATAACTATATGGATATTAAAAACCCAGAGATGACCTAGGCATTTAAACTAATCTATAATTGTAAAACCAGTATATTTTACCAAAACTTCAGGCACTTTAATGCCTTCTGGAGTTTGATAATTCTCTAAAATACCAGCTAGAACTCTAGGCAATGCTAAGGCGCTACCATTTAGTGTATGCACCAATTCCTTTTTACCATCTTTATCCTTATACCTCAACTTCAATCTATTTGCTTGGAAAGTTTCAAAATTTGAAACAGAACTTATTTCTAGCCATCTATCCTGAGCAGTAGAAAATACTTCAAAATCATAGGTCAAAGCAGAAGTAAAACCAAGATCTCCACCACATAATCTTAAGATCCTGTAAGGTAGTTTTAGTTCATTTAAAAGATCTTTAATATGCTCCACCATTCCATCTAGTGCCGCATAAGAATTCTCTGGTTTTTCGATACGAACGATTTCAACTTTATCAAATTGGTGCAACCTATTCAAACCTCTTACGTGAGCGCCATAAGAACCTGCTTCTCTCCTAAAACAAGGGGTATAACCGGTACAATTTATTGGGAAATCTGCATCTGTAAGAATTCTATCTCTAAACAAATTGGTCATTGGCACCTCTGCAGTTGGGATAAGATAAAGATCATCCTCGGTTACGTGATACATCTGGCCTTCTTTATCTGGTAACTGCCCAGTACCAAAACCAGAAGCTTCGTTCACCAATAATGGTAACTGAAACTCGGTATATCCAGCATCTGCAGCTTTATCTAAAAAATAGGTGATTAGGGCACGTTGCAAACGCGCACCTTTTCCTTTATAAACAGGAAATCCCGCGCCGGTAATTTTATTGCCAAGCTCAAAATCTATGATATCATATTTCTTTGCAAGTTCCCAGTGTGGCATAGAACCTTCGGCCAACACAGGGATTTCTCCTTTTTTATAGATCTCGATATTATCTTCTTCTGAAGTTCCCGCAGGAACAAGATCGTTTGGGATATTGGGAATAGTATATAGAAGATCTTCCAGTTTTTTAGCAGTTTCAGCAAAACTATCGGATAGCGTTTTTGAAACTTCTTTTAACTGTACCGATTTCTCCTTTAAAATAGTTGCTTTTTGTTGCTCCCCAGATTTAAACAAAATTCCAATTTCTTTGGAAAGTTGATTAGATTCGGCCAATGTTTCGTCTAACTCAGTTTGAGTGGAACGGCGAGATTCATCTAAAGTTAAGATCTCTTCAAAGAGTTCTTCCGCATTAAAATTTCTTCTCTTAAGGGAATTTATATATTCCTCTTTATGAGCTCTAATATTGCTTACTTGTAACATAAGACCAACTAATTTTTAGTAAGCTGCAAATGTAGCAAAAGCCAGTAAAAATACTAGTCTAAATTGGAAGGTAATATCCAATCATGGTGTTTAAAATGATGCCATTCTTCACTACCAAGATCTACTTTTGGATCTATAAATCGTTGATACGGTCTTCCATTCACACTAACTTTCGAGTCTACAAAAACCTGAACATCTCTTCCTTCTTTAGCATATTCCCTTTTTAAACGCTGGGCAAATTGCCATATAAGATCTGGCTTGGAATTAATTGCTCCTAATTGTTTTGAAGACAAATATTTAGATTTATCTACAAACTCCATCAATTTTGTGTCTTTATCTACTATTCTAAAAACCGTGCGACCACTCTTGCTCCTAAGCATCATTCGCCAGGACAATCTATGTCCTTCCTCCGTCCAGAGCACTTCATCTTGAAAGAACCAATGCCTAAGAGGAAGTCCAATTTGCATTATAAACCAAATAGCGAGAACAGCAATCAAAAAATTTCTTTGCTTCGGAATAATTATTTCATTCTTATCATAATATTTCTTTTTTCGCCTCAAGAACCATTTGTTTATTTTTTCAGAAGGGAAAAAGAATAAAATGAAGGCAAGTGATAAGTACGGAAAGATCCCAATATGGAAAATGAAGCTGTTGAAAAGGTGAAAAAAGATGGCTGCAATAAATATTGGAACTCTTGTTTTTCTATACAATAAAAGTGGAATTATAAGGAGATCAAATAAAAATCCGAACCAAGATATTGTGAAATGTGTCCATTTTTGCTGAAGCAAATCCCCTACTAACCAATAATCTGCTTTAGATCTCATTAAAATTCTCGGGAATTCCCCTGTAAACCAATCGGGATATAATTTTGCCACTGAAGCATACGTATAAACTATAAACATTTGCGCAACAATAAATAGCCAAACCCATCTGGGCATAGAGATCTCTCGTAAAGACTTATCTCTCCAAGCATCTATAGAGGCGTTCTTATGTGCAGGTAAAAAGAACATGATCCCACACAAAAGCATTAGTAAATAGTAATGATTGTTATAGGAAGATTTTTGCATAAGATATACAGAAGCCCACATGATTGTATAACAAAATATGCTGAATCTATATTTATATCCAACCATTACCAATAGTCCAAAAAGGCCCATTAGTCCATAGTAATAAAGCATTCCATTTCCCGGAAGAGGTTGTAAGAATTCGAATCCAATAAAATTGAAGGTTTCCTGCGGCTCCATTAAGGTTCTGCGAACCCAACCTGTTGCAATACTTCCAAAGGCTTCTAGAGCTATAAGTAACCCAAAAAACACTCTGAAAACAACCAGAGCGCTATTATCTATTTGGGTGAATAACCATCTATTCAGCATAGTTATCTTTAATATATTGGTCTGTAAATGCTTCGTCTTGTTTCATTGCGCGCTTTAAATCCTCTACAGAATCGAAATTCTTTTCATCTCTAATTCTGGCTAACATTTCTATTTGAAGTTTATTTCCATAAAGGTCTTCGTCCAACATAAAAAAATAGGTTTCGATGGTTTGTTCTTTTCCGCCAACGGTTGGATTTGTCCCTATATTCATCATCCCAAAGTATGGAATATCTTCTATAATAGATCTAACAATGTAAACCCCATTTTTGGGTATGAGTTTATAATTTTCAGCTATTTTTAGGTTTGCGGTTGGATAGCCAAATTGTTTGCCTAAGCCTTTACCTTTTACTACCGTTCCTGTTAGCATGAAAGGTTGCTGAAGATATCTGTTGGCCTTTTCTACCTTGCCTTCTAGTAAAGCCTTTCTTATCTTGGTAGAACTTACTGCTACATCTTCAATTTCCTGTTGCCCAATTTCTTCTACCTCAAAATCGAATTGTTTTCCAAATTGTTTTAAGGTATTTATATCTGCGGTGCGATTTCTACCAAAACGGTGATCGTAGCCTATAATTATTTTTTTAGCATTCAAGGTGTTCACCAAAATATCCCGAACAAATTCTAATGCGGTAAGCCTAGAGAATTGATGAGTAAATGGATGAATAATTAGATGATCTATCCCAAAACTTTTCAATATCTGGGTACGCTCCTCTATGGTATTAATCAATTTAATATCACTTTCATTTTGCAAAACCATCCTTGGATGGGGGAAAAAAGTTAAAATAGCCGACTCCATATTGCTAAGTTTTGCTGTATTAACTAACTTTTCTATGATCTTTTTATGTCCGGCATGAACTCCATCAAAAGTTCCAATGGTAATTACCGTTGGTTTATCACTTTTAAATGAATATGCTCCTTTATGTTCTTTCAAGAATGAATTATTTACCGTTAAATGTATTCATTGTAATATTAATTCCAGCGGTAGCAAAAGATTTTATAAGTTCTGCACCAGTTTCAAAACGCTCTGGAAGCAGTTTTTCTTCTTCCGGAGACCACTCTCCCAGTACATAATCTACCTGCCTTCCTTTAGAAAAAGCATCGCTAATTCCAAATCTAAAGCGGTTGTAAGCAGTAGTCTTTAATTGAAGTTGAATATCTTTTAAACCGTTGTGCCCGCCATCACTACCTTTTGTTTTTACTCGAATAGCACCAAATGTTAGATTTAGATCATCTGTTACTACTAAAAGGTTCTCTAAGGGAATCTTTTCCTTGGTCAACCAATAACTAACAGATTTTCCACTTAAATTCATATAAGTGCTTGGCTTCAGCAATATAATGGTCCTGCTTTTAAACCTAAAGCTTGCAATATCCCCCAACTTATCTGTAGAAAAGGAAACTTCTTCCTTTTCAGCTAAAAAATCTACCATCTTAAAGCCAATATTATGTCTGGTATTATAATATTTGGGGCCAATGTTCCCAAGGCCCACAATTAAAAATTTCTTCATAGGATCTACTTCTTCCTTTGGTTGTTTTTTATTTAATAATCTTCCGAAAAAAGACAGCATGGAAATAATTTTGGTAAAGATAAAATTAAAAATATTCTTCAGCCTATCAATTTTGGCCATCAGCAAAAAATGAAGAGGATCTCTGCATTAATTAATTTCTTGGTTATACAATTTGGAAGTTGAATTCATTTCAAAAAAAAAATTCCCTTTCAGTAAAACCGAAAGGGAATGCTTTTAATTGTATACAATATATTTGCTTACTCTTTAACAGCAGCCACATCATCAGTTTCAGTAGCTGGTACTTCATCTGCAGCAACTTCTTCTTCTTCATCTTCTTCAGCAACAATATTACGAGATGTCTTAACTTGACAAATTACTGTGTTGTCTGGATGTTGAATAGTGTAATCGTCACTTGCTAAAGCAGTAACGTACAATTTATTTCCAATTTTAAGTGAAGTAACATCGGCTTCAATAAAGTCTGGAAGGTTTCCAGGAAGACCCTTCACCTTTAAACGACGTAAGTTATAACGTAAAACCCCACCGTTTTTAACTCCACGTGCAGTACCTTTAGTGTGCACAGGAATTTCCATATTAATTTCCTTGTCTTCAAATATCTGATAGAAATCCATGTGTAGGATAGCATCGGTTACCGGGTGAAATTGGATGTCCTGAAGAACAGCGTCAATTTTATCCCCACCTTCTAAGTCTATTACCACAGTATGCACATCTGGTGTGTATACTAGGTCCTTGAAGGCAATTTCATCTGCTGAAAAATGTAATGGTTCGCCTCCTCCGTATACTACGCAAGGAACCTTTCCAGCATTACGTAAGGCCTTAGTTACCTTTTTGCCTACGCTTTCTCTTTTAGATCCGTTGATCGTGATTGATTTCATTATAAAAAATTTTAGTGTGCAAAGGTGCGACTTTTTTCGCTAGTATAAAATACTGGAACGTAAATAATTAGAGATCTAACAATTTATTCAAAATTTTACTGAAAATTCAGATTACATTATAAATTTTGAACTGATAGATTTATTGTGATGAACTCTTGTCATAACATCTGCAAAAAGATCGGCACAGCTTACTACTCTTATTTTATCGCTTTCTTGTTTTAGCGGAATAGAATCGGTTACAATTAATTCTTTTAATTTTGAATCTTCAATTCTTTTATAAGCATCGCCAGAAAGCACTGGGTGAGTACAAATAGCCCTAACGCTTATCGCTCCTTTTTCCATCATCACATCTGCAGCTTTGGTAAGAGTTCCAGCAGTATCTACCATATCATCTACCAATACCACATTCTTTCCAGTTACATCTCCGATAAGCTCCATGTGGGAAATAAGATTTGCCTTAGCCCGCTGTTTATAACAGATCACCACGTCACTTTCCATGGCTTTTGAGTAAGCATAGGCTCTTTTAGAACCTCCCATATCTGGTGAAGCAATAGTTAGATTCTCTAAATTAAGGCTTCTTAAATAAGGCAAGAATACGGTGGAAGCAAATAAGTGATCTACAGGTTTCTCAAAAAACCCTTGAATTTGATCTGCGTGAAGATCCATAGTGATAATTCGTGTTGCACCTGCAGTTTCCAAAATACTAGCAACCATTTTTGCTGCTATTGGCACCCTTGGCTTATCTTTTCTATCCTGTCTTGCCCAACCAAAATAAGGCATTACCGCAGTAATATGTCTTGCTGAGGCCCTTTTTGCAGTATCCAACATAAGTAGCATTTCCATAAGGTGATCTGCACCGGGATGGGTAGATCCTATTATAAAAACACGAGACCCACGTACAGATTCTTCAAAAGAAGGTTGAAATTCTCCATCACTATAAGTACTAGTAATTACATTTCCCAGTGGTGTTCCATAGGCTGCTGCTATTTTTTCGGCCAGCGCTCTACTTTGGGTACAATTAAAAATTTTTGCTTCGGGAATTACATTTGGCATGTTGTGTTGTGTTTTTAAGTTGAAAACTGTGGTTTTGTTGCGTGCCCCAAATTTAGAAATTTATTCCCTGCTAAGCTTCAACTAGCTCATAGAATGTTCTTAAAGTTTTGGAGTTATAATTTAAATTCAAAATAGTTAAAATGTTTAGTCTTGTATTTACCTATTTAAAACAGTTCAGATTAATAGCAAAAACTCTCTAAATAAAGCCTATTGGAAAAATAGATATACACAAATTATAGCCTTCAGCAAACTATAAAAATTTATTACAACTTTATACTTTTCAATTTCTACAAATGAGCTAATACATTATCTTTGCTTGTAATTATTTTTCAGAAAATGGAAGAAGAAAAAAAAGATATCTATCAAACCGCCGAAGTGATTTTACTGATCATTAAATATGAAGGTGAGATTGAAGATATTATAGAATATCCTGTAGAATTTGAAGCTGCGTATAAGGAGCTGCTTCAATACAAGATCATCAAAAAAGGAGAGGAGAAATACCTGCCCGACGTTAATTTTGATAAAGCTCACGAACTGGGCTTCAGTAAATATGTCGAAAAGATCAACAAACCATCCAAACTTAGACAATACATTACCAGTAAACCAGCCTTAGGGGTATTGGCAGGAGCCGTTTTGGTCACTGCTGGTTACCTGATGCGGCCTGAGAAAAAATATAACTAATCAAGAACATCGCGGCAAGACTAACTATTACTTCGGAAACATAAAATTTTGAATTTGCTGCATATTGATCTCAGGATTTGCGCCGCTACTTCCGGCAACAAGGGCTCCCATAGCACATGCAAAATCCAGGGCGATTTGAGGATCCTCCTTTTGAAGTAATTTTGCAATTAATGAGGCAAGGAAGGAATCGCCGGCACCAACAGTGTCTTTCACTTTAATTTTATATCCACTATTATAATACCATTTTGCCTTATGAAAAAGCACAGCTCCGTGATTTCCTTTGGTGACACAAATTGTATTTGGCAAAAAGGTTTCGGCTATAAACTTTATATTCTGCTCCAGAGAATTGAATTTTGAGCCCATCATTTCTGAAATTTCAAATAATTCATCATCATTGAATTTCACGAAATTTGAAGATCGCAGAAGTTGCTTAAGGACCTCTTTTTTATAATGTGGAGGACGTAAGTTGATATCGAAAACTTTATAGGTTGCCACATTTAGTAATTCGAATAAGGTATTCCTGCTAATTTCATCCCTGCAAACCAAACTTCCGAAGATGAAGACATCCGATTTTTTGGTGATGTCCACTTTAATTTTTGAAACTTCAATTTTATCCCAGGCCGCCGGATGTTTGATCTCGTACGATGCAGAACCTCTCTCATTTAAAATTACCTGAACCTCTCCGGTGGGATAGTTGGAAGTGGTAGAAACAGCATCTACAGAAATTCCTGAATTACTTATATAATCACGAATTTCATTACCATTTTTATCTTCTCCAATCTGACTTATAACTGAGGTGTCAATTCCTAAAGAATTCATCCTTAAGGCAACATTCAAAGGAGCTCCACCAATTTTTTTGTGATTTGGAAATACATCCCATAAAACTTCCCCAAAGCAAACGGCTTTAATTTTTTCCATCTGCATTCTTATTTTCAAAATCAAACTGGTTTATTTCTATATTTTTCAGTTCAAAATCTCCTTCGGCTTTTACAGAAAATGATGTGTAGGGTTTTTTAGGAAAGAAAATCTCGGTCATTAAAGTTTCACCCTTATCATAAAAAAGTTCAATGGAAGTCCTGTCTAGGATCATTAGTACAGATAAAGTATCCGATGAGGAGGTACGTGGACCATGGGAAATAGTTCCTGCAAATTCATCATTGAAATCTGTAATTCCTGACTCTTCCCGGTTGATATAAAATTGTTTTTTAGAATGGTTATAGCCAAATTTGAAAATTTCTCCTTCTACATTGCTTAAGCTAAATTCATAGTTCATTTGCTTTAGGTTGGGAATTTCAAATTTTATTTCGGCCCTAGTAAGATCTTTTTCTGTTTCAGAGGCAATTTCAGCTGAACTTTTTACTACAAGTTGGTCCTTCTGAAATAGTGCTTTCTTGTAGGTATCGAGTTCTTCTACCGGCATGGAAAATATCCTGTAGGTATCGCCTACTTTTTTCAGGCTGAGCTCTCTTGCAACTGTCATTGAGCTTCTCCAGTTTTCAGTTGGGACTTCCTGTGCATATAGCCAGTTGGACATCCAGCCCATAAATAATTTTCGCCCATCACTATCAGGAATATTAGACCAGGTAACCCCGGCATAATTATCTTTTCCGTAATCTATCCAGTGATCATGTTTTTCAGGAAGCTTTTCCATAGAAGGATCCACCTTAAATTCTTTTCCATTAAAATCCCCAACGAAATATTGGGTACCGGAACCGCCATTAAATCCACCGGGATTAAGGCTTTGAATAAGTACCCATTTAATTTCTTCTGAATTCTCCACCTTCATTGGGAAAAAATCTGGGCATTCCCAAACTCCGTCGTGAGCACCGGTTCCTTCACCAAAATCTGAAAGTAATTTCCAATTTTTTAAATTTGATGATCCATAAAACAGAGTTCTATCTACCGTAGCTAAAGCCATAAGCCACTGTTTATTTTGTTCATCCCAAATCACCTTAGGATCGCGAAAATTCTTTATTTCCGGATTGGCTATAACAGGATTCGCTTTATATTTGGTCCAGGTTTTTCCTTCGTCCAGGCTGTAAGCAATAGCTTGAGATTGATAATCTATTCTTCCTTCTGCTTCCCCTTTTGGGTTGTGGTAAGTAAATATTGCTACAACCGGTGGAGTGGTACCATCTCCAAAACCCGAGGTATTATCAACATCTACAACAGCGCTTCCAGAAAAAATATAGCCAAGTTCATCTGGTTTCAATGCGATAGGCAATTCCTCCCAGTTCACCATATCTTTACTAGTTGCATGCCCCCAATGCATAGGGCCCCAAACATTGCCTTCAGGATAATATTGAAAGAACAAATGATAAGTACCATTTAGGTAGAACATTCCGTTAGGATCATTCATCCAGTTTTCCTGAGGTGTAAAATGAAAATTGGGACGAAAGATCTCATCTGCGGCTACTTCAGAAACTTCCATTGCTTCGGTATCCTGCTTTTCATTATTCTTACAAGAAGTAAGGCTAAATAGAACAATTATTATAAGGCTGAGTATTATATTTCTTTTTTTCATTTCTGAATTTTAACTATTTAAATGATAATTCTTCGCTGAGTTGCTCTAGGGATTTTCCTTTAGTTTCTGGCATCATAAATAGGACGAACAATAACTGAAGGAACATCATAAAAGTGAAAAATGCAAAAACATAGCCTGCTCCTATCGTAGAAAAAAGAAATGGAATAAGAGCAGGTATGATAGCTGCCAGAACCCAATGAGTGGAAGCACCGAAGGATTGACCTGAAGCTCTTAAATGGTTTGGGAAAACTTCAGATATAAACACCCAAATTACGGCTCCTTGGCCTATGGCATGGGACGCAATAAACATGAATAGAAATATAGGTATCCATAATCCGCCCCAATTAAGAAAAAATGCAGTTGCTACAAGGCCTAAGGAAATAATGTATCCAATGGAGCCAAAGAGCATCAGTTGTTTTCTACCGAGCCTGTCAATAAGAAAAACCCCCAGTAAGGTGAAGAGCAAGTTTACCACTCCAATTCCAATGCTGCTTAAAAGTGCTGTACTTACTCCCAAGCCAGCCTCTTCAAATATTCGGGGAGCATAATAAAGGAATGCGTTTATTCCTGATAACTGATTAAAGAATGCGATAAGGAAGGCCAGCAGAAGAGGGAATCTGTATTTGCGCATAAAGATATTTTCCCCAGATAATTCCACTTCCGATTGGGCTTTTATCTCCAGCATCTTTTGCTTCACATCATCCTCGGGATAGATTATTTGCATCACTTTTTCGGCCTCGTCATACCTATTTTTAGAGATTAGCCAACGTGGACTTCGAGGCACAAAAAACACAAAAATAGTATAGAAAACTGCTGGGATCGCCTCCACACCCAACATCCATCTCCAGGGTTCTGCCCCGGTATTTCTAAGAAGATAGTTCGATAAAAATGCAATCAAAATTCCTAAAACGATATTGAATTGATACAGTGAAACCAAACGGCCCCGGTCTTTTGCAGGAGCGATCTCTGAAACATAGGTTGGTGCGGCAATGGTAGAAACTCCTACACCCACACCACCCAAAAATCTAAAAATTGCAAAGGTTATCGGGTCATTTGCAAAAGCCGATCCCACGGCAGAAATAACATAAAATATTCCAATCCAGATCAAGGTAGTTTTTCTGCCTAAGCGGTTGGTAGGGATACCACCAAAAATTGCTCCTGCCACAGTTCCCCATAACGCCATTGTCATAACCACGATTCCATGATAGGCATCAGAGGTTCCCCAAAGTAACTGTAATTGCTTGTCTGCTCCTGAAATTACTACGGTATCAAAACCAAATAAAAAACCGGCCATAGCGGCGGTTATAGACCATACTAAAATCTTATTCATATGTAGATATTTATTTTTTTTAATCCCTCATTGAGCGTTTAAATCACCTTCCCTTTAGTAATCGGGAGCAATTCCTAAATCATCAGCGGTACTTGTTTCGTATTGCCTAAATGCTCATTTCATATCTAGGTTTTAGGAGCATTTAGCTGTTTATCAGAAATTATTAACTAGTTTCCATAATTAAATCTACGGAAATTTAAAATAATAGTTAATACTTATCCTAAGACTATATAGATCTTGTGAAATATAATTTTCTAGCGAAATACGTTTATTATTATCCTTTGAAAAAATAAGAATGAAATTGAATGGAGGATGCTAATTCAAAAACCTATTCCTATCCTAGGATAAATATTATTTTGTTTCCTAGTTATGGCAAAACTTCCTAGTTGGATGTATCCTTTGAAAGAACAAAAATGATATGGGCTTGTTTCAGTTGTAAACCTCAACACACTATAATACAAATATTTACATAATTTGGCAACTTCTGTATTGAAAAGTAAAACTTAACCGTGCTTATCCATAAAGCCAGTCAGATTTATAAAAATTTGAGATATCGCTGATATATAAATTTTATAAATTCTGTTGAGCTACGCTCATAAAGTTGAAAATTAATATTAAGTGAAGAGTTTAAGTTTGCAATTAAAAGGAACTCTCTACTTTATCCTTAACTATTGGCTCCAGTACCTCCCAAACATTCGCTGCAAGGATCTTTTGTCCTTCTGCTGTAGGATGAATCCCATCTGCCTGGTTAAGTTCAGGATTTCCACCAACGTCTTCCAGCAAGAAAGGAACCAGATAAACATCATTTTTTTTCGCGAGCTCAGGAAAAATGTTACTAAAGCCTGAAGCATATTCTTTACCCATATTTGGAGGAATTTGCATTCCCGTAAGGATTATTTTTGTTTCAGGATTTTTTGCGCGAACTGTGTCTATAATTGCCTGTAAATTCTTTCTGGTCTCTTCCAGTGGAACTCCTCGCAACCCATCATTTGCACCTAACTCCAACACGAAAACAGCTACATCCTGATTCAATACCCAACTTATTCTATTTCTTCCTGCAGCAGTAGTTTCCCCACTTAATCCTGCATTTACAACCTGATATTCCAACCCTAGTGAATCGATCTTTTGTTGAATTATTGCAGGAAAGGCATCTTCCGGATCAAGACCCATTCCGGCTGTAAGACTGTTACCAAAGAATAAGATAACCCCATTTCCTTGAGAAGTTTCCTCTCCAGAAACCTGCTCTTTTATAACAACTTCTTGATCTTTCTTTGCAGTTTCACCACAAGAAGTTAATAAAAGGAAAGCAAACAAAACATAAAATATAGACAAGTTTCTCATAGCAAAGGTTTTAAATCCAAATCATTTCTTTATTTTGTTTTATCCGAATTAAAAATTACAAAATCTAAAGATGGCAAAGATATTAAACGTTCACAATTTAGATAAGACCTATTCCAGCGGATCTAAAAAACTAACCGTACTGCACGATATTAATTTCAGCATTGAAGAACGTGAAACTTTTGCCATTGTTGGACCTTCCGGAAGCGGAAAAACAACCCTTCTTGGACTTTGTGCAGGACTTGACAGACCCAATTCCGGATCTATAGAATTATGCGGAACAGAAATTGAAAGCCTTACAGAAGATGAACGGGCCATTCTTAGAAATAAGAATGTAGGCTTTGTTTTCCAGGATTTTCAACTCTTGCCTACTCTTACTGCTGTAGAAAACGTTGCCGTGCCCCTTGAACTTCAGGGATCAAAAAACGCTTCCAAAATAAGCAGGGAACTTCTTGAAAAAGTTGGATTGGGAGACCGATTTCATCATTATCCCAGTCAACTTTCAGGAGGGGAACAACAGCGAGTTGCTGTGGCAAGAGCTTTTTCTAATAGCCCTTCAATTCTTTTTGCAGATGAGCCTACAGGAAATTTGGATGCGGAAACCGGAGAAAAAGTTATTGAACTTCTATTCAATTTAAATAAAGAGTCTGGTACAACTTTGATAATTGTAACTCACGATCTTGAACTTGCGCAAAAAACACAGCGCATCCTTCGGCTTAAAGGAGGAAGAATCATTGAAAACCCAGTAACTGCATCCTGATGAATAGCGACAAAGCAACCACATCCTCTCGTGCCAAATTTGGATGGATCTTAAAGATGGCTTGGAGAGACGGAAAAGCAAGTGGAAATAAACTGATCCTTTTTATGGCGTCTATTGTTTTGGGCATTGCTGCGGTAGTTTCCATTCAATCTTTCGGTCAAAATCTTAAAGAAAACATTCAGCTACAATCCAAATCCTTAATGGGTGCCGATTTTACTATAGACAGTGATAAACCCGTTAATGAGAAGGTGCAGGAAATTATAGATTCTCTTGGCGGTGCAGGTGCCAAGGAAATAAATTTTGCTTCCATGGCCGCTTTTCCTTCCACAGCAGCTACTAAATTGGTGCAGGTAAGAGGAATTGAAGGGAATTTCCCTTTTTATGGAGAACTGGAAACAGAACCTGCGGCTGCTGCTAATGAATATCAACAAAATGGAGCAGCTCTTGTAGATGCAACACTTATGCTGCAATTGGGACTGAAGACCGGTGACAGTATTAAAATAGGTGAAATAACCATCCCTATTGCAGGAACTCTGATATCTGTTCCTGGAAGCACTTCCATTTTCAGCTCTATCGCGCCACCGGTTTTGATGCCTTACCGGCTTATTGAAAAAACAGGACTGGTGCAAACCGGAAGCAGAATAGGTTACGACTATTATTTTGTGGCAAATCCCGGGACAAGCATGGAAAATCTCGAGAACAGTCTGGAGGATGTGCTAGATATTAACTATGCCGATCTGGACACCCATGCTTCTACAAGTGAACGTTTAGGCCGTAGGTATGAAAATTTTGGAAAATTCCTCAATCTTGTCGCCTTCATCGCTTTGCTTTTAGGATGTGTAGGCATAGCCAGTGCTATAAGTATTTATATAAAAGGAAAACTACGTGCGGTTGCAGTTTTAAAATGTATTGGAGCATCCCGGAGACAAACTTTCCTCATATATCTCACTCAAATTGCTTTTATGGGATTGCTGGGAGGGATACTAGGTACATCCGCAGGTATTTTACTTCAGCAACTATTCCCATTATTCTTAGGGGATCTATTACCCGTAGATGTTCAGATGAGCTTTTCACCACGTGTAATTTTTATGGGTGCTCTACTTGGGGTTTTTATGTCTGTTTTATTTGCGCTCTATCCTCTTATGGGAACTCTATATGTTTCGCCACTTCAGGCTTTACGCGTTCAAAGTGAAGGGAAAGAAAATTCTGGAAAAGCAGGAATTCTGGTTTTGGTCGGGATATTCCTTTTTATCCTTCTTTTCTCTTATTGGCTTTTGGAGGACTGGAGATATTCTCTTGCATTTGTTGCAGGAATTGTGGTTACCTTTTCTATACTTTCAGGAATAGCGCAATTGTTCATGAAAGCTATTAAAAAAGACTTCCCATCCTCTTGGGGTTTTCCTGCACGGCAGAGTTTATTAAATCTTTTCAGACCTCAAAATCAGACTCTCACTCTAATCCTATCCATTGGGGTAGGAACTTTTCTTATAAGCACTTTGTATTTTACCAAAGATATATTGCTCGCACAAGCTTCCATTGAAGCTCAAACCGACAGTCCCAATATGATCCTGCTCGATGTACAAACAGAGCAGCAAGAAGAAATTGCTAGTACAATTACTGGAAATGAGCTGCCTGTAATAAATAATATTCCAATAGTAACGATGCGGGTTAGCAGCATTAGAGGAAAATCTATTAACGAGATTGAAAAGGATTCAAGTTCAGGGGTGAACGGCTGGATTTTGAACCATGAGTTTCGAGTAACCTATAGAGATTCTATTATTGCTTCGGAAACTATCGAACAAGGGGAATGGATTTCTGAGATTAATAACACAGAGCTTGTACCTATATCAATTAGTGACAATTTTGCTAAAGATGCAAAAGTTTCCGTTGGTGATAAACTAACTTTTAACGTTCAGGGAGTAATTTTAAATACTGTTGTAGGAAGCATAAGAACAGTTGACTGGAGCCGGATGCAGATGAATTTTTCTATTGTTTTTCCTAAGGGAGTTCTGGAAGATGCGCCACAATTCCGAGTTTTGACAACCCTGGTTAAAGACGAGGAATCTTCAGCAGCCTTGCAACAAGAACTGGTAAGTAAATTCCCTAATGTTTCTATAATAGATCTAAGGCAAGTTTTAACTGTTATTGAAGGTCTTCTTGCCAAAATCTCCTGGCTTATCAATTTTATGGCCTTTTTTAGTATTCTAACTGGAGTAATTGTCTTGTTGGGTGCCGTGAGAACAAGTAAATATCAAAGGATCAAAGAGAGTGTGTTGTTAAGAACCATCGGCGCCACAAGTAACCAAATTTTAAGGATACTAGCTTTAGAATATATCTATCTTGGAGTTATAGGATCATTATCTGGAATATTGCTCTCCCTGATCAGTAGCCAATTGTTGGCCTGGCAGGTTTTTGACACGCCATTTGTTCCTTCTCTATTCCCATTCTTGGTTCTTCTTCCCGGAATAAGCCTTTTAGTACTCATAATTGGTTTATCGAATAGTATAAGTGTAATAAAAAGTCCACCCCTTGTGGTACTTAGAAAAGAAAGTATGTAAAAACCAGTGCTACAAACCAATGCGTTAGAAAAACTGCGAATTTCTAAGATGATTTGGAGTTAGACTTTATAAAAGGATGATGGTTTTTGAAAATGCGATTTATTTGTTTGTCCCCTCAGTAAGATTCATCCATTTTTCTATTTTGGTAATTTAATTATGCCGGAAAGCACCTTTTGAATTCATTCAAATGGTATGAAATGAATACAAGAAAAAAGAAAAACCCTATAAACAGTGAAGTTTATAGGGTTTTGGTGTACTTTTAATATATCAAATTACTCGAGGCGGGAGTGCTTTAATATTTGCTTACGCCTTTAATATTGGGCTGCCCAAGCATTGCATATTGGAGTGTCCCCGAATTAGACACCTTTAACTTAGTTTTAACACTTAGGAATTACTAAAAACTAGTTTTGAAATTCACAATTTTATTCTCCACCCAAAATTCTATTCTAAATTCTTTAGAAACCAATTGATTTCCTTTCATATTCTAAATTTAAATATGATTATAAAACATTAGTTTTTAATTAAGCCATGGTATAATAAAAAAGGGTGCTAAAAGCACCCTTTTTTATAAATTAAGATTGAGTTTATATGGATTATTGACCGATGTCACTCCAAAAAGCTCTAATAATTTTACTTTATTATTTCGATCTGATGGATGAGAATCTAAATACTCTTGAACTTTAGGTTGTTTTATTGAAGGTATACGACTTTCAAAAAATGGCCATAACTCCTCTGATTTGTAAAACTTATCTTTTATAGGAAATTCAAATAATGGTTGAAGATCATTTTGATTTTTGAACCAAGTAGAATAATCAAACGTCCAAATAGAATCGTCATAGTTTAAATACCCAATAATAGTATCGTGATACTTCAATTGGAATTTAGGATTGTAATTTATTTGCTCATAAGTACAAGGCAAATCATCTACATTTACCTTTACCTGAGACTTGATGTATTTTTTAAATTGCTTTAACATAATTATTGAATAATGCTTTTAAGCGTTTGAAACCTTAAATTAAGTATTTTCTCTAGTATTAATCGTCTTTCTTGTGTGAAAAGTTTCACAAAGTCCTTATTAAGAATACTCAAAGTTTGTTCCAAACTTGTTTCATCTGTCCATCTTGCGATGTGTTTCTTATTAATATACTGGTTATTCTTGAGGAATTCTATAAGCTGAAAGTGGTTACACTTTACATTACTTGGAATGCTTACCTTAGGGACTGAGTTCTTAACGTATTTATCAATTCTTTTATTTTGTGCTTCTTCTGAATCATTGTGCAAAGATAGTATAAATTTTTCATCATTGTTCCAGTACAATCCTCTTGCAGTATCATAGATGGGTGAAAAGTATGGCTCATGTTTGTTTTTAATATGAGTTACTACTCCCCAATTATAGTAATGACGGTCATTATTGCCAGTTAAACAATCAAATAATAACATATCTACAAAACCGTCTAATATTCTCGAATCTGGAAAAACATCTTGCAAAGCTATGATTACATCTTTAATGTTTATTTCACCCTTCAATAGTCTTTGATTGTCAAGATCATCGATCCATTTAGTGTCTTTTTCTAAAAGATATCTCGACAAGATATTTGCACCGTGTATTAAAGATTGCTCTTCACTGTGAAAGTGCTCACTTAAAAATCGGATATACCCTTCAGCAAAAACTAATTGTGAATTGGCTATTTCAATTCCGAAAGACTTCCCTACACTTGTAAAGAAATGTTCTGTTATACTTTCATTTGGGTACCACTTATGGCCTATTTTTGCTATATATTTTGGCCAGCTTTTGGGATTTGCTATTCTTCCTTTTCCATATTGGTAAAATCTGATTACATCTTTTGGTGCATCACCGCCCACAGATTCGGTAAGTACTTTATAATATTTTTTACGCATAGGCTTAATTTCACCTTGCGTAGGATTAGTTCCTGTCTTATGTATTAAACTTTCCTGTGTAAGTAAAATTGACATATCTGGTTGTCTTTTAAAATGGCTATTAGGTACTAAAGAGCCTGTTTTATTAAACTTAAAATATATTCAATATTGTCGGTGTTCTTTACGACTATTTCATAATCTCCGTTACCCCAATGACCTATAGATGATACATCTCTCATTAAATGTTTAGGGTCGTCTAATTTATCTTTTCTAAGATTAATCCAAAGCTTTAAGCCTTTTCTTTGAACACAGATATCGACAATATTAGAGCCTTTCTTAAATGCGATATAATCAAGTTTTGGCTCTAATTCAATATCATCTGCCAAATTGAGAATAGCATCTCTAAATGTTTCATATAGCTCCTTAATCTCATCGGTCTTATTAATTAAATGCTCATCTTCTGTATATACCTTTATTTCCCGAGTTACTCTTTGCAAATCTGTATTTGCAGCTGTAATGGGCTTAATGCTTTCTGCAGATTTTGATTTCTTAATCTCGTTAATCGATACTAATCCATTTTCGTATCGCTTAACTTCCCAAAGTTCAATAGCTATATCCTTGAAATTGGTAGCGGTCTTTTGATTTTCAGTAAAACTTGTAGAAACAAAAATTACTCTTGTTTGAGACCAGTCAATATCATTGCGTTGCAAATTCCCATTTAAAGTCTCGTTATACTCTACAATAAAATCTGCCTTGTTTTCAAGCATTAAGCTGAGATAGGTGAAGCCTTGATCTACAACACTTACATTCTTATTTCGTTTATATTCAATAATTATGAATGCCTTGCTTGAAGGATCGTACGATAAGGTATCAATCCGCTTATTCTTAATTGTAAATTCAGATTTTACCAACTCTAAATCCATTATAGATTCTAAATTAGCTTCAAATACTGATTGAATTTCACTTTCTAACTTGAAGGGATTTTCCTTTATGATTTTTAATGCATTTCCATTATTCTGGTATATTTTCATATTTACTTATTTCATAACCTTTTATTCTTCAAAAACATTCTACAGTTCTTGAGCCAATATGGGTATCAGTTTCAATTACTGAAAATAATAATATTAGTTACTTTGTTTCATTAAAAAGTATAGCTTCTATTATCCTTCTCATTCTTTTTTACAAATACCTTCTTTATTTAAACCCTCAATCTCTTTCAACAAAGCTCTAGTATCCCATCAATATCTAGTTGTGGTAAGAGCTCTCCTTTTCGGGAAGTCTGACTGTTTTATTCCTGCACCAATTAAAAGATCAGCAGTAGATCATACTTTAGATTCGTATTGTAGTATATTGTTCATATAGATATTTAGATCTTTGTAAGTCCTATATTGGACATATTATATTTTATTAGTTTTTTAAAATCATTTTTCATACTCTGTTTCGAATAAGAATTATCAATCAATTCTGACCATTGAGTCATGCCTTTTTCAATACGTTTCCAAAGGTTTTCAATAGCTTTTTCTGGTATATGAGCTTTTAACATGGCTTCATTAAAATCCTGCTTCTTAAGTTTTTTCTTTTTCCCGTTAAGTGTTAGCGCTAGGTCTTCATCATCTTCTTGCATTAGCAGTTTTACACCAAGCATGTCATAAGCTGGTGCCAATTGATATGAATTGGTTTCTGTGGATATCAAAGAAAAGTTCTTTAAGTGCATATCATTATTACCAATTAGATAAGATACAATTACCTGCTCATAAAAATGTACGACGTCCATCAGTCGATTTCCATTATACTTTAAGATAGCTCTAGCGATTTGTTCATAAGAGCCACGATATTTGTGTTCGGTAAGGCGTTCTGTAAATTGGCAGGCATCTTCCATAGCATATTTATTTTTTTCCTGATCCCGATCTATTCTACGTGTAAGATATGCCAACACACCACCTTTCAAAGGAATTAATAAGAAAGGAACTGTTGCAATTCCACAAGCCTGAGCCATTAGCATCGATAAAGCCTCTAATTCTGGCATTTGGGGATATTGTGAATAAGGTGGTTTTAAAATATATTTACCATCCAATGCTCCCACTATTGTTAATCTTTTATTTTCTTCTTGGTCTGTAAACCCTAATGAAAGTTTTGGCTGTACACCGGGCACCGTGATACGTTGTGAGATATTTTCTTTGGCTAGTTTTTCAAGTTCTAATATTGAATAGTCTAATTTCAGTACAGGAGTATCGTTCTGCCAGAAATCTGCAAGACATTTAGGGTGATAGATTATTTCATTTTTTTCTAAAGGCTGTAAACAGGCTAAACAATTTTTCATAACGGTCTCACACTTATATTACCTATACAATCTTTACAGGTGGCCATCAGTAATCCCATACGATCACGCGGATTTAATTTCCAGTTTTTTTGAGCGATATTTAATAACCAGCCTTCTGGTATTAAACCATCAAAAAACGGAAATAAATATTCGGCTTTAAAAGGTTCTTTTTGAAGTGGCAATGTCAAGCTAACAGGTTTCTTAACCATACTATCCAAATAAGTCATTTCATACTGAAAAAAATATCCTTCCTCATTCTCAGATAGTATTCCAGCTAATATATCGTCAATAAAAATTTTAACTTGTCTCATTTGTTATAGGCTGAGGTTTCAAAGTGGCGCCAAAAAAAAGCAATACTTGGTTTACTTTATCGGTCATTAAATTGGGCTTACCTTGTTCTAGATCACGAACAAAACGCAGCCCTACTCCTGTTAGATCGGAGAGCTCGGTTTGGGTCATTTTACTCGCTTTCCTTTGTTTTCGCACATATTCAGCAAGAGGATTGCTACGATTCCAATTTTCCATAAATATACCTTTATGGGTGCAATATACTTAAATTTTTATGTTTTATACCTTAAAAGGTATATTACACTTGATAATTATTAAATTATATCCTTTTGGGTATAGTTTAATAATTTATTTCTGGTCCAAACTCACCATCGGAACCAGGGAAAATTTCTATACCGATATCTAGCAATACAGGCCGCACGAAAAAGGGCAGTAAGTTGCCACCAATGCAAAATCAGGTAAAGGGGCCCAAAACAAAAAATAAAACTGTATAAGGGTTCTACGAGCTGAAAAAGTAATTATCTGCACTATCGTATACACGTATACAGCAGAAGGTTAATCGATTTTTGCATTACACACCAAACTGGAACGCTCATTTTATTAAATCAAGAAGACAAGATCGTGATTACAAAAGAGGAGGAATTTGTACTGAGAAACTGGAGCTATTATGAATTAATGACTAAAATAAAATACAAGGCCGAGAAAGCCGGTATTGAACTTATCATAGATTGCGAATTTAATTATGAGCTTGTACACCCGCAAGGTGAGGTCGATAATCACACTCACTAAATGTACTTAGCATATACAACGCGTGAGCTCACTTATTATCAATCTGAACACATGCTTAATTTAAATCATGATAATCATAAAATTAAACCTCAATTAACATTTATTAACATTAGGTAACATTAGTTAACTGTTTTCTTTGATATCAATGCTTTGCTTTATACCATAATTAATCATAAACCATTTAATTATGAAACAATTATTTTTACTTTCAGCATTTGGACTTATGTCTATGGGAGCTTTTGCCTCAAATGATGAAGCGAAATCCGAGATTTCTAATTTCGTGACTGAAGCTAACGCGAGCAGTACAGAAACATTAGAAGCTGAAACAACTATTGATGCTGTAAGGGTTTCAATTACCGTAAATTGTGAGGATGGATCTTCTTACGATGTAAGTTGTGAAACCTATAGTACCTCTCAACTTATTGGAATAGCTATGGCTTTATGTGCCTAGGAAAAACACCCTTCCTCTTATTTCAGGGAAGGGTTTTTATTTAATTAAATTCAACTATAATAACATGAAATTTTTATTAATCTTTTTATTTATAACCTCAATAACCTTTGGTCAAGCTCAGGATAAGGGCATTGTTTACTATGGTCATATAGAAAGCCCGGGGAAAGGCGGACCAGTTGGACTAGATTTTAACGCATATCTAATTTTTAATAAAGAGGCATCTTATTATGTAACTGCTAAAGATTCTCTTGAAAAACAGACGGAATTAAAAGAAAACCAAATCAAAGAGGTAGACGGAACTAAACAAATTTACTTAGGGAAACATACATTACCACAAGGAAAACAGGTTTATTACAACCGAAAAAAGGACAGTCTTTGGTGGAACAAAAAATATAAAGAACCAGTTTACGGGCGTGAGAAAAGACCCCAAATAGACTGGAAATTAGGATTGGAAACAAAAACAATCGGTAGTCTTACCTGCCATAAAGCCACCGGTTCTTTTAGAGGAAAAAATTATACTGCATGGTATACCGATGCCATACCATTACCCTATGGTCCCTGGAAATTACAAGGTCTTCCGGGGTTAATTCTGGAAGCATACGACGATGAAAAAGAGATGTATCTTTATTTTAAATCTATTGAATACCCTCTAAACAGGAATCTTAGTGTTGGACCGATGGATAAACCTAAAGTAGATAATCAATATCCATATATTTCAATCGAGGAATATAAGAAAACCTTAGATAAATTAGTCGAACGTAATAAAACAAAAGCTATTCTAATTGCTAAGCAAATGGGTGGTAATGTTACTGTAAAGACAGGGGGTATTGAAACTATTAGCGTCGAAGTATTTGATTAATTTAATATTCTTACTACACACTAAAACCCCATCTATAACGGGGTTTTAGTTTTATCCATCCTTTATGAAGATCAAATTTCTCCTTGTTTTACTTTGCATTTATGGGAATAATTATGCGCAGGAAATAGCTATTAGGGGCAGTATTATGGATGAGCAGCTTCAACCTCTTGAAACTGTTCTATTACAAGCGAGGAATACAGAAAATCAAGTTCTTGATTATACGTATAGCGATCAAAATGGAAATTATGAATTAAAGTTTATAAAGAACAACGAGGCAATAATCATTGAAGCTTCCAGTTTAGGATTTACGACTGTTAGAAAAGAAATAGCAATAGCCGATCAAAAAATGTTGGATTTTCTGGATTTTGAAATGGTAGAAAAAATGGAGTCCTTAAAAGAAGTAGTTGTTGAAGGTCATCAAAAAATTAGAATAAATTCTGATACCACGTTTATACGTGTTTCACAATATGCTACTGATACGGAACAAACTGTTGAAGACCTTTTAAAGAGATTACCTGGTATCGAAGTTTTACCCGACGGTAGTATTAAAGCCCATGGTAAGCCTATTGAAAGCCTATTAGTTGAAGGAGAAAATATACTTGATAAAAACTATAAAATTTTATCAAAGAATCTAGATGCAAAAACGCTCGAAGAAGTACAGATTCTAGAAAATTATGAAGAAAATCCAATTTTTAAACAGTTATCAAGTTCTGAAAAAGTAGCGCTTAATTTAAAGCTCAAGGATGAATTCAAATATGTATTGTTTGGTAATATTTCCGGAGGGTATGGCCTGGAAAACCGATATGAAGCAGCCTTGACTCTGGGCTTACTTAGAAAGCGAATTAAATTATTAGAGTTTAGTAATGCCAACAATACCGGGAACAAAGCAGCCAACTTGTTACAAAGTGAAAATACAGTAATTGATCTATCTCAACTGTTTCAAAAGATCGAGAAAAAGCCATTCACTATTTTTTCCATTGATGAACAAGAACAGAATATTTTCAATACCAGAAGTATTTTTAATACCTCTATGCTGCATTCAATCGGATCATCCACAAAAATAAATGACGAACTATCTTTTAGAGGGGATGTAAGCTTTATTTCAGACAGAACCAGACAAGATTATCAGGCTAAGACCGAATATTTCACAGGTACGAATAGCACTACTTTTTTTGAAACTAGCACTTATCAGAATACTAATAGAATAGGAGCTACTCAGTTTGAACTTAAATTCGCCCCCAACTCCAGAAATTATTTTAATAATACTGTCAGTTACAATCTGAACCCACATAATGCACTGAATAACATCACTTTAGGCAATGAAGAAATTGCGCAGCAAAATGATATTACTTCAGAAACATTTTATAACCATTTAGAACATACGTATCTATTGACTAACAATAGTGCATTGAACAATTATCTTTATTTCGGATATGGTGATTCTAAAGAAAGTGCACAAATTCTTCATCCAAGTTTGAATGCTCTGTTAGTAACGAAAATCGATGAAACCTTTTACCAGAATGTTCGTAACAAGTTCAATTATTACGGTTTACAGAGTTCAATGGTGACCAAGTCTCAAAAATGGGAAAATAACTTGCAGTTACATATTCATAATGAGGGAGAAACTGCGAAAAGTGCACTTTATACCGAAACAGAAGAAAATTTTGAAGGCTATACTAATAACTTGAATATTGATAATTTTTTTTTAGCAATAAGCAATTCCTTAAAATTTAAACTTACTCAGGATAATTATCTAAGAGGAGGAATATCTTTTAAGCGGAGCTGGTTTAATAGTGAAGAATATCTGTTGAAAAATGCCAACCTTACTTTAAAACATAAGCTCAAAAATAAGGGAGTGGTTCGATTGACTTATAGTTATAAGGAAGAATTACCTGGGTTGCAATTACTTTTGCCTAATTATGCGCTGAATTCCTATCAGGATTTTATTAGTAGTTCGGATGATGTCAAAAAACTAGGGAACTCTGTTTTTTCTTTAAACTATAGCTTATATAATGATATCAAAGGATTTTCGATAAATGCTTCTGCATTACATACTATCACCCATTCCGGTTATGCTCCAGGAGCATTTACAAATCAAAACTTTATTTTCAATGAATTCATACCCACTTCTAACGGTGAGAATACCTTAGCTAATTTAATCTTCACTAACTATTTCAACAAGCTTAAACTGGCAACAAAATTAGAAACCAACCAGAGCTTCATTCAGTCTCCATTTTCTATTAATCAAACGAGTGAGCTTAAGCTTCAGAATTATTCAGGAAATTATTCATTTTCCGTGAGTTCTTATTTTGATAAATGGTTTAATTTTTCAAGTGGTTTTGCCTACCGTTATTCTTCTTCCAAGCTTAGAAATGAAACTAATTCTTTTGAAACTTCGAAAGCCTTTGCCGACTTTGACATAAAGATTTTTGAATCTATAAAGATCAATCTAAACAATGAACTTTACGTTCTAAACAAAGAAAATTACACCTTTATGAACGCAAATATCGTATATGAACCCAAGCAAAGCAGATGGTCAGGAACCGTTAAATTCAACAATTTATTAAACGAACGTGAATATCTATTGCAAAGTATTAATTCCTTTAAGTCCTATCAGAAACGGATTAGTCTTGTTCCTGCTTATGCGCTTTTGAGCATCAAATACAGATTTTAACTTAGGCGATTAACTTATATCCGACTCCTCTAACATTCATAATTTTCAGGGTTTTATCTTTATTCAGAAGTTTTCTGAGTTTACTTATAAATACATCCATACTCCTAGATGAATAGAAATCATTATTTGTCCACATTAAATCTAAAACCGTATTACGCTCTACTATCTGGTTTTTATTCTCTGCAAGAAATAAGAGCAATTGACTCTCTCTGCTTGTAAGGCTATCAATTTTTTCTTCCTTATACTGCAGGGTTTGGTTATTCGGATTGAACTTATACTGGCCTAAAATTAGCACATGCATGTTATCGTGCCTTGGCTTACTGTTTACTAGGTTTTTTACACGTACAATAAGTTCTTCTATACTAAAAGGTTTTTTGAGATAATCATTTCCACCCGTGTCAAAACCAGCAACCACATCCTGGGGTTGAGATTTGGCAGTAAGAAAAATGATTGGTGTTTGAGTATCATTACTTCTAATCTCTTTTGTTAAAGTAAGTCCATCCTTTACAGGCATCATAATATCTACCACCAAAATATCCGGAGAATTATCCTGATACATTTGGTAAGCTTCTTCTCCATTTCGAGAATGTAGTACAAGAAAATCACGTGTTTCGAGACTTTCTTTAATTATTTGAGCCAGAGTTATTTCGTCTTCAACTAATAATAACTTTATTTTATTCATTAGGTATAGAAATGATAAATGATGTCTTATTATTTTTTATAAAAATTTCTGCCGTTCCATTATGTTTTTCAGCTATTTTTCTGACATAATATAAGCCAATACCATAACCTTTCACATTGTGCAGATTGCCTTGCGGAACACGGTAAAATTTATCAAAAATGTTTGCCGCCTGCTCTTTGTTTAAGCTGTTAGCATTATCGCTGACTCGTATGGTTAACTCCTTTTTATTCTCAATGGCTACATCAATTTGACTTCCTCCGTACTTTATTGCGTTATCTAACAAAGCACCCAGACAATTTCCCAGATGAAAGGGTTCAATATACGATTGAATTTTCGAATCCTTGGAGATCTTAAGTTTGATTTCTTTTTCATCAGCATTCATCCTATAATTTTCAATAATGGCTGTTGCCCATTTGTGTATGTCTACCGAATGTTTGTCAAGTGTCCAATTTTCAGTATCTAAAAGTGCTGTATCCATAAGGTGATCAACCATATTTTCTAACTTTTTAAGCTGTTGATCGGAATAGTCCAAATATCTATTGGTTTTCTCAAGATCATGGTTTGTGTTGAAAAAGCGTATACTTTCTAGGGCTGCCCCGATGGTTGCGATTGGAGTTTTAAATTCATGTGTTATATTACTTATTAGGTCATCTTTAATTTCAGAAATTTGTTTTTGCTGCTTTATAACCCATTGCATATAGAATAATGCAAACAGAATTGAGATCATTAATAAGAGAGAAATTAGAATACTAAGAAAACTCCTTTTCAGGATAACTTGAATTGCATTTGGAAATTGAATCTCTATGCTTTCCCTATTTTTGAAATAGGTAGATTTTCCCATTACACTAAATTCACCTGATGAAAAGGATTTGCTGCGGGAAGTAGCGAAAAGCGAATCTTTTTTATAATGATTTAATTTATATGGAATGTTATAATCTCTTCGTTTTAGTTCAGCATTTAAGAGAATTTTTAATTTTTTAAAATTGATAGAATCTTCGTTGATAGATATATAAATATCCTTAATGTTATTCAACATCTTCAGACTGTCTGAAGATTTATCTACATTCATTGAATCTGTATTATCAGGACGGATCTTATCTATAATTTTTTTATTACCCCCAGTGATAGTAAAATTGTCAGGATTGTTACCGGATTCTTTTTTAACTTTCAACGATACCGAATTTTCTTTCGCAAAATCCACAAAGTAATTATCGATAGTAACGTCCAGTGCATTTTGTATTTCGTTTTTAAAAGCAACCGTATTTTTCTGGTATTCTGTATAACTCCAATAAAGTTGTACGGTTATAGTTACAACTATAACAATACTTAATATATAAGGGATACGTCTATATAGCTTTTTCATAATTTCATTGAAGATAATAAATTATAAGTTTACCGATATTTGTTCTAATCACAGGAGCTAAAAAATACAACTATTCCAATATATATTTTTAGGCTATTATATTGAAGGACTTATATATTGAGCTAATTTCTGAAAGTTGAGTCTATTCATTTTCTCAAAATGCATAAATTATTAAAAAAAATTAATGCATAATCAAGAATATAATTGGCAAAGTAATTCTCCTTTATTCTGTAAAAATTCAGGATTTGCACTCTCCAGTTAATCATTAATTAATACAATTCTAACTTAATTCACATAATAGAAAAAAGTAACGATTATGGATAAATTGAATTATGTAATATTCATTTTGCAAATAATCCATTTTACCTGCATAACTTAAAATGCTATTGCAAATTCGAAACCATTGCTAGGCGAAAGATTAAACGAATTTGATAATTAAAGCGGATATAATTTAAATCTTCTTTCAAATCTCAAAAATTTTAAAAATTGCTCTCATTAGAAATGAAAAATTTAAATCTAGCCCCCATATCTACCATAACTAACTGCGCGTGGTTCCTGTGCTGTTTTTATAGCGTACGGGAAGTTAAGCGTAAATAAAAACAGCATAGGGCGCAAACTACTTATACCGCATCTATTACAGTAAAAAATGATGATTTTATTGGGGTTTCGAAGCCATTTACTGTAAAATTAGGATAATTTGCGTCAAAGCCATTTGTCATGACAACGCTTATTTTTTCTCCTCCAACCACTGTTTAAAATCATCCTGAATCTCCGGATTTTTCAATAAATATTCTTGATATTTTTCATTGTTGGTTTCCGTGAAAATTTGATAAAGTTCAAACTTTTCGTTCTGTCTTTCTTGTGAAGACCATCCAAAATAACCCAAGAGGCTTAATGAAAGGATACCCAGTGAACAAACCAGGATCAGCAGATAATTCGGAATTATTCTTGCGTGTTTTAATTTCTTATCTATCTCCTTCAGAACTTCATCTTTCAACATGTTCTCCTCTTCCTGTTTTTCCAAAAAGGTATTCAGGTTGTTATCCAAAGCCTCGGTACTGATGGGAATGCTTAAAGTGGATAGTTGCTTTGAAAGCACTTCAAGTTTTAAAATAGCAACCTTAAAGTCTTCCATCTCATCTGTCATGAGCTCCATAATTTCGTCTAGCTTTTTCATTTTTTAATTCTTTAAAACCCTATTCCCGCATCTAAGCTTCTTTTAATTACTTGTTTCATTAATCCTTTGGCTATACTTGCTGCCATATTGGTGCTGAGTTGCACTGTTTTATCCATTAGTTTTAAACTGTTGGGCACTTCCTTCATTCTTGTATATGCTGAATTTCTAGTTATTTCTCCAATGAGTTTACCTCCCGTCATAGATCGGTGTACCTCACTTCCCTTTAAATTCACTCCCTTATATTCAAATCGGAACCCTTGTAATTGATTTGATTTATTGATGCTTGGAATCACGTTTACTTGGTTCGCCTTCATCTTGCTGATATATTCATCTAATGATTTAGGCCTAGATTCCAATACCCGATCATGGATCTGATTTATTATCAATCGCTGCGGATTTAGTTCCTGTAATTTTTCATGTTGAACTTCCCGGACTCTTGTAAGGCCCAACTCTTTTGCTACATTGTCTGCTGCTAGCTGACTTCTTTTCCCAATAAAACTGTCATTGTATGCTTTTCCATCAAAGCCAATTCGGTTGGTATAAATATGTACATGGGTATGTGCTTTATCTCTGTGAACAAAACCAATCGATTGGTTGTTTTGCAGGTTCATCTCTTTTAAAAATTTTTTAGAGAGTTCTTCCAAGTCTTTTACGCTTAAATCCCTTCCATCTTCAATAGTGGGACTTAGTATAAAACTCAAGGTATTATTGATGCACCGCTCATTTTGCGACTGGATGATCTTGAACTCTTCCGTGATCTCTTCGGGAGTATCCCCTGCCAGATATTCCTTTAGTACTACTTCCGCATCCTTTTCTTGATTCCATCCGTATCCAATAGAGGCTCCTGTTCTTGCTATAGAATGTCCTTTGCCAATCATTTTCTGAAATTTTTAAGATGATTTCTTATTTCTTCCGCCAAGTGTTTTACTTCCTCGGCAAGTCTTGGATTCCCCTTTTTAAACATATTGCTGATCCTGCTAAAGTTGTTTTTATATTGAATGAGTAATTGGTAACATTCTAGT